>Ga0302185_10000037_pt1:15000-126621 | contig 126621 bp, 108 predicted proteins | sample II_Bog_E1_1_FD_200231 | JGI IMG/M metagenome (GOLD analysis project Ga0302185, IMG submission 200231) | Peat permafrost microbial communities from Stordalen Mire near Abisko, Sweden - II_Bog_E1_2 | ecosystem: Environmental > Terrestrial > Soil > Wetlands > Peat | place: Sweden... | reverse complement strand
AGATACGCTAACTTGGATGCACGTGTTTTGTGAGCTTTTGCCATATATCCCTGCACTTATTAAAATCAAAAGTTATGTAATTCATTGAATTTTAACAAGTCTAGAGTTTTTCAGTAGGCCCTAAGTATGAAGTACTAAGTATTTTCATTAGCTAAAATTCAGATCACCGTTTACTATTTAAAAAAACAAAAAGCCCGAGGTAAATTCTCAGGCTTTTTTTGTACTTAGTACTCTATACTACATACTTTGTACTTAAATCATTTTCCCTTAGCCGCACTATATCTTTTATTTACTTCGCTCCAGTTTACAATATTCCAGAACGCAGCGATATAATCCGGTCTTTTATTTTGATATTTTAAGTAATAAGCATGCTCCCAAACATCTAAGCAAAGAATTGGTGTACCTTTTACTTTTGCTATATCCATCAAAGGATTATCCTGGTTAGCACTTGATGTAATTTTCAACTTTCCATCTTCGCCCACTATCAGCCATGCCCAACCAGAACCAAATCTGCTTTTAGCTGTATCACTGAATTGACTTTTAAAATTATCAAAGGATCCATATGTTTTAATAATATCATCCAACAGTGGACCACTAAGTTCTGTACCTTTAGGAGCCAATATTGTCCAGAACATGCTATGGTTATAATGTCCGCCGCCATTGTTCCGGGTGGCAGTATTATATTTACTTATATTCTTGCAAATATCTTCAATCGATTTCCCGGCCAAAGCCGAATTAGCAGCAACCTCTTTGTTCAGGTTTTTCACATAAGCATCATGGTGCTTGTCATGGTGAATCTCCATCGTTTGTTTATCAAAATAAGGTTCTAGTGCATCGTATGCATAAGGTAATGGGGGAAGTGTAAATTGTGCAAAGGATATTACGGATATCCCCATAGCTATAAAAAAAGCTGAAATTGTTTTCATATGTAAGATTGGTTTGGTTTGAGTATTGCCTGATTGGCGAAATGCTAGGTACATAATTTAAAGTAAAAAGTGATGAAAAAATGCTAAAAAATTAGCTCATAACTATTATCCCAAACAGATGATCACTAGTTTATTATTACTCCTTGAATTTTTTCGATTATTGCCTATTTTTGTAAAAGTTTCCGAACTAAAGATATTCGGAAATAGGTTAAAGAGACACTTAATAGGAAGTCTTTCACTGAATCCCGGTACTTGTTATTGAAAAATTTATATAAGCGGCACATAGCTCGCTTAACATACTTAAAATTAAGGCCGGTTGTTCGATTATAAAAATATAGATCAAAGTAAACAATCAATAGATATAAATTGTTCTTAATTTCCCTTAAAAATAAACAATTTAAGAATACCTCAAAAAGACACTATATATTTAAAAGCCAATCAATTATAATATTATAACTGAATTTAAAAACATACAAATGTTGTATTTTGACTAATTGTGATAAACATCATTCTAAATTATTCAGAATATATCTGTAACTTTCCGTCTAAAACACTAAAACGATATAAAACGTCTCTTCTTTTCTAACAGAAAGATTGATATGTTTTAATGAAAAGAATTTTGTTAATTAAATATGGCAGAACCAACCAATTCCAATTATCCTGTTTTCAATTTGTCGGAACAACTAACTCCTGAACAATTAGCATTTTATGATAAAAACGGATTTCTACATTTTAAAAACTTTTTAAGTGCAGAAACTGTCCAGTCGGTTATTAAAGCTATGTATGAGGTACAGGATAAATGGATCGCTGAAAATCGTGAAAAAGTAAATGGTGTTCCAATTAAATACGGAACCGATGTTGATGGTTCAAAAATTGTTCAACGTTTTGCATTTGCTTCTCTTTTCCATGATACGCTTCATAATTTATTAGAAGATACTAGATTAAGGGCTTTATTTCCTCTATTACAATCAACAAATGAGCGTATAGGAGAAACGGAAAAAGACGGTCTCGTTATCAACCATTATATAAACAGTGAATCCAGTACATTTACTAAAATGGGTTGGCATACAGACTGTTTAAGAGATGTATTTCATGGCAAGAAAATTATGCCGATGCTGAATGTGGGTATTCACTTGGATAATTACGATCCAAAAAACGGAGGACTTAGAATCATTCCGGGTACGCATAAACAAGATTTGTTTAATCTATTATTCAGGAAAAAATATTTTGTCGGACACAAGCCTGATCCAGCTGAAATGGGTCTGCATGTAACTGCCGGTGATCTAACCGTTCACGATGGCAGATTATGGCACAGAGTGGCGCGCTCCCCGATTGTTGGTGAAGCCAGCAGAAGAAGAGTAATGTATATCCCATTGATTAGCGGTGACTATCAGCCTAAAAATGAGGATAGCTCTACCGTTATTTATCAAAGACTTTCAAAATTAGTACGTTAATAAACGTTTAATTACAAAAATTTATGAGTTACGCACTGGTAACAGGCGCAAGTAAAGGTATTGGGAAATCCATTGCTGAAGAACTTGCACGTATGGGCAATGATTTGATCCTGGTTGCACGTTCTGAAAATACGCTAAAAGAACTTAGCGAAGTTCTTAAGCAAAAATATTCAGTAAAAGTTGATTACCTGGCTTTAGATCTGGCATTACCGAATGCGGCAAACGAAGTTTACAACTGGTGCAGTTCCAAAGGATATAGTATCAATATTTTAGTTAATAATGCCGGATACGGTCTTTGGGGCAGATTTGACGAACTCGATCTGATCAAACAGGAAGAAATGCTGCAATTAAACATGCACACACTTGTTCAATTAACACGTGCATTTATTCCAACGCTTAAATCAGAAAAAAAATCCTATATTCTTAATGTTGCAAGTACTGCCGCGTATCAAGCAGTTCCAACATTAAGCCTTTATGCAGCCAGCAAATCCTTTGTGTTATTATTCACAAGAGGAATACGTCTGGAATTAAAAAATTCTTCCATTTCCGTTAGTTGCTTGTGTCCGGGACCAACATCTACTAATTTTGTAGACAGAGCAGGCATGAGTGATGCTATTAAAAAGAAAGCTGATGCTTTTGGAATGAGCCCTGAAGCCGTTGCCAAGATAGCTGTAAAAGCAATGTTTAAAGGGAAAGCTGAAATTGTACCTGGTTTATTGAATAAAATCACCGTTTGGTTTACCGCATTTGTTCCGAAAAGTATTCCGGAAAACATTGCCGTTAACCTATATAAAAATTAACAGAATCATGGGAAAGCAATTTGTATCAAACAGTAAGGATTCCACGAAGATGTTTAAAAATGATATTGCGGAAGCATTATCAAAAGTTCATTTTACAGTACCGTTAATCTTGTTTTTGCCGGTAGTATCTTTTTTTGTTTATAAATCATTCTTCGAATTATCGATACCACTATTGACATTCGCTCTATATTTTGGTGCAGGTATTCTGGCATGGACATTATTGGAATATATTGTTCATAGATTCATATTTCATTACGAGCCCAAGTCTGAATTTGGCAAACGATTACACTTCATTGTTCATGGTGTTCATCACGATTATCCTAATGATGCCATGCGACTTGTAATGGTTCCTACGGTAAGTATTCCATTGGCAATTTTATTTTATGCGTTGTTTTACATCACTATGGGAGAATATCTAACGGCTCCATTTTATTCAGGATTTGTGTTAGGGTACCTTATTTATGATATGATGCATTATGCATTACACCATTTAACATTCAATAATAAATTCTGGCTTACTCTGAAAAAGAACCACATGGTTCATCATTACAAAGATAGCGAGCGCGGTTTTGGCGTAAGTTCTTCGCTTTGGGATCTTGTCTTCCAGACAAAGATCAAAGATGGTTCAAAGAACTGATCCTTCGCTTTACTAATGAAAAAGTTGATTCTGATTTTATTTGTATTCACTTCCTTTTTATCAAAAAGTGAACCAAAGGACAATATTTCTATGGGTGATCATTACTTCACCCTGATGCGTTATAGAGATGCTATTGCCTGGTATAAATTGGATTCAACCAAAGCTGATGCTCAATGGAAAATTGCACGAGCATACATTTGTTATGGTGATTATACTTCTTCCGAGTCTGAACAGGAGTCTTCATACAGAAGTGCTGAAAAAGCCTCCAGGAAATGTATATTGATCAGTGAAACAAACGCTAACGGTCATACATGGCTAGCTGCTGCTTTAGGAAACATTGCCATTTATGAAGGAAGTAAAACCAAAGTAAGGCTTTGTCAGGAAATAAAGAAGGAACTTGATCGGGCTATAGCGTTAAACCCCAAAGATGATATTGCCTTTTCCATTCTTGGAACCTTTTACAGAGTATTGGGCAATATAAGTTGGCTTGAACGAGAATTAGCGATGGCCTTTATCGGCAAGATTCCACCCGGAGGTTATCCCGATTCCGAGAAAGCTTTTAACCAATCTACTGCATTATCTTCTAAAATAATGCGCCACTGGTTTGAACTTGGTTTATTATATCTGGATTGGGGTAAAAAAGATCAAGCTAAGAAGGCTTTTTTAATGGCAAAACAATGCCCGATATTGCTTGCCAGCGATAAATTACGAATGACAGATATTGATACGTATTTAAAGGATCTGTAGGATTTTTCTGCATACATTTTCTATGTTTCAGATTCCGGCTTATTCTATTTTAAACATATTTATTGAGTCCTGATCATTGAGCAACAACTTTCCTTGTAACCATCGCACCGTTTTGTAGAAGCTGAACCAAATACATTCCTTTTGAATAGTTGCTTAAATCAATAGTTAAACCTATTGCCAGATTGATATTACTTGCTGTATAAACCATCCTTCCATCTGCACTTAAAATATTAACTGTTGATGCATCTGAATTTGCTGAACTTGATGCTAAGTGAATTATTCCTGTTGTAGGATTTGGATACAGAATAATATTATCAGATACATTTGTGATATTTTTTGTTCCGGTTGTTATAGCTACTGTATTTATAGTAGTATTCGTTGAGACAGGATTATTATAGTCAAAGTAGATATTTGCTGTATTTGTTATTTGATCTCCCGGTTGCAACGTGTTTTTAGGAACGATTCTATATTTAACAAAACCATGACTATGTGGCTCGTTTACTGCACTGTCAGGTAAAAGTATATTATTGAAAGTCCATTGAGCAGCGTTGTTACACATAGAAAATAAGCAAGGAGCGCTGGATGAAAGAGTTTGTATTTCCTGAGCCACCAAATTCGCACTAAGCGTATCACGTATCACAATATTAAAAGCAGTATCCGTTCCTGTATTCTGAAAATATATGGTATACGTGAATGGAGTCTGGTTGGCTACATCGTCTACAAAAATATCAGTTGTTGGAGATACTTGTTTCAAATTAGGATCATAGGAACTTATAACTGTTTGCTGTAAAATATCAGTATTATTGAATGGTGTATTATCTCCTGCTACAGGATTAACAGTAGTATTGAAATTCAATTGAGTTCCAACGTTTACAATAGTTGGAATCGCATAACTTACTGTAATAGTAGCAGATTGAAATGGCTGTAAATTACTAAAGTTCCATGTTAACGTATTGCCTGATTGTGAAGTTAATATTGTATTGGAACCCTGATACACCACATTCGGATCGGCGATCAATTGAATACTACCACTCATAACAGTAGTGCCAATATTTGAATATGTAACGAAATAATTACTCGTGCGGCCTGGTCTGGCAAGATTGGATGATGTTATGCTTATCTGAAGGTCATTAATGGGTGATATAGGCTGCATTGCAAATGCAAGCAAGGAATCTTCTTGTCCCCAACTGGTTAAAGAAGCACTCTGGCTAACAGGAGAAGCTACATATGCCGGATAATCTTGCATGAGTATCTTAATAGTATATAGTCCGACTGTATCTACATATATTTTATACAAGCCCATACTATCTGTAGTTGTTATATAATTTCCCGGTTGAACCTGAATTTTTACATTACTCATTTCTTTTTCTCCTGCATCTTGAATATTGTTTTTATTTAAGTCATCAAATACAATTCCAGTAATAAATGGGTTGGCTGTACAACCATTAGGATTATTAGGAGAAAAGGTACAGACTGTTCGTGCTAGGTCAGTTTCATATAAAGACAATGGTAAATTAGGGAGGCAGGTAATATTATTGCCTGATGCATAAAGAGTTTCTAGAGTTGATGCCAAAACAGGTAAGCAGTTTAATTGGTTATTAGAACAATTCAAAGTTGTAGAAGGAGAAAATTGAACCGGCAAATTCTTTATTTGGTTGTTGCTGCAATTTAAGGTAATACCAGCTCCGATACCTGATATTGAGGTTAATTTATTATTACTACAATCCAAATTATCTGCCCCCGTATTAGGAGGGAATGATGTTAGTTTATTATTACTGCAATTCAATGTACTTAATGTTACGTTCAACGGTTGTAACGATGTTAATTGATTATACGAACAATCCAATAAATTCAAAATACTAGGTCTTAGGAATGATAATGTCTGCAATTGATTGTTAGAACAATTAAGTTGCATAACATTTGCCTGAATATCTAAATCAGTAAATTGATTATACGAACAATCAAGAAATGCAATAACTCCCTGAGTGTTATTAAAAGTCGTACTTGATGATAACAAATTGTTCTGACAATACAAACTTCCAAGATTTTCAGGAAATCCTGAAATATAAACTAAATTGTTATTATTACAATAAAATGCATATGCATTATTAGGAATGCTATATATGTACCCGATTTGGTTATATGAGCAATCAACGGATTGCATTTCACTTGGCAAGCTTGGTAAATAGGTTAGTAAATTATTGCTACAAGTTAGGGCCATGAGATAAACTGGCATAACTGGTAAAAATGTAATTTTATTATAAGAACAGTCTAAATTTCTTAAACTAGCTGGTAAAGCAGGAAGACTGGTTAATGAATTGCTTCTACATGACAGAACAGTTAAGCTGTTGGATAAAGCAGGAAGGCTGGTTAATAAATTATTATCACATTCTAAAATAATTAAGCCATTAGGCAATGTTGGCAGACTGTTAAGTTGATTACTTGAACAATCTAAATAGGTAATGCTGTTTGGTAAGGAGGGTAATACAGTAAGCTGATTGGATGAACAATATAAACTATCCAACACATTGGAAAACGAAGAGATACTTGTTAATAAATTATCCTGACAATTAAAAAAAGTTAGCGTATTCGGAAGGCTGGTAATATTTACTAATTTGTTAGAGCTGCACGAAAATGATTTTAAAGAATCGGGTAAAATAGGTAATGTCGTTAAATTATTCCCCCCACAATCCAGACTCTTTATAGATTTAAAATACTGTATACCCGTTAAATCAGCAATAGCTTTGGTATTAACGTTGAGGGATGTTGCAGATAATACTGCTGAACACGTAGTATCCATCATATTTCCATTCATACAGGAAGGATAATTAGCCTGTAACCAAGCGCTAAAATTTGCATCTGGTATTGTTACGTATTGTGCCTTTATTTCTGTAATTGTAAATAAAGAGGTGATTGCAAAAACAACGCTCAGTAAAAATATTCTCATAATCTATCCGTTTATTATTTTATAAAAATCAGGTTTATAATAAGAGCTATTGAAAATGTCTTGAAAAGAATTCTTAAAGAACCTCTAAAACAGTTATTCATGTATCTCTGAATAATGATTTAAGTAACCGTTGGGGATAATTATAATCATTCTATCTTATTTTACTGATTTCATAGTATTTAATCGCAAATAAATAATACTATATGTATCCAATAATTAAGACTGAAAATACTCGAGTCGTTACAGGAAAAAATTAATTATTTTTATAATAGGTACAAATTTCGAAATTATTCCGACTTCAACTCCTCTATCGCCAACCAAGCCATCAAACCACTTCCCGTCTGTAGGGCCTTTTCATCAATATCAAAGGTAGGTGTGTGTACACCCGAAACAATCCCTCTTTCTTCATTACGGATTCCTAAGCGGTAAAAGCAGGCATCTATCTTTTGAGTATAATAGGCAAAATCCTCTGCCGCCATCCATAAATCCAGATCCAGCACATTTTCTTCACCTAAAAAATCAATAGCCGCATTTTTCATGCGTTTTGTAAGCTCTGGAGCATTCTTCAAAAAGGGGTATCCATTTAATATAGTAACCTCACAAGATCCTCCCATCGCTTCTGCAATGCCTTCTGCCATCTTTTTAATGCGTAGCTTAGCATCCGCTCTCCACTCCTCGTTCAATGTCCGGAACGTTCCTTCAATTTTAACTTCCTCCGGAATAACATTTGTAGCTCCCATACCCATGATTTTGCCAAACGACAATACCGAAGGAACACGAGGATCACCGTTTCTGCTGATCACCTGTTGCAAAGCTACAATGATATGAGAGGCAATCAGTATTGGATCAATATTTTTATCAGGCATGGCGGCATGACCTCCTTTGCCTTTTACTGTAATATAAATCTCATCCGCACTTGCCATGTACATGCCTTCGCGGAAACCTACCTTACCTGCAGGAATCATAGCCATAACATGTTGACCCAGGATATATTTTGGTGCGGGATTTTCTAATGCACCTTCCTTAATCATTAAGGAAGCTCCGCCAGGGATCTTTTCTTCGCCTGGTTGAAAAATAAGCTTAACGGTTCCTTCAAAACTATCTTTCAGCTGACTTAGTATTTTTGCGGTGCCAAGTAACGATGCTGTATGAACATCATGTCCACAGGCATGCATAACACCAACATTAATCGATTTATATGGTACATCATTTTTCTCCTCAATCGGAAGAGCATCCATATCAGCCCGCAAGGCAATTACTTTTGATGCTGGATTCTTACCTTCTATGTATCCAACAATGCCTGTGCCAGCAATTCCTTTATCATGCCTGATTCCAAACTGTGTTAACAAATCAGAGACATAATTGCATGTATTATATTCTTCAAAAGACAGTTCGGGATTTGCATGTATATGTCTTCTGTAATGGATTACATCTGCTGCTATTGAGGATGCTAATTCTTGTATACGTTCTTTTAATTCCATTCTATCGTACCAAATTTATCTGATCCGGAACGATCATCGCATTTGGGAAATTTTCTTTTAAATCGTTTAATATATAGCTGGCCTCAACCCGATCCTGAAAATCACCAACCTTTACACGAAAGCTTGGCTGTTTAAATTGCGTATATACATTGAGATCCGAATTGTAAGAATAAACAAGTTGCCTGATCTTTTTTGATTCTTCGCTGCTAGTCCCAGCATAAACAAGAATCCGATACCCCTGGGCTGTCGGATTCTTTTTATTGTTCTCAGCGATGGTGTCCAATTTACTGTTTAGTTGCTTTGAAACATCGTTCAAAAAAACGGGATCGCCAGCCTTAATTGGAGTTTGCTGTATACCTGTTGTTGTTTGATTTTGCTTAGGAAAAGATGGACGAACCGGACTTAAATCCTCATAGTATGAATCTGCAGTTGAGGCTTTATGTTTCTGAGACATTGCTGCACAGGAACTCATTGCAATCATTGCTACGATTGTAATGACATTCAGTAAAACACCTTTTCTTATTTTCATACAAGCTCAGTGATTATTCTTCAATAAGCACACAACGATTGTTCATCAAATCTTCCTCAACCACTTTATACTTTACATCCCGCTTGATACTTCCATCTGTGTACTGAACAGAAACTTTATCATTTCTTCCGGCTACTTTCTGAACACGGATCGGCTCCAGTTTTGGTGGTGCTGTTTGCACATCTGTTTCCTGTTGTGACCTTCCGCCACCTAATACAGATCCTGCTTCATCCTTGGTCTCCTTGTATTTGGGCTGTTGCACCGGCTGACGTTTCAATTCACGAACAGGCACTTCTTCCTGCTTAGGAATATCAGCTTTATACAAGAATGATACAATGTCTTCATTAACTCTGTAAATGAATTTCTTGAACAATTCAAATCCCTCAAATTTATAAATCAATAAAGGGTCTTTTTGTTCGTAGGCAGCATTCTGTACCGATTGCTTCAGATCATCCATTTCACGAAGGTGATCCTTCCAATGCATATCAATTACTGCTAAGGTAATATATCGTTCTATGGCATTCTCTAAAGTAGAAGAATCTGCTTTTGATAGTTCTTTTAGTGGAGCAACAACATTGATATTTCTCTTTCCATCGGTAAATGGAATAACGATGTTTTCGATGCTCTCACCACGAATCAGTTGAAGATCATTAAATGTTGGCTGCGTTTTTTCTTTAACGAATTTCATTTTTTGTTCATAGTGAGCAATCACTTCACTATAAACAGTCTTCACCAATGCATCAACCTGAGACTTTTCAAACACTTCTCTGGACACTTCCGGAATAATTCCGAAAATGCTGATGATACGTATTTTGAAATTATCATAATCTTTTGCAGACTGATTGCTTAGTACGATATCTTCACATAAATCAAAAATCATGTTCAGAATATCCAGCTTCAAACGTTCTCCATACAAAGCATTTTTACGACGCTTGTAAATAACAACACGTTGTGAATTCATAACGTTATCGTATTCCAGCAAACGCTTACGCATTCCGAAGTTGTTTTCTTCAACTTTTTTCTGCGCTCTTTCAATGGAATTGGAAATCATGGAATGCTGAATTACTTCGCCTTCCTGATAACCCATACGGTCCATGAATTTAGCAATACGATCTGATCCGAATAAACGCATTAAGTTGTCTTCCAAACTCACGAAGAATTGAGAAGAACCCGGATCTCCCTGACGGCCTGCACGACCGCGCAACTGTCTATCTACACGTCTTGATTCATGTCTTTCTGTACCAACAATGGCCAAACCTCCAGCTTCTTTTGACTCCGCTGTTAATTTAATATCGGTACCACGACCAGCCATGTTAGTTGCAATGGTAACAGTACCCGGCTTACCTGCTTCCGCTACAACTTCCGCTTCTTTCGCATGCAATTTCGCATTCAATACCTGATGCTTGATGTTACGCATCTTCAGCATTCTGCTTAATAACTCTGATACATCTACCGATGTCGTACCTACCAGTACTGGTCTTCCTTTGGAAGTCAGGTCTACAATCTCGTCTGCAACAGCATTATATTTTTCACGTGTTGTTTTATAAACTTTATCCTGTTCGTCTTTTCTTGAAATAGGTCTATTGGTAGGAACAACAACAACGTCCAGTTCATATATCTGGTGGAATTCTGCTTCTTCTGTTTCGGCAGTACCTGTCATACCCGAAAGTTTGTGGTACATACGGAAATAGTTCTGCAAGGTAATAGTCGCGTACGTTTGTGTTGCTTCTTCTACCCGAACATTTTCTTTTGCTTCCAGCGCTTGGTGCAAACCATCGGAGTAACGACGCCCATCCATGATACGACCCGTCTGTTCATCCACAATCTTAACCTTACCGTCCATGATTACATAATCCACGTCTTTTTCAAAAAGTGTGTATGCTTTCAATAATTGCTGAAGCGTATGGATACGTTCCTGTTTAATGGAATATTCGCTTAGTAGTTTTTCAGTACGCTCCATGCGTTCCTGTTCTGTAATGGTCTTGTCTTTTTCGATAACCGCCATCTCATATCCTATATCCGGAAGTACGAACAAGGTTGGATCCTCTTGCTCACCCGTAATAAAATCAACGCCTTTTTCTGTAAAGTCTACGTGATTATTTTTTTCATCAATCACAAAAAACAACGGAGCATCAGCTTCCGGCATGCGTTTTGAATTCTCCTGTAAGTAATCGTTTTCAACTTTCTGAAGAATCGTTTTGGCACCAGCTTCACTTAATTGCTTAATCAATGGCTTATACCCAGGATATCCGCGGAATGCACGTAATAACTCAAGCCCTGCTTCTTTTTCTTTTCCGGCAGCTATATATTTTTTTGCTTCTACCAAATAATTATTGATCAGTTTTTTCTGCTCTTCAATAACTTTTTGAATACGTGGTCTCAGTTCAGCGAACTCATGTTGATCTCCTTTAGGCACTGGACCAGAGATGATAAGCGGAGTACGTGCATCATCAATCAATACCGAATCGACCTCATCGACCATGGCATAATGATGTCCACGTTGAACAACATCATTCAAATCAGTCGCCATATTATCTCTTAGATAATCGAAACCGAATTCATTGTTTGTACCATATGTAATTCCGGCACGGTATGCTTTTTTACGTTCTTCAGAGTGCGGTTGATATTTATCTATGCAGTCAACGGTTATTCCATGAAACTCAAACAAAGGAGCCATCCACTCGCTATCCCGCTTTGCCAGATAATCATTGACTGTTACGATATGTACACCTCTGCGTGCAAGTGCATTCAAGTAAGCTGGAAGTGTTGCAACAAGTGTTTTACCTTCCCCTGTACCCATCTCGGAAATTTTTCCGCTATGTAGCACCATACCACCTATTAACTGAACATCGAAATGCACCATATCCCAGGTAACTTCGTTCCCAGCGGCAAGCCATTTATTGCTCCATTCAGCTATTCCATTATTGATTTGCACATTTTTCTTTTTGGCAGCAATGGCAATATCCATTTCATTTGCTGTAACGGTCAATTTTCCGATTTCTTTCCAGCGACGGGCAGTTTCTTTAACGACAGCAAATGCCTGAGGTAATACTTTATCTAAAACTTTTTCAAGTTCTTTGTTTCGTTCGATTTCAAGTAAATCTATTTCCTGGAAAATATTTTCCTTTTCTTCAATAGAAAGATTCGGATTAGCGGCAACTTTTTCGTGAAGTGCTTTGATTTTCTGATCCACTGCATTCAGATCAGCATCTATAATGGATTTTATTATTTCTGTCTGATTTCTTAATTGATTATCATCTAACGATTGAAGCTTTTGAAATTCTGTATTAATAAGTTCAACAACCGGTTGTAATTTTTTAATATCACGACCGGATTTTGTACCGAATAATTTTGCTAAAATGCCTAACATGTTTTTATTAACCCTCTGATTGTTTATTCCTTCTTAATATTTTCGCAGAGCATTTTCTGCCCTGTGAGTTTTAAATTTACAAAATAATTCCCTAAATGAATCGGTAATTTCTGTTATTAAATAGCTATTTCAATTTCGCCTTTAAATACCTGTATGGCAGGGCCGCAAAGATATACATCCGTATAATGCTGATTGTCTTTCTTTGTGAAAGACACTTCCAGATTTCCTCCTAATGTTTTTATGGCAACAGGAACCGAAGCACCTTGAATTGAAGCGGCAATGGCTGCAGCTGTCACGCCTGTTCCGCAAGAATAGGTTTCATCTTCAACCCCTCTTTCGTAGGTACGAACAAATAATTTCCCATCCACGTATTCCATAAAGTTCACATTTGTTCCGCCTGGTTTAAAGTCTTCACTATAGCGAACTTTATACCCTTCTTCAAAAACGGAATAGTCCTGAATATGCTCTACGGTTTTAACATAATGAGGTGAACCTGTATTCAGAAAGAATATGTCCTTTTCTGGATTTTTTACTTCTTTGACATCAATCATATGTAGATGTACCAAGCCATCTTTTACCTGTGCATCATGAGCACCATCGACGGCAAGGAAGGTGGTTTTTTCACCGATTACTCCCAAGTCGTATGCAAATTGTACAATGCAGCGACCGCCATTGCCGCACATGGTACTTTCGTTTCCATCTGCATTATAATAAACCATTTCAAAATCATACCCTTCTTTATTCTGAAGAAGAATAAATCCATCTGCTCCTACTCCAAACCTTCTGTGACAAATCTTTGCAACAAGATCTCTTCGCTCTCTGTCAAATATATTTGTTCGATTGTCGATCAAAACAAAATCATTTCCGGTACCCTGATATTTATAAAATACTATTTTCATGTGTATTAAAACAATGCAACGGAAACACTAAGTTCCCTTTAAATCAATGAAATTTAATTTCGGATTAAATGCTGGCACAATCAGGAATAGAAATACTCTTTCCCTTCGGCACCTTTAATAGTCAACCGTTTACCAAAAACCGGCTGTTCCACCCTTCCAATGATTTTGGCTTCAATATTAAATGTACGGGCAATTTCAATCATGCCTTCTGCTGCAGATTTGTCTGTATAAATTTCCAGACGGTGTCCCATATTAAAGACTTTATACATCTCTTCCCAAGGTGTTCCGCTTTGCTCCTGAATCAGCTGAAATAACGGTGGAACTTCAAATAGATTGTCTTTGATGATATGTGTTTTCTCATCCGTAAAATGCAATACTTTTGTTTGTCCACCCCCGCTGCAATGAACAGCACCATCAATAGATCCTTTATATTTTTTAAGTATGGCTTTCATCAGAGGTGCGTATGTTCTTGTCGCCGACAACACAAGTTTTCCGGCGTCCAGCGGTAGATCCATATAAGCATCTGTCAGATTTTTATCTCCGGAATAAACAAGCTCATACGGAACTTTCGGATCAAAACTTTCCGGATATTTCTCCGCTATTGATTTGTTAAACACATCGTGACGGGCAGATGTCAATCCATTGCTGCCCATTCCGCCATTGTATTCTGTTTCGTAATTCGTTTGTCCGTATGATGCAAAACCTACTATGACATTGCCAGGTTTAATGTGTTCATTTGAAATAACATCTTCGCGTTTCATTCGGCAGGTAACAGTACTGTCTACAATGATGGTACGCACGAGATCCCCAACGTCAGCAGTTTCCCCACCTGTACTGTATATGCCAACACCATTATCACGAAGCATTTGTAATACTTCTTCGGTGCCATTAATGATTGCTGCCAGAACTTCTCCGGGAATCAGATTTTTGTTTCTTCCGATTGTTGATGAAAGCAGAATATTATCTACAGCACCGACGCAAATCAGATCGTCAATATTCATGATTACTGCATCCTGTGCAATTCCTTTCCAGACCGAAAGATCACCCGTTTCTTTCCAGTAAACATAGGCCAAGGAAGATTTTGTGCCAGCACCATCGGCGTGCATGATATTGCAGTAAAGCGGATCTCCGCCCAGGATATCCGGTATTATTTTGCAGAATGCTTTTGGATAAATGCCTTTATCTATTGATTTGATAGCATTATGGACATCCTCTTTCTGTGAAGAAACGCCCCGTTGCATATATCTGTCGCTGCTGCTCATTGATTCTTTATGTTTGAGGATGTAAAAATAAAAAAGTCTCCCGATTAATCAGGAGACTTTTGAAACTATGTTGGAATTTAATTATTCTTCCGTTTTGATTTCTTTGTCGTCACCGTAATGGTTCAACACCTTAAAGGTTGTACGACGGTTGGCCTGATGTTCTTCTTCAGTCTTAGCATTTTTAATTTTAGGACTGTCTTCACCATAACCTTTAGCGATAATCCGATCCTGTGCAATACCATGCTGAACAATATAATCTACTGCGGATTGGGCTCGTTTTGCTGCCAATTTACGGTTATAATCAGCCGCACCACGCTCATCCGTATGTGAACCAAGTTCGATACGTAATTCAGGATTATTTTTCATTAATTCTACAATTACATCCAGTTCTTTAGCGGCATCTGGTCTGATATCCCATTTATCATAGTCATAAAGGATGTTACGAACAATGATAATCTCTTCTTTCTTAATAAGTTTAACTTTTGCTGTTCTTTTAATCTCATTATCCCCTATTTTTAAACTGTCGAAAGGAACAGACTTAACAGAGAATGGAACCCAATTCTCTCTAACCTGTGCAAAATATTTGTCTTTATCAGCAACCAGGAAGTATTCCTTGTCTGGCTGAACGTCAAAAGTGAATTTACCTACTGAATCGGCAACTGTTTTGGATATAGTATCTCCTTTTTCAGACAGCAAATATACTTTTGTTCCAGGAAGAAGATATTCAGGCTCTTTTTTGGAACATCCAAAAGCTGTACCATCGATCGTATAATGCGCTTTTCTATCCCAGTAATTATTTTTAACGTAATAAATATCATCATCTCCTTTAGCACCTTCATCCGGGCGGTTAGAAACAAAATATCCATCGATACTATCTTTCCATACCAAACCGAAATCGTCATAACTTGAGTTCAACGGCTTACCGATATTCTCGATTGTCAACTTTCCTGTAGTCTTTTTAATGAAAAAGATATCCAGAGAACCTAGTGACGGATGTCCGTCGGAAGAGAAATAGAAGGTTCCGTCTTTGTAGATGTACGGATACATGTCATTTCCTTTTGTATTGATAGGAGCTCCAACGTTTACTGCATTGGACCATTCACCATTTGCATCTAAGGTAGCTTTGTAAATATCTACGTTACCAACGCCACCTTCTCTGTTTGACGCGAAGAATAATATTTTTTCGTCCGGTGATAATGCAGGACATGCATCCCATCCCAATGAATCATTGATAGCCAAAAGAACCGGTTCGCCCCAAGTACCATCTGCTTGTAATGTTGATTTATACAAATCCACATCTTTACGTGCACCTTTCTTTTTAGAACCGGTATTACCACGAGCAAAAATCATTGTTTTGCCATCTTTAGTAAGAATACAAGATGCTTCATGTGCTTCAGGTGTATTTATGATATTACCAGCAAGCGGCATTGCCTGTCCTGAGAATTTATCGGTTCCGTCAAAAACATACTCGAACAAATCTGTAAAACCTGTTCCTGTTTGAGCATACATTTCTTTAGCACCTCTGTTCGAAGTAAAATACAATTTATCGTGAAAGTAAAATGGAGAATACTCAGCATCAGGAGTATTCAGAGGGCCCATATTTTCTATTTTATAGAATGTTTCCTTGTCAACAACAGCTTGTAAAGCTTTTAGATTCGCTAATTCTGTTTTTGCACGATTAATATAATCGAAATTCGATCCGTTTTTAATATAGTCTTTATATTGAGTTGCAGCACCTTCGTAATTTCCTACAGACTTAAGTGCATTTGCATAAAAGAAACTTGCTTCTTCATCTTTTACACCTGCTTCAATTGCTTTACGGTAGTAAGGCTCAGCTTCCTGTATTCTGTTTGAACGACGGTACGATTCTGCTATGTAATAATTACATTGACCCGCATCATAACCTTCACTCAATGCTTGCTGGTAATTTTCAATAGCGTGCTGATATTCAGCTTGTTTATATTGCTCCTCAGCTTTAGCAAAATACTTTGCGCTTTTAGGGGTACATGCAGCAAAGACCGCTATACCCAAAATAAAAATTGCCTGAATAAACCTAGTCATGTACGTTATTCCTGTTTGATAGTAAGTTTGCAAAATAATAATAACACATTGCAATTTATAGAATTTTTTGCACCAACATGCAACTTTCTAACAGAAAAATACAAAATATTAAAATATAATTTGTATTTGTTAGATGAATTACTGTGTCACCGAATGGAAATATCTCTTAAGCCATGTCTCTCCTGCAGGTTTTAGTCGCAGGTATTTGTAATCGTTCAAATTTGCAATTGAATTATCAAACACCTGTGTATCTGTAGTTAATAAGCCATTTTGGATCATTTCTTTAATTCCACCTGCATTTAATACACGAATATTATTGTTATCCAAAACAAATACAGCCAAACGATCCATCAAATCAATCTTCGCTCTTGATTCAATATTTCTGATCACCTGAACGGATTTGTCAATCGAACAACCACTGGCTTCATGATAGTTTTCATCTACGGCAAGTACGATGAAATGTTCATGCTCAATCTTATAAGAAGCCTTTAGACTTGCTCCATGTGCTTCCCAGTTTGCTATAAACGATTCAAGCTCTTCCTTAATTACATGCTTTTGTTCATCTGACAAAGCAGTCTTTGAAGAATAAATCCATAATCTGGATGATGGTGGTAATTGGTCGAATGGTACTATCATAACGTTTTACAAACCTTGAGATTGAGCAATAAGTTCCGCCAGATCATATACTTTAACCGAATGTTCCTGTTCTTTATTTTTTACTCCGTCAGAAAGCATGGTCATGCAAAACGGACAAGCGGCTGCGATTACTTTAGCCCCCGTTTGTAAGGCTTCTTCTGTACGTTCAATATTTATGTCTTTATTGCCCTTTTCCGGTTCTTTAAACATTTGCGCTCCGCCCGCACCGCAGCATAAACCCGTTGTTTTGCACCGTTTCATTTCAACGAGGTCAGCATCCAGTATTTCCAGAACTTTACGCGGCGCTTCATAAATGCCATTTGCTCTGCCCAAATAACAGGAATCATGATAAGTTATTTTCTTTCCTTTAAATTCTCCACCTTCGGTCATTTTTATTTTACCTTCATCAATAAACTGCTGAAGTAATTGAGAATGATGTATGACTTCATAATTTCCGCCCAGTTCCGGATACTCATTTTTTAATGTGTTAAAACAATGCGGACACGCAGTGACAATTTTCTTAATTCCATATCCATTCAACACCTGGATATTTGCCATTGCCTGCATCTGAAATAAAAACTCATTGCCGGCACGTTTTGCCGGATCACCTGTGCAAGCTTCTTCAGTCCCTAAGACTGCGAAATTCACATTCAAGTGGTTCAATATTTTCACAAATGCTACAGTAACCGATTTTACACGATCATCAAATGAACCTGCACAACCTACCCAGAAAATAATTTCAGGAGTCTTTCCTTGAGCGGCCAATTCTGCAACGGTTGGTACTTTATATTCCATTTTAAAGAGCTTAATGCTTAATGCCTAAGGCTTAAAGCGTGTTAATATTAATTTTCAATGTTTGTGTTATCAGGACTTCAATTTTTCTGCCCAGTTGAATCTGTCGGCTGGTGAGAACTTCCATGGAGCCATATTGTTTTCAATATTGGAAAGCATTGAATTCCATGAAGCCGGAGCCTGCGATTCTTCCATTAATTTATATCGTCTTAACTGAATAATAATATTTACTGGATCGATAGCAACCGGACAGGCTTCTACACAAGCATTGCAGGTTGTACAGGCTAGTATTTCCGTTTCTGAAATATAATCTCCAAGCAATGATTTGCCATCATCGAAATCTTTTCCATGAATGCTTATATTCTTTCCGACTTCTTCCAGTCGATCACGCGTATCCATCATGATCTTGCGGGGACTCAATAATTTGCCTGTTATGTTTGCCGGACATTGTTGTGTACATCTTCCACATTCCGTGCAACTATAGGCATCCAATAAATTTTTCCAGGTAAGGTCTCTTACATCCTTTGCACCAAATCTTCCCGGAGGCACATCGCTTGCACTTTCTTCAACAGGTAAATTCAGCATCAGCTTAACTTCTTTCGTTACTTCCGGCATATTCGTGAACTTGCCGGCAGGAGTTAGTTTTGCAAAATATGTATTTATGAAAGCCATGAAAATATGTAAGTGCTTGGAATTATAAAATACATAGTTCGCAAAAAACATTACTCCTATTATGTGAAACCACCAGCAAAAACGCTCTACGATTTCCAATCCCTGAGGAGATATTCCTGATAATAATTCTTTTATTTTTGAACTGAAAACAAACTCTCCTGTTGAAATATAATGTGCATTCAATGGTTGAAGCAATTGATCCGCAGCATTCATGGTAAGAAATGCAAGCATTAATAAAATTTCAATTGTTAATATAAGATTGGCATCCAGCAGAGGCCATTTTTTCATTTCAACACCTGTGAATCTTTTTACATGCAATATGTTTCTTCGCACAAGAAATATAGAACAGGTGATAATAACGGCCAATGCAAAAAACTCAAATACATTTACAATAAAGGAATATGCACCGCCCAAGACACCAGCGAAAATTCTATGCGTTCCGGCTAGTCCATCAATAACAATTTCCAGCATTTCAATATTCACAATTAAAAAACCTGAATAAATAAAGAAATGCAATAATGCCGGCACCGGTTTTTTAAACATCTTCTTTTGGCCCAAAGCCATTAGCGTCATGTTTTTCAATCTCGTTAATACATGACCACTTCTGTCTTCATCTCTGCCTAATAAAATATTCCCACGGATTCTACTGATACTCAAATATATTCCATAGCCTGAAAGCGCTAATAGGATAAAGAAAATTATTTGTGCGATTACATGCATATTATTTCAATTAATAATTAGTTGTTATTTGCATTTAAAGATAAAAAATAATTACATTTGCACTCCCAATCGGAGGTGATGTAGCTCAGTCGGTAGAGCAAAGGACTGAAAATCCTTGTGTCGGTGGTTCGATTCCACTCATCACCACTCGAGTAAAGCCTTCGGTAGTAACCGAGGGCTTTTTTATTATTTGAACGAATATTGTTTCTATCATGATCGGTAATAAAAAGATTATTGTTGTTATGCCTGCTTATAATGCTGAAAAAACAGTAGAGCAGACTTTCAAAGAGATTCCGTTTAATATTGTTGACGAAGTTATCCTTGTTGATGATCATTCCAAAGATAAAACGTTTGAAGTTGCAAAAAAGTTAGGCATCCATCAAGTTATTCGTCACGACAAAAATAAAGGTTATGGCGGTAATCAAAAAACATGTTACAACGCTGCATTGAAAAACGGTGCTGATATTGTTGTCATGCTTCATCCCGATTACCAGTATACGCCACTTTTATTGGAAGCCATGATATACCCAATTGCTCATGGATTGTTTCCGGTTATGTTGGGGTCACGTATTTTAGGCAAAGGCGCCTTACGTGGTGGAATGCCCATGTATAAATATATTTCCAATCGCTTTTTGACCTTCTTCCAGAATGTTATGATGCGCCAGAAATTAGCGGAATATCACACTGGTTACAGAGCCTTCAGCAAAGAAATTCTGGAGAAGCTGCCGTTAGATAAAAATTCGGATGATTTTGTTTTCGATAATGAAATGCTTGGTCAGATTGCCTTTGCCGGATATGAAATTGGTGAAGTAACTTGCCCGACTAAATACTTTGATGACGCGAGTAGTATCAACTTCAAAAGAAGTGTGCAATACGGCTTGGGTGTACTTAGAGTATCTGTCTGCTTCCGTTTACAAAAATGGGGATTAGGAAAATTTCAGATATTTGAAGGGATAAAATAGTATAATCGTTTATATATCTTAAAATAAAGGTAAATAAAAAAGCTCTGATAATATCAGAGCTTTTTTATTTATGAATAAGTGAAATTCCTGATTATTTAGCAGGAGCTTCGTATGCTTTTTTCTTTTCTCTGATACGAGCTGTTTTACCAGTCTTATCGCGTAGGTAATAAAGACGTGCTCTGCGTACAGCACCTCTGCGTAATACTTCTATTTTATCAATAAAAGGAGACATTGTTGGGAAAATACGTTCTACTGCAATACCAGCAGATATTTTACGTACAGTAAACGTTTCACCGTTACCGGAATTTTTTCTCTGAATTACAACGCCTTGATATTGCTGAATACGTTCTTTAGCACCTTCTTTAATCTTCACGTGTACGTTGATCGTATCACCCGCCTTGAAATCAGGTAAAGCAGATTGAACTGCTAAATAATCCTGTTCAACTATTTTAAGTAAATTACTCATATATGTAAGTAGTTAATATCTTTTCCAATAAAGGACTGCAAATATAGGGAATAAAATTTATAATCCGTATCCCAATTGTTAATTTTTATTTGAATCAGACTCAGAATCATTGGTGAATTTCCTGTAAATATCTGGTCTTCTTTCTTTTGTCCGGTCAACGGCATTTTGAAAACGCCATTTTTCTATCTCTTTATCATTTCCGGAAAGCAAAATGTCCGGAACTATCATGCCTTTGTATTCAGCTGGCCGAGTATAGACCGCTGGTGCCAATAAACTATCCTGGAAAGAATCTGTCAAGGCTGAAGTCTCGTCGGACAATACTCCAGGAATTAAGCGTATCAAAGCATCCGAAACAACCGCAGCGGCAAGTTCTCCACCGGAAAGCACATAATCACCAATACTGATTTCGTGCGTTACAAATGCTTCGCGAGCCCTTTCATCAACGCCTTTATAATGCCCACACAGAATAATTATGTTTGTAAACATTGAAAACCGGTTTGCCGTTTGCTGGTCAAAGGTTTTACCATCCGGTGTCATATAAATAACCGCATCGTATGTGCGCTGACTTTTCAATTCACTGATGCAACGATCAATCGGTTCAATCATTAATACCATTCCCGCACCGCCGCCATAGGAATAATCATCTACCTGCTTATGTTTTAAAAGCGTGAAATCTCTTAAATCATGAACATGTACCTCTGCGATTCCCTTTTCCTGAGCTCTTTTCAGGATGGAATGTGCAAAGAAGCTTTCCAGTAGTTTGGGCAGGCATGTAATGATATCAATTCTCATCCTCGTCAGATTCAGCAGAAGCATTCTCATTAAGATATATCTCGATCAATCCATCCGGAAGCGTTGTAAAAACCTGCTTTGTTTTTATATCCACCGAATGAACAATTTCTTCTGTTACCGGAATCAGGATTTCGGCATTCTGATACTCCATCATTAACAGATCCTGACCCGTTTTCTGAAAGAAATTTGAAATGATGCCGAGTTTTCCCTGAATTGAATCAATAACATCAAACCCTATAATCGCTTGATACGACATACGACCTTCATCCGCCTCTGCCATTTCAGAAACAGGGATATAAATATCACATCCTACAAGCGTTTTAGCCTGTTCTGCGTTTATAATATCATCAAAGGAAAGGATGCAACGTTTTTGAGTTGCGAAATGAAAGGATGTTAAAAAAAAAGGAATCTGTTTTTGTTTTATTTCAACAAAAACAGATTCCAATGTTTTATAATCAGAAAGATCATCTGAGAAAACCTGCACCAATAATTCTCCTTTTACCCCATGAACCTTAATGATATTTCCCCAAAGGACTGTATCCGCCGGTTTCATGAGCAGAGATTATTCAGCTGCCTGTTCAGTTGCTTCAGCTGCACCTTCAGCAGTTGCTGCTAAATCAGCGGCTGCTACAGGGTTTTCTGCTACAATTTTCTTAGCACGAACTTTTTCTGCAATAGCTTCTTTTACTTTAACTTCTGCAGCTAAACGAGCTTTTTTCTCAGCTTCTTTTTTGTTCAACAATGCATCTGCACTTGAAACTTTAGAAGCTTCTTTTTGATTAGACCAAGTTGATAATTTCTGATCTGCCTGTTCCTGAGTAATTGCGCCTTTAGCAACACCTATTTGTAAGTGTTTCTTAAGCATAATTCCACGCTCAGATAATACAGTACGTGTAGTATCTGTAGGTAGAGCGCCTTTCATTACCCATTCGAACGTTAATTCATCATTTAATACCACAGTGGCAGGGTTGGTATTAGGGTTGTAAGTACCCAACTTCTGGATGAATTTACCATCACGTGGTGATCTTGAATCTGAAACCACGATGTCATAAAGAGCTAGTTTTTTTCTACCTCTTTTGCTTAAACGAATTCTAACTGCCATAGAATACTATGTTTTATGTGTAACATACCGACGGAACCCGTCCGCCTTTTAATTTTAACGAACCACAAAAGTACGGATTAAAACGGTATTTCCAAAATCCGATCTTTTCATTTGATTCTACCTATATTATTTTATCGTCTCCGACCATCTTTTATTTCAATTTTATTGGTATTTGGCCTATATAATATGGAATTTAGCATGAAAATATACTCCAAATATGATTACCATTTGTTTTGCAACTAATAATAAGAACAAACTTGCTGAGGTTCGGGCAAAAATTGGAAGTGGATTTAACATATTAAGCCTAAATGATATTGGCTGCTTTGAAGAGCTTCCCGAAACAAAGGATACTATTGAAGGAAACTCAGAGCAAAAAGCATCTTATGTATTTAATAAATACCATGTGAATTGCTTTGCGGATGATACGGGGCTGGAAGTTTCGGCATTGAATGGTGCCCCTGGCGTATATTCTGCGCGTTATGCCGGAACCGGATGTACCTCAGAAGACAATATGTCGAAACTGCTTTCTGAATTAAAAGGTGTCAAAAACCGTAAAGCTTCTTTCAAAACCTGTATTACATTGATTTTTGAAGGAAAAAAACACATTTTCACCGGAGAAGTAAAAGGCTTTATATTGGAAGAAAGAACGGGGGAAAAGGGTTTCGGATATGACCCCATCTTCATGCCGGAAGGGTACAATGTGTCTTTTGCACAGATGACTATTGAAGAGAAAAATGCCATTAGTCATCGCGGGGTTGCCGTTGGGGATTTAGCTGATTTTCTGCAGCATGTATGAAAGACCCTTTAGTCATAGGGATTTGCGGAGGCAGTGCCTCCGGTAAAACATATCTGAAGGATTTATTAATTAAAAACAGCCCCCATGGCAAAACCCAGGCTTTTACGCTGGATAGCTATTATCTCCCAAGGGAATGGCAAAAAACAGATGAAAATGGTTATTTGAATTTTGATCTTCCGGAAGCCTTAAATACGGAGAAAATGATTTTGGATTTTCTCGATCTGAGTTCCGGATTTTCCATTGAGCAACCTGTTTATCAATACAATAACAAAAACGCATCGATTCAATTCAATATCCTTGAGCCTGCTCCTGTTATTATTGCAGAAGGAATATTTCTGTTTCATTACAAAGAATTTCTGGATCGGATTAATATTAAAGTTTTCGTGGATGCCCCATTTGATCTGAAAAAGCAAAGGAGACTGGAACGGGATATCAAGGAACGAGGGTATGAAGAAGAAGAAATTCGGTATCGTTTTGATATTCATGCTGAAGAATCCTTTAAAAAATATGTTCTTCCTTATAAAAGTCAGGCTGATTGGATTATTGAACAGGATGCTGATTTTGAAAAAACCTGCGATTATCTCTTAAAAAGGATTCTTGAATATTAAAATTTGTGTTCTTGGCTGATTTATTTAGCTTTGCAGGCTATATCAAATGAAAAAACCGTTTTCCGCATATCGTTTTACTATTCTTCTGGCACTGATTGTTTCATTGCTGGGGGCAGTATGCTATTCCCCTCTTATTTTGAAGAAAGGGAAACATGTTGCGAGTAAACAAACGGATAAAAAAGCAAACGGCAAACAAACAACTCAGGAGTTAAACATTTCACAACATGTTCTGAGTACGATATCTTTTTCATTACATATAGGTACGGGTTTAACCGCTGACATTTTTGAATATTCCTATTTCGGATTGCCTTTTGAAGTCGTTCATAAAATACAGACTCCTTTATTTAGAAGTTCCTATCTGGAAAATATTTTTCCGTTTGCTATCTCAGCGCAGGCTCCATAACAAATAATACCCATTTACTTAATCCCTCTTTCTGTTCATTGAACAGAAGATCTTCAATTGTTCATACTTTAATATATTTATACTAATCCAATGAGAAATAAGAATTTAATTATTGTACTCACAGTAATAGTCACCTTGCTGTGTTTCTTTTACATCTCCTTTACATTCGTTGCAAGGGGTGTTCAAAATGATGCCATTGAATATGCTACACTGCCCGATGGCAAAGTAGATGTTGACAAAAAACAATTCTACCTTGATTCCGTTTTTGATGAGCCGGTATATAATTTACTTGGTTATGAATTTACTTACAAACGTGTAAAGTCTTTTGAATTAGCACTTGGTCTGGATTTACAAGGTGGTATGCACGTTGTATTGGAAGTGTCACCGGTCGAATTGCTTCAAGCCATGGCTGGAAACAATGCTGATGATCCAATGTTTAAGAAGGCCATTGAAATGGCACAAAAAAAACAACACAATAGTCAGAATACCTTTCAACAAAACTTCTTTGAATCATATAAAGAAATTGCCGGACAGGATAACCTAAGCAAAGTCTTTGCTAACTCAGGTAATAAGGGCAAAATCGATATCCGTTCAAAAGATAGTGATGTAGAAAAAATCATCAATGAAGAAATTGACAACTCTGTAAGCCGTTCATTTAACATTCTTCGTAATCGTATTGATAGATTTGGTGCCATTCAACCAAACATTCAGCAAATACGTGGAACAGGAAGAATCCTTGTTGAATTACCGGGCGTTGAAAATCCTCAACGTGTTCGTTCTTTATTACAAGGAACAGCGAAGTTGGAATTCATGAAAGTGTATCAGATTTATGAAGTAGTTGATAGAACGAATCGTATCAATGATTATCTAATCAGTCTGGAAGATTCTAAAAAAGCGACAACAGATTCAATAGCAACCGCTACTCCAACAGATAATGCTTCTTTATTGGTTGACACTAAAAAAACAAAAGACACAGCTGCTGCAGCTGAAACTAAAACAGATTCCCTTAAAAAGGATACAACAAAAGTTTCTGACTTCTATCGTTTAATCAAAGCACAAGGTGGTTTTGTTTATGATATAAAAGATACTCCTACCATCAATAGAATATTAAACATGGATCGTGTAAAAAGCATCCTTGGATCTGATATTCGTATGACATGGGAAAGAAAAGGGAATACAACCGAAGATGGCAATACTTATCTTGAATTACTTCCGCTTATGGTTGGCCGTGATGGAAAAGCAGCATTAGAAGGTGATGTTATCTCAAATGCGGATAAGTTCTATTCTCAGGATGGTAAAGGCTACGAAGTATCCATGCAAATGAATGTTGTTGGTGCTAAAGCCTGGAAAAATATTACGAAAGAAGCTTCTTCCGGGAAAGATAAAAGACGCGTAGCCATTGTACTTGATAATGTTGTGTACTCTGCGCCTGTTGTTCAGGTTGAAATTCCGAATGGTAACTCTTCTATCAGTGGTAACTTTTCATTGGAAGACGCAACCGATTTAGCGAACATTCTTGAAACAGGTAAACTTCCTGCGCCAGTTCGTATCGTAGAAGAAGTAATTGTTGGACCAACTCTTGGTCGTGAAGCAATCATGGACGGTTTGGCTTCTTTACTTGCCGGTGTAGCCATTGTAATCTTATTATTATTGATGTATTACAACAAAGGCGGTTTGATTGCCGATATTGCCTTGCTGTTTAACATCATCTTTACATTAGGATTCCTGGCCTCTATTAACTCGGTACTAACCTTGCCCGGTATTGCAGGTATTGTGTTGAGTATTGGTATGTCGGTGGATGCAAACGTGTTGATTTTTGAACGTATCAAAGAAGAATTAGATAATGGCAAGTCATTGGCCAAAGCGATTGAACTTGGATATGATAAGGCATTCAGTTCAATCTTTGATTCAAACTTAACAACCATTATTACTGGTGTTATTCTGTATTTATTAGGAGAAGGACCTGTTAAAGGTTTTGCAACTACCTTGATACTTGGTGTACTTTGTTCATTCTTTACAGCCGTTTATATTTCTAAAGTTATTTTGCTTTGGATGATACGCAGCAAGAAAGAAGATGCTGTGAAATTCACTACTGTTATCTCAAACAATCTGTTTAAAAAGATGAATTATGATTTCATCTCTAAACGTAAAATTGCATATATATTCTCCTCTTCTATTCTGGTAATCGGACTTATCGTTACGATTATGCAAGGTGGATTGAATTTGGGTGTCGATTTCAAAGGCGGTCGTTCTTATATTGTAGAATTCAAGAATCCTGTCGTTGCTTCCGATATTAAATCTGCATTAAGCCATTCATTTGAAAGTGGTGGTACAGAGGTTAAAACCTATGGTTCTGATACGAAATTAAAAATCACAACCAGTTACCTGGTTGACGATGAAACTGCAGAAGGTGATGACGTTGTACAAAAAGCCTTAACAACAGGTTTGACGACTTATTCAAAAGATAATTCATTCGAGATTCTTAGTTCTTCAAAAGTTGGAGCAACGGTAGCAGATGATATTAAAAATGCATCCTGGAAATCGATGATCGTATCCTTGATTGCCATCTTTGCTTATATCCTTCTTCGATTCAAGAAATGGCAATTCTCTGCAGGTGGTGTTATTGCACTTTTCCACGATACATTGATTATTCTGGCGATCTTCTCTATTTTACGTTTATTCGGAATAGACTTTGAAGTGGATCAGGTTATTGTTGCTGCCTTATTGACCATCATAGGTTTCTCTATTAACGATACGGTAATTGTATTTGACCGTGTGCGGGAATTCAACAGGGACTATGCAAAGGTTGATACAGCAACCATGCTGAACCAATCCATCAATAGCACCTTGAGCAGAACCATTATGACAACGGTAACGGTATTAGTATCCGTTCTGATTCTATTTATCTTTGGTGGTGAGACATTAAGAGGCTTCTCTTTCGCCTTATTGATAGGTGTTGTTTTCGGTTCTTATTCTACGATCTTTATTGCGATACCAATCGTTCTGGATCTGAGATCCAAAGCTGAAAAAGCAGCGGATGATATTTTATTGAATAAATAAAACTATTTCTATTTTATAAAAAAGCCCTGCTGGTTATTCCGGCAGGGCTTTTTTATGCTATATGATTTCGATCATCTTTTTATAATTAGGATAAAATCCCTTATCATTTGTGAAATAAATTTCTTTTTGTAATTTATTTCTAGACCGAAATTTTTATACGATGCACAAAGAAGAAATTTTTCAGAATCTTAAAACAGCCATCAGTCAAGGTACTTCCTTTGATGAGGTAAAAAAACAGCTAGACACTTACGCCTTAACAGAAAATGAAATCGCTGAAATCTCAGATTCTTTACGAAAGATTTACTTTGATAAAGAACGAAAAATAGGGTTCCGACTTATTGGCATCGGCACGGGCATTCTTGTAATCAGCTTCTTATTGACCATACTACTTTTTCATCACAATCTAAGTGTTGATATTTTTATGTATTGCAGCTCGATTATTGGTTTGGGTATTGCATTTTGGGGCTGCACAAAGATTTTGTAAGGGAATCTTATTTGTGATAATCAAGTTGAATTATCTGAAAATAACATAAACGATTATCGATTCGATTAAATCTGGGTATCCAATGATTTTAGAGCACAGCAACAAGGGCTTGAATCAAACTATACTTTTATTTCAGATCCTTACGGTGCACAAAAATCGACAATTTTTTCTTTAGCAGCATCAACATTCAGTTTTACTGCCATCTGCGCATCACTGCATGCACCTGCCTTATCTCCTGATCTATATTTAACGATTGCTCTACCGTAATAGGCTTCTCCATAATCTTTCTTTAGCGCAATCGCTTTGGTAAAATCCTGAATAAGGTTTTCCATTGATACTATCAGTTGATCCAACCCAAACATTGCTCTGTTATAGTAATACTCAGCAATTGTGGGATCCAATTCTATGGCTTTATTAAGATCAGATATAGCACCAGGAATATCTTTCATAATAAATTTTGCATTCCCCCTTGAAAAATACTTTGATGCATTAGTGGGATCCAATTCTACTGATTTATTTAAATCAGCAAGAGCTTTTTCAAAATTACCTTCCCTGAATTCTATCGTTCCCCGCATACCATAAGCTTCTGAATTATTGGGATCCAGGATTAATACTTTATTGATGTCTGATAAATCTCCGTTTTTCAATGCTGCTCTTTCCAGATAAGCTAATACAAAAAAAGAGTCCAATGCTATTATTTTATCACACTCAGCGATAGCCCCTTCTTTATCTCCTGACTCTTTCAGCAAAATGCCTTTGCGAAAATGTGCTGGTATATAGCTATTGTCCATTTGTATGGCTTTGTTAAGGTTTTCTATAGCCCTCGAATAATCTTTCTTTTCATAATAGACAGTAGCCAGTAATGTATAAGCAACAGGATTTTCTTGTAAGGAAAGGCTTTTTTTTAAGTCGGATTCGGCTCCTTTGTAATCCTTTTGCTCCAATCTGACCTCTGCACGTCCATTATACGTATATAGAGCTTCCTGCATTTCAATAGACTTAGTAAAAGCCAGTATGGCTTCTGAATATTTTAAAAGTTTTTTATACGCTGTTCCAAGAACAAAATAAAATTCTCCATCCCGACGACTTGGATATGATTTTTCGATGTTTTGCAAATCATGTAAAGCCCCGGTATGATCATTCATGGCTCCCCGGAGTTTTGCCCTCTGAAAAAGCGCATCATAATTCTCCATAATTCTAAGACTTTCTGTATAATCTGCCATCGCTCCTTTAAAATCAAAAAGAGATTGCTTACACATTGCTCTTTCACAATAAAATTTTGAATCTGGTTTTATTGTAATGGCATAACTATAATCATTAATAGCTTTCTGATATTCCCGCAAATCCATCTCCGCTCTAGCACGATAAGAATATGGAACTGAATTATAAGGATCCATCGAAATTACTATCGTATAATCCTCTATACTACCTTTAAAATCTTGTAAACGCCTTTTTAACACCCCTCTGTTCAAATAAGCATTAATTAATTTGGGGTCATATTTTATTGCTCTGTTAAAATCTTCAATTGCTTCTTTATAATTTCCTAATTCACCTTTTACTTCTCCCCGACTTGAATAGGCATTTGCAAATGTAGAATCAAGTTCTATAACTTTAGTAAAATCTGCCAAGGCTTCCTTATATTCTTTTGAAAAAACATGCGTTGTTCCTCTATATAAAAATGCATACGGGTCTTTTGCAGAAAGGCTTATAGATTTATTTAAATCTTCTTTTGATTTAGTATAATCACCTAAATAGAAATACGTTCTTCCTCTGTAGGAGTATGATTTGGCATAATTTGGATTCAAGTTTATAGATTGAGTGAAATAATATATAGCCGAGTTATAATCCTTGGAAAGCATTTTTTGATATCCCATTTGCACATATCGTTTGTACTCTAAAGAATCTGACAGGATACGATAATATTTTTCATTTGTAACCACTTTTGTACTACCGGCAAAAACAAGTCCGTTAGTACCGAAAACTATTAATACTAAATTCAATATTAAAATCCTTATCATCATTGCTATTTGAATTTATTTTCAAGATTTGTTGACATTATTCTTTGTACCTAATATTGTCAGGATTTTATTTATTGAACGAATCAACTAAATAATTTGTAAATAAATCTACACATTAGTGTTTTGGTTTCCAAAATGAGATCATAAATGCGGTTTTATATTGTGTCTTCACTTCAAAATGTTTGATTAAAAATTCATAAACGATTTTAAAAATGGAAATTGGAATTGATAGTTTCGCGGCTGTAATGTCCGATGCGAATACGGGCAAAGCAATCAGCAGGGAGATAGCTATAGCAGAATTGCTTGAACGCATTGAACATGCCGACATATCAGGGCTTGATGTATTCGGAATCGGAGAACATCATAGAAAAGAGTTTCTTGATTCCGCTCCAGCTATTATTCTGGCTGCCGCTGCCGCACGAACCAAGCGTATACGTCTCACCAGTGCTGTCACGGTCCTGAGTGCAGCAGATCCCGTGCGTGTATTTCAAAATTTTGCAACGCTCGATTTAATTTCAAAAGGTCGTGCTGAAATGGTTGTCGGTCGTGGTTCCTTCATCGAATCCTTTCCGCTATTTGGATTTAACGTTCAGGATTATGATGCACTATTCTCTGAAAAACTGGATCTCTTGCTGAACATACGTGCGAATGAAGTTGTAAACTGGTCAGGTAAATTTCGTGCTGCCTTGCGTAACCAATCTATCTATCCAAGGCCCTTACAAGAGTCCTTACCAATTTGGTTAGGTGTAGGCGGTACTCCGGAATCTTTTATACGTGCTGGCAAGCTTGGTCTGCCGCTAATGGTAGCCGTAATTGGTGGTGAAACACATCGCTTTCGTCCGCTGGTAGATCTTTACAGAAAAGCAGGTAAAGCGGCCGGACATGCTGATGAACAACTTAAAGTTGGTTTACATTCTCTTGGATATGTTGCCAATACAACGGAAGAAGCCATCGAGGATTTTTATCCTGGCTATAAAGAAATGTTTACACGAATTGGTAAAGAACGTGGCTGGCCGCCTGTTACCCGAGCCCAGTTTGATGCGCAAAGAGGACCACTAGGCGCATTCTTAGTTGGAGGCCCGGAAGAAGTTGCTGAAAAAATTCTGCGCCACAGCGAATCATTAGGAGGTATTTCAAGAGTTACCTTTCAGATGGATAATGCGGGATTAACGCATGAAAAACTGATGCAGGCTATTGAATTGATTGGAAAGCGAGTGGCACCGTTGGTGAATGGGTAGATAGTTACTAGTTTTTAGTTGCTAGTTTCTAGATAAGCCAGATTATATAATTCGATCATTAGTAATCAAACGGTCGAACGGCTGAAAAAAGCCGTCTGACCGTTGTGCGTAACGCACCTTTCAGTTCGTACGATATTCAATAGTCTGTTTATATTTTGTCTGTTGGATAGTACTTTTCGATACCGGATTACCACAGCCGTCAGACCGCTTTTCCCAGCGGTCCGACGGCTTGTAGATTCCTTGTTTTTTATTTATCTAGATAACTAGAGGATAAAATAACAAACTCCGCTATTGATTTCTATATAGCTACCTTCTAGAAACTAAAAACTGGAAGCTAGAAACTAGTCTTTCGATTTTTATTCCGTTATTACATTTTTACTTTTCAAAAACTCTAAATACTTAGGTTCTTCTTCATCAAATATTTCTTCGCCTTCGATCAGGTAAGCTTCATGAAGTGCTTCCTCTGCTTCTTCCATTTGACCCATCTCAAAATAACATTGTCCGGCGCGTAAATATAAATACGGATTATCTTCGCTATCCACGCAGCCCATCGCATGTTCAAACTGAGCCAAAGCTTCTTCGTATTTCTCATCAAAGAAATAAACATCCCCAATAGATGATATCAACCAGGCGGAAGGTTCGTACTCTTCCAGCGGTTCAGGCAATAAGGTCAATGCTTCTTCGTATTTAGCAATGGCCTCTTCACTTTGCTCGTTTTCAAAAAGAAGATCTGCTTCTTCACAGATCAAATCAATACGGTCCAAAATTGCATCTGACAATTCTTTCATAGTGGTAAAAGATTAATGTAACACCTTCTTATTTTCTGTTCCTAAATGTAGTAAACTGCTTCCATATAGCCGAATTATTAAATTAGTAAGAAGTATGTTTTGGAAAACAAATATTCAAATTATACTGATTTTTCGCTGATAGCGGAAGGGGATAGCTCCAGGGATTTATGAATGATGTTTTATTCGTTTTTTAAGCCTGTTACGGTCATTAATAAGAAGTCCAGGGATTTTGAATAATCCAACGTATTATATTCAACACCAAGTTTTTTGATATTTTTATAATAACTCTCTACATTTTTATAATAGTTTTTTTCCAATTGAACAGCTGTAGCTTTTTCGCCAAGCTTTTCGATCAAGAACCATTTTTCCAATAATCTGGCTGTACGCCCATTCCCATCTTGGTATGGATGTATCTTTACAAAAACCAAATGAATATAAGACGCAAAATAAAAAACATCGAAATCGTCTAAGTCTTTATTTAAAAGGAATTCAATATCATTAAACAACTTACTAAGTTCGGACTTAACAATGTTTGGTTCTGCGGCAACATATTCAATCCTGTCATCACTATTAATAACAAACATCGGATTATTACGAATAAGGCCTTGTTGACTTTCTGGCAATAAACTTGAACTCAGAATCGCATGTGTTTTTTGTAGATGCTGAAATGTCAATCTGTTTTTGTAGATGAACTCATACGCCGCAAATAAATCATCCGCCTTTTTAGTATAATCAGGCTGATATTTAACGTTTAAAAATTTATGTTTAAAGAAGCTATCAAAATCAATATTTTCTCCTTCAATTTTTGAAGAATAGACAGAAGAGACTGAATTATAAAATTTAAAATAATCGACCGGGATATCAAGTTTTTCGTGCTTAGCCAACGTTTCCATAGGTGAAACGTTCACAGAACTCCTGAATGCATCTATAAGGTCATATTTTAAAATATCTAAAGTCATTTATAAAATTATTGTTGGTTCAAATATACTTTTTAAATGTCTCAAATATATAGCTATCGTAAGGTTTCAGTTATAGAGTCCATTAATTTCTCTCAACAGTGTTGAGAGATTTGGATAGTCTTTGCAATTCTGATAAAATTGCTTCATTCCCCATAGATTCTTATCAGAAAAGCTTTTGATTTCAGGCTCGTTTTCTGAAAATAAATTCAGTTTACTAGGTCTGACTTTCTATTGTTCTCTTAAGCGCCAATATTGCATGATAATGTGAGCCATCATGATGCGTTACATATTTAATGGCATCATCAATTGTTTCAACATTTATATTATAAACCTTTTCGATCTTTTCTGCTTTTTTATACGTCCTAAATAAGCCAAGATCTAAATCTTTGTTCAATTGCGATAAGCTTGTAATGAATTGCTCTTTTATATTATTGACTTTGTTTTCCGAAATAACATTTACAGGTTTGGTGCCAGGTAAAAAGGGATGAAAATAGTTTTCATCAACCAATATAGGCAAGCCCGAGTTTGCATAACACAGCGCTTGTAACACAGCGTTCATGTGCGCAACATTCCAGATAATATTATTACTGAAATGTTCCGGAATTGTATTTAATTGTTCAACTGTTAATGTCTCAATTTTTGCTAATAAAAACTTTCGGAAGTTAATAATGATTTCGAGGCTTTTGTCCATAATTTTTTAATGACTATAGCTTGACTATGTTCCTCTGTTAATATTTTTGAGGATGAATTGTTTTCTATATTTCTATATTATACTCTTTTAATAATTTATGAATAACAATAGTTTTATTATTCATATAATCTTTATCAGTAATATCGTCAATCCCAATTTTATATTCCAAAAAATAATAGTAGTAGTCACAACACATAAAGCAGTCTTGTTTTTGAATATTCTCTAAGCCTGCTTTAATTTCTTTAACAACATTTTCCTTTCCCAGTTTTTTTATTTGAAGTGAAAAAAATCTTTGATCTGTCTCAAAATTACTCTTTTCTACATTAGTTAAACCGATTTTTAAGCAAGCTATAGCACTATCAATCTGACCAATTCTCTCATATGAAGTTGAATAATTCAATAATTTTTTCTGCTTATATTCCCAATAGTTGTTTCCGCAAGAAAAAAGTTTTTCAAACTGTTTTTCATTATAAGTATTTCGATAACTAAGTATTTTCTTTGAGAAATATTTAGCATTAACCAAATCATTTTTCTTTGAATAAATATTAGCATTTAAAGTAAAATACACATAATCCTTTTCAGTTGAATTAAATGGATTTAAATAAATCAATTCATCATCAGCAACGTCGTAATAAGAGTATTTTCTCACATAAAAAATTCCCAATAAAACCAGAATGAAAAGACTGATCAAAATTATATATATTACTTTCATCAAATGTTATATTAAAGTCTGTGCTTAAACAGTTCCATACTCTCTATAAAACCTAATTTATATTTAATTAGATCTCGATTTATTAATCCAACGTCATGGTGATATCAATTATTAACTGCATCTATTTGTCAAGATTTAATATACATAACAATCACTAAACACACAAATCATCCCCTGAAGTGTATACCTCATACTAATGCAAAAAAAAAGCGATTCATCGCCAGCATTCTCGCTAACAATGAATCGCCATTCAAACAATCAATTTAAGCTCTTTACAACTTAATCCAAATACTTTATTTTGTTTACCTCTGTAGCCGTAAGATATCTCCATGATCCTCTCGGAACATTCTTCTTTGTCAAGCCCGCATACATTACTCTATCCAGCTTCTGTACTTCATAGCCTAACGATTCAAAAATACGACGAACAATACGGTTTCTGCCCTCGTGAATTTCAATACCAAGTATTTTCTTATTCGGTGAGATGATCGCAATCTCATCAACCTTCACCGGACCATCAAACAAATGAATCTTGCCGTCTGCAATCTTATCAAAATCTTCAGCCGTTATAGACTTATCCAATTCAACTTCGTAAATCTTCTTAACCTTATTGGAAGGGTGTGTAAGCTTCTGCGCCAGTTCACCATCGTTCGTAAACAAAAGCAAACCTGTTGTATTCCGATCCAAACGACCAACCGGATAAATGCGCTCCTTGGTTGCATTTGCAATCAACTGCATAACCGTTTTGCGATTGTTTTCATCTTCCATCGTGGTGATGAAATCTTTCGGCTTATTCAACAATACATATACAGACTTCTCCGGATTCAGTACTTTATTATTGTACTTCACCGAATCACCAACCTGCACTTTATATCCTAACTCCGTAACTACTTTTCCATTCACTTTTACAAGTCCCTCCAGAATCAACTGATCGGCTTCGCGGCGTGAACAAACACCTGAATTGGAAATATATTTATTCAAGCGGGTTTCAAAAGGAGTCGCTACACTTATTTTCGCTGCATTCGGCTTTGTTTTGCTCAGCTTATCCAGTTTATTTTCGTAGGATTTTTTCCCTTTCTTTATGCTGCTTTTATCAAATTTTGGTTTCTTGTTGTCGGAATCTCCGTCAAAGGCAAAATCATTATCGCCTTCCGGATCTTCTTCCTGATCGGGTTTAGGAAAGGATCTTCTTTTGCGTGGCTTATCTTCTGAAGCATCCGAAAAGGATGATAATCGCTTCTTGATAGAAGGATCCTTTTCATCAAATGCTTTACCTGCAAATGAACTTCTGCCCGCAGATGGCTTGCGCTTGAAGTCCAGAGAATTTTCGTCTTTTTTTATAAACGAACGCTTGCTTGTAGCTTTACCAGCAGCTGAACGTCCACCTGATTTATCATCATACGCACGGCTTGGTTTCTTCGCAGCAGAAGAACTTCTGCCCTCGCCTGCCATGTTTCTGTATTCCGGAGAAGAATCTCTTCTGGTAACCGGTCTTTTTTTGAATGATCCTTCTTCACGGGGACCAGATCTTTCATTATCTCCGTAGGAACGGCTCGGTTTCTTTGCAGCGTATGAACCTCTGCCTTCACCGGTTTTCTTTTTAAAATCTGAACTGCCTTCGTCTCTTTTTGTATAAGAACGTTTTGCAGGTGCTTTTTTATCGAAGCTTGAACGTGATGATCTTTCGCTGCCTTCACTACGTGCAGAAGATCTGGACGAAGACGCTCCTCTTGATGAATTGCTTGTTTTTGGGCGCTTGCCTGTTTCATTGGCATTCGCTCTGCCTTTAGACGAAGCAGGCCTGCGATTAGCGGGCCCCTTGTTATTATTCGTTCTCTGTTTGCTCATGTTGTGTACTTGTATCTTCCGGAGGTTGCTCATCCTGCGATGGCTGTTCTCCGCTTATTTCGGCAATGGCCTGATTTGCCAACGCATTGAATTCGGGGTCATTTACTTCACCGATTTCATTGACATCCGAAGCAAAATCCTTAGGCGAAGGTAAGTCTTTTATGTTGTTTATGCCGAAATATTCTAAAAACTTCTGGCTGGTGCCATACAGTATTGGCCTTCCAACGCCATCTGATTTCCCTTGAATTTCTACCAATTCCTTTTCCAGCAGCTTCTGCATGGCATAATCGCAGTTAACACCACGGATCTGCTCGATCTGTGCTTTTGTAATAGGCTGTTTGTATGCTACAATCGCCATTGTTTCCAGGGCAGATGTAGAAAGTCGTTTTTTAGATTTCTGTTTCAGGAATATTCCCAGACTGGATTGATAGGCTGGTTTTGTCATGAACTGATAACCGCCGCCTATCTGAAGAATCTGAAAAGGGAAGTTTTCATCTTCATACTTTGAAAGCAATTCATCCAATGCACCCAGAACGTCTTCAAGCGGAATCTCCGCCTCAAACATTTCCGACATACACTGACGGATTTCCTCTGGCTTTACAGGATCTGTCGCACAGAAAATAATACTTTCAATATGGTTCTGAAGGAAGTTCATTTATAAATTTTATTTTCTTTGTTGTTTTGCTTCAATCGTATGTTGTGTATGCGGAACCAGTTTTAATCTTTCCTTTGGAATCAACTTCCCGGTAACGATACAAATGCCGTATGTGCCATTTTTAATACGGGCTACCGCATTTTCAAGCTGCAATATGAATTTTTGCTGACGGGCAGCAAAAGCACTGAAGCTTTCTTTTTCCAACACATCTGCTCCGTCTTCCAATAATTTCACATTACCTGTTGTGTTGTCTGTACCTTCGTCGTTTTTGCGGTTCAGTACTTCTTTGGCAAACTGGAATTGTTTTTTTGCAGTGTCTAATTTTTCTAAAATAATTGCTTCAAATTCTTTTAATTCTTCATTAGAATAACGCGTGCGTTCGTCTTTAATATCACTCATGGAACTTTGAATGTAAGAAGGTTCTTTTTTTAAAAGGGGGGTATTTTTGAATGCAGGGCCTGTTGGTGCAGTAACCTTTTTAACAATGCTTTTTGTGGCGACTTTCTGTTTAACTGCTTTGGGGGGAGCTGTTTTTTTAGCAGCAGGTGTTTTTTTAACTGCTGATACTTTCGCGGATACCTTTGCTACTTTTTTAGCAACTTTGGCGACAACTTTCTTAGCAGGTGTTTTTGCTTTTACTGATTTTGCCGTTTTGGTAGCCGATACTTTTTTAGCTGCCTTTTTGGCCGGTTTAACAATTTTCTTAGTCGCAGCCTTTTTTTTGCTTATGCTCATAGGGCTTAAAGTGGAAATGTTCAAAGGTTTACCTACCAAACCCTATACAAATTTAATATAAAAAAAGTTACAAACGTGATAGGTTTATCCACAAATATTTACATTGTAAAGCATTTGATTCTCAATAGGCTGAGGTGCTCACTGGTATTTTCATAACAAACTTCTCCCCGTCTGGCAACCACCATTCCGCAACAGCGATGTAAATCCCATCCGGCAAACGAGTATTTCCACTGGATTGTCCGTTCCACTGAAAAGTGTTTTTACTTGCAAGTATTTGGTTAGTAAACAGATCCAACACCTTCTCTCCGGCTACTGTATAAATACTCAGGCTTCCCCTGCTGTTGCTTGAACTTGTATTCAAATACAACAGTGCGAGGGATGATTTGCTCTGCCCTTGAGTCACAACATGACAAGGATCACAATGAAACGGAATGGAAGTGGGATCTTTTGAAATATATAATTGACTATTGGGTAATCCGGCACTGGCTCCCGAGGCAGAGGACGTCCAGTTGGAGCTGTTGAATTCCGATTGAAAAGGATTTATTTTCTCAAGGGAAATCCCTTCTTTTTCACGATTCAATGGGTTTTGCAAGAAATCACCATAAACGATATCGTCCAGCGTATCCTGCAAATAAGTCATGAAAAGTCTACCGCCTTCATCCGGTAGTGAAAGGAACGGTTTTATATTGAAGCAATTCGATCGCTCAGAATTCGGGTATTGATGAAATAAAATACTCGTATCAGAAGTCAGCACTCTATAACCTGAAGGTGCTATTATGTGATCATCAGATAACACAATATGCTGCGTTTTATTTTTCTTATCGATGTGAAACAAATGCATATTTTTCGATTGCAGGTATTTATCGGTAACGTTTACAAACTCAATAAAATCAACACCTCCGGAATATGTATTATACAATAGTTCGTTCAGATAAACATCTCCTTTGCTAATTGACTTTGGATAAATAATGTCAAATTCTTCTTCAATAATCCGTTGTTTCAAAACACATGTTTTCATAGAATGAAAAACACCTTTCGACAAAGTCCCTTCTTCCATCGGAGTTAATAATTCTATCAACCATTGATGCTGTATCCCTGCGGATGGATGGATTGCAAGAATATCCATTGGTAACGTCAGGTCTGCTGCTGTTAAGGAGCCGTACAGATTTGAACTAAGCAGGAAACTATTACTTGATAATGCCCGTGTACAAATCTCCAGTTTGTCTGATACCGGCATTTTTTCTATTATTCCTGGCGTTCCTCCGATTGAAATACTCGAGTATGCCTGTGCCTGATCAATCATACAATCTCCAGGCGATGTTGTTTTCATAATGGAATACCCGCCCTGCCGCTTATAACCATTAGGCAATTTCGTTATGTCATAATAAAACCCATCCATAAATGTTCCATCCTTTGAATAAAGTTTGATTGAATCACCGTCATTGTGCAAGGTTGGGAAACAACTGAGTTCAATACAATTTGAAATTTTATATAAAGGACAAGCATGAAGCGGACAGAGCAGCAGACAGGAATCCGGTTGAATACGTATGGATGGAAGCTTACAGCTTTTCGTTGTATTCTGAATAGAAAAATCCAACATATTCAACGCGGATGTTCCGACATTCACAATTTCGATGAATTCTGTTTCAGGCAAACCATAGGAAGGCGTTGGATCAGGCATCAATTCAGTAATGCGCAACTGGCCTGTATAATAAAATGGCTTCTTTTCTATTTGAAGTATAGAGTCAATGAGTACATCCTTATCAATTGAATACAGATTGAAAACAGATATGGTATATGCTCCTGGCTCAATAATCGATGAATAATGAATCGTCAATTCATTATTAGTAATAGAGCTTTCAGAAATATGCAATGATTCAGATGAAATTACGACTGAAGTTGCACCTGCTGCCCTAAGTTTTTTATTAAAGAAAATTCTGAGTGTTTGTTCGTCTTCAAAGGAATACCCGCTAAACATAAAGGGCTGAAATAGTTGAATATCATCAAAATAAAATTTATCTCTTCGTGTGGACGAGTATACACACTGAATAGCCGAGTAGTTGAATACTTCATTGCTTTGATGAATGGAGGAAGCTTCCTTCGTGAAGTTGTCTTTACCTGTATTGTCTGCATACAAGATCCAGTTCCCATTCGCACTTTGAGTTAACCGAATGCGTAAAGTAACTTTTGACGCTCCTGCCAAACCACTCCTGCTTTCCAGAATTTTAGTCTTAGCGGTTCCGTTCTGATAATACAGTTCAACTTTATCTGTATTGCCGGCTATTCCCCCGATTTTAAGATAATAACTTTTATTGTTTGCAGCAGCGGGATCCTGTTGCTGGGACAATGCATAAAAACAAGCGTAATTGGTTGTGGATGCAGCAAAATCATATTGCACATAAAACTCCCATACATTTGCCGGATGAGATTCTATGGGCCATGAAACATAGGCGGAACTTGTACCTGATGGTGCAAGTAAATGCAGTAAGCCGGTAGAAGAAACCTCGAAATAATTTTTCTGACCACTCCATGCATCCGGAATTTTACCGTCTGAGAAATCATAGGTTTGACTCATGCCATATTTATAAAAACATAGCAAAGTAACTGTCATAAAGACTGTTATCATTTTTTTCATAGCTGTTGAATAATTAAAAAACCTGATGGCCAGGCAAAACATACTGGTTAATAAGATAAAATTAGTTATAAAAAATGATAACTTTGAGGCCGTTTTTAAAATGTGTTCATTAATTAACTAAAGTAAAAAAATGAAAGTAGCTGTAGTTGGTGCTACCGGTTTGGTAGGAACTCAAATGCTGAACGTTCTTAAAGAACGTAATTTCCCTGTAACAGAATTAATTCCTGTTGCATCTGAAAAGTCCGTTGGTAAAGAAGTTGAATACAATGGAAAGAAGTACAAGGTAGTTACAGCAGCAACAGCCATTGCCATGAAACCTGAAATCGCTGTATTCTCAGCCGGTGGAGGTACATCCCTGGAACTTGCGCCTTTATTTGCAGCAGCAGGAACTACTGTAATAGACAATTCTTCTGCCTGGAGAATGGATCCAACTAAAAAGTTGATCGTTCCGGAAGTAAACGCGCATGTATTAACCAAAGAAGATAAAATCATTGCAAATCCGAATTGCTCAACCATTCAGATGGTTGTTGTATTGGAGCCTTTGCATAAAAAATATAAAATCAAACGTGTTGTTGTTTCAACCTATCAGTCCGTAACAGGAACTGGTAAAAAAGCGGTTGATCAATTGTTTGACGAGCGCAAAGGAATTATGGATGGTGTAAAAGCCTATCCATATCAGATTGATCTTAATTTATTACCTCATATTGATGTATTCCAGGAAAATGGTTATACCAAAGAGGAAATGAAAATGATTCTTGAAACAAACAAGATCATGGGCGATGATAGTATTAAAGTTACCGCTACTACGGTTCGCGTACCTGTTATCGGTGGTCACTCTGAATCTGTAAACATTGAATTCGAAAATGATTTTGATGTAAACGAAGTAAAAGAGCTTCTTGCAAAAGCACCTGGTATTATTGTAAAAGATAATCCGGCTAAATTGGAATACCCTACACCAATGGATGCGCATAACAGAGATGAAGTTTTTGTCGGACGTATTCGCAGAGATGAATCGCAGCCAAAAACATTGAATCTATGGATCGTTGCGGATAATCTTCGTAAAGGTGCTGCAACAAATGCCGTGCAGATTGCTGAGTATCTTGTATCTCATAAATTAGTTTAATAGATTTTATAGTATTAAGAGGCGTCTCTTCCAGGACGCCTCTTTGTATTTTATTCAAACAGGAATAGAATAAATAATCTGGTTTCATTATCTTATTGCTTTATATTGCAATAAATTCAGCACTTACGTCTATGATTAAATCCATGACCGGTTACGGTTCACACAATGCAGAAAACGATTCAATATTTGTTTCCGTTGAAATCAAATCATTAAACTCGAAATTTCTGGATCTGAATCTTCGCCTTGCTAAGGAGTACTCTGACAAAGAACTTGAAGTCAGAAATTTATTAAACAATACAATTGAACGAGGCAAGGTTGGATTAAGCATTGATGTACAATCAAAGACCGGTTTAAAGCCAAAAGTATTTATCAATCGCGAGTTGGTTAAACTGTATTACCAGGATTTGAAAGAAACAGCTGATTTGCTAGGTGCCTCTGACGGTGATCTGTTTAAAATGGCTCTGCAAATGCCTAAGGCCATGGAAGCCGAACCTGAAAACACGGATAATTCAGAAGACTGGAATTTTATTTTGAGTGTCTTAAACGTAGCTATAAATCGTTGTAACGAATTCCGAAAGGATGAAGGAAATACCCTTGCTGCCAAATTCAAGGAATATATTCAGACTATAGATGAATGCCTTACTAAAGTAGAAGCTTTTGATCCGCAACGCATCGATAATATCAGACAACGTATTCGCCAGCACTTTGATGAATACAGTAAATCCGAGCAACTGGATAATGCAAGGTTTGAGCAGGAGCTGATTTTTTATATTGAGAAATTGGATATCAGTGAAGAAAAAGTTCGCTTACGCAGCCATTTGAATTATTTTATTGAATCCATGGATTTACCGGAGCCGAGTGGTAAAAAGTTGGGTTTCATTGCTCAGGAAATCGGAAGAGAGATCAATACGATAGGTTCAAAAGCTAATGATGCTAATATTCAACGTTCTGTTGTGCAGATGAAAGAAGAGCTTGAAAAGATTAAAGAACAGGCTTTAAATATTTTATAAGGATTTTTGCCCCTGCTTCTCTCCATATATTACGCCGATAAAAATAGATATAAGGCCGATATTGGAGTGCAGTAAATTATCTTGAAAGGTAAAGTGAAATGCTTGTGAGGGAGGCAAATATGTCCAGTTTGACACCACCATATAAATCATAATCCAACCTGTTATAATCAAATAGGTCCTCATAGCAAACAGGTTGTTTGATAAAAGTATCATCCAGGCAATCACACCATAATTAAATCGGTATAATTTTACAGCAGCCCCTTCTGTAGCAAAAGGAATATGTACGGATGGCATAAAATAACCCACAAGCGCTATCGCTATCATTATTAATGAAGAAAGAAGCAGAAACCAGCGATTCGGATTTTTAATACTCATTAACTAATACTAACTGATAATTTATAGTTTTATTGTTATTCCCTATAAGCAAATTTAATACCGAATAAAACGTTCAATTACTTTCTGCTATTATTTTCAGAATTGTAAGCCGACAGTTTTATTCCTGCAAGTTCACATGAATTTTGTAAAAGGGATTAATCTTTGATCGCTTTTCAACAAAGTAAATAAGTCTTGCTCTTTTGGTTTTTCCTTCGAAGAAAGTATCTGATACAAATGCGTTTATATCTGTTTAACAAACAGTATTTATATAAAAACTACATCTTGATATGTTTTAAATTAACATACTGCCCAATAATGTTTCGACTAAAGATAATAAAAAGATACATCCGCCAAAAGCTATATACGCATTTCAATACCAAAGAGTTATTATTGAACTGCCCATAAGAAGAAAGTCTCCAGCAAAAAATCATACTGTTTCACTAAACCTCCTAAAGGATTAAATACGTTCAAACAGTCTCTTCATCGGAACCTCGGTATACTATTTTGTATACTACAAAGGCAACTAAAGCAATAATCATAAATCCAATCATAGCTAATGTGTTTTTTGTTTAATACCACAAAATGTCTCTATTGTAACCTCAATATTTAAATTATACATATTAAACAAGGGCTTTCACCTTAAAACCAAAGCTCACAACCAGAATTATTTAGCAGATAATTGTAAATACATGTTTATTTGGTTTTACTATAGTGAGATGATCTAAATGGCACTTATTTACGTGTTCTGCCAATAAATTCTTTTTGTCTGACTGAGGTTTTCAGAATAAAAGTTTGTTTTTATGATTCGCATACCTATTTTTGTTCACTCAAATCAATTACCTGCGTAATTGATTTATAAAGAAGAGGGGAGAGAACAGGCTCTTTGAACCTCTAGCAACCTCCGGGAGCAAATCCAGAAAGGTGCTAATTCCTGACCTGAATAAACAGGGCATATAAATTAATTGCATCATGAAGAAGCATCTGTGTACCGGAACAGGCCGGAATCTATTATTTAAACATGTCGTGAATTTTCGCAACGAACGTGCATATACTGTTCAGCGAAATGCTTTTTGCGTTACTATAAATCGTGAGGGTAAGTAAATGAAGCATCATATTTATACTCATAAATTTCCTGTAACGCTTGAGTCCGGCAGTACTTTACCTGAAGTTTCGATCCAATATTCAACGTTAGGGGAAAGAGGCGAAAATGATAGTAATGTCATCTGGATATGCCATGCTCTAACGGCCAATTCCGATGCTGAAACCTGGTGGCCTGGCTTGGTAGGCTCTGGCTATTTATACAATCCAGAAGAACATTTTATTATTTGTGCCAATGTTCTTTCATCCTGTTATGGAACCACCGGCCCTACCGAAACAGATCCTACAACCAATAAGCCTTATTTCTTAACCTTTCCTGTGATTACAATCAGGGATATGGTTATGATACACGACATACTGCGTGAACATTTAGGCATACAAAAGATTCAGACGTTGATTGGAGGTTCGCTGGGCGGACAGCAAGCCATGGAATGGGCCATTCAAAAGCCGGATCTGTTTAAACACTTAATTTTATTGTCTACTAATGCATTTCATTCTCCCTGGGGAATAGCTTTCAATGAATCGCAGCGTATGGCTATTGATATGGATCCGACCTGGAAGAATCCATCTTTGGATGCCGGAAGAGAAGGGTTGAAAACAGCCAGAGCCATTGCCATGCTGTCATACAGAAGTTATGAAACATACGTTGAAACGCAAAGCGAAGAAGACAGCGACCGAACAGACGATTACAAGGCTATAACCTATCAGCATTATCAAGGAGACAAACTTGTAAAGAGATTTAACTGTCATTCGTATTGGTATTTATCCAAAGCAATGGATAGCCATCACGTTGGCAGAAAGAGACAGAGTGTGAAAGCAGCATTGTCCAGCATCACAGCTAAAACACTTGTCATCGGAATCTCCAGTGACATCCTTTTCCCTGTCTGTGAACAGGAATTTCTTGCTGAAAATATTCCCGGAGCCGAATATCAATACATTGATTCTCTATATGGACATGATGGTTTTTTAGTGGAAGTCGAAAAAATCGAAACCGTCATTACCAATTTTTATAAGAAAAGCAATCCGTAAAAATACAGGCGCAAATCCGTTTTTATACTCTACTTTTCAGGCACGCTTTATAAGTAAATTTAGTGCCTTATTACTTTAGCTATACTTCCACAAATTCATGCGCAAAATGAGAAAATCCCTGAAGATCGCCGCTATATCTGTTGGTGCATTATTATTTATTATGGTTACTCTCCCTTTTCTTTTCAAAGATAAAATCAGAGGAGTTATTCATGATCAAATTCAGAAAAAAATAAACGGTCAGGTATGGTATGATGCAGAATCTTTCAGCATTTCATTGTTCAGACATTTTCCTAATCTGTCTGTTTCTGTTTCGGATATTGGTTTGGTATCTAATGTTTCCGGATTTAAAGGAGACACTCTTTTTGCAGCAAACGAATTCAATGTTGCTATGGACATAATGAGCGTAATCTCTGACAATGAAATAAAGGTAACAGCAATTATTCTTGACAAACCCAAAATTCTTACTGTTTTTGATAAAACAGGAAAATCAAGCTGGGATGTTTTTTATCCCGACACAACAAAATCATCTCCTCAGGAACCTTCTCAACCCTCTACGATGAAAATTGCCATAGAAAAATGGGAGATAACAGATGCTACAATTATCTATGACGATCAATCGATGCCTATGTATGCAAGGCTGAACCACTTTAATCATTCCGGCAGCGGAGATTTTGGCAGCGATATCGTTAATCTTAAAACAAGAACTTCCTCTTCCGATGTATTTGTTGATTACGATGGCACAAGCTACCTGAATCACTGTACCGTCTCGGCAGAGGCTACCATGAAGATCGATTTAGCAAAATCCATCTATACATTCATGGATAATGAATTTGCTATTAATGATTTTAAATTTGGGTTTAATGGTAGCATAGAAATGCCGGATAGCAATATTATTATGGATATTACCTACAAGGCAAACGAAACTGCATTCAAAAATATTCTATCCCTGGTTCCCGGAATATACACGAAGGATTATGATAAACTCAAAACAGAGGGAACAATGGGTTTCGATGGTTTTGTAAAAGGCACTTACAATAACTCAACTATGCCCGGATTTGGGTTGAATATGTTTATTAAAAATGGTTTTTTTCAATATCCCGATTTGCCTGAATCTGTAAAAAATGTAAACATGGATTTACTGGTAGAGAATAAAGATGGAATCATGGACCATACTATTCTTAATCTTAAACAGTTTCACATGGACATGGGTAAAAACCCAATGGATGCAAGCTTGCTAATGAATGGAATGAATCCGTATGATTTAGATGCCAAAGTTTCAGCAACATTAAAGCTGGAGGAAATCGAGAAATTCTATCCCATTAAAGGCACTACACTGAAAGGTCTATTTGGCATGGATGTGAAAGCAAAAGGCAAATACAGTGATAGCTTAAAACTTATGCCAATGGTAAATGCAAAAATGTCGCTCGCAAATGGCTTTGTGAAATCTTCCGAATTCCCGGAACCTATTCAGGATATAAATCTTTCAGCGGTAGCAAACAGTGATGGGAATATGCAAACATCAACATTTCTGCTGGATTATTTTAAACTAATTTTGGATGGGGAAACATTTGAAATAAATGCCTTTGTCAAAAACTTTGATGACCCGAATTACCAAGCCACTATAAAAGGAATTATTGATTTTGCCAAGATGACAAAAATCTATCCGCTGGAAGGTACTACGTTAACGGGTCGCATGACATCGGACATCACCACCAAAGGTATCTTATCAGAAGTACAGGCAGGCAATTACCGCAATACACAATCGAGCGGTACCATGGCAATTACGGATATGATTTACAAAAGCGTTGATCTTCCACAAGGGTTTACAATGAAAACAGGAACCATGATCATGGCGCCGGATCGATTCACCATCACGAATATGAATGGCTTTATCGGAAAAAGCGATTATACTATGAATGGCTTCGTCTCCAATTATATGGGGTATATGTTTGGCGGAAATGATACCATCATTCATGGTACAATAAACTTTGCTTCCAAAAGATTTGATGTGAATGAATGGATGAGCGATGATTCTGCGCCAGCACCTGTCCAAACAAGCCCGACTGCCCCTGCTGTCGAACCAGCGATGCAAGCTTACGAAGTACCACGCAATCTGGATATAATCTTCAATGCGGATATGAAAGAAGTTCTTTACAGCAATATGGCCATGACCGATATGACGGGTTCTATTATCACAAAAAATGGCATCGTAAACATGAATAATCTTGTATTTAATTCATTAGGTGGCAATTTTCTGGTAAACGGAAAATATAATACTCAGGATATCAAAAAACCATCTTTTGATATGAATATGAATATCAAAAACCTTGCTGTAAAAGAAGCCTACAAAACGTTTGGCACCATAAAAAAACTTGCGCCTATAGCCAATTATGTAGAAGGAAATATGAATATGACAGTAATGATGAATGGATTATTAGGTCAGGATATGATGCCGGTTTACGCAACCTTAAATGGATCCGGTTCTCTTGGAATGGCTTCTGCCAAAATTTTAAGCAACCCGATCCTGGGATCTATTTCATCGGTAACTAAATTTCAGAATATAGATCCTCTTGAAATGAAAGATGTTAAAATTAATTTCACCATTCAAAATGGCGCATTGGTTATCGCACCATTTAACATTGAAAGCGGAAAAACTAAAATTGCTGTATTAAAAGGATTAAATAAATCCGATGGAAGCATCGATTATGATATGCAGCTGAATACTCCTTCAGGAGCCTTAGGTGCAGCAGCCAGCAACGCTCTTTCAGGACTTGTTGGAAAAAATGTATCCATGCCATCTACTATTATCATTGATTTGAATGTCAGCGGTCCTTATGATAAAACAAAAATTAAAATCCTGAAAACGAATTTCGGGGAAGTAAATCAGACTGCTGTTAAAGACGCCGCTATTGATAAGATTAAAAACAGCGACCAGGCCAAGCAGATTCAACAACAAGCGGACCAAGTAAAACAACAAGCAGAAGATGAATTGAAGAAACAACAGGACGCGGCTCAACAACAACTGGATAAAGAAAGACAAGCCCTGGAACAGAAAACCAAACAAGCGGAAGATTCTGCTAAGAAAAAAGCTGTAGATGGGTTAAAGAAAGCATTCCCAAAATTCTGATACTAAAGCCTTAAGCATCTATATTGATTCTATTTTACGGTCAGAGGAAATTTACAATTCCCTCTGACCGTTTCTTTTTACACATAAGTCTTTCGAAAATAATCTTTTAAGACATTGTTTTACGTTTTGCTTGTTACGTTTACCCGTTGTATTTTTGATTAAATTCCGTTATTATAAACTAAGAAATAACAGTATTCTGATTACCAATTAAATTTATCATTGAAAATGAAATCTATTACTAAAAGTGTATTCCTTATTATTGCCATTTTTACATGGACACTGCAATTTTCATTCTCATCCGCAAAAACAGCTGGCAAATCACCCGGCTATGAAATCAAAGTACATGTAAAAGGCTTAAAAGAAGCTGATACGGTATTTCTTGCCAGATATTATGCCGATAAACGGTATTATCAGGATACGGCATTGGCAGACGCAAAAGGAAACGTTGTTTTTGCCGATACCAATACCTTAAAAGAGGGCATGTATTTTCTACTGTTACCAGGCCAAAAGGTATTTGATTTTATCATGAACCCCAGCTCCTTCTCCATTTCCCTTGATGAGTCTGATTTAATTAAAACAGCACAGTTTAAAAACTCCCCGGATAATAGTGCTTTCTATGCGTATCAGAATTATTTCATCGTTCAAAAAGCCAAAGCCGATTCATTGAATTCGTTGTACAAATCCGGAGATGCTGCTCAGAAAGCCGCCGTGTCAAAGCAATTGGCTTCTATCGATTCTTCCATGCTAAATTATATTCAAACATTTATTAAAGACCATCCACAAAATTTATTCTCTGCGATTTTAAAAACAACCAGAGAAGTTGAAATGCCTCCTGCACCGAAAACTGCGAGTGGGGCCATTGATTCTGTATGGCAATACCGCTATTATAAAAAACATTATTTTGACAATGTCGATTTCACGGATAGCCGATTACTGCGCACTCCTGTGCTTGCCAGCAAAGTAGATTCCTATTTTAAAAATCTGGTTGTACAAAGACCAGATTCAATCATAAAAGAAGTTGATATGATCTTAACCAAGTGTCAGCCTTCAAAAGATTTATTTGAACATTATGTACGCGAGTTTACCTATAAATATGAAACCTCACAGGTTATGGGTATGGACGCAGTTTTTGTTCATTTAGGGAAAGAATATTATTTGAAAGGAAAATGCTTCTGGACCACACCTGAAACCCTGGTAAAAATAAAAGACCGCGTTGATATATTGGACCCCTTATTGCTTGGCAAAAAGGCTCCCAATTTATTTATGACCGATACGAACGGTATATACACCTATCTGCATAACGTACAGGCAAAATATACCATCCTGTTTTTCTGGGATTCTCAGTGCGGGCATTGTCAGAAAGAAACGCCGAAGTTGTATGCCTGGTGGTTAAAAAATAAAAGTAAAGGGATTCAGGTATATGCCGCAGATATTGAACGAAAAGACGATGAATGGAAAAAATTTATTCGTACCAATAAAATCGGTGGATGGTTAAACGTTCGTGACTCGCACAATCATACGGATTTTAAAGTGACATATGATATTTATTCAACGCCGGTATTGTATGTATTGGATCAGAATAAAATCATTATTGCGAAACGTATAGGTGTTGAAAACCTGGATGATTTTCTATTGAATTATGAAAAGAGTATTGCTCCGGGGAAATAATGGCATTAGCATTTAAAGAGTGGGCCTGCATCGTTGATGCATTAGGAAAGGGAAAACAAAGCATTATTCTGCGTAAAGGCGGTATATCAGAAGAGGGCAATGGTGATTTTGAATTGAAAGGAAAACAGTTTATTCTTTTCCCTACATTATTTCATCAATCCGATGAGATGATTAAACCGGACTGGAAGCCTTTTTTAAGCGATACAAAATTTCATCAGCAAGCAGAAAAAGTCGCCATTAAATATTATGTACAGGTGGCAGATGTTCAGGTGCTGACGGATTGGGAGAAAGTTCAAAAACTCAACAGTTATCACGCCTGGAACGAAGCGGTGATTAAAGAACGTTTCGAACGCTGGGGCAATAGCATTCATTTATTAATTGTGCAGGTGTTTGAGTTCGGGGCTTCTTTTGAATTGGATCTATTGCCAGAATATAGTGGATGTAAATCCTGGCTGGAAATTGATAAGCAAATTGATTTTATAGGAAGACCGGTTGTGAATAAAAGTATTATCTAAATATCTTTCTGAACTTCCAACTTTAAAATGTCTACCCAACCCAATAATCCCTTACACGGAAAAACCCTCGAAATGATTCTGAATGAATTGGTGGATCATTATGGCTGGGATGAATTAGGAAGTATTATTACAATTAACTGTTTTAACAGTAACCCAAGCATTAAATCCAGTTTAACCTTTTTGCGAAAAACTCCTTGGGCAAGAAAAAAGGTAGAGGACTTATATTTGGAAATGATTTCGAAATAAAATTCCAAATAACAAAATACAAATTCCAAACGGATGAACTAGGGCTTAAGGCCTAAGGCGTAAAGCTAAAAGCGTAGTTACACTACCTATAGATTTTTATAGTATTGATGAATTAATTTTATTTCACATTCTCATACTTCACTTCAATTTTGCTTTCTAGAAAGTTTCCGTATGATTCAGATGCTTTTTCAATCAAAGTCTTTGTTATTTTGTCAAATGACTTAAATGGTGAAGCGGTGATGATTACTTTATCTTTTTTCATTTCCCGATTCCACATTCCTATTACCTGACCATTATGAACAACAATAGGTCTGAAAATTCCGTTATTTGAAATTACTTTCTTATTATGTTCAGACGGAAGTGAAGCGCTTCTATCTTTGTAACTGATGATGTATTCATCAAAGGCTGGTAATAAGTGCAGTGCGCCTTTATTTTTCTCAAATTCGGAAGAACTATTCGGGTGCAAAAATATTTCTGCACCAACTTTTTCCTCAACAAAATCCGATTGAATCATCTCTATACCCTTGCGTGCATCTTTTACTGGTAAACCCGACCACCAGACAAAATCCTGCATGGTAGCCGGACCATGACTTGAAAAATACCGATGCGCCAGCTTTTTTAGCCCTTCTTCCCGGCTTAGCGATTTCATCTTTTTTACACGCTCAATTTGCAATGCATAGGTTTGTTGTTTCCCTTTCTCTGGTCCGCTACAAATCAGATTATCTAATTCGGCGCACACCATAATATGCGAAGCCCTGAGACTATCGGTTTCAATTTTACCCTTATTAAGAATAGCAACCAATTCATCTCGGGTCAAGTGCTTGCCACCCGTTAACGCCTTCTCAATAATTGACTGGCTTTTTTTAATAATCGCTTCAGTCAGTTCTAATGCTTTAAACCTGGCCTGCACTATTTTTTTTACATGTGGCGCCGTAAGTTCCTGCATCCAGTAAATATCCTCAGCCGATACAAGATGCCAGGTTGGCCTTAATACATGTGTACGAATAATCTCTCCTTTATTTAGTGCTTCTTCAATCTGTAATTCTGTTGTAGCAGGCAACCTTGCTCCTATTGCCCATTTGGATGATCCATAATCCTGTGCCTGCATAGCACCCATCCAAGCAACAAGGTCTTTTATATTATTATATGTTGTTTCTGAAATGTGTTGGGTATTGAGACGAATGGAAGCTATGGTACTGTTATTCATAATAATTTACACAAACACACTAATCAATTCTTCGTCCGATATTACGACTATAATGATAAATTTATTAAAATAGAATGAATTTCATTAATTTCCTAGTTGATGAAATTATCCTATCATGAAATTTTCATACCAGATATGTTTTCGATTTCAAAGAAATTTAAAAACACACTTTTAATTCATTCATAAAGAGCCTTCTTTACTAGATCAATAAAAAAAGAATGTTTTCTATTTCGAACAAACTCGCCATCCATAATAGTATTATAACAATTTAGTAACTCACAAAAATTTCTATTTGATTTTTTAACCAAGTTCTTAGGGCAATATTTTACACAATTTTCAATACCATTTCTAAACCGTATGTTCTTATGATAAACTTAATGGCGCTTCCTTTAATTGGTGAAGTTACTCTTAGTACAGGCCTTTTTATTACATTCTTTGTTTGTTTGGTTGCCGTATTGACCTTTGAATTTGTGAATGGATTTCACGATACGGCCAATGCAGTTGCAACTGTTATTTACACCAAAGCCCTAAAACCACAAGTTGCCGTAATATGGTCGGGGATATGGAACTTCCTGGGTGTGTTTACCGGAGGCGTTGCCGTTGCAATGGGAATTTTAAAACTCGTACCGCTAAGCGATCTAATTGCCTTGCCCGTTTATGTTGGAGCTTGTGTTGTGCTAGCGGTTTTGATTTCTTCCATTATCTGGAACTTAGGTACCTGGTATTTTGGAATACCTTGTTCCAGTTCACATACCTTAATCGGGTCGATGATCGGAGCGAGTTTAGGATTTACTATTTACTACGGAGGTAGTGGTGTTAACTGGGGCAAAGCACAGGAAATAGGCTTATCCTTAATTTTGTCTCCCTTATTTGGCTTTGGTGCTGCTATACTTCTAATGTATTTTCTAAAAAACATTTTGAAAGCGGAATCCTTGTTTCACATCCCAAAAGGTGAAGACAGACCTCCATTACCTATAAGAATCTTATTGGTTATTACCTGTACACTTGTTAGTTTTTTCCATGGTAGTAATGATGGACAAAAAGGTGTTGGATTATTCATGTTGATATTAATCGTTTTTGTTCCGGTACGTTTTGCGGTTAACCATGCTGTTTCCGATGATAAAATCATGGCGGCCGTTGTTTCTGCAGAACAAGTATTACAGAAACAAATTACTGCAAATCCTTCTAGTGAAGATCTGATAAAACTTGAAAAAACAGTTTCTGAAACAAAAGAGGAAATTGCACACAAAGCTTCTGAAGATCCTACGAAAGTATTTAAGTTCAGAAAGCATATACAGACGGTTACCAAGGAAATCAATGCTTTGTTAAAGAACGAAAAAATCTCTATTCCGGAATCGGATAAAGTAGTATTACATGCTGCCGCAAAAGATTTATCAAAGGTGACTGATTTTGCTCCGATATGGGTTATTGCAGCCATTTCAATCGCTTTAGGACTTGGAACAATGATCGGCTGGAAACGTATTGTATTAACAATAGGTGAAAAAATCGGTAAAGAGCATTTAAATTATGCTCAAGGTGCTTCTGCTGAATTAGTAGCAGCAACAACAATCGGATTAAGCACGGGATTAGGATTACCGGTAAGTACAACGCACGTTCTTTCCAGTGGTATTGCCGGAGCAATGGTTGCCTCCAATGGGACTAAAAATCTAAACAGCGGAACACTCAGAAACATTGCGCTGGCATGGATTTTAACATTGCCTGTTACTATTATACTAGGGCTGGGTTTATTTGCGTTATTCCATTTATTCGTATAATTGACTATACAAATCTTCTCTGAGTAACTTTCAAAAAGTTAACAAGAGGTTTTATCCATATAAATTAAAAGACATTCAACCGTACTTAATAAACTAAAAAATGAAACAGATATTAGTTGCGACAGATTTCTCCAATTGTGCCAGTAACGCCATGGAGTATGCAATGGAATTAGCTAAAATACTTAATCTGGATGTATGTGCCATTCATGCTATCGGGTCTACAGAAGGAGTTTTTAACAATACATACAATGCTCTTTATATTGAGGACTATTATAACAATAAAAGAGAAGCGCTTGCTACCTGGGCAAATTCATTCAAAAATAAAGAAGCCTTTCAATCGATTCATGTAACGACACTTTGTGAAGTAGGTAGCGTTAGCGGTGTTATTACAAAATATATTGATGCCAACCCTGTCGAAATGCTTGTAATGGGAACAATGGGCTCTACAGGTATTTCAGGATTATTCGGAAGTAATGCCAGTTCAATGGTAGAAAAAACAAAAACACCTACGCTGATCATTCCTTTAGAAACCAAATTTTTACCAAATCCTGTTATTACGTTGGCTACGGATTATTCTTCGCATTTATCACCTAAAGATGTTATTGCATTGAATGAACTGATACGTGCTTTTAAAACACCAACACTAAACGTCTTGAATATTCTGGAATCTCCAGAGTGGAAAACAAATGAAGCAGGTGAAAACAGTATCAAAGGTCTTATTCAGAATGTTGGTTTTGATTTTAAATATATCACTGAAAACAGTGCCCTGGAAGGAATCATGAACTATATCGTTGGAAACGATACCGATATTCTTTGCGTAGTAAAGCACCACCACAATCTGGTTTATCGTATATTCAATAGAAGTACAGTAAATAAGGTTATGAACCGCTCTATTAAGGCTGTATTGGTCTTACACGAATAGTAAGATTGAAAAAACATTTGTTATCGGGTGGTTGGAAAATTATTTCTGCCACCCGATTTTATTTTAGATAACTTTATCTCAAATAGGCGCGAACAATATTGTTTTTTAGTATTCCAGTTCTTTAAAGTTCTCTGGCAATTTATCGAGTATACTAAAAGAATAGATTATGAAATTGTCGCCAACCTGAACATACATTATTAATATGTAGAAATAAGTATCGTTTTCACATCGAAGTTTTCCGATTGAAATAGTTGGAGATCGTGTTTTTACACTATGATATAATACTGTTTCATAACTTATGACTGGATGCTCTTTTATGAATTTTTGAAGTTTGATATAAAATTCTTTTCTGTAAATATCCATGTTGGCGAGATCATTTTCAGCTGTTAAATATTCAAATGTACTATAAGAAAATTTACCATAAGAAGCTGAATCAGGAGCAAAAGAAACAATTGTTTTCAAATCTGACTTGTTAAATGCTTTATCAATAGCACTTGCAACGTTGATTTGTGCATTCGTAGTAAATTGAATAAAACAAAATATCATGATTAACAAAATGGGACTTAATTTCATTTTTAATTGATTTTGAGCGTTGTTTAAAATATGTTCGAGATAATACATTAAAAATAGCATGAAAAGCCTAAAAAAGTGGGCTTTTTATGAACAGTTTTTTCAAATTATGTGATGGATTATATTATAATAATTTGAAAGATATAATATCAAAATTAAATTAATCAGATAATTCTTATACTTTACGTGGTTTTGCTTTAGTAAATGGCATTTTATTTCATCAGACTATAATTTAATAAATAGTTTTATCTTGCCATTTGAGATATAGTTGCCTTATTCTATGTATGAAAATAAACTTGATACAGGTATTACTATTCTTCGCATCTATTTTTAATCACTTCCAGTAATCTTCCCTGAAAATCTGACAATAATCTATTCCCCCAGAAAGAGCCGTAAGCGTTTACTTTTGAATCCAGTTGATACGAAGAAGATAATATTAGTTCTGTTTGTTTATTATTAACTTATTAAAGCGATTTGATACAAGAGGCTTGTCGGAGACCCAAGGCAATACTATTTGCTATCTATTCCATTTTTCCAGAGCCTTGGGAACGCCGACAAGGGCATCCTAATGGTATAAAAGGTTACTATTTTTTATCCGGAGTTATTTGATTTGCCCACTTAAATAACGGAACCACCCATTCGCTGTATGGCTTATACAAAAAACCATGCTTGATATTCATTGTTAATTTTACTTCCTGAAAGTTTGTTACACAATCTCTATTCATAAATAACTCTTCACAGGATTTACCAAAGGAATCGGAGACTTCATAGATGGATAAAAAGTTTCCGCAAATTTGAGCAACTTCTTTTTCGCGTCTGAAATACAAGGCAATCTCTTTATCACAGATGCCAAGGATCGCAAAATTTAGTTTAGCATTCTTTGCTTCAACCGAAATCAGAAGTGTTATATAAGCTCCTTTGGAAGCGCCTACAACAATAATGTTTTCAGGCATTACCCCAGCCTTTAAAAGAGTATCAATTTGTTTGGTTACTTTAATAGCATAGGTAAGTTCATCCGTATTTTTAGGTCTCGCTTCACTGATAACATTATAACCATGCTTCACCAATGTGTCCAGAATCGCTAGGTAGTCATAAGAGCCATATTCCGCACTATTATTGTGTATACCTTGATCTTCTACAATTTTTCCATGCAGATAAAACATGTATTTGTCCGACTTATTTATATTCTTCGGAACAGAAGTAAATACACCTTGTGCAAATGCTACTTGTGCAATTAAAAAAAACAGAATAAGAATTGTGTTTGATAATTTCATAATTTTAATGTTTAATAAAATATACATCCATTTAAAAACGTATCAGATTTAAGCGAACATTATTTTAATTTTATACCCTTAATTAAACTGAATACCCCTAAAACAATTAATGGTAAAGTAACTAAAAAGCTAAAAAAACCATAATTATCTTTTTCTTTACAAATATAAACAATGACTCCAAAAGTTATTCCTAATCCAACAGCCAAAAGAATACATCCTATTACAATTAAAATAATTTTATAAACCATTCTATTCATATTTCTACAACTCCTAATTTGAATTTTTAGCACTATATCTAAATATACTTAAAACAAGTCGTCATTTTAACTAATTCAACATCAAGTTGATTTATCGATTTTCAATTAACAAAAATGCCTGATAAATCAGGTCTTTTTGTTAATGGCAAACTTGCTCTAATATTCATCGAAGCCCAAAACCTGATTTGCTGTTTTCATAATTCACTGGTTTTGGTTATAAAATATAGCATTATTAGAAGAAGCATGATTCGATAATCATTTCTGACTATTTTATTTTTATATTTATTGTATATTCTTACTCTCTTACTCATTTTGTATTGCATGGAAAGCATTATTAATACCCATCACGAGTACCTTAATCAAGATCAACAAGCTTTCTGTAGTAAGATAGAAGAAATAAAACAGCTTCAGGAAGAATTTGAAAGACTTTCGATACAAATACCAAATGCAATTCTGGAATATACTCGAGCAATTCATCCCATAACTCAAAAAATAACATTTCTTGAGAAACAACGCTTAGTAGATATTGATGCTTTTGTCACAATAACAAAATTTTCAAAAAAAGAATTATTGCTTATTGACGATTATATGTGCTATGAAGTCATCTATTGGATTCAAAAGTACGGGGAAGATGAATTACTTATTTTAATTTTTCAGAAATATGCCCATATGCCTTTGGATGAATATATCCATAAATTATCCGCAGAACGTTCACAATCTTTAAAAAAACCATTTAATGACTCAAAAGAGAGTATAGAGGATTCTAACATAACAGATATAGAAGACTTAAAAAAGAAATCTGCGACAGAGCGTTTGTCTGAAAAAAATAAAATGAAGCAGGAAGTGCAGCGAAAGAAAACCGTTCGATCCGTATATATAGACCTTATAAAAATTTTTCATCCGGATACAGAAACAGACGCAGATAAAAAGCTTGAGAAAGAAGAGATCAGCAAAAAGATAACTGAAGCATACACAAAAAATGATTTGTTTACACTTCTTAAGTTGGAAACAGATTACCTGGAAAAACATACGTCCCGAATATCCAGTATGCGTGAAGATACTTTACAGATCTATCTTAATATGCTTTCCGGACAAAAGAAAGATATTGAGTTATCGATCTCTAAATTAAAGAATGAGAATCAGATTATTTATTCGGAAATGTGTCGACCTTCTTCGAAGCCTGAAAAATTTTTGCGTAAAGTAAAGAAAGAACTGAAAGAAATTGAACATATATTAACCATGCAAACCACAATTCTGCAACAACAGGATTGTTCAATCAAGTCACATTTGCTAAATGATATGGAAAATACGTTGAGTAGGAAAGATTATGATTCTTTACTGGAAGGCATGATATTTTAGTGTATCAATCTGAACGTTCAATTTAGAATACTTCTAAAACTGCTTCCCGGTTTTCCTTCTTTCGATTTGTTTATATTTTCTTTTAATGCCGATTGAAATTAATTATAATTCAATCATTACAATTCGGAACACTAAACTTTTTCGCTTCACCATCTAAAAATGTTACAACAAAATAATCGTTACCCATTTCTTTTTTAATGCTTACACCATAGCAATCCTTGAGGGCGGAATATTTATTTAAAGGTAATGGATAATATACCAAAGAGTCATTTGCAGAAGATGAAATAATTAACTCAAAGAAGTGTTTATTTTTGTAATTGTTATATAAATATCGTTTTACTTTTACTACTTTTCCTTCGAACGCCTGATGTATTTGGGTTTCACAGGGTGATTCTTCAGAGTGGTTGAGAATGTCGCTTAACGAGGTATTTTTAGAATATAAAAACAATACTGCTACAATAATAGAAATCACTCCTATTACTCCAATGCCTATCCAGATGGACTTATATTTTCCCATAACTTAAATATATCAAAAAAATTTCCATTCGCTCTATTATGAAGTCTAATAACCCAAAATCTAGCTTTTCGTCTGATTAAAGCTATAATCCAAATCCAATCTTAATACCTCCTTGTAAAGAAGGAACCCAATATTGATAAGCCTCCTGATTATAGGTATAATAAGTATAGCCAACGGTTCCATTGTAGGTATCAAATACATAAGACTTATATCTTACTCCAATACCGCAATATAAATCGAATATTGGCTTTAATTTAAATGCCGTTCTAAACTGAAACGATCTTCCAAACAATAGTTTTAAACCGAAAACATTTTGACTTTCCGTCCTTGTTCCACTGAAGCTACCTGCTTCAACACTATTAAAATAACAATTCTTATTGTTGAACCACCAGTATCTGTAAAAAATGACTGCTTCAACATAAAATTTATTTTGACTGGTTAAATAATATTTTGAATTCAAGGCAAACGTAAAACCATTATACAATTTGTTTGCAAAATTCTGATTACTGTAATCGCCATACAAACCATATATAATTGATTTTGCTTCACCTGAAAATTGTGTAGCTGGCCGGAAGCCTAATTGAAACCCGAGTGTATTTCTTTTAAACACGCGTTCAACGCCCAAGTTATAATCATTGACCACAAATTGTGTTGGAATAGTCATGATTCGGTATTTTATTATTTTTATCTCTTGAGCAAGTAAGGAATGTGTAGATAGTACCAAAAACATTCCAATCAAAAAAAACTGGTTCATAGAAATGAATAATTAATTGAATAGCTGGTTTTAAAATCTTGTCCATCCCGTAGCAACTTCACTTGTATCTCCGGGAATAATCATATATGCGCTGAATGCCTGACAATTTATCATAACAGCATTCAATATTTCCCCGGAGTTCAGAATCATATTACCATTATTTATCTGCAACATTTGAGTAAATATTTTAGATGAATCTGATTTTACTAATTCAACGGAAGAAGTCGAATAAAATAATATTTTCCGAATTTCATACGTATTTGTGATATCTGTTCCATCAGATAACATTGCTTCGCTTAATTCCCATGAACCTATAATCGAACTGGTATCCGATAAGGACACTACAGGCAATACTCCCCGTCCAACCATAAACGGTATTTCGAATGATGATTTAACAATATTAAGTCCTTGATTATCCCAAGCCCAAACCATCCAGGTATATGTTTGATTTAACTCTAAAGGAACTGGATCTGAATTCTCCTGTATAACCCCATTCAAAACTGGCCTGCCGTCCGAATATTGAACAAATACTTTTCCGCCTGAATGATTCCCTGTTTGCAAGCCTGAATTCCACATCCATACTGCACTTGCGGGGTTAAGTCTTTCACTTTCCTCAACGGTGACTCTGCCTTTAAAAATAGCACAAGCAACAATACTATCACCAGTATCAAACCATGAGAACCCTGGTGTTGGCGATAATTTGCTTAGATATAATATGGCCTCACAACAATTGGACGGCATTTCAGTTCCCGGTAATTTTATAACTGTACTATCGCCAATAAATGTAAAGGTGCTGAAATTTTCTACATAGGAAAATTGCGGCACCGTAATCCTTGTTGTATTAGGAATAATAGGTGCCAATAAATACTTCCCGCTTACTGATGAAATCGTAAATGAGGCACATATCTCCTGATTGCCTCCGGAAGGAGCTGGCTGTTCATGCTTTTTGCAGCTTGCTGTCAATAAGCAAGCAATCATTATTACAAAAAGTGTGCTTTGTCTTTTCATGCATGTATAGGTATGATTCCTACATTGAAACTAAAATTCATATTTAACATAATAGCGAGTGGTTTTGGGTATGTAAATATGAATAAAGGAGCAATTGATAAATAGATTCAATGATATTGTATAAGTCCTGATAACAGACGTTTTAATAACAGGATCTGCGTTGCCAAAATAATCAAACTGAAAATTTTCACTTTTCATATAAAAGTTTTTAAATGAGCCTTCCAATTCAAAAGTATACCATTTAGCCACATAGCGTATGCCCAGCATTCCTTCTGGAATCAAGTAATTGTATGTTTGTCTTTCCTGTTCAAAATTTCCGTTAGATGATTCTATCGTAGCTTGAACAGGCGTCTGTCGTATGAAGTTGTATGACAAACCAATGTATGGATTAAATCTATGTTTAACCATATTGGATAAAAAACTATATCGTATGAACGGACGAATAACATGCATGTTGTAATTTACTTGTGTTGCACCAAGATAATTTTTCAACGTCTCATAGGTATTATTTGTCGTCATTGAATAATTAATGGGGAAATCAATACCTGCTGAGAATTTGTATTTACTGATGGGCAGCACCAGCATGGCTGTTATAGAAGGCAGATAAAACAATGTACTGGCAACTATATTATCACCCTTTTCAAAGACAAAATTATTTCTATATCCGACGGATAATAAACTCGGTTTGCCTGCATTAAATTTACTGACATAATCATACGGCAACAAAGCCGGTTCAATCTTTTTTAATTTTGGCAGTAGCATCATAACAATTGAATCAATGGGATACTTAATCGTTAGTTTGTCGCTGGTGAGCACAACTGCCCAACACACATCCGAACCACTGATCGGAGCGCCCATAAAACCGATAAGCTTATTTTCTTTTGTAAGAACCGGAGCCCCCGATTGCCCTTTATTCATTCTGCCTATTAATGATAAAACATCGGTTGTTACCAATGGACTTCCTCGTTCTTTATAAGAATTATAAAGATCTTTTGTTATTTCATCTTTGAGTTTTGCAAATACGGGACTTCCTGCTTTTACTCTGGAATCATTCGGATTCATTCCTCGGGAATAACCGTTAATAGTAAGGGATTGATCGGCAAAAATTTTATTGGCATCGGCCAGTTCAAGGCCTTCTTCATTCATTACTTTATACTGAATGGAGTCATTGTACAGAAAGGCTATATCTTCTTCCTCATTAACAAACAATACTTTTAAAATCAATTCTGAACCATCCTGAAATACTGCTGTAATGCGTACGTTACGATTTGCCGGACCAATAGCAGCTGCAACTCCATGTAATGAAGTTATTATTTCTCTTTGTCCTTTGATTTTAAAACCCGTTTGAACAATTACCTTAGCAGATTCTTTTGAAAACACTTCGATCCTAAAAATATATTTGTTTATATGAGCTTGAGAAAAGCCTATATAAGGGCAAAGAATAATAAACAAAATATAAATCCTTATTAACATATATTTATACTTTATAATAGCAACCTCACTATACTAATTTAATCATTTTAAATTTACAAAATCTGAAGACATTAAGGAGACGTTACGAAATCGTATTCAGTTGCTCTTTATTCAGGAAATACGTGAATGATGTAATTTCTTCAGGTAAATATATAACAAGTAATTTTTAAAAGATTGCCATTTTTATTGTATCATAACGATTAATTAACCTATAGATTTGAAATATTGTCTTCAACCCATTCATTTTTAACAATATGAACTACACTAATCGGCCCTGTCCGGTATTTTCCCGTTTAATATCATTGACAGCGATTGAATATAAGAATATATTATAACAGCCGTTTTAGTTATATATGTCATATAAATACGTTAGATGGGCAATAGACATTTGTCGGAATATCATCATTCTGATGGCATCTGCATTATTGACATTATCATTATATGCGCAGGATAATACACATAACAAATATCCGATCGATTCCATAAAGGTTTACAAGGATTCTGTAAAAATATACCAGGATTCATTGAAGGTTTACAGGGACATTGAACGTTTTTCAAAACGTCACAAAATTTTGTATGAATTATACAAAAATGTTTTTATTGTTCCGCCATCGGATACAGCCACAGTACCGAAAAATAAATCCATTAAAAAAAACGTCAAGATTAAACCGTTGAATGATTATAAGGGATATACAATCCGATATATAAACATATCGGTTTTGGATCCTTTGGGATATAATATTTATGACACTACAGCCCGTCCGCATTCTTATTTTGAGAAGGGGGGGAATATTATTCACGTGAAATCACATAACATTACAATTAAAAATCAATTATTATTTAAAACAGGAGACCTGCTTGACCCGCTTAAGATTCGTGAATCCGAACGATTGCTACGTACATCGGGATACGTAAGAGATGCCATGATTACCGTTGTGCCGGTAAAAAACAGGCATTATGTTGATGTCTATATACTCGAACAGGATCGATGGTCACTTACTGTTACAGGTGGTTATGGTTCGCAGTCATCCATTGGTATTCAAGACAATAATTTTTTAGGACTGGGCCATCAGTACCAGCAGAGTTTTCTGTCCCGAGGCATATTGGATTCCGCTATGTTTTATAAAGGTTCATATGGTGTACAATATATCCGTCATACATTTATTACCATGAGCGCCTTTTACGATACAGATCCCAAAAACACGAATCATGGTGTAAGCATAGGCCGGGCATTTGTATCGCCGCTGACAGCCTGGGCCGGAGGTATCGATTATGGAAATTACCGAACACAGACTCCAATTTCAGTAACGGATACTTCAGCCCGATTATATATGCCACAATATACATCACTGGATATCTGGGGTGGATATAGTATACCTCTTGGAAAGACAAAAACGGATCATGAGCGGGCAACCCGTTTAATAACAACGATAAGGCATCTAGTGAAAAATTATACTCCAGTAGTTCCAATAGAATATGATCCTTTATATTCTTTTCAGTCATCCGACTCCTGGTACATATCCAGTGGTATATCAAAAAGAACATATTATAAAGATAAATACATTTATAAATTCGGCGTGACGGAAGATGTGCCTACAGGCTTTCTGATATCAGCCACTGCAGGGTTAAAACATCAGCCTAATGGTTATACAACGTATGCGGGTATACAGGCTAGCTTTGCCGCACATGTTTCAAAAGTCGGATATTTTAATATGTATGGAGAAGCAGGCACATATCCAATGAATGGGTATCTGGATGAAACAACCATACGGGCAAGGCTTGGTTATTTTACAGAATTGATACCTATCGGCACATGGAAAATACGACAGTTCATTGGCATTACATCTACCACTGGTTTGCACCGATATAAAACAGAGACTCTTACGCTTAATGGTCAAACAAACGGTCTTCCTGGGTTTCAGAGTCCCACACTTGCAGGTACCAATAAATTTATCGGTTATATTCAGACACAGATTTATTTACCATATTCGCTTTGGGGGTTTCGATTTGCTCCTATAGCCTATGTTGGAATGGGCAGCATCGGCACAGATAAGAGCTGGTACATCTATCAGAAAATTTACCCGGTAATGGCAGTCGGTGTTCAGGTCCGGAACGAGCAATTGGTATTAAACACGTTTCAGGTAATTGTCGGTTTTTATGTTGATGTCCCAGGCAGCAACAGCACATACAAAGTAAATCCTTTGACAACAAATACGATTCAGTTTCAGCAGCAGCAAATGGGCAAGCCCGGGGAGGTTGGTTTTTATTAATTTACGATTCAATCGATAACTATTTTTCTTTATTATCATGCATTTTTGGTGCTTAATAATAAAGACAAGACCCCATACACTATTAAAAAATTACCTATCAAAAAAAAATTAAAAATAATTATCTGAATTATTGTTTACGATTTATTAATATTGAAATAGTAACATTTCATTATTTGAAAACCTACTTTTAGTAATAGTTTCATGTGGCACTTTAATCAATCCATGTAAAATGAATAAATATATTTTACTTTTAATTTCCATCCTGTTTATTACGATAAACGCTTCCGCTCAGAATACTGAACTTAAATGGGGTGCCTATTTGCAAGACGAAAAAGACTTCTTCACGCAACCCTTAGGAAGAGATTATTTAACTGGAGCCTTTTACTGTTATTCAAAAGTAAATCAAGATCTTTTTATTCAAAAGTTTGATGCTGAAAACAAACTGATTCAATCTAAAAAAATAAATTTTTCATCTCTTAAGGAATCCGTGGGGAATAACTGTTTTATTAACAAAGCAATTATGTTAAAAGATCGCTTTGTTTTTTTATTGATTTTCTTACCAAATTCAAAGTTGAATAATTCAGTGATAAGCAAAATGTATATTCAGGATGTTTCCTTTGAGGGCAATTTACTTTCACCAATAAGAGCTATTCAGGAAGTACGTGTAGATGCTGAAGTTTCAATGCATCTTTCAAGTTCACCTGATACGACAAGTATTATATTATGTACTGCTATCCCTGGAAAAAAGAAAACGGATAAAAATATTTTTACCTTCAGAATCTATTCAAATACAATGGAAGAAGTCTATTCGAAAGAATTAACCATATCAGACGATTTGAATACAACCTATGGAAAAATTGTAATCGAAAATGTTTTGATTACTAATTCAAAAGAGGTTTACCTTTTGGGAACCAAGAACACGAATCAACAAATCAGATCATGTGCATTGTTTTATTTAGACAGAAACAGTAATCAGTTTCAACCAATAAAGTTGGAAGGCATCAATCCACTTCTGATTGGACTCAGTCACGAACATATTTCGGAGTATCGTATTGCTAATAATTCCAAGGGAGGTATTTCATTTATGGGACTATATGAAGGACCTTCAGAAAAGAACCACTACTACACAGGTTATTTTTATGGAACGATCAATTCAACAAATCTATCCGTTGATGATCTTAAGAAAATTGCTATTCCAATGGACAAACAAAACCCTCCTTATAGCACAGATCTCTATTTGCCGGAACTAAGAATCATATCTAAAAAGGATGGTGGCTATCTATTGATATTGGAATATAAATGGTATAAAAGTAATAATGCCCACTATGGAGATATACTTGTATTGAATCTTTCGGCTGATGGATCACTTATTTATTGTACGGAAGTTTTTAAAAACCAAACGAAAGCTTTTGGTGCTATCATTGGCGGAGAATATACGTTATACTATTCCTATATTCCATTATTCAACAGTTCTACCAATATGCTCTCTCTTATTTTTTATGATACGGCAAAAAATAGTACCCGTACAGATGATGATTCTTCATTCCCATTATTAGGGATAAAAAATGGTATTTTGGTATCTTTGGAAATTAACGAGAAAGGATTACAAAGAAAGAAAATTGTTGCGTTACCTGATAATGACACTACTATTCTATCTACAATTTTTTACACGCAGGATGAAGATAAAGAAGCCATCGTTTTTGGAGTAAAGGAAGATAAAGTATTTCTAGGTAAGGTAATTTCAGAATAATTTAACTATTGTTCATTCAATGTCTCTTTTTAGCCCTTTCATACTGAACTGGCCAAGGAACATCAATACCTAATTCAGCAGCAGCATGTACAGGGAAATAGGGATCACGCAGAAACTCGCGTGCCAATAAAACGACATCGGCTCTACCCTCTTCGATCACAGCATTTGCTTCCTGAGCCGTTGTAATCAAACCGACAGCACCTGTTAGTATTCCTGTTTGTTTCTTAATGCTTTCAGCAAACTCAACCTGGTATAGTGGTTTAACCGGTATGTGAGCACCCAAAATGTTGCCGCCGCTTGAACAATCAATCAAATCAATTGTTTTTGTTTTTACTATTTCAGCCAACTGAATGGAATCAGTTGCCGTCCAGGCTCCATCCTGCCATTCGGTTGCAGAGATACGCACAAATAAAGGATGTTCTTCTGTCCAGACCTTCCTTACGGCCTCAATAATTTCCAGTAAAAAACGAATGCGATTTTCAAAAGAGCCGCCGTATTCATCTGTTCTTTTGTTACTAACCGGAGAAAGAAATTCATTGATCAGATAGCCATGTGCGGCATGTATTTCAATAACCTTAAAGCCTGCGTTCTTTGCACGTAAGGCTGCGTCCTGAAAATCCTGTATGGTTTTTTTTATGTCCTCCTTACTTATTTCCTTCGGAACAGAATCACCTTCTTTAAATGCTATAGCGCTAGGTGCAATGGTTTGCCAGCCTCCGTTTTCTTTACTTACCTCTCCGCTTCCCGCCCATGGACGATATTGACTCGCTTTTCTTCCGGCATGCGCCAATTGAATGCCGGGTATAGAACCATTTTGTTCTATAAAACTTGTAATGCGTTTCAAAAAAGAAATATGTTCATCTTTCCAGATGCCGAGATCATTGGGTGATATTCTTCCTCCCGGAGAAACCGCCGTTGCTTCCATTATAATTAATGCAGCCCCGCCTACGGCTCTACTTCCTAAATGAACTAAATGCCAATCATTGGCAAACCCGTCTTCGCTTGAATACTGACACATCGGAGAAACAATGATTCTGTTTTTAAGTACGATGTTTTTTATTGCTAAAGGAGAAAACAGGTTTGCCATAATTGTTTTGGTTTACATTAAATACACTTCATAGATTAGGCAACGAAATGAGCCTCTGATGTAATCGGCACACTCAATGCTTTAGAAATGATGCAATTTTTCTCTGCATCTTTTGTAATAGCGGTAAACTCATCGGCACTGATACCTGAAACTGATCCGGTGATAGACAAATGAATTCCGGTTACAGTTAACCCTTCCATAGATAGAATAGCTTCAGTATCCAACGCTGAAGGATTCAAACCTTTCTGTGTTAAGATAGATCCAACCGCCATGGTAAAGCAACCTGCATGAGCTGCTGCAAGAAGTTCTTCCGGATTCGTACCCTTTTCGCCTTCAAAACGGGTTTTGAAACTGTAATTAGTTTTATCTAATATTCCGCTGGGTGTTGTTAATGTACCTTTACCTTCTTTTAAAGTGCCGGTCCAATGTGCTTTTGCTGTACGTTTCATGATTTTTGTTTTTAGCTTTTTTACACTAGATGAAAATTTTTTGATATTATTATTACAAACCCCAAAGGCTTTTGTTCAGTTTTTTTGTCAAATTGATTTTAGCCTTAGAAGAATTTTAATGCTATAATAAACATTTATATATTAATGTTGTATCATTTTAGCCTTCTTTTTAAAATAAAAAAATTTAACTTTCAAACGATAAACTTTCAAACGACTTTGAGTGAAGAAAAGCTATTTACCATCATCCTCTATTAATCCCCACCGCCTCCACATCCGCCACAGCCACTTCCACAACCGCTTCCATCGCTTGATCCACAACCACCTCCGTCACCACCACAGCTACTGTCAAATGAATGAGAATGGCTGTCGAAAATAATCCAGTCAGAATCCATTCTATCCCAGGAAGAACAGGAGGAGCATGAACCATTATTAAACGCCCCCTTTCGTTCATTCTCAAAAGAAGTCATTTCTTTATCGATTTCATACAGCAATGAAAAATCTAAATTTTTAAGCAAGAAAATATTTCCGTTTACTTTTTGAATAATCTCCCAGGCTTTTTGTTTATCGGTTTCAACAAGCTTCGGCAATGTTTTATCCAGATCTGCCAATTCCTTTTTAATAGATTCTGCCAATACTTTTCCTTCTCGGGTAAGACTTATTGCACCGAATAGTGCAAACAGTACATTTATCTTAAAATACGGTTTCATACGGTCTGATTGTGCAATCAGTTTTTGATACTTTACCTGATCGTAAGAATTTTCATAACCCATTTTAACCATATGTTTAAAAAGTGCATTGATTTTTTTGCTTTTTGTAAAGACATCCAGAAATACATCCTCATGTTTAGCTGCCACACAGCTCTGAAAGTTGGGACCAGCACAGATATACTTCATCGTAACATAGGGATCCCTGATGGATGGACGATACGTCTTCTTTGTTTTTTTGATTACCTTCTTCAATAATAAATCCAGGAACGTAACTTTTAATAAATCCCGCTGGTATGAAGCTGAACCTTCGATTAACAATAAGGTTTCGGCTGGTGAAAAGTTTGATAGATGTTTCATTTGAAAGGTTTTTTTATCAACCAGTATTGATCTGTATTGATGCGTTGAAAATTAATGGTGCTAAAACGTATCGTTGAATCCGGCCAGATATCGTCAGGTGTATCTTCATCAAATAAGCGCTTATAAGACTCTTTCGTTTTAGCATACCAATCTGTAAATTTATTCTGTTCTTTTTCGCCTCCTTTCGTAGGGCCATGATGAATTTGTTTGCCAAGTGTATGCTGACAGAAATCAATCCAGTAAGATTGTGTATATAGTAAATGCAGATGCCATACCTGATCAATCTCATCCGAAGGAGTTAAAGGATGATCAATCACACAGATCAGAAAAATAAATCTTTTATATTCTTGTATGCAACGTAAGGTGTATTGCATAGACCAACCATTTTCTCTGGCAAGCCTTTCAGAGAATGTTAATGCAGCATCCGGATCATCCAGTTCAAAATGCTCAATTTTGTCCCAATATATTTGCTGATCGGATGTCATTAATAATTAGTTTTCAATAGATTCAGACTACTTCAATATCAATTCATACTTCTTTGCAGAACTTGTTTTACCCGTATTCATAAACTCTTTTATTGAAGCTACTTCGACAATCAATTTTCCGGAGGACGTCCAGCCTCCATCCACAATAAAATAATTTTTCAAATGAACTTCCTGCATTAACTTCAATTCTCCATTCAACACTTTCCATAACTGAAACCCGGGAGAGCAATCCTCAAATACTAAAAAGCATTGATTCTGTTTGGTAAAGAACATTGTTCCACTGGAATTACCAACGGGATTATTTGAAACTTTTGTGGTTTTTCCGTTTTTCTGATCTACCAAAATATCTTCTGCATCTTCATATCTTTCTTTCACAATCCAATGAAAATTGGTTTTACTATCGTAGCCTTTATATGAGTATTTTTCAGCGGATGTTACATCTACATCAGCGCTGCTATTTCGAAATGTAACCGTATTATTTTTGTCTGTGAAAATGCTAATTGAATCGGAAAACACTAAGGCTTTTGATGTGTCTGTTTTGTTAAAATCAGAATAATCAGAAAAGGCTTCATTATTTTCTAAAGGAGTAAATAGCAAAGATTGATTACTGTTTTCCTTAAGTTCCAATAGTATAGAATCAACATCCTTATGCCCAGTAACTTTATCGCCTGAATTTGTCACCGTGCATGCCACACATAAAATCAAAAATATACCTGCAATAAAATTATTCATATTATTAAATAAATAACACAACAAAATTTCAATGAACAACCACGGTAGACTTATGACCATCCGTGATCCATACAAAAAAGAGCAAAGCTGCCAATATAATTTGCATAACAAATATGGACAATAAGGCAGCCCGAAAATACTTTCTACTATATTCCAGTCCTTTATATGGAAACAACGCTGTAATTGTCCCAATAACAAAACCTAACAAAATATAGAAGATCGAGAATGTTGCTAATACTTGCAAGTCATCATCCGAAGGATCTTCACTGGATAAATATATAAACATTGCTGAATTAAAAACAACCATGCAAGCCACTAAAACCATTAATATTTTCTGTGCTTTCTTCAATGAAATTTCAACTTCATTTACTTCACCCATATAATCAAGTACACTATCTTCTTTCATATATTTATACACGTTAAATAATTCTTCTTAGTGCATACTTTATTGCCGCTAAATAAAATCAGTTGTATCTTGTTGTTTCTATACCGGTAATCACTTTTTTGTTTTCGTCCTTTTTCCAAATTCTTTTGTTGATCTTACTTTTCCATTTTTCAAAAGATGATATACAACAACCGTTGAATCACAATCTTCTATCCGTGTGTTTCCCTCATAACTGGCATCACAATCGTTAGTAGCTTTTATAATGGTTGAATCGTTTGGAAATTTTGCCGTTCCAATAATTTCCCAACTGAGTTCAACACCTTTCTTTTCAATGATAAAAAAATCGGTCAACTTTCCGGATGTGTCATAAATAGTATAATAATAGTATTCACAGCAAGCATCATCAATCACAACAAAAATATATCTTTTAAATCCATTCCACTCACCCTGGTTTGAATAGTAATACGCCGCGCTGAATTCCGGGTCATAATAATATTGCGCGGAATCCTGAAAAGCCTGAAAAAAATCTTCGGCACTCAACCGATTGTATTCTTTGATATCAAATTTGATTTTTTTGTCAATGGTTTTAACCTGTGAAAATTTAAATAAAGAATCTATTTTTCTGAAATCAAGTCGACTGTTATGAATAGCTATTTTTACTTTTTGAAGAGAATCTAGGTTCAGACGCTTGGGTCCTGTTGTTTTTTCTTTCGTTTGTTCCTGTTCATTGGTACTATTTTTCTCTTTGCTGTCCGTGCAGGAAAAAACAAGAAGTATTGCTAGGCTTACTAATATTTGTTTCATGTTCAAATATATAATAAATTCTTTTTCTTTTATCTTGTTAAAAGTTCTCTGGTTGATTTTTTATCATTGTCCTGGTCCGGGATCATAGCTCAGCATCTTCTGTAGCTTTTATTTTTTGGACTTCAATTACATATACAGATTATATACTATAAGCCTATGAACAGGGAATAAAGCACTCCTGTCTCGCTTTGCTAAAAAATGAGGCTGAAAAAAGAAGCGATTGACATCGTTTTTATTACAGAAAACAATATCAATCGCCTTTATTAAAAGGATTAATAAAATACGCAAGTGTTACTTAATTATCCTGCGTTAGACTCATTGTTCCGGTGGCAGTCAAAACGGCTGTCCAATGATGTGTACCCGTTCCGGAAATAGAATATGTGCCCGTTAAATTTTGAGTCATATCAGTTGTAACACCCGTAACATTCCCGGAACCATCCGGAATACTCATATAGGAAGTTACTTGTCCAGAAGTAACTGTTCCAAAGTTGTCGGGACCAACAACTACGTTTGTTACATCTTTGCTGTACTGATTCGAAAATCGAATATACATATTTGTTTTAGGGGTACATGATGCAATCAGAAGGCCCAATAATGCAAACAAAGCCATCAGTTTTTTGTTGGATTTCTTTTTCATAATTTAAAATTGTTTAGAGGATTAAAATATGTATTAAATAAGCTGTAAAATACTTTGCGCTGGTAAATATAAATGTTTTTATTTTTCCCCCATAATTCTACCTAACTAAAATCAGAACGAACTTGGTATTTTTTTGTTATTTGGAATTTACCATTTCATCTCTACCTTTTCATTGAATCAAACTCCCTTTCAGCACATACCATTTACCTTTAATGGTTTCAATACCTTCCTGCAAAAGATCGCAGGTAATAAGATTAACAGAAGAAGATCTTCTTCCGGTGTATACATTGATTAATATTTCAACATTGGTGTCGACCAATTCATCCAGAATTTTCTTTGATATGATGATATGGTCAAAGCGGGCAATCCGTGAGTCTATCAACTCTATGCTGTAATTCTTTACATGTACCATACCCCAATCCTTGTATTCTTCTAACGTTGTATCTTTCGCTATGCCGGATATATAAGCAATGACAATAATAGACTCTTTCTTTTCCTTCAGTAACTTCTCAGCAGCATCTATTAAGGAGACTTCTATTTCGAAACCCGGAAATAAACCGAATCCCCGACTACAACAAAAGAATCCGATAAGGGTTTGTCTGTAGCAACAAGTAGTGCCGTGCTTGAATATGAAACAGATAAAGAATCCTTCGCCATTTCAGTTGTCTTATCTGGGGAGGTACAGGCATAGCAGGTACATATAACGAATAATACAGGAATGAATATTTTCATAGATGTATGGTTTGTCACAATTGAAAATTATCTGGCAATCACCACACGGCTTACATAAGAAGAATTTTCAGAAACAACAGTCAAAACATATATGCCATTTTGCAAAGAAGCAGTTGATAGTTGACTTTGTTTACCGTCGACAGATTGAGTCAATACCATACTTCCCTGAATATCATACAGGGATAATGTTCCATTCATTTCTTCTGACAAAGCAATATTCAAAATGTCTTTTGCAGGATTTGGAAATACTGTAATAGATGAGTTCTGAATATTCTTTACAATGGATGTTGTTGTATTGCTAACACCTATTTTCCTGATTGCATTATTCCCATAATCAGCTATATAAATATTGTTTGATGCATCTACAAAAATACTTGTTGGCCCTTGAAAACTTGCAAGGCTCCCTTGACCATCAACCTGTCCTCCAGTAATTGACCCTGCCAGAGTACTAACCAATCCGCCAGGAGTTATAATTCGTATCATATTATTGCCATAATCTGCTACATACAGATTTCCAGATGCGTCAAATGCCACTCCTGTAGGAGAACTAAAGCTGGCCGATGTTCCCTGGCCATCGTTATGACCTGCTGTTGAAGAACCTGCAAATGTACTTACAAGCCCTCCAGGAGTGATTTTCCGGATTTCATTATTCCCTGAATCGGCAACATAAACATTTCCGGATGCATCAACAGCAACACCATCGGGGGTGTTAAAACCTGAAGCACTTCCTTGCCCATCAAAATTCCCAGCATTAGTTCTACCTGCCAATGTACTGACCAATCCTCCAGGGGTGATTTTACGAATTTCATTATTTCCAGTATCTGCTATATAGATATTGCCAGAGGCATCTACTGCCACTCCTATAGGAGTCCAAAAACCCGCCGCAGATCCTTGTCCATCCGTATGTCCGGCAACTGCTTGACCAGCAAAATCACTCACTACTCCTGCAGATGTAATTTTGCGAATGCCTTGGTTGAACATATCCCCAATATACATGTTTCCATAGGCATCTATTGCCAAACCGCTAGGTGCATTAAAGCTTGCAACGGTAACCTGTCCATTAACATTTCCAGAGGTTATTGACCCAGCAAAAGTACTGACCAACCCTGCAGGAGTAATGAGTCGAATCTCATTATTATCTCGATCTGCAACATAAACATTGCCGGAAGCATCAACGGTTATGCCTCTTGGATGATAAAAATTTGCAGCCGTCCCTTGTCCATTTGCTGCTTGAAATATACCAGCAAAGGTACTTACTAAACCTCCAGGTGTAATTTTTCGAACCTCATTATTACCTGCATCTGCTATATATAAATTACCGGAAGCATCTACAGTTATTCCACTGGGCTGATTGAAACTAGCAGCGGTTCCTTGTCCATCTGAATAGCCTTTTATAGTTGATCCGGCCAAGGTACTAACTAAACCGGCAGATGTTATGACCCTGATTTTGAAATTCCACGTATCTGCTACATACACATTTCCTGATGCGTCTACAGCAATCCCTTGTGGCTGATCAAAGCCAGCCGCTGCTCCTTGACCATCGGAACTTCCTAATGTCGTTGATCCGGCAAAAGTACTCACCAATCCGGCTGGCGTAATGAATCTAATTTCATTATTGTTGGCATCCGCTACGTATAAATTACCTGAGCCATCAACGGCAATTGCTGAGGGTTGATAAAATGTTGCAGCCGAGCCTTGTCCATTCGTACTTCCATAATACACCGGACCGGCACCTGCCAAAGTACTCACTAAACCTGATGGAGTTATTTTTCTGATTTCATTGTTGTAAGTATCTGCAACATATACATTGCCAGAGGCATCTACTGCCAAACCAGTTGGTTCATTAAAGCTAGCAGCCGTTCCTTGCCCATCAGCATGCCCACTATTACCTCCAGCAAGTGTAGTTACCAATCCACCTGGCGTAATTTTCCTAATTTTACTATTATAAGTATCCGCTACATATACATTCCCGGAAGCATCTACTGCTACACCAACTGGATGATTAAAACTAGCGGCTGCACCTTGACCGTCTTTATTTCCTGGTACCGTTGAACCAGCCAATGTACTAACCAATCCTCCTGGCGTAATTTTTCTAATTTCATTATTTACAGCATCTGCTACATAAAGATTACCGGACACATCAACCGCTATTCCAGTAAGTCCATTAAATCTTGCAGAAGCTCCTTGGCCATCTGCATACGAGCAATTACCCGCAAACGTACTAACCGTTACATTAGGGACATAATTTGTTTGTGAATATCCAAAAGCAGTTATTAAAAAAAAGAGAAAAGGTGTAACTATTTTTTTCATATCGATTAAATAAAATGTTATAAAATAAAAACATACATTTATCTGTTCCTTGTTTATTCATTTAAAACAGATATCATACAAAGGTACTTTTTTATGTGAAAACGCAATCTGATGGTTGTTTGATTTTTAATTTAAAAAAAATAGTTATCAGATTTATGTAACGTTTTGATTTTTTCGCGTCTTACAAAACAATGCGGCAATTCGAAATATTAAGGTAAAACTGTATAGTAAATATTCAAACTGATTCATGGATTATTGATGTCGTTAAAGAATAATAACAATACCTCAGAAAAATCATTTCTGAGAAGCTAAGATCTAGTGTCTTTCTGCCGCAGGAGTTTAGTATAGTATCTCCTGTGTCTTTTATTTTGTAATCTTATCACTATATATAATACTGGTCGAAGACCAGGGAATAAGAGACACCAGTCGAGCTGCGCTAAAGACTGGCGCCAGAAAGTATAACAAAACTTCTGAAGATTTTTATTAATTCAGAAAACTTTCAAAATTGAAATAAAAGATGGTTATTGTTAACCATATTAAATAAAAACAATTTACAAACATGAAGTCTTTTTTTAAAACAACCGGGATGTTTTTTCTTCTTATTTATAGTTTAACCACATATTCACAATACAAGAATGGAGATGTTATCAGAACTGGAGATTTTTTCTTCCTGAAAAATCAACCAAAAATACGGGTTGAATATGTTTGGGATAGTCTGAGTATTGCAGCATACCATCCAAAAGGAGACGATGTTCAAACTGAAGAACAATATATACAAAAGAACATGCAGGAACGTAGTAAAAATCCTGAAGCAGGGAAAAAATGGCTGGAGAAATGGCAAGGAAATAAAAAGAAACTATACGAACCCGCGTTTGAATTAGGAATGAATAATAGGGCAGAAAAACAGATACCTACAACATTCAGTAGTTCCTATCATGATACCCAATACACACTTATATTAAAAACAACCTATATCGAAGCAGAAAAACTGGGCTATATATATGTAACATGTTTATTTGTTGATTCCAGAGATCACAGTAAAGTTATTGCGAAAGTAACAATTGATAGGCTTTATGATGATATGCCGGCAAGGACAATGCCTGAGCGATTAGAGCAAAGCTATTATGATGCTGGCATCGTATTAGTAAAGGATATTATCTACTTTAACAAAGAGAATTCAAGCAAGAAAAAATGATGCATACTACCACCTTTATTTATAGCTGGCGTATATTAAAGCTATCATCTGCCTTCAGCATTACTTTTCCTAGTGGGAGAAAAGGCCTAAGAATAAGATATACCTTCTCGATTCGTTAAAGGCTGGTCAGAAAATTTATTCTTCAATCGCTTTTGGTGGTTCAACCTTAAAATACAAGCCGTACACAACAATACACAAAGCATATGGTGCAAAAAAAGACAAGAACATTAATGTCGTTTTACTTTCTAAAACCAAATCCTTCAACATTGTTGGCCCAATAGACAGACAAATTATCATAACAAATGTAACAATAACACCAGCATTAGATATCAGTATATATTTCAACTTTACCATATTGCCAGAATTTTTATCTTTCCGAAGATAATTGAAAAAGGAAAAGCTAAGAGCAAAAGCCGGAATCGAACAAGTTAATCCTATTGAAGCAACAATCAATAAAGCTAAACAAAATCCGGAAACAGATTTAAATGTATCCGTTATACACAAATAAAAAACGCATAAAAGAACAGGTGCCGATAACATGGTCGCAATCCATACTTTAAAGGGATAACTGTTTTTCATAATATCTTCTCTTTCTGGTGCAGGTTTAAGCGCAGCGTCTCCTGTGTCTTTTATTTTTGTTTTTTTGACTACATTTTCAATTTATATAAAACTGGTCGAAGACCAAGGATAATAGAAGCCTTCTCCCTGCGCTAAAGACTAGCACCAAATAATTTCATCTTTTCGTTATAGTTCTTTTTTCAAATTCCTTTACTGCTTTAATCTTTCCATCATTCAAAAGATGATAAACGGTAATAACGGAATCACATGTTTCGGTATAACCCTTTTCATCGTCTTCAGATTCGCAATCATTAGTAGTTTTTATGATTGTTGAATCATCGAGCATATTCACTGAACCTTCAATACTCCAACCTCCGTCACCGCCACTTTTTTCAATAACAAAGGAATCGGTCAATTTGCCTGATGAGTCATATATGTTGTAATAATAATATTCACAACAAACTTCATCAATACCAACAAAAATATATCTTTTGAATCCTTTCCATTCACCTTGGTTCGAGTAATAATAAACGCCGTTATATTTAGGATCATAATAATATAGTGAGGAATCCTGAAAGGCATTGTAAAATTCCTGTTCACTCAGGCAAATAAAGTCCTGCGTATTAAATATACTGTTACTATCTAAGGTTTTGATATTAGAAAATTCGAACAAAGGTTCTGCCTTGCTGAAATCAAGTCGACTATTATGAATCGCTATTTTGACTTTTCGCAATGAGTCCAGATTTATGGGCCTAAACTCTACTACCTCTTCGACACTATCCTCAGAAGTTGCTACAAGATCTCCTTTATTTTCTTCTCTATTTTCAGAACAGGAAAAAAGAAGTAACATCAATCCAATTAGAAATAGCTTTTTCATAAATAGGTTCATTATTTTTTATCTATCATTAATTTCTCTGGCACCATTACTCTTCTTTATAATTCCGTGTATTAATAACATCCCAGATTGTAACCAAGTTATCAATTTCTTCCAATACCCAACTATAATTAATTCTCACGAAGTGATAGGTGTCTTTAAAGGTTTCATATGATTTATGATCATTCTTTATAATAATACCTGTAGTTTCATCAATTGTATAGTCGATTATCGTCCCTTTGATATAGGCTATATAGCGATCTTTAGAATCATCTTTATAATCCTCACAACCAATAATTCGCACATCCTTAATTTCTATCGGTACAATAACATTAATCGTCTTATTGAGTATCATGGAGTTTAACGTATCTTTCATTCTGGAATATAATTCAGGAGTCATACTTTTTTTCATATGTTTAAGATTTCTCTTTTCCCATGCCAGCTGCATCGCTAAAAAAGTTTGTTTCGCATGGTCTTCCATAAATTCCTTATCCCATAAAGCGTCCTTATTACCCGATATTTTTTTCAAAATGCGATTTGCTTGTTGTGATTTAAAGACCACGGTAGCAATAAAAAAAACAATAACCAATCCTATGAATACATAAACGGCTGTCATAAAAACAAGCCAGATGACTCCTCCATCATTGAAACCGATATGATTAAGAACAGTACTAGCAAACAAATCTTCAACAAGAAGGGTGCAGAAAATATAAAGTAATATTTTTAGTGCGGATTTTAGGCTCATTGATATTACAGTTTGTATCTCTTATTTACTTCTAACATGTACTATATACTTTTCTGCATTATTCATTAAACTAGTACAGGAATCATCTCCGCCTACTTGTAACAATTTTATTGTATCTGTACCAAGTGTCTTTGCCGTAAATGTCAAGGAGTAAGTAGAGGTACCTCCTTTAAGGTATTTTGATCCATAAACCACAACTTCTTCGTCAACCAAACTACATGTTTTTAATTCATTTGCATTATTACAATAATTACAACAGGAGTTATTATTGTAATATATCTCAAAAGATTCACCGACGGCAAGATCATAAACAGGCTTGTTTTTATATTCACAATCGGAAAGTGTCAATAGTAAAGCGAATAAATTAAGCATCGTTAATTTAATTCTTTCCATCGTAATAGATTTAGATAATATTTAAACTAATTATCGCTTCATTTTTTCAAATAAGACAGGCTCAATAAATACCGCTGAACAAATGTAGGTTTAAGCGCAGCGTCTCCTGTGTCTTTTATTTTTGTTTCTTTGACTACATTAGTACTGGTCGAAGACCAGAGAATAAGAGACACCAGTCTCGCTGCGCTAAAGACTGGCGCCAGTAATAGATCGGCTATTTAAGCTCCCCTGTAGTTTTCAGCGAATCCTGTTTTCGGATATAGTCATCCAGTTGCTTCTTGTACTCTATATTGGTATTATCTGAAAATAATTGTGTCTTTAGACGCGCTAATTCAGGATCGTTTCTATGTTGAATTTTTAATAAAACTGATGTAGGTGTGAGAAAAAAAGTCACGCACAATAGTGCCCAAACACTAATCCGCAAAAATATATTTTTATAGTATACCTTTAATTCTTCTGTAGCTTTTGATTTTAGTAAATATGTAATAATTAATAAAACTGGTGTCGTATACGTACCGACTAAAAGATAAATATGTGAAAAGGGCCAGTACATTAATTTGAATAGAATTCCAAGTACTACAAAAGCAAGAAAAACCCCGGAGATGATTGAGAGTGGAAAATTCTGGCGAGAAATTTTTTTATCACTAAAAAAATAAAATCCCCCACCAAAATAAATCATCGCTAGGGTTCCTAATGAAATAACAAGTAATACACCTGAAAAAGGCCAGTACATTAATTTAAATAAAAGTCCAACCAGGAAGATGCCCGCAAATACTTTTTCTGTTTTCATATATTGTATTCATTTAAAATTGTAATCATTCTATAAAATTGTAACCATCAAATATTATAAATACTCTTCAAACCCTATCTGGCGCAGGTTTAACCGCAGCGTCTCCTGTGTCTTTTATTTTTGTTTCTTCGACTACACTAGTAATTTATATAATACTGGTCGAAGACCAGAGAATAATAGACAGCTTTTCGCTACGCTAAAGACTGCCGCCAGAAATCACTGGATGGAATGTAAACAAATCTTTCCCGCAACTATAAAGTACCTACCTGTGCATTACCCGTTGCAAAAAAGTCTTTCCTTGCTTCACATAAATCATCCCATATTTGTAGAATTTCAGCATCGGTGAAACCTTCTGCTTTAAGACCCGGAACTGTTCTTTTCCAATCTTCAATAGCAGCAGACATCAAATTCTGGGAATCCTGAATAATTTGAGCTTTAGTATTTCTACCTCCATACGTGCGGGAATATAATTTATGCCAGACATCTGTCATAATTATCGTAATTGCCTTTTTATAAGCATTCTTTGCCATCGATCTGGTAAGAGGTTTGTTTAATAAAACATGCAACATTTCCCGAATGCTCTCTTTAATCGCTGCTCCTGATGGTTGATGATCACCGGTGAGGTCATCGCCCGTTTGTTCTAAATGTTGGACATACCCATATGATCCTACTTGACCAACTTGTACCCCACTACTTGCAGGCAGACCAGTTGCCTGACCTGCTTCACCACGTGGAATAGGCTCTGTTGCTTGCAAGGCAGAGGCTGCTGTAAATGTATGATTCTGTGGATTCTTAAAACTTGCAGCACCAACCGAGAACATACGTTGAACAATTCCCTGTGTTAAATAATTATCAGCACTTGCCTGAATTGATTTCAATTGCAGCATACGAGTGCTATTATTAATCGTTTCCTGTATTTTTCTTTGGGCAATAGCTTCAGGTCGCTTGTTTACAAATTGGAAAGCACCAATGCCTTTATTGTTTTGTTGCTTATTAGAATTATTTACAGAAATCGAATGTTTATTCTCTGTGACTTTATTTGTATATGTAAGCATATTATAAGTACTCCTGTGTCTTTTGTTTTTGTAGTCTTTGACTAAGCTTGTAATTTATGAACTACTGGTCGAAGACCAGAGAATAATAGACACCTGCTCGCTGTGCAAAAGACTGGCCTGAAAGGATCTCTTATTTACTTCGAACATGTATAATATACTTTTCAGTAGTACTCATTAAGCCATTGCAAGTATCACCTCCACTTACTTGTGTCAGTTTTATTGTATCTGTGCCAGGTGTCTTTGACATAAATATCAAGGAGTAAGTAGAAGTACCTCCAGCAACGTCCCTCGGAGCCTGAACCACAACTTCTTCGTCAACCAAACTACATGTTTTTAATTCATCTGCATTATTACAATAATAACAACATGAATTATTACTGTAATATATCTCAAACGATTCGCCGACGACAAGGTCATAAACAGGCTTGTTTTTATATCCACAACTAGAAAGTGTCAATAGTAAAGCGAAGAAATTAAGCATCGTTAATTTAGTTCTTTCCATTCCATAAGATTTAGATAATATTCAATCCTTTTTAATAAACTGTACAATAACTCTGACAATAATTACAGCCAGTAAAGCAAAGCATAATAACGGAATAAATAGCATAGTGAAATCATGCATATCCCAGCTTTGAATAGAGTATTTTGTTTGGTGGAGAATAGGCTTTACAAATGAAAATTTCTTTTCTTTACCCGCTTGATGATAGGTAAGTGCAAAATCAAGACTGTACTTTTTAGCGTGAGGATTGATTACTTTAAACGTTTTATTCAATACTCTCCATGAGGTACCGGCATCAATAGAAGGAATATGCTTATCATGATTCAATTCTGTAAGTAACGTTTTTTTGTACCAAAGAAAGGATTCAAAATTATCTATTATAATACCTTCTTTAACTTTGACAAAAGCAACCTCCATTTTAATTAAAGAATCATTATCGTCTATTGTAATAAATACCTTTGAAGAATCTTCCAATAAATAAAAACGTCTTTCCCCTCCTTCAATTTGATAATATTTCTGACCATGTATATGACCTAATAAAAGTAATCCTAACAAAATTGATAGTACTATGATAATTATGTTCCAACTTTTTTTCATAATATAAACCTTAATGAATAATCAGACAAGTAGATTTTTGATTGTCGTTTTAATCGTTCAACTGAATTTATTTTTATCACATTTATTTTTATCAGAAAAGTTATTAATTACACCACATTTTTTAAAAAACTCAATTAGATAACATCTTTTATCGTAGCAAAAATTATCATAAATCAATTTAGAAAATTTAGATTTACTGTCTACAAATTCTATTCCTCCACATTCAAAACAAATTTCAACATACTCAATCAGCTTTCCTTCCTTATAGAAAAGAATCGCATGACGAGGATTATAACAAGCTGCCGACAAGATACCTGTATTTGCATCTCCAAAAGCATAATCCAAAAAAATAGAAAAAAGCGTGTCCGTTTGATTTTTATTTAACTCTACTTTGTCTTTAATATTACTTTTTGTCGCCATTGAATCATTTAAACGTTCAATTGTATAGCCATGTATTCTTCCACCCATGAATGCACTGCCAAATGCGGAATCATAGGCAATGATTTCAACTTTGTCTGCTTGGCTAAATGGAAATACGGAATCTTTAGGATATGGATATTTCTTGTAGACACATTTCTGTTCATTCATCTCATCGTTAAGAGCATCTGTATTTGAGACTTCTTCTTTACAAGAAAAAAGAGTTATAATTAAAATGATTGAAAATAAAATCTGTTTCATTCTAAATTATTAAATGTGATATTACTTCTCTAGTATTTCAATACGATCATCAAACAATTCAAAGGTGCAATTTGGTGCTTGATCTTTAATACACTGATTAGCGATGAAAGTTAAAATTTCATTTCTGTCTGAAAGAGCTGTATTTGTTTTCTTAACCCATTTTTCAATTGTTGGGGCAAATATTAAAGCGACACAATTACCGCCTCCATATTGAAAGAATAATTTTATTTCTACTTCACCATTAGTGTATACAACATAACCTCCCGGTCCTTCATTGATATAATGTAGTTTCCTTTCCATCTTTCAAAACATTCATCTCACACCTTAGATTTCTTCTTTGCTACTCTTCTGAATATTTTATAACCTATAAAGATCAGCCCAAAAGAAAAACCTGTTAACAAAACCCAAGTACCAATTTCGAAAACCAATTCTGTTGCGTCCATAGGTTTAAAGAAACCGATATCGTCATCCCAATCTATTATGTTGCCAGAGGCATCCATAAATGAAAAAGTAACATTGTAATATATACCATCATCGAAATGAAATGCACCCGAACACATGCTATACCCAACACATATATTACCCTCTGACGCCTCTACATAATAGATTTTTTCATCACCGTTTTTGACATTTTTCAGTTTTACCTTTACAATTATTTCTGAGCTATCTATTACTGAGTATTTAAAAACAGCAAATGCAGACGGACCACAACCAAAGCGTTTATATGTTTTATCAATTAATTCCGGACTAGATGCAATAATCGGTTTTAGTATGTCTTTTCCGTGACTAACTTTATAAACAATCGGCTCATATACTTGTGTTTGTTCATTAAACCGTTTTAATGCTTCTCCTTCAGGAAGATTATCAATACACATGGTGTATTCATGACCATCAACAAGTTGCTTTTCCGGAAATACTATTGCTTGTGATTCATTAAACTGCCCAACGTGAATTTCCTTTACAATCAATTTAATTTTTTCATCTCCGCACTTTAAATAAATGGGATATTGCTGATTAAGTCCTTTTATTATTTTTGCATTCCAAGCGTATTCATTCAAAACAAAAATTGAATTCTGTTTAATCGTATTGCCAGATGGAAATGCTGAAAGTATGTTATCTGCACAATCTCCTAATGCAGTCGAATAAAAAAAGAGAGCGGTGAAAAAAGTAATGAGAGCTTTCATGTATTTAACTATTTAAAACCATAATCGCTTCCTCAATATTATTTAAGTCATTTAGATCTATCCAGACCTCATTGTTGCGCTTTACGTGAAACTTTATATTAAAACCAAAATCCGTTTCACTTACTATTACTTCTAATACCTCTTTATTATTTGATTCATTCCACAATTTCAATATTGCTTCTGAAAATAATATTGTTTGAATGAAATGATCATTATCAACATAGTCATCTATATGTAAGGAATTAACAAAGCATTCATAACCTATTTTATCGATAAGGTCATTTGCGGAAATATGCGCCTGATTTTTATATAATTTAGTTAAAAGAAAACATTCATTTCTATTTATAAAACCATCGGAGAGTAATTCATTTAAAGAAAAATCCAACTTCTTTTCTTTCTTCAAACTATCTGAAAACAATTGAAACATCTTTAAATTAAAAACATTCATATCAAATGTATTATTGATTAAACAATTCATTGGTTATTAGTTGAGAAGGTACAACCTCGGTGAGATTTGTGTGGTTGGAAACTAAGCATTTCCAACCATGACTGAAATTATAAACTATTGAGCATACTCTCTAAGAGTCCAATTTTTCAATACAAAATCTAATAATAAAGAATAATATTCATCAGTATTTATATACTCGTTAATATGTTTGGAATTTTCAATTAACATTCCAAGAGTTTCAATTACACCAGCTTCTTTATCAAAATGCGGCATTACTTTATAAAAACCTTCTAGTTCTCCAGAAAAAATAAAGATCCCTTTTTCTCTCAACTTCAATAAATATTCTTTAATATCTATAATCAAATGAGTGCCATTCAATTCTTCCAAAGATTTGTATTTCCCAATATTGTTATTCGCTGATATTTGGGATTTTATTGCATTGAGTTGATCTAAGTAATTTTTAGGAAATTTTAAATTCGTAAAATAATTACTCAATCCATCTCTAAGAAAATCAAAATCTGCAGTAGCTACAAATGGAATATTAAGTTCATTTAATATTTCTGCATATTTCCATAGTTCCGTTTTACCTCCACAATTTATTATTGAAACATTAAAATCATTAATCCAATTTTCACCTAAAGTAACTAATTCTCCTTCTTCATCTATTAACTTAACTTCACGACCAAAACTTCTTGCTGACTCTTCAATAAAATATTTATCAGCACCCTCACTCAGTATTACAGCATCTGCAAAAAACATTTCTGCATTTTGCTTTTTTATTAATATTTGCTTTCTCTTTGGTAAATCAAAATGGATATTTTTTGCAGTAGTTGCTGTATTATTTTTCCTTACAGCAATTATATTTTGGGTTTCATGAACATTAGATAAAAATTCTGTAGAATGAGTTGTTAAAATCACCTGATTATTGCCATCATCAACAAATTTTGATAATCGATTTGAAATTACCCGCCTTCCATGCGGATGTAAATACAATTCAGGCTCTTCGACCGCTAACAAAGAACTACTGTTATGTGCAATATTCCTAACGTAAAAATCATATAGACTTATTGTTACAGCACTTTGAATACCGGCTCCTTTGTCCTTCAACTCACTGTTAAAACCATCATTGACATATATTAAAGTGCTCTTATGTATATCCTGTTTAGTATCTGGATTAAATTGAAACGAAATTGTTGTGTTTGGAAACGCAATATCAATTTCTTTCTCACTAACCTTTTCTTTTAAATCCTTAAATAATTCATCTGATGCATTTTTAACAGAAGCAAAAGCGTCATTCAAATTTTGGCTATCCGTTTTAATATATGCTTTCAATAATTTACCAAACCATGAATATGCATTTATTCTTAATTGATCCTTAGGATCACGAAAAGCTGGAATAATAGCACTCTGTATTAAAACATTTCTAAGATTACAGTTAACTCCCTGAATCCAATCTTGCGTATCGCTTTCTTTGTATAATAAAACTAATTCTTTTTGAATTTTTCCTTCTTCATTTTTAAATGCTGTAAATGCGATAGCAAATTTTGTTTTATTAGAAAACTCTGTTTTAAAACTAGCCTTACAATATGGTTTACCACCAAGCCATTTTTTTCCATATTGATTATTATCAATTTTAGCTTGTCCTTCTTCAGAGGAAAACTCAAATATTTTACCCTTTTCAGAATTATTAAAATCATTCACCGAAACTCTAATTTCTTGAGTTGCGTGTTTATCAAAATACACTCTAAAAAATGCCGTTTTGTCAACTTCAGAAAAATCGATATTTTCAAGTATACCGCCTTCTAAAATATTTCTATCAATCTCACACCAAATAAAAATTGAATTATCTGTTTTATTACAGTAAAAATCATTATCTGTAATATTTTCAGATTTATTATATGTCGGGGAATATTCTCCAAGAACTAAATCAATAGCTTTTAAAATATTGCTTTTTCCACTGTTATTACGACCAACAATAACATTTTTACCACGTTCAAATTTTAAATCATTTTTTTGTACAGACCTATAATTCTCAATGTAAAGTCTTGATAAATGCATAATTGCTTTCTTCTAAAATTTAAAAAACGTAGTTAAATATATAAATATTTAACTCTATATAATTGAACAGAAAAAAACTATTTCTTCGTCGATACAATCAGATCCCTCGCATCCACATCCAATGCTTCAGCAATGGCAAAAAGTGTTTCCATGGTTGGTTGCATCTGGTTGGTACACCATTTAGATACTGTCGTTTTATTCATACCCAGTTTTGCAGCCAGCCAATTATTTGTCCGCTCTTTTTCTGCTAATACAATCTTGATTCGATTTGCAGCTTTTTTCTCCATTAAAATAGCTTTATAAGTTGATTTATTAGCAAAATAAGCATAATTGACAAATTCAACTTTTTAATAATTACGCTTTTTAAGCATATTATTATGCTTTAAAATTATTTTAATTAGTTATTTAATTATACTAATAATATTTTTGATTAAACTTCAAATGTTCAACTCTTAGAACTTAAAACTTACCACTTAAAACCTTACCCCCCAGCTATGAAAATCACGCTCCCTCCCAACCTTCAGCTTTGCAAATTTCCGCCCAGTGCCGAAATGTTGCTCTTCCTTATTTCCGAAGAAATGAAAAACCGCCGCCAGATTCTTCGCCTGGAACAAGCTGGTTTTGATACTACTTTTTCCTGCGATCTTAGTCTGCTGATCCTCACCCTCGCCGGTTTTGATACCCGCCCCGATTCGCTCTACGAATGGTATACCGAACTGCTGGATACTTCCTGCGAAAAAGCCAAACCCGGTGATGTTGTGGAATGGAAGGAAGCGGCACTGGAGATGTTTATGAAGCTTAAGGCAAAAGGCGAAAAGCTTAAGGCGGAGGAAGAGAGAAATTCCAAATAACAAAAAACAAATTCCAAACGGAGAACGCGCAAATTGTCTGAACTATGATTCGTGTGATTTATATGATTGAACGTTTAGTCTAAAAGTAGACTGTGGTTTTTCTGAATGACTGATGCAAAAAGAAAAGGGTATGAATTGTCTCGTCCTGAAATAGCTTGACAATAAAGACAAATCATTCTCCAATGATTCAATCATATTAATCATAAGAATCATAGTGCAGACAAAAGAGAAACCACAAACAAGGCAACCGTCGGACCGCCCGAAAGGGCGCAAGCCTGTAATGTATGAATGCCTTGCCCTTGGTGTTTCTGCTCGCACAGATATTTCAACCAGGTAGAAATGATACCGCGGAATCACCAACAACCCACTTAACTAAAAATGCGTTTGGTTGTTGGTAACCCTGCGTTACATCAGCTCATTAACATACCTTTATAGCAGGCAGGAATACCAACGGCAGGGGATGTTAATGATCCAATATGAATCGGGCGGCACCGACAAGCCTGTATTACTAAACAAGTAGGTTTGTCGGAGACCCAAGGTATTAATCTTTGATCGCTATCTATTATTCTTTGCCTTGGGAACTCCGACGGCGCGTGCCTTAAAAACCTTTGCTTTGAGTCTCAACAAAAGTTTAAAAAAAATCGTGTTTCACATAATTTTAAATATACAACGCCGTTATATATTTTGTTAAATGGGTGAGGAAATAATCTGCATTAAAATACGTAACCCATACGATTTTAAAATGTAAATTATTTAAACCGAAAGTATGAAAAACTATCATTCATTGACAGGTCTTGCCTTTGCAATTCTTTTTGCAGGTTCTTGCAGCAAATCCAACACAACACCCGTTCCATCAACAAGCAATCCTACCGGATCTCAAGTAACGACATTGGCGGGCTCCGGCAGTCCGGGTAGTGCCAATGGCACTGGTGTGGCTGCGTCATTTGATGATCCTACCGGAGTAGCAGTAGACGATTCGGGAAATGTATATGTAGCGGATAATGTAAACAATCTCATTCGCAAAATTTCTCCGACTGGCGTAGTGACTAATCTTGCAGGTTCCAATACTCCTGGTTCTGCAAACGGACTGTTTTACCTGGCATCGTTCAATGGGCCATGGGGCCTAACGGTAGATGCATCCGGAAATGTGTATGTGGCCGATAAAGGGAATAACCTCATCCGAAAAATTAACCCAGCCGGAACGGTGAGTACTCTGGCTGGCTCTGGAACTAAGGGAGCTTCAAACAATGCTGTCGACAGCCTGGCTACGTTCTATGCTCCTGAAGGCGTAGCTGTAGATGCCTCCGGTAATGTATATGTGGCCGATGCCGGAAATAATCTAATCCGAAAAATCAGTGCTTCAGGAGGTGTAAGCACATTGGCGGGTTCAGGAAGTGCGGGTGCTACTAATGGCACAGGAACGGCAGCTTCATTCTATAATCCTGTTGGTATAGCTGTAGATGCTACCGGAAATTTATATGTGGCTGATACATATAATAATCTCATACGTAAAATTACCCCGGCAGGTGTTGTAACAACAGTAGCAGGCTCCGGAAATGCGGGTCTGGTAAACGCTACAGGTACAGCTGCTTCTTTTAATTATCCGGTTGGTGTAGCCGTAGATGCATCGGGTAATATATATGTGGCCGACTTACGGAACAATCTGATACGTGAAATTACTTCGGCTGGAGTTGTCACAACCTTTGCAGGCATTGGAAGCAGCTCCGGAACTGCCGTTGCTTTGAATAACCCCGCCGGACTTGCCGTTGATGCTGCTAAGAATGTATATGTGGCAGATACTTATAATCAGGTAATACGCAAGATTAGTAATTAAATAAAATCTGTATTTCCCTCGCCCTTGGTCGGTGTTTTAGCCCGTCAGCAATGTGTGATAAAGAACAAATATTAAACGGGCGGCACCGACGAGCATTGTATGGTTGTCTGAACCACAGATTTTAAAAGGATTATTGGATTACACAGATAGTATGGTTTATTACTCGTGGGCTGTTGGTCGAATGACATAACAGCGGTGAGAGTTGTACTTAAATCGCTCTCGCCCTTGGTCGGTGTTTTAGCCCGCCAGCAATATGTAATAAAGAACAAATATTAAACGGGCGGCACCGACAAGCATTGTATGATTGTCTGAACCACAGATTTTAAAAGGATTATTGGATTACACAGATAGTATGGTTTATTACTCGTGGGCTGTTGGTCGAATGACACAACAGCGGTGAGAGTTGTACTTAAATCGCTCTCACACTTGTCGTTGTTTTAGCCCGCCAGCAATATGTAATAAAAGAACAAATATAAACCGGGCGGCACCGACAAGCATTGTATGATTGTCTGAACCACAGATTTTAAAAGGATTATTGGATTACACAGATAGTATGGTCTATTACTCGTGAGTTGTTGGTCGAATGACACTTATGCCGTAGTTGAGCACGTTTGTGTGTCACAATTTCATATAATGCATTTTGGATCACTCACACAAACTGCCAACCACATTACTTATTGTCGAAACAAGTGGTTGGCAGTTTACCCTTGTGCTTGTCGGTGACCCAAGGTGTTAGTCTTTGATAATTTTCTACTATTTTATTGCCTTGAGGACTCCTAGGAGGGTGCAGTTACCGGATGGGTATCTGGAACCTAGTAACTAAAAACTCATTTCCCCGGGCACATTTTTACATTTCCGTCGTCATACTAATAAACGTTCGCGATATGAAAAAAATACTTTTACTATCATTACATTTTATTGTTTTTTCTGCCTTTGTTGAAGCACAAAGCTGGAGCGAGATAGGGGCTTCATATATCCTTTCGGATGGCACGATTGAAACGATTACGACCGACAGCTCGGGCAATATTTATGCAGCTGGAAATTTTTACGACATAAATTCGAATTCATACGTGATTGAATGGAACGGTACAATCTGGACGGAGCTGGGTACCGGAACAAATGCGCTCAATGCAAACAAACCGATTGCCTCTATCATAGCCAATAAATCCGGAAATATTTACGCAGGCGGCAGTTTTACCAATGCAAAAGGCAAATACTACGTTGCCGAATGGAACGGCACCAGCTGGAGCGAATTGGGAGGAACCAATGCCTTGGGCGCGAATGGAAAAATCAACACGATAGTGACCGATAAATCCGGGAACATTTATGCCGCAGGGGCCTTTACCGATGGCAGCGGATATAATTATGTGGCTAAATGGAACGGTACCAGCTGGACGGAATTAGGAAGCCTTAATGTGACAGGGGCCATCAGTACTATTGCGGTAGATGCTTCCGGAAATGTATATGCAGGAGGATCATTCCAAGATATTAATGGTTACTTCTATGTAGCGAAATGGAACGGTTCCACCTGGACAGAACTGAATGGAAGCGGCACAAATGGATTAAACGCAAACGGACAAATTTATTCTATTGCTGTAAGCAGCACTGGCAATGTATATGCAGGCGGCAATTTTACTGATTCAGGAGATGATAATTATGTGGCTGAGTGGAATGGAACTACCTGGACAGAATTAGGCGGATCGGGTTCCGGTGGACTTAATTCAAGCAGCCCTATACAATCTATTACTATTGATAAATCGGGGAACGTATATGCTGAAGGTACTCTTTATAATACAAGCGGTGAGAATGTAGCAAAATGGAATAGTACCAGCTGGACCATATTGGGTAATGGAAGTTATGCCTTGAATGCCAATTCATATATTCTTACACTAACTACTGATAAGTATGGTAATATTTATGCAGCAGGTGCATTTACAGGAAAGTATTATGAACCGTATGTTGCAGAATGGTCGTCTGGTACCAAACCTACGGCAACGCTTAGTCCGCAGGATAAGCCCGCAATCAGCATTTACCCAAATCCCGGTACAGGCATCGTGCACATTCCTGCTCTTTCTGAAATGGTTCAGTTAACGGTTTATTCTCTCAGCGGTACTGTGGTATCTACGCAGCAATTGGCACAAGGCAGTTTGTATGCAGATCTAAGCAGCTTTTCTTCCGGAATATATACACTGGTGTTCAGCGGACAAACAACTGCGTATGCACCGGTGAAGTGGGTGAAAGAATAAGTAAAGCAGAAGGGGAGCAAATTCCAAATGATAAAAAACAAATTCCAAAAGGTTGGGCTCAGTTGTGAGTTGTCAGCTACCAGTTAACAGTTACTAGGTACTAAACGAGTACCTAGTAACTGTTAACTGGAAACGCACTTCCCCTGCCTTATAGGTATTTTAGCCTCATGGAATCAATCGGGCGGAAGCAAGCTGTTCTTTCGAATATTTTGTAAAAACTGACGAAAATCATACTTTAGTAAAAAGTATTTTAATGAAGCATATTTTAATTCTTCTTTTTTCTTTGCAAACAATTTGTTCATTTGCCCAGAATGGTCAGGATAAAAGAATAAGCTGTTCGTATTATAATTATGAAGTTCTTGGATTTGGTTATATGTATAATCATTCCTGGAACGATTATATCAGAGGCTATAATGCGGCTTTAGTACCTCCTGCAGGAATAACCCATTTACGGTGGGGACGTCCTTTTATAATGGATGACTTTTGTTTTACCTGGGGATATTCCAGGTTTGGAAGTCCGCATCACCTTACGATAACAGCCTCATTTGATGCCTTCGGGTCTTCTTTGTACGGCAAGCACATTAGCCGGGATCAGCATCTTAGCGGAAGTGAATACACTTTTATTAATTATTATAATATTGGCATCGGTTTGGGTTATATGCATACGCCCAGTAATTATGAAAATCTTTCCTCATTTGTCTCATACGGGGCAATTATAAGTGCTACCTCCAATTCGTTCGAAATTTCTTATAATGATAGTCTGGATCAGAGCTCAAAGGGTATCTATTCTACCATGGGAAGAATATACCTGAATTATAATGCCGGTGGCCCGGGTGCATTCGTAACATTTGGGGTCTATGCGCAGTATTCATTGCCGAATCGCATTCATACCAATCTATTTAGCCAATATCTCCCGTATCCAAATGCTCCGTCGCAGATATATGTGAACCCAGCCAGTGCAGGCCTTACACTAACCTATTCATTCTTCCCCCATAACAGGAAAGCCCAAAGAAGCGCAAAACATTATCAGCATGGTGATAGTTATACGCCACAGGTACATTCCAGTAATCTAACGGCACGCAACTATAATTTTGAAATCAAAGGACAAATTATTGATTCGATTTCAGGGAAGCCAGTCAATAAAGCACTACTAACATTTACAGGGCATGGATTAAAACCTTCGGTTAAACTCAACACAAATGCTAAAGGAAATTATGATATGAGAATCCATTTGATGGAGGCTACAGATTATACCTGGCAGATAATGACAACCGGCTATATGCCATATACCAGTACACAATATATTGATATTGTTAAAACAACAGGCATTGATACAATCGTTAAGAACATTGTCCTTGTCCCGTTTAAAAAGGGAGACGTTGTTCCTCTTGATCATATTACGTTTGCAAAAGGCACGGCACAATTATCTGATAAGTCTTTACCGGAAATGGATAATATTGTTGCCTTCCTGGACATGAATCCGTTTATGACGATTCAGATTAATGGTTATACCAGCAGTGAAAATATTGACGAAAAATCCAATATTAAACTTTCCCTTGACAGAGCAAAGGCCATTCGAAAATATTTAAAGAGCAAAGGCATACGCGGCGACAGAGTTAAAGTGCAAGGCTATGGGTCATCACGACCTTTTGTGAAAAACGATAGCGAAGAACATCGTGAAGAGAACCGCAGGGTTGAGTTTGTGATTCTTAAGATATGATTTTGCTGAACTCTGAATACTTAAGAAGAAAGATTCTCGCCCTTGTCGGTGTTTTAGCCCGCCAGCAATATGTAATAAAAGAGCAAATATAAACCGGGCGGCACCGACAAGCATTGTATGGTTGTCTGAACCACAGATTTTAAAAGGATTATTGGATTACATAGATAGTATGGTTTATTATTCGTGGGCTGTTGCTCGAATGACACAACAGCGGTGAGAGTTGCGTTAAGAAACAAAACGTCCAAGGTTTTAAAAACCTTGGACGTTTAATCACAACGATCGATTCGTCTTGAAACTTAGAACTTAACACTTAAAACTTTTACACCGCTCTACTTTTATACGAATTCATGGAATACGGACAGGCGAATACTTCGGCAAAGTAATCGTCCAGCTCATTGGCTTTGTTAAACATGCCCGCAATGGCATCTCCGATTTCCGGCTGATGCACCGAGAATACATCGTTCATATGTACACGGTAAGAAAGAAATATTTCTTTCTGATAAATACCCAGTTGATATGGATAAATATCTTTTCCTAATAATTCTTCAAACAAGGCGCCCATATTCTGTGATGGCAATTGATTGATGGGTGAAGTTGCATACAGATAGGTTTTGTTATACACAAAGAAACGTATCAGCGATGAGCCAACATAAAATTCCCAGAATTCAGGACCTTGGCGGGCAAGCACCGGGTTAATACCGATTTTTGAAATAGTCTGTTCGCAGAATATCGATAACTCTGATAGTAATGGTTCGTTAAAATAAGCCAGGTTTACTTCCTGCCCGCAGTTATTGCAGTATTCCACTTTTTCTGAAATCAATGCTGAACAGGAATCGCATACCAGGTTGAAAGAATGTTCATTCACTTGTGCCAAAGCATTAAACTCATCTGCTAATCTTGTCACCGGCATACCAAAACCCATGTTATCGGCATTGTTAAACTTACTGGTCGTTATGGCAATCACTTTACCTTGGGCATTTAGCATAGGGCCGCCACTATTTCCTGGATTTACGGCTGCATCGGTCTGTATATAATTTCTCCCCTGCATAGGCTGTTGTGTCGCACTGATCACACCCTCGGTGACGGTATACGGCATACCAAAAGGATAACCTGCTACATAAACTTTTTCTCCCTGCTGCAAGGATGCATCCAGGTGCAACTCTAATTGAGGTACATCAAAATCTTCCTGCGTACGCAGCATGGCAACATCTTCCTGTGGATTGACCAATAATACTTTTGCTAAATAGCGGGTGCCATTTCTGTCCTGCAGCGACACTTCCTTATGATTGCCCACTACATGATAATTGCTGACAAATATTTTTCTGTCCTTCAAATAAAAAGCTGTGCCGGAGCCTGAGGCAGTAGTTACTTTAAAAACTGCCTGTTCAAAAGCCTGATGTGACATATCCTTATACGGTTGTTGGAGTTGAATGAATGGTTGAAATAGATCGTAATCCATTTAATAAAATTCCGGATGTTTCTTCCCAGGATTTTCCGGCGGCATTAGCAAGTGCATCAAATAAGATAGCGTTAACAATATTATCCATATTGTTTTTATAAAACAGATCATAGATGCTATACAGTGCTTCTATAGCAGCACCGATATAGTTTTTGTCATTATGGTATTTCTGAACCTGGTTGAGTGTTGCTTCTGTATTTGTCTTAGCCTGCTCCGCACTGGTGCGCCATTTTTCTGGAATAAATACTTCCGCCTGATAAATGTTTTTTACAAAACTGTCTTTACCTGCTTCCTGTATATGATGTAAAAAGTTTTTACCTAGCTGAATACGCTCTGCTGCGGTCACATTATTATTTGTCAATTCAGCTAACACACGATCCAGCTCCGTGCGCAAATAGCCTTTTATTTGCGTACACAGATCAATGCGCTTCAATGCGATGACAAGGAAATCAACACTGCTTCCATACCAGCGTTGCGAATCAAAGTATGCCAGATACTGTGCATTCTCGTTAATAATTTCATTTGTCTGTCTCCACGCTTGTTCTTTCTGCTCTTCCGACAGCTGAACAATTTTTGGTTCAAGAATATTTTTGGCTTTAAACTTTTCACGAAACTCATCGTCATAACGATCCGCAGTCTGACAGATTTCCTTCATGATGTAATACATTTTATATGGCTCAGCCGTATCAACAGCACATTTAAAATGAAAGACCAACTGATTTCCGGAAAGCTTTATTTGCGATACGGTAAGCGGATGAAAATTCAACTCCGCCACTTTTCGCAATAAAGGAATACGTGTTGCATCAGTTATATCCACCAGCGGACAATTGATTTCAATCATCTGATCTTTGATGGATATATGTACCAGTACAGAACCGTGAGGCACATTAAATTCTGTCTGCTCCGTATTTGCAAACATGGCTCGTACCAAGGGATTCACATAATCAAGAAGGTAATAGAAACTTTCCAGATAACGCTTGTCTTGCCATGCAGCCGTTACAGCGGGCCAGACATTGCTGTTCATATTTCCCTGCAAGTCTCCCCAGATGTTTTTATAAAATTGAGGGCTGTTGTTCATAAAAATAATCGGTTAAAAAGGTTATGTGTATACTTCAATTTAAGGTTTTCAGAAAACAAACAAAACATTCTGATATTATTAAAAGCTGAAATTTCAGAATTTGAAAATGAACAGAATATTATTAGGTTTTTGCATAATAGAACAAGTATTAACATTCTGAATATTTTGAAATCTGTCTTGAATAGTATTTGAAATAGCGAGGCAAGGCAGGTGCTCAAGAATAAAACGATCAAGCTCCAATCCTTTGCTTATTATATGCATAGACGTGTATGAATGATTCAACGGTTGCTTGCAAGTGAAAGGCTCCGAATCAGAAATAAAAATGAACGTGTGAATCTATTTCATTTTAATCAATTCGTCGATTTAATAATACCCTCCAACGAAATCAAATATTCTTTTCAATAAAATCAGTAAATTGTTAATTGATAAAATTCATACTTTTTAAAAATGGCAAACAACCAAGATGCTGAATTTATAACCGTTCCAAAGGCACATTATGACAATGTTCTCTTATTGCAAACCCTTTTTGATATTTCACCCAATCTTCTTTGCATTGCTGGTTATGACGGATATTTTAAAAGAATAAATCCTTCCGTATCAAAATTGCTGGGCTATACGGAAGAGGAATTATTCTCCAGACCTATCAATGATTTTGTCTATGAAGATGATAAAGAACGAACCTCGGAGGCCAGAAAAAACCTGCATAAAAATGAGCCTTTGCTTCAATTTGAAAACCGTTATGTAAAGAAGAACGGAGAAATTGTATGGCTTTCCTGGACATCCATGCCGGAGGAAAACAAACAATTGGTTTTTGGAATAGCCAAAAACATTAGCGGAAGAAAAAAACTGGAAGAAGAACGAAGTCTTTTATACGATAACATTGCGGCGGTTAATAAGGAGTTGAAACTTTTTGCGCAAGCAACATCACACGATCTTCGTTCACCACTGAATAACATCTTAACTATTTTTAATCTGTTGGATGTTACCACCATAAAAGACCCAGGTACATTACAGTTAATTTACCTTCTCAAATCAACTACACGTCAACTACACCAAACATTAGAAAGTTATATCACTGATTTAATCAAGAAAGATACTATTGCAAAAAAAACAGAGCAATTTAATATTGAAAATACATTACATAACGTCATTCGATCTATTCAATTAATGATCGAAGAATCGGGTGCTATTATTTCTACAGATTTTTCGGCATTTGATTGCATTGAGTTTAACAAAACATATCTGGAAAGTATTTTTCTGAATCTGTTAACTAATGCCATTAAATACAAGAACCCGCAACGAAAGCCGCTTATTTGTATATCCACAAGATATGTAAATCAAAAACGCCAATTAATTATTTCAGACAATGGATTAGGTTTTGATTACGAAAATGTAAAAGATAAGATTTTTGGTTTATATGAAACGTTCCACAATAATCCCGACAGCAAGGGCATTGGTCTATACTTGGTACATTCCCATGTAACTGCGATGGGTGCAAATATAGCCGTAGAGAGTAATATCAATGAAGGAACAATATTTACGATTACGTTTAAGAATTAACATCAATTATTTTTATAGTAATCGTGGAATGCAAAATTCGCTTCCTGGAAATCCCTCTAAACGCTGCTCTGATTTATTAATGATTTTATTTATTGATTTACCTCTTGGCGGATCACTTTTTGCAAATGATTTAACAATATATTGATGAACTCTTACATTGGTTTCGGCTCACTGATTGGTTTGCCTGCCAGGTATTTTTTCCAGGGCTTCCAATAGTAATCGTGCCAGCCCTTAGCAATACTTTCTGAATGTTCTTCCGGCAGATTTGCATGTGTTACATAAATGATCGTATCTTCTCCCCTTTCTTCAAAATGAATAATAAACGTTGAATCAATATCATCTTCATTCCAGTCAGAGCCTCTCCAGGATTGAACAATTAATTTGTCTTTTATGAGATGAAGATTTCGCCCGATAATATAACCATCATGGGATGAAAATACTTCTCCTTCCTTATTGGTAATTTTAGCGGGAGCTGCTGTTGCGATGGAATGTTTTTTTGCATCCATATATAAATCATAAAGTACCTTGGCAGTAGTATTCCTAAATACTACTTTTTGCACGATCGTTTTCGACATAATAAATAAGGTTTAGAATTGATATAATTATTTATATAACGATTGATATACCTGAATCCGGACAATTCAATCAATATAATTATTTTACCATGCTGGGCGAAATGTCATTATCAACTGATTTCTTCTATTTACTATAAAGAAGTGTCCGTTCAAGAAACTGGATGCTTTTACTCACCAGTTCCTGGAATAGCTGGGGTAAGATCTCATCTGTATATGGGTGCGTAATACCAAACGTATGTCCGCCTCCTTCTATTTTAAGTAAATGAGCAGAAGCGCATTTACTTTTTAAAAAAAGTGCTTCTGAAAAAGGCACTGTAATGTCATGGTTTCCATGTACAATGAGCCATGGTATTCTGAGGTGTTCAGCTGCATTACCAATATCCAGCATCTCTTTATTCCCTATTGCATCATTATAAATATCAATCCGAATAGGCATGGCTTGTTTAGTACGCGTATTGATTTCATATCGAACCCCGTCCTCCTGCCAATCCTTTAATTCTTTGCCATGAGGGAATCGTGAGAAAATATCAGAAATAGCAGCCCAGGTGATCAACGCCTGAATTGTATTATCTCTATAACAATGTAAAATTGTATCACCACCTCCTCTACTATGACCTATCAGAGAAATGTTAATTTTCTGACCGTTATTTGTCAACCACTTTTTTGTATCCGTTATTACAGTGTCCAGATCTGCCAGTTCTTTTGAATACGTATTTTTTGAAAAGGCTTCCAGGTCCGAAAAATCAAGGGGCTGTTCAATTGTTCCGCCATTGTGGGAGAAATTAAATAATACAAAAGCAAATCCTTTGGCAGCAAATTGTTTGGCCATCATTTGCCATGCACCCCAATCCTTAAAACCTTTATATCCATGAACAAAAATAACTGTTGATCCATTAAAATGTTCCGGGAAATACCGATCCACCAATATTGGTTTCCCATTGCACCCTGTTAAAATATTGTTTTTTGATAGCGAAAAACTCATACTATATTATGACTGTATGTTATTCTATATGAACACAATGTAATAATATTTGTGGTATTGTAACAAGAATTTTCGAATAGATATAAGACTCTTTTCTAAGACCTTATAAAATCAAAGATCTATCGTATTTAATTTAGGACTCGTTTTTTAACTAGACTATCGACCTTTCTATTCAGTAATAACATTTAGTTAATATGTAGTAAGAAAACACATTGAAGATTTATTCGGCATACAATAAATCAAAGAAATTTACAAGTCTTCTATTGCTTATATTATATGGATTAAATACCTTCAACTGCGTGTAGTGATTGTTTTTACACTATAACAAAATCATATTTCTTTCGTTTATCAAGCAATGAGTTCAGATTCCCTTTTTACACGTTTATGGAATAACATTTCGCACCTCGGAATCGAAGATACTAAAGAAGAAAATATTATTCGCAACAGACAAGTTATCCTTACTAATCAAATTGCAATAAGTTTTGTTATTCTTTTCACGTCTTCGGTGCTCCTTAATTTTTTTGTTATTCATTCAAAGCATCCGAATGTACGTGCATTACTTAATTCATTACCTCTTCTTATTCTTCTATTTTGCCTTTATTTAAACTACAGAAAAAAAGTAACTGCGTCCAGGATCATTATTACAATGGCATTACCCCTGATTATTTTTTCAGAGATAATGTATTATAAGATCTTTATAAATATTATAACAGTCATCAGTCTGACAGACTTTCTTACACCAAGAAGTTTGATTTTTATGAACTTATTATTCCCTCTGATATTATTTAATGTCAGACATGAAAAAAAGTTGTTTTTCATGTCTATCGCAATTAACCTGATATGTATTGTCTCATATGATTTGTTTCATTATATAAACAATTATACCATACATGAAGCCTCTTTAAAAGACCTTAGTCCATTCTTTTTAATTATTCAGTTTTTACATTCAATACTTTTATTTGCGGCCTTCACATTCATGCAAAAAATAAATTCTGAGCACGAGCAATCGCTTAAAGAAGTGAATACTAAAATAAACATTATGAATGCTGATCTGGAGCATCTAATTATAGAAAGAACCAATAAGCTAAACCGGATTAAAAATGAATTAGAGACGTTCCTCTACCGCTCATCTCATGATATGCGTTCGCCATTAACAACACTCAAAGGAGTTTCAATGGCCGGAAGAACATTAACGAATGAATCTGAAATAATGACATTGTTTGATTATGCAGATAAAACAATTAAAAGCATGGATAAGATGCTTCATAAATTCAGTTCGGTTGGGGTATTATATCAGAATGAATTAGAGATTGAAAAAAATATTGACCTGACTAAAATAATTGATGATATAAAAAACTCCTTTGCAGAAGAAATAAAAGAAAAGGGAATTGATTTTCAGGCAAAAATATCCGACAACATCTCTTTAAGTGGCAAGAAACAATATTTGAAAATAATTTTATTTCAATTGATTGAGAACTCTATCTTATTTTCAAACTCAACAAATCCATTTGTTAACATAACAGTTAGCAAAACAGACAGGAGCATTCAAATTATAATATCAGACAATGGTATGGGCATCGATGAAAAATATCATGCCCGAATTTTTGAAATGTATTTCAGAGCCAACGAACACTCAAAAGGAAATGGTCTTGGATTATTTGTGGTACAAAAAGCAATTGAAGTAGCAGGTTATTCCATTTCGTTTACAAGCAAACCTGGCGAGGGAAGTACGTTTGTTGTAGAGTGTGGACTGGTTGAATGATAATCATTTTCGCAGGTTTCTTGTTACCACTACAATTACCGCTGTTGCGCCTTTTCCGGCCAACAGCCCGCTAAACTATCCGTTGTAATGTATTAGTATATTTACCAGATCTACATCTGTTTCATGCAGAGAGTACTTGAATAAAGGTATGTTTATCATTCATTGGCACTCAACCTCTTGTTACCACTGCAATCACCGCTGTTGCGCCTTTTCCGGCCAACAGCCTACTAAACTATCCGTTGTAATGTGTTAATATATTTACCAGATCTACATCTGTTTCATGCAGAGAGCACTTGAATAAAGATATGTTTATCATTCACTGACACCCAACATCTTGTTACCACTACAATTACCGCTGTTGTGCCTTTTCCGGCCAACAGCCTACTAAACTATCCGTTGTAATGTGTTAATATATTTGTTTTATCTACACCTGTTTCATAGTAAAAAGTACTTGAATAAAGGTATGTTTATCATTCATTGGCACTCAACCTCTTGTTAGCACTGCAATTACCGCTGTTGTGCCTTTTCCGGCCAACAGCCCACTAAACTATCCGTTGCAATGTGTTAATATATTTACCAGATCTTCATTTGTTCCATGGCAGAGAACACTTGAATAAAAATATGTTTATGATTCCCTGGCACCCAACATCCTCTTAACACTACAATCACCGCTGTTGCGGCTTTTCCGGCCAACAGCCCACTAAACTATCCGTTGCAATCTATTAGTATATTTACCAGATCTTCATTTGTTCCATGGCAGAGAACACTTGAATAAAAATATGTTTATGATTCCCTGGCACCCAACATCCTGTTAGCACTACAATCACCGCTGTTGCGCCTTTTCCGGCCAACAGCCCACTAAACTATCCGTTGTAATGTGTTAATATATTTGTTTTATCCACACCTGTTTCATAGTAAAAAGCACTTGAATAAAGATATTTCTCAGGTTGATCACATATCCCTGCTGCTACGGGATTATTATGAATATAATTTAACTTCTGTTGAAAGATGCTTCCATTATACAATTCAATTGACAAGGCGCACCGTTTCCAAAAATGATACCTTCTATCCTTTTGCCTTGATTTAAATAATTCAAGTACACGAGGGTGATTCACTTCTAAGTCTGATTTTATTCGCTTAGAACACACTTCCAGAAATTTCTTTTGAAGCTCTGACGGCTTTGTATCTCCTTTAACCTGCCAGATGATATGTATATGATTATCCATAATGCAATAACTGTAAACGATGAGTTGATTCCATTTTATTTGCTCTCTTAATTGATCCAAAATTATCTCTTTGTATTTTTGAGGTTTCAATAAACGTTTCCAATGCCTAATAGTAGCTGTAAAAAACACTGGATGATGAATGATTTTTTTCATAGCATGACAAATTTAATTTCGTAATACTATAGTTCAAATAACATTTGTTATTAAAGTAGAATTTGGGTAGCTAAGTTTGTTGTTAATGAGCTGTTGGCCGGAAAAGGCACAACAGCGGTGAGAGATTATTCAAATTTGAGGTTTTAATAAAGGTTTCTAATGCCTAATGGTAGCTGTAAAAAACACAGAGTGATGAATGATTTTTTTCATAGCATGACAAATTTAATTTCGTAATACTATAGTTCAAATAACATTTGTTATTAAAGTAGAATTTGGGTAGCTAAGTTTGTTGTTAATGAGCTGTTGGCCGGAAAAGGCACAACAGCGGTGAGGAATTATTCAACTTTGAGGTTTTAATAAAGGTTTCTAATGCCTAATGGTAGCTGTAAAAAACACAGAGTGATGAATGATTTTTTTCATAGCATGACAAATTTAATTTCGTAATACTATAGTTTTAATAACATTTGTTATTTAAGTAGACTTTCGGTCGTTAATTTTGTTATTATTATCAATGGGCTATTGGCCAGAAAATTCACAACAGCAGTGAGGGACTATCCAATACAACAAATCCCCTCACACGTTACCGGAAAGTTAACTGAATTCGCTATAAAACAAAAGTCATGAGCTTTATGGTGCAATTCGCTTACCTTCTCAATCATGGATGCATCCGAAACTATTACCTTCGGGCGTAAAACAACTTCTTTAAATCTCCCGCTTCCATTCTCGGTTTCAATCATTATACCTTCAGGATTATCTGTATAGTCCATTACTATAACACCATTATCTGCACAAAGATGTAAGAACCAAAGCATGTGACAGCTTGAAAGCGATGCTACTAACAACTCCTCTGGATTGTATTTTGTTTTATCACCCAGAAATGCTGGATCCGAAGAGGCTTGTATTATATCTTTATCTACAGCTTGTATAATATGATTCCTGTCGTACGATTTATAATGACTCGTTCCTTCACCTTTATTACCGGTCCATTTGATTTCGAGTGTATAAAAATGTTGTTTGGGCATTCTATAACCGTTTAGATTATGTATTAAAATTTACTTACAAATCTCATTCCACTTTTCTTTGGCACCTTCAACTTTTAGTCTTACTGATTCCTGAAGGTCACTACAGGCTCCTGTTTTATCTCCTGAAGTATATTTAATCTTTGCTCTCGCAAAATAAGCATCTCCATAATCATTCTTTAACTCAATAGCTTTATTGAAATCCTTTAATACATTTTCTCCATATATCTCCAGATTGCTCATACCTATTATACCTCTGTTATAATAAGATATCGGATTTGATGCATTCAGGTTAATAGATTTATTGATATCGGAAAAAGCACTCTTAAGATCATTCATGGCAAGTTCTGCACCTGAACGTAAAAAATAAGGCTCTGCACTATCGGGAGCAACTTCAATTAATTTATTATAATCTAAGATCGCTTTTGCAAAATTACCATTTTTATATTGTTTTATCCCATGCATTTTTAAGGCTTTGTAGTTAGATGGATCTAAATTCAAGGCTTTATTTAAATCAGACAAATCAGAGTTTTTTAAATCAGCTCGTGCAATATATGCAGCAGCATTGTTAGAGTCCAGTTGTATAGCTTTGCTAAATTCAGTAAGGGCTATTTCGGAGTGTCCAAACGAATTCTCAAGAAGCCCTTTCTGAAGATGAAGTTTACTATTGCTGTTATCCAATTGCAAAGCCTTACTAACACATTCCAGAGATTTTGAATAATCTTCTTTTTTCATAAAGTAAAGGCTGGCCAACCTTTCATAGGCTGACACATTAGGTTGTAATTGAATACTTTTTTTGTAATAAGACTCTGCGGCTTTGAAATCCTGTTGCAAATACTTAACATCACCCAACTCAACATAAATACTTGGATCTTCTTTAATCTGAAGAGATTTATTAAAAGCCATAGAAGCTTCCGCATAGTTTTTAATGACTTTATATACACCTCCCTCCTGAGAATATAATTCTGCTTTAAATTCCGGCTCATTAAATTTTTCACAAATTTTATAATCCTGTAAAGCCCCCTCATAATCTTTTAAATAATTAAATTTTATATATGCTCGTAACAAATACGGATGAAAATCATCCTGTATTTCAATACATTTTGTAAAATCATATATTGCGCCTGAATAATCTGACAACTTTATCTTACAATTACCTCTTTTATAGTAGGCGTCAAAATTTTTACTATTGTTTAGTATGGCTATGGTGAAATCATTCAATGCATTTGAATAATCTTCCAACATATATTCCATCATTCCTTTGTTATAATAAATATAAGGATCTGGATAAAAAGGGTCTATCAAAAGGCAAGTATTATAATCATCTAGTGCTCCTTTGTAATCTTTCATATCACTTTTCAGCAATGCTCGATTAAAGTAAGTTGTGATATCACGTGGATCCAGTGCTAGCGCCTTGTTATAATCTAACAAAGCTTCATTATATTTCTTTAAACATGCGTATGCTTCTGCTCTTCGAAATAATGTAACCGAATTTAACGAATCCAATACTATTGATTTCATATAATAAAACAACCCTTCTTTATATTCCCTTAATCTTACATGCGTTTGTCCTATTGCATTGATTATTTGAATATTATTAGGCTGTTTTTGAAGCTCTTTTAATAAATCTTCAAGGCTCCTTTTAAAATCGTTTAAATAAAAATAACACCCTCCTCTAAAAAAATAAACCATATTATACTCTGGACATATTTTAATTACCTTGTTAAACGATTCAATAGCCAACGCATAATCTTCTAAATCACAATAAGACTTTCCCTCCTGAAAATAATACGTGCACATAGCCGTGTCAATCTGTATTCTATAATAAGACGTATTATTAAGTACATCAGCATCTGAAGTCGAACCTAATGCTGAAGAAAATATAATACTCAATAAGAAAATATACTGTAAAATTCTTTTCGTTTTCATCATTTTATTTTTCGCATAAACTGTAACAAAATATTCAACTAATAACCATTCCGCATAAACCTGTCAACAATCTTTATCTTAATTTTCTTCGGTTGCAATCTATATGCATAATGAATCCTATGCTTTTAATTAGCGAAACCATAAATTTCAAAATTAAAAAGTGACCCCAAATATTACTCTGAAATCACTTCTTTAATATTGCCAAATAACTACTCCCTACTTCGTAGCACCAGAAAGCGTAGCCGTCTTTTGAAGTGATACCTGAATACTTAATTCCTTTAACTGCTTCTCTTCAATAACAGAAGGTGAATCAATCATCACATCTCTGCCCGAATTATTTTTAGGGAAGGCAATGAAATCGCGGATAGAATCTGCGCCACCGAAAATAGAGCATAAACGATCAAATCCAAAAGCCAAACCTGCATGCGGAGGTGCTCCGTATTCGAAAGCTTCTAACAGAAATCCGAATTGGTTCTTCGCTTCTTCTTCTGTAAAGCCCAATACTTCAAACATTTTATTCTGAACCGTTCTGTCGTAGATACGAATAGATCCGCCACCTACTTCAACACCGTTAATAACCAAATCATATGCATTGGCATTTACACTTCCCAATTGATCAAACGGAAGTTTCATGAAGGCATCAATATCTTTTGGAGATGTAAACGGATGGTGCATCGCAAACCAACGTTGTTCTTCTTCACCAAATTCCAATAGAGGAAAATCAATCACCCATAAAGCTGAGAACTTATCTTTCGGACGCAAACCCAAACGGTTGCCTAATTCCAGACGCAGATCGTTTAATTGTCCGCGTACGGATTTTGCATCGCCTGAAAGCAACAGCATTAAATCACCAGGTTTTGCAGCAAAACGTTCTGCTATTTTCTTAAGGTCTTCTTCGGAATAAAATTTATCTACGGAAGATTTTAATGTACCATCAGCAGCATAGCGAATCCAAACCATTCCTTTTGCTCCTACCTGAGGTCTCTTCACATAGTCTGTCAATTCATCTATTTCCTTACGGGTATATCCGGCACAGCCTTCTGCATTGATACCAACAACTAATTGAGCATCGTTGAAGATTTGAAATTCTTTGTGTTTTACCAAATCATTCAATTCAACAAACTTCATCCCGAAGCGGGTGTCCGGTTTGTCGCTACCGTAATACTTCATCGCATCTGCAAACAGCATACGAGGTACTTCCGGCATATCGTAATTCTTAACTGTTTTGAATAAGTGACGCACCAGTCCTTCAAACATATTCAGAATGTCTTCCTGTTCAACAAAAGACATTTCGCAATCTATCTGTGTAAATTCCGGCTGACGATCTGCTCTTAAATCTTCATCACGGAAACATTTTACAATCTGAAAATAGCGATCGAAACCTGCTACCATCAACAATTGTTTAAAGGTCTGTGGAGATTGAGGCAAGGCATAAAACTGCCCTGGATTCATTCTTGAAGGAACAACAAAATCCCTGGCACCTTCGGGAGTAGATTTGATAAGTACTGGAGTTTCTACTTCCATGAAATGGTTTTCATCCAGGTAGTTTCTTGTTTCTTTAGAAACTTTATGGCGAAGCTCCAGATTTTTACGAACACTATCTCTGCGTAAATCCAGGTAACGGTATTTCATGCGTAACTCATCACCACCATCTGTATCGTCTTCAATCAGGAAGGGAGGCGTTTTGGATTCATTTAATATCTCTAAGGAATGTATTTTTACCTCTATATCACCTGTTGGCATTTTAGGGTTCTTGGCTACACGCTCTATAACATTACCAGTTGCTTTCACTACATATTCACGACCCAGTTTACGGGCAGTTTCCAATACAGCAGCAGATGTTTTACCTTCTTCCAGTATAAGCTGAGTCATGCCGTAGCGATCACGAAGATCAACCCATATCATGCCTCCTTTATCGCGTACACGTGCTACCCATCCGCACAACGTAACTTCTTTATTGATATCTGAAATCCGTAATTCACCACACGTTTGAGAACGTAGCATATAATCTCTTATTTAGTATTTAAAACAGACCACCAATTTAGTCATTTTTGTAAAATTTCCGTGTTAATATTGTTGGTTATAACGAATTTCTAATGAGCGAATAACGTCTTTATAACAGATCCATAAAACATTTTTCCTCTCTTAATGCTATTGTTCGCTCTTTTTAATGCTCCTGTTCTTTTGTCAGTTTCTGGCGCCAGTCTTTAGCGCAGCGGGACTGGTGTCTCTTATTTCATGGTCTTTGACCAGACTTATGCAATTTTTTGTATTACATGTACTTGTAGTCGGAGACTACAGAAATAAAAGACGCAGGAGACGCTTCGCTAAACTCCTGCGCCAGAAAAATCGGGCTTGTTGCAGCGTTCAAAAAGCTACATGAACCCTGATTTTTTAACGCCATTTGAAACAAGGCCGTTTAGATTCTCTGTTACTAGATTTTAAACCCCCTTTTAAAGAAATTGTATTCTATCTTTTTGTACCTTGTCTATTCATTTGGATATAATTATGAAAAATATACTAATTGCCTGCTGTTCAATATTTCTCTTTTCAGCAGCACAGCCGAAACTTGTTACTCAGAAAATGGTGGATGGCATTACAGTAGGCATGCCAAAGGATTTTGTGCCTATGTCCGACGACGATATCGCCAATAAATACCCTTCGACCAAAAAGCCGGCTTCGATGTTTACCAATCTGGACAGAACAGTGGATTTTGGACTGAATATCAGCAAATCCCGTTGGGGAGGTGCTGATTTGAGTATCCTGAAAGATGTTTTTCACGCCACAATTCTTCAATCCTACGATACAGTCATTTTTATAAAAGAGGATTTGGTGAATATTAATGGAAGACCTTATGCCCGTTATGAATTCAATTCCCGCTTTGATAATACAGAAGGATATCATTATCTGTTAATTTCCATATTAGCTAAAACACTTACTGAAGCGGAAACAGATAAGGAAAAGTTAACGCCTGGCAATTCCAATCACTTGCTGATCTTTAATTTTTATTGTGCGAAGCCTTATCAGGCAACATACCAGCCTATTGCCGAAGCCATGATAAATACCATTCATGTGAATACCAAACAAGCCAGCAAGGCAATTCCTGCCGTTATACAGCCACAAATTAAGGGGCTTAAATCCTCACAGGTATTGGAGGATCAGAAAAAAAGAAGTACAAAAGCAAAATAATAATGCTAAGCATTCATAGTGATGAGCATTTTATGCGCGAAGCATTAAAAGAAGCTCAGAAAGCCTTTGACGAGCAGGAGGTTCCGGTAGGGGCGGTTGTGGTAAGCAACAATCGTATTATTGCCCGGGCATACAATCAAACCGAAAAATTAAACGATGTTACCGCACATGCAGAAATGCTGGCGATTACAGCAGCAGCCAATCATTTAGGAGGGAAATATCTGACTGATTGCACCTTGTATGTAACCTTGGAGCCTTGTGTCATGTGTGCCGGTGCCTTAAGCTGGTCACAGATCGGCAAAGTAGTGTACGCTGCCAAAGATATTAAGAGAGGCTACAGTGTTATCAAAGAATTAAAACTTCATCCCAAAACACAAATAGAGCAAGGATTATTTGCGAATGAGAGTGAAAAGCTCCTACTTGATTTCTTTCGCAAACTTAGAAATTAATTATATTTGAGTCCTAAAACAGAAACAACCATTTTAACCAAAATACGATTATGGCATTCGAATTACCAGCATTACCTTATGCAACCAATGCATTAGAACCAAACATCGATCAATTGACGATGGAGATTCATCATGGCAAACATCATAATGCCTATGTTACGAATCTGAACAACGCACTAAAAGGAACAGATGCAGAATCACTTTCTATTGAAGAAATCGTGAAACACATCAGCAAATATCCTATGGCTGTTCGCAACAACGGTGGTGGTCACTACAACCACTCTTTCTTCTGGAAGATTATCGGTCCAAATGGCGCTGGTAAACCAAGTGGGGAACTAGCTGCGGCTATTGATAAAACATTCGGTTCGTTTGATGCTTTCAAAGAACAGTTTGCTGCTGCTGGTGCAACCCGTTTCGGATCAGGCTGGGCTTGGCTGATTGTTGCAGATGGTGCATTAAAAATCACATCTACTCCAAACCAGGACAATACACTGATGGATATTGCCGAAGTAAAAGGTACACCTGTTTTAGGTATTGATGTATGGGAACATGCGTATTACTTAAAATACCAAAACAGAAGACCTGATTATATCGCTGCTTTCTGGAATGTGGTGAACTGGAGTGAAGTTGAAAAATTATACAAAGCTGCTCTATAAGTTTGTATTGATCTTATTGTTATTTATAAAAGCTGAACATTTCTGTTCAGCTTTTTTTGTGCTTATATAGTATTCGTATTAAGTGTTTACACATTAATTTATCTATATGTGTGTAAACACCTATATGCCGTGAATAAAGGAATACAGGCTACTTGGTTATCTTATGTTAAATAATTGCAATTCTTTGATGGATATATTGAATAAAAATTGGCGTTTATAATTTTTTCGATTAATCTTGTATCACTGATTCAGTTGAAGAAAAAAAATGAAACAGTACTTAAGAAAATAAGGCACTTTTAAGTGATGTATTTTTTGCCTTGGGTCTTTCAACAAGCTACGAAAAGGGACAGAATCATCTGTCCCTTTTTATTTAAACATGAAGTAAGTGTTAAAACTGTTTTTAGTTTGTCTTGTTCATGTCATTAATAAGGGCCTCAATCTGTTTGTTGTATTCTCCTATTTGATCAACATATTGACTTGAACCTTCAATGACTTCTTTATATAATAATTCATTGATTTTAATTCTCAGCTTGCAGTATTCAATTAGTTTGGCATTTCGCTGATGAATCATCTCCGGCAGGTTTAGTTTATCTAGATTATAAATTAGTTCGAGATTTTTATTCCAATAGAAGTCAGATGTATCCGTTAGTTCCTGTAAATATTTGTCTTTTGAAATATTTGCAGGTAATTCATTTATATGTAGAGCTCGCGTTTCATTTGAAAAGAATTCAGTTATTCCTATATCATATTTCTTTAAATCATTGGGGATTCGTTTATAAACTATAAAAGATGTTATAAAGACAAGGATACTTACAATTATTAATGTGCCAATTTTTAGATTATTGGCTTCCGCTTTTCTTAAGCTTGGAATAAATAAATACCCTATAATTATTCCACACAGTAAACCACCAATATGCGCAGCATTATCGATACCTCCTTTTACACCATAAAGGAGATTAAATCCAATAAAAAAGCTAATGCTCGTTAAAAGTCCTTCTCTTGTTTTTTTGTCAATTAATTTAGTAGTTAGTATGGCCAGAAATACTCCATACATTCCAAATATTGCTCCTGAAGCACCGGCACTTATTGTAAAGTCGTGCCACCATATACTTGCCACACTTGCTATAATGCCACTTAATAAATAAGCCGATATAAATCGCATCGTTCCTAATATTGGTTCTAAGAGTATGCCAATATATATCAATGCATACATATTCATAAACAGGTGTATGATTCCAATATGCAAAAAACAATTTGTTATTAATCGCCACCATTCTCCGTCTAATGTTACTGGCCGATAATTACCGCCCCATTTAAGTAAACTTATATTATCTGGTGCCATAAAATCAACTCCGGATAATATCATCAATAAGAATAATAGAATATTTAAATCTAATAGAATTGGTGTAATCAATAATTCTTTTGAGGGTATAAAAACGGAGAAAAAGTTTTTGATTTTTTCTTTGGTAGTGGGCGGTGGCTGGTTTAATATATTCTGTTCTTGTGAAGGAAAACTAGGCTTTATTTCTTCGTAAATGGTTCTCAGATTATCTTCTGTCAACATTGATTTTATTTCATTAAATGCTGTTAGTAAACTCTTAATATGCTTTTGATTTTTGCCCATATCAAAAAGTTCGCTATTTATGCATTCGCTTTTGAGCTTTATTATACCATTTTCAATTTTAAATGTAACTTCTTGACTTGTTGTTAATACTGAAGATTTCGTGTGGGCAATAATTCCTGATTCACTGAAATAAACAATATCCCATTCAAGTTTTTTGCACGCTTCTATTGCAAGAACAATAGCTTCTTCATTTGTTAGATTTTCTAAGAGTTTCTCTTCTATATATTTTGGTGGAAATCCAAATGCCATAGTTAACGTTCTTTAATTTTAATGAATTATTCAATACTCTTCTTTCGTACAATAAGTTTACTAAAATAGTATGTTTTTGATCGCATTTATAAATGAAGTATACAATATAAATCAAATGCAACGTACATTTTATTGAGATTGAGTCCGAGCCTCAAAGATTATTACTTTAGAAAATTGAATCATTAATCGTCAAAGACTATAAAAGGGATTTATATATATAATAGTATTTAATATATCCAATAACTTCAGTTCATCAAAAAATATTCAGAAGTTTTGTAAAGCAAAAAAACCCTTATCTGTTGGGATAAGGGTTTTGATAATAAGTTTGGCGGCGACCTACTCTCCCACATTTGACTGCAGTACCATTGGCGCAATTGGGCTTAACTTCTCTGTTCGAAATGGGAAGAGGTGAACACCAACGCTATAGCCACCATTGAGTTTATATCGGGACAGCTGATTGTTTGCCTGCAGTTGCCTACAGCTTTATATTCTGCTTCATCCGTCATACTCCAATGAGTTTGACCTAATGATTATTACGGTATACCAAAGTACTTATTGCGAGAAAATTATCGGGTAATTAGTACTGCTCGGCTATGTCATTTCTGACTTTACACCTGCAGCCTATCAACGTCATAGTCTCTGACGTCCCTGTATGGAAGTCTCATCTTGTGGTGAGTTTCGCGCTTAGATGCTTTCAGCGCTTATCTCGTCCCAACGTGGCTACTCTGCACTGCACCTGGCGGCACAACAGATACACCAGAGGTTAGTCCAACCCGGTCCTCTCGTACTAAGGTCAGGTCCACTCAAACTTCCTACGCCCATCACAGATAGGGACCGAACTGTCTCACGACGTTCTGAACCCAGCTCGCGTGCCACTTTAATCGGCGAACAGCCGAACCCTTGGGACCTTCTCCAGCCCCAGGATGTGACGAGCCGACATCGAGGTGCCAAACCTCCCCGTCGATGTGAGCTCTTGGGGGAGATCAGCCTGTTATCCCCGGCGTACCTTTTATCCTTTGAGCGATGGCCCTTCCATGCGGAACCACCGGATCACTATGCTCTACTTTCGTACCTGCTCGACTTGTTAGTCTC
>Ga0302185_10000037_pt1:0-10000 | contig 126621 bp, 108 predicted proteins | sample II_Bog_E1_1_FD_200231 | JGI IMG/M metagenome (GOLD analysis project Ga0302185, IMG submission 200231) | Peat permafrost microbial communities from Stordalen Mire near Abisko, Sweden - II_Bog_E1_2 | ecosystem: Environmental > Terrestrial > Soil > Wetlands > Peat | place: Sweden... | reverse complement strand
TTTAACGTTTCCATATTGGAAACGTTATTGTGCCTTTAACTGTTTTATTGCCAGCTATTCAATGAATATTATTAAACGCAAAACCCTAATAGATTTGGGGATTAAATATCCTGAAGTAAAAAGAACTAAGTGGAAAGTACCGAATGATATCAAAGCAGAGTACCCCAAAGCCACTATACTAAAGAATAATAGAGTTGTATTTGATATAGTAGGTGGTAACTACCGATTGATTATTAAGGTAGAGTATACTTTTGGTGTAGTCTATGTATCGTTTTTTGGTACACATCAGGAATATGATAAAATAAATGCGAATACAATCAATTTGTATTAAAACATTAAAGAGTAATGAAAGCTAAAGTATTAAAAACAAGAAAAGAATATAACGAAGCAATTAAAGAAGTTGAAATACTGCTGGATTCAACAATAAAAAAAGGAACACCTAAAGGCGATTCCCTAGAATTATTATTGTTGCTAATCGAGAAATATGAAGACGAACATTTTCCAATAGAAGCTCCCGATCCTATTGAAGCTATTAAATTCAGAATGGAGCAAATGGATATGAAAACAAAAGATCTTGAAACAATGATCGGAAACAAAAGCATGGTATCAAGAATACTAAACAAGAAAAGATATTTAACAGTAGAGATGATAAGAAATCTGCATGATAAACTTAATATACCGACTAATCTGTTAATTCAGAAATATGTATAAGATCAATTGAATGGTTTTCATTTCGAATCATACGTTTAACAGCAAAATCCAACAAAACTATGCCACTAAAAAAAGGAACATCCAACAAGGTAATAAGTGAAAATATTAAAACAGAAATCGAAGCTGGCAAACCACAAAAACAAGCCATTGCAATAGCATTGGCTGTAGCTGGTAAAAGCAAGAAGAAGAAAGCAAAGAAATCGCTGTGAAAAAGAGTCAGATAAAAGACTTGAATATACTAAAGATTCATACAGGCGGGCTTTACACTTTACACCATGTAGATTAATGATTCAGGACTTCGATTTTTTTTCTTATGGTGCCTGTTTCAAAGAGCCTTAATGTCATTATAAGGCTACTCAATACAAAACCGGGATGATATAATTTACTCCCAAAACGTGCAACATCTTGATCCCGGGCAACAATAAATGTGTTACGTTCTTCCGTGCTTTGTAACGAATCATATTTCAATGCCTCTTGCCATGCAGCTTCACGGGCAATATCGATGGAAAAAACAATAAGCTCTTCCTCTAATTTACCACCAACCCATATGACAGGCTTCAGAATAGGCCAGATTTCCATCAGTTCATTCTGAACTGTATTTATTAATTCCGAAAGTACCGTATTGATGCGATTAAAATCTTCGTGTAACGATTGAATGGATCCGCCCGGAGAAACCATAGCTGCGGCAATACCCAAATCAAGACTGATATGTGCATTCATGCTTAATAAAAGATGTTGTAATACCAAAGGTTTCCAGGATACAGCTGCGGCAAAAGCTAATTGCCAGGAAACGGAAACAGATTGTTTCTGCTGATATAGATAATATGCATCCAGATATCTATTGGCAAAGATTACATCCAGTCGTTCCATACGCGGATTATCTTGAAAATATCCTTCGTTTATTTTATCACGTACGGCTATGGTTACACGTTTATACAACGCCGCAAAATAGCCTAAGCGGCTTTTATCCCTGATAGAATCGGCAATAATCCGATCTAATCGCACAATAACTTCTTCGATCGTTTCAGGAAGCATAAAAGATGAATTTAAAAATCCAGGAATTTTTGTTGCTGTTTATATGAACAGCAACAAGAATTCGTATCATAAAGTAGGTTTCTCTTATTCTATTTTCTTGAATCTTCTGTAAACATACTCTACAATTAAAGGGAAAATATGCACGGAAAGAATCATATCTGTGAATAAACCTCCGATTACAACAAGAGCCAGAGGCTTCTGTGTTTCTGACCCAATGCCATTAGAGAGGGCAGCAGGCATCAACCCAATAATAGCCATAGTAGCAGTCATAAATACAGGTCGAACACGTCGTAAGGTTCCTTCAAATACAGCTTCTCTTAATTTCATTCCGTCCTGCAAATTATATTTAAAGATGGAAATAAGAATAACTCCGGCCTGAACACTTACGCCAAATAAACAAATAAAACCTATCCCGGCAGAAATACCGAAATTGGTACCTGTAAGATATAGACACAACAAACCTCCGGTCAAACCAAATGGCACATTCAAAAATATAAGACCTGCATCAAGTAAGTTTCCAAATGCTAAATACAGGAAAAAGAAAATAAGTATCAGACTGATCGGAACCACTTGTTCAAGATGGGCCATCGCTCTTTCCTGATTTTCAAATTCTCCATTAAATTCTATCTTTTCTCCTTTATCCAACTTAACGGCTTTGTTAATTTTTTCTCTGGCTTCGGCAACTGTACCTCCCAAATCACGACCCCGTACAGAAAACTTAACACCGATAAAACGCTTGTTATTTTCACGGTAAAGAAATACCAAGCCGTTTTCCTTTTGAATATTTGCAATCAATTTTAATGGAACCTTACCGTTATTAATAGTTGGCACGTACAAGTTTCCTATATCCTGTTCATTGTCTCTGAAGCCTGCCTGATAACGAATGCGTACATCAAATTGCCGATCATCTTCATACATGGACGTTGCCGTTTTCCCTCCCACAGCCATCTCTATAACCGATTGTGCATCCTGTGCAGTAACACCGTATACCGCCATCTTATCCTGATCCAACGTAATTTTCATCTCAGGTTGACCGGTAAGTGATATAATACCCAGATCTTCTACACCACGGACTGTCTTTAGAATAGCATATACCTGATCGGCATGTTTTCCAAGCTTATCAGTATCATATCCATATATTTTAACAGCCATAGAACCTTTCACGCCAGATACTGCTTCTTCAACATTATCCATAATAGGTTGTGAAAAATTGAAATCGATCCCTTTATATTTACTGAACTGGCTTTCCATTTCAGTAATAAGTTCATCTTTTGTAATTTTTCTTGTCCATTCGTCCTGAGGCTTCAATGCTATGTTAAACTCTATGTTAAAAAATCCGGTTGCATCTGTACCATCATCAGGTCTCCCTGTTTGTGTCAATACTTTGCTTACTTCCGGATAAGAACACATGATAACACGTAATCTATTGGTTATATCTATGGATTGATCTAAAGATGTACTTAAAGGCATGGAAGCTCTCACGTATATCGCTCCTTCATTCAGATGGGGTAAAAACTCTGTACCAAGTCTACTTCCAATAAAGACTGCTACAAATAAAACCCCTACAGCAACAGAATACGCCAGTTTACGATGTTTGGAACACCATGTGAGTGTTCTGAAATGTATTTTATGGATTCCTTCACTTAGAAAGGTGTGTTTTTCAACGACATTTTTATTCATCAGGAAACTCACCATGATCGGAACCAGCACCAGAGAGCAAAGCAAAGCTCCAAGAAGTGCACAGCCTAATGTATAGGCCAATGGTGAAAACATCTTTCCTTCAACCCGTTGAAATGTAAATATGGGCAATAGGGCTGTTATGATAATAATAGCAGCAAAAAATACCGATTTAGAAAGTTTGCCACCTTCTTTGCGAATCAATCCATATTTAAATGATTTGTTAAAGCGCTCCATGCCAAGTTTCTTGGCCCGCTGATCCAATACGATATAGAGCCCTTCCACCATTACAACGGTACCATCTACAATGATTCCAAAATCAATGGCGCCAAGAGATAGTAAATTGGCTGACATACCTGCAAAATGGAGACAGGTAAAAGAGAAAAGCAGAGCGAATGGAATTGTAATAGAAGCAATCAGTGTAGGTCGCCAATCTCCTAAAAAAAGGAAAATTATCAGACAGACAAGAAGTATCCCATCCCGAACGTTATGTCCAATTGTTTCTACCGTAAAGTCCATTAGGTCCTGACGGTCATAAAAAGTTACAATGGAAACATCTTGTGGTAGAATATATTCATTCAGTTCATTAATTTTTGCTTTTATACCATTCAGAACTGGTGTGGGGTCCATCCCCCGTCTCATAACGATAAGACCTTCTACGGTGTTTTTAACACTATCCCTGCTAACATATCCAAGACTAGGTTGATGTGATTCAACAACACTACCCACATTTTTCAGCATTACAGGGGTGCCATTGTTATTTGTTATAACTACCTTTTCGATATCTTTAATGCTTTGTAATAAGCCCAGTCCTCTAACCACGTAAGCTTGATTGCTTTTCACAATTACACCACCGCCTACATTCACGTTACTTTTACTTAAGGCATTGAAAACATCTACTGAAGTAAGATCATATTTATTTAGAAGCATTGGGTCGATGCTTATTTCGAATGTTTTTACTTCCCCACCAAAACTAACGATATCAGAAATGCCTGGAATAGTCCTCAGTTGCCTGTCAATCACCCAATCCTGAATGGTTTTCAGTTCGCGCGGTGACCGGGTATCTGAGTGAAGTGTATAGCGGAATATTTCATCCGTTGGTCCATAAGTGGGCTCCATGCCGGACTCAACACCATCGGGTAGATTCACGTCCATTAAACCGGTCATGACATATTGCCTGGCTTCAATATCCGCAACGCCGTCTTCAAAAATCACATAGACAACAGACAGTCCAAATAAAGAGATGGAACGCACAACAAGTCTTTTTGGACAGGAGTTCAGTTCTTTTTCAATAGGAATCGTTACAAAGCGTTCAATTTCGGAAGCACTTCTTCCTTCCCATTGCGATATCACAATTACACGAGTGTTTGTAAGATCCGGAAAAGCAATAATAGGAGTTGCTATAAAACTGTATACTCCCCATGCCATTAGAGCCACGGCACCTATCATCAAAAAAAGTCGATTTGCTAAACCGAACGTTACTAAAGATCGAAGGAATTTGTTCATAAAATACTAATAGTTCAATCCTGAATAAATTGGGTTAACAAATCCACGCAGGATGATATCGCCATCCGACAATCCATTTTTGATGTATACTTTTGAATCAATGAAATCCAGAATTTCAACTTCTCTAATACTGATATTGCAATTTCCACCATACATCAGAACATAATATCTGCTCTTGTCAAAAATAACAGCGTCGTCTGCTATGGCAATTTCTTTTTTCAGATCCGGGTGTTTAACAATGATTGATGCCTGCATTTCGGGACGCAATAGAAAATCCGGATTCTCAATAACAATTCTCACATTTTGCACTTTTGAATCGGCATCCATCACATGAAAAACTTTATCTATTTTTCCTGTGAATACCTTGCCGGGATACGCCGCCAGTTTTATATCAGCAGCATAACCCAGCTTTACTTTATCTACATCCGTTTCATATACATTGGCCATAACCCATACCTGCTGAATATCAGCAATGGTAAAGAGGTCATCATCTGAATCGTCCCGGAACTGTGTATTTTGAGATATATTCCGTTCAATAACAAAACCCGTAATCGGTGATTTGACAGTATATAAAAATTTCACATTGGTACTTCCATAAATTTCGAGTACTTCTTTTGCCCTTTCGTATTCGGCCTGCGCAATCTTATAATCGTTCTCGCTTTGTATAAGCTCACGTTGAGAAAGTAAGCCTCCCTCATACATATCTTCATTTGTTTCCTTTGTCTTTTTCGCCGAAGATAAATTTGCAATAGCAGCAGAGAGATCGTTTTCAAAATCCACGATTTCACTGCTCCGGATAATTGCCAGCACTTGCCCTTTCTGAACAAAATCACCCCGTTCTACCTTTACTTCATTCACGATACCACTAGCGAAAGGATATACTTTTACCAGTTTGTTTTCATCAAAAGAAACTTTCCCGGTCAGTTTTATCTGGCTTACCATTGGGGATGAATGAGCGGTGTCCAGATGGGTAACTTTCCATAGTGTTTCATTCATACAGAAGGCTTCGGCCTTAGCATTTGTTTCAACTTTCTTTTTACAGGAACCAAGTCCAAAGCAAACTGTTAGTATCAGGAAAGGCGTTATTTTTAACATGACAAAAACTTTTCGAAATTAATAAAGTTTTAATATCGGTAGTCTATAATAAGAAACCAAACACAGGACTTGATTTTTATGTTATATCTAGGCAAAAAACAACAAAACTAATTTAGGGAAGGATTTTCTGCTAGGATACTGCTTATCAAAAGGAATAGTATTAAGCTTTTATAAATTATATAAAACATTGGGTTGCGAGCTGTCTGGGATTTGTTTTTATATTAATAATTATATGATGGAATACTGTAATTTCTGATATTTGCCGTTTGCTGAAAAGAAAAATATTAAAACATGAATACCAGCTCATCAATCGACACCAAATCACTTACAAATCAAACTGTTTACAACATTTTATTTACCATCAGCTTCTCGCACTTGTTAAATGATATGTTGCAATCTGTCATACCAGCTATCTATCCAATGATTAAAGAGAATTATCAATTGTCTTTTACTGAAATTGGTTTAATAACATTCTGTTTTCAACTTACGGCTTCTTTGTTACAGCCATTCGTAGGATTCTATACAGATAAAAAACCTCAGCCGTATTCACTTGCAATCGGAATGGGATTCACGCTTATGGGTTTGATATCATTGGCGTTAGCATCCAGCTTTTTGATGATATTACTATCGGTAAGTTTAATTGGTATGGGCTCATCGGTATTCCATCCGGAATCTTCCAGAGTAGCTCGTTTAGCATCTGGTGGGAAAAAAGGATTGGCACAATCCATTTTTCAACTTGGCGGAAATGCAGGCAGTGCCATAGGTCCTTTATTGGCTGCGCTGATTATTGTTCCTTTCGGACAGATTAATATTACCTGGTTTGCGCTCGCAGCTATATTGGGAATCGTCGTATTAATTCGTGTAGGGAACTGGTATAAAACTCAAATAACCATCAAAGCTGCTGCTAAAGGAAGAACTGTAGAGCAACAAAATCAGTTGCCTCGGACAAAGATAATAGTGGCGATAGGCATTCTATTGACTTTAATCTTTTCCAAATACTTTTACATGGCAAGTATGACAAGTTATTTCACTTTTTATTTAATTGATAAATTTCACCTTACGGTTCAGCAATCTCAGTTTTATCTCTTCGCATTCCTTGCGGCCATTGCTGCCGGTACATTTATGGGAGGACCGCTTGGGGATCGCTTTGGCAGAAAGTACATCATCTGGATATCCATTTTGGGAGCAGCTCCTTTTACATTATTATTACCACATGCTGACTTATTCTGGACAGGTATTTTAGCTGTTGTCATTGGATTGATACTGGCATCTGCATTCTCCGCAATCCTTGTCTATGCAACAGAACTATTACCCGGAAACGTTGGTATGATTTCAGGCTTGTTCTTTGGTTTCGCTTTTGGTATGGGAGGCTTGGGATCTGCTGTGCTAGGTAAACTGGCAGATAACACATCGATTGAATTTGTATTTCAGATTTGTGCATTCCTACCTCTGATAGGTATCGCAACTGCTTTTCTTCCTAATATTGAAAGCAAAAAACAGTAAGCGGTTGCATTTAGTGTGTAGTTCTTAACTCAAATAAGTTATTAGTTGCTAGGTTTAAGTTACTAGACAAATCTAGTTGAGCGCTTATGTAATTTCTTAAATATTTTGAACAAATTCCGCTGGAACGAGTGAGAATCCGAAATTTACCTGATTAGCTAGTTCAATTGTAAAATCTATATAATATAACACAATGATTTTTAATATCTTATATTTGCATTAAGATTAATACTGTTTTATTTTTTATTAAAACCGGGAACATTTTATTGGAGATATTGACTAATGTATGTATTCAATTTCAGATTTGTTTCTTGTCAACCATTATAAGGCCTTTTTATTAATAAATAATTTACATATACCATACCGACTATGATAAACATTATACGAACTTTTCTTTTCCTTTTTGTCGCATTATTCATCGCAAATACTCAAAAAGTATGTGCTCAATTTGTAACGATACCCGATCCAAATTTCAGAAATTACATAAAACAGAACTTTGCCAATTGTATTAATTCATCTGACCAATTGGATACCTTAAGCCCTATCTTGTTGAATGTACATACAGTGATTGTATCAAATTCAATTTTGGACCTTACAGGTATTCAATATTTTAAAAATCTCAGATACCTGGATTGCAGTAGAAATGACCTTACTCAACTTCCATCTCTTCCTTCTACGTTAACCTATTTTGATTGCAGTTATAATCAACTAACCTTGATACCTCCACTTCCTCCTTCATTAGATACTTTTATCTGTTTTGTAAATTCATTAACAACGCTGCCTGTTTTGCCAAATACAATAACAAACCTGCAATGCGGAGATAATCAATTAACAGCTCTTCCTGCAACGCTCCCTCCTTCTTTAAATATTTTATACTGTGATGGAAATCATATAAAAACGCTACCAAATTTACCTTCTACCTTAACTCAGCTGACATGCAGCGCGAATGAGCTTACCACTATTCCAACATTGCCTGAAGGATTGCTTAACCTGACCTGTGAATACAATAAGATTTCCTGTTTGCCTGAATTACCTTCCAACATTATTTATTTATGGGCACTGGGTAATAACATTTCCTGTATTCCCAATATGCCCGCAAGTTTAACGACTCCGATAACAACTATTGAAGCTCCTCAACACATGGATACTACGTTCCAAGTATGTAATGGCAGTAATAATCCAAGCGGATGTCTTACAACATTAACATTGAGTACTAAAGCCAGTACAACAGAACAAAGCGTGCTGACAATATTTCCTAACCCAACAATCGGCACTATTAACATTAATTATCCCGATGCTAGTGGTATAAGCATATGCGGATTAGATGGTAGAATCATTTATTCAACAACAGAGAATAACAATTCTTACTCTGTTGACTTAAGTTCTAAACCAAAAGGTATATATCTGGTGCAAGTATTTTCTTCCAATGGATCTGTTGCGCAAAAATTAGTATTGGAATAGTATATAGGCAGAAGGGTCGGAATGGTAAATGCTTAAAAAACCATCAAGGCTATGAAGACTTTGATGGTTTTATTTTTTAAAGTACTATGAACTAGTCATAGTACCGTTAATCATTTTTTGTGTAGCTAAGCAATCTCTCAGATGTACTATGCCAACTAGCTACAATTTTTATTGATGATTCTGATATTGTCCATTTTATGGTTGATGACCCAAATCTCTCTTGGATTGCTTTGGTTTCTGAAAATATAAAACGGACTAAAAAAACCCTTATAAATAGATTGGTTATACATTATACCAATATTCAATACCCTCACATCAAAAAGTATCTGGGGAGGCACAGTAAAACGAAAAAACCCTTATCTGTTGGGATAAGGGTTTTGATAATAAGTTTGGCGGCGACCTACTCTCCCACATTTGACTGCAGTACCATTGGCGCAATTGGGCTTAACTTCTCTGTTCGAAATGGGAAGAGGTGAACACCAACGCTATAGCCACCATTGAGTTTATGTCGGGACTAGCTGATTGTTTGCCTGCAGTTGCCTACAGCTTTATATTCTGCTTCATCCGTCATACTCCAATGAGTTTGACCTAATGATTATTACGGTATACCAAAGTACTTATTGCGAGAAAATTATCGGGTAATTAGTACTGCTCGGCTATGTCATTTCTGACTTTACACCTGCAGCCTATCAACGTCATAGTCTCTGACGTCCCTGTATGGAAGTCTCATCTTGTGGTGAGTTTCGCGCTTAGATGCTTTCAGCGCTTATCTCGTCCCAACGTGGCTACTCTGCACTGCACCTGGCGGCACAACAGATACACCAGAGGTTAGTCCAACCCGGTCCTCTCGTACTAAGGTCAGGTCCACTCAAACTTCCTACGCCCATCACAGATAGGGACCGAACTGTCTCACGACGTTCTGAACCCAGCTCGCGTGCCACTTTAATCGGCGAACAGCCGAACCCTTGGGACCTTCTCCAGCCCCAGGATGTGACGAGCCGACATCGAGGTGCCA
>Ga0302185_10000007_pt1 | contig 294232 bp, 259 predicted proteins | sample II_Bog_E1_1_FD_200231 | JGI IMG/M metagenome (GOLD analysis project Ga0302185, IMG submission 200231) | Peat permafrost microbial communities from Stordalen Mire near Abisko, Sweden - II_Bog_E1_2 | ecosystem: Environmental > Terrestrial > Soil > Wetlands > Peat | place: Sweden: Abisko... | reverse complement strand
AGCGTGTAAATTCTTTCGATAATATCAACCACTTTTAATCCTTCCAACGCGTTAGTTGTTATTTTATTTTTACCTGTCAATGTATTTATTACGTTTTCAATTACAAAGTTGTGGTTATTGGCAGAACCTTTATAAGCTCCGTAATCGTTAGCCGGATTGGTTTCTCCAAGCTTAGGCATGGTGTAATCCTTTATGTTGCAGGTTTCTACCACATCCATGTATTGTCCGCCAACCTTAATACTGCCCTTGCTTCCAATAATAGTTAATGAGGACTCTAAATTCTTATCCCACACAGCCGTAGAGTAGTTAATACTGCCCATGCCTCCGTTTACAAAATCAAAACTCACAAATCCACTATCTTCAAAATCGGTAGAATCTTTATGATTAAAATCGGCGAACTTTGCCTGTATATTTTTTATATCGCCAAAAAGCCAATACATAATGTCTACCCAATGAGAGAATTGAGTAAACAAAGTACCACCATCTAAATTATTCGTCCCTTTCCAATTACCTTTTTTATAGTAACGCTCATCCCGGTTCCAGTAGCAATTTAATTGAACCATGTATATATCGCCCAATATTTTATTATCAATAACATCTTTCAACCAAGCAGATGGGGGCGAATAACGGTTTTGCATTACACAAAACACCGTTTTGTGGTGGTGCAAAGCAGCATAAATAACCTTTTCGCAATCTAATTTTGTCAAAGCCATTGGCTTTTCAACCACTACATGTTTACCCGCTTCTAAAGCTTTTAGGGCATGTTCGGCATGTAATCCATTGGGAGTGCAAACATTGACAACCTCTATATCAGGATGCTGTTTTAAAAGCTCATCTATATTGGAATAGAATTTCTCCTGTAAGTTTTCCAACCCAATTGCTTCTTTAGGAAGAGAATCGCAAACAGCCACAAGCTTGCATTGCGCATTGCGTCGTATCATTTCAGCATGACGCTTACCAATATGTCCCTGCCCTATAACGGCAAATTTTATTTTACTCATAGTTTAGTAACCATCCCGTTTTCTAATTTATACTTGGCTTTACTTTCTTTACAAATAGCAATACCTTCTTTATCAAATTCCAAACGATGTCCATATTCACTCATCCAACCAAGCTGACGAGCAGGATTACCCACCATTAAAGCAAAAGCAGGAACGGTTTTAGTAACCACAGCGCCTGCGCCTATAAAGGCATAAGCCCCAATATCATGTCCGCAAACTATAGTAGCATTAGCGCCAATACTGGCTCCTTTTCCCACATGAGTTTTAGCATATTCGCTTTTACGGTTTATGGCACTCCTTGGGTTAATTACATTGGTAAAAACCATGCTGGGTCCCAAAAACACATCGTCATCGCAAATAACGCCTGTGTAAAGAGATACATTGTTCTGCACCTTTACATTATTGCCAAGCACTACTTCAGGTGATACCACCACATTCTGACCTATGTTACAATTCTGTCCTATTTTGCAGTTTGGCATTATATGAGAGAAGTGCCATATTTTAGTACCCTTTCCAATCATGCAGCCATCATCAATAATAGCGGTTGGATGGGCATAAAACTCTTTTTCCATAAAAAACTAAAAACGAGTAGCAAATTTACTAAAAGCATTTGTAATTGGGCTTGAAAACAAAGTATTATATTTAGTGCAAAAATAAATATGCCTTCTTTTGATATAGCCAGTAAAGTAGACGTGCAATTACTTGATAATGCCATAAACGTTGCACGTAAAGAAATAACCACGCGTTTTGATTTTAGAAATTCTAAAACAGAAATTGAGTTAGATAAAAAAAACTTTGTAATAAATATTACAACCGAAGATGATATGCGCCTAAACTCTATTATTGATGTTTTGCGCAGCCGAATGATGAAACAACACCTTGACCCCCGCTGCTTGGATGATAGTAAAGAGTATTACCCATCGGGGATGTTTATTAAGAAAGAACTTAAAGCCAAGAATGGTTTGGAAAAAGAAACTTGCAGAAAGATTAATGCGGATATAAAGACATCTAAGCTTAAGGTTTCTTCACAAATTATGGATGACATTATACGTGTAAGCGCTAAAAAGATAGATGATTTGCAAGCAGTTATTTCGCTTTTACGCGGTAAAGATTATGAGCAGCCTTTGCAATTTATTAACATGAAGTAATGAGATTGTTTAAGAAACCTGTTTTTGGGATTTTATTTATTATTGGAGCGACATTCTCCATGCCTTTACTATCTCAAAACTTTGGAGAAACATCCGAACACAAAAAAGTATGGAGAATATTCGGAAGAAAAAAACATAGAGATGCCTATAACCCTTATGTAAAAAACGGAAAGTCAACACATGAGCCAAGTAAAGAGATGGCTAAAGAAAATAAAAGAACTTTGAAACAGCAGGATAAAGCGTTAAAAAAACAAATACGCAAGAATAAACGTGCTACAGGGATGACTAAATAAATATGCTGAAAAAGAACTTCCTTATTATTTCTATTCTTATCGCCATGTTATTGGGAGTGCTAATTGGCACAGTTATCAATAGAAAATATAGTTCTGTTTATGCAGGAATAAAACAACAGTCCATCATTAATTATTCTTCACTCCCTGAAAAAGATCGGCACTATTTAATTAAGCAAATTGACAGAGATGAGAAGCAGCAAAAAAAAGAAGCTTCTTCTCCCTTTTCTCTATTAAGCGATATTTTTCTCCGGCTTATTAAAATGATTATTTCTCCGCTTGTTCTTTCTGTGCTTATAGTAGGAGTGGCTAAAATTGGTGATTTTAAAACCGTAGGCAGAATGGGCATTAAAACACTTGTCTACTTTACCTGCGCTACGTTAATCGCTTTAAGTATTGGGTTAGTTATTGTAAATGTATTTGAACCCGGTAAGAAAATCCATATTGATATGCCGGAAGCGGGCGCAGAAAATGGAGTTAAAATACAACCTCAAACGGCTAAGAACTTTGTTTCTCACATCATACCTGAAAGTGTGATAGATAGCATGGCGCATAACGAGATACTACCTATTGTTGTGTTTGCGATATTCTTTGGTGTGGCAGCTGCATCACTTGGTAATAAAGGAAAGATTATCATTGAGTTTATAGACGCGGTTTCTCATGCCATGTTTAAGGTTACCAATTATGTAATGAAAGCCGCTCCTGTAGGAGTATTTGGCGCGGTTACTGCCGTTGTTATACAACAGGGACCGGGCGTATTAAAAAGTTATGCTTATTTAATTACCTGCTTTTATGGCGGTCTGTTATTTTTTGTATTTGTGGTACTTATGGGCATTTGCACACTCTTTAAAATTAATTTCTTTAAGCTCTTTTCCTTTATTAAAGAACCTGTGTTGCTTGCATTTAGCACAGCCAGTTCTGAAGCCGCTATGCCTAAAACTATTGAGAGACTGGAAGATTTTGGTTTGCGTAACCGTACCGTAAGTTTTGTGCTGCCTCTGGGCTATTCTTTTAATTTGGATGGTTCTATTATGTATATGACTTTTGCCACGCTATTTATTGCGCAGATGTATGGCATTGATATAACCTTTGCCGACCAGATAAAAATGATGTTGATTTTATTGGTAACCAGTAAAGGTATGGCAGGCGTACCCCGGGCATCCTTAGTAGTTATTGCGGGTATGCTTAGCATGTTTCATATACCAACTGAAGGATTACTTCTGCTACTTGCCGTAGACCAGTTGTTGGATATGGGAAGATCGGCAACCAATGTAGTAGGTAATGCGGTCGCTTCGGCAATAGTTGATAAATGGGAGAAGTAATCTATCTGCTTTTTAGTTTCTTATAGAAATTAACAACTAACGTTAAGAGGGGATTTACCTCAATATAACTATAACAATCTCTAACTTCTCCGCCAAACGATATTTTGAATTTACTTATTCCCGGGTGTTGTCGCATATTGATTCCACCAAAATCATACAGTTTTAATCCAAAGTTTTTAAAGCTTAGTATTTCTTTCCAATGCAAATACTTATTGGCATAACCCTGCATTTTTTTATCTGCAATGTCTTTTGGATTATAGGAGTGTAATAAAACCACACGATTAGCGTCGTGCAAATAAACATGCGTAACTATTCTCTCTTCCTTTAGAAAAGCTTCCGAAATAATAATCTTATTTAGTTTCCGCAAAGCCTTTATTCTATTGGGGTTCCATTCTATTTGTTTCTTATTGGCAAACACAGAAAATTCGCTCATTATTTGATTGCATATTTGAGGAGTAGGAGAATAATCTACATGGGTTGTAATTCCGATGCTTTCCGCTTTATGGATGTGGTATTTAAAAGTGCGGTTTATCTTGCTATATAATTCTTCAGAAGATTTCTCTAAATTAATAAGACTGGTTTGTTCTTTTAAGACAGTCTTCTTCCGGCAAGCATCTTTTTCATTACTATAACAAAAAGCATTATAGGTTCCTTTAGTAACTCTCTCGGAGTTATAAAACCAAAATTCTTTTCTTTTAAGGAATAAAAATCGATGCGTTGTAATTTCAAGCATTCCTACCTATTGAGATGTAAAGACCTCTCTAAAGAGAAAATATTCTTGAATGCCTGTAATTGACCATTCATTCTAAAACGAGACTTATAAAAAGGTTCGCTGTACAACTCTATTCTTGGAATTTCAAAATGGTCTCCGTTTAATTTATATTGTTTAGGCAATACGGTTAATCCCATTTTATAACCCACTTCTTTTGCAATCTTTTTAACTTCGTTATTATAGATACCAAAAGGATAAGATATGGCAATCGGAAATTTACCAATTGCCGCTTCTATTTCTTTTCCCGACCTTATTAACTCACATCTTACACTATCTATATGTAGGCCTTTTGATAAAGCAGGGTGTTTGCCTGAATGAGAACCAATTTCAATACCTTCATTTTTAAGTAATCTAATTTCCTCCCAATTAAGCATAAGGTTCTCTGGCATTTCCACATCAGTTATTTGCACCTGTATTTGCCGCATAATATCTTCCTTCCCTTCGTCAGAAATGATTTTTAGTATGGGAGAAAATTGTTTGATAAGCTTTATTTTTTCTTCTAAATCCTTCCATACATTCTTTCTTAAATAGGGAGGAATTTCAATAGATTCTACTTCCAAAGATGTTATACGTGTATTAAGAAGCAAGAAATTAAATAAGTAGGTCCAAGGAGGTAAACATGAATCTACACTATCTGTAATAACATAAATAGATGCGGGCACTTTGTATTTACTTAAAACAGGCATAGCATGCTCAAGAAAATCTTTATAACCATCATCAAAGGTAATAGCGCAAAGTTTTTTTGATTTAGAAGGTTTATAATTCCCCAAAATAGTTTCTTCAAGAGGAACTACTTCAAAGTTTCTTTTAAGATACTTTACAATTCGTTCAAAGTGAGTAGGAGTAATGGGGGGCCATATAGAGTCTGGATTGGGATTAACACGATGAAACAGAAATACTCGAATACTCATATAGAATCAAAGGTAAAGAATTATTTCTTTGACTTTAAATAACCTTCCATTTCATTTAAGCTAAGGGCGTTAAAACAAAACTCTTTTGTAAGCAAACCTTTACGGGCAACACAAGTTCCAAAGTGCATATCATGAAAACCTTTCTTTTCATGAGCATCCGGATTAATAGAAACTTTTACACCTCGCTCCATGCAATAAGGTATCCAACGCCAATCGATATCCAAACGATAAGGATGCGCGTTTAATTCCATTACTACATTATTAGCTGCACAGGCATCAATTACTTTTTTATGATTAACAGGATAACCGGGACGACCAAGTAACAAGCGCCCCGTAGGATGACCCAACATAGTAGTGTAAGGGTTTTCAATAGCTTTAATTAAACGGGCAGTTGCTTTTTCTTCATCCATCTTAAAATGCTGATGGATGGACGCTACTACATAATCAAAGGTTGCAAGAACTTCATTGGAATAATCTAATGAACCATCATATAAAATATCACACTCAGTACCTTTTAGAATTTTAAAGGGTGCTAACTTTCTATTTAACTCATCTATTTCTTTATGCTGGGCAATAATTCTGTCTTCTTTTAAACCATTGGCATAAACAGCACTCTTGCTATGGTCGGCAATACCAAAGTATTCATAGCCCAACTCTTTGCAATAAGTCGCCATTTCTTCTAATGTGTTTGCGCCATCACTATAGGTACTGTGATTATGCAGAATACCTTTTAAATCTTTCTCTTCAATTAAATGCGTGGGGTATTTCTTGTGAATTTCTTCATCAAACAACCCATCTCTCCATTCGGGAATAAAATAAGGTTGATTTAATGCTTTGTAAACATCTTCTTCTGATATAAAGTTTTTATCGGTAAGAGAGTCGAATTTAATTTTCGCTAAATGTTCAGGTGCTGAAGACGTTTTTACCAACTCATAATAAAACTCTTCTTCTGTAACAAAGATAAGATTTACCGGTAGCGGACTTTTAAATTCCTGTTCAAAGACTTCGTCAGATGCAATTAATATATCTATACTGTTTAGCGTTTCGTTCTTTCTATAAATATCTCCGGTTAAACTGATGTTAGAAACGTATTGCAATTCTTTTAATTCCTCTACAAAGCCATCAGCTAATTCTTCCACAGCGGCGTAATGCGCTTTGCCACTGGCAGTCTGCATAAACTCGATACTTTGTTTTATGCTCTCCTGTGTTTTTTGTCCGAAGCCCTTTAAATCAACTAAACGATTTTCATGACAGGCGTACAACAACTCACCCGGACTTTCAACTTCTAATTCTTTCCAGAGTTGCTTAACTTTCTTTGGACCAATGCCTTTAACGGAAAGCATTTCAACTACACCGGCAGGAGTTTCATCTAACAGTTTATCTAACTCTTTTGACGTACCTGCATGAGCAATCTCTACAATGGTTTTAGAAATACTTTTACCTATGCCTTCCTGTTGTGCGATTTTTTCTTCGGTAAAATCTTCGGGAGCAATGTGCATTTTAGATAACCGGAATGCCCCATTAGCCAAAGCTTTAATCTTAAACTGATTTCCATCGTGCAACTCCATCAGTTTGGAGGTAAGCTGTAGTTTTTCGGCTATATCATAACAATCTAACATTTATTTTAAAAGACTTTGTGCTACAATTAAATCTTGAGGATAGGTTATTTTTATATTTTCTTTATTTCCTTCGGTTAAGGTAATTGTGTGTCCGGCTTTTTCTACCACGCTTGCATCATCAGTAAACAAAGGGTTGTAAGGTTGTTTGTATGCTTCAAGTAAAACATCCTTTTTAAAACATTGTGGAGTTTGTACTATTTTGAATTTATTCCTGTCAACCGTTCTGGATTTATTACCACGTATCTTGCGTAACGATTCATTCATGTCAATAACAGGAATGGCAGCACCATCTTTTTCTGCAGCGGCAAAAGCACTTTGTATAGTTTGCAAACTAACCAAAGGTCGGGCCGCATCATGTACTCCAACAATAGTTACGCCTTTCTTTAAAACTGTAAGAGCATTCTTAACCGATTGAAAGCGGGTTGCTCCTCCTTCTACAACTTCTATATTCGTTAAGTTATATTTAGTTTTTATTTCTTCGAACAAATTAAAATAGGCTGCATGTAAGGAGATGATTACCTGTATATCTTTATTAAAAACAAGAAATTTCTCTATACTGTAAACAATAACGGGTTTGTTATTTATTTCAATGAGTTGCTTGGGTAGTTCCGTATTCATACGACTACCCGTGCCACCTGCAACTATAATAATTGCGTACATTTATGCTGAGTAATGCTTTTTATTTACGTAAGCCGAAACAAATATACTTGCTTCATAAAGCATATACAGTGGCACAAACACCGCCATCATGGTAGGTATATCAGAAGTTGGGGTAATAAAAGCGGCAAGCACTAATATCACTACAATAGCATGTCGCCTGTATTTGCGCATAAAGGCGGGAGTTAGTAAACCCAAACGACTAAGGAAATAAACCACCACGGGCATCTCGAATACCAAACCGAAAGCAAGCGTTAGTGTAGTGAGATTAGAAACATACGAATCGAAAGAGATTAAATTTTTTACATCATTGCTTACCGCATAAGGAGCAAGGAAGTTCCAGGTGAGGGGAAATACCATAAAGTAACTGAAGGCAACGCCCATTAAAAATAAAATGGTTGATACAAACACAAAACCTTTTACGGGTTTAGTTTCGGTATGTTTTAATGCGGGAGAAATAAACCGCCACAATTCCCACAACACATAAGGCATACCGAGAATTACGCCCCCGATAAAAGATACCCACATGTGCATGGTAAACTGTCCGGCAAGGTCGGTATTAATCAAGTCTTGCGTGGCAACCTGTATGCAGGCTGAATTATCATGAAACAAATATTGCCCCAGCTTACAGATAACTTTATACGTAATAAAATCCTGATGACGCGGTCCAAATAGAATCTTCCCGAAAAGAATATCGTTATAAAAGAACAGTAAAATACCCAAACCGGCTACTACTCCAAGGCTGCGCAACAAGTGCCAGCGCAGGGCTTCGATGTGCTCGAAGAAGGGCATATCTGTTTTTTGATTTAAATTGTCTGCCATGGGGCGGCAAAAATACAAATAGATTAGTAGATTTACGATTTGACTATGGACAATTTGGCTATTGAAATATGAAAATTGTAACTAAACAAATCGAAAATAATCAACAAGCATTCTTGAAAATACGCGATTGGTGCGCTTATCAGGAGCGCTGCCAGCAAGAGGTGCGCGATAAACTAGATGGCTATGGCTTAAAGACCGATGATGCAGAAAACCTGATTGCCCGATTGATAGATGAAAACTTTGTAAATGAAGAACGCTACGCCAAAGCTTTTGCGGGAGGAAAGTTCCGAATAAAGAAGTGGGGCAAGATTAAGATAAAGCAGGGATTAAAAGCCCACCGCATATCTGACTACTGCATACAAAAAGGGCTGAAAGAGATTGACGATAATGAGTATATAAAAACATTGAAGAAGGTTTTAGAACAAAAGGCTAAAACCATTACCGAGAAGAATCATCTGAAGAAGAAACAAAAACTGGTACGTTATGCCATTGGTAAAGGCTACGAGCAGGATTTAATATTTGATATTTTGAACGGCGATAGCTCAGAGTAGCTATTTTCTTTCTTGCTGCTCCCACATAAATTTACCAATACAATTATAATTCTTACTTTAGCTGCGCAATTGCGAAGCACTCAGCGAAACCAAGAAGAAATAAAAGCGATGAGCTAAATATGGTGGCAAAAACATTACTAAACCAACAGAACTTCGAAATAACGCTTACCCGCCTTTGTCACCAGCTTATTGAAACCCACAACAATTTTGAGAACACGGCGCTGATTGGTTTGCAGCCCCGCGGGGTGTTTCTTTGCAGGCGCATACACAGGCAACTGCAAACACTTTGCAAAAACAAAAACATATTGTGCGGCGATTTGGATATTACTTTTTACCGCGATGATTTCCGCCAGAAGGAACTGATACCCAACCAAACCAACATACCCTTTATTATAGAAAACAAAAACGTAGTGCTGATAGATGATGTGCTGTTTACGGGGCGCACCATACGATCAGGTTTAGATGCCCTGCTGGCTTTTGGCAGACCAAACAAGGTAGAGTTGCTGGTGTTGATAGACAGAAGGTTTAGTCGCCACCTGCCTATACAACCTAATTACGTAGGCAAAACCATAGACAGCATACAATCTCAGCAGGTAAAAGTAGAATGGAAAGAAACCGAAGGACACGATAAAGTAACCTTATTAAACAAATAAATTGACGGTTTAATGATTAACAAAACAACTCTCCCGCAGATAACACAGATTAGCGCGGAAAAATCAGCGAACATCAGCGCAATCGGCGGGAAAATAACTAAATTGTAAATAAACAAATCGTAAATAAAAACAATGAGCCACCTAAGTACAAATCATCTTTTAGGAATAAAAAACATAACGAAGAATGATATTGAACTTATACTAAGCACGGCAAAGAACTTTAAAGAGGTACTTAACCGCCCCATTAAAAAAGTACCCTCACTGCGCGATATAACCATTGCCAATCTTTTCTTCGAAAACTCTACCCGCACACGTACCTCGTTTGAACTGGCACAAAAACGCCTCAGTGCCGATACGGTAAACTTTTCGGCTTCTACCTCTTCGGTTAAAAAAGGAGAAACCCTTATTGATACCGTAAACAACATCCTTGCCATGAAGGTAGATATGGTGGTAATGCGCCACCCCAATGCCGGCGCCTGTGTGTTTTTAAGCAAAAAGGTAAAGAACTGCAAAATAATTAATGCCGGAGACGGCGCGCACGAACACCCCACACAAGCCCTGCTGGATGCCTACTCGATACAGGAGAAACTGGGCTCGCTAAAAGGTAAGAAGGTGGTTATTGTAGGAGATATTCTGCACTCGCGCGTTGCCCTCTCTAATATATTTTGCCTCAATAAAATGGGTGCGCAGGTTAAGGTATGCGGCCCTGCCACGCTCATACCCCGTCATATAAAATCCTTGGGTGTTGAGGTTGAAACCAATTTAAAGAAAGCTCTTGAATGGGCCGATGTAGCCAACATGCTGCGCATACAATTAGAAAGACAGGATATTAAATTCTTTCCTTCCTTGCGCGAGTACACCATGCTATATGGCTTAACCCAGGAAATACTGGACGGACTTAAAAAAGATATGGTGGTTATGCACCCGGGTCCTATTAACCGCGGCGTAGAAATAAGCAGCGAGGTTGCCGATGGCAAAAACTCTATTATACTCGAGCAGGTAGAAAACGGAGTAGCCGTGCGTATGGCGGTTATGTTCTTACTGGCCGGTAAGCAGAATTAAACCCTATCCTAAATCCTTTCCAAAAGAAAGGACTTGCGAGAGCATCCTACTCCCTTTCCTTGATTACAACGGGGGCTTTACGCGCTCCAAGGCAGCTTGCTACCAAATGCTTTAGCATGACCCAAAGGGGTGCCCCAGCGATACCGATAAAAAATAATGAAAAGAGACTGAGCTAATCCTTAAAGCAAAAACAACAGTTTTTTTTGCTTCGAAATTGGGGGGATTTCGTTCCGAAATCAGGGAGTTTTGCTCCGCGTTTGGTCGGGTAGCGGGCTGTGTTAAAAGGAATTAATTACATTTGTTATAAGAAAGACATAAAAACCAGACTACAAACAACTTATGCAAGCCAATAAAAGAAAAGAATTAACAAAAGAACATGATTTAATTATTGGTGCAATACAGAAGGCATTAAAGCATGTGCAAAAGGATATTAGTTTACAAAGAGATAATTTTTACAAAGACCCTGAATACAAAAAATATAAAGGAGTAAGATATGACAAAGGATATACTAAGTGTAAGAATGATGTATTGAAAAGATTTAGCAATGCTTGTTGTGTTTGTTTATCTACAGAGAAGGTTGTGTGGCATCATTTATATAGTTATAAATATTATCCTGATTTAAGAACAGACTTAAATAATGGAGTTTGTGTGTGTGAAGTTTGTCATAGTAATTTTAATGCTTTATATGGAAACGTAAATACTTTAGAACAGTTTATTGAGTTTAGAAATACGGATAAAAATAAAGATGGAAAGAGACTTACTTTTCCAGAAGCTATTGAGTCTAGGAAGAGTAGTTACTTTGGAATAAAAGCTCAAAATACTCATAACATTAAAAATGATTCAACGGTAAAGCACAAACAAACTCCGAAAGAAAAAGAAAATCAAAAAAAGATAATAGATAGTTTTGAAAGTTTAAAAAGTAATATTATCAAAGAAGAGGAAGATCTAAAAAAGAAATATGGTTACGATAAAGGCATCAAAATAAATTTTAGAGGTAAAGAAACTACATCTTTGAGTGCTATTTCAAAGTTATCTAAAGAGTGTACTAGAATAAACACATTAATTAGTTGCAATAAAATAAGAGACAAGAAACTTATGGCTTCTAAATTTCATATGTCAGAGGTAGATTTTTTAAAAAAACTTCAAGACCCCGCACAATATCTTAATTTTACTGATTCAGAAATAACACATCTAAACGATATTAAAATGAATGACTATCCAATAGATAAATATTTTAATGAATAGGTTGTTTCGCGTTATGGGATTGCAGTGCAAAGCCCACAGCCGTGATCGGCGAGGACTTGGAACGGAACGCCCAAACAAGTATTATAATTTATAACTCTTAACTTATAACTTTGTACCCAAATAATAAAACACCATGCAAAAAATTAAAGTAGCCATCAATGGTTTCGGGAGAATAGGAAGAGTTTTTCTTCGTGCTGCCATTAACCGCCCCAACATACAAATTGTAGCCATCAACGATTTAACCGATACCAAAACTCTTGCACACTTATTGAAATATGATTCGGTGCATGGTAAGTTTGACGGTACTATTGCTATTGATGGCGACACCCTGATTATTAATAACCAAAAAATACGCGTGGCTGCCAGTGCCGACCCTGCCAAACTTCCCTGGAAGGAACTGGATGTGGATGTGGTGGTTGAAAGCACCGGGCATTATCTGAACAAAGAATCTGCACAAAAGCATATTGCGGCAGGAGCTAAGAAGGTTCTCATCTCTGCCCCACCAACCGATGCGGATATTAAAACCATTGTATTGGGCGTTAACGATAGCACACTTTCTAAGAATGATGTTATTATTTCGAACGCATCGTGTACTACCAACTGTGCAGCCCCTATGATAAAAGTACTGCTTAAATGGGGTATAGAAGATATTTACATCTCTACCGTGCATTCTTATACCGGCGATCAACGTCTGCATGATGCTCCTCATAAAGATTTGCGTCGTGCCCGTGCCGCGGCTTTAAACATAGTGCCTACATCTACCGGAGCAGCCAAAGCAACTACCAAAATATTTCCTCAGTTAGAAGGTAAGGTAGGAGGATGCGGCATACGCGTGCCTGTGCCCGATGGTTCTTTAACCGATATTACCTGTATTTTAGAACGCCATGCCGAAGCCAAAGAAATTAATGCCGAGTTTAAACGTGCTGCCCAAGCCGAGCTTAAAGGTATTTTAGAATATACTGAAGACCCCATCGTATCAAGTGATATTGTGGGCAACCCGCACTCCTGTATTTTAGATGCCGAGTTTACTGCCGTGGTAGGCAACATGGTAAAAGTAATTGGCTGGTACGATAACGAAGGCGGCTATAGCAACCGCCTTGCCGATGTGATAGAAAAGTGGTTTTCTTTGTAGGGACTTCTGTCATTACTGAGCAAAGCGCGGCAACTTTTTAATTAAAAGATTGCTTCGTTATTCTTTACAAACCGATATGCTGGGTAATACAGTAAAAACAACTCATCACTCATAATTAACATTAGCGATTTAAGCAAGGGAGTTTATAACCTCAACGTTTCAACTGTCGAAATGACAAAGTAGATTGCTTATTGATTATTTTGCTTATTTTTGAGTTCAATATATAAGTTATGATTAAGAAAACTATTTTTAGTAAACAGTTATCAGTTATCAAGTATCATTTTTTACCGCTAATTGCTTACTGTTTACTGCTAACTGTAACCTGCTCCGCTCAGGATAAACAAGAAGATGTTACCAAAATGGTACGCGAAGTAATCAACGTAAGTGTAGATAAATCGCTGTTTAAAGTGGCAATTCCTGCCCCACCTGCTCCTGTAACAGATAAAAAAGGAAAAAAAGTAGCGGATGCTCCTCCGGCTGATGCCGCACCCGATACCGGCGCTACTACCATGCCCGCACCCGTTTCTGAACTGGCTAAGCGCGCTCAAATATGGATGGATACCAAACCTACAGGATATACCAAAAGCAATTGCGCTAATAATGGCAAAGGCGTTACTTGTCAGGTTTCGTTTCCCTATAAAGTAAAAGAACTGAACCCTACCGACAAGGTTGAAGGAGAAATTACGATGACGGTTACAATAGAAGCCAAGGAAGGCAAATACCGCTATACCATTAATAATATAAAACACAAAGCAACCGTTGCCGAATCGAGCGGTGGAGATGTATATGCCGTTGTACCCGAGTGCGGTTCTATGAAATTGACCGATTTAAGCTGGAAACATATTAAAGCCGGTGCTTTTGCCGATGCCAAAATGGTTGCCGATGATTTAAAAACCACTATGGCTAAGTTTAGCGGCGACGCCCCTAAAAAAGACGACTGGTAGACCTACCTAAAGCTTACTGTCAATTAACAACTTGTGAGAAAAATTACGCTTGCAGGAATATGTATTTGTTATATATTCGCCTAAAATTAATAACACATGAAAAAAATATTATTTGCACTTGCTTTAATAACAAGTTCGTTATTAAACGCGCAGGATAATTGGCAAAACTGCCTTAAAACGGGCTACAACGCCGGTTATGTTGAATTTAATGGTGTACAAGCCTTTAACAACAATCTGTATTTTGCCGCTGATAGTAGCTATACGGATAATACTACTTATAACACCTTACATAAAATAATGCTTTATGTTTCTACTACAGGAGATTCTACAAACGGCACACCGATAACCGGCGTAAGTGCCTATACCGCGACCGATACCGCCAGCACTATTGCAGCTATGGTAGCTAATAGTAATTACTTATTTATGAGTACAGTTGTAAATTCTTTTGGCAGCTCAACCAATATTATTCCTAAAGTATACAGATACGATGGTATTAGTAGCTTTATACAATATGGCAACATTAACCCATATAACTTGCCGGCAAATAATTCAATTGATACAAGCATATCATATAACTATCAGCTGGGAATTTCAACTATAGCATTATTTTCTCCTACAGGTGGCAATGATACTATTTATGCTTTTCTTTCACCCGGATATAACGCAAACTATAGTTTAAATAATGTATCTGTTTGGAAAGCACCGGCAACCTTAACCGGAACAAATACTCCAACATGGATTTTAGCAGATACTTTTTCTACGGCTTCAGGTATTACAACTACGTATGATGCTAAAGTTTTTGCAGGTCAATTATATGTAGCTGCCAATAGTGATAGTGGCGGAATAGTATTACGTACCATAAACGGAACTACCTGGGATACCGTTTTTAGAGTTAATACAGTTAAAGCCTTATTGGGCGTAAGTAATGCTGCTGGTACCAATATTACAGCTTTAGAAATTTATAACAACAAATTAGTGGCTGCTATATCCGTTAATGGTAGCCCGGCTAATGGATATAATCTTTGGTACACCAAGGATTCTTCCGGTGCGCCAACCCAAACTTGGAATTACTTAACCGGACATAAAGATTCTTTGATAACCAGTAACTGGGGCACTATTACTGACATGAAAGCCGCTGCCGGAAGATTGTGGGTACAGAATGAAGAGATGGGAAGTATTAACAGTCCGCAAGTATTTTACTATTATGAAAATGGAGCTGATACCGGGGTTTACCAATCTACCGGAAATACCGGCTATGAAAATGGAGTAAATCAATACTCGGATATTAATGTATCAGGTACTTTTAAATTAGAGTATTTTAACGGGCAGATATATTCCTCCGGAGACTTTCAAACACAGAATATGGATAGATTAGCTCACAAACCTTTATTCAATAAACCTGTTAAAAAAATGGGGGAAAGAGTAAATAACAACCATTCCATTTCCGGTCTCCCATCCTCCAATACCGAATGGGGTGTTACCTGGAGGTTTAACCCCGTTAACCCAAGCGGTGTTACCATTACAGACACTATTGCTACCGGTACCGGATTTTGCAATAACAATGGCCTGTATGTAGGCGGCACTGCCACCAACGCGTCTTGGTTTAATTGGTATATAAATGATAGTTTATTTTATCAGGGTTCAAAACAAGATACCACTATTTACCCGGTAACTAAAGACACCGGAACAGTTACCCTGATGTTAAAGGCTTATAACGGTGTAGATAGCTCAAGTCAGTTTGTTACGGTATTAACTAAAACCTTAACTATACATGCCGCGCCCACAGCGGCATTAGCTACATCTTCATACACCAGTGTTTGCCAAGGACAGGCAGATACCTTAAAAGCTGTAGTTACAGGTGGCACAGGACCTTATCAGTATAGTTGGTGTCTTATAAGTTTCCCTCTTTCAAACGTAGTAATGGATACGGTAAAAAGCAGCACGGCTATTACACCCGTAACGTTTACTATAGCATCAACAACTTACCCCTCTTCAGTTGGATTAACGGTAAAAGACCACTTTAATTGCGCGTTCACTTCATCAAATAATATATCCGTTACCGTAAACGTATCAGACAGTTTATCCGGCTTGATAACTGATACCAATAGTATATTTATCACATCGGGCAAGGTTTATTTATTTAAATTAAAAACAAGCAATGTAGGGCAACTTGATACAACAAGCGTAGATAGCCTAACGGCAACAACAAACGGCAAATATACATTCCCTAATTTATATTATGGCAATTACTACATCAAAGCCGTTGCCGATACAAACGTTTACAATAATATGGCCGGCACCTATTATGCCGATTCTACAAACAAATACAAGTCAACCGCGTTCCAGTGGGATTCAGCCCTTATTATCAAACACCATGGCTGTACCGCCAAAAACGATACCGGGTTTAATATTAAAGTTATTCAACTTCCAACTCAAACAGGGCATGGTACTATATCGGGAACTATTTCGCAAGGAACCGGATATGGCATGAGGTTAGCAAACAACGGAAACAATCAACCTTATGGAGCTCCGTTAAAAGGTATTGATGTTAAATTAGGTAAAGTTCCGGGTGGAGGCTGTGCCGCCCGTACCTCAACAAATTCGAGTGGTACATTTTCATTTACAGCTGTTGATACGGGAAGTTATATGATTTATGTAGATATACCTAACTACGGTATGCAAAGCGTAAGGTCGGTTACCATAGCCCCTACCGATACCAACAGCATTAACAATAACTATTATGTAGATTCTACCATGATACGCATATTGCCTACCAATATTATTACAGCCGCTATTTGCCATGGAGACACCTTTAAAATTGGTAATCACCATCATGATACCGCCGGCGTATTTATGGATACGCTGCAAACAGCTCACCTTACCGATAGTTTGGTTATAGTAACCTTAACGGTAAACCCATTACCGGATACAAGCATATCCATTGCGGGAAATTACACCATAACCTCTCACGCATCTTCATCGGCTACTTTTCAATGGGTAAATTGTGGCAATAACTACTCTGCTATTAATGGTGCTACCGGTCAAAGTTATGCGGTTCCCACAGGTGGAGATTACGCGGTAATTATAACTCAAAACAATTGCAAGGATACAAGCAGGTGTAAAGTTGTAGCCCTTGCAGGCATAAACCAGGTAGCGGGTAGTAACCAACAGTTAGAAATATACCCTAACCCAAACAATGGTACGTTTAGTATTGTAACCAATACCATACAAAATGTGCAATGCGCTATGTATGATGTAAACGGTAAGTTAGTATTAAGTCAAACTATAACTAATGGCAAAGCCGATATAGATGCCGGCACATTAGCCGAAGGGGTTTACAACATAAGTCTGATAAGCACCGAAGGAGTTGTAAATAAACGATTAGTTATTACGAGGTAGTTTTTTACTGGAATTGGCAACTCTTTCTATATAGGCAAAGGGCATTCTTAACAAGGATGCCCTTATTTTTTATGCACGGTTTAGCTTTTCAGAAAAAGAGTATTGTGTTTTCCTAAAGTAGTATCTTCGTCATCGTTATATGAAAAACCTTGAAATGAAAACAAAATACAAATTATACAGATTAGCAAGCCTATTAACTATTGGCTATTGCCTAATAACTAATGTAGCAAACGCTCAAAACATATACACTATTGCCGGAAGTGGTCCGTGTTGTGGTTCAGGCGGTAGTTATAGTGGAGATGGGGGACAAGCGACAGCTGCAAGGTTAGAAGCCGCATTTTCTGTTGCAATAGATAATGCTGGCAATTTACTAATTGCAGATAATACTAATCATCGAATACGAAAGGTAACTACAGCGGGTATTATAAGCACATTTGCCGGAAATGGAACGGCTGGTTATACAGGAGATGGGGGGCAAGCTACTGCGGCTGAAATAAACAACCCTATAGGAATATCTTTAGATATTTTGGGTAATGTTTATATAGCAGATGGGACAAACAATTGTATACGTAAAATAAATACTGCAGGTATTATATTAACTGTAGCGGGAACCGGAACGGCAGGCTTTAGTGGAGATGGGGGGCAAGCTACTGCCGCCGAATTAAATACTCCTCATGGCGTGTCTTTTGATGCCGAAGGAAACATGTATATAATGGATCAGGGTAATCAAAGAATACGTTTAGTGAACTCATCCGGTATAATAAGTACAATTGCAGGTAATGGTACTGCCGGTTATAGTGGAGATGGCGGGCAGGCTACTTTGGCAGAAATAAATTATGCGTCTTGGATTTGCTTTGATATGACAGGCAATTTATATATAGCTGATAGTAATAATGAACGTATACGTAAAATTAATACGACAGGTATAATTTCAACTGTGGCCGGAAATGGAACGCAAGGCTATAGTGGAGATGGTGGACAAGCTACCGCTGCGGAAATGTCAAACCCCGCGGGAATAATTGCGGATGCATCAGGTAGTTTATATATACCCGAATCTCAAAGTTATCGGATTCGTAAAATAAGTTCTGCTGGTATTATAAATACTATTGCCGGAAACGGAACAATGGGTTATACTGGAGATGGGGGTAATGCAACGGCCGCAGAACTTTCGTTACCTGCAGGAGTAACTATAGATGCGGCTGGTAATGTTTATGTAGCTGATGATTTAAATTATCGTGTACGAGTTATTACTGTACCGTTAACGGTTGTGGCAAGTACAAATACAATCTGTGCAGGCGGTACAGCGAGTATAACTGCCAATGGTGGAGCTATGAGTTATAAATGGTCTCCTTCAACAGGATTGAGTTCTAATACAGGAAGTCTAGTTGTTGCAAGTCCTACCGTAACAACTACATATACGTTAATTTCATCTTTGTATAATGTTCCAACAGGTACAACAACAATAAAAATAACTGTTAATAATCCAACCACAGATACAGTAAATCCTGTGGGTTGCAGTAGTGTAACGGTTAATGCAACAACCTATACCGCTACAGGCACCTACACGCAAAACCTAACCAACGTCAAAGGATGTGATAGTACACTTACTATAAATGCAACCATAAACCCTATACCAACACTTAGCTTTACCGCAAGCAGCACTTGTTTGGGTACAGCCGTAAATATTACGAACACAAGTACTAACCAAGCATCCATTGCTACCTGGAGTTGGACTTTTGGCGATGGAAGTACAAATAATACAGCTACTCCACCGGCGCACACCTATACAACCGCGGATTGTTATTCGGTTGTTCTTACGGCAACAAATACAAGTGGTTGCGTTGGTTCTTTTAATACCACTGCTTATGTACATGCTAACCCAACAGCTACCTTTAATGCTTTTGAAGCTTGCCTTGGAACCCCATCAGACTTTATTGATATGTCTTCTGTTTCAAATCCTTCTTGTCTTAACGACCAAATAACATCATGGCAATGGGCTTTTGGAGATGGGGTAACAGCTACTTTTACTACCGGTACCGTGCCCGATACGGTTAAACATACCTATGCGTCTTGTGGTGCCTATAATATTACTATGACTGTAACTACTAACAGTGGATGCTCAAATACAATTGCCCTTACCGGCGATAGCGTATTTTGTTTACCTGTTGTAAGTGCGCCGCCAAGTTTTAGTATTTGCCCGGGTACAACTGTTCCCTTACAAACATTTACTTCAACGGTTGCGAACGGAGGTCCTGCCTCTGCCGCTTGGCTTGCTCTTTCTACTCGAACAGGTGTACCTGCTATTGATTCTACAAATGGAGGATTTACTACTGTTCCTGCTTATAACAGTAAATCACAAAATCTTTCTTGTGGTACTTTAGTAGATACAATAGAAGCAGTTGCTGTTTCGCGAGTAGGTTGCCAGGGTAACCACACTTTTTATACAGTAACGTTATATCCTACTCCATACTTACACCATATGCCACATGATAGTGCCTGTGCCAATCAAACTATAGGCATACCAAGTTTTACCGCATGCCCTGTAAATTCAACTATTACATGGACAAACAGTAATACCGGAATTGGTCTTGCTCCGGTTGGAACAGGAAATATTGGCCCTTTTACAGGAACCAATACAAGCAACGTATTAAATACAGCTCAAATAAATGTTGTGCCAAGTGCAAATGGTTGTATGGGTAACGATTCTTCTTTTACAATTACTGTTAAACCAATACCGGTTATGACAGTAACAGGGGCAACAGTTTGCCCTGGAAATAACGTGCCTTCGCCAATGATAAATACTAACCCTGCCGCAGGGGTTAATTATAGTTGGACGGTTGCTAACTATACTAACATAGGTATGCCTGCATCTGGCACAGGTACACCCATTGCTTATATAGCTCCAAGCAATACTACTTTAACCAATCAAATAGGGATAGTAACTTATACGCCGGTTTTAAGTGGTTGTGTTGGTTTAACCGCTACAGATACTATTAATTTAAAACCAACGCCTTTTATGCAACCAATAGCTAATCAATATGTATGCCCTAATAGTATGACAAGCCCTGTAAGCTTTGCTACTTTTCCACCTTCTGTAAACTCAACCTATAATTGGAGTTACAATGCCGGAGGTGTTCCAACAACAGGCAATACAAATTTATTTCCCGGTATAGGTCCAACAATTAATAGTGGCTCTACAACAATTTCTATGGTAGTTTCTGTAGAACCTACTTTAAACGGATGCCAAGGACCTGATAGTACGTTTACCTTATTTGTATATCCAATGCCTACAACAAGTGTAACTGGGGGCATGGCAAGTATACCGTTAACCGCTATAGCTTCGCCAGCTAATTACCAATGGATAAATTGTACTGATAATAAAACTCCTGTAGTTGGTGCTACTAATCAAACTTTTGCATTAGGTCAAGAGAATTACTATTATGCTGTTATTATCACTCAGAATAATTGTACAGATACTAGTTCTTGTTATGTAGTTAATTATGAAGGAATACCTACCTATTCAAATAATAATAACGCAGTAAATATATACCCCAACCCCAATAATGGTATGTTTAGTATTGTTAGTAGTGCCAACCATGACGTGCAATGCACTGTGTATGATGTAACCGGTAAGTTGGTACTAAGTCAAACTATACAAAACGGCAAAGCCGATATAGATGCCGGTGCATTAGCCGAAGGGGTTTACAACATAAGTCTGATAAGCACCGAAGGCATAGTAAACAAGCGATTGGTTATTACGAGGTAGAACCGTTGTCTCTCAAGTAACAGAAGCGATTCGGTACTTAACGGCAGCAGGGGGAGTATAACTATTGCTTGATAATTCGGGTTAAACTATTCTGAGTTTGTACCATATAAATACCCGGCGCTAAATCAGCTATGTTTAGTGTTAAATGCTGTGAGTTAAATGGCACTTGCTTTACAATATTGCCCAGCATATCAATAACTTTCAGTGTTGCGTTTTCATTTGCCATTAAACATTCAATATTTAAAATATCGATAGTGGGATTTGGATAAACTGTAATACCATTATTACCCTCCGCTATTTGTTTAATACCTGCACAGTTTTGTAATATTACCGATACAGGCACCGCAGTACTTGTACAAGCCTCTTGAGCCACCTGCCAGTTATAGAAATAATAATAGTGGAGAGAATCTACGTCATTGCCTGTAATGCTAAGTAAAGAACCTATATTAAACGGATATGGAATAGAACCCGAAGCTAGTGAGTTGCGGTATAAATTAATATTGTTTCCGGCAGCGGCCAATGAATAACCTGTTCCCTGAGGCACTTTCCAATTTAGAGTAATGGTGTTTTTTCCGGAAGCAGTTATTGTTGGTGTATAGCTTTGAAGGGTATTTCCCATATTATCTAACAGTTGCATTTGCGGTTGAGCGGATGTGCTTTGCGCGTATATATCTACGGTTTCAATAATAACCGCCTGATTGGTATTAAAAGTAAGTCCATGCGCTGCGTTTAAATAAGCGCCTGAACCCACAGTCGTATAGGTAGCAGGTCCGCCATAAACAGAGGTAAACGGATTGGTGTTTACCGCATAAAACGTTGTATTGTTGGTAAGCGTTGGAGTTACAAAAGTATTACCTGTAGCTAATTGATTACCCAAAGAATCCTGCCAAACAATGGTTCCGCTACCGGTAGCGGATAAAGTAGCCGTACCTGCACCGCAAGCTGTGGCGGTTCCACTTGCAACAGGCGCCACCGGAGTGGTAATAGTAATGGTAGTGTTTGCCGTATCTTTTAAATTTCCTGCACAAGCTGTAGTAAGTAATTGAACACTATAAGTACCGGCTGCCGTATAGGTATGCATAGGATTAAGCGTAGTGGTATTGCTTGTTCCGTCTCCAAACAACCACTTGTAGGTAGACGCGTTTGCAGAAGTATTTGTAAACTGTATAGGGGCAGGTACAAAACATAAAGATGATTGACCTCCAGCACTGAACGCTGCCGTTAAATTAACCGTTGTAGCATAAGAGAAATAACTGATAGATTGGTTATTGAAAGCGTTGCTATCTGTTACTCCATTAGGGTTACTGGTATAACAAGTAAGGGAATGCGTACCGATAGTTGAAGTCATAGAAGGTAAAGTAACATTAGTTGAATGTCCTCCGGCAAGAGAGCCCGTCCAGCTTTGTGTTTGAACCGTACCATTATCTAACTGAAAATTAAGTGTACAAGAAGTAAGTGTACTTGAACCAAAGTTTTGCAAAGTAATAGTAGGTATAAAGGTGCTTGAACATATCACACTATTGGGAGCTGTAATAGCCAAAACACCCGCATCAACAGCAAGTGGCGGCATAGGCTCAATACCAATAACGGCTTCATGGTCTATAGAAAAAATATAACTACCGGTATTTAAATTATTAAGAAAAAAGAACCCATCATCAGAACCACTCCAACCCCAGTTCATGTGAAAGTAATTATTGGTATCAACGCCATCCAAAACCCATGTATGCCCTTCTCCTGAAGTGGTAGAACCTACATACTGAACAACTCTTCCGTTTACTAATTCATTTATCATCATTTGCGTCCAAACCGAATCTACAAAGTTCGCCCTGTATAAACCTTGTATCGTATAAGGGTCGTAACCAAAATATTTTATATAAGAACGTTGCGCGCAAATAGAATCATCTGCCGTAATAACCCATGCACCGCTGCCGCTTGGGTCATAATCCATCTCCACACTCACGCCGCAATCATACATCAGTTGTGCCACGGCGGCATTTGAAGAAGCTAAAGGCATAGCACTCCAGCTATAGGTAGTTGCCGCATAATTAGCAGATAAGGTTCCGTAGTTATTTGTAAATGCAGCTCCATCCAGTGAGCTTGTGGTGCAATCGCAATAAGAGCTTGAGCCTGTTCCTTTAGGTGGATAATTCCAATATTTCATTACCTGCGCCATAGCTGTAGCTACACACCCGGTAACAGAGCCACCCGGACACAAATTATTATACCCCGGATTACCACCACCACTTTGGTCCCATGTTGTTTGACAAAGAGGTCCTATACTATACGAAGTTGCAGATGCCATAGAAGCATGATTATTTAACCTGCTACTATTAGTAACATAAGTACCCATCCATTCTTTAGCAATATGTGCATCGGCAACCACATTTTTTCCGCGCATATCTTCTACTTCCAGCTTACGTTTTCTTAGCCAACCCGCTGTATTTGATTCAGGCTGCGGAACAACAAACTTATTCTTAGTTGAATAGCCTATAATAGGATGTGCCGCGTCATCGGCGGTAACTATCACAAAACCATTATCGGCATTAAATACATAGTAAACAGGCAAACCATTGGTCGATTTCTCGGTATAAGCAAGGCTCATATTTACTGTCTGCGCCGCGGCGCTTCGTTTATAAAAAGCTTCCGCTACTTGCTGTGCCGCTTGTGGTGTAACGGGTTTTGCATTACAAGTAACAGTTACGGCAAGAGTTAAAATCATCTGCGCTAATTTGCGAAATCCGTGGCTTCTCTTCATGATTAAATAGATTGTTGTACTTAATTTAGTCCGACAATATATATCCTCAATACCCCTTTTGTTCTTTAAAAAGGATAGAGTCTATGTTTGCGATTATAAGCGGAAAATAATTGGTATCAAAGGCAAGGTATTTTAACCTAATACCTATTCGCTATTAACTAATAACTACTTAACAATAGTAATTACCTGAGATTTGCTCTTACCCAACTCCCATTCAAGCTTGCCGTTATACCAAACCTTTTCTATTTTGGTGCTGCCTTTTTCTTTCTTAATCTTACACTTAATAACATCAGTGGTAGTCGCATTTAGTTTCAAAAATAATTCTTCTCTTTCTAAAAATACACGAAGGTGGTAAGTGTTAGTTTCTATATCCTTATACATAAACTGATTGTTAGGATAATCCATGTGAGGTTTATCTATCTTCACTTTCTTTCCATTTTCTTCATAACAAAGAGCAATGTCTTTATAGGAGTAATGAGTATCATTGGCAGAATCCAGCAAGTCATTGCCGGCTTTATCTTTAAAGGCAATATCTATATTTATATTTACCAAATAAGCCGATTTTGTCTTTGGGTGTTCTTTTGGTTTGGTCGTTTCAGTTTGGGCAAAAGCGTTCAGACTAATTATCCCTGCAATTAAAATCAATGTCCTTTTCATAAGTTGAAGTTATTTGTTGTTGGCTATTTTAGTGACAATTTGCTCAAAAGTTAAGTCAGTGTATCTGTCGTCTTTGGTTTTAAGGGTATATTTCTCTGTATTCATTTCGTTAGAGCCAATCACAATCGAATACGGAATGTTTTTTTTGGTAGCGTAATCAAACTGCTTGTTTATCTTTTTGGTAACATCGGGGTATATCTCTGCCCTCACTCCCATCTTTCTTAGTTTAAACAGCAGTTGACAACCATGTTGCTGCTCTTCCTCGCCCATGTGCATTACTAAAACCTGTGTATGTTCTTTGTTTAGTTTATCGGCATTAAACAAGTTCAGCTCCTCCATCACATCATATATCCTGTCTATACCAAAAGAAATACCCACCCCGCTCATATTAGGCAAACCAAATATACCCGTCAAATCATCGTACCTGCCACCGCCGGTAATGCTTGGCGTAAACGTACCTGCATTGGCTTTTACTTCTATAATAGTGCCTGTGTAATAATTAAGACCACGAGCAAGGGTTATATCAAGTTCAACACTCTTTTTAACCTTATTCAAAATATATTGCACCTCCTCCATACCTTTCTTACCAATTTCACTGGTTTCTAAAAAGGTTGTTAGAGTATCCAACTTCTCTCTTATGTTAAGGAAATTTAATACGAGTTTATTAAATAGCACATCTAATTTTTTTATACTTTCTTCCGACACTCCCTTTTCTGACATCTCTTGATAAACAAGTTCGCTTCCAATTTTATCTAACTTATCAATAGCAACGGTAATGTCTATCAATTTATCTGATGCACCAATCACTTCCGCAATACCCGCCAATATCTTCCTGTTATTAATCTTAATGGTTACAGGTATCTTCAACTCACTATACACATCATCCATCAATTGTATAAGCTCCACCTCATTCACTAATGAGTTGCTTCCTATAATATCCGCATCGCACTGGTAAAACTCACGGTATCTGCCTTTCTGTGGTTTATCGGCTCTCCAAACAGGTTGCATCTGAAACCTTCTAAAAGGAAAGGTAATTTCATGCTGATGCATTACTACATAGCGGGCAAAAGGCACAGTAAGGTCGTAACGCAAAGCGCGCTCGGTAAGCAATTCCGTATTCTTCGATTTCTCAAGACTCAACCTAAACTCTTCCAGCAACTTCTCTTTATCCTTACTCTCGTGTATGCGGCTGTTCAGTATTTTATACAAAAGCTGGTCGCCCTCATCCCCATATTTACCCGTAAGCGTACTCAGGTTTTCCATGGCGGGGGTTTCAATCTGCTCAAAACCATACAGGCGGAAATACTTCTTTATCGTATCAAAAATATAATTGCGGCGAGCCATCTCCACCGAGTTAAAATCGCGTGTGCCTTTAGGTATAGAGGGTTTCATACTCATAATTAAACATGCAAAACTAACAATATTAAAACAATATCCTTCCTACCTTCTCCTTTGGAAAAGGGCTGGGGATGAGATAACCCTATCCTTCTAATACATTAACACCCCCCTGTTTTCTTTACTTCAACCCATCAAATCTCAGTAAAACACAGGTAATCCGTTGCTTTAATTTTTAATTCTTAATTTTGAATTCTTAATTATCGCGATGAAGATTTCATATAACTGGCTCAAAACACTTATAAATTCAGACCCAAAGTCTCAAGACTCAAGACTCCTGACTCCCATGCAGATTTCCGAGGCGCTTACCGATTGCGGACTGGAAGTTGAAAGCATGGAGAGCTTTGAAAGCATAAAAGGCATGCTTAAAGGCGTGGTTACCGGACATGTTATTGAGAAGCAAAAACACCCTAATGCCGATAAACTAAGCCTTACCAAGGTAGATGTGGGCAATAATACCATTTTAAACATTGTTTGCGGAGCGCCTAATGTAGAAGCTAACCAAAAAGTGCTGGTATCAACTGTTGGAAGTGTGTTGCATACATTTGGTGGAGAAACTATTGAAATTAAAAAATCTAAAATACGCGGCGAACTTAGCGAAGGAATGATTTGTGCCGAAGATGAACTGGGTATTGGCAATAGTCATGCAGGTATTATGGTGTTGCCGGAAAACACTCCGGTAGGCATGCCCGCAGCAGAATATTTGAACCTCTATACCGATACTGTTTTTGAAATTGGATTAACTCCCAACCGCGGCGATGCGGCTTCCCACCTGGGTGTTGCCCGCGATTTGGTTGCCGTTCTTAATTGCAGAGAGAATACCAATGAAAATCAAACCCATCTAAACGGCATTAAAGAACTACCCGAAGCTTCGGGTATTTTAAGCATGGAGGTTAAGGTGGAAGATGCTGCCTGCAAGCGTTACAGCGGCGTTGTTATAAGCGGGGTTACGGTGGCTCCTTCTCCGCAATGGTTAAAGAATTACATTACTGCCATTGGTTTGCGTCCCATCAACAACATTGTAGATATTACCAATTTCGTCCTCCATGAAACCGGGCAACCCCTGCATGCCTTTGATGCCAATGCTATTGAAGGGAATCAAATCATCGTTCGCAGTGCTAAAGAAGGAGAAAAGTTTGTTACCCTTGATTGTGTAGAACGTACTTTAAAGACTGGCGATTTGGTTATTGCCAATGCCAAAGATGCCATGTGCATTGCCGGTGTATTTGGCGGTCTGCATAGCGGGGTGAGCGATAAAACAACCGCTATCTTTTTAGAATCTGCTTATTTTGATGCTACTTCGGTTAGAAGAACAGCCAAGCACTTGGGTTTAAAGACCGATTCTTCTTTCCGTTTTGAGCGCGGGACCGACCCCGAAATGACAGTTACAGCGTTGAATCGTGCTGCTAACCTTATCTTAGAAATTGCCGGCGGACAAATATCCTCTGCCGTTACCGATATTTATCCGGAGAAGATTGAGCCTTATAAAATCGCCTTTTCTTTCTCTAATTGCGATGATTTAATTGGGAAAGCCATTGACAGAAATACCATTAAGAACATATTAAAATCAGTAGGTATAGAAATTATTCAGGAAGGCGCTGATGGTTTATTGCTGCATGTACCGAGATATAAATACGATGTTACCCGCGAAGCTGACGTAATTGAAGAAGTGCTGCGTATATATGGCATGAACAATGTGGGTTTAAGCGGAAAGATAAGCTTCTCTTTATCCAACAACCAAACTGATATTACCCATAAGGTTGATACCGAAATTGCCTCCTTGCTTGCCAATCAGGGCTTTTACGAGGCCATGAACACCTCGCTTACTAAAAGCAAATACACCCAAAACGATGAAGATGTGGTTGCTATGCTTAACCCACTTAGCAGCGATTTATCTGTCCTCCGCCCTACCCTGCTCTATGGTTTGTTAGAGACCGTTGCTTATAACATTAACCGTCGTAATTTAGACTTAAAGCTTTTCGAAAGTGGAAAAACCTATCATAAAAAACCAACCGGAGACTTCCCATATACCGAACACAAACAAATAGCCCTTGTTATCAGCGGTAAAAAACATGAAGCAAACCACCATCAACCCAAGCCGGGTGAAGTAACTTTCTATACCCTGAAATCTCATGTTGAAGCCGTATTTCATAAACTGGGTATTGCTTATAAAGCCCAAAATGCAGAACATCCCTACCTGTCAGGCGCATACCAATATCAAGTTAAAAACAAAGTATTGGCTGTAGTCGGTACTGTTAATATCACTCTTTTAAAAAGTTTTGATGTGAGTCAACCCGTATTTTATGCCGAGTTATATTTAGACGCCATATACAAACTTGCCTTTAAACCTGTAACCTATATAGAGCCTTCTAAGTTTCCGGTAGTTAAAAGAGACCTAGCTTTATTAATAGACAAACAGGTTACCTATTCCGATCTTGAGAAATTAGCCTTTGAAACCGAAAGAAACTTTTTGAAAGAAGTATCTCTATTTGATGTTTATGAGGGAGATAAAATCCCTGCAGGAAAAAAATCATACGCACTTAGTTTTACCCTCCAAAACGACGAAGCTACCCTAACCGAAAACCAAATTATTAACACTACCAACAAACTGATTAAGGTTTTCGAGGAGAAATTAAGCGCCACTATTAGATAGATAACTAACTGTTTTTTAGTTGTTTATTAAATTTCATATAAAGTCATTATTAATACGAATTAACCTCTTCCTAACAGGATACTAACCTATTTTAAACAAGTTCCTTTACTAATATTAAATTAGACCAACAAGCTTTTTATATAGCTCAATATTAATGACTTGTTAACAATTTGTCCGTATCTTTGTAGTCCACCAAAAATAACTCATGTTCGAAATCTTAAATCATTTCAAGAAAAAGTATCAACCTCTTACCAAAGATGGTTTACGCTTTGATGGTCTTTCGTTAATTGACGTAAAGCGCAAGAAACACGTTATCATGATTTCTAAACCTTTTGTGTTTGATAACCGCAAGTTACCAAAGTCTTACGATGGACTTGCTATCAAGTCTAAGATTGAAGGCGGGCTTCCTGAAGAATTTAATGTGGATGCAAGAAAAGAATATATCTGGGCTCCTCAGCGTTTTGAGAAGTTTGTAGATCGTTGCTCAGATGAAATCCGCAAGAAATTTAAGCAGCCTGATATGAGTCGTACCGATATGCTGGATGCGCTTGCTTTTGGCAATTTTGCCGAACATAAAAAGAAATGTAAAGAGCTTTTAAGCGAGGGGAAAATTCCACCGCTTTCTCTAAACTAAAAGTGGTTTTATTTTTTAATAGGGTTAAACTTTAATTCTACTTTTTGAACAAGAATCCTGCCGAAAGGCGGGATTTTTTGTTTCTAACAGGTAGGTTTTTTTATCAGATAATGTGCAAACAAACAAATTATTTTCCTTTAGTTTCAGGTTTTACCTCGCTAATTTTAAAAGGAATAGGGATGTTAAACACCACTTTTTGGGGCATATCATTCTTTCTGCCCGGTTGCCATTTGGACATGCCTTTAACCAAGCGCAAAGCCTCGGCATCTAAACTTGGATAAACAGATTTTTGAACAAAGATATTTTCAATATTTCCCTTGGCAGTAACTGTAAATTTAATAAACACACTCCCTTCTATTCCTTTTTCAAGCGCATCTTTAGGGTACTTCATGTTATCTAACAAATATTTTTTAAGCGCTATCAGTCCTCCCGTAAATTCAGGTGTTTGGTATGAGGCATAAAACGCGGTATCTTTTCCTTTATCGGTATAACAAGCGCCTTTAACTAATTTACCGTTTTTATATTCTTCGTCTCTTCTAAGCTTTGCGTTGGGGTAGTAACTTTTCAGGTTTCCTTCTAAGTTTCCGTGTAGGTAATTCTCAACACGCATCAACCTTCCTATATCATAATACAACTTCCACTCGCCTTCTTCCACATTCTTTTTATACTCACCTTCTTTAATAAGTATGCCCTTCTCATTAAAGTATTTAAAATAACCTTCGTACAATTCGGGATGCAAGGATGTAAAAGAGCCATCCATTTGCAGCACCTTATTCTTATAATAATCCTGCACTACGTAGAGATTGTTCTCTCTTTTTATCAGGCGATAAAACTCGGCTTGCGCTTTGTTGGTTTCGTTCCAGTCTTCGGTAAAATAAACGGTATCAACTTTGGCGTTTTGCGCGAAGGAAACAGATGCGAGAAGCAAGAGACAAGAGGCAAGATGAATTTTAAAATTCAAAACCAAGTATTACTTTTTCTTGGCGCAAACCAAGATGACATCCTTGTTGCTGCTCCAATGATAACCTAAATGAAAAGGCAGTTTAGGTATGTTGGCGCTGTCTTTATCAAATACAGCTTTTAAGTCTTTCTGGCAATCAAGCCATTTAAAATCTTTTACCGGACGTTGGTATTCGCCATACACCTTAGTAACCCAATTACCTTTCTCCGTAAAAAATCTATAAGGAATTCCGGTATCGTCTTCTACCACATCATCGCTTTTCTTCAAAATAAAAGCGCGCATTTTGCTCATAAAATCATTATGCAATAAATAAGATGCACTCTTTACATAAGTAGCTACAGGACCTTTCATTTTATTGAGGTACTTATAAAACAAAGCGGTATCAGTAAAGTTTTTATCACTCACATCATATCTGAAATAATAAATACTCTTTGCTTGTCCGTTGCTTACAATATCTATACGCACACCAAATGGGCTATGCTTATAGCTTTTTGTTTCATAAGGAAACTCTCCAATACTGTCTTTATTTACTTTGGCTAAAAACTTAACATCGGCAATATCATTACCCGTACGTTTAATAAAAAAACTAAGTATAGGAAGCGTTCCGTTTACTTTCTGATTTTGTAAATCGCGCCCCATATATTGCGTAATGAAATAGCTTTTATTGAATATATCTGCCAATGAAATCTTAAAGAACTTTACATACTGCTCGGCTTCTTTAGTTTTCATCTTAGCGATTTCGGGTAACTTGCCAATAGGCTCTAAGCCAAGCATAATGTACTTATCTACATTAGGAAAGAAAGTATAAGCGGTTAAAAAATCAGGTCCTGAAAAAGGATAGAACAAGGTTCTTTCATTTTGATTGATGGTATTTAATTCCTTTTCTCTCCATGTACGCATTTTACCTACTCTTCCTCTTTCTAATCGATTCCAACTGCTATCAATAAAAGTAGCGTTCTCTTTCCATGCGACCGAATCTAAATAATTTGATAAAGAACCTGAAGAATTCTTTATACCTGCCAAAATAGAAGCTGTAGCATTAAAGTTATTGGCCGCGTTAAAACTTTTCATATCAAAAGTACCGGCAGAAGTGTTTTTTGTTACAACGGTATCTTTAACTTTAGTCGCACTATCCTGTTTTTGAACTGCTTCTTGTTTTTTATCTCCTTCTTTTTTGGAAGTTTCATTCTGACAAAAACTAAGCAACAGAACTAACGAAACAGGCAGTAATAGTATTTTCTTCATGTTTTTAATAATGCGCAAAAGTAATTAAATATTTTAATTGGATTGGGCTAAGAAGCTTGGTGTTTACCTCACTAAAGTAAGCGGTCCGTTTTGTTTGTAGGTTTTCCCATCAACCGCTTGTGCTTGCAGAATATAAAAATAAGTTCCATCAGGCGCATTGCCGCCATTAGGCGTTCTACCATCCCAGGCTTGATTAGGAGCATTAATGGTATATAACAATTCTCCCCAACGATTATATATATAACAGGTTAGTGAATTTATACCTGAATTAATAATAAAGAATTGATCATTAACACCATCCCCGTTCGGAGAAAAAATGTTAGGAATAATAAGCGTAGTTGGAGCATCAATTGTAACAATCGTTTTAAATGAATCTATGCAAGCGCCGTTTTGCGCGTATAAAACTACCGTGTAAGTGCCAACCGCTGTGTAGCTGGTTGTCGGTGGGTTTACCAACGTAGAACCGGTTCCATTTCCAAGTGTCCAGGTATAGGTACTTGCATGGGTTGATGTGTTAGTATAAGAAACAGTTAAAGAACCGGTACCTATTGGCGAATTGGGTATAAAGGAAGCCGTTACAGATATGGAAGGAACAGTTTGAGTTGTAGAAACAGTACCTGTATTTGTTGCTACACAACCATGAGCATCGGTTACTAATAAACTATAAGTGCCTGCTGGTTCGTTAGTAAGTACAGGAGTAATGGTAGAGGTTGAAACTACACTACCCGTTGGTACAGTTGCCCATTGAAAAGTATAAGGCGCAGTACCACCGCCAACATTACTCAAATTAATATTTACAACACCCCCTGTTTGATTACATGTTGCCGTATCTAAAGATGCGCTGTTAAGATTAACCGTTGGAGTATTTACATATACAGTAACCGTTGTAGGGGTACTTGGCGAGCAACCACTTTCTGTTCCGCTAACGGTATAAGTAGTAGTTACCGTAGGGCTTACTATAGGATTTGCGGTATTTGCTCCGGTTATTGTACTTGACGGATTAGCCGTCCAGGTATAGCTTAATGTAGAAGGAGTAACCGTAAGTATTTGCGATTTACCACCGCATATTGTATCGCTGCTTTGCCCTACAATACTTATTGTTGGAGGAGCGGTAACACTTACCGTAACCGCTATAGAATTATGATTAATACAACCGGCAGTGCTTGTTCCAACCACACTATAAGTAGTTGTTATGGTAGGATTGGCAATTGGGTTAGCAATAGTAGAATCATTTAGCGTGGTTCCAGGTGTCCAGGTGTATGTATTTGCTCCGCTTACAGAAAGTGTTGTTGAACCTCCGCTACAAATAGTAGGAGAAGCCGTTGAGGTAAGTGTATAAGAGGGCAATGGGCTTACATTTACCGTAACCGTCGCAATAGATGAAGCACCGCTACAACCTGCCGCTGAAGTTCCTGTAACCGTATAAACCGCAGTACTACTTGGCGATACCACATCAGAAGATGAAGGTGTAGTGCCATCACTCCATGTGTAGGTATTTGCGCCACTTGCTGTTAATGTGGTTGTTTGTCCGGCACAAATAGCAACTGGGTTACTCGATGTAATAGATACAGTAGGCGTTATATTTACATTAATTGTAATCGGAAACGGGCTACCCACACATCCACTGGCATCAGCGCCCAAAATGCTATATGTAGTAGTGTTTACAGGGTTTGCCGTAAAACTTGCTCCTACACTTGGTGAGGCTATTGCGCCACCCGTTATAGTATAGGTTGTTCCTCCGGTGGGCGTAATAGTTGTACTGCTCCCTGAACAGATTGTATAATCAGATGCCGTTGCGGTTATGGTTGCTGAACCCGGGGTTACAATACTAAACGTTTGAATAGCCACACATCCATTGGCATCCGTTACAGAAACCGTATAAGTATTAGCGGCAATGTTATTAGCTGTATTGGTTGTGCTGATAATAGGAGATTGCCAAGTATATGTATAACTGCTATTCCAACCGCCGCTTGCTGTAACCGTAGCACTGCCCGTAGCACTGCCGCAGGCAGTGGTGGTGGTATTAACAGGTGCAATACTTAAAGAAGTTGTGGGGGCTGCTATACTTACTGTTTGTGTAGATGAGCAACCATTAGCATCTGTTATGGTGGCTGTATGCGTACCTGCTGAAAGTGTGGTATTTGTTAATCCAACTGCGCCATTATCCCAGTTTACAGTATAGCTTGGCGAAGAACCCGCTGTCGCGCTTACAGTAGCCGCCCCCGTTGAACTACCCAAACAAACAACATTTGCGCTTCCTGTTAGCGATAAAGCAGGTGGTTGATTTACATTTACGGTAGCTGTTATAGCATTACTTGCCATACAACCACTGGCAGTTCCGCTTACGGTATATATTGTGGTGGTGCTTGGATTTACACTAACAGAACTGGTTGATGCCCCACCCGGAGACCATGTATAACTTGCTAAAGAAGAAGGATTAACCGAAAGAACCTGTGTACTTCCGTTACATATGGTATAAGTATTGCTTCCCACAAAACTTAGCGTTGGAGGAGCATTTACATTAACCGTAATCGGTAAAGGTGTCGGGTTTGTACAACCTGCAGCACTTGTACCAATTACACTATACGTAGTAGTAATGGTTGGCGTTACGGCAATGCTTGCCGTAGGTGTTGCACCTGTACTCCAGGTATAGCTATTTGCTCCGGTTACAGAAATTACCGACGAACCACCCGCACAAATGGTAGGAGAAGCCGCCGATGTTAGCGTATAAGTTGGTAATGGATTTACAGTTACTGTAACCGTTAAAGGTGTCGGGTTAATACAATTGTTAGTACTTGTACCAATTACACTATAAGTAGTAGTTAAAGCCGGACTTACGGTAATACTTGCCGTTGTTGCCGAAGTATTCCATGTATACGTATTCGCGCCGCTTACAGTAAAACTTGCGGAAGCTCCCGTACAAATAGTAGTAGAAGTGCTTGGCGAAACCACATAAACAGGTGATGGGTTTACCGTAACAGTTACTGTTACAGGTGCTGAAACCGCACATCCATTACTGTTTTTTCCTGTTACACTATAAACCGTTGTTGTACCTGGACTCACGCTAATGGTACTGGTTGTTGCTCCTCCCGGCATCCAAGTGTAGGTGCTTCCTCCCGTAGCGGTTAATACAGCACTACTGCCATTACATATAGTTGTACTGCCTGTAGCCGTATATGTGGTTGGCAAGCTAACCAATGCCCATGGAGAGAAGGTAGATTGCCCCGTTGTAGGTCCTACTGTGCCTATGGTAGCGCCGGTTACGCCCGTGCTTCCAGCTCCTATGGGCACATCCCAACCGGCTCCGTTCCAATGCTCGGCTTCAAAAGTTCCGGTGGGATTACTGGTTGTATTTTCTGTTCCTAAATAACTAAAGGTTAAATTGGCTGTGGTAGTAGCCGTAGTTTGTATATCCCAAAACCTATCAATTACCGCCGTAACAGAGTCTCCTAACGCGTTCATCGAAGAGCAATTCATACTCGTGACCCCTGCCACATCGCTTAGTGTAGGGTGAGGCATATTTTGCGCATTGGTGTGCCATGTAGATGTAAATACATTAGCACTGCCTGCTGTAGTTTTATTAAACGTAAACGGAATGTAATTGGCAGGCACAGCACCCATACCAAACGGAAAAATATAAGTACCCGTGTTTGCACCCGCATTCCATTTTACATAATTGTATTGGGCTTCCGAAATAATGTACCCCCCGGCACCCGTGCGAATAATACCAGTCGTATTAGGTTGGTCAACTACTATAAAATTATTAGTTGCCTGCGTACCGCCACTCATCACAATATAGTCTCCGTTTATAACTAACGCGTTTTGCGCGTAGCCCACAGTAGAAACGAAACCCGAGAAAAGAAGAGAAACAAAAAGTATGTAAAGAAGCTTCTTCATGGAAAAACAAATATACTTTTTTTTACATACAACAACACAAATGGGCGTAAATAAAATAGACGCAGATTGTGCGGATGTCATTTCGACTGCAATGACAAATCTATTGTTTATTAGTTGGGTGTTCCGGCATACTGGCACACTTAAAATAATAAAGAGAGCGTTGTTACGTTCATGGTGTTTACTAATAAAATTCACTCCATGAAAACAATCAAGTTTACAGCAGTTACTATTTTCATTATAGCTACCAGAGCGTATGATTATATGTGTACTCAAGCCTTTACACCCGATCTTTCAAAAGAGTCAAACCCGCTTGTTTCTGTTTTTGGGTTTCATTGGACGAGATTAATGACCATATTAATTGTTTTAGGCATTTATGTAATTTATGCCTACTATGTTAGTTTATTTAGCACGGTTAATATCCTTCCGGCAGAAAAGGGCTTATCCTTTAAAGAGTTTGCAACCTATGTATATCTGGGGCATCAAGATTCGTGGCTTGCCATCCTATGGAAATTGCCCAACAGCTTTACTCGTTTTAATGTTGCTTGTGGCTCGGTACTATGTTATACTGTTGTTTGGGCGGGTGTAATTACAACCGGCATGTGGCTGCTAATTAATAATACAAATTGGTATTATCAATCGTATCATAAACCAGGCACAATTATTTCTATAATAATTTTAGGAGGGTTTACAATCATGTATTTGAATTTCAAAAAGCTTTATAGAAATTATTGCGCGATTAAGTAAGATGTTTCTTTACACGTTAAATCCTTTCTATTAAAAAAGCAGAAGAGATTTTTCGTTATTAAAACCACAGTTAAACGCTTTTCAATAAAAATTTTCATTTTCATAAAATTAAACTACTTTAGTTGCTGCATTTAAGATTCATTAATTAAATTGTAAACTATGAAAACAAGTTACAGATTATTCAAATTAGCGCAGATAATTCTTATCTCTTATATCTCAATTCTCACATCTCATATCTGTACGGCTCAAAACGTGGGTATGAATAGCACAGGCGCAACACCTAATTCTTCTGCCAAGTTAGACCTTCAAACAGGAAACAATTATGCAAGCCCTAATGGCAAAGGACTTCTTATACCAACAGCGAGTCTTACAAGTACAGGAGATGCTGTTACGGTAAATACCCCTGCAACTTCTTTACTTGTTTATAATGCGGCAACTGCTGGCGTAAGTCCCAACAACGTATTACCCGGTTTTTATTATTGGAATGGGGTTAAGTGGGTTGCCTTTGAAGGCTCCGGAAGCAACAACTGGGCTTTATTAGGCAATGCGGGTACAGTTGCCACAACAAATTTTATGGGAAGCACCGATGCCAACGATGTTGTTTTTAAGGCAAACAACGCCGAAGTTTTTAGAATGGGAAATGCCAATAAAAACCTGATGGTAAACAGCACTAACAATACGAATGCGTTTTTATCATCCGCTACGTCTACAGCGATGCACGGCATATACTCTTTAGTTACAGGAGCAAGCACAGGCAACGCGATATTTGCCGAAACACAATCAACAACGGCAGATGCGCTGGTAGTAAAAGTTACCAATGCTTCATCGTCAAGTAATTGCATTACCGCCGATGCCACAGGTGGTAACGGCAAAGGAAATGCCATTAATGCTTCGGGTAATGGGTTGCCAAACTACTCTACTATTTATGGTGTGAGCACCCCTTCTGTTAGTGGAACAGGTTTTGATATCACATTATCCAATCACACAATAGGTTCATCTATTAATTTATCAGCGGCAAACTGTAACTATGCTTTTGCTATACATGGCGAAGTACAGCAAGCTCAATCTGAGCCATCCGCAGGTGTTATTGGTCTTAACTCTCATTTAGGTGTGTGGGGAGCCTTAGGCTACAGAACTATAGGGTCAGTTAATTACGGCGGATATTTTGATGCCAGTCAAACAAGCGGTACGGGAAGGATGAGTAGTACAGCCAGTCAAAATGATTTATCGAATATTGGTATCGGTGCTTACGGAGATTTATTTGGAGCTGTGGTTAAAGGTACTGCATATGGAATGACTGTTTCAGGAGAAAGAGTTTCTTTATTTGTAGATGGTAAAACGGTGGTTAACCAACCTATTACTGAGGTAACAAGAACTGCAAGCAACCAGACTATGGTAAATTACACTTCTGTTTCTGCTACTCCGGTTTTACAACTAAATGGTACCGCAAGAATGGTAAATGGTGTTTCGGTTATCACAATAGATAGAGAAAGTCTAAGTCAATACGCTAATATCGAAGATTTAACCATTATAGCAACTCCCGCGGGTCAAACTAATGGCGTGTATGCTGAATTAAGTGGGAATGAATTAACCATTAAAGAAAATAACGGAGGTACTTCAAACACTAAAGTAAGCTGGATAATAGTAGGACAAAGAAATGTACAAAATACAGCGTTACCTGATGAAGTAAAAGCTACCGATTTTGATGCTAACCTGAAAGGTTTTATGCATAGCGAGAATGATAAAACCACCCCAAGCACCGGACTCTACTGGGATGGAAATAAATTAAATACAGGAATATCTCCTACGGCTAAAGGAAAGCATTAAGCCATTAAGAAGTGGATGGATTAATTAAGGTTATTCTCTCCTTGCGAAGGAGTTTAAAAACTAAACCAACTAAAAACCCCATCAAGTAGCCTATTACTTGATGGGGTTTGTTTCTTACTGAACTATTTCTTTCAAACTTTATCTGTGATGCCCTCCACCACCATGGAAACCACCACCTCCGTGAAATCCGCCACCGCCATATCCACCATGAAATCCACCGGTATTTCCACCTCTCCAACCAAATCCGCCACGTGGTCCATAATACCCTCCTCTACCACCGCCGTATCCACCTCTCCAGCCATATCCTCCATAGCCACCTCTCCAACCGTAACCGCCCCAGCCATATCCACCTCTCCAACCTAAGCCTGCATAATATCCGCCATAACCACCCCAACCATAACCGCCTCTCCAACCGTAACCACCCCAACCATATCCACCATACATAGGAATTCCCCAAAATAAAGAAGGCATACCTATCATAAAGTTGAGACCTACACCATATCCTCCGTATCCACCATAACCTGAATTATAATAGTTATTGGAGTTATAATAATTACCGGACACAGGAGCTTGGCTTTGTCCTCCTTGACCCTGATTATAAACATCATCCGAGTAATAACCATCATCTTTGTTATAACTGTTGTTATTATTCGATTGACTGGCAGTAGACTGCCCACCACCATTATTTCCATTAAAAACATCCTTCGTTCCATTTTTATATTCAATCAAGGAAACACTATTCTTATTAATGGTATAGATAGGTCCCTCTAAGTTTGTTGACTTCTGATAACGAATTTCATGTTGAGTTATTTCATACACTTTTGCAGGAATCATGCTTCCGCTTTTAGTGTATATGGTGTCCTGAGCATGAAGTATATTAGCTGTTGCTACAACAATTAATATGGTTTTTATGTTTTTCATTGCTTTATGTTTTGGTTATATAAAGATACTACATAAATCGTGCCAAAGTCAATTAAAATGTGTTAATGTTTAATTAACAGGACTGTTAATATTTACCTAAAACCACTTGAAATGTTTGCTTGGTTTTTTATATACAGCTTTTGGACGAAAATCTATGAGAGTATATTTCACTCCCACTCCGTAACAAACATCACTTAAGCCAAAGCCCACATCCGTATCTGAAACACGATACCTAACTTCTCCATACGCATCAAAACGTGGAAGCACTTTAAACTCGAACCCAATGCCAATATTAGCGCCAAAGTAAATGGTTTTATAATTTGTGTTTGGTTGAATCTTCGCGTCAGCAGCACTATTATAATCATCAACACCTGTATAAAAACTTTTCCAAACTTGAGAAGAAGCACCCAGTATAAAATAAACGATACCTACATTACCTGTAAAGTGCATTAGAAAATGAGCGTCAATATCAAAATAAGTATTTCTTACATTTAACCAAGTAGGTATAAGATTCGCCTTTTCAACCCGGGAGTAATCCGCTACAAAGCGTATATTATTGTTGGGTTGGTAATATAGGCGACACGAAAGAGCAGGGTAATAAGGATTGGCTTGCGCGTTTTTAAAAAAATTTAAACTGGTAATTAACCCGCACACACCAACCTGAAGTATATTCGTTTTATTATAGTTACCTGTTGTATCTTTTTTGGGATGAGTTTTACTTACTTGGTTTTGTGCAGGTTTTGGCAGAGTATTTGCATCGTTGTTACCCTGAGTTTGTTGAGGATTATTTTCCGGAACATAATCTCTGCCATTTATAATTTGCGCAGAGCTGCTTGCGCATATAGCAGATAAGAGAGTGACTGTAAAAAGTAATTTTCTCATGTATTGTAAAAGTACAATGTTTATCATTTCAACAGCAAACAGAAATGTTAATATTCCTTTAATTACTCCACATACAATACAAGCCCTTTTAGATATTCTCCTTCCGAGAAGTTAGGAGATATAGGGTGGTCAGCAGGTTGAGTCAGGTAATGTAATATCTTAACCCTTCTTCCGCTTTCATAAACAGCCGCGTTAATCGTATTAAAAAACAGATTCTTATCTACTACACCCGAACAGGAGAAAGTAAACAAAATACCATTATGTTTAATTAATCTCAATGCCATTTCATTTAGTCTTTTATAACCTATAACGGCATTATGTTTTACGTCTCTGCTTTTGGCAAAGGCAGGCGGATCAAGAATAATCACATCATATACATCTTTTTTATCTTTCAAAAAATCAAAGGTGTCTGCACAAAAACTTTGATGATTACTTAACTTATTTAATTCAATATTTTTATCGGTTATCTCCATAGCAGATTTAGATACATCAACCGAATAAACTTCTTTTGCCCCTGCTGTCGAAGCATACACAGAGAAACCTCCCGTATAACAAAAGGTATTTAATACGGTTTTATCTTTCACATACTCAGCAAGTAGTTTTCTATTCTCCCGTTGGTCAATAAAGAAGCCTGTCTTTTGTCCCTTCTCCCAATCCACATAAAAACTAAAATCATTCTCAGTTACAATAGTGTTACCTGCATCTCCCAACATAAAGCCATTAGTAATATTTATCGCATAATTCTTTGGCAGAGTTTCTTTACTCTTATCGTAAATGGTTTTTAGTTGTGTACCATATACTTCTTTAATCGCCTTGGCAATGTGCTCCACGTTGCGATGCATACCAACGGTGTGACATTGAATTACCACATGTCCATTATAATAATCAACAATTAAACCGGGCAATCCATCGGCCTCTCCAAAAAACAAACGATATACATTAGTATTCGGGTTATTTGTAATGCCAACATACGTGCGGTAAGCATAAGCTTTGTTAATCTTATTCAACCAAAAGACTTCGTCAATGGCTACCTGCTCAAAAGAAATAATCCTTACTGTAATGCTATTTTGCACCTGATAATGCCCAATACCTAAAAACTTTTTATCGGCAGAGAATACCTCAACTGTATCGCCGTCTTTTGCTTCACCTTCCGTAATCTTAATGGCACCTGAAAACACCCATGGATGTTGGCGCAGCAAAGGCATTTCCTTGCCCTTGTGCAGAATAATTTTTGTCATCATCTTTTGCAAAGATAGCATCAAATAAGTTAAGCCACAGATTACACGAATTACGCAGATACAAAATATCTGTGCTATCTGCGGAATCTGTGGCAAACAAATTTATTCCCTATCTTTGACAAATTTTTTCGCTATGAACGCTCCCTACGCAAACAAATTTGTACCCGAAGGTTTAACGTATGATGATGTACTGCTTGTGCCGGCATACTCAGAAGTGTTGCCGCGCGATGTAGAAACCAAATCGCTCTTCTCAAGAGAGATAACGCTTAACGCACCCATTGTTTCTGCGGCGATGGATACAGTTACTGAACACCGCATGGCTATTGCCATTGCGCAAGAAGGGGGTATTGGTGTATTGCATAAAAATATGAGTATTGTTGCTCAGGCACAAGAAGTACGCAGGGTAAAACGTTCTGAAAGTGGCATGATTATGGACCCCGTTACACTTTCAGAAACGGCCACCATTGCAGATGCTATGGTGCTGATGCACGAAAATAAAATAGGTGGTATACCGGTAGTAGCTGCTGATGGAAAGCTTGTGGGCATTGTTACCAACCGTGATTTACGTTTTGAAAAGAATCATAAACGACCTGTACGCGAGATAATGACTCCGCGCGATAAAGTGATTGTAGCGCAACATGGCATTACCTTAAAGAAAGCGGAAGAGATTTTACAGCAATACAAAATAGAGAAACTACCCATCGTTGATAAGCACAATAAACTGATTGGCTTAATTACCTATAAAGACATTATTAAAACCAAAGTACACCCCAATGCTTGTAAAGATGATATGGGACGCTTGCGAGTGGCTGCCGCTTTGGGCATTACGGCTGATACCATGCAACGTGCCGAGGCTTTGGTTGCCGCAGGCGTGGATGCCATGATTATTGATACCGCACACGGACACTCAAAGGGTGTGATGGATATGGTGCGTTTAGTTAAAAAACAATTTAAACACACACAAATTATTGCCGGAAACATTGCCACAGGAGAAGCTGCCTTGGCTTTGGTAAAAGCAGGCGCAGATGGAGTGAAGGTGGGTATTGGTCCGGGCTCTATTTGTACTACGCGTGTTATTGCAGGTGTGGGTGTTCCTCAATTATCAGCTGTGTTGGAAGTAGCCCATGCGCTTAAAGGAAAGAATGTTCCGCTGATTGCAGACGGTGGTATTCGTTTTAGCGGAGATATTGTAAAAGCCCTTGCCGCAGGTGCTGGTTCCGTTATGTTAGGTTCTTTATTTGCGGGTATGGACGAATCTCCGGGAGAAACCATTATATACGAAGGAAGAAAGTTTAAATCATACCGAGGGATGGGTTCTATAGAAGCTATGCAAATGGGTTCTAAAGACCGCTATTTTCAGGATGTGGAAGATGACATTAAGAAGTTAGTTCCTGAAGGTATTTCCGGACGTGTGCCCTACAAAGGCATGGTATCTGAAGTAACATACCAACTAATGGGCGGCTTGCGTGCAGGTATGGGCTATTGCGGCGCAAAAAACATTAGCGCGTTGCAACAAGCTAAGTTTATACGCATTACACAGGCAGGTGTAATTGAAAGCCATCCGCATGATGTGTTTATATCCCGCGAAGCACCTAACTATAGCAGGAAGTAAGTCTTCATTGACCTTTACAATGGCGAAAATTAAATTTACGTTAGGTTTTGGTTTACCTTAGCAATAGCCCTTCATCTTATATATAAACCAACCCATGATTTCGTGTATTAGCAAAGTGCTTGCGTGCAAAGCACCGGGGTCGGGTACAAACAAAAAATCAAACTCATACTTCCGTGGCCCGCTGTACCTATCGGTAGGATAAAGCACAATTTTATTTATACCTGCTTTATTAAAGCAACCCTTTGCACGTCTTAAATGAAAAGCCGAGGTAACAAACAAAACAGAATCCTGTATATGTAAACTATCCATCAGGTGTCTGGTAAACAGGGCATTCTCTCGGGTATTTTTCGATTCATTCTCAATAATAATGGTAGAATCGGCATAACCGCACTTTAGTAAATACTTCTTTAAAATAGCGGCTTCCTTTTCTTCAGGATGATTAATACTTCCGGAGCCTCCGGTAATAATCATTTTTTGTATTTGTTTACTTCCCAACAAGGGTAGTGTTTGAAAAAGTCTGTCGGCATTGCGCAAAAACTGGGGTTTATCCTGCCGGGCGTCATACCAAATCATTCCCCCTAACACAACGGCGTATTTATACTTTTGCGTGGGTTTTAAATCGGGGGTGGTTACTTCCCAAGCCCTCATACATTCATCAACGATAAAAGAATTAGAAAAAACATACAAAAGACAAACTGCCCAAATAACAAGTTTCTTTTTACGAAGCCTATCTTTGACAAAAAAAGCAATGATACATAAGGCAAAAACCCAGATTAAAGGTGTAATTAAAAAAGCCAGTATCTTAGAGAAAATAAAAAACACGAAAGCAAAAATAAGTAATTAGATGAAAGTAAGCCACAGATTTCGCAGATTAAGCTCCATCCTGCGGTTATTATTAAGTGCTATTACCATAGCTTGCTTTATATGGTTATTAATTTATGCCGAGCTGGACTTATACTTAGTAAAGATTTCATACGGACAAGTAAACATTTTATTAAACACCGAGAAGATTGAAACCATTTTAAAGAGTGATGAGTTAAGTAAAGAAGACAGGCAAAAAATTGGATGGATAGAAGAAATAAAAAAATACTCGGTAGATAGTTTAGGATACAAACCCACCAATAATTTTACAACTTATTTTAACCAGCATAACCAACCCATATTATGGATAGTTACAGCCTGCAAACCCTTTTCCTTTGAAGCTTATGAATGGATTTTTCCTATTGTAGGGAAGGTATCTTATAAAGGGTTCTTCAATAAAAGCACGGCAGAAAAGGAACGCTTTAAACTTTATATGCAAGGCTATGATGCCGATATATCTGAAGTAAGTGCCTGGAGTACCTTAGGCTGGTTGCCCGACCCTGTATTATCATCTATGTTAAGCAAATCAAAAGGAAGGATGGCAAATCTGTTCTTTCACGAATTGTTTCATGCTACCTACTATGCGCCAAGCAGCGTTGATGTAAATGAAAATTTAGCCAACTTTATTGCCCGAAAAGCCACCCTTCAATTCCTGCAAAATGATAGTGCTGAACTTACTAAGTTTCTAAATACTATACAGGATGACTCTATCTACAATACATTTATTTTTAAAGGTTATGAAAGATTAAAAAAGGTATATGCGGAAAGCGCGTCTAAAGACGATAATCTTCGTTTAGTGGAGAAAGAAAAAGCATTAGCAAGTATTTATAGAGAAACCTTTGATATAAAACTCCACTACCCAAAACGTTATAAGGAGTATAACAAACAGATTCTATTTGTTAAGAATTCGTTTTTTATAGATGCACACAGATACGATGGGCTCTCTGACTCATTAAATGAGGTTTTTAAAAAAAAGTACGGCGGAAATCTTAAAAAGATGATAGCTGACCTAAAAAAATAAAAATTATGTATCTTTAGGGGCTTTTTAAAAATTGGTCCGATTTTTGATAGGAAACAGAAACTAAAAACAGTATCAGGCATGAAAAAAATAGTATCAGCAATCATTTTAATAGCAACAGTAGCCACTTTGCAGGCGCAAACCAAGCCTCAGCAAGGGCATGAAGTAAAGGTAACCATTAAGGGAATTAAAGATTCAGTATGTTATCTTACCATTTACAGATGGGAAGGACAGTATTACGCGGATACCGCAGTGGTAAAAAAAGGCGGCACGATGGTGTTTAAAGGAAATAAACCCTTAGAGAAAGGATTATACTCTATCGTTGGAGGTAAGAAAAACGCGTTGTATTTTGATTTACCTGTAACTGAGCAAAAATTTTCTATTGTTACAGATACCGCTGATATATATAAGAACATGAAAATTACAGGTCCTACGGTTAATGAAGACTTTAGAAAGTTTGTAATCTTTATGTCTACTCACTACAAAGAAGCTTATGATTTTGAACAGGAAACCAAAAAGAAAAAAGACCCGGATTCTACTAAACTAATCAGAGAAAACAAGACCAAACATTTTGATGAAATTAAGAAGTATCAAAAAGATTATTTAACAGCCAATCCTAACACTTACTTAAGTACCATTATTCGATTGCAGTCGGATGTAGAGATGCCGCCTATCCCTAAAGCATCCAATGGCCGCAAAGACTCTTCTTGGGAATACAATTATTATTTGCAACATTATTGGGATGGTATTCCTTTAAATGATGAAGGTACCGTTCATACTAACAAGCTTTTTTCAAATAAACTCAAAACATTTTATGAGAAAACTTTAATCCAATCACCCGACACGCTTATTAAGTATGGCGATTGGTTGGCAAGACAAACCCAGGGTGATAAGGAAATGTTTAAATACATTGTTTACTACATGACCTATACCAGCGAATCTTCCAAGATAATGGGGCATGATGCCGTGTTTGTACACCTTATAAACGAATACTACCGCACAGGCAAAGCTTATTGGATGGACGAGAAGCAAACCAAGAAAATGCTTGAGCGCGGTGACATTTTAGAGCCTCTTTTATTAGGAAATAAAGCTCCTGAAATGAACATGATTGATACCACAGGCGCTAAAACCATTAAGAAACTGGGCATGGATACCATAACCAGTAGCGAGAGACTGACTACTGTGTTTACAGATAATTATGCCGCATTGCAAAAGCTGTTTGTTCCGCTATACAGTATTAAAGCGGATTATACCGTAGTTATTTTTTGGGATGTAGATTGCGGGCATTGCCAAAAAGATATACCTAAACTAAAAGAGGTTTATGACAAGATGAAAGCTGACGGCAAAAGCGTTGAAGTATATAGCGTTTATACCCACTTTGAAGTGGACAAATGGAAAAAGTTTATCCGCGAGCATAAGTTAAACTGGGTAAATGTATACAACGGGGTACACTTAATAGATTTAAAAGTAAAGTTTGATATATACAGTACGCCTGTAATTTACTTGTTGGATAAAAACAAAGTAATTAAAGCTAAACGTATAGGTGTTGAGCAGGTAGAAGATGTAATAAACAACCTTAGCCGTATTAAATCCTAAAGAGATTAATTAAAACTCTCTTAGCTAAATTGTAAAAGACCTTATTACTATTTATCAGATTTACTGAAAGATTAAACAGTCTTGGATTATTAATAAGTAACTCTCTTATTAAATAACTGCGGCGATGTTCTTTCCATAGTTTATTATACACTGTTTTATCATATTGTTTCATAAAAGAGGCGGAGTAGTTATTTTGCTCAAAACATTTCTTAGCCTGCCAACCGGCATATCTGCCTGATACCATTGCCTGCCCTATTCCCTCTCCGGTTAAAGGGTCTATTAATGAAGCGGCATCTCCACACAGCATAAATCTATTACCGGATATAGGTACTTTGCGCGAGCCCAAAGGCAAACCATATCCTTTTATATCGCTTATCATTTCAGCACTTTCAAATCTTTCTTTCAAATATGGAACAGTTTCTAAAACGTGAGTCATCTCTTGTCGCAGGTTTAGTTTTCTATCTGAAACAGTTTTCGATAATAAACCCAAGCCAACATTTGCCTGATTATTTGGTAGAGGAAATATCCAGAAATACCCGGGTATTAAATCTTTAAGAAAATGTAACTCAAAGGTCGCTTTGGGTATATCCTTTACATTCTTAAAATAAGCCCGTACGGCAGCTGCATGATGCTTTGGGTCTAACTGAGTTTGTGTAAGCTTTTTGCGTGTTACACCTTGCTCTCCATCACAACCAATAAGTAATTGTGCTTCCAGTTTCATCGTAGAATCTAAATCCACCTCCACTCCCCTATCGTTTACAAACACATCTTTAACAGCCGTATTTAAAAAAAGTTTTACGTTTGGTAATTGCTTAACAAGCCCTAACAGAAAATCATCAAACTCCATACGCGTGCTTATAAAGCCATCTTCTCCATAGCTTATATCCAGTACCTTTTTATTCGGGCTTACCACTCTAATAGTATTTACTTTTTCTTTAGCGGTAAAATCTAATAATGCCTTAGCATAAACAGGATTTATCGTATTTAAAACTTTAGGCGCATAAGCGGCTATAGCATCTCCGCAAGTCTTATCACGAGGGAAATTACTTTTATCAACCAAAGCTACTTTTAATCCGGAATTGCCTAAAGCTAATGCACAGGTTGTACCCGCCGGACCAGCACCACAAATAATAACATCAAACTTTTCTGTCATTGATTAGACGCACTTACGCCAAAGCTTTATTCTTCTTAACCACTACATCATATAGGGTTTCGTACTCTTTTAAGATTTTGGTAATATCAAAATCTTCCGCGCGTTTATAAGCAGCAGTTCTGAACATAGCAAGTGTAGTTTCATCCGATAAGATATGTACAGCGTTCTTTGCCATATCATCTACATCTCCCACATTGCTCATATAGCCCGTAACACCATTAATATTTAGTTCAGGTAAACCACCTGTGTTAGTTGATATAACCGGTATCTTCATAGCCATAGCTTCTAAAGCTGCTAAACCAAAACTTTCTGTCTCTGAAGGAAGAATAAATAAATCCGCAATAGACAACACATCTTTTGGGTCGGCAATTTTACCCACAGAGATTATATCGCCACAGGTATCTAACTCTCTGCAAAGTTTATCTATCACAGCACGTTCAGGCCCGTCGCCTACTAAAATTAATTTAGTAGGTATTTGTTTTCTTACCTTATCAAACACACGCAATACATCGTCCACCCGCTTTACTTTGCGGAAGTTTGATATATGTATCATTATCTTTTCTCCGTTGGTGGCGTAACGATGTCTGCTGCATTTATCAATGTTTACATTGTACTCTCTTAAATCAATAAAGTTGGGAATTACTTCTACTTCTTTATGCAAATCAAAAATAGAAAGGGTGTCTTGTTTTAAACTTTCTGAAACGGCAGTAACCGCATCACTATTCTCTAAAGAGTATTTAATAACGGGAAGAAAAGCAGGGTCGCGCCCAACAAGCGTAATATCTGTTCCATGCAACGTAGTGATGAAAGGTATATGAATGTTTTTTGTAGCCAGTATGTTCTTTGCCATCAAAGCTGCCGAAGCATGCGGAATAGCATAATGCACATGCAGCAAATCCAACGCCTCATGTTGTGCCACATCAACTATCTTGCTTGCTAAGGCCGATTCATAAGGCTGGTATTCGAACAAAGGATAATCGCTTACGTTTACTTCGTGATAAAAAATATTCTCGGTAAAATAGCTTAACCTGAATGGCTGACTATAGGTTATAAAATGTATCTGATGCCCTTTTAAAGCTAAAGACTTTCCTAACTCTGTGGCTACAACACCGCTACCACCAAAGGTAGGATAGCAAACAATTCCTATTTTCATTCTATTCTATCTTTATTTTTTCCCGCTGATTGCGCTGATGTTCGCAGATTTTATCCGCGCTAATCTATGTTATCTGCGGGAGATTTTTAATACTTCAATAAAGCCTCCATAGCAACCTCAACCTTCTCCGCGTTAGGTAACATGGTTTTCTCTAAGGTGCTGTTAAGCGGAATGGCTGGCAGATTTTCTGCACCGATGACTTTAACAGGTGCATCTAATTGCTCGAAACAATTTTCACTAATACGGGCCGCTATGCTTTGTGCAAAGCTATTGTTTTTGGGTTCTTCGGTTAATACCAATACCTTACCATGTTTTTTAGCGGAAGCATAAATAGTTTCTTCATCCAACGGAGATAGCGTTCTCAAATCAACAATTTCTATTTGATTAGGGAATTTCTTAGCCGCGTTCTTAGCCCAGTACACACCCATGCCATACGTAATAACCGTAAGAGTAGCCCTCCCCAACCCTCCCAAAGGGAGGGAGCTTGTGAGATGAAGTTCTCCCCCTTCGGGGGAGTTAGAGGGGGCTGTTTGCACTATACGCGCTTTCCCCAACGGAATAATATAATCCTCATCAGGCTCTATGGTCTTGGCATCTTCAGTTCCTTTTATTTTACTCCAGTACAAACCTTTGTGCTCTAACATCAGCACTGGGTTCGGGTCGTAGTAAGCAGCTTTCATCAAACCTTTTAAATCGGCACCGGTGCTTGGGTAACAAACCTTTATACCTTTAATGTTGCATACTACACTCTCTACACTGCTGCTGTGATAAGGACCACCACTGCCATAAGCGCCAATGGGTACACGCAGAATACAACTAACAGGCCATTTACCATTTGATAAATAACAGGAACGGGCTACCTCGGTAAATAACTGGTTTAAGCCGGGCCAAATGTAATCCGCAAACTGAACCTCGACAATGGGTTTTAAGCCCACCGCACTCATGCCCACGGTAGAGCCTATAATAAAAGCCTCCTGTATAGGAGTATTAAACACACGGTGATTGCCAAACTTTTGCGCCAGCGTGGCAGCTTCTCTAAACACACCGCCCAGGCGGTAACCCACATCTTGTCCGTATAACAAACACTCGGGGTGTTTTTCCATCAGCTCGCGTATGGCAAACAAAGCGGCATCAACCATTACGGTTGGTTGCTTGCCAGCGGGTGCGCGGTTCCCTTTTTCTTCGGTTATCGGTGTCGGTGCAAAATCGTGTGTAAATAAATCTTCGGGTCTTGGGTCTTCTGCCTGCAAAGCTTTTTCATAATCAGCTTTTACAAGAGCAGTTGCCGCATCTTCTATTTTCTTTAATTCTTTTTCTTCAACACGCTCAATCAACAAACGGTTGCGCAATTTAGGCAGTGGGTCTTTCTTTAATGCTTCTTCCAAATCATCGCGGTACCACTCTTTACGCACACCCGATGTATGATGATTGAGCAATGGTACTTTAGCATGTACCAAAAACGGGCGACGTTCTTTTCTTATAATCTCAATAACTTCCTGCAACGTAGTAAACGACTTTACAAAATCTGTCCCGTCGATAGTGCGGGTTTCCAATCCTTTAAAACCTTTGGCATATTCGCTGGCATCTTGTGCACGAATTTCTTTTGCGTTGGCAGATATATCCCACTCATTATCCTGCACCAAATATAATATAGGCAACTGCTTTAAAGCCGCCATCTGAAAGGCCTCGGCTACTTCGCCTTCGGTAATACAGGCATCGCCTAAAGAGCAAACCGTAATGGGGTTCCCGCCTTTATAATCTTTTTGTTGTTTGGTAATTTCCAAATACTGCATACCCAAAGCAATACCCGTACTTGGTATGGCTTGCATACCTGTAGCACTGCTCTGATGCGGTATTTTGGGCATATCATCTCTGCGCAAACTGGGGTGCGAGTAATAGGTTCTTCCGCCCGAAAAGGGGTCATCGCGCTTAGCCAGCAATTGCAGCATCAACTCATAAGGCTGCATACCAATGGATAGCAAAATACTATCATCGCGGTAATACGGACTAACAAAATCCTGGGGCAGCAACTGCAAACCAAGGGCTATTTGTATGGCCTCGTGCCCACGGCTGGTGGCGTGCACATACTTGGCGGTAACTTCTTTATTGGCTTCGTAAAGGTCTGTAAGGGCTTTGGCGGTACACATATAACCGTAAGCCTTTTTTAATATATCAACAGAAACTTCTTTACTCACTTTGGGTTGGGTTAAGGTTGGCATATTGCAAATTTAGAATTTAGAATTTAGAATTCAGAATTTAATATTAACCTATCTCCACACTTTTAACAGGCATTTTTATCGTTATATTTGCATAAATGAATAAGCAATCTATCATAACATCTATACAAGCTGAAAAAAACTATTTGCAGCAACACTTTGGTGTAGAAGAAATAGCTTTGTTTGGCTCTTATGCCCGTGGGGAAGAAAAGCCCGACAGTGATATAGATATATTGGTAGCTACCAAAACAAAAACGCTTAGTAATTATTTTTCATTGCTTGATTATTTACAAGCCAAATTCAATAAAAAAATTGATTTGGTTACCAAACACAAAGGCTTGTCAGAACGGTTTGTTACTATAATAAATAAGGATATTATTTATGTATAACGAAGTAATACTGGCAAAACTATATACCTGTTTAGAACATATTGAAGCCGTAGAAAAGTATTTTAAGAACGCCGAAAATGCCGAATACTTTTTTAATTTGAATGAAGGTTTGCAATATGATGCTGTTTTGATGCGCTTGCAGGCTTTAGGCGAAAACTTAAAACGCATTGCCCAAAAACATCCCTTTGTTATTGATGATTTGATGTATAAGGAAACCTATAATGTCATTCGTTTCAGGGATTATATCTCTCATCATTACGAACAAATAGAACACGAGGTGGTGTTTGATATATGCGCTGCTAAAATTCCTGAATTAAAAGCCTGCCTAACAGCACTTATTAAAAAAGTCTCGTAAAAACAGAAAATCTTTACTCACTTTGGGTTGGGTTAAGGTTGGCATAGGACAAACTTAGTGATTTTAATTATGAGTTTATTTTAGACTCAATTATTATTTTACAGCTAAGGATTATAAATTGAGCCGCATAAAAATGAAATTAAAACAGCAAATTTAATATGCCGACCACTTAGTTTAAATTCCTCTTCGTCTCGCATAAAGCTTATAATCTCATCGTCCTTTAAAGATGCAAATTGACCCTTTCCAATTTTATTTTTTATTTTATTGTAACCAATCAAAAACTGTTTAAATGCATCTTTATCATAATTTAAGTCATGTGCGATTGAATTTCTTAGTTTGTTTAATAATTTTAACTCCCTTTTCAACTCCGCGTTATTTTTAAAAAGACCTAAAATTTGGGCTATTTCAACCTTATTAGAATAGGTCAATTTTGAACCTTTATCCATTTTTTCTATAGACTTTGAGTCAATATAAAGATTTAAGGAATATTCAGTTAAAATATGTCCCTTAATAATAAGATTATCAATATCCCTACAATTTAATAATTGAACTAGATATGTATTAAAAAAATTATCACTCATTACGATACATATAAAGAACTAAACTACAAAATCTTCTTCTATTACTCTAAAAAAGTGGTTTTAGAGGCTTTAAATGTTAAAATTAGTCTATTTACCCTCCGGTATAAGCACGAAACCATGTGGTGGAGCTGCTAGACCTTACGGTGGAACAACTAGACCGTATAGTCTTAACATGAGACCTGAAAGTATAAGACTTAGACCGTGCGGTCTGACAAGAAGACCTTAAGGTGAAACGAATAAAACTTTAGGTGTTTTTCCTAAAATATAACGTAAAAAGGGCTGATAGTAAAGTATTAAGAGTATTGGGCTATATAACCAGCAGATTGTATTTTAAATAATGGTAAAACCTATAAACCAGATAACCGGAAGCAATACCTATAAGTGTAGATATAAGTACACTTAGGGGATAGTGGTCGCCCACATAAATTCTGCTGTAAGCCACTAAAAGCGACCAAATAACTAAAAGAATTTTAAACACTTTGAACCCCTCTTTTACGGTAAAAAACAAAAAAGAGCTTAAACAAAATATTAAGCAGGTTTTATAAGAAAAATAAGGTTGCAGGGTTGTTTTACAATCGTTATCCAACATACGCACAAATGAGGATATATTTGGGTTTAAGCATGGTCTTTCCCGGGTAATAAAGGCTTTAAACACATCGTTAAGCAAATAACGGCACAAAAAATATTGCATAACTAAAAACACCAGCACCAAAGAGATGTTTAGAAATGTATGATAATGAATATCGTTGCCCTTTAAATGTTTAATGATAATAATAGAGCATAATACGAACATTGGTATGTACGAAAGAATATTACTGGCTAAAATCATCAGGTAATCTAAAATGGTTTGGTGATTACCATTTAGAATAAGGAACAAGCTCTCATCAATTTTTTTTAACATGCACACATCCTTTCACGCAAAGATAATAAATTACGAGTTAGAGTTTGTTTAAATTTCATTTAAAAACTTTTTTATGGTTTTCCTTGACGAAAAAGTATTATAAAAAATATGAATAAAAATTTAAACAGCTTCTTAGAATATTAGCGGAAAAATATAGAACCAGAAGAAAGAGATTTGCTTTAAGGTTTAATCTTATCGCCGCTCTTTACAACCAAAATCTAAAACTTAAATGATTTTCCGAAGAGGTCTAATGAAATCTCGCAATAAATTATGAATAAACCATTTAAAATTGCCTTACCTTTGGCTTGATGCAAGCAAGTGTTTTATACGAAGACAATCATTTAATTGCCATAAACAAAAAGTCCGGTGAAATTGTGCAGGGCGATAAAACAGGCGATGAACCTCTAAGCGAAAAGGTAAAAAGTTTTTTAAAAGAAAAATATAACAAGCCCGGCAATGTTTTTGCGGGGGTTATTCATCGCATAGACCGCCCCGTAAGTGGCGTGGTTTTGTTCGCTAAAACCAGCAAAGCCCTTGCCCGAATGAACGAGTTATTCCGCACCCGAGATGTGCAAAAAACCTATTGGGCGGTAGTGAAAAATAAACCCGAGCAAGAGAGCGGTACGCTGGTTAATTATTTAATAAAGGACGAAAAGAACAATCGCTCTAAAGCATATTCTGCCGAAAACAAGTCTGCCTTGCGTGCCGAATTGAATTATAAAGTTATCGCAAGCACGAACAATTTTTTTCTGTTAGAAATAAATCCCACTACAGGCAGGCATCATCAAATACGTGTGCAACTTTCTACTATGGGGAGTCCCATAAAAGGTGATGTGAAGTATGGCTTTAAAAGAACCAATGACGATGCCTCTATACACTTGCATGCGCGCAAACTTTGTTTCGACCATCCTGTAACCAAAGAAAAAATTGAGATTATTGCCCCGCCGCCAAACGAAGTGGTTTGGAACGCCTGTGTACAAGCATTGAAGTGATTCGCTGAGTCGCGCGATTGTTTTGTACAGACTTCGCTAATTAACAACCTTTTGTTTAAAAAGAACCCGCTTTACGCTATTGAACCAAATGAAATTATTTTAGCTTTGTATCGTGGAACAGTATTTTGGGATAAAAAATATAACGGAACTTTTTAGTAAGAAAAATATTGGCGGAGAAGCCAGCATTAATGATTTGCGCGACAAAGATTTTTCAGGAATTTCTTTATCTGCAGATGAAAAAAGGGCATTACACAACTACGATAACTATCGCATTAATTTGCTTAATGCTCAAGATGACGAAGCGGAATTTCATAAAGTATACCGCCAACTGCAAGTCGTTGCCAATTTGGGCGACTGGAAAGAGTTTTTAAAAACAGATTACGAGAGTAATTAGTTTTCTATCATTTACGAGTTCAAAAAACCATACAGCTGTTAAAGGAGCTTATGTTATTGCCTGTAACCATGATTTTACAGTGATTAAAAAACTTTGAATGTGGAAATAAAAGCAATAACTTTGTAGAAAAAAGATGAATATAAAAATACTATTTGTAAAAAAAATCGCGCTTGCGCTTGGATTAATTTTCTTTGGCTTTAGTGTCAATGCCCAGCTAAACTCTAAGATTAAAGTTTATTTTAACCATCCGGTAAATAACGCCGTATCGTCTGGTACTAACGCTATTTATACAGCCGGTTTTGCAGATACTATTGCCGCCTACATCAACCGCGCAAAATATACGGTGGATATTGCCCAGTATGATTTTAGCGCGTCTTCATCTTCATCTGCCATTGCGGTAATTTCAACGGCTGCGAATGCCGCTGCCGCAAGAGGTGTAACCGTTAGGTGGATATATTGCGGTTCGGAAACCAATACTGGTTTGAGTTTACTTAGTGCAAGCGTTCATACGGTGGCAAGCCCAACCGTGGGAATGAACAGTAGTTATATTATGCACAATAAGTTTATGATAATAGACCGCAATGTTGCCAGTACAGCTGTTTTATGTACTTCCTCTATGGATTGGAGCGATGAAATGATTACAGAAGATTATAATAACATGGTATTTATTCAAGACCAAACATTGGCTAAGGCTTATACCTCTCAGTTTGTTCAAATGTGGGGAGACACAACCTCTACGGCAAACGTAAGTGCCGGTAAATGGAGTACTAATAAAACGGCCTCAACAACCACTTCTTTTACGGTAAACGGAACACCTATTAGTGTCTTCTTCAGCCCAATGGATGGTGCAGAAACCCAGTTAGAAAATGTTATAAACTCAGCTAATAACGATATGTATTTTGGTATTTATGACTTTACGCTTAGCAGCCCTGCGGAAGATATGTCAACTAAATACAGGCATGGTGTTACAGGTTTTGGTAATATGGACCAATATTCAACAACCGGTAGCAGTATAGCCCCTTATGATACGCTTAAGGCAACAAATGTATTGGGAACCGCTAATTTGCAGATTTACACGGGCTCTTATATTTATCATAATAAAATGATTTGTGTTGATCAGGGAGCTCCTACTTCCGATCCACAAGTTGGTACAGGTTCTTATAACTGGACTTCCGCCGCCTCTAATTATAGTGATGAGAACTTCATGGTAATACACGATGCTACGGTGGCTAATTTATATTATCAATCGCTTTGTCAGGATTTTCATGTATTAGGTGGTGCCGCTTGTGCCGCTTCAACAACAGGCATAAGCAAATATGATTTTGGATCGCAACAATTAGCTGTATACCCCAACCCTGTTGTTGACGTGGTAAATGTTACCGTAAAAAATGTGGGAACAACATTATTCGTAAGAGTTACCGACCAATTAGGAAAAGTTGTTTTAGAAAACCAAGCTAATCAAACCAATGAAATGCGACTAAATTTAAGTGGGTTAAGCTCCGGAGTTTATTTTGTAACAGTTACCACGGGTTCTGATACTTATACTCAAAAACTAATCAAATAATATCCCTAACATTTTAGGGATAGTTTATAAAGCTCTGTAAGAAATCTTACAGAGCTTTTTTATTGTATAACAAAACACACTCTTTAGCGGCCACAGATTAAAGGACTCCTCTTAAAAATCTGTGATAAAGAAACAAAAGCTATACTTAGCGGGATTAAGCGCGAGGAGAAATTAAAAGTTTGTTCTAAAAATCTTATCCCAAAAATTAGAGCTTACTCCAAAACCATTGTTTCCGTCCTTGTAATGATGAAACATATGGTGCTTTTTTAGGTTCAACCAAAATTTGCTTTTGAAGTTGAAATGATGAATGGCGTAATGAGAAATATCGTAAAACAAATAACCGGTTACAAACCCCGAGAAGAAGGGAAACACCAGTATATCTCCAAGCGAAAATTGAAACAAGAAGTAAAACAAAAAAGCTAAAGTAATGCTCATAATAGGAGGCATAACCAACCGCATGGCATCATTAGGATAATCATGGTGTACGCCATGAAATATAAAATGCATGCGCGCGCCAAACTTACCTTTGGGTATCCAATGAAATAAAAAACGATGCAACAAATATTCCGTTAAAGTCCATAAAAAAATACCGCCAACATATAGGAGGGGGATAAGATACCAAGGAGAAACACAAAAAACTGATTTATATAAGAAGAAACCGATAACGGGAATATAAATAAGCAAAGGAACCCAAAACGGCACTTTAGAAAATGGTTCCATCCAATCGTATTTAAACATACGGGCGGATTCGCGGCTATTTGAAACAAAGGGTTTGTCCATAGCCGCAAAATTAAAACTTTTAAATTAAAGAAGGCAATTAATCTTTATTTGGCACTAAAGAATAAATTTCTCATTCGTTCCTATTCGATAATGACAACAAAAAACATGAAAAACAAAAAAGGCTTACAGTTTGTAAGCCTTTTTTAATTATAGTTACCTGTCTAAGGTTAGTTAGCGAATTCGCTTAAGAACTTAATACGCATTAAACGTATCTCTTCATCGGTATAATCATCGGAGCCAAGTTCTTTAATAGCGGCATCAATGGAGTCTGTCTCGGATTCGCGGAAGTATTCGATTACTTCTTCCTGTTTTTCGGCATCCATATTCTCATTCAGGTAATAACTAATGTTGAGTTTTGTACCCGAGAAAACAATGGTTTCCATTTCCTGCAACAAATCGTTAAAGCTCATTTGCTTTGATTTGGCAATGTTCTCCAAGTTAATCTTACGATCAACATTCTGAATGATATAAATTTTATTACCTGATTTGTTGGCAACCGATTTAACCACCATATCCATAGGGCGCTCAATTTCGTTTTCTTCTACGTGCTTTTTAATCAAAGCAATTATAGATTTACCAAACTTATCGGCCTTACCTTGTCCTACACCGTTTATATGAGTTAGTTCGGTTAAGGTAATAGGGTATTGCGTAGCCATCTCCTCTAAAGAAGTTTCGGCAAAAATCGCGTAGGGAGGCAGTTTTTCTTTCTTAGATATTTTTTTAACCTCATCTTTTAGCAAGCTGTAAAGCAACTCGTCTGTAGCGCCTGCACCTTTTGCGGGCGAGGTAATAAAATCATCGTCGTCGCTGCCTTCTGCGCCGCTATAATCGTGGTCGCGGGCCACCATGATAGAGTATGGCTTTTTAAGGAAAGCTTTTCCTTTATCGGTTATTTTAAGTAAGCCGTAATTCTCAATATCTTTTGCAATCAACCCATTTACCAATGCCTGACGGAATACCGCGCTCCAGTAACGCTCATCTTTATCATCCTGAACACCATCTCCGAAAACATCCAAATCGTTGTGCTTATATGTTTTTCCTGTTGAAGTAAGGGTACCCATCAACACATTAATAACATCTTTTGTTTTGTGCTTTTCTTTAACGGCAACAACCGCTTCAAGGGCAAGTTTAACGTCTTCTTTACCTTCCGCTTTTTGTTTAGGATGTTTGCAATTATCACAAAGCGAATTACAATTCTTTTCTTCAAACTCCTCACCGAAATAATGCAGCAATACCTTACGGCGACAAGAAGCAGTCTCGGCAAAAGAAACGGTTTCATTTAAAAGACTTTTACCTATTTCCATTTCGGCAACAGGTTTGCCTTTTAAGAACTTCTCTAATTTCACAATATCATCGTAGCTATAGAATGTAACGCAATTACCTTCTCCGCCATCACGTCCGGCACGACCGGTTTCCTGATAATAACTTTCTAATGATTTAGGAATATCATGGTGAATAACAAAACGAACATCGGGCTTATCAATACCCATACCAAAAGCAATCGTAGCTACAATTACATTAAGGTCTTCCATCAAGAAACCATCCTGTACTTTAGCACGCTCTTTAGCATCCATACCTGCATGATAAGGCTCCGCTTTAACACCGTTAACTTTTAACGCTTCGGCAATTTCTTCTACTTTTTTACGGCTTAAACAATATATAATACCAGACTTACCCGGATTTTGTTTTACATACTTTATAATTTCTTTGTTTACGTTTACTTTCGGACGTATGTCATAGTATAGGTTAGGACGGTTAAACGAAGACTTATATAGGTTAGCATCCAACATACCTAAGTTCTTTTGTATATCAAGTTGAACTTTTGGGGTTGCAGTTGCTGTAAGCGCAATAACAGGCACTTTTTTGTTCATGCGCTCACTTACCTTATCTATAATAGGACGAAGACGGCGATACTCAGGTCTGAAATCATGCCCCCATTCGGAAATACAATGGGCCTCATCTATACCAAAAAAGGAAACATTAAACTCGGTAAAGAATTTTATATTGTCTTCTTTAGTTAAAGTTTCAGGAGCTACATATAATAATTTGGTTTTACCTGCAAGTACATCTTTTTTTACCTGCATCATATCCGCCTTATTTAAAGATGAGTTAAGAAAATGCGCGATGCCATCTTCTTTACTAAAACCACGAATGGCGTCCACCTGATTTTTCATCAAAGCTATAAGCGGAGAAACAATAATAGCTGTTCCTTCACTTACTATAGCCGGTAGCTGATAGCAAAGCGATTTACCTCCGCCGGTAGGCATAATTACGAAGGTGTCTTTACCGTCTAATATAGAGGTAATGATTTTCTCCTGATTTCCTTTAAATTTACTGAACCCAAAAAATTTCTTAAGGGTTCCTGTCAGCGATAATTCCATTGTTGCACTCATGATTTATATATTGAAAATGTATGTTTCTTTTGTTAAGCTAACGTAAAGATATACTAAAAATTTTGAACGTATGAAAGAAAGAATGCAAAAAAGTAAAAAATTATACGAACTGTAATTTTTGCACGATGAATAAGCTTAACTATGTTCTTACTATAAAATTTAAATCAACATCCCCGCAATAGTAGCAGAAAGATAAGAAGCAAGGGTTCCGCTTATTAAAGCACGAATACCCAATTTAGCTAAGTCAGCGCGACGCTCGGGAGCTAAAGCGCCAATACCACCAATTTGCATACCTACCGAACTGAAGTTGGCAAAGCCACAAATAGCAAAGCTTACTATTAATAAACCTTTATCACTTAGAGGCACTAAAAGTTTATGCGTGAGGGTATCAAAAGCCACAAACTCATTAATGGTTAGTTTTTGTCCCATAATGGTAGCCACCTGTTGCACATCGGCAGTGGGCACACCCATACACCAGGCAAGCGGGTAAAACAGTTTCCCGAAGATATAATCTAATGAAAGAGGGGCGTATATTTTGCCTAATCCGTAATTGATAAAGGCAATAAGCGCTATAAACCCAATAAGCATGGCAATTACATTAATGGCAATTTTCATTCCATCAGCAGCACCATGAGAGATGGCATCAATTAAATTGGTGTGTTCTTTCTTTACCTCTAAGGTTACTTTACCTTTGGTTACAGGCTCTTCTGTTTCGGGATAAATAATTTTAGAGATAACCAGCGCAGCCGGAGCAGCCATTAAACTGGCGGTAAGCAGATACTCGGCACGGGCACCCATATTTACATACACAATTAAAATACCACCGGCAATACAAGCCATACTACCTGCCATAGATGAAAGAAGCTCACTCTTTGTCATAGTGGCAATATAAGGACGTATCATAACCTGCGCTTCAACCTGACCAACAAATGCACTGGCTACATTGCTAAGTGCTTCTGCGCCGCTAACGCGCATCACAAAATTCATAATGCGGGCAATAAAGGCAACCACGCGCTGCATAAACCCAATATGATACAAAATAGCCACCAGCACACAAACTAATATAATAGTAGAGGTAACACTAAACGCAAACACAAAGGTATGAGGCGCGCCAAAGCCTTTAGCAGCTCCATCGTGGGTATCAATCATAATGCCACCATACACAAAGCCGGCACCCTGCGTGGCAAACTGTTCAATTTTGCCCATACCTTTACCTAACAGGGCAAAAAAGCGGGTAATGGGCGGTACTTTTAATACCAAAAGTGCAATAACAATTTGCAAGCCTACGCCGCTTAAAACCAACCGGTAATTAATTGCTTTGCGGTTGTTAGACAGCAGAAAGGCTATCGTAAAAATAACGGCAATGCCTATCAATCCTGTAAATCTATCCATATATTTATTTGCAATTTATTTATTTACAATTTTATTATTGCAATCCGTAAATCGTCAATCATACAAATTGTAAATGGCTTAAGGCGTAAATATAATTTTAATTTCACAAAAACGGCAAACCTGTTTCAGACCTAACGCACAATAAATGGTTCTTCAATATATTTTTTTGAGATGTACATTATTAATGTAACAAGTCCAATATCATCAAAATTAAAACTTACTTCAGAGCCTTTATTATCATAATCAAAGTAATTATATGCAAACATATCATATGCGTGAATGCGCCCATAATTATTACCAAAAACATTTATAATATCCATAGTATCAGACTTTAGAAAGTAACTCTTGCCACCTAATAATACTTTAGACGGTTTGTGTATTTCTATACTAAAAAGTACTTTTAATTTTGGGTCAAAACGAAGAGTAGTATTTAAACTATCATAAGTCAGCTCACCCCATTGTTTATCTAATCTCTTTTTTGTTGGTTTCCCAAGAATTTTTATAGCCTGTTTAATGGTTGTTGAATCTAAAACTAATTTGTCAAGGTTGTTTGATAATTTAAATTTTTGAGAAAATATTTCCAGCGGATTAAAGAATTGAAGAAAAAAGAACAGTAATATATATCTTAGCCCTCTCATTACCCCAAAACTATCAATAATTTTCTTTTGCGGGCTAAAAAGGATAAAATAAGCCAAGTCATCAGAACGGTTGTTTAAGTCACCCCGCTCCGCAGGATTGCACATTTGATATTGTTTTCATTTAGCTATTCTTAATGATGGGGTTAATATTTTTACTCTTATCAATTAGCTAATTGTTTCTATTTCTTTCTTTTTGTTTCACTGAGTGATGCGCAATTCTTACTTTTGGCTAAAATTATTTCTATGTCAGATATCCAACAACTTACAAAACTTTGCTCGCAAGTTAGGCGCGATATTGTACGAATGGTTCATGCGGTGGCTTCGGGTCACCCGGGTGGTTCTTTGGGCTGTACCGAGTATTTTGTTGCCTTATATGGTTCGGTTATGAAACATAACCCGCAGCATTTTACCATGGACGGGCATAACGAAGATTTGTTCTTTCTTTCCAACGGGCATATTTCTCCCGTGTTTTACAGCGTGTTGGCGCACAACGGGTATTTTCCGGTTAAAGAACTAAATACGTTTCGTAAACTAAATACCCGCCTGCAAGGGCATCCCACTACGCACGAGGGTTTACCCGGTGTGCGTGTGGCATCGGGCTCTTTAGGACAAGGCATGAGTGTTGCCATTGGCGCGGCTTTGGCCAAGAAATTAAATAAAGAAAATAATGTTGTGTATTGTCTGCATGGCGATGGGGAATTACAGGAAGGACAAATTTGGGAAGCCGCCATGTATGCTGCTGCCCATAAGGTTGATAATTTAATTGCAACCGTTGATTATAACGGAAGACAAATAGACGGTGATGTAGATAAGGTGCTTCCTTTAGGAGATTTAAAAGCCAAGTTCGAGGCTTTTGGCTGGCAGGTATTGGAAACAAACAACGGCAACAATTTACAGGAAGTAATTGATGGCTTAAACCACGCCAAAACATTTGTTGGCAAAGGTAAACCCATTATCAATATTATGAAAACCGAAATGGGCTTTGGTGTAGATTATATGATGGGTACGCACAAATGGCACGGCAGTTCGCCTAATGATGAACAACTTGCAAAAGCTCTTGCCCAACTACCCGAAACGGTGGGCGATTATTAATTAAAAGAGTAACTTCCACCTCTCAAAAAAAACTAAAATTTATTTATGGCTACTACTTCAGATATTTCTAAGAACTGTTTTATCCGTTACGAGAATACTTTACTAAAAGTACTTGAGTATGATCATAGAACGCCCGGTAAGGGAAATACTATTTACCTGTTAAAATGCAGAAATATAGAAACGGGTAAACAAAGCGAAGTGCGATTTAACTCGGGTGATAAGGTAGATATTGTGCGCGTTGACGAACACGAACTACAATACATTTATACAGAGAATGAATTTTTGGTTTGCATGAATCAGGAAACGTTTGAACAGATTCATATTCCTAAAATACTGTTTGCCGATACCATTCAATTCCTGCAGGAAGGTATGATACTTACCATTCGTTTTGATGAGAACGAAAAGCCCTTAAACGGCGAACTTCCAAAATATACCGAGTTATTGGTTACCTATGCCGAAGATGGCAACAAAGGAAAAACACTAAAAACCGTTGAAGTTGAGGGCGGTATAACCCTACAAGTACCTCTGTTTGTTGCTATGGGCGACAAACTTAAAATTCAAATTGAAACAGGCGAATACGTAGAGCGCGTTTCGAAGTAAAAACTTAGCCACAGATTTCGCGGATTACCACAGATAATTAAATCTGCGTGCATCCATGCAATCTGTGGCAAAAATATTTTCAATTACTTTTTCGGAGGTAAAGCAAAAGCAATGGCTTCATGTTCAAAATGCCCGTTATGAGAGCCATCGCAAAAAGGTTTGTTTTTAGATAAACCGCATCTGCAAAACGAAACAATTTCTCGTCCGCCCAAATCATAGGCATTTCCGTTTTTGTCTACAACTTCCATTTCGCCTTCCACGCGCAAAGAACCATTATTGTTTATTGTAATTTTTGTTTTAGCCATACTGTTTATTTTTATTAATGATTATTTAATGTCCAATCCTTCGGCATCAATCATGGTTACCCACTTGCCCATTTTTTTTTGAATAACCCTAAAGTGGTGCTGGTCTTCGGGAGTAATGAATGAAATAGCTTGTCCGGAAGATTCCGCTCTGCCTGTTCTTCCAATACGATGAATATAATCTTTGGGCGAACGGGGCAGCTCATAATTTATCACACAAGGCAAGAATTTAATATCAATACCGCGCGAAATCAAATCGGTAGCAACCAACACACGAAGTGTACCCGCTTTAAATTTGTTCAAAGTTTCTGTGCGTGCCTGCTGTCCCTTTTTACCATGCATAGCTACAGCATCTATTCCATTTTTGCGCAGTTTATCAGCCACATTATCTGCTTTATAAGTAGAAGATGTAAAAACCAAAACCTGTTTCAACTCCTTTTGTTTAATTAAATAGCGAAGTAGCGGACCCTTTTTTTCTTCACTGATATGATAAGCCGTTTGCGTAATTAAATCTATGTTATTGCTTTCGGCTTCAATTTTAATAACAACGGGGTCCCGCAATACAAGTTGATTAATGTTATTTACATCCTCGCTTAGTGTTGCTGAGAATAAAAGGTTTTGTCGCCTTTTAGGTAAGAGTGCCAGGATGCGATCTACCTCTTCTTTAAAACCAAGGTTTAGCATTTTATCAGCTTCATCTAACACTAAGATATCAATAGTAGTTAGGTGTACCGAGTTCGATTCAACCAATTCCAACAAACGCCCTGGTGTGGCTACCAAAACATTAACGCCTTGCAAAGCCATCATTTGCGGGTTAATAGAAACTCCGCCATATACCGCCATAGATTTTACGGGTGTAGGAAGTGAAGCACCAAATGTTTGAAATACTTCTTTTACCTGCACAGCTAATTCGCGGGTGGGTACCAATACCAAAACATTTACGTGTCGGTTTTTGGAAGTAATCTTCCCCTGCAAATTCATTAAAATAGGCAATACATAACTGGCCGTTTTACCCGAACCTGTTTGAGCAATACCCAATACATCTTTTCTGTTTAAAATGGCGGGTATGGCCTCTTGTTGGATAGGATAAGGTTGAGTATAATTTTGACCGGCTAATGCTTTTAGTAAAGAAGGAGATAAGCCTAAAGAAGAGAATGGCATGATTATTTTTATAACGAAAGCGAAGGCAGGTTAAATTTAATGGAACATTCCTGCAACATCACTTTCGCTGCTGCGTTCCATGGGTTTAAATTCAGAAGAATAACTTAAGCGGTAAATCATTTTATTATTGCGCAGGTAATAGTTGTCATCACGTTTTACCAAAGCCAAGTCAGTCTTTTCTGGATAACCGTATATTAATAACCGACTGCGCGTCATCTTATAACCTTTGGAATTTAGCGGGGTTTTCCAAAACTCAATCATAAAAAACTCTTCCTTGGGTGGGTTGGTAACTCCTGCCAGAGAAGCTGCCAGTGAGTCGGCCGAACTTGTTTTTTCTTCAGGGGTAAGGGTTTTTACATAAAGGTTTTTTACACTTATTAATTCCTCTTTAAGCACCTGATAGTTTTCGCTGTTTACGTAAGAAGAATCAGTTATATCGTTCATGGAAATTAGTGATACATTTTTCGAAGAAGTATTACTCTCTTTTTTTACTTCAACTTTAGCCTTATAGGTATTCTTATCTTTTGATTCATTATTACCCTCTTCCTTTTTAGGAGTAATAACCTGCTCGCTAATATTTTGTTTTTGATTCAGCAGAGACAGGTTAAAGTTGCGGATATAAGTATCTAATTTAAAAAGGAAAAAAAGGCAGCCCGCTAACAAACCAACTGATACGCCAAAAATAAAAACGGGGACTTTTTGTCTGAACTGCAACTGAAAAATTTTCAGTAAAATTAAGAATTTATTTGCTCTTAAGGGACTTATTCGTTAAGCAATGTTAAAACAATATAGCTTTTAAAATTTTGGTATGAAATTTGCGTTAGGAATAAAAACCAAAAAAATAAAAACATGAAAAAGCTATTGTCAACCTTGCTGGTTGCTTCCATAGGTGGAGGCTCAGCTCTTTACATTCAGCAAAAGTTTTTTAAACAAGAAGACTTTGCCAGTCATCAAACCATAAACTACGCTCCTCCCGTTCGGCTCACGTCGGCATCAAATGCTGTTTCCTCCTCAGCTCCCGACTTTACCGGCGCGGCAGAAGCTTCTGTAAACGCGGTAGTACACGTTACTACCCGTACAGAACAAAAATACAACCAGTTAAACTACGACCCCTTCCATCAGTTCTTTTACGGGCAACCACAACAGCCACGCATACAACAAGGCAGCGGTTCGGGGGTTATTATTAATAAGGATGGTTATATAGTAACCAATAACCACGTAATAGCTGATGCGGATAAGATAGAAGTTATCCTGAACGATAAACGTACCTATACCGCAGAACTTGTTGGTGCCGACCCTCAGACAGATTTAGCCTTGTTAAAGATTAAAGAAAAAGACTTGCCGTTTTTAGCTTACGGAAACTCTGATAATGTAAAAGTAGGCGAGTGGTGTTTAGCTATCGGTAATCCGTTTAACTTAACATCTACCATCACTGCCGGCATTATTTCGGCTAAAGGGCGCAACATTAATATTTTAGAGAACGACCCTGCGCACGGGCAGTTCCCTATCGAATCGTTTCTTCAAACAGATGCTGCCGTTAACCCGGGTAACAGCGGAGGTGCCTTGGTTAGTACCAACGGAGATTTGATTGGTATTAACTCTGCCATTGCCAGTCAAAATGGAGCTTATATAGGTTACTCATTTGCCATTCCGGTAAACATTGTAAAGAAGGTAGTATCCGATTTAGCCGAGTATGGTACCGTACAACGTGCCTTTATTGGGGTTAGCATCAGAGATATTGACTCTAAACTGGCTGAAGAAAAATCATTAAAAGATTTAAAAGGTATTTATGTAAATGGCTTAACCGAAAATGGTTCTGCCGAGGCAGCAGGCGTTCAACTTGGAGATGTAATTACTAAAGTAGAAGGCTTTGAAGTTAACAACGTACCTGAGTTACAAGAGCAAGTTGGCAAGTATCGCCCCGGAGACAAAGTGGGTGTTACCCTTATACGCGGCAATAAAGAAATAACCCTGCCGGTGGTGCTTAAAAACAAAGACGGTAACGTTAGCGTAATTAAAAAAGAAAAAGTAGAAGCTAAAGAAGTAAAATCCATTGCTTCTTTAGGGGCAAGTTTTGAAGAAGTAAACAAAGCTGATTTGAAAAAGCTGGGCATACAAAACGGTGTGCAGGTTACCGAGCTTAGAAATGGCAAACTATTTACGTCCGGAGTTAAAGAGGGTTTTATTATTACCTCTATAGATAAAAAGAAAATCAGCAACCTTGCCGATATTGATAATGCCATGAAAGGCAAAACAGGCGGCATTTTAATTGAGGGTATGTACCCTAATGGAATGCACGCTTACTACGGCTTTGGAATGTAAGCCTATAGCAACTAAAATACTAAAGCCCTTCTCTGCACAAGAGAGGGGCTTTTTGTTTGGAGATGTTTTTAGATCAAAAACCTATTGATGTAGAACAAAAACCTATAGCTCAAATATAATATTGCTTTTTTAAAGGAATTTATATCTTTGGTATAAAATATAAAAGCATGAAGAAATTAATACTCCTTATTATTATCATTGCGAGTGTAACGAAGCAATCTCAGGCGCAGTGTATGATAAATGTTACAGCTTCTCCGAATACAATATGTATTGGAAACACAACTACCCTAACTGCAAGTGGCGCTACTTCTTATACATGGGGAGTTGGAGGTGTAAATACAGCAACAAATATTGTTAATCCAGTTACGACTACTGTGTATATGGTTACAGGTACAACGGGGACTTGCACGACTACAAACACGATAACTGTTTTTGTTAGAGATTCTTTACATTTTATAGCAGTAAGTCCCAGTCCAGAAATGTGTAATGGTCATTCTAGTAATCTTAATGCAACAGGTGTTGGAGGTGATAGTTTATTAACATATACATGGTACCCTGGTTCTTTGGTGGGGCAAAATATATCTGTACATCCTAATACCACTACACAATATACTGTTGTATTGACAGATGCCTGTGGCACACCTTCAGTATCATCAACAGTTCAGGTTACTATTGACCCCATCCCCACTTTATCTTTTGTAGCAACTCCTGATAGTGGTTGCGCACCTTTAATTGCTAGCTTTACTGCGGTAGGTGTTAGTGGTATTCTAGCCAATAGTTGGAATTGGTTTTTTGGAGATGGTACAAGTTCTTCAGGTATAGCTACAGCTTTTCATACCTATAATACTCCGGGTACTTATTTTGTACATCTTACTGCAACAACCATACAAAATTGTCCAGATAGTGGTACTATAGTTTCTTTAAGCGTTACAAATTGTGCAGGCATCTCTCAAATCTCAGGTCTTAATTCTAATATCTCAGTTTACCCCAACCCCACTTCATCTGTTTTACATGTTGAGTATGAAATGGCAAATGAAAAGAGTACATTAGTACTAACTGATATGTTGGGTAATACAGTAAAGCAAGTCCCATGTAATACACAGCATATAACCTTAAACATAACAGACTTTAGTGAGGGTATATATAACCTAAGCATCTCAGGCACAGCAGGTGTGGTAAATAAACGGGTGGTTATTGTTAGGTAAATTTATTCTCGTCATTCCGAACTCGTTTCGGAATCTGTTAGAATAAAAGCATAAGATGCTGAAACAAGTTCAGCATGACGATTCACTTCATTCGCAATGACAATCTGCGTTATTAAGAAGATGTTAACAGTTTTTGTTTTCTGTTCATTACCCGTTAGTATCTTTCACGGACTAAAACACAAACTTAATATTGCCTTAACATGCAAAAACTTGTAATCACTTATCTTTGTTTTAGAGATTTGATAAAGGTCTTCCACACACCGACACCAAAGCTTAAGCAATGGTGGGATACGGCTACTTTTTATCAAAGGTAAGACGGACTTCCTGAGAACCGGGCTTAAACAAAGTCCGGTTTTTTCTTTTTCCTATTTTCCTTCTATCTTCGTGTGCTTATTAATGTTAAACAGATGATGAACGCGAACCAGATACGACAAACATTTTTAGATTTCTTTAAATCAAAAGGCCACGAAATTGTGCCCTCTGCCCCTATGGTGGTTAAGAACGACCCTACCCTGATGTTTAACAACAGCGGCATGGCTCCGTTCAAAGATTTGTTTTTGGGCAATGCCCCCATTAAGTTCCCCCGTATTGCCGATACCCAAAAGTGCCTGCGTGTAAGTGGTAAGCACAATGATTTGGAAGAGGTGGGTGTAGATACCTATCACCACACCATGTTCGAGATGCTGGGCAACTGGAGCTTTGGCGATTACTTTAAAAAAGAAGCTATTGCCTGGGCTTGGGAGTTGCTTACCGAAGTTTATAAGATAGATAAAGACCGCCTGTATGTTACCGTGTTTGAAGGTAGTACGGATGATAAACTTGCTTTTGACCAGGAGGCTTATGATTGCTGGAAAGAACTGATTGCTGAAGACCGCATACTAAGAGGTAACAAAAAAGATAACTTTTGGGAGATGGGCGACCAGGGGCCTTGCGGACCTTGCAGCGAAATACATTGCGATATGCGCTCTGATGAAGACCGTAAAAAGATTGATGGTAAAACATTGGTAAATGCAAGTCACCCGCAGGTGATAGAAATATGGAACAATGTGTTTATGGAGTTCGAGCGTAAGGCTGATGGCTCTTTACATAAACTTCCTAAACAACATGTAGATACCGGCATGGGCTTTGAACGCCTGTGCATGGTGTTGCAAAAAAAGCAATCTACTTACGATACCGATGTATTTGCTGCACTGATAGAAAAGGTAGAAAATCTTTGTGGTCATCATTACAAACCTTCAGATGAAAACCATCACAAAAGTCAGCTTGTTATAAATATCGCCATTCGTGTTATTGTTGACCATATTCGTGCTATTTCTTTTTCTATCTCTGATGGGCAATTGCCGAGCAATACAGGAGCTGGTTATGTTATACGTCGTATTTTACGCAGAGCCATTCGTTATGGTTATCAATCTTTGGGGTTAAAAGAACCCTTCTTATATCGCTTGGTTCCTGTGCTGGCATCTCACATGGGAGAAGCCTTTCCTGAGTTAGTGAAACAAAAGATGTTAATTGAAAAAGTAATACGCGAAGAAGAAAGTGCTTTCTACAAAACGTTAGATATTGGTTTACGCCGTATAGATAACATTTGTGTAGAGCTTACCAACCAAGGCAAACAAAAAGTAGTAGACGGTAAAACCGTGTTCGAGTTATACGACACTTTTGGTTTTCCTTTAGACTTAACTTCTTTGATTGTGCGCGGTTATGGTTTGTCTATTGATGAAAAAGAATTTGATGTTTGTCTGGATGAACAAAAAAAGCGTTCTCGCGCTGCCACACAAGTAAATACAGATGACTGGGTTTATACCGCCGTACAATGGAATACCGATAAAGGCAGGGAAATAAAATTTGTGGGTTATGAAGAGACGGATGCCGAATGTTATATTACACGTTACAGAAAAGTAAAATCAAAGAATAAAGAACAGTTTCAGTTAGTGCTTAACGTAACTCCATTTTACGCAGAAAGTGGCGGTCAGGTTGGCGATACAGGTGTATTGATTAGTGCCAACGAAAAAATAATTATTACTGATACAAAAAAAGAGAATGGCATCATTATTCATTTTACGGATAAGTTGCCGGAGAATATTTCCTCTTCTTTTAATGCTCATATTGATAAAGCAAGACGCAGGTTAATTGCCAACAACCACAGCGCTACTCATTTATTACATGCCGCCTTGCGTATGGTTTTAGGAACGCACGTAGAACAAAAAGGAAGTCTGGTAAACGATGAACACTTGCGTTTTGACTTCTCTCACTTTGCTAAAATTACCGAAGAAGAATTGAATGAGATTGAACGTATAGTAAACGAAAGAATAAGAGAAAACATTATTGCCGATACTCAACTGATGGCTATTGAAGATGCCAAGAAAACAGGGGCTATGGCTTTGTTTGGCGAGAAATACGGAGACATCGTACGTGTGGTTGCTTTCGACAGGAATTATTCTGTGGAACTTTGCGGCGGCACGCACGTTACTGCAACCGGACAAATAGGTTATTTTAAAATTACGTCAGAAGGAGCTGTCGCTGCAGGTATTCGTCGTATAGAAGCGATTACTTCCCTTAAATCAGAAGAGTTTTTTGAACATCAGGCACAACAATTACACCAAATAAAACACCTGCTTAAAAACCCTGCTGATGTAGTTAAAAGTGTTACTACCATGTTGGAAGAAAATCATGCTTTGCAAAAACAATTGCAGGTCTTTTTAAGAGAAAAATCACAGCATCTTAAAAAGGACTTACTTACTAAAAAGCAAACCGTAAACGGTATCAGTTTAATTGCCGAGAAAATAGAATTAGACAGCGCAGAAGAAATTAAAAACCTGTTGTTTGATTTGCGCACGCAGGTAGATAATCTGTATTGTGTAGTAGGCGCAGAAGTTAATGGTAAGCCAAGCATATCGGTTATCATATCAGACAATATAGTGAAGGATAAAAGCTTAGATGCCGGTAAAATTGTGCGCGAAGTAGCTAAAGAAATTAACGGTGGCGGTGGCGGACAAGTATTCTACGCACAAGCAGGCGGCAGCAAAACAGAAGGCTTAAGTGCAGCCATTGCAAAGGCTAAAACGTTTATTAATTAAATTTTGGGGAGTGTAAAGAAAAAAAGCGCACCTAATAAGGAACAAACAACAACGAAATCCTTAAAAGATGCGCTTGATAAAGATTAGGAATCTAACCCTTACTTGCTACAAATTTAATGTATTTATTTCCTTTAGAAATGTTAAAGAATCTTATTTAACATTTCTATAAATTTTACATCAAAAAATTATCGTCGGTTCGCATATTTCGTTTAATCGGTATTGCAATCCAACGCTAATACAACTTCTGGTAGGTTTGCCACCAGCGGTCGGGTATCTCGTCTTTGCAGGCAATTTCATAATCTTTATAAGAGCAGGGTATAAGGGTGTGGCGTTCAAACTTCAGGTTTTTATCGGGCGGGTAAGGTACTTCCATCCACCAACGGTCGCTTTTGTTACTTTTGTAAAAGTTTATTTCGTATTTATTATCCTGCAGAAACACATGAAAACGAGTATAATCAGGATTGTTGCGTGAGGGGAAGTCTTTTTTGCGGCTATAAAAGCCATCCATAAAACACCATATCATTTGGGCGGCCAAATAAGCTGTTTTGCCCTGCATATCGTACTGGGGGTTAATTTCGTAAATGCCCAGAGAAGTCAGTTTATCGTTCATGCCTGCATAGCGCATCATCTGGCAGGCTTCTTCGGCATAAAAGCCATTGGGCTGAGCTTCTTCGTGGGCGGGCGCATCGCTGTGTTTAATAGCGTTCATATCAAAGCTAAGCATATCGGCATGACGGATAATGGGCTCTGCTTCCGTAATATTATCGCGTATCTGCCCCAAACGGTAAGTATCGAAATAAAGTTTAGTCATCATACTGATACCGGATTGTGGCACCAGATAAGTTTGATAGCCAATATTGCTGTAATTAAAAAGATAGTTGGGCTGTTGTAAAATAATTTTACCGAGAAAAGTTTTGTTGGTTAGTTCACTCTCTGCAGAACCAATATCAAAGGTGGCATCTACGCTTACGATGTTTATGGTTTGTTCTAACTTTTCATACCCTTTGAACTGAGCAAAGGTAAGGTCTTGCGAGCCGCCTATAATAACGGGAGTAATGTTTTGACGAACGAGATAATCTATAGTTTCTGAAAGAGCATAAAAGGTATCACTCTCGCTATGACCGGGCATGATATTGCCTAAATCTGCCACACGGGGGACAAAGCTTCCTGTAAATAAATTATACAAATGTCTGCGCACTTCATCGGGAGCGCTGGCGCAGCCTTTGTTGGAGGTAGCAAGCCTGTCTTCACAAACACCTATAATGGCAATATCTATGTTTTCTAAATCAGGGAAATTAGAGGTGTAAACTGCGAAATTATGCGCGAAAGATTCTTCATGAAAACTTTCAGCGGAAAACTTGATGGGCGAAAAATAATGGGCTATGTCTGACATAAATTAAAATATAATCAGCTAAAAATAGTCTAACCTGTTTTGCCATAAAGTACAGCAAGAGTAAAGTAATCAACAGCCTTGGTTTAACAAACACTCACATCTCAATTTTGCAAGAATAAGTTAAAACTTAATTTTTTTGTTTATTTGCCGATTAATATATCTTTGCACCGAATTTTAAACACTAACAAATGTCAGACATTGCAAAAAAAGTTACCAGTATTATTGTAGATAAACTTGGCGTAGACGAAAAAGAAGTTACCCCTACTGCAAGTTTTACGAATGATTTAGGCGCTGATTCGCTTGATACCGTTGAATTAATCATGGAATTTGAAAAAGAATTCAATATCGCTATTCCTGATGATCAGGCAGAGAAGATATCTACTGTAGGTGATGCTATCTCTTACATAGAAACAAACGCGAAGTAATTTCAACAAAATCATTAAGAAATTATCCTGATTTCTTTATCAGGATAATTTTTTTTATTTTGTGCAGAATTAAATTCACTTATGCAATTAAAACGAGTAGTAATAACGGGTTTGGGTGGAATTACTCCTTTAGGAAATTCTGTAACGGAGTATTGGAATAATCTAATAAATGGCGTAAGCGGTGCCGTACCTATTACCCGGTTCAATGCCGAAAAATTTAAAACTCGTTTTGCCTGCGAAGTTAAAGGGTTTAACCCCGAAGATTATTTCGATAAAAAGGAGGTTCGCCGTGTAGACGCTTACACGCATTATGGCATGGCAGCTTCTACGCAAGCGGTTGCCGATTCGGGCATTGCAGGAGATAGCATAGATAAGAATGAAGTGGGCGTTATTTGGGGTTCGGGCATTGGAGGTTTAGATACCTTTCAGTCTGAAGCTTTTGCTTTTGCAAAAGGAGATGGGACACCACGCTTTAATCCTTTCTTTATACCAAAGATGATTGCTGATATATGCTCTGGGCATATTTCCATTCGTTTTGGATTTAGAGGGCCTAATTTTACTACCGTTTCGGCTTGCGCTTCTTCAACCAACGCGTTAATAGATTCTTTTAATTATATACGCCTGGGCAAAGCAAACGCTATTGTTACCGGTGGCTCTGAAGCCGCTATTAACGAAAGTGGTATTGGAGGCTTTAATGCCTGTCAGGCAATGAGTATGCGAAATGATGAACCAAGTAAAGCTTCCCGTCCTTATGATAAAGACCGTGATGGTTTTGTATTAGGAGAAGGTGGTGGAGCGCTAGTTTTAGAAGAACTGGAACATGCTTTGGCACGTGGCGCGAAAATTTACGCGGAAATAATTGGCGGAGGTATGAGTGGAGATGCGCATCATATCACAGCCCCTCATCCGGAAGGATTAGGCGCTAAATTAGTAATGGAAAGAGCTTTAAAAGATGCGGAAATAAGCGCTTCTGATGTTGACTATATTAATACCCACGGAACTTCAACCCCGCTTGGTGATATAGCTGAACTAAAAGCTATTCAGAATTTATTTGGAGAACAAGCATTTAAGATGAATATCAGTTCTACCAAATCTATGACGGGTCATTTACTGGGTGCCGCGGGAGCTATTGAAGCGATGGCGACTGTATTAGCTATAAAAAACGACATTATTCCCCCCACTATTAATTTTGTTACTCCCGATCCTGAAATAGACCCCCGGTTTAATCTTACTTTAAATAAAGCGCAAACCCGTAAAGTAAATATCGCTATCAGCAATACCTTTGGTTTTGGCGGACATAATGCGGCAGTAATATTTAAGAAATATACCGCTTAAACTCATTTGCTGAGTATCTTTCAGATAAACCGTTACAAGAATTCTTCGGAAAAAAAACTGGCTCAAAGCATTAAGAATTTGTTGGGCTTTTACCCTAAAAATATTTCTTTATTTCAACAAGCACTTACACACAGCTCGGCGGCAAGGCATACTAAGAGTAATGAACGTTTGGAGTTCTTAGGCGATTCTATTTTAGGAACTATTGTCGCGGAGTATTTGTTTAGTATTTTACCAAATAAAGATGAAGGCGTTTTAACGCAGGTGCGCTCGCGTATGGTTAGCCGTAATCAACTGAATAAACTCGCTGTTAAATTAGGTATAGATAAAATTCTTACTACCGATATTAAAGGAAATATTTCTTATGCCTTATACGGAGATGCCTTTGAAGCCCTTGTAGGCGCTATGTATTTAGAAACAGGTTATGTAAAGACAAGGAAAATACTTCTTGAGAAAATCATTAAACAACACTTAGAAATACAAACTATTATTAATGAAGATACCGACTATAAAAGCCGCTTAATTAATCATTGCCAAAAGAACAGAATACCATTGCAATTTATTTTATTAGATGAAATTGCCAACGGAGCTAAAAAGATTTACCGTATAGGCATAGAACTTGACAGTAAAATAATTACCGAAGCCGAAAACGCTTCTAAGCGTGCCGCCGAACAATTAGCCGCGCTAGCAGCTCTTGAGAAACTGGAAAGTTAAAGGGCATTATTAATGCAGCCTCGAAGAAATTAAGCTGATAAACTCTTTGCGGGTAGAATCTTTTAAAAACTCGCCTGTAAATGCAGAGGTAGTAGTTACCGAGTTTTGTTTTTGTACGCCGCGCATTTGCATACACAAATGGCTGCACTCTATTACTACAGCTACACCCATAGGTTTTAAGGTGCTTTGTATGCAGTCGCGTATTTCGTTGGTTAATCTTTCCTGTACCTGCAAACGGCGCGCATAGGCATCAACCACACGGGGCAGTTTGCTTAGACCTACAATATATCCATTGGGTATATAAGCAATATGAGCCTTACCAAAGAAAGGCAGCAAGTGGTGTTCGCAAAGACTGTAAACTTCAATGTCTTTTACAACCACCATTTGGCTGTATTCTTCCTTAAACATAGCGGATTTCAAAATATCCGCAGGGTTCTCTGCATAACCTTTGGTAAGAAAATTAAGCGCTTTGGCGGCTCTGTGCGGTGTCTTTAGTAAACCTTCACGTGTAGCATCTTCCCCAACTTCTTTAAGTATTTGGCTGTAATTAAGCTCTAAATCTTTCAGATTATGTTTTTCAGCTATTTCCTGACTCATGAAGATTAAATTTAGAAATTAGAAGTTAATACGCTTAGGTTTATAATTTGGCTTTTACCTCAACCATATCATAGCCTTCAATAATATCGCCTACTTTAATATCATCGTAGCCATCAATATTTAAACCACACTCATAACCTGAGGCAACTTCTTTTACATCATCTTTGAAACGCTTTAAAGAGCCTAAGCCTCCACTATGTAATACAATTCCATCGCGAATAACACGTACTTTTGTATGACGGGTAACTTTTCCATCCAACACATAACAACCGGCAATTGTACCTACCTTAGTAATATTAAATACTTCTCTGATTTCAATATTACAAACGATTTTCTCCTCAAATTCAGGAGCCAACATACCTTCCATTGCGGCTTTAATCTCGTCTATGGCCTGGTAAATAATAGAGTACAAGCGTATGTCAATTTCTTCTGTTTCAGCTAATTTACGCGCGTTGGTTGTAGGACGAACCTGGAACCCAACTATAATGGCGTTTGATGCAGATGCTAACATTACATCATTCTCACTAATAGCACCAACCGATTTGTGAATAATATTGATAGCAATTTTTTGAGTAGATAGTTTTAATAACGAATCTGATAGAGCCTCTATAGAACCATCCACATCGCCTTTCACAATTACATTCAATTCTTTGAAATCACCAATAGCCAAACGTCTTCCAATCTCATCAAGTGTAATATGTTTCTGCGTACGGATACCTTGTTCGCGTTGCAACTGCAAGCGTTTGTTAGCCAATTCACGCGCTTCGCGTTCATCAGCCATCACATTAAATTTATCACCGGCAGTAGGAGAACCACTTAAACCTAATAATTGCAATGGTATAGATGGTCCTGCTTCTTTAATTGGTAAACCACGTTCGTTCGTCATGGCTTTTACACGTCCGCTATAACCACCTGCAACAATAATATCACCAACTCGTAAAGTTCCTTTTTGGACAATAATATCGGCAACGTGTCCGCGACCTTTATCTAATTTAGCTTCTATTACAGAACCCGAAGCTCTTATTTTTGGATTTGCTTTTAAATCTAATACCTCGGCTTCTAATAAAATCTTCTCTAATAATATATCAATATTTAAACCTGTTTTAGCGGAGATTTCCTGCGATTGATACTTACCACCCCACTCTTCCACTAAAATGTTTAATTGCGATAAATCTTCGCGTATTTTATTTGGGTTAGCACCCGGTTTATCTATTTTATTAATGGCAATAATCATAGGTACACCTGCTGCCTGCGCGTGGTTGATAGCCTCTTTTGTTTGAGGCATCACACTGTCATCCGCAGCTACCACAATAATAGCGATGTCGGTAATTTGCGCGCCACGAGCACGCATAGCGGTAAAGGCTTCGTGACCGGGAGTATCTAAGAAAGTAACTGATTTTCCGTTATCTAATTTCACATTGTAACTACCAATGTGCTGCGTAATTCCACCCGCTTCTCCCGCTACTACGTTAGCTTTACGAATATAATCCAATAAGGATGTTTTACCATGGTCAACGTGCCCCATGATAGTAACAATAGGTGGGCGCCCCACAATATCTTCAGGGTTTTCTTCTTCTTTTACTTCAATTACCTCAATCGCTTCCGCGGTAACAAACTCAGTTTTGTACCCAAATTCTTCCGCTACAATAGCAATGGTTTCAGCATCTATACGTTGATTTATAGATACAAACAAACCAAGGCTCATACAAGTAGAAATTACTTGGGTAACCGGAACGCTCATCATTTGAGCTAACTGATTAGCAGAAACAAACTCGGTTACTTTAAGTATCTTTTTCTCTGCTTCAATTTGCTCCTGCTCTTCGGCAATACGTTCACGTATTTCCCCGCGTTTTTCTTTACGATACTTCGCGGCATTCGATTTTTTACCTCCTCCGCTTAAACGAGCTAAGGTTTCTTTTATCTGTGCCTGAATTTCTTCATCCGTAAGCGCTGGCTTAGGTTCTCTTTTAGATGGGTTCGTAATCGTTGCTCTGTCTTTATATTTCTGACGGGCAATTTGTGTTTGCTCTTTACCAACTTTACTTATCTCATCTTTACTTAAGCTGCCCGTTTTTTGTATGCGTTTACGTTTCTTCTTTTCGTTTTGAAAATTACTTGGAGTAGGCTTCTTCTCAACCGGAAGAACCATAGTACCTAATATTTTAGGTCCTTCTAATTTTTTAAACTTGGTTTCTAAAAAGTCTTCTTTAGGTGGTTCTTCGGTTGTTTGCTCTTCAGCAACTACTATTTGTTTAGGTTCTTCAATTGGTAATGCTTCAACAGGAGCCTCTTCTTTATCTTTCTTTTTGGAACCGGTTTTCTTAGGTTCTTTCTTCAGCTTCTCAGCGGCAGCCTCATCTTCCTTTTCCTTTTTAGTTTTCTTATCAGGCTTTGTTTTACTGTTTAAGGTTGATAAATCTATTTTAGAAATTACTTTTACACCAATATTTTTTTCTTCTTTTTTAGGCGCTTCTTCAACAATTTTTTCAACCTCAGCTTGTTTTTTTTCTTTCTCTTTTTCCGCTTTTTTTGTCTCTTCCGCTATTCGTTGTTTTTGTTCTATACGAATAGATTCTAATACTTTTGAAGTGGATGATACCGACACATCTTTTATAACGATGTCCTCTTCAAACTCTTCTTTCTTTTTGTGCGTAGTCTTTGTCTCGTCTAAAACGATACTCTCTTTTTTCTCGTGAAGAACTTGCCCTGCCTGCTGCGCTTGTTGTTTAATTATTTTCTCTCCGGCAAATTCTTTTGACAGAATAGCATACTCAACATCACCAATTTTGGTATTGGGATTGTTTTCTACTTTGTGTCCTTTGGAAGATAAAAAATCAACAATAGTAGCTAACGATAAGTTAAACTCTTTGGCTATTTTGCTTAATCGTAATGTTTTAGTTTCTTCTGACATATTTTTATTTTCCCTTGCTACTAATTGTTTTATTGTACTTACATTTTTCTGTTTTTCGATACAATATTATTCTTGTTCTCCCTCAAACTCAGAGGCTAATATAGCTCTCAGTTCTTTTACAGTCTCTTCGTTTATTTTGGTGCGACGTACAAGCTCTTCTTCGGTAAGTTTCAATACATCTTTTGCTGTATCGCAACCAATCGCTTTTAATTCTTGTATTACAGCCGCTTCAATTTCGTCAGAGAATTCTTCCAAATCAACATCTTCTTCCTGCACGATTTCTTCTTCAGCTTCGCGATATACATCTAATTCGTAACCTGTAAGTTTTCCGGCAAGCTTTATATTAAAACCACCTTTACCGATAGCTAATGATATTTGATCCGGTTTTAAATAAACCTGCGCGCGCATATTTTCATCATCTAATGTAATATTGGTAATTTTTGCCGGACTTAACGCGCGTTGTATAAGCAGTTGAGGATTGCTTGTAAAGTTAATTACATCAATGTTTTCGTTTTTCAATTCACGAACAATACCATGTATACGGGAACCTTTCATACCCACACAAGCTCCCACCGGGTCAATGCGCTCATCATACGATTCCACGGCTACTTTAGCACGCTCACCGGGTTCACGTACAATTTTCTTAATGGTAATTAATCCATCGGCAATTTCAGGAACTTCGGTTTCAAACAAACGCTCTAAGAACACAGGCGATGTACGAGAAACAGAAATAACCGGCGTTGTATTTTTCATGTCCACTTTCAATACAACTGCTTTTACGGTATCGCCTTTTTTAAAGAAATCGGTTGGTATTTGCTCTGTGCGAGAAAGGATTAATTCATTTCCCTCATCATCAACCATCATGATTTCTTTTTTCCAAACCTGATACACCTCAGCAGTTACAACCTCTCCAACACGCTCTTTGTATTTATTATAGATTTCGTTTTTCTCCAGTTCCAATACTTTTTGAACCAAATTTTGACGTAATGATAAAACCGAACGACGACCAAACTCTTCCATTTTCACAGGTTCTGTAACCTCTTCGCCAATTTCAAAGCTATCATCAATTTTTTTAGCTTCCGTTAAGCTAATGTGTTTATTCGCGTCATAATCAAAGCTGTCTTCGGCAAACTCATCATCCACAATGGTGCGGTTTTTATACATCTCCACATCTCCCTTATCAGGATTTACAATAATATCGAAGTTTTTATCAGTACCGTATTTTTTAATGATCATGTTACGAAACACATCATCAATAATGCTCATTAGAGTTGCACGGTCGATATTTTTTATCTCCTTAAAATCGGAAAACGACTCAATTAAATTAACAGCTTGCATGGTTATTTATGTTTATGATTATTAAAATGGTAAAATTAATTTAGTTTCTTTAATTGTATGTAAAGTTATTATTATGTTTTCTATGATTGTTTGTCTGCCTTTACCTGCCTGCTTGCGCTCGGTTGTTTTGGTTTCTATTTCAATGGCGTCATTGGTAATGCCGGCTAAGCTGCCAATAAGTTTAATACCATCAGTTTTTAGCACACTAACCTGTTTTCCTATATATTTTTGATATTGCGCCGCCACTTTAAACGGTTCATCTATACCCGGCGAGGAAACCATTAGTTCAAAATCTTCTTTATCCCTATCCAAAGCAGCTTCTATATGCTTACTAAGGCTTCTGCAGGTTTCAATAGAGATGTGATTGGGCTCATCTACATAAACCTCTATTTTATTAACAGGTTTTATTTTAACCTGCACCAAAAAAACAGCTGTTCCTTGAATGAACGCCTCTACTAACTTTTGTATGTATTGCTCACTAATCATCTTTAAATAAAGAGGGGACTTAGTAGCCCCCTCCATTCCATTCATATTTTTCGGATACAAATATACGGCTTTTTAATTAAAAACCAATTGTTAATTAATTTCGATGAAAGTCTTTTTTATTACGATAAAAACATTTAAATTTACTACGTATTTAAAACCCATCGTCATGAAAACAATAATTTTAACTACAGGTAAAAAGCAACTATCATTGTTGTTGTTTGGATTAGCTACGCCGATAGCTACCTTCGCGGAACATATTCCAACCGCGGAAGAAGAGGCGGCGCACAACGAAGAAATAGCTTTTTATACTAAAATTGGTATAGCGATTGTATTTGCCGTATCAGTAACAGCCTTTTTAATATTTAAGACAAAACAAGAAAAGAAGTTGCGTGAAAAGCATATTGAGCAAATGAAGAAGATACAGGCTAATAAGAGAAAAGCCGCTTAAAGCCTCTGTCTGATTACTTCATACAGCACAACCCCTGTAGCTACCGATACGTTTAGGGAAGCTATCTTACCAACCATGGGGATTTTTACCGCATCTGTACAAAGTCTTAAATACTCTGCCGAGATACCCAAATCTTCTGAGCCCATAATGATGGCAGTGGGTATTTTAAAATCCACATCATAAATAAGTTTCTCTGTTTTTTCATGACAGGCAATTACCTGCAAGCCGCTTTCTTTAAGAAAGGTAATGGTATCTTTTAAATTATACTCCCTGCAAACAGGTATTCTGTGAAGAGCACCTGCTGATGTTTTAATGGCATCTCCGTTCAGTTGGGCAGAGCCCCTTTGCGGCACAATAATCATATCAACCCCGGCGCACTCTGCACTACGGGCTATGGCGCCAAAGTTGCGCACATCGGTAACTTTATCAAGCAACAATACAAGCGGTATTCTTCCTTCGGTAAATACTTTGTGCAAAATATCTTCTGCTTTAAAGTATTCTATCTCGCACACAAAGGCAATAACGCCCTGATGGTTTTTTTTGGTAATGCGGTTAATCTTTTCGGGAGGCACCATTTGGTAGGGAATCTCGGTTCCTTGCAGCACTTTGCGCAACTCATTAAACAATTGCCCCGCCAAACCCCGCTGAATAAGTATTTTATCTATCTCCTTGCCTGCCTTTATGGCTTCTATAACGGCATGTATGCCAAATATATGGTTGTCTTCTTTCATGTATAGCTAAGCAACGAAAGTAGTAATAATATGGGAGTGGGTTAGGGTGATGCTTCTAACAATAAAAAGATTTCCGTTGCAATCCACTAACTCAGTACTCCCTTATAACTAATAATTAGTAAATTTTATACTTTCTATGTTTAACTCTTTACGTTTCTCATTAAACATATCAATTGTAAGTGGGCCAATTAATCCATTATGATTACTCCAATTCATTCCTTCTTTAAGAGGAAGGATATAATAGTTTATTGTTTTCTTGTGTGGTGTGTCGGGTAATATTATAGGATGCTGTTTAACAATTATATATTTGTCATTAAATCCTACTGCTAAAACAGTTGCATCTATAACAGTCCCAAAATTTGAATCACCTTTATCAGATGAGTAGTCTAAGCTTAAATGATCAGGATCATCACTTGCAATTAAATAATAATATTCATTGATAATGTTTTTCTTTACTGCAAAACCCATTTCATCAATACAGCTAGTCCCTAATAGAGATAAAGCGATTAAATACAAGGTAGTTTTCATCATCCAAATATACCACCAAAACCCTCTCTAAACAATTAGAAAGGGTTGCTGCTTATCTAAAAAGGAATAAAGCTCAACCCAACCATAAAATTGAAACGCTGTGTGGGGTATTTATCCCAACGGTAGTAAGAGAAATTGCCAATGTTATTGAACGTAGCAAAGAAGGAGAGCATTTTGGTATAACGATACTCGGCACCTAAGTTAATATCGGTAATGCCTTTTAACTGAACGGGAGTTTCAACAATGATATTGTTTCCGGTGGTTTGTTGCAAAGCCCATTGTTTGCCTATTACAAAAATATCGGCTTTTAAAATTATTTTACTCTTCAGGTTATAATGGGCAGAGAAGGTAAGGTCGAAATTAGGTTTGTGCCATGGTTTTACATTGCCGGTATCGGTTATGGTATAGCCATAGTAATTACCTTTTGCAATAATGTTTAGTTTTTGCTTGAGTTGGTATTTTAATTGTCCGTTTATGTTCAGGTAATTGGTGTTCATGTAAACCACATTATAACGGTTGGCATAAGGGTTGTCAGCACTTTGATTATAATCAGCCAAATAATACGCCATGTTATTATATCTACCATAAAGCACCTTAGCATCGTAAGATAGGTTGGAACTTAATGCGCCTCGCAGACCGCCATATACATTGTATTTATTGTCGGTGTTTTTATAATCTAAATTGCTTAGCACAAAAGGGTTTACAGATGAAAGACTCTTATAACTATTCTTTTGTAAGCCACCATCCAAGCCTGCATAAGGAATGATAATGCTTTGAAATACATCGTAAAAAATATTGACACGGGGATAAACATGAAAGGTTGAACCAGTAGGACTAAAGTTTGCATTTGTTGCGCTGAAATTATCAAGCGCGCCTTCTATACCTATAGTGCCCTTCCATTTTTCCCCACCCACTGCCACATGGGGATATAATTTAGCAATGGTATTATTAATGGTATCATGCGTACTATGAACGTTATAATAATCAGCAGAAGCAAGTAAAAGAAAGGATGCTTTTTCTACATGTTTGCTAAGCAAAGCATCGGCAAAAACATTATTCTCGAAGGTGTTGTAGTGGTCGCCATAGTTATAATAGTTTAAATGAACATCCTGATTAATGGTTTTGGCTGTATCTCCATAATGGCTTTGTAAACGCAGTTTGCCCTGAAAGTTTTGAAAAATTTGCTGGTAATTACTTGGATCGCTTGGACTATAAACAGCCGTAGAAAAACCATAGTAATGAACGGAATTTCGGTTATAATTAGCATCAGCAGACAGGGTGTGTTTCTTATAAAACTTTTTGGCATACAGACTTGCATTATCATCTGCAAAGTTGGTTTTACCTAAACCGGCAAAGGTTGCATCGGATGATAAGTGGTTATAACGAACACCCCAGGCCAAATCTTTAGAGCGAAGTCCGTTTAAAAAAACATCGGCATAAGGCATGGTGTAGTTACCAAAACCAACCTTTATCATTGACTGGTATAATTTATTAAGAGGCTCGTTAACCATTTTAGCAGGCTCTATACTCGAAGTTTGAAAACTTGTTTTATATGGAATACCGGGAGATGTATAAGTAACATTGGTTATTTTTTTAACAGTATCTACAATCTCGGGCTGGTCGGTTTGCTTAACAGCGGCATCTTTAATTACAGGAGTAAAGTTGCTCTTCTGCTCATAAATCTCTTCGCCCAATGCGTTTTGTGCATTACAGTTAACACTTAACAATAAACTGTAAACAGTGATAACTGCCAACTGCTTACTGATAACTGATATTTGTTTATACAAACGCATTTAGTTAGGTTGAATTGAATTATTTTGTGTTGAATCTTTCTTTTCCACTTTTGGCGGCATATCTAATTTTATATCAGAGCCCTTGTTATCAAACTCTACTTTCATTTGTTCTTGTTGTTTCTCTACCTCTTTAGCAGCTTGTTGTTTATCTTTTATTTCCTGTAGTTTTTGCTTAGCCATATCGGTGTACTCTTGCTTATCGGCATTATCTATCACACTTTGCAAAATAACTTCGGCATTGTTGGTTTCATTTTTCTGAACATATACATCACTCATCAATAACATAGCTTTGGTGTTCCAATCGTTGGTAGAGTAGTTGTAAGCAATTAAGGTATTGATGGTTTTTTCAGTCTCTTTTAATTCTTTCTTCTGAAAGTGGATTAAAGCTAAATAATAATAAGCCTCAGCGCCGGCTTCGCTCTTCGAGTTCTTAGTAAGGTATTGAAAATCAGTAACCGCTTCATCTCTTTTATTAGTTTCATACAAGGACTTTGCTTTTAACTGATGCGCCTCGCCTAACTGCGCCTGACTAATCTTTTCGGTATTCATTACCTTGTTGCACTCATCCACACACACATCATGATTTTTGGTATAAAAAGCGCAACGCATAGCGCCAAGCTTGGCAGTTAACTTGTTTTGATTAGACTCAGCCACATCTTGTAGTTGTGTATATAAGGGAAGAGCCTCTGTGTAATTCTTATCTTTAAATAAAATGTAAGAAGCTTTTACTAAAGAAGTCTCGGTATGTATGTTGCGCGATTTACTTAAAACATATTTATAAGAAGTAAGTGCCTCTGCATAATTAGCTTTGCTATAAGCGCATTCAGCAAAACAGAAATTAGCTTCGGTTAAATATTTCCCGTTAGTAAACTTGGTAATGTATTTCTGCATTTCGGGCATAGAAGCATCACAATCTTTCTTCTCATAATACAAATCAGATGCCTTTTGCCAATAGCTTTCATCCAACTCATCAGCACTAACCGAGCTTCCAATAGATGTCAGGTAAGCTTCCATCTCTTCGGGCTTGTGTTGTTCTTTATAAATCTTCTTTATGGTTTCAATAGCGTCTTTCGCTTCATCCGATTTTGGGTCTTGCTTTACAATCTTATCTAAATACTCAAAAGCTTTATCATTTTTATTTTGGTTGTAATACAAGAAACCAATTGTCTTTATACTGCGTTGCACATAAGGCGAAGCCGGATAGTTGTTTACTATCTTCTCGTAATACGTAATGGCATTATCATAATCGTTAATGGCTTTGTAGCTTTCGGCAGTTTCAAACGTAGAAGCTACCACATAGTTGGAAGAAGGAAACTTCTGTTGCAACGCATTCAGGTCAACAATCTTTTCTTTATAATTTTTTTGTAAGCCATCACACAACGCCTTTTGATACATGGCATAATCCACATCATTTTTATTGAGAGCAATGGCGGTTTCATAATACTCGGCAGCTGAATTATACGTCTTATTCATAAAATAACAATCTGCCGTACGCAGGTTGGCATCAGCAGCTTTTGAAACATCACTTAGGTTTTTATTCAATAAATATTTACGGAAAGAAATACCGGCATCTTCATAGTTCTTAGTCATAAAGTAAGCGTAACCTATATTGTAGTTACATAATTCATATTCCTTTAACTGAAAAGAACCGGGCATTAATTGGAAACTCTCCCAAAGCTCTTTGGCGTTATTATATGCTTTATTCTGATAAGAAAGTTCTGCCAGCCAATACTTGCTTTGTGCTGATACAACAGGGTTTGTGTTAAGCTTAAGTGCCATGTTGAAATACTTCTTTGCAGAATCGGTTGTTGCATTATTGTAATAATTTACCGCACGGAAATAAGTTAACTTCTGATACACTTCTTTAATGCGTATATCTTCCGTATTCATTTTCTCTATGGTACGCATGGCGGCTTCATAGTTTTTTGTGGAATGAAAACAGTTTACCAAATACGTGTAAGCCTCATCTTTATTAGGTGAATTGGGATACTGACTTATGTATATAAGAAAAGATTTTATCGCATCGTTATACGGACTAAAACCTGTTTCATAGCACAGCTTGGCATAATTAAACAAGGCATCTTCTTTTATGTGTTTATCAAATGGCAGGTTGTATGCAGAATAATAAGCGCTTCGTGCTTTTGTTTTTTCATTTGATTTAAGATAACAATCTGCTAAATAATAATATCCATTCTGCGCTAAGGAATCATTTTTAATAACCGCTTTTTCAAAATAAGGAGTAGCGGTTTTTAAATCATTGGCTTTATAATAAGCATAACCCAATTGATAATTATCATTAGGTGTACCCGTGAAACCCTTTAAAAGAAAGGGAATAGCCTCTTTATATTGCGATTTATTATAATAAGATTCTCCGATGATACGATTAATCTCTCCGGCCTTTTGCACAAAGGTGCTATCGTTAAGCAAAGCGGGTGCAACCTTTATTACCTCATCATACTTACCTTGCAGGTAATATATTTGTGCAATGTAATAAGGTACCACACTCCCAAAAGTCTCATCGTTCAATAAACGTGTAAAGCCTTCCTGTGCAACTGCATAATTCTTTTCGGTATAAGCAATGTGCGAGTAATAATAGTTAGCGGGCTTGGCGTATTTATTATCTACATCTTTAATTTCGTATAAATCATTTTTGGCTTTGTCTGTTTTACCTGTTTGCAAATAACTGTAGCCTCGTTTAAAATAAAGTTCAGCTAAGTCTTCTTTACTTAAATCGTAGATGTCGACTTTCTCTAAGTAATCAATAGTCTCTGCATACTTCTTTTTGCGGAAGTTGGATTTACCCAAATAAAAATATGCCCATTTTATTTTATTGCTTTCAGGATGTTGCTCAATAAACTTACGCATTCTCCACTCTCCATCTTTATTAAAAAGCTCTATAGAACAAGCGGCGCCATAATACTCGGCATCAATACGGATAAGGTCTAGCTTGCTTTTTTGCGAGCCTATAACATCAAGACCTTTCTTATTGTCATACATCTCTATAATATTTTGGAAACTCTTCATGGCAGCACCGTATAACTTCTTATCAAAAAGTTCAGCGCCAATTTTAAACTCCCTATCAGGTTCAATATAAACTGTAGTTTTTTGAGCAAAAATGCTACTTACAAACAGACAAAGAAAAGCAAGGGCAAATAAATTACCGCGTGAAAGAAATTGTTTGATACTAAATAAAGTCATCGAAGACACAGTTGTAAAATTAAGATGCAGAAAGGTATGCGCGTTTTAATAAGTTGTAAGTTATTAACGCAAACGTGTTTAAAGCTATAAGTTATACGTTTTGAGTTATGCGTTATGAGAAGTACATTTGCTTCAGGTAATATGAGTGTTATACAACTTAACAATATAAGTATCCGTCAGTCAGCGGCTGTTGTAATAAGTAATTTATCGCTTACGGTTAATAAGGGCGAGTTTGTTTATTTACTCGGAAAGACTGGTAGTGGAAAGAGTTCGGTGCTTAAATGTTTGTATGCAGAGATTGGTATAACATCGGGTACAGCAATGGTAGCGGGCTACGAACTTAGCACCATCAAGCAAAAAGACATTCCTTTTTTAAGAAGAAAACTTGGTATTGTTTTTCAGGACTTCCAGTTATTAACAGACAGAAACATTTTTGAGAACCTGCGTTTTGTAATGAAAGCAACAGGATGGAAGGATGAAGAACAAATTAAGAAACAAATAAACGCGGTGCTTGAACAAGTTGGTTTAACAGGTAAAAACACTAAAATGCCTTACGAAATAAGTGGTGGAGAGCAGCAAAGAATATCTGTTGCGCGTGCTTTGATAAACCAACCCGAACTGATATTGGCCGATGAACCCACCGGAAACTTAGACCCTGATACCTCTGCCGAGATTATGAAACTGTTTATGGATATAAGCAAAACCGGAACCTCGGTTTTATTTGCCACGCACGATATGTTGCTGTATCATAAATTCCCTGCACGCACATTGAAATGTGAGAATGGGGTAGTGATGGAAGTAAGAGCCTGATTTTTTGTTTTTAATTAACTCAACGCCAAGATACATTGCAACAAACCTAAATCATCAAAGCTAATGGGCTTGGTAGGTTTCTTAATTCCTTTTCTATACAACGCGCTTTCGGTAGCTTCGCCCATAGCAACGGCTTTGTAATGGGTTTGCCATTTATTCTTCTCAAAGAAAGCTTCTACATTACTTGGCGATGTAAAGACTAAAATATTAGTTGCCGTATCCACATCAATAGGATGTTTCAAGGTTTCATACACCACCAGATTAATAGCGTTTCTGGATAGTTGTTGTTGCACACTTTGCATGCTTTCTTTAGCTATGGGAAACAAAACTTTGGCGCTACCGGCTATGGCGGCAAATTGTTTGCCAACCATTTTAGTATCTGTATTCTGACCTATAAAACTTGCACGATGCCCAAATTGTCTAAGCTCAACGGATGTTTCTTTGCCTATGCAGCCAAATTTAACTGCCCCTATTTTTGGATTCTGATTAAAGAAATACCGTACCGCATGTTTGCTGCTAAAAAATATCCACTCGCTAAGGGGTAAGAAATGTATTTCAACCTGCTTAAACTCAATCAGGCTTTTGGCATTCACATCAAAATTAAGTTTGGTTAAAGCCTTTGGCAGGTAATCTTTTTCTTTAAACGTTTTGCTAATAAAAACTCTCTGTGGTTTAATGGCATTTACTCTCTCAAGAATGCGCTCCGGCAAATCAAAAGCTAAAGTCGTTTCAAAGTATAACTGAATTGGTTGTTTATCCCAAGCTTCCGCTTTACTAACCCACACTTTAAAAACCGGACGGTCATTATCATTGGTGTCTGTTTCGCAATAAACACCCAATGGCATCTGGCAGCCCCCTTCAAATAAATTTAAAACCCTACGCTCTATATTAATGCGTGTTTGCGCTTCTTCATTGTTTATTTTTTCAATGGCTATTTCAAGCGCGGTATCTCCTTCGCGTATTTGCCAAGCTAAAACGCCTTGTGCGGGTGCGGGTACAAACTCTTTCGGACTTAATTTTTCTACACGTAAATCTGTTAACTCTAATTCCAAACGCTCAATACCGGCGGCGGCAAGTATTATCGCGTCGTATTGTCCTTCCTGTAATTTTTTAATGCGTGTAGGTACATTTCCGCGCAGGTCTTTTATTTCTACATCATCTCTAAATGCCAGCAATTGTGATTTGCGACGAGATGAAGAAGTGCCCACTACGGCTTTCTGTTTTAAGTTGAACCGTTGTTTTTCATCAACGGCTTCTTTACGAATCAAGAGCCAGTCGGCAGGGTCTTCTCTGTTTGAAACACCTGCTATAATAAGTTCTTCATGTCCGTTAGTGGGTAAATCTTTATGCGAGTGTACCGCTATATCAATTTCCTTTTTTAATAAAGCTTCTTCAATTTCTTTGGTAAAGAAGCCTTTGCCTTCCAGTTTATCAAAACTGGTATTCCATTCCTGTGAACGGTCCCCCTCGGTAGAGATTATTTTTAGTTCGATTTCATATCCTTGTTTTTGGAGTAAATCTTTAGTGTAGTTGGCTTGCCAAAGGGCAAGTTCGCTGCCGCGGGTACCGATTATTATCTTTTTCATAAAATGTGTGCAAATATAATCTTTTAAAAATTTTGCTTTCTCAATAAAAAAACACTACATTTATGCTACCTCTTTGATTTTGTGCGTAGGAATAACCCTTTAAAATTATTCGCCTATGAGACAATTAAAAATTACGAAACAAGTTACTAACCGTGAGAATGCTTCGCTTGATAAGTATTTGCAGGAAATTGGCAGAGTTGAATTAATTACTGCCGATGAAGAAGTGGAACTTGCTCGAAAAATCAGGCAAGGCAATGAAGCCGCTTTAAATAAGTTAGTAAAATCTAATTTACGCTTTGTGGTGTCGGTTTCCAAGCAGTATCAGAATCAAGGATTGAGTTTGCCTGATTTAATTAACGAAGGTAATTTAGGTTTAATTAAAGCCGCTCAGCGTTTTGATGAAACGCGCGGTTTTAAATTTATATCCTATGCTGTTTGGTGGATAAGACAAAGTATTTTGCAGGCTTTAGCAGAACAAAGTCGTATTGTAAGATTACCCTTAAATAAGATTGGCGCTATTAATAAAATAAACAAAGCCTATGCCAAGCTTGAGCAGCAATTAGAGCGTGAGCCAACTGCCGATGAAGTGGCTGTTATCATGGATTTACTCCCTCAGGATGTTTTTGAAACACTTAAAAATAACGGAAAACACATATCGATGGACGCTCCTTTAGGTTCAAGCGATGAAGGTGGCAGTATGTATGATGTGATGGAAGAGAAAGATTCTTTACGCCCGGACAAGGAATTATTAGAAGATTCTTTGCGTCAGGAAATAGAACGCTCTTTAAGCACCATAACTCCGAGAGAAGCTGATGTGGTGCGTTTATACTTTGGGTTAACCGGCAAGCAACCTTTAACTTTAGAAGAGATAGGCGATAAATTTGATCTTACCCGTGAGCGTGTGCGCCAGATAAAAGAAAAGGCTGTACGCAGATTAAAACACACTTCACGCAGTAAATTATTAAAGGCTTATTTATAAAGCGCTATGATTAAGCCAACTTTAGTTTTTCCTTGTAAGTATGATTTTGACGCGATGGAGAAAACTAAGGATGGTAATTTTTGCACACATTGTAATAAAGCATTAAAAGACTTTTCAAAACTATCTGATATTGAGTTCCCGCATGAACTTAAAACAATAGGTCAAAGCAGTTGCGGACGTTTTAGAAAAGACCAAATCTCTTTTAATTCAACTACTTTTCTTATCCCTGCGTTTAAAGCCGTAAGCCTATCCATTTTAAGTTTGCTTGGCGCGTCCTTAGTTCCTAATCAATTAAATGCGCAAACACAAACCACGCAACATGTTTCTAAAATCTCATCCGCTTTATCCAAATTAAAATTCCCGCTTACCATAAAAGGTACGTTAAAAGAAAAAGGCGGCATAATGCCTATTGCGTATAGTAAAGTAATCTTTCGTCAAAAAGGTAAAACAAGAAAAAGTGCTTACACAGATACAGAGGGTAACTTCTCTATAACCTTAAAAAGAACGGATGTAGTTGACACTAATTTTCAATTGATACTATCCCAAGCCGGCTATAAAAATGATACATTAAAGAAATCCATTAATCATTTGGAAGAAACGCTGTTAGTTAAAATGGATATTTCTATTGATATTATTGAGTATGCAGTCCCTTTAATTGACCGCGAAACAATTTCAGGAGTTACATTTATGAGAGTTGAGAAAGAGTCTCCAAAGTTAATCGGGGTAGAGACCTCTAAAAAGAAACTTACCCGAAAAGAAAGAAGAAAACTAAAAGCCGCTAATGCTCAAAAGTCGGAGTAAATTACTTCAATAACTCTAAAGCTTCTTGTATAGAGATAATATCGCCTTTAAAGGTACCTATTACAAAAGCGCCACTAATACCCTTTTCGGCTAATGTATTTTTGTATTTAATGGCATCGTTATAATTCTTAAACTCTCCTGCCGTAATGCGCATCATGCCGCCTGAGGTAGGCTCTTTATCTACATCTTTCAATTCTTTTAGTTGCTCATCCAAAGATGTATCATCCGGTTTTTTGAGTGCACCCAATTGAACTTTAAAGTTTACCAATGATTTATCGATAGCACTGCCTGTGTGGGCATTTTCATTTAAGTTTTCTTTAAATTTTTTATCCTCGAAAGTAGCTCCCGCTTGATTTAAAGGAACACGTTTACCTTTTTGATAGGCTGTAATAAAAGCGTCTTCATATCCTTCGTAAACAAGCTCCGCTTTATGAGAAGCTGCATCCGCAATTGTTTTATATGATCCCGAAGCATATTTGTAATATCCATCCTCTGTTTTTAACTCAATTACTTTGCCCGCATGTTTAAACATAGTTGGTGATAATTTATTTCTATAAGCGCCTAATTGTACACGATAAACAACACCGCTACTTGCATTAGCATTATTATCATTGGTTGTTGTATTTTGAGTATTGCCCTTCTTATTGGCTGAAGAAACTTCATTTTCCAGTTCGCCATCAGCCATAGAAAAATAATTATTCCCTTTAAAATAACCAACTCTAGCGGATTTTAAACCTTCCGCTCTATATTCATCTCTTCGTTTTACGGCATTCCTTACATCCTCATAAGAACCTGCCGTATAAACAACTGTGGTATCGCCCATGGTAAATGATTTCACGTCTCCAATGCTTAATAAGTATGCCATCTCATCAGCGGGAATACCACCTTGGTAGCGAACTAGCTCAACCGTATAATCCTTGGTTTCTTTTTTGGAATCGGTGTTTTTAATATCATTATTTTTTTTGTTAGGGGTTGTTAAATCAACAACTTTAGCAAACTGTCCGGTTGAATCATAATAGTTGTTATACCATGTCTGGAAATCCTCATCCGTCATAGCTATCCCTCTGCTGTTAGCTACTTTTCCGGTGTCGGTAGGTAATTCTTCATCCTTATAATCGGGGGTTAAATCTTTGTCTTCATCTATCGGACAACCATGCGCGTCAACTTTTGCGCCTGCGGGAGTGCCGTGGCATAAATCATCCGCATCTTTTACTCCATCCGCATCCTCATCCCCGTTATCAATAGCTATGTAATCAACTCCATTAAAGTGATTTTTAGGTAAGGTATCAAATGTAGGATCTTTGCCACTACCTTTTCTGGTAACCAAATCATAATGAGCCGACGCGGCAAACATCATAAAATTATCTTTTCTTGCACCCGCGGCGCCATCAATTTTGTTTGTAAACGTAAAGTGCATCGTGGCACCCAATCTGAATTTAATATGATCTCCCGCGTTAATGGTAACGCCTGCACCCACAGGCAACGCCCAGGAGTATTGGTTGTAGTTACCATACCCGTTTTGGTTTAGCTTACGAATATCTGTTTCATATGTATAATCTCTAACTAATTTGGTCGCGTTTTGAGAACCGGCTTCTCCCTGCGCCATATTTCGTATGGTGCCATCGCTCCAGTAGTAATATTTATTACCCTTGGCATCATACATATCTGTCTTAGAAAGAAATTCAAAACCTTCAAACCCTGTTAAAATATACGGGCGTATATCATTTTGTTTTTTAATGAAGTTAGAAAAATCGTACATCAATTGTACGCCGCCTAAACGTATCTGTGTTTCAAAGTTTTGGTTAAGAGCCGGTACCGATGAGCGTTCGTTTGCACCCATTTTGCCAAACATCACATAAAAATTAAGATACAAAAAATTGGTTATGGGTTGAGATAAGTTTAAATCATAGCCAATACGCGATTGAGTAAACGATTGAAATTGCTGCCCTTTGGGATAAATATTTCCAAAATATGAAAGCGTGCCCGCCCCAAGCCCAATGGTTGGCTTAAATATATCGCTTACTCTGGGAGGGGGTGTATCCGTTTTCTGCTTAGACGTATCCGTTTGAGAAACGCTTTGTAACGCGAACGCGGTAAGTAGTATGACAAAAAAGATATTTTTGATGCGCATCAGCTGCCCGGATATTTCAATTTCTCAAAGTTACTAAAATGACACCATATTTTAGTAAAATTATTTATACCACTTTTGATTGCTTACCATTAGTGCTTCCTGAACTGTAACACGTTTGCCTGAATTATAGGCTGTAACAAAAGCGTCACTTACTCCTTTACCCTTAGCCATCTCGCGGTTATCGTGCGCTTTTTTATACTCATCATATTTACCAAAAATACATTTGGTGTAGCCTTCATGCATTTCGGTTCTTACAGCCTCACTAATACCATATTTTCTTTTTAAAGAATTTGCATTTACACTCTTTTGAAAAGCGCCTATTTGTACTGAGTATTGTATGTTTCCGGTTTTAGGAGCGGATGCCGTAGTAGTAGCTACATTTGTATTATCGGGTGGAGTTGTCTGTGTAGTGGTAGTTGTATTATCAGACGGCGGTGTGTTGGTAGTTGTTGTAGTATTATCAGGCTGTGTATTGGTATTAGTTGGAGGGTTGTTTCCGGCAACAGCTGTAGCACTCTGCCCGTCAGTTATTTCTTGTTTATCTAAAAGAATTTTTTTGGTTTGGTCACTTTCAATATAAGAGAACTTACTTCCGTCTATATAAGCGGGTTTTTGTATGTTTCCACTTCCATCAGGAGATAAATTATATGATACCGTTATTTCTTCCGCGGCAGGTATAGAAGTCCAAATAAATTTGGCTTCGCCGTTTTCAAAAGCGAAAGAAGCACCATTTAAACTTACCTGATCCGCTTTATAACCCGCCGGTATTTTTTCTGATAATTTAGCAAAGCCTTTTATGTTGCCTTTTTTAATGAGTACATCCACCTGATAGGTATCAGACGTACCAGAAGCTCCGGCTATTTTTCGACTAACAGAAACGCTTGCATCAGGCTCATTAGCTTTAGAGAATGATTGTTGTGTGTCTGTATTACCGGCTGTAGTAGTTGCAGGCTCTGTGGTTGTTTGCGTGGATGTCGTCGCGTCAGGTTCTTGTGCCGGTTGATTCAAAGGGTCGGCAGATGTAGTTGAAGCGTCTGTAGAAGTAGTTGTTGCCACAGCATTACCGCTACCACCGGCTATGTTTATATTCATAGGGTCAAAAGCGGCTTCCTGTTTAGCATTATTGCTTATATAAGAAAATTTGCCTTTTAATTGATTTCCACTTGTAGCTGATGCAGGAACAGCCACATTTACAAGTACGGTAAGCTGATCATCAGCCGGTACCGAAGTCCAAATAACTTTTACTACAGTGCCCGATGCTGTAAACGAACCGCCTTTACTATCTATTTCGGTTGCCACATACCCGGGAGGTATTTCTAATTGCAATTTAGCAAAACCCGTTACCTGTGGTTTAGCAACGTTTACCGATACAGTAAAGCTACTGCCCGGTTGGATAGAATCGGGTATTGTTGCGGTAATGCTTACCGGGTCGCCAAAGAAAAAATGATATACAGCTATGGCTAAAGCGTTAATAAAAATTATAATATACTTCATCTGATATAAGGTTTAGCTTTATATTGAATAGTTAAAAAAGACCTCGAGCAAATTTAGAGTGAAGGTGCAGTTATTAAATAGATGTTACCTTGTTTTTTTAAACACTACTTTGTTGATAGAGCGTTTATTCGGTTTTTCTGTGTTCGTCTAAGGATATGCCGGAGTTTTTTGTAATTTGGGGGCGATAAACAGTTTTTATTATAAATCGAACAACGTATGAAAAACATAATAGTTATTGCCTCGCTGCTTTTTTATTGCAAAATCTCGGCTCAAAGCAGTTACGATTTTGCTGACAGAAGAGGAAGCTACATCAGCAGGAATAATGTGTATGAGATACAATACGATAAAACAAATTGGAAAATAGATACCGCCAAAACCGAGTGGGATGTAGATTTTGATGATAAATTTAAACTAATACGTATTAATTTTATAGAGCTTTCTTCGTTTATAGGCGAAAAGAAAATGAAAGCCAGTCTTAAAGACCAGTTTGGTAAACTTGGAAAGGTTAAGCACATCAAGGTTTACAAAAAGAAAATTAACGGTTTGGATGTTGATTATTTTGAACTTGACCTAATGTACTATGGCAACATCTGGAAATACCAAGGATTTTATTATTCAGGCAGAAGTGGCACAGTTCAATTAGATGTGAGGGTGCAGGAGGAAGGTATTAAAATGCTTCAGCCGCAAATAGATGAATTCTACAAAGGTTTTAGAGAAATCAAGTAATATTCGATGTTTTTACCAAAAACGGCTACTCATACAATAGCATAAAGAACGCGCAAATAAATGATGATTAAATTAGAATATGCTTTTTAATTCGTTTCACTTTTTAGTTTTTTTTATCATCGTAACCTCGTTGTATTTTGCCATTCCATACAACAAAAGATGGATGCTTTTATTAGTAAGCAGTTGTTATTTTTATATGGCTTTTGTTCCTATTTACATCTTAATTCTCGGTTTTACCATTGTGATAGATTATTGGGCCGGAATATATATTGAAAATGCTAAGGGAAAACAACGAAAACTATTTTTAATAATGAGCTTGATTGCTAATATTGGAGTGCTTGCAGTTTTTAAGTATTATAATTTTTTAAACCAAAATCTTTCCTTTCTAATGCGTGGTTTCGGGTTAAATTACCAAATCCCTTATTTATCCATTTTATTGCCAATCGGGTTGTCTTTCCATACTTTTCAAGCAATGAGCTATACAATTGAAGTATATAGAGGCCATCAAAAAGCAGAACGGCACTTTGGCATTTATTCTTTATACGTAATGTTTTATCCGCAACTTGTTGCAGGTCCAATTGAACGACCTCAAAACTTATTACATCAGTTTAGAGAAAAATATGATTTTGATTATGACCGAGTAACAAGTGGTTTAAGATTAATGGCATGGGGCTTGTTTAAAAAAGTTGTCATTGCCGACCGATTAGCGATTTTAGTTGATACAGTTTATAATCATCCGCAACAGTATAATAGTTTGAGCTTAATTATCGCGACGGTATTTTTTACATTTCAAATTTTTTGTGATTTTTCAGGGTATTCCGATATGGCTATTGGAGCAGCTCGCATAATGGGTTTTAAATTAATGACAAACTTTAATAAACCCTATCAATCAAAAAGTGTTGATGAATTCTGGAAACGTTGGCATATTTCCTTGTCTACTTGGTTTAAAGATTATTTATATATCACACTGGGTGGTAATCGGGTTACTATTCCTCGATGGTATTTAAATTTGTTTATTGTGTTTTTAATAAGCGGGTTATGGCATGGGGCTAATTGGACATTTGTTATTTGGGGCGCTTTGCATGGCTTTTATTTGGTGTTTGCATTAATTACAAAAAACTTTAGAGAAAAATTTAATAATTTTTTTCGTTTTAATAAAGTACCCGGTTTATCAGCTTTAACAACTTTTGTTTTGGTTGCATTTGCTTGGATATTTTTTAGAGCGAATGGAGTACGTTCTGCCATTTATATTTCCAAACATATTTTTACAGGCATACCTTTCTTGGTAACTAAACTTCTACATCATCAATCTGTTTTTGAATATGTGGGACTCGAGAAAAAGGATTTAGTTTTATCTGTATTTTTAATATTGTTTCTTGAAACCGTTCACTATATTCAATGTAAAAAAAGCTTGTCGCTCATTTTCGCTCAAAAACCAATTTATGTTCGTTGGGCTATATATTACGGTTTAATTATTGCGATTTTATTTTTAGGAGTTTTTGAAAATCGCCAATTTATTTATTTCCAGTTCTAGCACATGAAAAAATTTCTAAAAAAATCACTGCTTTTAGTACCCTTATTGCTTTTCTTTCTTTATTGGGAGTATAATTTAAGCAAGATTTCTAATAGCTATAGTTTTAAAAAAGAATCTTTAGAAAAAAGATTGGATTCTATACAAGTATTAGTGTTAGGTTCCTCTCAAGTTACCTATGGTGTTAACCCGGATTATTTTAAATTAAAAGGATTTAATCTTAGTAATATTAGTCAATCCCTGTTTTATGACACTAGATTAACATTAAAATATATAGATAAAATGCGCAACCTTAAATATGTCATTATAAACGTTTCTTATTTTTCATTTGGTTTTCAATTAATAGATGGCATTGAAAAATGGAGGGATTATTATTATTCTCAGTTTTGGGGCATCAATTTTCCTGAAATTGATAAATATGATTTTAAAAAATACAGCAAAGTGTTTTTATATACACCCAAAATTGCTTTTTCATATTTCCAAAAAGGTTTCCATGTAAATTTAGTCGGTAATTTCGCATCAAATGGTTATTTAAAGATAGATTCAGCGAATAGTTATCATAACATAAGTGATACTTTTGGACATCAAAGAGTTTTATGTCACACGAAGTATTATAAAGAATCGCGCTTTAAGGGAAATAGAGAGGATTTAGAGTTATTAGTAAGTGAGTTAAAAAAACGAAACGTTAAACCGGTAATTGTTACCCCACCTGTTTTGCCTACTTATTATAATTTTGCAGATAAATCTATATTGGAAAAAAACCATAGAGCAATAAACGAAATATGCTCAAAATACAAATGTGATTATTTCAATTATTTTACTGATAAGAGATTTGTAAAAAGAGATTTTTGGGATAACGACCACTTGAATTTTATTGGCGCAGAGAAATTTAGTAAGATAATTAACGAAGAAATACTTAAGTAAAAGATAACGGGTTTAGAACTAAGATTCCTATACCATTATTGTTTCAAGAGAACGAATCCGGAATTTTGGTTACCTCGCTCGTGGATAAAAATTGCTAAGAACCTAATTCTATGATAAGAAATTCCTCAATCATTCGAACACTATGCGCCACAGTAAAAGCTTTTATCTTACTGCTCGAAGAAGTAGTCAATCAGCTTATTGATTTTCTCAACCGTAAAATCACCGCTTCCTTCAAAGAAATTATCAATGGTTTTGGTTATCTCATCAGCTGTAATAAAACCATCGTGGTTTAAATCAGCGGATCGTAGTTCCATAGGTATTTTGTTTACTGTGTTACCACCTTTAGGTTTGTTTTTAGCGGCATTCTTCCTTGCCTCTTCTTCCACTTTTTTAAGATACTCTTTACTTGGCAACACATTAAATTGTTTACTGCGTTCAGGAGCTTGGTTTTCCCAATCCTTTTGATGTTGCGCCAAGGCCGCTTCATCAATGGTTACACCATAACCATCTACTTTATTTCCTTTGGCTGTATTGGGTTCTTTATCTAAGTAATCCGGCACACCGTCTCCATCGCTATCTAACGGACAACCTTTTTCATCCACTTTTACACCTTTAGGAGTTCCGTGACACATATCTTTATCATCGGGAACACCATCTCCGTCAGCATCTAAATGGTCAACCGACGAGAAGTCAACATCTTTGTATTGCTTATCAACCGCATCGGCTTTTTTTCCAAACTCATATTTCAATCCCACATTGGCGGTTATATATCCCGCAGAACCTTTGCCAGAACCATCTACCCAGTTAGATAATACAATATTATAGCCCCCACCCACTAAAAAGGTCATGTGTTTACCGAAGTTAAAATCTAACCCGGCCATAAGAGGTATTACCAAAGCACCTGTTTGTCCGTTTGTTTTTAGTTTTGATTCATACGTGTAATCTCTCTTCGTTGGTACTAAGCTGGTCGTGGTAACAGGAGGGGTACCCGTTGTAACAGTTATAGGAGCTGAAATCGAGCCATCTGTTCCATAAATATAAGGTCTTCCATTAGCATCTAACGAATCTTTAGATGAGTTAAACATCATATAACCAATACCCGCTTTAATAAAAGGAGAAACGTTAGGGTCTCCCTTCATTACTCCATCAAAATTAAGAGTAAGCATTAACTGCCCCTGAATAACCTGTGATTGGAAATTTCCGAAATAATTGGTTGTAACCGTTCCTGAAGTAGTAGTTTGGTTATCTGTTCCGGCTAATTTGCCATACATCCCCCCTAATTCAACACCCAATACCTTACCAAAACGCTGTTCCACAGATAAAAAATAACCCATTCTAGCATCTAACAAAGGGTTCAAATTGCTATGACTGCCGATATATCCTTGATATTTCAAACCGGCAACACCAAGCATAATGGATGGTTTATGTTTAACTTTTTCTTTATCCTGAGCGCTTACTGAAGTGGTTAGTAACAGTGCAAACAAACACGTTAATAACTTGTTAATAGTAATTTTTATACCCATATAGTTTGTATTTACCACGCTAAAATTAAATGTTATTTACCACACTAACAAATTTAGTATTAAGAAAAAGCCCTTTGGTCTATACTATTTGTTTTTTTAAACAAAGCTATGTTGAAACAGAAAGTCCTATGAAGAGGCACTTACAAAACGGTTTAAACCTGCCATATCTTTATATAAAGTAATATTTTTAAAGCCCTCCTCATTTAACATTTTAGACGTCATATCGGCATAATTTGTATGGCATTCAAAGTAAAGAGATGTTTTTTCGGCACCTATATTACCAGTTAAAGTTGCTATTTTTCGATAAAATAAGATGGGGTCGGTATCATTTACAAACAAAGCCAAATTAGGTTCGTAGTTTTTTACCCTGTTTTGCAACCCCTCCTTTTCAGAATCCAAAACATAAGGAGGATTACTTATAATTAGGTCTATCTTTTGGTTATTGGTCTGCCTTAAGATAGCCTCTGAAATATCCTTTGATAAAACATCTGCCAGAAAGAAGTTAACCCCTACCCCATTCTGCTTAGCATTATACTTGGCTATTTCAAGCGCATCTTTACTGACATCAAACCCATATACATTTGCATGAGGAATGTTCTTTTTAATGGCAATAGGAATACAACCACTACCTGTGCCAATATCAAGAATGTTTAATAGGTTTTTAACTTTTAACTTATTAATTATTAATTCTACCAGCTCTTCCGTTTCCGGGCGGGGAATAAGAACGTTCTCATTTACCTTAAAATTAAGACGATAAAACTCGGCTTCTCCTAAAACATACTGTATGGGTCTGTGTGCTTTTAGTTCTTTGCACATTCTTTCCAGCTCTTTTATATCAGCAGCAGAAATGTTGAATGTTGGATGTTGCGTGTTGAATTGTTTTTCAAAAATCCAGTTGATGATGTTTTGTAGTTCGCTTTCGGTATAAATGTCTGCTAATTCGATTTTATAAAAATTAATTAAGTCCTTTAGTTTCAACATAAAATGGTTTTTATCTTTTTAACCATTTTTTGCTGTGCTTCAAAATAGAAGCATGAGTAGCAGTCTTTCCTTCTTTTACTTGCTGTATAGATTCATTTATTTCCTTGTTATATTGTTTAGTAGTAATTCGTTTTTTTTTATCTGCTATATTATGATTCTTATTCACCGCATTACAAATGTATCCTATTACGTATTTATCATGAGTAGATACTTCCAAATCCTGATTTTCAACTAAATCATCTACAGCACTTTTTATGGTTGACCATAATTTGGTCTTTTCAAACTTTATATAAGGATGTTTTATTTTTGTCATTAGTAATGATTTTAATCCTTCTCCTTCAACAGATTTTCCAACACGTAGAGTTCATCACGCAAACGGGCAGCTTCCATAAAATCCATTTCTTTGGCAGCGCGCAGCATGGCCGATTTTAATAATCCTATTTGCTTTTTCAGTTCAGGTTCGCTCATGTATTGCACGACAGGGTCGGCAGCTAAGCTTGTATCAAAATTCTCGGTATATGCTTTTACTAATCTGCCATCTACACTTACTTCGGTAGGAGAAAAAGCATCTTGCTTTTTTCTTCCGGCTTGAGACGGGGTAATGTTGTGTTGGTAGTTATATTCAATTTGTTTTAAACGGCGGCGTTGGGTTTCATCTATAGTTTGGCGCATGCTTTCGGTAATTTTATCGGCATACATAATTACTCTGCCGTTTACGTTACGGGCTGCACGTCCTACCGTTTGTATAAGCGAAGTAACATTGCGTAAAAAGCCTTCTTTATCCGCATCCAATATAGCAACTAACGATACTTCGGGTAAATCTAATCCTTCGCGCAACAGGTTTATCCCAATCAATACATCAAACATACCTATGCGCAACTGGCGCAATATCTCTACACGCTCTAACGTATCTACATCCGAATGTATATAACGACAACGGATATTAAGCTTGGCAAAATACTTGGCAAGTTCTTCTGCCATGCGTTTGGTAAGTGTGGTTACTAAAATGCGCTCATCTTTTTCAATAGTTTTGTGTATTTCTTCCAGCAAATCATCCACCTGATTCTGGCAAGGACGCACATCTATCTGAGGATCTAACACACCGGTAGGACGAATTAACTGCTCCACTATCACACCTTCTGATTTTTGCAATTCATACTCGGCAGGTGTGGCACTTACATATATGGTTTGATTTAATAAACTCTCAAACTCTTCAAACTTTAACGGACGGTTATCCAACGCGGCAGGCAAACGAAAACCATACTCTACCAAATTTACCTTGCGCGAGTAATCTCCTCCATACATAGCCCGTATTTGCGGAAGTGTTACATGGCTTTCATCTACCACAAACAAAAAATCTTTCGGGAAATAATCCATCAGACAAAAAGGGCGCATACCGGGCAAACGTCCATCAATATAACGCGAGTAATTTTCTATGCCGCTGCAATAACCCAATTCGCGCATCATTTCCAAATCATGCTCCACACGCTCTTTCAGGCGCTTGGCTTCTAAAGCCCTTCCGTTTTCCGAGAAATAATTTACCTGCAACATCATATCATCCTGTATTTGTCGCATGGCTTTTTGCAACGTCTCGGGGGCGGTAACATACATATTGGCAGGGTAAATAATATACTCCGTAAAGTTTTCAATCTTCTTGCCCGAACCTGTATCAAAGGTATCTATGCTTTCAATCTCATCACCAAAAAAACAAACACGCAAGGCATAATCGGCATACGAAAGGTTAATATCAACCGTATCGCCAACCACACGGAAACTGCCACGAGTAAACTCTTCGGTAGTGCGAGAATACAAACCCTGCACCAACTGAAACAAAAATTTATTACGACTGATACGTTGCTGAGTTTTAAGATGCACCAAACTCTTTTGAAACTCCTGCGGGTTGCCGATACCATAGATGCAGGAAACGGACGACACCACAATCACATCCCGTCTGCCCGACAACAAAGCCGAAGAAGCACTCAACCGAAGCTTCTCTATCTCATCATTAATGGCTAAATCCTTTTCTATATAGGTGCCCGTGGTAGGCAAATACGCCTCGGGCTGGTAGTAATCGTAGTAGGAAACAAAATACTCAACTGCATTATCCGGAAAGAACTGCTTTAACTCGGCATAGAGCTGCGCCGCCAGCGTTTTGTTATGACTAAGCACTAGCGTGGGCCGGTTTACCTGATTGATAACATTAGCCACCGTAAAGGTTTTGCCCGAACCCGTAACCCCCAACAATACCTGATTCTTTATATCACTGTTTAAACCCTCTACCAACTGTTTAATAGCGGTGGGTTGGTCGCCGGTGGGTTGGTATTCTGAGGTAAGTTTGAAATTCACGAAGCGAAGTTAGGTACTTTTATTATACTGTACTCTTTAACATTTATAACAAATAGGATACGCATTTTAACATAATTCTTAATTTTTTACATTTATTAAGAAATATTTTATTCTCTTTTTAGATTTATTAAGAGATAGCCTTATCTCTATAATTTTTTGAGCATATATTTTTACCAAGCTCGTAATTAACGCGAGATAATTTAAATCATGGTAAGAATCCAACTATATAACTGATGATCATTTCACATGCAAAAAACTTTATTTTTATTCATAACTATAAAGTTGCCGGTACAAGTGTAAGACAAGCTTTATGTAAATATAATTCCTCCTATTTTTCTCGTTATACACTTATAAATAAATTCTATTTATCAATTAGAAAACGTCCCTTAATATATTCGAATGAATTTCCGGCACACATAACCGCAAATGAGTTAAAACGTCAATTACCAACTTATATGTTTGAAAAATATTTTAAGTTTGGATTTGTGAGAAACCCATGGGACTGGCAGGTCTCGCTATACATATACATGCTAAAAGCGAAAGATCATCAATCTCATAAGTTTATTAAAAATATGCGAAATTTTGATGAGTATATCGAGTGGCGTGTTAATAAAGACCGTCATCTTCAAAAAGATTTTTTTTATAATGAGAATGGTGTTTGTTTAGTTGATTTTATTGGTAAAATAGAATATTTACAGGATAGTTTCAGGCAAATTTGTCGGCAAATAAATATTAATGAAACAATACCTCATTTAAATAAAAGCAGGGAAGACAGTAATTACCTTCATTATTATACCAATAACTCTATTAAAATGGTACATGACGCTTTTAAAGAAGATATCGAATTGTTTGGTTATAAGTGCCCTCAATGGGGTTGATATGGGGATGTAAGAGTTATCTCATTTCTCTTTTGAGTTAATCTAAAATTAAAAATTAATTTTAGGACGAGTTTAATGAGCAACTTCTTAGATACTCCTATTGAATATTTGAAAGGCATTGGTCCGCAGCGCGGCGATATGCTTAAAAAGGAGTTGCAGATTTTTACTTATTATGATTTGCTGAGCCTCTACCCCTTCAGATACATAGACAGGAGTAAGTTTTATAAAGTAAAAGAAATAAACGAGGAGTTGCCTTATGTGCAACTAAAAGGCAAAATTGTAAAGACAGAGTTGCTGGGCGAAAAACAAAGCAGGCGTTTTGTAGCTTACTTAAAAGATGATACGGGTGTTATTGAATTGGTTTGGTTTCAGGGCGCTAAGTGGTTGGAAGGAAAATTTAAACCCGATACCGAATATGTCGTACTTGGCAAGCCTTCTGAATTTAGAGGCAAATACAACATACCGCACCCTGATGTGGATTTAGCCAGTGACGATAGCATTAAGCTAAACTCTGTTTTGATGCCTGTTTACCCCAGTACCGAAAAACTAAAGAGCAGAGGCTTAGACAGCAAAGGCATCTTAAAGTTGCAGGAGGTCTTGATACCTCAGTTGTCAAACAAGGTAGAAGAAACGCTTCCTGAAAACATCATACAACAATATAAACTGATTGGCAAAGAGCAAGCCTATAAACAAATTCATTTTCCTAAAAACGCGCATCTGCTAAAGCAGGCGGAGTACCGTTTAAAGTTTGAAGAGCTTTTTTACATTCAGTTAAGATTATTGAAGAGCAAACATTTTCGTAAACAAAGTATGCAGAGTTTTGTGTTCGAAAAACTGGGACATTACTTTAATACCTTTTTTAACGAGCATCTTCCGTTTGAATTGACCAATGCGCAAAAGCGGGTTATAAAAGAAATACGTAACGATGTGCGCACAGGAAAACAAATGAACCGCCTGTTGCAAGGCGATGTGGGCAGCGGAAAAACTATTGTATCACTTATGTGTATGTTAATGGCATTGGATAATAATTTTCAGGCATGTTTGATGGCTCCTACTGAAATACTGGCACAGCAACACTTTCAGACGATTAGGGAATTAGTAAAACCTTTAGGCATTACATGTGCTTTGCTTACAGGTTCCGTTAAATCAAAAGCAAAAAAAGAAATACTAAAACAGCTTGCTGACGGAACGTTGCAAATTATTATCGGCACACATGCTTTGTTGGAAGACCCCGTACAGTTTAAGAATCTTGGTTTTGTGGTAATAGATGAGCAGCATCGTTTTGGTGTGGCGCAACGTGCCAGGTTGCATAATAAAAATGTAAATCCACCGCATGTATTGGTTATGAGCGCTACACCTATACCACGTACCCTCGCCATGACTTTATACGGAGACTTAGATACTTCGGTTATTGATGAATTGCCTCCCGGTCGTAAACCTATACAAACTATACATTACACCGATGCCAAACGTTTGCGTTTATATGGTTTCATGAAAGAGCAAATTAAACTGGGCAGACAGGTATATGTGGTGTATCCTTTAATTGAAGAATCGGAAAAGTTGGATTTAAAGAATTTAATGGAAGGTTATGATTCTTTGTCGGAACAGTTTCCTTTGCCCGAATACCGCATCAGTATTTTGCATGGCAGGATGGAAAGCGATGCTAAGGATTTTGAAATGCAACGCTTCGTAAAAAACCAAACGCATATTATGATTGCTACTACAGTAATTGAAGTAGGTGTAAACGTGCCTAATGCTTCTGTAATGGTTATTGAAAATGCAGAGCGTTTCGGTTTATCGCAATTGCACCAATTACGTGGCAGGGTTGGACGCGGAGCAGATCAAAGTTATTGTATATTAATGACTTCTTATAAGCTGTCGCAAGATGCTAAAGTGCGTATGCAAACGATGTGCAGAACCAACGATGGTTTTGAAGTAGCCGAAGTTGATTTGCAACTGCGCGGTCCGGGAGATATTGAAGGCACGCAACAAAGCGGTATTCTTAACCTAAAGATTGCCGACCTTGCCAAAGACCAGCAAATACTACAACTTGCCAGACAGGTAGCTACTGATATTTTAGCTGCCGACCCTGAACTGCAACAACCCCAACATAAGTTATTAAGTTACCAGTTAGCCCGCCAGAATAAAACCAACATTAACTGGGGCAAAGTGGCTTAGCGTTTTTTGTTTTTAAGATAAGTTTACCTTCCACAAATCAAAGGCTTCTTTTGTAAGAATTTCCCTGTGGTTAGGATGCGAAATATTAATTAACTCCTTAATTCGCTGCTTAATGTTTTTGCCATACAAATTGGCAATGCCATATTCAGTTACCACATAATGCACATGCGCTCGGGTAGTAACAACTCCTGAACCCGTTTTTAAGGTGCTCACAATTTTAGATACTCCTTTTAGAGTAGTAGAGGGCATTGCAATAATTGGTTTGCCTTCTTCAGAAAGAGATGCCCCACGAATAAAATCCATTTGCCCGCCAACACCCGAGTATAAATGAAACCCGATAGAATCGGCACATACCTGTCCGGTTAAATCTATTTCAACAGCACTGTTAATGGCGGTAACTTTTGGGTTTTGCATAATTACGTATGTATCGTTTACATAAGCAGCATCATGCAATTCAAATAAGGGGTTATCATTTATATAATCGTACAATCTTTTTGTACCCTGAACAAAACCACCGATAACTTTATGCGGATGCTTTTTTTTCATCTCTCCGGTAATAACTCCTTTCTCTATCAAATCAATTACCCCATCCGAAAACATTTCGGAGTGAATGCCTAATTTCTTATGATTACCAAGTTTACTTAAAACAGCGTTTGGTATTTTACCTATTCCCATTTGCATGGTCGCTCCGTCATCTACAAGACCCGCTACATAATCGGCTATTTTCACTTCTGTTTCGTCAGGGTCTCCCAGGGCAATTTCAGGAATAGGGTCGTTTACCTTAACCAAAGCGCTAAACTTAGAGGCATGTATCATGCCATCTCCATGCGTACGAGGCATATTGGGGTTTACCTGCGCGATAATATATTTTACGTTTTCAATTACTGAAAGCGCCACATCAACCGATACACCTAAACTGCAATAACCATGTTTATCGGGTGGAGAAACATGTAGTAGCGCTACATCAATAGGTATTATTTTTTTTCGGAACAAGGCAGGAATTTCACTTAAGAATACAGGAATGTAATCCGCATTGCCGGCATTAACCGCTTCTCGCATATTGCCTGCGATAAAAAAACAATGTGTGTTAAAGATGCCTTTATATTCAGGCTTTGCATAAGGTGTAGCGCCTTCGGTATGCATGTGGTAAATAGATACATTAGATAATCTATCGGCATTTTCAACCATGGCTTTAATAAGCTGTTGTGGCGCGGCGGAGGCGGTTTGTATAAAAACATTATTTCCAGGTTTTAATACCGATAGTGCTTCTTGCGCTGTTGTATAGTTGGCTTCAAACATATTGCGAAATTATTTTTCGTTAAATGTAAAACGCGCTGTTCTTTTAATACTGATAAGTATCAGTTTTGTAGTTAAGCTTTATCATAACAAGTGCCTTAGAGGAAGTTAATCTAACTCTAAATTTAAAACAACCGATTAGTAGCTGTTTAAAATTGATTTAAAAACTTCTTTATGGTTTTTCTTTTTCCTTGACGAAAAAGAAACAGGGCAAAGATGCGGTGCATCTTTGAGCCGGTATGTGCGGCAGGTATTCAAGACCAAACGATCTGCCACGCACAAGCCATTAGCTCATTGTTATCATTTCTTTTGGTTTCGCTGAATGCTAAAGCGTTTCAGCTCCGCGTTTGGTCGGGCTCGCGCTCGGTTTTCAGATTACGATGGTTACGTAAACCCGGGGGCAACTGAATAAAATTTTAAATAAACACTTACCGGAGCATAATCTCTTAAAATCAAATCTCTGCCAAAGCCTTTGCTAATTGACTAAGTTCCTGTTTTATGTTTGTACTATGCAGACAAATCCTTAACCGCTCGCTTCCTTCTTTTACTGTTGGACTCTTTATAGCTCTTACATCAAAGCCTTTATTGATAAGTTGTTTTGACGCCAGTATAATGTTTTCATTTCCTGTAATTACAAAACAATGTATGGCGCTTGCGCTGTTTATTTTGTCTTTAATAGAAACAGTAAGTTCATTAAAGAAACAAATGTTCTCTTTTAGTATTTGTGTTTGCTTGGTATTTTGTAGCAGCTTATAAGATGCCATAACTAAAGCAACACTCGATGCGGGCAAAGCGGTTGTATATATAAGCGAACGGGCAAAATTAATCAGGTAATTATATAAATCGGTATTGCCCAAAACAGCGGCCCCATGCGCACCCATAGCTTTACCATAAGTATAAACCCGGGCAAAGCAATCTTCTTCTATTCCTAATTCATTACACAACCCCCTACCCTGCTCTCCATAAACACCAATAGCATGGGCTTCATCAACTATTAAATAAGCTTTATGTTGTTTACATAAACCGGTAATCTCTTTCAGTAAAGCGCAATCGCCATCCATAGAGAAAACAGACTCGGTAACTACATAAACCGTTTCGTTATTCTTTTGCTTAGCAAGCAACTCCGCTAAATGAGCTACATCATTATGCCTAAATTTATAAGCATTGGCAAAGCTCAGGCGAATGCCATCTATAATAGAGGCATGGCACAACTCGTCATACAACACAATATCTCCTCGTTGTGGAACAGATGAAAGCAAACCCACATTGGCATCATAACCCGAATTAAATAGCAAAGCTTTCTCGGCATGATGAAACTCGGCTATTTGTTTCTCGCAATTTATATGAATAAGGCTATTGCCTGTCATTAACCTCGAACCCGTTGAACCTTGCTGATGGATATGATACTCCTTTACAATAGCATCTTTCAATTCTTTTAATGCTACGCTCTTGGCAAAGCCCAAATAATCGTTGCTGCTAAAATCAATCAGACTTTTATCAGGTATAGAAAGTGTACGAAAATTATGTTCAGCTTTTCTTTTATCAAGTAATGATAAAAGCTTTTTAGGAAAGCGGTTCATCCCGGTATTATGCCACTACTTGCTTATTGGCAAAAGCCGCCTTAGGCGTTAAGCCCAGTATTTTAAACATATCCATATCCTCGTTAAACGCGGGGTTTGGCGTAGTCAGTAATTTATCTCCGGCAAAAATAGAGCTTGCGCCCGCCATAAAACATAGCGCCTGCGCTTCCATACTCATGCTCAATCTTCCTGCCGATAAACGCACCGCTGTATGCGGCATTACAATACGGGTTGTGGCAATCATGCGCACCATATCCCAAACAGGTATCTGCTCCTGGTTCTCTAAGGGGGTTCCTTCCACAGCCACTAAGCCGTTAATAGGTACTGATTCAGGCTGAGGGGTTAAATTAGTTAGTGTAAACAACATCCCGATTCTATCTTCCACGCTTTCGCCCATGCCAATAATACCGCCCGAACATACAGTCATTCCTGCTTTGCGCACATTCTTAATCGTATTCAATCTATCTTCATACGTGCGGGTTGTAATGACATCTCCGTAAAACTCTTCCGATGTATCAATGTTGTGGTTATAAGCATACAAACCGGCATCAGCCAGCTTTTTGGCTTGTTCTTCGGTAAGCATACCCAGCGTGCAGCATACTTCCATTTCTTTGCTGTTAATGGTTTTTACCATTTCCAGCACCTTATCAAAATCTTTGTTATCACGCACTTCGCGCCATGCGGCACCCAAACACATGCGAGACGCACCCGCTGCTTTTGCCCTTGCAGAAGCCATATCAACCTCTTCAATGCTCATGAGCTTATGCACTTTTACATCGGTATTGTAACGGGCTGCTTGCGGACAATACGCGCAATCTTCGCTGCAACCTCCGGTTTTTATAGATAACAACGAGCTTATTTGCACCTCGCCCGCCTTGTGATACTGGTGATGCACCGTGGCAGCTTCGTAAACTAATTCAAGTAAAGGTTTGTTATAAACATCTAATATTTCGGCTTTTGTCCACTTTTTCATGCTGTCTTTATTTATTGTTTTAATTAGGTATCATGGCGTTCGCCTAAAAAGGCTCAGGTCATGCAAGTATCTTTAGTAGCAACAAATGTAGTAAATCAAAATAAATCCTCAAGGCTTTTGATAAATAATGTGGGTGTTCCTCGTTTAATACAACAAAAGGTTTTTGTAATAATCCTAACGCAGTATTTAATCCTTATCACGGTTTTTACTAAGAGCAACCGCCAATAACATAATTAGTGATACTATTAAAATAGCGTTTTTCATTTTTGCTTAAACATTATTGTGTTTAGCTTAAGCAAAATTTGTTATGAGAAAGAAAAAAAGGTGCTAAAAACTTATTTTTAATTTCTCTTTTTTTGGTTTTATTGCTTTAATTAGTTTATAAGATGGGCTTTTTGTCTTCGCTCATAGTCTTTAATTAAAATCATATACCACACCACACCAACAGAGTATAAAAGAGCCGTTAGCAAAAATATATTTACAAAGGCAAAACCCTGCACAAATAATAACTGTACCAATAATCCGCTTATAAACCACGAACCACTCCATATAGCTGAGGTAAGCGCGCTTACAATCTCACGGTTTTTTTCTCCTACATAATTCATTACAATTTCGGTAGTCATGGGCCCCGCCATATTCATTAAAGGTTGACGAAGCAGGTAAAATATAATAGCAATTACCACGGCAATGCCCATTTGGTTATAAAACTGTGTAGTAGCTAAAGCGACTAAAGAAACAATCGCCAACGATTGTGTAGTAGGTACCGCTATTTTATAACCAATATTTCGTTTAATATCAGGAACTAATAAAGCACCCCAAGCCACCAAGAGTGCCGCCACAGCGCTTACTATAGAAAAATGCCCTTTGTGCATGCCGTGTACTTCTTCAAAAAACAAACTGATAAACGGAATGGTTAACCCTGCTCCAACAGCGATAATAAGAGTAGGTATAAGAGCCTTAAAAATTAACACCCAATCGTATTGCGCTAAATTGTAAGAAGGTTTTTCCGTTTCATTCTTAAAGTCATCTTCCTTAATATTGGCAAGCAATAACATAATAATTCCGGCGAAGCCGAGTATAGAAAAAATAAGAAGCACCATACGCTCATTAAACAAAGCGGGGTTAATATAATCTACAATAGCTATTAATATTCCGCTTACAATGCCGGCAAAACTCCAGGTAGAATAACTTAACGCGATAGATGCCGTTTGATGCTTTTCAGAAGAATATCTTAAAATAAAAGGCAATATGGGTATTTGTATGAATGTGAATGATGCGCCCCACAGCAGTTGAGACACATAAATGAAAGGCTCATTTCTTTGGTCGATAAAATACAGAATACATAAGGCGAAAAACGGAACACCTATGCAGGATGCGTAGAAAAAAGGTTTCATTTTCTTTCCTTTAAGGAGTACACCAAGTGGTAACGCCAATAAAAACACCCCTAAAAACCTGAAAGAGATAAACCCCGCTATATCTTGCTTGCTATAATGCAGACTATTTAAGTATAATGGCAACATATTCATAAACGTTGCATTTACCAACTGAATAAAAAATTCCGCAAGAACAACCAAGAATATCTGTCTTTCTATAGTTTGGTACGGTTTTAGAAACTTGAGCATAATTTAATATACCGCAAAAGTGCAAACTAAAAAATTAAGAAAATACAAGAACCTGTTTAAATTTTATTCAATGATAATTTCATGAGGACAGCGAGCTTTTGTGCAGCGCATAAAGCCAGACCTTTGTCATCAAAGTGCCCCCCAAAGAAATTCAATAGACTGTTTATTTCTGTTGCATAAATTAACATATAACATTTCTCTACATTTACTATCTTTGAGGGATGCAAATTGTAAAAGGAGAAGGTTTTATTCCCGGTCCATTATTAGCCAAGGTAAACTCGCCTGCTGATTTAAAGAAACTTAGCGAAACGCAATTAGTGCAACTATGCGATGAGTTGCGTCAATATATTATTGATTTGGTTTCCGTTAAAGGCGGGCACTTTGGTGCTTCCTTAGGGGTGGTAGAACTTACTAGCGCCCTGCATTATGTATTTAATACCCCTTACGACCAATTGGTTTGGGATGTAGGGCATCAGGCTTACGGACATAAAATACTTACCGGCAGAAGAGATGAATTTCATACCAACCGAAAATACAAAGGCATAAGCGGTTTTCCTAAACGAGGCGAGAGCGAGTATGATACCTTTGGTGTGGGGCATTCTTCAACTTCCATTTCTGCCGCATTAGGTATGGCAGTGGCTTCTAATTACCTCAATCAAAAAGACAAACATCATATAGCGGTTATTGGCGATGGCGCTATGACGGCAGGACTTGCCTTTGAAGGACTGAATCACGCGGGGGCATCAAATGCAAATTTGCTGGTGGTGCTTAATGATAATTGCATGAGCATAGACCCCAATGTGGGTGCATTGAAAGATTACTTAACAGATATTACCACATCGCATACATACAATCATGTAAAAGACGAGGTTTGGAAACAGCTTGGCAAGCTTAGCAAATTTGGCAGAAATGCTCGTGAGATTGTTTCTAAGGTACAATTAGCCATGAAGAGTTCTTTACTTAAACAAAGTAATATGTTTGAGTCATTAAACTTCAGGTACTTTGGTCCGGTTGACGGACACGATGTACAGCGATTGGTACAAGTTTTAAATGATTTAAAAGATATACCCGGTCCTAAGATATTGCATGTGCTTACAAAAAAAGGTAAAGGCTATAAATTTTCTGAAGAAGGAAACGAAACCGTTTGGCACTCGCCGGGTTTGTTTAATAAAGATACCGGAGAGATTATTAAAATTACTCCCACCGAACCTCAACCACCAAAATATCAGGATGTGTTTGGTTTTACTTTAGTAGAACTGGCAGAAAAGAATGCAAAGATAATGGGTATTACACCTGCTATGCCCAGTGGTTGCTCTTTAAATATCATGATGAAAGCTATGCCCGACAGAGCTTTTGATGTGGGTATTGCAGAACAACACGCCGTAACTTTTTCAGCGGGTTTGGCTACGCAGGGTTTAATTCCTTTTTGTAATATATATTCCTCCTTCATGCAACGTGCTTACGATCAGGTAATACATGATGTGGCACTACAAAAACTACACGTGGTTTTTTGTTTGGATAGAGGCGGGCTGGTTGGCGCTGATGGTCCTACACACCACGGTACGTTTGATTTGGCTTACTTCCGTTGCATACCCAACATGGTTGTTTCAGCTCCCATGAACGAACAGGAGTTGCGCAACCTGATGTACACAGCTCAATTAGAAAAGAACGCGGCTCCTTTCAGCATACGTTACCCGCGCGGTAATGGCATGATGGTAAACTGGAAAACACCTTTCGAAGAAATTGAAATAGGTAAAGGAAGAAAACTAAAAGACGGAAATGATGTTGCCATTCTTTCTTTAGGACATATTGGAAACACGGCAACTGAGGCAATTAAACAATTAGAAACGCATAATATAAGTGTAGCTCATTACGATATGCGTTTTGTAAAACCTTTGGATGAACAACTATTGCACGAAGTATTTGCCGCACATAAAAAAGTAATTACCATTGAAGATGGTTGCATACAAGGTGGTTTTGGCAGCGCCGTTATTGAGTTTATGAGTGATAATAATTATTCTGCTCAGGTTAAACGATTAGGTATAGCCGATGAATTTATTGAACATGGCGAACCCAAAGAACTGTATGAAGAAGTGGGTTTGTCGGTAAACGCAATTACAGAAGAAGCTTTGCAATTAATAAACCCTTCAAAGAAAATAGCCGCGAGATAATTTATGAAGAAGCGTATTTTTTTAATCATTATCACTTTTTGTTCGCTTACCAACTTTTTAAAAGCACAGCAAGCAATAGAACAAACATTTAGACCCGTTTTCTCCGCGGGAATGATAGCCTCCCAGGTAGATGGAGATACCTATGGAGGTTATAGTAAAATTGGTTATTTCTTAGGTATAGGCATTAATCGTCAATTGTCCAGATTACTTGAAATAGAGTTCGCGTTAACTTTGTTACAAAAAGGCGCTCGTCATAATTACGCCTTAGATTCAGCTTCCAGAAATAATCCCAACAATCCCTTCTTTTTATCGCGCTTAAGCTATCTGGAAGTTCCTTTAGTTTTGAAATTTAATTACAAACGATTTAAAGCTGAAGTAGGCGGCGCGGCAGGTTATTTAATAAACAACCCACCCTATATCGCAACAAACAATCCTACATATCCCGATGCCGGATACAGGAATTTTGATTTCAGTTATATCATTGGCGCGGGTTATAAAATCAGTCCAAACGTTTTACTTAACCTGCGTTTCGAATATTCTATCGTTACCATCCATCCGTATACTACATCTTATGTAGGTATCTATCATGGTCAATTCCCATTCTCTTTATTCAACCGTGGACTTTATAATAATTTGTTGCAACTGACATTAAATTATCGGTTACCTTCAAAAGATTTGACTGCAACAGCACCTCCCGCTACTAATGGACAGTAAAGTTAATATTGCCATTGCTGTTACTGGCGCAAGTGGCGCCATCTACGCGAAAGTTTTATTTGACACCTTGTTGCAACATAAAGAACTGTTTAAGAATGTTGCCGTTGTTATGAGTGATAATGCCAAACAAGTATGGCAATATGAACTAAACAATACCGATTATACTAAATACCCCTTTATCTTTTATGAGAAGACTAATTTTAATGCGCCTTTTGCTTCAGGTTCATCTTCGTATAGCGCATTAATAATCTGTCCATGCAGTATGGGTACTTTAGGAAGAATCGCGTCGGGTATTAGTAATGATTTGGTTACACGAGCCGCTGATGTGATGCTGAAAGAAAGAAGAAAATTAATTCTGCTTACACGTGATACTCCTCTCAATCTTATCCATATAAAAAACATGGAAACAATTACGCTGGCAGGAGGTATCATTTGTCCGGCATCGCCTTCCTTTTACAGCAAACCAAAAACCTTTGAAGAACTTGTTAAAACCGTTACCGATAGAGCGTTGAGTCTGGCAGGTATTGAGATTAATTCTTTTCGTTGGAACGAATAAAATAAATTGGAAGTTATAGAAAACAAAAAAGCCTTTCAATGTGAAAGGCTTTTTTTATGATAAATAAGTATACTTAACTACCGTATTGATTTATTTTCGCATCCATGCTAAGTGTAGCATGCGGCACACTACGCAGGCGCTCCTTAGGAATTAATTTTCCGGTAACACGACAAATACCATACGTCTTATTTTGTATACGTACCAAAGCATTTTGTAATGAAACAATATATTTTTCCTGACGGGAAGCTAACTGTGCAACCTCTTCTTTAGATAACATGTCGCTCCCATCTTCCAATAACTTAAAAGTTGGCGACGTATCATCTGTTCCGTGGTTATCGGTATTGGTTAAAGTTTGCTTCAATAAATCGTAATCGGCTTTTGCTTCATTCAATTTATCCACAATAATACTCTTAAACTCATTTAGCTCCTTATCATTATACCTTGTGCGAGTATCCTTATTATTAATAAAAGGCGCGGGTTCTTCTTTTTTTGGTTTTTTAATAAGTGATTTAGTCAAATCTATTTTAATCACTTGCTTACGTACAAACTCCTCAGAGTCGTAGCTCTTTTTCATCCCAATTCTCCCGCCTCTTGATCTTCTTCTTTTAGGTTTTTTATCCTTTACCTTTTCTTCAACAACAATTTCTTCAATATCCTCATCATCAATTGGCATTGATTCAGGATCTATTTCCAAAAGTCCGGCATCGGCATCAACGTCCAATTCTTCTCCATCCATATCGGCATCCATACTTTTTGACTTCTTAGAATCTTTTTTAGACTTCTTTGCTTTAGAGGGGGATGCGGCAGGGGTTATCTTTTTAGGTTTAATTTCTTCTTTTTCTTTCTTAGAAACAATCTTCTTCACTTCTTTTTTCGCGGTCTTTTTCACTTCAGCTTTTGTTATTTTAGTTTTAGCCGCGGCAGGTTTTGCTTTAGGCGTTGGTTTAGTTTTTGCTTTTGGAGCAACTTTAACGGTCTTTTTGGCTGCGGGTTTTGTTGCTTTCTTAACAACTGTTTTTTTAGCGGCAGGTTTGGCAGCTTTTGCTTTTTTGTTTTTTTTCTTACTCATGGTATAATACTTTTAATTTAATTTTTCAATGCTAACATACGTACTCACAGCATCATCAACTTCAACAAGTACTCCTGAATTCAAATCCAAAACCTCAACCATTTCTAAATTACCTGTTAGAGTTTCCGAGCAAATATAGCTTAAATTATTTTTGATAGCATCATTCAAATAATCATTTTGCAATACCTTCACATATATTTTATCTGTAACCTCAAATCCTTTGTCTTTTCGCATACTTTGAATTCGGTTAACTATCTCTCTTGCAATACCTTCCTGTTTTAACGGCTCGGTTAGGGTAATATCAAGGGCGACCGTAACCGGACCACTATTAGCCACCTTCCAACCCGGTATATCCACCGGAATAATCTCCACATCTTCGGGTAATAAAGTTATTTCTATGATAGTTTTACTATTCCCCAACAATTCAGGATAAGAATCTTCAACTTTTCCAAGTATATGTTTCCCTTTTTTTTCAATATCATGGATAATTTCAGTAGAGTTATCTTTAGCATATGCCTGAATTAACTTCATATATTGACCATATGTCTTACCCAATGTTTTAAAGTTCAATTTAAGATTCTTTACAATTTGTGTCTGACTTTCATTCACAAATTCAATCTCTTTAACGTTTACCTCAGCTAAAATCAAATCTTTAACAGCATCAACCTGTTTGCGAAAATGCTCATCTAAAACAGGAATCTGTATTTTATTTAATGGCTGACGGACTTTTAGGTTTTCCTTTTTACGGATAGATAAAATCATAGAAGAAATCTTTTGAGCAAGCTCCATTCTTTCTTCTAATTCTTTATCAATTAATTTCTCATCCGCTTTAGGGAAATCACTCAAATGAATAGATGCTGCCTTTTGACGATTAGTAATACTATTCAAATCATTAAATAACCTGTCGGTAAAGAATGGTGCAATAGGTGCAGAAAGTTGCGCTATTACTTCCAGACAACGGTATAAAGTTTGGTAAGCGGCTATTTTATCTTCGCTGTAATCGCCTTTCCAAAAACGACGACGGCAAAGACGCACATACCAGTTGCTTAAATGTTCATCTACAAAATACTCTATAGCGCGACCTGCACGGTGTGGCTCATAATTACTAAACGCTTCATCTACATTTTTTATCAGCGAGTTTAGTTCTGATAAAATCCATTGGTCAATTTCAGGTCTTTTACTAACAGGGATTTCAACTTCGCTATAATTAAATCCATCTACATTGGCATACAGCGCAAAGAATGAATAGGTATTATAAAGTGTTCCGAAGAATTTGCGTTGCACCTCTCCAATTCCTTCGGTATCAAATTTAAGATTATCCCAAGGGGCCGCATTGGTAATCATATACCAGCGTGTAGCATCTGCACCGTATTTCTCAATGGTTTCAAATGGGTCAACGGCATTACCCAAACGCTTACTCATTTTGTTGCCGTTCTTATCCAGCACCAATCCATTACTGACAACATTTTTATATGCCACCGAGTCAAAACACATGGTTGCAATAGCATGCAAAGTAAAGAACCAGCCACGGGTCTGGTCAACACCTTCCGCTATAAAATCAGCAGGGTAATATTTTTTGTTATCAATTAAATCTTTGTTCTCAAACGGGTAATGCAATTGTGCATAAGGCATAGCACCACTATCAAACCATACATCAATTAAATCAGGTTCACGGAATAATTTCTTTCCATTCTTTTCCAATACAATCGTATCGGCATAGGGTTTATGCAAATCAAATGTCGCGTAGTTTTCGGTAGAGTTATTTCCCGGCTTAAATGCTGCTAAAGGGTTCTTTTCCATAAAACCTTTAGCCACCGCATTATCAATTTGTTTTTTTAGTTCTTCGGCGGAGTTGATTACAATTTGTTCTGATTTATCTTCGCTTGTCCAGATAGGAATAGGAATGCCCCAAAAGCGTGAGCGTGATAAATTCCAGTCATTCAGATTCTCTAACCAGCTTCCAAAACGACCGGTACCTGTTGATTCAGGTTTCCAGTTAATGGTTTTGTTCAGCTCAATCATTCTATCCTTTAAGGCAGTAGTTTTGATGAACCAACTGTCAAGCGGATAATATAAAACAGGTTTGTCTGTACGCCAGCAATGCGGGTAACTATGCTCGTAGGTTTCTTTTTTAAACAGTTTACCTTCTTCCTGTAATTTTAAAACAATACGTTCATCAACACTCAGGTAAACTTTAAGGTCTTTTATTTTATGATTAGCTTCTAATATTTTCTTTTGCTTTTCAAACTCTGTTTTCTTTTCGACATCGTTTAAGTAGGCTTCTTTTACATATTCTTCTCCGTATAAAAAGATATCGTCTTTTACTTCGGGTAAAAACTTGCCACGCTTATCTACTAAAGTTAAAGAACCAATACCATTTTGTTTAGCTACTCTAAAGTCATCTGCACCAAAAGAAGGAGCAATGTGTACAATACCTGTACCATCTGTCGTGGTAACAAAATCTCCTATAATGACAGCCCCTCCTGCCTCCCCAAAGAGGAGGTTCTCACCATCTAACTGTACGAAATCATTAGCACCTTTGAATGGTAATAATTGCTCGTATTTTATCCCGGCTAAATCAGAACCTTTGCAGTGACCAACAATTTTAAAAGGGATATTCTTGTCTCCCGCTTTATAATCTTCAAACTTTAAATCAGTATGTTTTTCAGAAAAGTATTTATTTAATAAATCCTTAGCTAAAATAAATGTTTGTTGCTTACCTGAAAAAGGATTAAAACTTTCTACAAACACATACTCAATATCTTTCCCAACTGCCAACGCGGTATTTGAAGGAAGTGTCCAAGGTGTAGTTGTCCATGCAAGGAAATAAATATCTTCTTTGGTATCTTTTAAATTTTGAATTTTAAATTCTGAATTATTAATTACCTTAAACATCACCGTAGCTGTCCTGTCCTTCACATCTCTGTAACATCCCGGTTGGTTTAATTCGTGAGAAGATAACCCTGTTCCCGCAGCGGGAGAGTATGGTTGTATGGTAAAGCCTTTGTATAATAAATTCTTTTCGTAGAGATTGTTCAATAACCACCAAACACTTTCAATGTATTTATTATCATACGTAATATAAGGGTCTTTCATATCAACCCAGTAGCCCATTTTGTTTGTAATGTCTTCCCACTTATCGGTGTATTTCATTACATCCTTGCGGCACTCCAGGTTGTACTGCTCTACAGTGATTTTCTTGCCTATATCTTCTTTGGTAATGCCTAATGCTTTTTCTACGCCTAACTCAATGGGTAATCCATGTGTGTCCCAGCCTGCTTTGCGCTTTACCTGAAAGCCCTGCATGGTTTTATAGCGGCAAAAAATATCTTTAATACTACGTGCCATCACGTGGTGTATGCCCGGCATACCATTGGCACTTGGCGGACCTTCATAAAAAACAAAAGGAGTCTTGCCCTCACGTTCGGTAATAGATTTTTCAAAGGTTTTGCTTTCTTCCCAAAGTTTTAAAACATCCTTGCCTATTTGCGAAAGATTTAATTGCTTGTATTCAGTATATTTTTTACTCATAATACCTTTTAAAAAAGGAGCGCTAAGGTAATAAAAAAACCCCGCTTTCAATAGAGAAAACAGGGTTTAATTTGTTCTTTATATACTTTATTTAGTAACGATAAATCTTTTGGTAGAGGTTAAATTACCATCTAAGTGTAACTGCACAAAATAAATCCCTTCGGGTAAAGTTGAAATATCAAGTTTGTAGTTATTCTCTCCCTGCATACCTTCTTTATTTATAGAAGATAAAACCTGAGCTCCTAAGGAATTAAATAACTTTAATTCAACTGCTTGACTTTCAGTTAAGCTAAGATTTATATTAATGCTGTTTGCGGCAGGGTTAGGAAATAAATTGCATGAAGTAATAATATCAGCTTGCTCATCTATTCCTGCAACCACACCACCTACATAAGTAGCGCTTTGGCTAACTGAAGTAGTAAAGGATGTTACGGAAGTGAAAGAAGAAACAGTAGCAATGGGATAATGATTATTGTTTAGCCACCACATATATTCATCATTATCATAATTAATCACGTACGGACCAAAACCACTAATATTAGTAGAATCGGTATAAACCTGGACAAAGTGAACACGCATCACATTAGAAAAAGTACCTGCAGGTGTTGTTAGTGTACCGTACCCATCAGCAGTTACAGTAGTATTGCCTTTTCTATAATACGGACTACCTCCACTTGTAAAAGTTGCCTGCCAAGAATCTGTATAAGTATTAGTATAAGCAAATGGAAAATGTAAAAAATCTTCCGGATTTGAGTATACAAATTGAACGGATGTAGTACCGGAAGTAACTGCTTCTCCCCAATTTTGTAGTGCTGAAGTAGATGTTTTAAAATATAAATACTCTGTACCACTTGCTCCTGAAAAAGCCACATTGGCATTAGCGTAAGAAGATGCATAGGGAGTAGAGGAAACAGCCTCACCAGTATTTGTGCTTAATGTTCCCGTACCTATTCCGGATAAGTTCCACGTCTGAATAGCTCCGGCACTTCCAGGGCTTACATAATTGGCATTATGTTCAGCAATGTTATCACCAATAACCGGATTAATACCCGTTGCTGTTAACGTGGGCTGGGCTATTGCAGAAAATCCTATTGCCAAACCTGTGCTTAATACTAAATTTCGTAAAGATGTTTTCATATGTGTTTGTTTTTATTGAGTTAATAAGAGGCTAAGCTACAAAAAATTCAACTTAGGCAACTTAAGTTATCGTTAAATAAAAAACCCCGCTTTCTACTGAAAACAGGGTTTAATTTGTTTTTACTAAAGTAAATTTTAGTCGTCTATTTGCGCATCACCAACGTAAGCACCTTCTTTGTATACTTCTACACGTTTAAGAATTCCATCCTTATTATAGATATAGCTTTTTCCATCCATAAAGCGATTATCTTTAAAAACACCATCTTTAGTTTTCTGACGGTCTTTGTTGTACAATACATAATATCCGTTCAATTTATCAGGGCTTTTCGCCTTAGGGTCTTGTAGTGTTTCTTCTTTAGAAACCGTTACCACTTTGGTATCCACCTTTTCCTTAGGCATTTCTTTAATTGGTTTCTTTGGTTCGTATGTTTTAATAGAAGCTACATCGGCATCTCCATTGTTATAATTAACCTCTTTCTTAACTTCTCCGTTAGGATAGTATTCTTTAACAACACCGCTTTCTTTACCGCCCTGCCAGTTACCTTCTATCTGAGTCGTGCCATCTTCGTAGAAATACTTTTGAGCGCCTTCTCTCTTACCACCCGGATTAAAAGTGAACTCCTGTTGTACATTCCCGTTTTCGTAATATAGCTTATAGTTACCTACCCATTTATTTACTTTCCAGGTTCCTTCTTCCGATATTTTTCCATTCTCGTGATACATAATAGCGTACCCGTCAGGTCTCCCGTTTTGGAAAGTGATTTTGTTTTTAGTATTCCCGTTGCAGAAGTATTCTTTCCAAATGCCATTCTTTTTATTGTCGTTGTATTTTCCTTCTTCTACTTTAGCAGTAAGTTGGTAACAACTATTTGGTTTAGATTTACCAAAGGTAATCCACCTGCCTTGTTTTAACCCTTGAAAGTCTATAATATTTATAGAATCCTTTCCGTTGGAAGGATCTAACTCAAAAGATTGCGGTTGGGCATACCCGTAGCTTAGTACAAAAAGCAAGAATATCCATCTAAATTGTAGTCTTATCTTCATCTCTAAACTTTTACCAAATATATACATAATTTTTCTCATTAAAAAAAACTTTTAGACGGACCGCACATTATAATAGATTAATTGTTAAAAAAACTTCATAATGTTTACTTGGGTTTATACGTAATTTTTAGAAAAAAGTTTCATTTATTTTTTATTTTATTGATTCCTGATGGTTAAATGCTGTTCGCCCATGGGGCTCGGGTCATTTATTTTAAATTACTAAGCATAGAGCTTACCATTTCGGGCAACAGATAGGTGTTTTTCCAACCCCAATCTGCCTGAGCTTCTTTATCATCAATGCTTTGAGGCCAGCTATCAGCTATTTGTTGTCTGAAGTCGGGTTTATACGTAATCTTAAAATCAGAGATGTGTTTCCTTATCTCATCGGCTATTTGCTTGGGGTTAAAGCTAATGCCCCCTAGGTTATAAGAGCCACGTATTTTTACCTTTTCTGCCGGAACGTGCATAATTTCTATAGTAGCCCTAATGGCATCGGGCATATACATCATGGGCAGGGCGGTTTCTTCCGACAGAAAACACTCGTAACTTTTGTTCTTTAACGCTTCATGAAAAATATGCACCGCATAATCGGTAGTGCCGCCACCGGGTGCCGATTTATAACTAATAAGACCGGGATAACGTATACTACGCACATCTACCCCATGTTTTAAAAAGTAATACTCGCACCAACGCTCGCCTGCCAGTTTACTTATGCCATAAACGGTGGTAGGTTCCATCACAGTATATTGGGGGGTGTTTTGTTTGGGGGTGGTAGGACCAAAAACCGCTATAGAGCTTGGCCAGTATACCTTTTGCACATGTCCTTCTTTAGCCAATTCAAGCACATTAAACAAGCCCTGCATATTTAGTTGCCAGCCATACAGGGGGTTCTTCTCTGCCGTGGCAGATAACAAAGCAGCCAATAGATAAACCTGTTTTATTTGATGCTTTTTTACAATATCAAACAGTTGTTCTTTATTAAGTACATCCAACACCTCAAAGGCGTTGTTGGCAAAAGCCGGAGATTGCTTAATATCGGCAGCCACCACGTTTGATGAGCCGTATAGTTTGTTTAGTTCTTCTAAAAGCTCTACCCCTATTTGTCCGCCGGCACCTATAATAAGTACCTTATCTTCTACGTTAATCTGCATTTGTCGTAATAGTTATCTTTTTAATTGCCAATGCGAATAGCTATGTTTTAAACTTTTGTCTTATAACAACATAGCTATTTCCATACAAATTAGAAAGGCTAAATATAGTTATTGTTTTTATTTGCTAAACAAGTATAAAGTAAGCTAAGTTTTTGTACTTTAGTACTTAAATTTATGCAAAAGCTTGCGCTTATATTGGTTTTAATGTGCACTTATGGTTATGGGCAGCAAACACCAATGTTTACATTTGATAACTATTCAGATTATCAACTAATTTTTGCGGGTAAGGCAATTACTTGTGATACTATTTATTTTGTTAGTGATGATACCTTACGCAAACTATATGGTTCAGACTATAAGCTAATGAAAGAAGTGGATGTTTATAGGTATAAAGTAATTATTAGTGAATTAATTAAAGGCAAAGGCAAGGATACCATTATAATAGAACTTGTTGGAGATAGAGTTTTAAATTGTGGTAGAAAGACAATTAAAGTTCATCTGAATGAAGATATGTATTTCATTTGTGGATATTTTAGAAGTAAAACACCATCTATAAGCTCATGGTCTTGTAAGAAATCAGAATTTAATAAATCTGATTTAGCGAAGATAAAAAAATGGGCAGCTATTAATTCTGCAATTGTTGAAGAAAAATATTATGCAGAAGAGTTAAAAACTGATTTGTATAAGAAAGGGCTTATTAAGAAAGGGCAACTTGAAGGAAAGTGGACTTTATCTTTTAAAGATGGTGAAATAATTGATGAAGGGTATTATAAAAATGGAATTATAGATAGCTTATGGCTGTCTTATTATACAGGTTATGATGAACAGCAGAAGTTTAAATCTAAAATATTAGCAGGAAAAACATTTTATAGAGACAGTAAACAATGTTCTATCTCTTATGATATTAATGGTAAAATAGATTACGCATATTGTGAAAAGGAAATTACGCCTCCGAGTTCAATTTATACTAAAGAGGAAATTGAAAAACTTATAGAAAGCAAGAATAGAAAATCTGACTAATATAATCTAAAATTATAGGTAGCTTTCTCTTTAGCTATAACTAAAAATAAATCTGGCAGCCGGGTAGTAGTATGCGCAGTTCTTCTACGGCATCTTTGCTTAGGGGGTTATCGCGCAAATCAAGCTTGGTAAGGTTTTTTAGCTGGCAAATGGTATCGGGTATTTTGGTAAGGTTGTTTTTGCGTAAAGAAAGCAGGTATAGGTTTTTGCATTTATAAATTTCGCGCGGCAGGGTGCTTAGTTTATTAAAGTCTAAGGCCAGTACTTCTAAGTTAGGCAGTTTATCCAGTTTTTCGGGCAGGGCGTATATGTTGCAGTTAATCAGTATTAAACTCTTTAAAGGCGCAATGGCAAACAAAGGCTTGGGCATACTATCTAACACCACACTTTCAAACTCTACTTCGTTCAGGCTTTTTAAATACTTTAGGGTTTTAGGTAACCGTAGCGTATCATTTTTACCCGAGAATTTAAGTGTTTTCAGTCGGTTTAAATAAGCAATCTCCTGTGGTATGGAATCTATTTTGCTGTTGTTAAACTCTAAATACATAAGGTTACCCAGCTTACCAAAATCTTTAGGAAAGTGCGTAAACTCATTGTTATAAGAAGCCAAAAAGGTAAGTCCGCTTATGTTGCTAAAATCATCGGGCCATTGGTTTACCTGCACCGTTTGCAATTGCAAAGCCAGTAAATCTTTCAGTTTACTTAGTTTGGGCCAAACTTTTATATCAACCGGATGGTAACTAAGATTTAGTTTATAAACAGGTTTGGTTTCTTTAAGCGCTTCTTTCAAATCGGTATAAACCGTGGCGCCATAAGGCCCGTATTTATCAAAAGGAGTTTGTACCGCGTTTTGAGCAAAACAAAATGAATTAAAAATTAATAAGTTAAAAGTTAAAAGCAGAAAGGCTTTTAAATTATAACTTTTGACTTTTAACTTTTCTTCCCTCATGAACACAAAAAAACACATTTTTAAAGATAAGTGGTAAATTAATTTCAACTATTTTTGATGTAGAATGAACTTACACTTTTATAAATACCAGGGTTGCGGAAACGATTTTATTATTCTGGATAACCGGAGTAATAAAATAAGCCTAAGCACGCAGCAAATAAATAAATTGTGCGACAGGTATTTTGGTATTGGCGCAGATGGGTTGATGTTGCTGGAGAATGCGCGGGGTTATGATTTTAAGATGATATACTACAACAGCGATGGCAACGAAAGCAGTATGTGTGGCAATGGCGGACGTTGTATTACGGCTTTTGCCAAGCAATTAAATATTATAAAAGATAGCGCCCGTTTTATGGCTATTGATGGAGAGCATGAATCGCATATAGATGATAAAATCATCTCGCTTAAAATGAATGATGTGTCTTTAATTGAAAAGCGGGAAGATTATTTTTATTTAAACACAGGTTCTCCTCATATAGTTAAGTGGGTTGAAAACATAGATACCTACCCTGTATTTGAAGAAGGCAAAAAGATTAGATATGATGAGTCTTTTAAAAGTGGTGGTGGAACGAATGTAAATTTTATTCAACTAAAAGAAGATAAATTAGTTGTACGTACCTACGAACGCGGCGTTGAAGATGAAACATTAGCTTGTGGTACCGGGGTTACGGCTGCCGCTTTGGTAGAGGCTATGGTAAATAAATCAAGTCATACAAATTACTGCGATGTGGTTACTTTAGGTGGTAATTTAACGGTTACTTACCAACAGCAAGATGGTTCTTTTACCGATATATGGTTAAAGGGTCCTGCCAGCTTTGTATTTGAAGGAGATTACATACTATATTAAAGTATGCTTTTACTTGCCCTGATAGTTTTTGGAATTTGTGGTATTTTATTTTCATCCATTACAAAAAACCGTGCCGTACTTCTTTTGGTATGGAGTGCTATTGCTATAGGTACATTTAGCTTACCCTCACTTATATTTTGTTTTGTATTAGCGACTATAAATTATGTGTTTATAAAGCATGTAACAAAAAGCAAAGGACTTTTTATTGTTGCGATTTGTTTTAATGTACTTGGTTTGTTTGCCTTTCATCTGTATGAAAGGTTTAATGCGGAGTGGTCGGTTCTACCCATTATTTTTGGAGTTACTTATCTAATCCTTCAGTTTATAGATTATATCTGCAAAGTGCGTTTTAAGGTGGCTACTGCTCCTGTAAACTTTATTCAATACACTTCTGCGACATTATTCGCGCCAAAATTTTTCATGGGACCTATCGCTTCTTTACCTGATATTGAAAAAGAAATAAGTGTTGTTGATACAACCGCAACCAATGTTGCCTATGGCTTAAACAGAATACTGCTTGGTTTATTTAAGAAGTTAGTATTGGCAGAAAGCCTTTCTCTGTACGTTAGTTCTGTATTAGATTTTAAAGACAATTATCCTGCTATTACTATTTTAAGCGGAGCTTGTTTGTATGCCTTACAACTGTATTTTGATTTTTCGGGTTACTGTGATATTGCCATTGGTGCATCTTCTTTATGGAATATACATTTACCCGAGAATTTTAATTTTCCTTTTCGTCAAAAAACATGGGCTTCCTTTTGGAAAAACTGGCACAGCAGTTTAACCAACTGGTTATGGCAATATGTGTTTAACCCCAAGTATCTTTTCCTTAGTAGGAGAAAAACAAATAAAATACTGGCTCAAAGCATTGGTGTTGTAGCGGTGTTTACCTGCATGGCTTTTTTTAACGGGATAAAATCGGGTTTCTTTATTAGCGCAATGCTATTTGCTTTATTTTATTTGATAGAACTTATCATAAACAAGAAAGGATTCCCTTTTTCAAACTTCTTTATATTCCTGTTGTTCTCTATTGGCTTGCTTTTCTTCAGAACACCGGATTATACTAACTATTCCTTTCTTACAGAAAGATTAACTGATTTCAAAAACTTCTTCCCCGATGAATGGCTGCGCTTGTATTTTGCACCCCTTGCTTCGGGTGGTACCCAGCAAGATTACTTTAATTTATCTTTTACGTTAATCTTGTGTTTTGGCTTTTTGTTTTTTGAAAGAAAAATAGTTGACGTATTTACTCAAAGTAAAATAAACTTTACCATGTGGTTTATTTTATTGCTTTTATTAATTACTTGGGGAGTGTTTGCTTCCGGCAGTAGGTTTATTTATATGCAGTTTTAGAAATTATTTTTTATGCGGTATAACTCCCACTCCCAGGCTGTTTTCATCATACTATCAATATCATGAATACATTTCCAACCTAAAGCATTATAAGCCTTATTGCTATCAGAATAAACGGCAACAACATCTCCTGCACGGCGCTCGCCTATTTTATAATTTAATTTCTTCCCTGATACTTTCTCAAAAGCCGCAATAGCTTCTAAAACAGAAACTCCGGTTCCACTACCCAAATTAAATACCTCGAAGTTGGCTTTGTTTTTATGCTGAAGCAAATAATCAAGTGCCAATACATGCGCGCTTGCAATATCGCTCACATGAATATAATCTCTTATGCAAGTCCCATCGCGTGTTGGGTAATCTCCGCCTAAAACAGTAAGCTGAGGATACTTGCCGGCAGCCGTACCCGTAATAAGCGGAACTAAATTATTTGGTTTGTTAAGAGACCACTCACCAATTTTAGCAGAAATGTGCGCTCCCACCGGGTTAAAATAACGCAAGGCAATGGCATTAAATGAAGCATGTTGTTTACAAACATCCTCCAACATTTGCTCGCCTATCTGTTTGGTATATGCGTATGGTGATTCCGCCTTTGGCATGGGCGTATTTTCATCAACAGGAAGTGTTTGCACATTTCCGTATACAGAACATGAAGACGAAAAAATAACATTGGCTACTTTATATTTTTCGCAAAGGGTAAGTAAATTAACCAACGAGGCAATATTATTGTGATAGTATTTAAGAGGCAATTCAACAGATTCTCCAACCGCTTTAAATGCAGCAAAGTGAATTACACCGACGATTTTATTTTCAGTAAATACTTTGTCAAATTCTTTTTCATCACACAAATCAATATCGTATGTTTTAATTTGTTTGCCTGTAATTTCCTGTATTTGTGTGTATGCTTTAGGAGAAGAATTATAAAAGCAATCCGCAGAAATTACATTATACTTATCATTAGCTAATAGTTCAATAATAGTATGAGATCCAATATAACCAGCGCCTCCGGTAACTAATATTGTTTTCTTATCCATTTGCATTTCGTTTAAGAAATATAGAGCTTACAAAAGCTGAGAATACGCCAAATATAAACAAGCTGAATAGCTTGGAGGTGGTATCTTTAAAGGCAGATAAATCTTCGATGCCGCCTTTTATCATTTTATCTACTTCGGCAGGAGAAACCTTTTGTCCTTTTTTAGCGGCTTCTTCTAAAATACTTTTTGGTCCTTGGGTTTGTATATAGTTAGCAATATAAGCGCCTAATTCTTGTTGGAAGAAAATATAGTTAAACACCGATAAAATAACCGCCGCTACAGACACAAACAGTAAGGAGTGTTTTACGGCAACTTTACCCGGAATTTCTCCGCCCAGTTCTTTTCTTAAAAGAAAGATTAATACAAAAACAAAAGGCAGAATGACTAAAAGAGAAAGGATGTGCGAGTACATACCCAATTTAGTCATTTGCAAGCCTGCATGAAAAACATATAACTTAAAGGCAATGACTAATAAACTGTAAATAAGAGCAAATACAACCGGTTTTGTTTTAATCATAAGATTAGCCGTTCATGCTTACCAAGAACTCTTCGTTAGATTTTGTTCCTTTAATATGGCTGCGTAAAAATTCCATAGCCTCTACAGGTGTCATATCACTAAGGTGTTTGCGCAGTACCCAAATACGTTGCAGGCTATTGGCATCTATCAATAAATCATCTCTGCGGGTAGAGGAAGCTGTTAAATCAATTGCAGGGTAAATACGTTTGTTTGCAATCTTACGGTCTAATTGCATTTCCATATTTCCGGTTCCTTTAAACTCTTCAAAAATTACCTCATCCATTTTAGAACCTGTATCTATAAGGGCAGTAGCCAGTATGGTAAGCGAACCGCCGTTTTCTATTTTACGGGCAGCACCAAAAAAACGTTTTGGTTTATGTAAGGCGCTTGCATCTACACCACCTGTTAAAACCTTACCTGACGCAGGTGCTACCGTGTTATAAGCTCTTGCTAAACGCGTAATAGAATCTAACAGAATAACTACATCATGTCCGCACTCTACCAAACGTTTTGCTTTTTCAAGTACGGTGTTTGCAATACGAACATGCTTTTCGGCGGGTTCATCAAAGGTTGAAGAAACCACTTCAGCTTTTACACTACGAGCCATATCGGTAACCTCTTCAGGGCGTTCATCAATTAATAAAATAATTAAATACGCCTCCGGATGATTATGCGCAATAGCATTGGCAACTTCTTTTAAAAGAACCGTTTTACCTGTTTTAGGCTGTGCTACAATTAATCCGCGTTGTCCTTTACCAATAGGGCAAAATAAATCCATCACACGAGATGAAAGAGATTCTTGCGGATGCCCTGTTAGTTTGAATTTCTCGTAAGGGAATAAAGGAGTTAAGTAATCAAAAGGAACTCTGTCACGCACCCAAGCCGGGTCTCTGCCGTTTATTTGTTCAACCTTTACTAACGGAAAATACTTTTCACCCTCTTTTGGCGGACGAACACTTCCCGTAACAGTATCTCCTGTTTTCAATCCGAATAATTTTATTTGAGATTGAGACACATAAACATCATCAGGAGAACTTAAGTAGTTGTAATCTGCCGAGCGCAAAAAACCATATCCATCTGGCATAGTTTCCAAAACACCTTCTACATTAACGATTCCGTCAAAATTATAAAGATCTTCTTTTCTGGGTTGTGGCTGGTAAGGTTGATTTTGTGGGGGATTTTGCTGATTAGGATTGTTGCCTTGTTGAGGCTGATTAGAGTGCTGATGTTGATTAGGATTATTTTGTGGAGGAGTATGCTGCTGACCCTGATGTTGATTAGGATTGTGTATAGGTCTTTGTTGCTGTTGTTGGTTTGAGTGTTGTTGAGGTCTATTAGTTACAATAGAACCTGAGCCATGATTTACCTGAGGTGTTTCGGTTGGTTTTTCCGGAGCAGCGGGAGTTTGAGTTACCGGATCGGATGTTACTTCCGTTTTAGTTTCAGGTTCTTTGTGCGCGACAGGCTCTGCAAAAAATGTTTCATCAACAACAGAGGCTGTTTTGTTTTCTTCCGGCAAAGGCTCTAACCTTACTCTGCGAGGTCTTTTTGTTTTTTCAATTTTTGATTCGTCACCTGTAACCTCTTCCTTGTTTTGAGAAAGTTCTTGCTTAATCTTTTCAGCTTTTTCAGGATGTGCATCTTGCAAATCTTTAATCTGCTGAATTAATTCGGGTTTCTTTGTGCCATCAGGTTTTGCACCCAAATGCTTTAAAATTTCTTTTAAATCGGGTAAAGACTTCCCACTAAGCTCTAAATCATTAAACATATAATTGGTTGTAATTTAAAATTGCATTAAAATATTGGCTGGTTTACGTTCTGCTTGGAAACTAGAAATAGCAGACACATTCAAAACTTGGGCAAATATGAGGTATTTATTTTAAATAGAAAAATATTATCTCAGAGCCTGTTTAAATTTTATTCGGATTTTTTCATCATACTTTTTTCTAAGGAATCTTTGAGTCAGCTTGTGGGTAGCAAGAACAAATGCCAACATTCGCTGCGACTGGCGCACAAGCTGCCCTGCTTGACTCAGAAAACTTTCGGTTCGTTCCGTTCGTATACCGGCAGCCTTAGCATTAATCAAAGCAAGCCGATTGTTTTAGGGGTTACGTAATGATGTTCCGGCGCCATGTGTGTAGCGTCTGTGCTATAATTATGCGGACTCCGTATTCGTTTGTGTGTAGCAACTAACTCGTATTGCAAGCTCCGGAATACTGGGGTCAATTTCACCTAAATAACCTCTTTAATCTTACCACGCTTAATAAACTTACCATTGCCTTTTTGTAATACTAATTTATCATTCTCAACAGCAACTTTACCACGTAGTAATACGGTTTCGCATTTACCGGTTACTTCCAGTCCTTCGTAAGCAGAATAATCAACGCGCATGTGATGCGTTTTAACCGAGATGGTATGTTTTTTAATCGGATTAAAAATTACAACATCGGCATCTGCACCAATGGCTAAAGTGCCTTTGTTGGGATACATACCGAATATTTTTGCGGCATTGGTAGAAGTAACTTCTACATATTTGGATAAAGAAATCTTGCCTTTATTTACTCCTTCAGAAAACAGAAACTCCATGCGGTGTTCTATAGCAGGATGCCCGTTAGGTATTTTAGAGAAATCGTGTTCGCCCATTTTCTTTTGCTCCCACATAAACGGACAATGATCGGTACCAACCGTTTGTATAAGTCCCTGATTAATGCCATTCCATAAAGCAACCTGGTCTTTCTTTTCTCTCAACGGCGGACTCATTACCCACTTAGCGCTTTCAAAACCTTTGTCGTATAAAGATGCATCTATCATTAAGTATTGTGAACAGGTTTCTACATATACTTTCTGGTTCCGCAGGGTGGCTCTTCTAACCGCATTCAATGCACCTTCGCAAGTCATGTGCACAATATAACCGGTACAACCTGTGTAATGCAACATATCGGCAAAACGCGCTGAGGCTTCTGCTTCGGTAACTTCGGGTTGAGATAAGTAATGGTATAACGGAGATAACTTACCTTCTTTACGGTGTTTGGCAATCAGCGCATCAATCATATCACCGTTGGTAGCGTGTACGGTAACCATGCCTCCGTGTTCTTTAACTACTTTCATCAGGTTCACCATCTGCCCGTCATCAATCATTAAGGCACCCTTGTAAGCCATAAATGTTTTGAAAGAATTGATGCCTTCTTTCTCAATCATATCAACTACTTCTTTAGCAACCTTATCATTAAAATCAGTTACCGCCATGTGATAAGAGTAATCTCCAATGGCTTTAGCCGACCTCTTTTGCCAGGCATGCAGGGCATTGTATAAAGTATCTCCCTGTGTTTGCAGAATGAAATCAATTACCATGGTGGTACCCCCATGTAGGGCAGCGCCTGTTCCTGTTTCATAATCATCGCTGGAGGATGTCCCCATAAAAGGCATATCCAGATGCACGTGCGGGTCTATCCCTCCGGGGAAAACAAGCTTGCCAGTCGCATCAATGATTTTTTCTGCTTTGTAAGTTAAGTCCTTGCCAATGGCAACAATCTTTTCCCCTTCAATGTAAATATCCGCTGTAAAATCTTCTGAGGCAGTTACTACGTATCCGTTTTTTATCAGTATAGACATCTTATATTTAAGTTAGAATTTATAATTCAAAATTTAAAAGTGAAACTACTAAGAAAAGCCTTTTGAATTTTAACTTATTACTTTTTAATTACTTTCCTATATCTTCGTTCCAAAGCTTTGGGTTCTTCTCAATAAAATCATTCATCATATCAATGCATTCCTGGCTATTCAGGTCTATTACCTCAACTCCGTGAGACTGCATAAACTCTTTAGCACCACTAAATGTTTTAGACTCGCCTGCATATACTTTCTTAATACCAAACTGAACCACAGCGCCTGCGCATAAATAGCAAGGCATGAGGGTAGAATACAAAACGGTTCCCTTATAATTGCCCACACGCCCGGCATTGCGCAAACAATCAATTTCGGCATGAGTCATAGGGTCATTATCCTGCACACGCTTGTTATGTCCGCGTCCTACTATCTTTCCGTCTTTTACCAGCACACTGCCAATAGGAATTCCCTTTTCGCTTAAACCTGTTTTAGCCTCATCTATAGCGGCTTTCATAAACTCATCCATAACAATACATTAAGAATTATGAATTCAAAATTAAGAATTAGTTGATACATTGCATGGTTACTCGTAAAATAAAGAAGGTTATATTTGAACCCTAATTATTACTGTTATTTCAACACCAAAATCGTAAATATTTAAACCGTAAATAAAACATGGCAAGCAATTTAAAGAACCTATCAAAAACAGAAGGCAGCAAAGTACCTTCGGCTAAACAAATGAAATTTGCTATTGTTTATGCCGAATGGAACAGCAAGGTAACTGACGCCTTGAGAGATGGCGCCATAAAGACTTTACTTAAACACGGAGCCGATAAAAAGAACATACATGTGCATGCCGTGCCGGGCAGCTTTGAGCTTACACTGGGTGCCCAATACATAGCAGAGCATTGCGATGCCGATGCGATAATTTGCCTGGGTTGCGTAATACAAGGCGAAACCCCTCATTTCGATTTTATTTGCGATGCCGTAGCCAATGGAATTACCCAGCTAAACATAAAATACAACAAGCCCTTTATTTTTGGCGTACTTACCACCAACAACCAAAAGCAGGCAATGGACAGAGCCGGCGGAAAGCATGGAAATAAAGGAGACGAAGCCGCTATTACCGCCATTAAAATGCTGCATTTAAAAGAGCGTATTTCTTAAACAGCGCCTAATTTTTACCTATAAACTCCCTATTACTTAGGTTTTCGTTCCATACATCATTGATTTCGGTACGAACAATCAAAAATTTTGTTAAAACTAACCGCTTATCGAAAAAAACCTACCGTTAAAAAAGTTGATGTAATTTCCTTCTTTTAGCAATGTATCTTTGACTGGAACTCTAAAAATTGGAAACTATGAAAACAAAAAAACTACAAATACTTGCCATTAGCCTTATTATAAACTGCCATAGCTTTGGTCAATGCGTTCTTGGCTCAGGACAATTTAATGCAGTAATGAATAATTATCAAACTAATTTTCTTACTGATAATGATATGTTTTGGGATTTTATAAATGGATCAAGAAAAACCTTTATACCAAGATTCAGTAATTCTTCTCCTATTTTTGTTGGAAGTATCTGGATGGGTGGTTATAAAAATGGCCAATTAGTTACTGCTTGTGAAACATATCGCGATAATAACCGCGTGGATTTTTGGCCCGGACCAATTGATACCGTTGATTTAATTACAAGCGCATCTGATTGTAATTTATTTGACACCTTTTTTCCTATTACTAAAATACAGGTAGATAGTCAGAAGAATCATTTATATACTACGGGCACTATCCCGTCTCAAATAACCAATTGGCCCGGAAACGGTATAAAAAATCCTTTAGAAGGTGATACTACCTCATACAAATTAGCACCTTATCAGGACGTGAATCATAATAATACATACGACCCCATGAATGGCGATTACCCAATTATGTATGGCGATTACAGCATTTATCAAATAACAAATGATGTTGGGAATTATCACGCAGAAACAGGTTCTCTTGGCATAATGGGGCTTGAAACACACATTACCAATTATGTAATTGATTGTACAAGTGATTCAGCCTTATGGAACACCCTATTTATGCATTACGATGTAATAAACAGAGGTGCTAATACCATAACTAACTTTTTATTTACCATGTGGTCTGATTTTAGTTATGGAGGCACATCTAGTAATGGAAATACGCATAAAAAGTATGTAGGATGCGATACTGCTTTAAATATGTATTATGCTTATAATGGCAGCGGCTATGATAAAGATACCCTAGGATTAACCGGCTATCATCAGTATTTACCTGCATTTGCAGGCGTATTTTTAAATCAAAAGATGTCGAGATTTACCTATTATAATAACTCACCCTCCATATTAAATGGTTATCCATCAGGGTATTTACAATATTATAATTTCATGAATGGTGTTTGGTATAATGGAGCTGCTATGACTTATGGTGGCAACGGAACAGCAGCAGGTGGTACGCCAACTAATTATTTATATTCGGGAGACCCTGTTGCCAATACCGGTTGGACAGAGGCTAATGCCGGTAATGCACCCGGAGATAGAAGAGGTTTAGGTACCTGTGGGCCTTTTACCTTTAACCCGGGCGATACCATTAAAGTGGATTTTGCTTATGTTTTTGCCAGAGATTACGCGCATCCCGGCGATAGCGTGGCTTGTATTCCTATCTTGAAACAATATGTGCAAAATGTACAAAGCTATTATAACGCTAATACCACCCCCTGCGGTTCCACGTTTAGCTCAGGCATTAAACAGTTTGGCGGTGGAAATAGCATCCAAGCAACTGTTTATCCAAACCCCAGCACAGGCAATTTTACTATAGAAACCAACAACGATGCCAAACATACCCTAACTATATATGATATAAACGGTAAGGTTGTTTTAAGCCAAATCGTAAATGGAACAGCCAACATTGATGCAAGTAACCTAAGCGCGGGTATTTATAATCTGAACATAGTAGGTAATAAAGGTGTAGTAAATAAACGTTTGGTTATTGTAAAATAATACACTATCATTGAGGTACTTCGAAGCAATCGCTATTATTCACTAAGATTACCGCGCTTCGCCCACAATGAAAAAGAAACTTTAAAAACCATTGTATGCGGGTCATGCAGTGTTTTTTTTTGTTTTTTGAAGAGGAAAAAAAGCGCGAAATATAAATTAATTGTTTAAAATTGTTTGAAATTGAGAAAAAAAATGTTGTACGAAATAATTTATTATTATCTTTGCCGCCCCCTAAAAGGGTATTTTTAATTTTTAAACAAAAAAAATGTCAGGATTAATTGGTAAAAAAATAGGAATGACCAGCTTTTTCGATGCCTCTGGAAAGTATATTCCATGCACAGTAATCGAAGCGGGTCCTTGCGTTGTTACGCAAGTAAAAACCAAAGACCATGACGGCTATGAAGCATTGCAACTTGCTTTTGATGAAAAGAAAGAAAAGCATACTTCAATGGCTATGAAAGGGCACTTTGAAAAAGCAAAAACAACACCTAAGCGTAAGGCTTTAGAGTTTAAACACTTTGAAGACGCTAAAAACATAGGTGATGTGGTAACGGTTGAACTTTTTGCAGAAGGTGATTTTGTGGATGTTTCCGGTACTTCTAAAGGTAAAGGTTTCCAGGGTGTGGTAAAGCGCCACGGTTTTGGTGGAGTTGGTGGATCTACGCATGGTCAGCATGACCGTCAGCGTGCACCTGGTTCATTAGGAGCGTCTTCAGAACCGGCTCGTGTATTTAAAGGTATGCGTATGGCCGGCAGAACAGGTGGAACTAAAATAAAAATGCAAAACCTAAAGGTAGTTAAAGTTATTGCCGAAAAAAACCTGCTTATCGTTAAAGGTTCGGTAGCCGGAGCAACAGGTTCATACGTAACAATAGAGAAGTAATCATGCAAGCAGAAATATTAAATATAAGCGGCAAGAAAACCAGCAAAAAAGCTGAGTTAGCTGATGCCATTTTTAACGCAGAGCCAAATGACCATTGTATTTACTTAGATGTAAAACAATTTTTGGCTAATCAACGTCAGGGAACACACAAATCTAAAGAACGTGCTGAAATTCACCGTACAACCAAAAAGCTTAAACGCCAAAAGGGTACAGGTGGAGCTCGTGCAGGTTCTATGAAATCGCCTCTATTTATTGGTGGTGGTCGTGCTTTTGGTCCTCGTCCCCGTGATTATTCTTTCAAATTAAATAAAAAAGTAAAAGTTGTGGCTCGTATCTCTGCTTTAACGTATAAAGCAAAAGATAACGCTATCACTATTGTTGAAGACTTTAATTTTGAAGCTCCTAAAACAAAAAATTACAGCGACTTACTTACCAATTTGAATTTGACAGGTAAAAAAACACTTTTGGTGTTGCCTGAGCATAACAAGAATGTGTATTTATCTGCCAGAAATTTACAAGGTGCTAAAGTTGTAAATGCTACTGATATCAACACATACGATATACTAAATGCAGGTAATGTAATTATTGCAGAAGGTTCTTTAAAAGTAATTGAAAACATTTTAAGCTAAGAGAAAATGCAAGCATTAATAAAACCCATTATAACCGAAAAATATACTGCACAGGCTGATAAGTTTAATCGCTATGGATTTGTAGTAGATAAAAGAGCTAACAAACTGGAGATTAAATCTGCGGTAGAGAAATTGTATGGCGTTAGCGTTATTGATATTAATACACAACAGTATGTGGGGAAAGTAAAAACCCGCAACACTACGCAGGGAGTAGCTATAGGAAGAGTGAACCGTAATAAAAAAGCGGTTGTTACTCTGAAAGAAGGAGATAAAATAGATTTTTACGCAAGTATTTAATAATTTAAAATGTACAAGTTAAAATTTAAAAGATAGAGGATTTACTTATAACTTATAAATTATAACTTTTAACTTAGAAAACAATGGCACTAAAAAAATTCAGACCACTAACCCCCGGACAACGTTTTAAGTTGGTTGGCGATTTCGCTGAAATTACCACTAATGTACCGGAGAAAAGTCTTATTGCTACCCAAACTCGTTCGGGTGGTCGTAACGACAGCGGTAAAATGACCATGCGTTACATGGGCGGTGGACATAAAAAGCAATACCGTATTATTGATTTTAAAAGAGATAAAGACGGAGTTCCTGCAACTGTAAAAACAATTGAGTACGACCCAAACCGTACAGCACGTATTGCTTTATTGCATTATAAAGACGGAGAAAAACGTTATATCATTGCTCCTCAAGGCTTAACTGTTGGAGCTACACTTATGTCTGGTAAAACGGCAACTCCTGAAGTGGGTAACACTATGTTATTAAGTGATGTTCCATTAGGTACTATCATCCACAATATTGAATTACGTCCTGGTCAAGGTGCAGCTTTAGCTCGCAGTGCCGGTTCTTATGCACAGCTTTCTGCCCGTGAAGGAAAATATGCTGTATTGCGTATGCCTTCCGGCGAGGTTCGTATGATTTTGGTTACTTGCAAGGCTACTATTGGTGCGGTTTCTAACCCGGACCATAGCTTAGAAGTATCTGGTAAAGCCGGTCGTAACCGTTGGTTAGGTCGTCGTCCTCGTACACGTGCTGTAGCGATGAATCCGGTAGATCACCCGATGGGTGGTGGTGAGGGTCGTGCATCCGGTGGACACCCACGCTCTCGTAAAGGTTTAAAAGCAAAAGGCTTGAAAACACGTTACCCTAAAAAAGCTTCTAGCAAACATATTATAGAAAGAAGAAAGAAATAATTAATCGTTTAATGGTTCCGTAAGGAATTTCAGAACAAAAAACAAAAACATGGCAAGATCATTAAAAAAAGGACCCTTTATCGACCACAACGTTGCAGAGAAAGTTGAGAAGATGGATAAAAGCGGTAAAAAATCAGTTATTAAAACTTGGGCTCGTCGTTCAACTATTCCACCGGAATTTGTTGGACATACGTTTGCTGTACATAACGGAAACAAATTTGTTCCGGTTTATGTAACAGAAAACATGGTGGGACATAAGTTAGGTGAGTTCTCTGCTACACGTATATTCAAAGGACACGCGGGGCATAATAAGAAGTAATAATATTTAGATAATAAAAACAATGGGCAAAAGAAAAAGATTAGTAGCTGAAGCGCGCAAAGAGGCAAACAAAACCTCTTATTTTGCGAAGCTTAACAGCTGTCCGACATCTCCGCGCAAAATGCGTATGGTATCCGATTTAATACGTGGAAAAGAAGTTTATTTAGCTTTAAACATACTTAAATATAACACCAAACATCCTGCAAAACGTTTAGAAAAACTATTAACCTCTGCCATTGCTAACTACGAGCAAAAAACAGGTTCAAGACCTGATGAGAATAGTCTTTTTGTAAATGAGATTATGGTTGACAGCGCTTTGATGACAAAACGCATGTTGCCTGCACCACAAGGTAGAGCTTACCGCATGAGAAAACGCTCAAATCACGTAACATTAGTAATAGGTTCAAAAAAAACAAAATAAAGAATGGGACAAAAATCAAACCCGATAGGTTTACGCTTAGGCATCATTAAAGGATGGGATTCTAATTGGTATGGAGGAAAAGATTTTTCTGACAAATTGGTAGAAGATACAAACCTTCGTAAATATCTTAGAGCTCGTTTGCCAAAAAGCAGCGTTTCTAAAATTGTTATTGAACGTACGTTGAAACTTATTACAGTTACTATACATACTGCGCGTCCGGGAATTATTATCGGTAAAGGCGGTAAGGATGTTGATAAACTTAAAGAAGAGTTAAAGAAAATAACTAAAAAAGAAGTTCAGATAAACATATTTGAAATTAAACGCCCTGAGCTTGATGCACGTTTAGTTGCTGATAGTATTGCGCGCCAAATTGAAGGACGTATTTCTTATCGTCGTGCTTCTAAAATGGCTATTGGTTCTACCATGCGTATGGGTGCTGAAGGTATTAAAATTAAAGTATCCGGTCGTTTGCAAGGTGCTGAGATTGCCCGTTCTGAGTGGTATAAAGAAGGAAGAACTCCTTTGCATACTTTCCGTGCGGATATTGATTATGCATTGGGCGAAGCACTTACTTCTTACGGATTAATTGGTGTTAAAGTTTGGATTTGCAAAGGGGAGATTTACGGAAAACGTGATTTATCTCCAAACCAAACATCGGCAAAAGATAATAAGCCTGGTGGAGACAGAAATGACCGTCATGATAAAAGGGGGCCAAAATTTGGAGATAGAAAGCCTCGTAAAGAAAGAGAAGATAAATAGGATAAATAATTAAAAAGTAAGAAGTTAAAATTTAAAAGACTTTTGAATTATAAATTATAAATTTTAAATTGTATTATGTTACAGCCAAAGAGAACAAAGCATAGAAAAATGCACAAAATGAAAATGAAAGGCAACGCCAAACGTGGCGATCAATTAGCCTTTGGTTCATTTGGCATTAAAGCTACACAAGGATGCTGGGTTACTGCCCGTCAGATTGAAGCTGCCCGTGTTGCTATTACCCGTTTTATGAAACGTGAAGGACAAGTTTGGATTCGTATATTCCCTGATAAACCTATTACTAAAAAACCTGCAGAGGTTCGTATGGGTAAAGGTAAAGGTGCGCCTGAATTATGGGTTGCTCCTGTAAAACCAGGACGTATTATTTTTGAAGCAGAAGGTGTTCCAATGGAAACCGCTAAAGAAGCATTGCGTTTGGCGGCTCAAAAATTACCCATCGTTACTAAATTTATCGTAAGAAGAGATTACGCAGAAGAAAAAGCAGTTTAACCTTCGAATTAAAAGAAAATGAAACAAAAAGATATAGAAGCCCTTACCCTTGTAGAATTAAGAGAAAAGGTGCAGGAAGAAAAAGCTACCCTAAACAAAATGAAAATGGGGCACAAAACGGCTGCGGTTGAAAACCCAATGACTTTGCGTACTACACGTAAGTTAGTTGCCCGTTTAAGCACAGAGCTTACTAAAAAAAGTAAAACAAAATAGGAATTGACGATTTAATGATTGATAATTTTAATATTGAAATACAAATCAGAAAATCGTAAATAAAAAAATTGTAAATAAAAGAATGGAAAATAAAACAGTAATAGAAAGCGCGGAAGCAACCAGAAACTTTAGAAAAGAAAAAGTGGGTGTGGTAAAAAGTAACAAAATGGAGAAATCTATTGTGGTTGCGGTTGAGCGTAAAGTAAAACACGCTAAATACGGTAAGTTCTTAAACAAGACTTCTACCTTTGTTGCGCATGATGAAAAGAACGAGTGTACTATTGGTGATACCGTTCGTATTATGGAAACCCGCCCTATGAGCAAAACTAAATGCTGGCGCCTGGTAGAAGTAATTGAAAAAGCAAAATAGGAATTGACGATTTAATGATTGACAATTTTAATATTGAAATACAAATCAACTAATCGTAAATAATAAAATAGTAAATAAATAAAATGGTACAAAACGAGTCAAGATTAGCAGTAGCAGATAACAGCGGAGCCAAAGAGGTGCTTGTTATACGTGTATTGGGCGGAACTAAAAAGCGCTATGCTTCTGTAGGAGATAAAATTGTAGTTACTGTAAAACATTCTTTACCATCGGGTAACGTAAAAAAAGGTACAGTATCTAAAGCAGTTGTAGTGCGTGTTAAAAAAGAAATCAGTCGCCCTGATGGTTCTTACATACGTTTTGATGATAACGCTTGTGTATTGCTAAATGCTACAGACGAGTTACGCGGAACACGTATTTTTGGCCCGGTTGCAAGAGAATTGCGCGAAAAACAATACAGCAAAATTATTTCATTAGCACCAGAAGTGCTTTAATTATAAGTGAACATGGCAGAGAAAAAATTCAAATTGAAAAAAGGAGATTTAGTCAGAGTAATTTCCGGTGAATCTAAAGGACAAGAAGGTAAAATTCTTGAAATAAATACAACCAAAGACCGTATATTGGTAGAAGGTGCAAACATGATATCTAAGCACACCAAACCAAATGCTAAGAATACAAACGGTGGTATTGTGAAGCAGGAAGGAAGCATGCACATCTCTAACGTGATGCTTGTTGAAGACGGAAAAACTGTTCGCGTTGGCAGAAAGGCTGATGAGAAAACAGGTAAGCTGGTAAGAATTTCTAAAAAAACAAAAGAAGTAATTAAGTAGAAGATGGCAACAACTAACTATATACCAAGGCTTAAAACCAGGTACAAAGCCGAGATAGTTCCGGCGTTAAAAGATAAATTTAAATACAGCAGCGTAATGCAGGTTCCTAAATTGGAAAAGATTTGCATTAACCAAGGTGTAGGTGAAGCGGTATCTGATAAAAAGATGATTGAGAACGCGGTAAAGGAAATGACTACTATCACAGGTCAGAAAGCGGTACCAACCTATTCTACTAAAGATATATCTAATTTTAAATTACGTAAAGGAGTTGCTATTGGTGTACGTGTTACATTACGTGGCAATACTATGTATGAGTTCTTAGATCGTTTGGTATCTGCGTCTCTACCTCGTATACGCGATTTTAAAGGTATTAAACCAACAGGTTTCGACGGGCATGGTAATTACACCTTAGGTATTCCTGAGCAAATTATCTTCCCTGAGATTGATATTGATAAAGTAAGCAAACTTAACGGTATGGATATTACCTTTGTAACCTCTGCCGGAAACGACGACGAAGCAAAAGCATTATTAACAGAATTTGGATTTCCTTTTAAAAAATAATAAAATAAGAGAATAGATGGCAAAAGAATCAATGAAAGCCCGCGAGGTAAAGCGTAAAAAGGTATGTGAACTATATGCTGTAAGGCGTAAAGAACTTAAAGATGCCGGTAAATGGGATGAATTACAATTGCTACCCCGCAACGCAAGCCCTATAAGACAACGTAACCGTTGCAAACTTACAGGTCGCCCACGTGGTTACATGCGCACCTTTGGTGTTAGCCGTGTTACCTTCCGCGAGATGGCACTTAACGGTTTAATACCGGGTGTTACTAAGTGCTCTTGGTAAGAGTTTAGCGCACAGCGTTTATACTATATATAGTTTTTTGGTTGGTTTAACCCATGCGAACAGCATGGGTTTTTTTATAGAGGGGTTTCTGTAGTTAAATAGTATATTTGGGCTTTATTATACTTCATTCGACGAATAAATTTTGAATTAATTAACCTATAGCTTAATTTTGTGAAAAGAAAAGCATTACATTTGCTTACCAGTAAGAATGGAAAAATAGCTATTTATATTGATGCAGATAATGCTAATCAAATAATAGCATATATATCACAAAGCGATAAACATAAAAAGAAATGGAGTTTTATCAGTCAAATTATATTAGAAAATCACAGAAACCCAGATGTATTTGATAAGGAGGATATAAATGAAAATTGCAAAGATGTGTATGCAATGAAGTTTTTTAAAGGTGGTGATAATGATAGAATATATTGTAAACAGGTAAGAGACAATAATATAAGTAAATATATAATTGTTGCATCAGAACTTCATATTAAAAAGAAAACTCAGAAAAATTCATCTAAAGAAATTGTAATAATTGAACGTGTAGCGTCTTACGAATATGAGTATGAATAAAGAAAATTTAAATGAAAAACTAAACTCATTGATGTCAATGAGTGAAGAAGATAAATTAGATGTAGATAAAAGGGTTTTATCTTCAAGATTTCTTAGTGAAATTCAAAAACACTTAGATGAAGAAGGTATCTTAAGAAAGGATTTTGCTAATAAAATAGGTACATCTCCTAGTTTCATTACCCAACTTTTTAGTGGTAACAAAGTAGTTAGCATGGAATTTCTTGCAAAGGCTCAAAAGGAATTGGGAATTAATTTTTATATATCAACTATAGATACAATGAATAACACATCTGATTTAAGGGTTATAAATATGGGCATAACTAATTTTTTAAATTTAGAGTCAGATTATTACGAATTAAATAAAGGTTTAGTTGCCTAATGGAAAATTTAAACGTATCGCAAGGTTTGCACTGGGGATTAAAAAATGTTGTAATTACTAAATATAATTACAGCATGTCAACCAAACCATTTAATCAAGTACCTGGTAGCTCCATTTTTACTATTAATCCACTTTTTGCCTTTACACCTAATTTTGATGAAATACACGTTACCATTAATATAATTGGTAAAATAAAGGAAACAAATGAAATTTTTATTGATGCTACCGCTCTATTTATTTTTGGGGTATCTAATCTAAAGGATTTTGCAGATTATAATGAAGAAAAAACTAATATTTCATTCAAAGATAAGAATTTTGAAAAAATGATTGTTCCAATGATTATTGGCGTTGCATATTCAACAATGAGAGGTATATTAATTGCAAAAGGTGCTGGAACTATTTTGCAGGTAGATTATCTCCCTATTATCAATCCTCAACAATTCCATAAGGATTTTACTATAGGAGATAATAGTAATGTAAAAGAAGTAGAATAATTACTTTTTATACAGACAAGGGGTTCCGTTTTAGAAAACATATAAGTCTAATTTATAAGAACTTACTGCTAAAATTCATGCTTGGAACATCTCCTTCCATGCTTGGAATCTGTATCTCCTTTAAATACACAACCATTACCCATCAACTTATAACTACTAATTCATCGCTTATATATCAAATTGTTTTTTATAATTTTAACCCATCAATCACGAAACTCCTGATAGCGAATTAATTGCCTTGTTTAAGGACAATACCCAAAGAGATGGGGTGTTTGCCATTATTGTAAAAAAGTATCAAAAGAGGCTTTACTGGCATATCCGCAAAATTGTGTTAGACCACGATGATACGGATGATGTACTGCAAAACACCTTCATTAAAGCCTGGAAAGCGCTGGATAACTTTAAGGAAGAATCGCAATTATTTACGTGGTTATATCGTATCGCTACCAATGAGGCATTAGGCTTTTTAAGGCAAAAGAACAAAAATCAGGTGCAATCTATCCATCCTATAGAGGAACAATTGGGTAAAAATTTAGAGAGCGATCCATACTTTACCGGCGACGGGCTGCAATTAAAACTACAGCAGGCAATTTTAACACTTCCGGAAAAACAGCGGCTGGTTTTTAATATGCGTTATTATGATGAAATGCCGTATGAAGAAATGAGCGGGGTGCTGGAAACCTCTGTGGGCGCTCTAAAAGCGTCTTATCATATAGCCGCAAAAAAGGTAGAAGATTATTTAAAAGAGCATTTAAACCTTAGGTCTTAAATGGCATCTAAATGTTAAGAGTTAATGAACAAAGAGGGTATAAATAAGGACACAAATCATGACCCAGAAGGCGAAGGGAAGCACTTTGCTTTGCCGGAGAATTACTTTGATTCTTTCAGTACAAGGTTATTAAAAAAGATAGCTGCGGATGATGAATTGAAGGAGTACCCTATTTTATCATCTCTCCAAAAGAATAATCCTTTTACTATTCCTGCTAATTACTTCGCAAGCAAGGAAGAGTTAGTTGAGTATCCGTTATTGGTATCATTTAAAAAGAACAATCCATTTGTTGTTCCTGCAAATTATTTCGAAAACAAAGAAGAAATACTTGAATACCCTCTATTGGCTACTAACAAAGCAGAGAGCTTCACAGTGCCTAATGCGTACTTCTCTACCTTAACTGAAAGAATTATACACACTGTTTCTCTCGAACAGGAAAAAGAAACTTACCCCCTACTCTACTCTCATAACAAGCAGGATATATTTACAACTCCATCAAATTATTTTGAAGAATTTACTGTACACAGTTCATTTACCTCCCCTGTGGGAAGGGCGGGAGGGGTTGTTGTTCCGTTATACAAACGTATCAGCAAGTTAAGTTACCGTGTTGCCGCGGCTGTTACTTTATTAATTGGCTTAAGTATTTTGTTTTATACGCAACAGGATAAGACAGTTTTAAAAACAAATAATTGCAACACCTTTGCTTGCCTTGATAAGAAAGACATATTAAACAGCGGCTATGTATTGCACGCAAGTGATGACAACATTATTGATTTAATTGATGAAAACGCGTTAAGTGACAGTTTGCTTTTAAAGAAAAACGGCAAAACCCAAAAGGTTGATATGAATGATGTATCGGATAATGTGGATATAAATACACTAACAGATAATTTGTAAGTGAAGAACAGGAAATATATACTTAGTTATTTATTTGTGCTGCTTGCTTTCTTAAAAGTATTTCCGCAGGGAGGTAAAAACGAGAAAATTGAAGCCTTGCGTGTAGCTTTTATTACAGATAAATTAAAGCTTACTGCGGATGAGTCGCAAAAGTTTTGGCCCGTTTATAATGATTATCAGGATAAGCTAAAAGCGGCCCGTCAGGAATTTAAAAAGCAACCAACCACTTTTACAACAGATAAAGAAGCGCAGGATTATTTGGATGCGGAATTGCTTTTAAAACAAAGGGAATATAGTTTGTATAAAGAGTATTACGAAAAGATTAGAAAGACCATCCCTATTAAAAAGGTAGCTGAGCTACGTCAGGCAGAAGAAGACTTTAAGAAAGAACTGTTGAAACAATTGCAAGGCAAATAATCAATTTGACAATTAGCTATATTTGACAATTTGAAAATGAAAAAACGCCTTATCCTCTTTATCATTATACTCTCTCCTCTCCTTTGGAGAGGAGTTGGGGGTGAGGCTTTTTCTCAAAACGCTGATACCACTAAAAAAATAAAAGCACCCAAACACTACTTCACTCCTACCCTATTCTCTGACTATTATACCACACCTGATAACTCAATACCTCAAATAAGACAGCATGCAAAAAAATTAACCATAGACCAAAGAGTCAGAAACCACCTTAAAAGCTATCAGTATAGTCAGTTAACAGGTGGTTTTTATTTTCCTCTTTTAACCAAAGATTATGAGAGAGCAAGTGGTACCATTGCTAATTTTCATTTATTAGTTACGGGCAGCTATATGGTGGCTATGCCAAGATTTGGAGGAATAAGCAATCATGATTTATTAAAAGCCTGTGCGGGTTTACGCGCAATATATAACTCAGGTAAAAAGGGCATTTGGTTTTTTGACGCAACCCCTTTTATGAGTACGGATTTATCTGCTTCTTGCCATACCGCTTATCGTTGGGGTGGAGTTGCTTTATATGATTATATGGCTAATCCCAACCTAAGTTTTAGGTTTGGTTTTATACGCACTTTTATGTTTGGCAACAGATACCACTTACCCTATATGGGCATTAGAATTGGTCGTTTAGACAAAAGTTATTTAAGCATTCAGTTTCCACAAATAGCTATGTTTAGCTTTCCGTTGGGGAGATATCTGCGAGGTGGCGTTTACGCCAAACCTATGGGCGGAATGTTTAATATGGCGAACAATGACGATGTTTATTACCCAAATCCTAAAGAACAAACTATCTTCTATGGAAGGTTTGAGATGAATTATGGCTTAAGAATTGACGCGAATTTTAGTAAACACTTTTCTATCTATGTTGCAGGGGGATTTACCGGGTACAAACATCTTGGCTTTTTCTCAGATGAAGTAAATACAAATAATAAAATTGGAGCTTTAACCCGATTCTATGGGGAGACTTTTTCGCCCGGTGTATTTGCTAATTTTGGTTTTACCCTGCGTATTGGTAGAGCTAAGAGCGTTTATAAAAATTATAATATGTACGAGGTATTTAATACAAACAGTACAATTGGTGTGGGCGATAATAACCAACAACTGGGAGATGGCAATATACCTAACGAGGTAAAGAAGAAAGCGGAGGCTAATCTTAAGATAAAAGATGTGCAGGATTTGATAGAAGCACAGGATTTGTATTAGGATATAGAAAACTCCTTAAAAACTTGCCATTCTTTCCCTGTGTGCTTTAATAAGCAAAAACAGGCAACCTTAAATGAAGCAGTATAGTTTTGGGTTTTAAAATAAGTAAAGGCTTCAAGAAATTTTTCTTTTCTTAAATCCCTGAAAGCGATGGTAACGTGCGGATGGAAGCCACGCATATCATCAGCCTGATTAAACAACCGTAAATTCGTTTTCATATAAATTACTAAATCATTTTGTAGTTTAACAAGTAATTCATTCTTCACTACATCTACAAAAATCACACGTGGTGCGAAGGCCGAGAAATTTTGAAGTTCAATTATAAAATCTTCTTTAAAAGAAAATTGCCGTAAGCTTTCTATTAAAACACTTTCTTTTTCTTCCTTCCACTCAAAAGGCATGTGCAAGGTAATATGTGCGGGAGAGCGCAAAGCAGCATTACTATTATACCTTTCCTTTATCAACTGTTTAAAAGCCATAATCTCTGTCTGAAAAGGTTCGGGAATTACAATAGCGATAAAGTATTTTTTAATAATCATATTAAAACTCTCCGGCTTCTATTTGTTTAACGGCAATCTCAATCAGTTTATCTTCATCGTTATTTAAATCATATTCCTGCTTCATAGATGAACCAAACAAAGTAGCTAAACTTTGCCACATAAATGCCTGAAAATTTCCGCGCATTTCTTTTACAATGTTATAAGTTGTCTTTCCGGTTTCTCGGTCAATTAGCTTCATTAAAATCTTTCCCTGATTAATGCTTAGTCCTTTCAATTCTTCGCCAAATTGCTTCTGAAGTTCTTTTTCGCTCTTTTTCAAGAATGCTTTCCTATCACACTCTTTGGGTATTTTAGCTAATTCCAAATCATACTCTTTTAACTTAGCCGCTGCCAGTATAGCATAAGGATAAACCTTCTTTACATTATATTTAAGTCTTGTCCATTCGGTATATCTTCGGCGTGTCCTGAATGGCATCTTATCCGTAATAACAACCCAAGGCATCCATATATAAGGAATGGTATCCTTATTTTCTATAACAGCGGTTACCTTATATCCTTCGGGCACTTTAGAAACGTAGGGAATAACTCCTTCATCATTATTTTGTGAAAACAGCACACCTTGTGATAATATAAAAAGAAAGAGAGCATTCTCTTTAATCATTCTGCGCTTTTGAAACATTCTTTTTATGTATAAAAAAGCAGACATAAAAGGTATTTGAATTTTATATCATAAACATAAAAAAAAATCCTTTAAATTACTCCAGTAGCAGCAAGTAAAAGTAAAAGAAACAATAAGATTAGTAAAACCATGCCTATTACCACCCAGCCTAAAACCAACCCTGCGGTTGCTCTTTTCGAATACATCCATAAATGTTCAGGGTTTTGCTTAATTAAACGAAGGCATTTTTTAGCTAAAACAATAGCAATAATAGCTGTAATAAACCCAATACCTATATCAAGAAGAGGAATCGAAACAATTCCTAAAATCAAACTTGCAGTTGATGTCTTTCTAACATACTCGCTCGTGGCATAATTATCCATATCATAACGGTTATTATTTCCGTTAAAAGCCGCCCCATTATTATTTTGATTGTTGCCCCCTCGATATTGATTATTATAACCACCATTATTTCTATTACTTGGTGGAGTTACAGGAGGATGCTCATTTACAAATGAATCCATTGTGCCGTTCGCATATTTTATGTACGACAAGTTGTACCTATATGCAACATAAAGGGGACCATTTATGTTATTACAAAACTTATACTTAACCTCAGTTGGAGTAACTTCAAGCACTTTAGCCTTTACCTCTGTACCATCCTTCATTATTAAAGTATCGCATTTAATTGAATCTGAAGAAAGAACCACCATGGCTTTTTTCTTTTCAGAAGATGCAGTTAATGAATTCTGTGTTTGCGGCTCCGTATACTGAACCTTGCCTTCTGAATTACCTTTCTTCCATTCAATATGATAACCACTTGTATAATGCCTTTTCTCTATGGAACAAGATTGTAGAAGTGTTAGAGAAAGAATTAAGAACGAAAAAAGAAACTTGAGTCTATTCATCATAATGAAGTTAGTTTATTGCACACGGTTTAGTTTCCACTTAGAACGCTGAGTTTGAATATTATTGTCTTGTTGCTTGATGACTTTAGAGTCTTTATTAGTTAAAATAGAACCCAATAGTGCGGCTATTTCTGCTTCCGGCTCAGTTGCCGTATCAAGCATTTCAGGTTTAAAGTAATTCTTAATGAAGTTAGTATCAAACTTACCGCTGGTAAATGCTTTATGCTTTAATACAAAGGAGCAAAACTGCAAAGTAGTTGATACACCCGTAATTTGATATTCATCAATAGCGCGTAACATTCGTTCTATGGCTTCTTCCCTATCTTTTCCATGTACAACAAGTTTGGCAATCAAAGGGTCGTAGAAGATTGGAATATCCATACCTTCTTCAAAACCGTCATCTACACGAACACCCGCTCCTTTCGGAATACGGTAGGTTACTAACTTACCAATATCAGGTAAGAAGTTATTTTTAGGATCTTCTGCACAAACACGTACCTCAATGGCATGTCCGTTTATTTTTAAGTCTTCTTGTTTATAAGAAAGTTTTTCTCCCCTCGCTACTTTTATTTGTTCTTTAACCAAATCAAGTCCGCTTATCATTTCGGTAACAGGATGCTCCACCTGCAAACGGGTATTCATTTCCAGGAAGTAAAACTTCATGGCATCATCTACCAAAAACTCTACGGTTCCCGCGCCGCTGTAATTACAAGCCTTTGCTACATTAACGGCACACTCGCCCATTTGCTTGCGTAGTTCAGGAGTGAGTATAGAAGAAGGAGCTTCTTCAATTACCTTTTGATGACGGCGTTGTATGCTGCACTCACGTTCAAACAAATAAACTACATTGCCATGGTTATCCGCCATGATTTGAATTTCTATATGACGTGGACCTGAAGCGAATTTCTCAATAAACACCGCGTCATCGCCAAAGGCTGATTTAGCCTCGCTCATAGCCATTTTCATTTGCTCTTCCACATCTTCCAATCGCTCCACCAAACGCATACCTTTACCACCGCCACCCGCGGAAGCCTTTATCAATAAAGGAAACCCTGTCACTTTAGCAACTGTAATAGCCTCTTTCAAATCTTTAATAGCGCCTTCGCTACCGGGAATCATAGGAACATTAAACTTCTTAGCGGCGGCTTTGGCAGAAAGTTTATCGCCCATGATATTCATGGCTTCCGGACTGGGACCAATAAACGTAATGCCAGCTTTTTTTACGGCAGCCGCAAAACCCGCATTCTCAGATAAGAAACCATAACCGGGATGTATGCCATCAACGCCTAATTGCTTAGCTACTTCAATAATCTTATCGCCCAATAAATAACTTTGGTTACTTGGCGGCGGACCAATACAAACGGCTTCATCGGCATATCTTACAAACAGGGCGTTTCTATCTGCTTCACTATAAACAGCCACTGTTTTTATGCCCATTTCTTTAGCACTTCGCATTACACGCAGGGCAATTTCTCCACGATTAGCAACTAAAATTTTTTTCATGATAAATAAAAAACTTAATAAAGATTACTTAACAATAATTTTATGACTATAAATACTACTATCTGATGAAGACAACACGGTATATATCCCCGGTGGTGTTTCTTTACTGGTATCTTCAGCAAAAATTTCATCGCCCTCTTTGGTAATAACTACCTTAGCCGCGAAATCTTTCCCTTCGGCATCTTGCAATAATACTAATACCGCTTCGTTTTTAACGGTAGTAATTTCGGCTGTTTCCATCATTCTTATATCCGCCTGAGAAGGATATGGTTTCGTTTCTTTCTTCCCGTTAAAAATAACACCCGATGTAGGAAAGTATTTAATCTTACCATTAAAATCAGTTTGCTTTATGTGGTAGTAAGAAGTTCCGTCAAAAGGCTGGTAATCTGTTTCGGCATACTCTTTATAGGCTTTGCTATTACCCGCACCAGGTATATCAATTACTTTAGCATACTTCTTACCATCTTTGCTTCTCTCAATGGTAAAATAGGCATTATTGTTTTCTGTATTGGTAGCCCAGCTTATAAGAACATGGTCTTCTCTGGGTAATACATCAAAGTAGGAGAGCTCAATAGTTTTAGTAGTATCTGTTTGAGCAGACACTTTAATTAAAACTACACTAAAAAGAAGAATAATTTTTTTCATCATCAACACACAGTTTACATAACCCGTGAAGATAACAAAAATGATAAATGAAAAACAACTATTTAGACAAATTTAACTGCTTTTATCAAGCGTGTCTTTTACCAGCTTACTCGTAACTTTCGGGTCGGCTTTACCGCCACTTAGTTTCATAACCTCTCCCATAAATAAGCCAACTAAAGTTACTTTGCCGTTTTTATATTCGGTTACTTTTTCAGGGTATTTGGCTATTACCTGATTTACCAAGTCTTGCAGGGCATCGGTATTGCTTTCCTGAATAAGATTTAATTCTTGTGCTATTTGTAAAGAGTGTTTATTGGGGTTCTTTACCAACTCAGGGAACACTTTTTGAGAAGCCGTTGAATGGCTTATTTTTCCTTCATCAATAATAGAAATAAGTTCCGCGATTTGAGTAGGTTTCACAGGAAATCTATCTATATCAATGGCGTTCTCATTCAAATGACTTTTAATATTTACCATCAGCCAGTTGGCAGCCGCTTTATGGTTTTTAGTATGTGTAACCAGTTCGTTAAAATAATGCGCAATGGCTTTGGTATCAGTCAATACAGCGGCATCGTATTCGGATAGTTTAAAATCTTTAACGTAGCGTTTGTAAAGCGCGTTAGGCAGTTCGGGAAGTGTTTGTTTTACCTCATTAATGTATTTCTCAGTAATAAATATGGGTTGCAAATCAGGCTCAGGGAAGTAACGATAATCATTCGCGTTTTCTTTACTACGCAAAGCAAACGTAATGCCTTTAACAGCATCAAAACTGCGGGTTTCTCCGGCAACTTCCTCGCCTTTTTCTATCAAATCAATCTGACGAATAAACTCAAAATCAATGGCGCGTTGCACGTTACGAATAGAGTTCATATTCTTAACCTCCACTTTTTTACCAAATTCTTTAGTGCCTTTTATTCTAACCGAAACGTTGGCATCGCAGCGCATAGAGCCTTCTTCCATATTGCCATCACAAATATCTAAATAACGCACCAGCTTTCTCACTTCGGTTAAGTAGGCATAAGCCTCATCTCCATTGGCAATTTCAGGTTCGGATACCATCTCTAATAAAGGAACTCCGGCACGATTCAAATCAACCAAGGTATCAGTAGCATCCTGATCGTGCATACTTTTACCGGCATCTTCCTCCATGTGAATACGGGTAAGGTTGATGTTCTTCTCACTTCCATCTTTTAGTTTAATGGTGATGTGTCCGCCATTGCAAAACGGAGTTTTATCCTGTGTAATCTGGTATCCTTTAGGTAAATCGGCATAGAAATAGTTCTTTCGCGCAAACTGATTCTCGTAACGAATGTTGCCATTTACAGCTAAACCCAGCTTAACGGCAAACTCAACGGCACGCTTGTTAACCTTTGGCAACGTACCGGGATGCCCCAACGTAATAACGCTAACGTGGGTGTTGGGCAAACCGCCATACTCGGCCGAATCGTTAGAGTACATTTTGCTATGGGTAAGCAACTGTATGTGCACCTCTAACCCAATTACAAATTCATATTTATCGTAAACGCTCATGATACCAAATAAAAGCGCTAAGTTACTTTTTTATTGCTTTGCTGATTAGTTACACAAATTAGTAATCATTTCCTTGGCATGTTTATAGCCCATCTGATCTGCTTTATGCAAATCCACGCAAGCTTCTTCCACCTTTTGCATTTGATACAAACACATTCCTCTGTCATAATAAAACTTAGCATGCTTGGGCTTAATTTCTATCAATTTATTAAAATCCTGCAAAGCCCCTTCGTAGTCATCCGTTTGTAACTTAACCGATGCCCTGTTTTCATACGCGCGAAGGTTGCCAGGCAATAGCTCCAATACTTTGTCGTAATCTTTCAGTGCTTTTTTATAGTTTCTAAGCTGTCCGTATGCTAACCCCCTGTTGTTATATGCCTCAGCGTAGGTAGATTGTAATTCAATAGCCTTAGTAAAGTCTTCTACCGCGGCTTTATCCTTCTCTAATTGAAGTTTAGCAATCCCTCTGTTATTGTATGCACTGGCATTTTTAGCATCCAGTTCAATGGCTTTATCATAGTCTGCAATTGCCTCTTTATACTCTTTAGCGTTTGTCTTTTTGTTTCCTTCAATAAAGAAATCATTAGACGTAGTTTGACTAAAACTGTTTGCAAATATCAGTAAAGCCGCTAAAACTATTAAGTGTTTCATGTTTAGTTGTTGCTTGTGTAATGAAACAAACATAGAAAAAATCTTTAATTGAACATATAAAGGTTTTAATCTTTATTTTATAGTTACCATAATACAGAGGGCTATGAAGAGAGAGGGGTGTTATTATCAGGTAGTGTTTTGTTTCCGTGATAACCGGTAACATGGCGCTTTCTTGTTTCAATACAGTACGGTAACAAGCATAGCAATTATATTTACCTTTGAGTTTTATCTATAAAACCCTATGCGCTTTCTTGAATTTACCCAACATCTAAAGGACAGGCTGCAAAAACACCCTCTACCCGGGCAAAATGCTCAATACATAATGGCAGGCGATAATATTAAACACAATAAGATTAACTTAAACGCGCTTCGTAATTATAAAAAAAGTGCGGTTTGTCTTTTATTTTATCCTAAAAACAATGAGGTAAACTTTGTTTTAATAAAACGTCCGCACACTCATCGATACCATGCCTCGCAAATAGCTTTGCCCGGTGGCAGCTGCGATGGGGAAGAAAGCTACGAGCAAACCGCCCTAAGAGAGTTGCAGGAAGAAACAGGCGTTGTTATTACTCAAGAGAATATTATTGGCAGGTTAACGCCGCTGTATATACCTGTAAGCAATTTCTACATACAACCCATAGTTGCCATTATGGATACTCAACCCCTGTTTAACCCCAACCATGATGAAGTTCAAGAACTGATTGAATACCAACTAAGAAATATACTGGATGAAGCCTTAGTAGCCGAAACCACTGTGAACCTTGCGCAAGGTATAAAAATAAAAGCCCCGTACTTTAACGTACAGGGCAATGTGTTGTGGGGGGCTACGGCTATGCTTCTAAGTGAAGTTAAACAACTGCTGTTGCAAAATAGGTTTATTTTCTCTTCTCTATTTCAGTAACCACGTTATCATAGCAGAGGTAATATTTTCCTTTGTTTAAAGTGGATATGTCCACTATGTTACCAAAACCTTTCTTTAAAACATTTCCGTAGTAATCATACACTTCAAAAGTAGTTTCGTTGCTAAAGCTAACCGCTTTAGAACCATCTTCTAACTTAAAAGAAGGTTTATCCATTAATGAATTATAGGTAACTTCTTTAGAATAACGAGGTATTCCGCCATAACCAACTTGCTTTACACGAAACTTGTTTTCTCCGCTGGTAGGTATTATTTTAAAATTGTACATGTGTTGCGCAGGGCTTCCGTCACCGGTAACTTCGCCTACATACACCCATTTATTCCACTTAAATTGTTCTACGATATATGGCAAGGAACCTAATTCATTCTTCGTCCCCCAAGTAAGAACAGCGTCTTTATTAATATCAATGCTCAACAAATCAAATGTAGGACGAGGCTTAATAGCCTCCGGGTTTAGTACCTTAGGCATACACCCCTCTTTATGCCCAATTTCAATAGTTATTTTATCTCCCGCTTTTAGTTTAAAAGGAGAAAAATCAATTTCAAACGCGCTTGAGTTTACCTCATCAGTAGTTACCTGTCCGTTTACTTTTACTTCATAAGCGCAAAACCCAACTCCATTGCTTGAAAAACCATTTTGTATATATAGGTTTTTTTGTTGATACTTTCCTTCTACAATAAGCACACCAGCATTAGCGTACGCCCATGTAAAGCAAAAAAACATCAAACAAATACAAACTATTTTTTTCATTTTCAATTTTATGATAGGCAAAAGTAAGTCATTTTTATTTAAAATACCAAGATTTAACTTTAATTATTAAAAATAAACCGCTAAATATCAACAAAATAGCCAAAATGAGTAGATAACTTTTAGAAAAATGCAGGCGATTAATCTTTAAATCTTTGCGATAGGCATACAACATGCTAAATATAAAAACAACTAAAAAACTAAGCGTAAAGATAATCCGTCCGGTAGTAAACATTTATTTAGCTAAATAAAGCCGCTACAAAAATATACTTTTGTCATCACAAAAAACAGCCGAGCGAAGCAAATACTTTTCGCATTTAGTGAAACAAAAAGAAAATAAAAACGATTAGCTAATACATGAGCAAAAAAAAGAAACCTATAAAGAATCGAATAAATGTATAAATCTTTAGTTTTTTTATTGTTGTGCGTTTTTTTCTTTAAAAGTCCTGCATCCACTATCGATAAGGCTTATAAGGCACTGCAGGAGTATGATTACTTTAAAGCAAAGAAATTATTTTACACGCGACTAAAGAAAAACAAGGTTGAAGCGGCTTTCGGGTTGGCTACTATTTATTACCGCAATGATAATCCCTTCCACAAATTGGACAGTGCCTATAAATATATCCTAGTTTGCGGAGATAATTACCAAACATTACCTCCGGCTAAAGCGTTAAAACTAAAAATAATTTATCACCTCAACGATAGTTGCATTAAAAGCCTCCGCGATTCTATTTGCACAAAAGCATATTTAGCTTATCGGAAAAACAGCACTGTCGCGTCAGCAGAAAAATATGCGGCAACATATTATCAGTCAAACTATGTAAATGATGTTTTATGCAGGCGAGATAGTTTGGTTTTTAACAACATAAAAATCAACGCGCAATCCGGCATTATTACAAATTACATACAGACATATCCACAAAGCTGTTATCTTCAAAACGCTTTGCAATTGCTTGAATACGCAATCTATCAGGAAATTACTTTCCAAAAAAATGACAGCTCTTTTTTAAACTACGTGAAACAATATCCCAACACAAAATATACGCAGCAAGCAAAAGAAGGGTTGCTTACATATTATATAGAACACAAAAGCGTTGCAGGAATTTATGGCTACATAAAAAACATAAACCCGTCTTACTACGCGTGGAATACATTGTTTAGCTTGGAAGTAAAAGATTATACCGAAAAAAACCTGCATGGCTTCTTGGAGAAATATCCCGATTATCCTGACAAACAACAATTAGAAGAAGAGTTTACATATTGGAAAACACCTTTACTATCTATTAAGCACAAAGGTAAATACGGTTTTTCCGACACTACAGGAAAAATTTCTATTGAACCCGCGTATGATGACGCGGAGGATTTTAGCGAGGGGTTTTCGTTAGTAGAAAAAAACAATTTGTTTGGTTATATAAATAAAGCCGGGCGCGTAAAAATTGATTTTACGTTTAAGAACGCTTCTTCATTTTCTCATCAGGTAGCTATTGTGCAGCAAAATAAAAGCGCTTATTTAATTGATCATGCGGGAAAAAAAATGTCGAACGAATATGATGAAATCGCGGATTTTGTAGATAATGCCGCCATTGTGAAGAAAGATAATTTGTTTGGCGCAATTAATTATAACGGCGAGGAACTTATTAAACCTACATACTCTTACCTCAGCGATTTCTCTGAAAATATGGCGGCTTATGCGCAGAACAACAAATACGGTTTTATTAACAAGCAGGGGTTTTCAGTTATTTCCCCACTTTATAGTTGGGTTTCCGCATTTAAAAATAATCAGTGTCGTGTAAAAGTCGATAACCGATTGGGTGTTATTAATAAGAAAGGAGATTTTATTATCCAACCTCTGTATGACTTGATTGATGAGGCTTACAAAGGCATATACCTGGTGGTAAAAAACAACCTGTATGGTTTTATAGATACCTCAGGTTGTTTTCTATCAGAGATAAAATACGCGTACAATCCCGCGTTAAAAACCAAAGACCTTACCAACGGAGAATTTATGCGTCTGATAAAAAACAATACCAATAAAGAAGAGTTGCAGGACAGGAATGGTGTAAAATATTTCTCGCAGGATAATCTTACTCAAATTCAGTTAGGAGATAATGATTTATTAGCCGCCATCCAATACAATAAATATCATTTCTTAAGTATAAACAAAACGGCTTTACCCAAAACCACCTTCAATAAAATTAGTATGGATAAAGATTGCTGGTATGCGAAAAATGATAAAGGCATTACTGTATATAGTTTAGATTTGAAAGAGAAATTATTTACCCTAAAGGCAGACGACATTAAGCAAATTGCCCCTAACCTTTTTACTTATACAAACGATGATGGCACAGGGCTTATTACTAAAACCGGAACAATACTACTCCCCGCATTTTTTGAGGGGGCTACTTCCACCCTACAACCTCATATATTTTATATAGAGCGCAAAGAAAAAGGCGCTTACTTTAACGTAAACACCCTTAGCTTTATTTGGCAGGAAGAAGGTTTTAACCCGGCTTACATAGCCGATGAAGAATAACGGGAATCTCGTTCTCGTGGATTAATCGTAATTACCGGAATATTTGAAATATCAATTACTTTTTGCGCCATAGTACCTAAAAACATTTCTCTTACCGATAACCCGGGTTTATTCATAATCATGATTAAATCAGCTTCAATCTTATTGGCATATTCAACAACTGTTTCCGCAATGTTTTCGCTTGGCATGGTTTTGTTACTGCATGTAACTCCTTTTGCTTTAATAAATTGTTTTACCTGATGTACATAAGCATGCAACTGGTTCTCATATTTTTCATCCTTTAAAGAATAAATACCCAATACACGAATAGCCGCGCCAAAGTATTTGGCAAATTCAATAGCTACATCAACTTTCTCGCGAGAATCTCTTGATAAATCAATAGGCAATAAAATACTTTCGCAACCATCGCGTTGCTCTCTGCCTCTTATCGTAATAATAGGGCAAGGGCTTTTACGAACCATTTCGGAAGCGCTTTCCGATAAAATATCTATCTTTTTAATGTGAGATTCAACTCCCACAACAATCATCTTCGCGTTAGTTTCTTCGGCAATACGGATGGTTTCTTTATAGATATTGCCTTTAATATTCATGAAATCGCAAGACACTCCCGATTCTTCCTGTGTTTTTTTAGTCAGCTGGGTAATTTCATCAAAACGCTCTTCACCTTGTTTGTCATAAACATGTAAAAGAAGCAGTTTAGAGTTGGTATAGCGAGCCAAATTATAAGATTGGCTGATGGCATAAATGCTTTGCTCTGTAAAATCAATAGGAATTATGATTAAATCTTTTGGTTCGGTGTTCTTATCCATAAATTATTTATAGTTTATTTAGGCGAAAATACTAAAAATTATTAATACCCGGTTTTTAGGTTTTGCCTGCCGTTAATTTACTCCTAAATTAGCTGCCTTATTGTATGAAAGAAAAACTTAAAAAATACTATCCCTACTTTGTAGATGTGTGGCAATACGCGCTTATTGTTGTTATCATGATTATTGCCGCTATCTTTATTTTATAAGATTACTTCTTCATCATCGCATGCACTTTAGCTGCCTTATCAGGCTGATTGGTAAGCAGATATAACTTTTCAAGAATTTTCATACTGGCTCTATCATTCGGATTCAGGTCAATGGCCTTTTCAAATGCAGGAATAGCCTTGTCGTACATCTCTTTAGTTTTCGCTTCACACTCTTTTAGTTTAGTTGCCTGTTTTATTAAATCATCGCAACGCAAAGATTGTTCAACGCTCCAGTTGTTATATACTACACCTAAATTACCCCAAACATCAGCATTTTTAGGATCTAATTCTGTTGCCTTTTTATAACTTTCTTCTGCTTTGCCCATTAACTCATCATAGTTCTTAGGTTTTGCTGTTTTTTTGGGATTAGCCACACTAAAGAATGCGTCTCCTCTTGCTCTATATAAATTAGCATTCTTAGGGTTGTCTGCAATGGCCTGATCAAGACCCGCAATAGCTTCATCATATTTCCCAATGCTTAGTAATCGTTCAGTTTCTCTATCTCTTAATTCTTTGCTATTAGGAAAAGCTATCAATCCTGATTTTAATGTTTGTACAGCTCCTGCTGTATCTTTTAATCCCAACTTTGCATCATACATAGAACTATAATTAAAAGGAGCGGAAATTTTCTCGTCTATAGCTTTTTGGTCATAATACTTTACTTTTTCGTTATCTTTTTCTTTCTGCGCGCAAATAATGGCGTTGGTTAATTGACTGGTATCTTTTTTGCCCATCATTTTAGAAGCTCCGTACGATTCTTCAAAATAGCCCATCGCTTCTTTATATTTGCCCGCGTTGTATTTACCTACAGCCAGATTATTTACATCATTCAGCATTTGCATACCTAGCATAGCCAAATCGGCCTGATAGCTTTTATCTTTATCTAAAGTAAGTGCTTTTGTAGACGCAACATCTGTTTCTTTAAAATTATCGGTAGAAACAGCTCCATATGCCTTGGTAAGCCTTTCGTTTTTATCGGTAACGGTAGCCGGTACTTTTTTCTCTTCCTGCTCTAAGCTGTTTTTAAATAAAGCATAATATATTTTAGAACGGTAAACCCAAGTTTTAGCTTTCTCTTTTGTATCCTCATAATTAGTAGCCAAATCAATAGCCTCTTTTGCTTTTGCCAAAGAAGAAACGTCTTTGCTGGTTTCATAATCTTGCAGGTTGCGCCAGGCGGTTTGCACTTTTGCGCTTTGTGAAAAAGCTACAACAGGTATGCTTAATGCAATAAAGAATTTAACGGATTTGTTCATGTATGTATTTTAATGTTTAGGGTTGTTATAAATTAATTCGCCAAATATAATTACTTATCAATAACTTTTGGAGCCTTAAAGTAATCGCTGTCCTTTTTAGGGGCATTTAGCAGGGCTTCTTTTTGCGTAATGGTTTCCTTTACCACATCTTCACGCAACACGTTTGATTCGTCTGTCATGTATATTAAAGGGTCTACACCTGTTGTATCCAGTTCATTCAGTTTTTCTATAAAAGCAAGCATGTTGTTCATGTCCTTTACCATGGCATCTTTACCTGCCGCGTCAAATTCAAGACGGGCAAGATGCGCCACTTCATCTACTGTTTTATAATCTATTTTAGACATTATATTTTTTTAGTGTACTATCTATTAAGGTAAAAACCTGCGTGCGCAAATCTACAATATTTTCTTCTTTCAGTCCGATGGTTTGTATAGGCTTGTGTATGATTATAGTTGAAACACCGGGGCGACCGTAACTCTTTAAAAAACCTCCGTTTTGCAATAGCTTCCAATTATTTACAAAAGTTATAGGGAGTATAGGCACTTGCTTTTCTACCGCTAATTTAAAGGGCCCGTTTTTAAAGTTCTTTAACTCGCCAAAAGACGAAATAGTTCCTTCCGGGAAGATAAATATACTATGTCCTTTATCAATTTCTTCTCCGGCACGGATAAAGGCTTTATGGCTGTTTGTACGACTCCCTCTGTTAACCGAGATTTGCATATCCTTAAAGAAGATATTAAACAGTGGGGCTTTATTTAATTCAAACTTCGCCATAAATACAAAGTAGTCTTTTATCACAAAGTAGCTCACTATAATATCCAGGTAAGACGCGTGGTTTGACACAATAACACAGGGTTTGGGTATTTCGTTGGGATTAATCTCATACATCTTTTTAATAAAGATGCCCGAGAAAAAACATATCCAGGTTGCCATTATCTTTTGGCAATAAAAGGCATATTTGTAACGCTTTCTATCGGCTAAAAACACTACTAAAAAAGGATATAAAAGCAATAGTATGCTAAGAAACGCGACAAGAAAAAGGCATTTCCAAAGGGCATAAAAAAATCGCTTTATGGCAACCATAGCGACAAAGTTAGTTGTTTTGTATTGATGAGCTGTTAAAGTTAATTTGCCTAAAATATTTGCATTCAAAAGAAAAAAGTGGTTACTTGGCAGGCAATAAATACAAGCCCCATGATTACTACAGCCCCATTGCACATTGACAAGATTACACTAACTAAAAAAAGCAGGTTAGCCGATCAGGATGTAAACAAAGTTCCCTTCGGAAAAGTATTTACCGACCATATTTTTGTTGCTGAGTATGAGAACGGCAAATGGGGTAAAACATCTATAGAGCCATATGGCAACGCGCCTATGAGCTATGCGGTAAGCGCGCTGCACTACGGACAAACTATTTTTGAAGGCATGAAAGCCTTTAGAACTATTAACAACGAAACTGTTTTATTCCGTCCTTATGAAAATTATAACCGCTTAAATAAATCGGCGGTGCGTATGGCTATGCCCGAAGTACCCGAAGAAATATTTATGGGTGGTTTGATGGAGTTGCTAAAGATTGATAAAGACTGGGTACCTACCGATGAGTTTGGTTCGCTTTATATCCGTCCGTTTATTATTGCTACCGATGAGGCCATTGGCGTTCGCCCATCAGAGACCTATAAGTTTGTTATTATTATGGCTCCTGCCGGTAAATATTACTCAGAGCCCCTTAAAGTATTAATAGAAAGCTCTTACTTCCGTTCAGTAGAAGGGGGCGTAGGCTTTGTTAAGAATGGCGGAAACTATGGTCGTTCTCTTTACCCAACTATATTAGCCCAAAAGAAAGGTTACCAGCAGGTAATTTGGACCGACTCTAAAACACACCAATACGTAGAAGAATCGGGCACTATGAACCTGATGTTTGTAATAGGCAACAAGGTTATTACCCCGGGATTAGAAGATACCATACTTGCCGGTATTACCCGCGACACGGTTTTGAAACTTGCCCGCCTGTGGAATTATGATGTGGAAGAGCGCAAAGTAAGTATTAAAGAAGTGCTGGAAGCCCACGACAATGGCACGCTGAAAGAAGCTTTTGGCACAGGTACCGCAGCCACCATTGCGCACATACAAACCATTGGTTATAAAGATAAAGACTACGAACTGCCTCCAATAGAAGAACGCAAATTCTCTCCTAAGGTGGATGAAACCCTGCGCCAAATACGCAAAGGCAAAATAACCGATACCTTTGGCTGGATGCTAAAGGTTTGCTAATTAGCTAAATTAAATCCTTTATTTTAACCTAAAACTTGCCCCTGCTCCGCTAGATTTTCAGTCCTGCGGAGCGGAGAACTGTTGTACCCCCATAAATGTTTGTTACCATCTACAAAGAAACTATTGAATCTTAATAATAAACTGTTGTTACTTGATAAATAGCAATTGTTTGTGCCGGAAATGAGAAGGATGCTTTTTTATTTTATATTTGAAGGAATGAAAAATATCTTAGTTATAATTATATTGCTGCTAAGTATTAGCTTTTATGGGCAAGATAATCTTGATACTTCAAGCTATCCAAGCATTAGAGGAAAAATAATTGACCAAACCTATTTTATTAATCATGGTAGTGATCTTCTTACTGCATACAAAAAACGTTCTGATTTAAAATGCCAGATTCATGATTATATAGGAGCTATAGAAGATTTTAATAAAGTTATTGAAATAAACCCTAAACATGATACTGCCTACCTAAATAGAGGAAGGTGTAAAGATTTATTGGGGAATCATAATGGAGCTATAGAAGATTACACAAAGGTCATTGGATTAAATTCCAAGAATGAGGAAGCTTATTACTATAGAGGACTAACCAAAGAATTATTGAAAGATTATCGAGGAGCTATAGAAGATTATACAAATGCAATTAAATTAAACCCTGATTATGATTACGCATATAATTATAGAGGGTTAACCAAAGAAGAATTAAAAGATTATAAAGGAGCAATAGAAGATTTTACCAAAGCAATTGAAATAAATCCAAAATATTTTGATGCTTATACAAATAGAGGTCGTTGTAAAATAAATTTAGAAGATAATAAAGGGGCTATTGAAGATTATAGTAAAATAATAGAATTAAGCCCTAAAACTGATTGGGTTTATGTTAGCAGGGGTGCAGCTAAAGCTGCATTGGAAGATTATAAAGGAGCAATAGAAGATTATACTAAGGCTATTGAATTAAATGTAAACAATTCATTGGCTTATATAGGGCGGGGAATGTCTAAAAGACTTTTAGCAGATTATAAAGGAGCTATAGAAGATTACAATAATGCCATTAAATTAAATCCTAAAGATACCGCAACTTATTATAGAAGAGGATTTTGTAAAGCTAAACTGAAAGATTATGATGCAGCTATTCAAGATTATGATAAAGCCATTGAACTAAACCCCGAACTTGCAGCAGAAGCGTATTATTATAGAGGGGTAGCTAAAAGTAAATTAGAACTTAAAGAAGGTGCGATAAAAGACTATACCAAAGCTATTGGACTTGATCCAAAATATGAAGAGGCATACAATAGCAGGGGCAATTGTAAAATACAATTAGGGGATTATAAAGGTGCAATAGAAGATTTAAATAAAGCTATTGAGTTAAACCCAAAAGATGCCGATGCTTATTGTCACCTTGGTAGGGCTAAATACATGCTACAAGATTATAAAGGGGCTATAGAAAGTAGTACTAAGACAATTGAGTTAAATCCTGAATATGCTTCGGCTTATAAATGTAGAGCCTATGCTAAAGCTGATTTAGACGATCATAAAGGTGCAATAGAAGATTTTACTAAATCAATAGAATTAAATCCTAAAGAAGATATTGTTTATTACAATAGGGGAAATAGTAAAGCAAAATTAGAGGATTATGAAGGAGCTATAGAAGATTATACAAAAGCAATAGAGTTAAAACCTAAGTATTCTAATGCATATTTTAGAAGAGGGCTTTCTAAAGCTAAATTAAAAAATTATACTGATGCTATAACAGATTACACTAAATCCATTGAGCTAAATCCAAAACAAGCAGATGTTTATTTTGATAGAGGAATAGCTAAATGTAGATTAAACGATCCTGGAGATGGTATTCAAGATTTCAATAAAGCAATTGAAATAAATCCAAGTTTTGCTGATGCTTATTATAACAGAGGAATAGCTAAAAGTAAATTAGAACTTAAAGATGAAGCTTGTAGTGATTTGAAAAAAGCACTTGAATTAGGTAAAGAAAACGCAAAAGATGTAATAAATAAAAATTGCAATTGATTACTTTAGGGATTGTAGTAGAAAAAATAATTAATACCCCAAAGCAGGTCCTAACCACCTTTCTATTTCGTCAAAGGGCATGTTCTTGCGTTTGGCATAATCTGTTACCTGCTCTTTATTTATTTTACCTACGCCAAAGTAATGAGAGTCTCTGTGTGCAAAATACAAACCGCTAACAGCAGCCGTAGGCACCATTGCTAAACTTTCGGTAAGTGTTATGCCGGTGTTCTTTTCTACATCCAACAGTTTCCAAATGGTAAGCTTTTCGGTATGGTCGGGTTGTGCCGGGTATCCGGGCGCAGGACGAATACCGATGTATTCTTCTTTAATTAATTCTTCGTTGTTCAGGGTTTCGTCTTTAGCATAGCCCCATATTTCGGTACGCACCTTTTTATGCATCAACTCGGCAAATGCTTCTGCAAGCCTGTCTGCCAATGCCTTTAGCATAATGGCAGAATAATCATCGTGGTCGGCTTCAAAACGTTTTACGTGTTCATCAATACCTATGCCCGTAGTTAGAGCGAAGGCGCCGATATAATCAAGCCCCTCTTCCTGTATTGACCTCACCCCCAGCCCCTCTCCAAAGGAGAGGGGAGTGAGCAACTCTTCATTAATTTTTTTAATCACCTCATCTATACTATGAATTACCTTGTCATTTGAAAAACGAATCACACGATAGCCTATATCTTCCAGTATGTAGGTTCTTCCTTCATCGTATTCCTTTTTAGAATTATGAATCTCGCCATCCACTTCAATAATTAATTTTTGCTCGATACAAACAAAATCAGCAATAAATTGCCCTATTGGCTGTTGTCTTCTAAATTTATTTTTCAATTTACGATTACGTAAAGCATCCCATAATTTTTCCTCTGCAAGAGTTGGCTCTTTTCGCATATCTTTTGCATAATCCAAGTTACTGCTCCAGTTTTTCCAATCAGCCGTATGGTATCTTGGAACTGTCCCCCTCTCCTTTGGAGAGGGGTTAGGGGTGAGGTCTTTTGGTCTAATAAAATCTGCTAAAGCAATATTATACTGCCCTGCGGGCTTCTTGGTTTGCTGTCTGATTGTATGAAAAACAACAGGCTCTATGGTCTCCTTTCCTTCGGAAAGGGTTGGGGATAGGCTTATATCATCACCTATAGCATTAGCCGGATAAATACCTATAACGGCTGCGGCCCTTAACCATTTTTCGTCAATAATTTTTTTAAGCATGGCTTGTGCATCGGCAAACAGTTTGCTGGCTTCTTCTCCACGGGTAGGGTCTTTTAATATCTTGGGGTAAGAGCCTTTCATCTCCCAGGAGATAAAGAAAGGAGTCCAATCGATAAGTTCAGCAATCTCTGCTAAAGGATAATCGGTAAATACTTTATTGCCTAAAAAAGCAGGCTTAATAATCTCTGTTTTATCCCAATCAATAGGGAATTTGTTCGCACGTGCTTCCTCTAACGAAATAGCTTTGTTCTGCCCTTGTGCGTTTTTATTTTGTTCGCGCACACGGTTATAATCTTTGTTTATATCCACCATAAAGGCATCGCGCAACTCATCAGAAATAAGGCTGCTGGCAACGGGTACCGATTTACTGGCATCGTTTACATGCACCACAGGACCTGAATAATTTTGAGCAATCTTAACAGCAGTATGTACTTTAGATGTAGTTGCACCGCCAATCAGTAAAGGGGTTTTAAAACCTAAGCGTTCCATCTCTTTAGCCACATGCACCATCTCATCTAAAGATGGAGTAATCAATCCGCTTAAACCAATAATATCTACACCATGTTTTTTGGCTTCCTCTAAAATTTTATCGCAGGAAACCATTACACCCAAATCTATAATCTCGTAATTATTGCAAGCTAAAACAACACCTACAATGTTCTTACCAATATCATGCACATCTCCTTTTACGGTTGCCAAAAGTATTTTACCTGCAGCCCCTCCCGACCTCCCCAAAGGGGAGGAGTTTGTGCTTGTTACAATATCGGACTGGCTTTGTTCGGAAAGGGCTGGAGATAGGCTGTTTCTTTTTTCTTCCTCGAGAAATGGTTCTAAGTAAGCAACCGCTTTTTTCATTACGCGCGCGCTCTTTACCACCTGAGGCAAAAACATTTTTCCGCTTCCAAACAAATCGCCTACTACATTCATTCCATCCATTAGCGGACCTTCAATTACATTCAATGGTCTGCCTAATTTTACTCTGGCTTCTTCGGTATCCACATCAATGTATTCAACTAATCCTTTTACCAAAGCATGACTCAAGCGTTCTTCTACCGTGCCTTTGCGCCACTCTTCATCCTTCTCTGTTTTTTCTTTGGTAATTCCCTTTAAAGATTCGGCATGTTCAACCAATCTTTCGGTAGCGTCATCTCTTCGGTTTAATAAAACATCTTCAACTAACTCTAATAATGTTTTATCGATATCATCATACACCTGCAATTGGGCAGGGTTTACAATTCCCATATCCATACCTGCTTTTACGGCATGATATAAGAAGGCACCATGTATAGCCTCCCGCACATGGTCGTTACCACGGAAAGAAAAAGAAACATTACTTACACCACCACTTACTTTAGCATGAGGCAGGTTTTCTTTTATCCATTTGGTAGCATTAAAAAAATCCAGCGCGTTTAAGCGATGCTCTTCCATGCCTGTTGCAACAGGGAAGATGTTAGGGTCAAAAATAATATCCTGAGCAGGGAAATGAACCTTATCAACCAACACATCATACGCACGCTTGCAAATATCTTTTCTGCGTTGCAGGGTATCAGCCTGACCCACTTCATCAAATGCCATTACAATAACAGCAGCACCATATTGTTTAATTTTATTTGCCTGCTCAATAAATTTAGCTTCGCCTTCTTTTAAAGAGATGGAGTTTACAATGGTTTTACCCTGCACACATTTTAAACCCGCTTCAATAACGCTCCACTTAGAAGAATCTATCATAATGGGCACGCGGGCAATATCAGGCTCTGCCGCAATCAGGTTCAGGAACTTAGTCATGGCAGCTTCACTATCTAACATACCCTCATCCATGTTTACATCAATAACCTGCGCGCCGCCATCTACCTGGTCTTTAGCAATAGAAAGGGCTTCTTCATAATTCTCTTCTTTAATTAAACGAAGAAATTTTTTAGAACCGGTAACATTGGTACGCTCGCCCACATTTAAGAAATTACTTTCCGGACGAAGCGTTAAAGGCTCGAGTCCGCTTAAATGCATTAAGGTATCAGGTGCAGGTCTTTTACGCGGCTTGGCTGTTTTAGCCAGTTCGGCAATACGTTGTATGTGCGCAGGCGTTGTACCGCAACAGCCACCCACAATATTTAAAAAACCTGCCTGCAAAAAATCTTCTATCTGATGCCCCATGGTATGCGCATCTTCATCATACTCGCCAAACTGATTGGGCAAGCCTGCATTGGGGTAAGCACTTACATAAAACGGAGCCTTGGTTGAAAGCTCTTCCAGGTAAGGGCGCATATCTTTAGCCCCCAAAGCGCAGTTAAGACCTACGCTTAACAAATCAACATGAGATACGGAATTTAAAAATGCCTCGGTAGTTTGTCCTGATAGCGTTCTTCCGCTGGCATCGGTTATAGTACCCGAAACCATTACAGGCATTTTCCTGTCTATCTGTTTGCAATAATTTTGTATGGCAAATAAAGCAGCTTTGGCATTCAGCGTATCAAAAATGGTTTCTATCAGCAATACATCTGCGCCACCATCTATCAGTCCACGCACCTGCTCGGTATAGGCAGTAACCATTTCATCAAAAGTAACCGCTCTGTAACCCGGGTCGTTTACATTGGGAGATAAAGAAAGTGTACGATTTGTAGGACCAATAGCGCCTGCCACAAAAGCGGTTTCTCTTCCTTTCCCTTCGGGCGAAGCAAGAAATTCTGCAATAGCTTCTTTGGCAACCTTGGCAGATTCATAATTAAGTTCATATACAAACTCCTGCATATCGTAGTCTGCCATGGCAATGGTAGTGCCACTAAAGGTGTTGGTTTCTATAATATCGGCACCGGCTTTTAAGTATTCTTTATGAATGGTTTTAATGATTTGCGGTTGGGTAATAGACAACATATCATTATTACCCTTCACATCCTTATGCCAATCGGCAAAGCGTTTACCACGATAGTCTTTCTCTTCCAGCTTATATTGCTGTATCATGGTACCCATTGCACCATCAATAACCAATATCCGTTTCTCTAACTCTTTTCTAATATCTGTTGCCATATTCTTTAAAACAAAAAATCCCTTCCAAACAACGTCGGAAGAGATTTTATGAATTTCGCGTCATAATCAATCCGACTTATCTTTTCTGCTTTTAGCAAAACGAGTTGGCACCTTCTATTCAGTAATCAATTACCAGTTATCAGTTGCCATAATTGACAATTGTTTACTGCTAACTGAACACTGCTCAGGGTTGCCAAGGCTTCATAGGGCGTATCCCTCAGCCTTTCTTGATAAGTTTGAAAAAGAACTACTGCAAAGATATAAATTTGTTTTTACATACTAAGTGTAGTCTTATCAACTAAGAGCCTTTAAAACATATCATCAAACAAACTCGTTTGGGCATTATACCTGTTTGTAAATGCCTTTGTATTAAAGGCAAAGTGTTCTCGCTCTCCCATAAATTTCTTAACTGATATGTAAAACAAGGTGCGAATACTCTCGGCAATGTTTCCTTCACCTCTCATACGTGTACCATAGCGAGAATCATTTACCTGTCCGCCATGACACTCCTTTATTTGGTTCCAAACCTTTTGTGCTCTGTCGGGATAATTCTTTTCCAACCAGTCTTTAAACACATCGCCAATAGCTCCGTTAAGGCGCACAATGGTATATCCCGCTGTTTTAGCGCCATGCTCTGCGGCCGTTTTAATAACACTAGGAACATCGTGCGAAGTAATTGCCGGTATAATCGGCGCCACCATTACCCCAACGGGTATGCCTGCCTTGCTTAATGTTTCTACCGCTTTAAACCTTTGTTTATAGGTGGTGGTACGGGGCTCTAATTGCAAACGCACCTTTTCATCGGTACTGGTTATGGTAATCATTACATGCACTAAGTTGTATTTGGTAAGTTCCTGCAGTAAATCAATATCGCGGGTAATCAAACTGTTTTTAGTAATCATGCTTACAGGGTGTTTGTATTTAAGTATCGTTTCTAATATACCGCGGGTAAGTTTCAGTTTCTTTTCTGCAGGCTGGTAACAGTCGGTATTACCCGAAAGCATAATGGGCAAAACCTCCCAGCTCTTTTTATTGAATTGCTTTTCCAGAGCTTGGTTAATGTTTTGTTTTACCAATATTTTCTGTTCAAAATCCAAGCCGGCACTATACCCCCAATACTCATGCGAAGGACGCGCATAACAATACAAGCAACCATGCTCGCAACCCTGGTAGGGGTTCATAGAATACGCACTGCCCACATCAGGACTATCTACCTTATTAATAAATGTTTTAGGAAACGTGGGTATGTATTGCGTTTTGCTTTCAAAGCCCGCCTCTTCATCCAAACCTTCTATATGAAAAGCGCCCAGCACCTGTTTTTCAAAACGGTTATGCGTGTTTATCTGCGCTCCCCTGCCCTTCAGGTATTTATTATCCTCAGCTGCCATTATTATTTTTTGCTAAATTACTAAAATATTTAGCAATATAAAACCAAATATATTAGCTTTTTATTTTGTTGGTATTTCATTTGCAGAAAAAAATACATAGGGCTTTGAAATGTATTTATTTTATATTTGAGGGGATGAAATACACTATTATACTTCTATTATTTAGTTGCTGTTTGTATTCGTGCAAGGTTATTAAAACAAAAGAGAATAATGTAACGAACAAAAAATTTGATCTTGTAATGTTTTATAATGGTCCAAAAACCTTATATAAAACAGGTTACGACTCGTCATATTATAAGATTTCAGTATTGCCTATCCTTATTAATTTATCACAGGATACAGTAAATTTCATACGTTATATTTACGGGCGCTATAATAGACCTGAAGACTTTAATGTATATCCAAAATTTGGCATCAACATTTATCAAAATAATAAAAAAATAGATTTTAGTTTTATGCGTGGTTGTGGTAATTGGGGATATCTTGATAGGGAAGATTTTGTTACTGTTTATCCAAATAAATTAATGCTTCCGTTTTATGATTTTAAAACCAACCCAACTTTTGATTTTACTATTGGTGCCGAAATCCCTGTGACAGGTGAAGTTGAAATCGAAGCATATTACAATACACTTGATACTAATCAGCAAAACTATCACCCCTTTACCAATAAAGAAATGAAAATGAAAACGAGCGGCATAGTATTTGAAGATTGGAATAGTTGTAAAGAATTATTTAAAAAGATGCCGCATGTAGATTTGAAAAGCAACAGAATTAAAGTTGTATTAAAATAGCTGCAGTGGGTACTTTGCAAAGAAAAGCCTTGTATCATGTCGTCATGCTGAACTCGTTTCAGCATCTGAGATTCCGAATTGCGTAGCACTCAGCGAAGCCAATAGAAATAATAACAATGAGCTAAACAAGTTCGGAATGACGAAACCGCTGGAACGCCAAAACAAAAAGAAAGTATAAAAACAATGAAAAAAACGAATAAAGAACTTATAAGCAACAAAAACTTTGCTATTGAGAAAACAGACAGGGCAGAATATGAAAACTGCGAGTTTAGCAATTGTGTATTTGTCGATTTGAAAGGAATAGATTTTGAAGATTGTGTGTTTAAGAATTGCAACCTGAGCAATGCCCTTTTAAGGAACTGTAAATTGCAGGATATAACCTTTACCGATTGCAAACTGGTGGGTGCCAACTTCTCTCAATCAAAAGATTTTGGTTTTTGTATTGTGTTTGAAAACTGTTTGCTGGATTACGCCTCTTTTGATAAAAAGCGCATGAATAAAAGCTTATTTAGAAACTGCAAAATGCACAGTGTTAATTTTACGCAGGCAGATTTATCTAAAGCTACCCTCATCAATTGCGATTTATACGAAACCCTGTTTGCCGGAACCAACCTATCGGGTATGGATTTTACTACCTGCAAAAACTTTTTGATAGACCCGGAGATGAACAACATTAAAAAGGCTAAGTTCCTCTCGCAAGACCTGCCCGGACTTTTGTACCGGCACGATATTGTGATTGTGTAAAATATAATTAGCACATTTGGCATCTGCTTATGCCTGCTACTGAAACTGAAAAAGATATTTTGCAATGGGACGTAAACAACTGGAGTACAGCGTTGCATTACTGGAATAAAAATATAAACTGGCAAAAGGTTGAAACCTGTTTGGAAATAGGCGGTAGAGAGGGCGGCTTATCTTTATGGCTTGCACTGAAGGGAAAAAAAGTAATATCCAGCGATTTTGAAAAAAGCAAAATAAATGCCGAACCTTTGCACAAAAAATATAAGTTAGAAGATAAGATACAATATCAGGATATTAATGCTTTAGAGATTCCTTACGAAAATCATTTTGATGTAATTGTATTTAAATCCATAGTGGGTGGCATAGCCCGTAATTATGATGACGGCAAACAAATTCAGCGGCAGGTTTTTAACCAAATATACAAAGCCTTGAAACCGGGAGGTAAATTACTCTTTGCCGAAAACTCGGTAGCGTCTCCATTGCACCGATACTTTAGAAAAAGATTTAATAACTGGGTAAGCTGGCGTTATATAACGATTGATGAGTGTAAAGAGTTTTTAAAAGACTTTTCATCTATAGATTTAAAAACAACTGGCGTATTGGGTGGCTTTGGCAGAAATGAAAGACAAAAAGAATTATTGAGCAAGGCAGATAAAGTTATTCTAAATACCCTAACTCCCAAAAACTGGAAATATATTATTTATGGCATAGCCGAGAAGTAAACTAATAAAATAGTTTCTTATATTTGTTTTACCAACATGACCGAGAAACGTACATGCCCTGATTGCGGAGAACCCATTAAAGGCAGATCTGATAAAAAGTTCTGCTCTGATTTGTGCCGTAATAATTACAACAACAAATTAAACTCCGATACAACCAATTATGTTCGCAACGTAAACAATATTTTACGCCGCAACCGCCGTATTATAGAAGAACTTGCCCCTGATGATAAAGCTAAAACACACAAAAGCAAATTGCTTGAAAAAGGTTTTGACTTTGGGTATTATACCAACATCTATAAAACACAAAAGGGTGTATTGTATTATTTCTGCTATGAGTATGGTTACCTGCCTTTAGAGAATGATTTTTACTTTTTAGTAAAACGGAACGAGAAGAAGTAAATAGTTCGTTATGAAAACAACGAAAAGTGCTTAACTTAGAACAAACCCAAATCAGGTGTTGCGATAAAGCCTTCGTTGCCGTTGGCTAATTGTATGGCGGTATAATCGGGGTTAATGCTTAGCACATTTACTTTAGTACCCTCGTGCAAACTAAATTTAGATTTAGAAGTAGCATTAGGCTCGCTAAACACCTTTACCTCGGGCGAGATGATAATAGCCTGCGTTTTTTTATTTAAATTATGCAGGGCAGCATAGCCCACCGTTAAAGAAAATACAAAGCCAATTACAAATAAACCGCCTGTCCAAAAACCAACACGCTTTAATAACACATTGCCTGTGCTTATAAATAAGACAAACAATAACGCCGCTATTAATAAACAAACGATAGTTGCATAAGCCCATCCGTTGGCACTAAACAAGCCATACAAGCCTGATTTAATTGCATTGGTAAACAGATTTTCTTTGGCATCTATCTTGTCGATAACCTTGGTGTTGGCTATGCGCAGGTTGTTCTTTATATCGCCATCGGTTGGGTTTAGTTTGTTTGCCAGTTCATAATTATAAATAGCCTTACCCAGTTGATTATCTTTATAATAGGCATTACCCAAGTTATAATACAAAGCTGCAGAGGTTTTGCCCTCTTTTAAAATATTCTCATAACAGGTTATAGCCTTTTTATATTCTTTCTTGCTATAGGCTACTGCTGCACTATCTGAATTTTGCGAAAAGCAAAATGAATTAATAAGTAATAAGTTAAAAGTTAAAAGAACAGACAGTGCAGTACTTTTAAATTTTAAATTATCACTTTTAACTTGTTTACTGAGTTCATTTTCAATGGCTGTAATTAAACCGATGGTGTTGTTATAAACCAAATTCAAATCCTTCTCAGCGGCAGCAGGGGCGTAGCGCGCATACTCGCAATCGTTAAGCGTACTTATTAATTTATTAATGGTTTCAGCACTTACATATTTCTTTATCAGGTTTTCTGTAATGGTATCTTTAGATAAATCCGCCACGGGTATGTTCAGTTTAAAACTTACATAACTATTAAGTGCTGTAAGCACTTCATTATAAAAATCATCCTGCTTGTTTTGGTTTTTAAACTTCTCTGCCAGCATTAATTGCTTGCGTGCAATTTTAAGGGCGCGTTTTTGTTTAACCCCCACTATATCGCTTTGCGATTTTAAATAATTATTTCTACCCGCCACAAAGCCAATAAACAAAACAGTTATTAAACCCAATATACCGTAATGCTTCCAGGAAGAGAAGAACTCTTCATCGACAGGGTGTAATCTTAAATCGCCTGTTTTTATATAACGTATATCGTTCTCCTCTGTCTGAATTTCATGCTTAGGGTTATATACCTGTGCACTACCCACCGAGTTAGGGTCGGGTGCATCAACGATAACTTTTATTTCGGCAGAAGGCAGAGTAACATATTGCTTTTTCTCTACATCAAAATAAGAGAAGTTAATATCCTTTAAAGCATATTCACCTTCCTTCCTCGGAATAACCAGATAATCATACGTCTTGGTGCCGCTTACGCCACCAACGGTGTTTATAGTTTCGTTTACTTTAGGGTCATAAAGCTCAAAGCCATCGGGGAAATTAATTTTTGGCGTAGAAGCTAAATTAATATTTCCGGTTCCGCTAATGGTTAGTTTAAGATTGATACTCTCGTTTGCTTTTACTTTATTGTGGTTTATTTTTGCATTAAAGCTAAACTTACCAACTGCTCCTGTGTAGTTTTCGGGTTTACCTTTTTCAGGAAGAGGTAATACATCTACTGTAACAGGTTTACCTTTTATCTTAACAGCCACATCTTGTCCGCCACCACCAAAAAACTGGTCGAAGAGCGATTGCGACCTTGATTGTTGTCTAACTATACAATCAATTTCAATGGGTTCAATAGTTAATTTGCCTGTACGTTGCGGAAACACATACGTTTTACTAAACTCGGCAACATAATAGTTTATGCCGTCTAAATTCTCTTGTGTTAACTGAATTTGTCCTTTACGTTCTTCATCCTTGCTCCAAAAGCCATTGTACTCAGGTGGGTTAAAATTCTGGAAACCACGCAAGGTACCTCTGCAATACACTTTTTGGGTAACTACTAACTGCTCACCTAAGTAACATTGTTTTTTACTTAGATAAGTTCGCACAAACAAATCTTCGCCGCTTACGTTTTTAGGAGCTTGGTTATTATTCCCATAAGGATTTTGACCTTGCTGCATTTTTTGTTGCTGCTCTTGTCTTGTGCTTCCTTTAACCACCTCAATAGCAATAGGAGCAGACTCCGAAGTAGCTCCACCAATGGTTGCCATAGCAGCACCAATAGTAAACTTACCTTCCTTACGGGCAGCTATCATGTAGGAGTAGCTAACAGTCTGACTCATACTACCATTCGTAATTTGCATACTGGTAGATTGATTAGGACCGCTATACACATCAAAATCAGGAAAAGCGGGAGGCTTAAATCCAGACATATTACCATTAACCGTAAATGAAACCTGAAACACTTCACCTACAGCGACTTTATTCTTACTAACCTGCGCTACTAACTTTTGAGCAAAAGAATTGTATGACAGAAGAATAGCTATTCCTGCTAAAACAAAAGAAAGTATTTTATTCGTTCTAATTCTCACTTACTATTTACCAATCTTTATCAATATTTTTCTTTTCAGCATTCTCGTCTTTATTCTTCTTCTTCAATTGCATTTTCTGTTCATTGTTCTTTAAAGCATCTAACATACGTTGCGCCTCTTCTTTACTCATTTGGGGTTGCTGCTGCTCAGGCTTTTTATCTTTATCCCCTTTATTATCCATCTTCTTTTTCTCATCTTTCTTATCTTTATCATCTTTCTTTTGTTGCTTATCTTTATTCTCCTGATTCTTCTTTTGTTGTTCCTGTAATTTCTTCAAGGCATAAGCAAGATTGTAACGGGTATCTTCATCTTTAGGATTCATCTTTAAAGAATTCTTATAAGCCGTAATAGCCTCATTATAACTCTTCGTTTTTAAATATGAATTGCCTAAATTATGGAAAGCCTTCGACATGGTATCTTTATTGTTAGAAGTGCTGTTCTTTATATAGGTATCATACTGTCCGATGGCATCCGTAAATTTACCCTGCTTGTAATAAGCATCTCCCAAGTTATAATTAGATTTATAGTAATTGTTTTTGGCTTTCAATGCTTCAGAATAATAGCCTTCTGCTTCGCTATATTTTCCGCCGAAATAACTGTTGTTACCATTTCTAAGAATACGCTTCTCCTTCTGTGCAAAAGACAGAGTGGCAGTTAAACAAAACAATATGAAGAAAAACCGTTTCATCACTTCTTAAATAAATTTAATTTCCTCCACCAGATATTAATACGTTCGCTAATTAAAAACTCAATCAACAAAAACAATAAGCTCGCTCCTATAAACCATTGAAACTGGTCTTCATAATCGGTATACATTTTGGATTCAAATTGTTTTTTCTCTAATTCATTTACCTTATCAAGCACCGCACCTAGACCCACATCAGCATTACTTGCTTTTACATAAACTCCGTTTGCCGCTCCTGCTATTTCCTGTAAATTTTTTTCGTTTAGTTTGGTAACTACCGTGTTGCCTTCTTTATCTTTTTTGTAACCCGAAGGAATTCCATTAGTATAAATCGGAATAGGAACGCCTGCATCAGAGCCTACACCAATGGTGTTGATAATTATTCCTTCTTTCCCAGCTTCTTCGGCAGCCTTAATAGCATCTTCTTCATGGTCTTCTCCATCGGTAATAATGATAATAGCTTTATTTTTTCCTTCGTCTTTCCCGAATGATTCTTTTGCTTTTTCAATAGCAGTACTTATATCGGTACCCTGTCTTTCAATAATATTAGGTGTAATGGCATTTAAAAACAACTTAGCTGAAGCATAATCAATGGTAATAGGCAGCTGCGTATAAGCCTCTCCCGCAAAAACAACAATACCAATTCTGTCGCCCTGCAGTTTATCAATCATCTGTTCTATGGCTTGCTTGGCGCGTTCCAAACGATTCGGTTTTAAATCTTCTGCCAGCATAGAGTTTGATACATCCAGACAAATCATAATATCTGCTCCTTCACGTTTCACATCCTGCATTTTACTACCTGTTTGCAGATTGCAAATACCCAGTATTAAAAAGATGAGTGCAATAGTATATAGAATAAATTTTACCGTTTGCTTACCTCTGGATACATCCGGTATCATGGCTAATATCAAAGGATAATCTCCCAGTTTCTTCAACATTTTCTTACGCGATGCAATAGCTATAATAAAGACAAGCACCACCAACGGAACCAGTGTTAATGCCCACAAATATTCGCTATGTTGAAACTTAAACATTTAGCTTATCGTTTTTATTTTTATCATCGGCTTCGCTGAATACTAAAGTATTTACGGTAATGAACGGATTACAGTTTTTTTAATTACAAATTCTAACAAAAGAAAAATGGCTGCTGCAATAGCAAAAGGTAAAAAATGCTCCGCTTTATTAGAGAAACTCTTCTCGCTGATAATTGATTTTTCTAACTTATCAATCTCTTTATAAACGGTTCTTAAACTTTCATTGTCTGTTGCCCTGAAATATTTCCCGCCTGTTTCCTCTGCAATTTTAGTCATGGTATTTTCATCCAAATCCACATCTACATATTCATATTCCATTTGTCCGTTAGGGAAAATAGATACCGGTGTTAATGCTTTGCCTTTAGTACCTACCCCAATGGTGTATACACGCACGCCAAATGTTTTAGCTATATCTCCTGCCGTAAGCGGTGCAATCTCTCCCACATTATTCACCCCGTCAGAAAGTAAAATAACTACTTTACTCTTTGCTTTACTTTCTTTTACACGCGAAACGGCATCAGCCAAACCAAGCCCTATAGCAGTACCTTGCCCTACTGAACCTGCGGCTATATCAGTAAATAAATTTTTTATTACGGTGTGGTCGGTTGTAAGCGGACATTGTGTAAAAGCTTCTCCGCCAAAAATAACAAGGCCAATTCGGTCGTTAGGACGAGAATCAATAAACTCTTTAGCGACTTCTTTAGCCGCATCTAAACGGTTAGGTTTAAAATCTTTTGCCAGCATGGAATAAGAAACGTCTATAGCCAAAACAATATCAATACCTTCTGTCTTTATATCTTTCCAACTGCTGCTGGATTGCGGACGAGCCAATACTAATATTAAAAGAGAAACCGTTAGTAACCTGCATACAAAAACAACATGGCGCAGCATGGCTTTGTAAGAGGGTTTTATTGTGCCTAAATTCTGAAACGAAGAAAAATTAAACTCTGCTTCTTGCTTTTTTAGTTTCAATAAATACCAGCCAATCATTAAAGGCAATAGCAGAAACAACCAAAAGAATTGCTTATCGGCAAAAGTTATGTCTTTTATGTATTGAGCTATATCCACTACTGAGTAACTGAATTATTTTCTTCTATAGGATTAATAGGGTCTTCTCTTTTAGTCCCATTCACAAAATCAAACGCACTATTTAATGTCATATCATTTTCAACCTCAATAGGAATTACTTTGGCAAACTTCACATAATCTGCCAATGTTAATACCTGTTTTAATTTTTCCTTGCTTATGCTATCAATAACCTGCGAGTTCATTATTTTAAATATCTCATCTGAGGTTAATTCCATTGCAGCTACTCCATAACGCTCTTCTATATATGCACGTAAAGTATCTGATATAAGGGTATGGTATTCTTTATACTTACCTTCCTGCCATAGCTTTTTGTTTTTAATTTCTTCTAACGCATTAAGTGCTGTAACATGTGCGGGTACTTTTGGTTTAGGTGGTTCAACTACAACAGGTTTCTTTTTCAATACCTTTCTTAATATAAAAATGATTATAGCAATTACAACAACTGCAACAAGTCCACTGTAGATATAAGGCAGATACTCATGCCAGTCAAACGGCTCATCAAATGGTGCTTTAATATCTTTAATGCTTTTTTCAGCAGTATCAACAGGCAAAGTATAAACAGCCAATAACAAAGCATCTGTTTCAACGGGTTTAGTCGTGTCATTATTCACAATAAACGCAAAAGGCGGTATAGCCCAAAAACCTGAATCTACCGAGGTTACCGTAATGGTTTGATGCTGCTGGATTTCATCGGGTTTGTTTTTATCAGGAATGGTTGTATCTATTTTAGATACGTTCACTACCTCAACTTCTTTTCGCAGGGTATCGCCAATAACAGGCCATTGTATGTTTAAATTCTTTTGAGTGGCTTTGTATTTAACATATAAATCAATTTTAGATTGCTCACCAATACGTATTTTATTGGTATCCATCATGGCAATAGCTTCAACCTGAGCAATAGAAAGGAAACTGTTCCCTAACAGGAGTAAGAAGAAAAGATATTTAATTTTTTTAATCATCCAACGTAATAACTAAGCCCGTTTTTTAAATAAGGTCATCAGTGGTTTTATATACCCTTCGTGGGTACTTATTTTGGTGAAATCAACGCCAGCGCGGGAGAAAGTTTCTTTTAATTTAGCATCTGCTTTTACCTGCTGTAACTTTAACTCATGCTGAAAGGCATTGCTGCTCGTATCAACCCAAACATTTTTACCGGTTTCGTTATCTTTTAATTTTATCAAACCGATTCTCGGTATTTGCATTTCGGTTTTATCATAAATACGCAAGGCTACTATATCATGTTTCTTATTGGCAATTTTAATGGCATCATCAAAGTTGTTATCAATAAAATCAGAAATAACAAAAGCAATACTTCTCTTCTTTATCACGTTAGTAAGGTATTTTAAACCTAACGAAACATTAGTGCCTTTATTTTCAGGTTCGAACTTTACCAGCTCACGAATTAATCGTAAGATATGTGATTTACCCTTTTTAGGCGGAATGAATTTCTCAATCTTATCACTAAAAAATATAAGACCTATTTTATCATTATTGGTAGCTGCTGAAAAAGCAACTACCGCACATAGTTCTGTAATTAAATCCTTTTTTGTTTGGGCATGTGTACCAAAATTACCCGATGCACTTACATCAACTACCAACATTACATTAAGTTCGCGCTCTTCTTCAAAAACTTTTACGTAGGTGTTTCTTAAACGCGCGGTAACGTTCCAGTCAATGGTTCTTACATCATCACCTGGCGTATATTCGCGCACTTCGCTGAAAGCCATACCCCTTCCTTTAAAAGCACTATGGTATTCTCCCGAAAATATCTGAGAGGATAATCCGCGTGTTTTAATTTCTATTTTACGAACTTTCTTTAAAAGCTCTGAAGTTTCCATTAGTTATTTACGATTTAATTATTTACGATTTTCATATTCCAATAGCTAAATTGTCAATACTAAAATCGTAAATGTTTAAGGAACCTCAACAGTATTCAGTATCTCATTAACGATATGCTCGCTGGTAATGTTTTCTGCTTCCGCTTCATACGTTAAACCAATACGATGACGTAATACATCCAGACAAACAGCGCGCACATCTTCCGGTATTACATAACCTCTGCGTTTAATAAACGCATAAGCTTTTGCAGCCAATGCTAAATTTATACTTGCCCGAGGAGAGCCACCAAAACTGATAAGCCCTGCAAATTTTTCTAATTTATAATCTTTAGGGAAACGGGTTGCAAAAACAATATCTACAATATAACGCTCAATTTTTTCATCCATGTACACATCGCGGGCAACACCACGGGCTTTAACTATATCTTCCGGTTTCAAAATCACATTAGGCGTTGCCATACCTTCTTTAGAAATGTTGCCGGCTATAATTTTTTTCTCGTCTTCTTTTGTTGGGTATGTAATTACCACTTTCAACATAAAACGGTCTACCTGTGCTTCAGGCAACGGGTAGGTTCCCTCCTGCTCTACCGGGTTTTGTGTAGCTAATACTAAAAATGGATTTGGGAGTTTAAAAGTCTGGTCTCCAATAGTTACCTGCTTTTCCTGCATGGCTTCTAACAAGGCACTTTGTACTTTTGCCGGGGCACGGTTTATCTCATCAGCCAAAACGAAGTTGGCAAACAGAGGTCCTTTACGTACAGAAAACTCTTCTTTCTTTTGGTTGTAAATCATAGTACCCACCAAATCAGCCGGTAATAAATCAGGTGTAAATTGTACGCGGCTAAACTGTGCATCTACACATTTCGCCAACGTATTAATGGCTAATGTTTTTGCTAAGCCCGGCACACCTTCCAACAGAATATGTCCGTTACTTAACAAGCCAATCATCAAACGTTCTACCATGTGTTTTTGCCCTACAATTACCTTGTCCATTTCGGCTGTAAGCAAATCAACAAAAGCACTTTCGCGTTGTATACGCTCGTTTAATTCTCTTATGTCTGTCATTGTTTCCATATTTTGCGTGTTAAAATTACTTCGTTTTCTGTTTTTTAAATTCTTGTTTAAATTTTTTTAACATTTACACCAACTCAAAAAGGTCTCAAAATTTGCAGATTGAAACCTTTTATTCATAAAGTAATACTATCTATTTGGGTTGCGGAGCCGGGTTGGTTGCCGGTTGTTGCTGTTGCTGAGCAGGGGCTTGTTGTGCACCCGGTGCTTGCTGAGGCACATTAGCAGGAGCGGATATCATGCCTTCCGCTTTTTTACGGGTTACAGATTCTGTTCCTGTAGTGGCATCAGTAGCAACTTGCTTTTTAGGAGTTCCTAAAAGACAAAGTACAAATAAGGCAATGGCAAAACCCCAGGTTGTTTTTTCCAATACATCTGCTGTACGTCTTACACCCATTATCTGGTTGTTTGAAGCAAACGAGCTTGATAGCCCACCCCCTTTAGAATTTTGTATTAATACAATTAGTGCAAGTAATATGCACACAATGATAATTAGAACTGAAATAAGACCGCTCATATTTGTTTTTAGTTATGCTGTTTTTAATTTAATTTAGCTTATCGTTTATATTTTTTTAATTGTTTCGCTAAGTGCTCCGCAATTCTTTAATAAGGGTGGCAAAGTAAGCACTTTTTTCGGGAAATTTCAAACTTAAAATTTCATACGACCTAATGGCTTTTCCATGGTTACCTTGCAGTACGTATATTTTTGCCAGTGTTTCGGTTACTAAATTCTCATCTTCCAGCACGCTGCTGCGGGTTTTTTGGCTTGCGGCATAGAAGTTTTTATCTGCCTGAGGCTTAGAAATACGCATTTCCTCTTTCAATAATTTATCTAAAAAGACTTGTTTTTCGCTTTTAGCCCTTAGTTCTTGCTTCTTATCTTTTACCACCTGCACCTTACTACTAACTGTTAACTGCTCACCTCTTGCTGATACCTGCTGCTTAATACCTGGCACCTGTTTCAGCCAATCAGTAAAAGAACGAGGTTCATCTATACATATCTCAGGTTCTTTTTCTGTAAGTTTTAAAATCTCAGTTTCAACATAAGCCTCCATGATGGGCTTTAAAACAATCTCATCCAACGTTTCGGTTTGCAACACAGGTTCAGGTTTTACTTCTTCTGTGGCAGGCGCTATATTTTCTATTACCGGCAACTGTTCAGGGCTATTTATTACCTGTTCAATAGGCTTTTGCTCAACAACGGGATTAACAATGGTATAGGTTATATTAACCGGGGAAACTACTTTTTCAGGCTTTTCAACTTCCTTAATAACAGGTTCTTGTTTTACCTGTTCTACTATTGGGGCTATAGGCGCTGATACCACTTTATCACCGGTAGACTGGTTTACGGGCGAGTTAATTAATCTATACAAAACCGCACGGTTACCTGCAATTACGGCTGTTCTTTTTAGAGCAGAATGATAATTTATATGCTTTACATTGTTAAGTGTTTTGGCATAAAGTAAATGTGCTGTTTGGAAGTAAGGATAGTCGGTTAGTATTCTTTCTATGGCAGGGATATATGTCTCATCCAAAATGCTTGGATTATTCATTAAATCTATAAACTGCTCTACCTTCATTTTTTGGGAAGTCAAAAATAAGAAAAATTTAAAGAAATGCCACAGAAGTAATTTAAGCGGAATGCGAATTGATTTATTCGTCCGCCTAATTCATCTGGGGTAAATGCAATTTCAAATAATTAATTCTTAGTCATACTTCCTTCTAAAGGACAAGGACGAGTATTAAAGAAGATTGTAAGACTGTATACATTAGCTTCCATACTAAATAATTAGCTTAATTTTGAAGCAGCAATTTATATGACCTACAACAAAATTACGCCCGAAATACTTAATCTGTTAAAGCAACTAATTGGCGCGGACTTTGTTTTTACCGATAAAGAAAAATTAGAACATTACGGCAAAGACGAAACGGAAGACCTGCTCTTTATTCCTGAAGTGGTAGTAAAACCAAACACACCACAGCAAATTAGCGATATACTTAAATTAGCCAACAAACATTTAATTCCGGTAACACCCCGTGCGGCAGGCACAGGATTGAGTGGCGGCGCATTACCTGTAATGGGGGGTATTATTTTATCGGTTGAACGTTTTAATAAGATATTAGAAATTGATGAACGTAACCTGCAGGCAACCGTCGAACCCGGAGTTATAAACGAAGTGTTTCAAAACGCGGTGGCGCAAAAGAGTTTGTTTTATCCGCCCGACCCAGCCAGCAAAGGCAGTTGTTTTATGGGGGGTAATGTTGCCGAAAATAGTGGTGGTCCAAAGTGCGTTAAATATGGTGTTACCAAAGATTATATTTTGAACTTAGAAGTGGTGTTACCCACCGGAGAGATTATTTATACAGGCGCTAATACGCTTAAGAACTCTACGGGTTATCACCTCACGCAACTGATGATAGGCAGCGAGGGTACACTGGGCATTGTAACTAAAATCATCGTAAAACTTATTCCCCTGCCCAAACATAACTTACTGATGCTTGTTCCCTTCAAGAATACGGAAGAGGCTTGCATGGCGGTGTCGGAGATATTCAGGGCGGGCTATACCCCCAGTGCTTTAGAGTTTATGGAGCGTGATGCCTTAGATTGGGTTAGCAAACATGTGCAAAGCTCAGTAGTAAAATTAGAAGATGATATACAGGCGCACCTCTTAATTGAAGTTGATGGAAATAACCCGGATGTGTTGATGCAGGATATGGAAGCCATTAGCGAAGTGGTTGCTAAATTTAATATTGCGGAGATTTTATTTGCCGAAAGTCAGGCACAAAAAGATGAACTCTGGAAGTTGAGACGCAAAATTAATGAAGCCGTAAAAGCCACTGCCATCAGTAAAGAACAGGATACGGTGGTGCAACGTGCCGAGTTACCTCAATTAATAAAAGGCATTAAAGAAATTGGCAAACGTTATAATTTCAGGAGCGTTTGTTACGGACATGCCGGCGATGGTAACTTACACACTCGTATTATTAAAGACAATATACCCGATGAAGAATGGAACGGAGAGCATATTAAAAAAGCCATTTCAGAGATTTTCGCGCTGTGTAAAAAACTGGGAGGCACCATTAGCGGAGAGCATGGTATTGGCTTGGTTCAAAAAGAATACATGCACATTATGTTTAGCGAGAAAGAAATAGAACTGCAAAAACAAATTAAAAAAGTGTTTGACCCTAACTTGATTCTTAATCCCGGTAAAATCTTTATTTGATAGATGAAACAACTTGTCTCATGTATCGTATATTGTGTATCAAGTCTGTGTGCAAAACACAGCATACAATATTCAGCTACCTTATTACTTGCTACCTGCTACTTGCTACCCGCTGCATGTAGCGCCCAAACACAAATCACAAGATTAGAATCAAACAGATTCATGTCGCTTGATATAAAGAAAGCCGGCACCGTTAAAAGAATTAAATTTTATGAGCAGGATGATATCATCCTAAAAGTAAAAAGTTATAAAAAGAAATTTAGAGGCGTCATTATTAGCTTGAGTGATACTTCACTTACTCTCGACAGCAACACCGTGGTACTATATAAAGATATAGAAAAAGTGGTAGTTGATAATAACAACTCTTTAACCAAGGTTGCCAAAGTGTTTTTAATGACCGCGGGCGGAGGTTATATTGCCCTTGATGCAATAAATAATTTAATTAATTCGAATGTGCCCGTTATAAACCCCAGAACAGTAATCATAGGAGCCGCATTAATTGTAAGCGGACAATTAGTTAAATGGTTAAGCGTTAAACACTATAAAATAAATAGCAGAAATCGTATTAAATTTATTGATGATACTCCCTGAAATAATTCAAAGCCTGTTTAAAAATAGAATGTTAAGAATTATTAAATAGATGGCATTTTTGACTAACAATTTAAGTTGCGTACTATTGCGCATAGCGGAATAATATTTTATTGTATATTCGCCTCTCGTGAATAAAAATTTAGTCGTAATACCTACCTACAACGAAAAAGAAAACATCGAAAAGATGATTGCTAAAGTCTTTTCGTTAAAGCCCGATTTTGATTTACTGATTATAGATGATGGTTCGCCTGATGGCACCGCGCAAATTGTAAAAGACCTTCAGCAAAAAAATCCAACAAAACTTTTTCTACTTGAAAGACAGGGTAAACAGGGTTTAGGGACTGCCTATATCGTTGGATTTAAATGGGCGTTAGAGAAGAAGTATGATTATATTTTTGAAATGGATTGTGATTTCTCTCATAACCCTGATGATTTGCCAAGATTACTAAATGCTTGCGAAACAGGAGCTGATGTTGCTGTTGGTTCTCGTTATTGCAAAGGTGGTAAAGTAAAAAACTGGCCTTTAGGAAGAGTGCTGATGAGTTATTTCGCGTCCGTTTATGTTCGCATGGTTTTATGGATTAACATAAAGGATACTACCGCTGGATTTAAATGTTATAAACGTAAGGTGCTTGAAACCATTAATCTTGATAAGATTAAATTTATGGGTTATGCTTTTCAAATAGAAATGAAATATGCCGCCTTGCAAAAAGGTTTTAAAATAGTGGAAGTACCCATAACATTTATTGACAGAATAGAAGGTGTTTCTAAAATGAGCAGCAAAATTTTTAAAGAAGCATTTATAGGTGTTATCCAAATGAGGTTTGCGCAGAGGCAATAACTAAGAGCCTGTTTAAACTTCAAAACTTATCTCAACCTAAGTAAAAGGCTGTAAGTCCTAATTTATAGGGCTTTTGAAGGAATTTGATTTTAGCTTGCTTAGTAGATATTAGGTGTATTTCCTCATTAGACCTGAAAAAGAAAGACCAGTTATTGAGACAAAAATCGGATTTGAAACTAAAGAACTCGGATTTTGGCAAGAACAGCAAAAGTTGGGTCGAACCATTGCGCGGATGGGTGGAAACCCTTCATTATGCTGGGAAAACTGGCAATTCAACTGCCGATTTATCCGAATACAAGGTGTTTTCAGAAAAACTTGGGTCGAACCGTCTTTTGCAGGATAAAAAAATAGGATTTGATTGGTTGCCCCCATTTGATTTGCTCGCTAAGCACAAGGGCTTAGCAGCTAAAAAAACAAAAAGCCCCGCCTTGTCGGGGCTTAAAAAAAAGGGGGAAAAAGAGGAACTTCTCTATCAGCGGTGAAGGTGGGATTCGAACCCACGATACAGTTTCCCGTATACAACCTTTCCAGGGTTGCTCCTTAAACCACTCGGACACCTCACCTGAATTTTAAGGGCTGCAAATTTACGCTAAAGCTTTTACCACACCTAATTCTTTGCCAATTTTTGCAAAAGCTGCAAGGGCTTTATCTAACTGTGCTTTGGTATGTGCAGCCGATATTTGTACCCGTATGCGGGCTTGTCCTTTGGGTACTACCGGATAAAAGAAACCAATTACATAAATACCTTCTTCCAGCAGTTTCTCGGCAAAGGTTTGCGCCAGTTTAGCATCGTATAGCATAATAGGTACAATAGCAGAATCTCCGTTCTTAAACTCCAGTCCGGCTTCTTTAATGCCTTTTTTAAAGTAATTGATGTTAGATTCTAACGTATCGCGCAGAGTAGTTGTTTCATTCAACATATCAAATACAGCAATAGAAGCGCCCACAATATGCGGCGCCAAAGAGTTAGAAAACAAATACGGACGGGAACGCTGACGAAGCATTTCTATAACTTCTTTCTTGCCTGCCGTAAAGCCACCCATAGCGCCGCCTAAGGCCTTACCTAAAGTTCCGGTAATAATATCTACACGATTCATTACGTTCTTTAGTTCAACCGTGCCTCTGCCTGTTTTGCCAATAAAGCCCGTAGCATGACTTTCATCTACCATTACCATGGCATTGTATTTTTCAGCTAAATCGCAAATCTTATCTAACGGAGCCACAAAACCATCCATGCTAAATACACCATCGGTTACAATTAATCGAAAACGCTGTGCCTGAGCGGCTTTTAATTGTTCTTCCAAATCGTTCATATCGCAATTCTTATAGCGATAGCGTTGCGCCTTGCATAAACGTACGCCATCTATAATAGATGCGTGGTTCAGCTCATCCGAAATAATAGCATCTTCTTCACCCAGCAGAGGCTCAAACACACCGCCATTAGCATCAAAGCAGGCGGCATATAAAATGGTGTCTTCTTGTTTTAAGAAAGAAGAAATTTTTTGTTCCAACTCTTTATGTATATCCTGTGTGCCGCAAATAAAACGGACGGACGACATGCCATACCCCCTGTAATCAAGGGTTTTATGGGCAGCTTCTATAACCTTGGGATGAGAAGAAAGTCCCAGATAATTATTGGCACAAAAAATAATTACCTCTTTTCCGTTTGCCAGTTTAATGGATGCGCCCTGCTCTGAAGCAATAACGCGTTCTTTTTTAAACAAGCCTGCTTCTTCTATAGCAGTTAATTCCTTTTGTAAGTGTTGTTGAAATGCTCCGTACATCTGTTCTAATTTTATGCGAATATCGTAAAAGATTAGCTCATCGTTTTTATTTTCTTCTTGTTTCGCTGAGCGCTGCGCAATTATCTGCTTTTTTTATTCTTATTTTGCATCTATGAAAACACTTTTTAAACTATGGCTTTTAATCGTAATTCCTTTTACAGCCTTTGCCAATCCTGTAGGTAATGTTTACATGAAATTGAAAGGCAAAATAGGGGAGAAATTTTCTATTACCATGGATATTATCATAAGCAAGGAACCTTCTAAACCTCAAAGCATAAGCGGAAGCTATTATTATGATAATATTGGAACGCCATTGGATATTACGGGTAAACTTGATGATGCAGGCAATTTTGAATTAACGGAAACAGATAGTAAAGGAAATGTTACAGGAACTTTTAAAGGAGCATTTATTGGTAAAACCGAAATGAAAGGAGTTTGGATAAACCCCAAAACAAAAAAAGAAACTCCATTTGATTTAAAGGAAGTACCGCAAAACATAGCTCTATTTGATTTTGAAGAGCAGAATCATGCGTATTGTGATTATGCTGACCGAAATAAAAAATCCACTAAAAAGGATACCCTAAGTTACTATGATACCTTATGTTCTGAAATGAATGTTGCCATGGTTTATGTGAAAAATATTAAACCTGCCGCATGTACTAAAATAAACAACATTCTTTTAAATACTTTGTTGCAAATGGGTATGGGAGAAACAAAATATAAAAGCATTAATGAGTTGCTGCGCAGTATTGATACCATGGAGGATTTTTCTTATTCTGATAGTGAGTATGGCATGAGTGTTATTTCTAATGAAGACGATAGGTTGTGTATTAGTGTTTCTTATTGGGCTAACACAGGTGGTGCGCACCCCAATGGCTACAGTAATTATGTTAACTTTAATACGCAGACGGGAGATACCATCATGTTAAAAGACATACTTATTGCCGGAGCTAATGATAGCTTAACGGCCAAGGCCAAAAGAGAGTTTATTAGAGCTAACGGAAGTCTTGAAGAAAACGACTGGTTTTTTGGAAACGAATTTAAACTAGCGTATAATTTTGTTATAACTAAGGGCGGTTTACTGTTTCAGTACAATTCATACGAAGCGGGGGCTTATGCCATGGGCGCACCGCAATTTTTTATTCCTAAAGGGGAATTGGTTGGAATTATAAAGCAGGAATATTTAAAATAGGTCGTATTAAAAACTACTCATTAAACACCGCACTTATAGCCAGTGGAATAGTAGTTTGGTTGTTACTTATTTTAGTTTTTGCCTCTTGATAGCGTTTAATAAAAGCCGGGTTGCTAAAAAAGTGTTCTCTTATTTTTTCCTGCACTAAGCTTTCAAACCAGAAGAGTGTTTGCTCTTGTCGCTTTTTGGTAAAGTAATTCTTTGCCTTAGTATGTCGTATATATTTTTCAATCATATCATACACTTCTTCAATGCCTTTGTTTTGGGTGCTTGAGCAGGTTTTTACTTCGGGTATCCATCCACTCTCGGTTGGCGGAAATAAATGTAAAGCATTGCTGTATTCCACACGGGCTGCTTTGGCTTTATCGGCATTGGTACCGTCTGCTTTAGTAATGGCAATGCCATCTGCCATTTCCATAATGCCGCGTTTAATACCCTGCAGCTCATCTCCGGCACCGGCAAGCATCAGCAACAAAAAGAAATCGGTAAGGTTGTGCACCTCTGTTTCGCTTTGTCCTACGCCAACCGTTTCAATTAAAATATAATCAAATCCGGCCGCTTCGCACAGTAAAATGCTTTCTCTAGTTTTGCGTGCCACGCCACCTAAACTACCGCTTGATGGAGAAGGACGAATAAACACATCACCTGTAGAAGAAAGTTTTTCCATACGGGTTTTATCGCCCAGTATGCTTCCTTTACTAAGCGTACTGCTGGGGTCAACCGCCAATACAGCCACACGGTGTTTCTTCTCAATTAATGCCTGTCCAAATACTTCGATAAAGGTGCTCTTGCCCACACCCGGCACACCTGTAATACCAATACGTACCGAGTTACCCGTGTGCGGCAGTATCTTTTCAATAACCTGTTTAGAAATTTCCTGATGCTCTGCTTTGTTAGATTCTGCAAGGGTTATAGCCCTCGCCAAAACAGAAATATCTTTATTCAGAATACCCTCTGCATACTCTTTTATAGTGAGAGGGGCTTTCATATTGTGTTAGTTATTTTGTTTTTCAATGGCAATATGGTGTTCGCCTGAAAAGGCTCGGGTCATCATTTACACTAACGCAATATCAAACTGAACAAGGTCTACAAACTCTTGTACGCGTTCTTCCACATCGGCTTTACTCAACCCAATTAAACGTTCAGTACCAAATTTTTCAACCGTAAAGCTTGCCATAGCAGAGCCATAAATAATAGCGCGTTTCATGTTCTCAAACGATATATCCTGCGTTTTAGCCAAGTAACCTATAAAACCACCTGCAAAGCTGTCGCCCGCGCCGGTTGGGTCAAACACATCTTCAAGAGGCAGAGCAGGGGCAAAGAAAACTTCATCCTTATTAAACAACAAAGCACCGTGCTCACCCTTTTTAATGATAAGCGTTTTAGGCCCCATCTTTAAAATCTTTTGTGCTGCTTTTACCAACGAGTATTCTCCTGAAAGTTGGCGCGCTTCGCTATCATTAATAGTAAGCACATCTATCTTAGCAATAACCTGTTTCAAATCATCCATGGCAATATCCATCCAGAAATTCATGGTATCTAACACAATTAATTTCGGACGGGTTTTCAACTGCGCCAATACTTTTAATTGTAACGACGGCATTAAATTACCCAGCATCAAAAACTCGCAACTTTGGTACGATGCAGGCACCACAGGGTCAAAATCAGCTAATACGTTTAGTTGCGTATCAAGCGTGTCTCGGTTATTCAAATCGTTATGATACTTACCTGCCCAAAAAAAAGATTTCTCTCCTTTTTTAATTTGCAAGCCATCTAAATTAACCCCTTGTTTTTTTAAGATGGAAAGAAAGTCCTGCGAGAAATCCTCGCCCACAACCGACACTATATTAATGTGGTTATAAAAATAAGAAGCCGCCAAACTAATGTAAGAAGCCGCACCGCCTACAATCTTATCTGTTTTACCAAAGGGGGTCTCAATGGCATCAAAGGCAACAGTACCAATAACTAATAAACTCATAATCTTTTCTTTTCTGCAAATATAGGTTTAAGTTATAAATTACAAGTGATGAGTTGAATGAAGCACAATTTATAACTCTTAACTTATAATAGGGTGCCGGTGGCAAGTATTTAAAAAGCCTCATCCCTGCCCATTTTAGCTCACACTTTCTGTTTTTTTTATTGCTTCGCCGCATGCTGAAAAAGCATTTCCAAAGGAGAAGGGAGGAGGAGTTAAAAGCCTCGTTTTTAACGGGGCTTTTTTGTTTACAGTTTTTGAGAAAAACATATATAGCCCTTATGCAGGAAAAAGCAACCCTGCTAATATTCCTTTAGCACCATTGCAAACAATTTGTTACTTTTGCACTATGACTAAGATGCAGAAAAAACAGCTTGTTATTAACGAAAGTGTGCGCTATTTAGATAACGCACTTGAAATTCTAAAAACAAAAGCCAAACCTACGTTTATATCTTACGAAGACAAAAAATATGTACGTATGGCAGGGCATACCGCATACTTAGGCATTTTATATGCTATTAATGAAACGGGCTTAGTAAATCTAAAAAAAGGACAACGCCCTGATGTGAAAGATTACATAGCTGTTTTAGCCAAAGAAAACGGAAAAATGAAAGATTATTTTAATGCCTGCTATCAGGTATTTCATATAGATGCGGGCTATGACGGCTTTGCCGATAAAAGAAAATTCCCGGAATACATCAAAGATGCAAAGATTCTTATAGAATGGGCTGCCAACAAAGCTGCTGCATAAAAGCCTCATCCCCAGCCCTTCTCCAAAGGAGAAGGGAGATAGGAATAATTAAATCCTTTGCTGAATGGCAAGGGATTTTTTTGTAGGTTTGAAAAAAACTAAACATGAAGGCAATTCTATTAGCCCTATCGTTATTTTTTACAAGTATTTTTTATTCTCAAGGAGATAAGAAAACAAAATCAACGCATACAAAAGGTACTTATAAGAATGGGCAGGGTAGTTCGCATAAAGGTGGCAGCTACAAAAACAAAAGTACAAACAACCATTATACAAAAAGGAAGTAATGCCTCGAAAACAATTTTATTCCAAAAAAAGTGATGATGGTTTAAAATTATTAATGGGTATTTTTAAATTAATAGGGTACTTATTTGTGGTAATTATATCTTTACTCACAACTCTTTTTAAATATATTAACTCTCAAATTCAAAAACGTAATAAATGAAGAAAGCTATCGTGTTGTTTCTATTTTTTCATCTAAGCGTATTTTGCCAAAATACAGAGAATGAATTACACCGAATTGTAATTTCTAACTATAAGAATTTTATCGGCTCTTCATTAAGTTCTGTTAAATCATTTTGGGCTGAAAAAATATCCTCAATTTATATTAAAGAAAGAGAGGGGGATGAAATAAAACAATGTTACATAATGTATGGAGATGCTGGTACAGCAGATTTTTTTGCAGCTTTTAAAAACAACAAATGCATTGAATTCTCTTTAACTATTTATATAAAAGAAGCCTCAATAATTACAACTAAATTAAAAAATTCAGGATATATTTATAATTCAAAGTATGATGCATGGGAAAATAAAACTATAAAAGTCTTTTGTAGTTTTTCAAAATTAGGGGCTGCAACCTGTCAATTGATGGATGTAACTTTTGGGAAAGACGATGAAAGTAGTGTTATGGCAGAACCAGTTATAAAAGAAAAGAAAGCAGAGTTTAAAGATGCCAATTCCTATTATTATAGAGGGGTTTCGAAGAATGAATCAAAAAATTACAAAGGAGCAATTATTGATTTTACTAAAGCTTTAAATTTAGACCCTAGATATAATTTGGCTTTTAATAGCAGGGGATTTTCTAAATTAGCATTAGGCGATTATAAAGGGGCAATAGAAGATTATACTAAATCTATCGAATTAAACCCAACTGATGAAGTTGTATTTTATGATAGGGGTACATGTAAAGTAAAACTAAAAGATTATAATGGAGCAATAGAAGATTTTACTAAAGTAATAGAATTGAGTCAAAATGATGCAGATACATACTATCAAAGAGGTAATTGTAAATATTATTTAGGTTATAAAAATTCAGCCTGTATGGATTGGATAAAAGCAAAAGAGTTAGGTGCTACTAATGCGGATGACAAAATAAATAATAACTGTAAGTAATTTTGTTGTTCGCGTAAGTACTGTAATGGAAAGCCTTTCCCGCTTCTAAGGGGGCGTCCGCAGGACGGGGGGGATGTTTACTACTCTTTACATCCCCCTGCCCCCTTCAAAGGGGGAATAACTTGCAACGTAAAGCCCGACGGCGGCTTCCCCATAAAAAGCCGCCGAAACGCCCTAAATAAATGAAAAAAAATAGTTGGGGATAAAGATATAATTATTACCTTTGCCGTCCGCTAAAAAGTAAGTTGGCGAATAAACAAAAAAAAATGGCACAAGGCAAGGTTATTAATGGCGCTTTATCGCTGCTTCCAACGTTAGTAACCGAAATCAAAAAGCCGGTAATAAATAAATTGACGATTTAAAGATTGACAATTTAGTTATTGCAATAAATGAGAAAATAGTAAATAAAAAAATCGTAAATAAAAGATAATGGCAAAAGAGTTATCAGCACTGGTAAAACTACAGATAAAAGGAGGGGCAGCTAACCCATCGCCACCAATTGGACCTGCATTGGGTGCAAAAGGTGTGAACATTATGGAGTTTTGCAAGCAGTTTAATGCTCGTACGCAAGAACAAGCCGGAAAATTATTACCTGTAATCATTAATGTTTACATGGATAAAACGTTTGATTTTGTTATCAAACGTACACCGGTAGCGGCACAAATCATGGAACTGGGCAAAATAAAACAAGGTTCGGGCGAAAGCAACCGTAAGAAAGTAGGCAATATTACCTGGGATCAGGTAAAGAAAATTGCTGAGGATAAAATTGTGGATATGAATTGTTTTACAATCGAATCTGCAATGAAAATGGTTGCCGGAACTGCACGCAGTATGGGTGTTAACGTAACAGGCGACGCTCCTTTTAAATAAATTGACGATTTAAAGATTGACAATTTAGTTATTGTAGTAGTAAATGTGGAAATAGTAAATAAACAAATCGTAAATTAAAAAACATGGCAACGTTAACTAAAAAAAGAAAAGCTGTGGTTGGTAAATTTGATACCACCAAGTCTTATACGGTTGCGGAGGCTTCTAAGATTGTGAAAGATATCACAACTACGAAGTTTGACGCATCTGTGGATCTTGCGATCCGTTTAGGAGTTGACCCACGTAAAGCTAACCAAATGGTGCGCGGTGTTGTAACCTTACCTCACGGTACGGGTAAAACAATGCGCGTACTGGCTCTTGTTCCTGCCGATAAAGAAGCGGAAGCAAAAGCAGCAGGTGCAGATTTTGTTGGGTTGGATGACTATATTGAGAAAATTAAAGGCGGTTGGACAGACATTGATGTAATTGTAACAGTTCCTCAGGTAATGGGTAAACTGGGTGCATTAGGTCGTGTGTTAGGTCCCCGTGGTTTAATGCCAAATCCTAAAACAGGTACTGTAACAATGGAAATTGGTAAAGCGGTAACCGAAGCAAAAGGTGGTAAAATTGACTTTAAAGTTGATAAAGCCGGAATTATTCACGCAGCTATTGGCAAGGTATCTTTTGATGCTGCAAAGTTGGCGGAAAACGCTAACGAATTGCTAAATACTATCGTAAAACTGAAGCCTTCATCGGCTAAAGGCGCTTACGTAAAAAGCGTGTTTATGAGCAGCACCATGAGCGCAGGTATAGCTTTAGACACTAAATCCTTTAACTAATTAGTAAATGACCCGAGGCATTTAGCCGAACACCATTGTACAAAATTAAAAGAGATAAAAAAGAACAATGAAAAAAGAAGAAAAAACACAAGTAATAGAACAGCTGTTAGAAGAGCTAAATAAAAACAGCAAAATCTATTTGGCTGACTGTTCTTCTTTAACAGTAGAGAAAGTAAACCAGCTTAGAAAAGAGTGTTTCGATAAAAAGATTTCCATTCAGGTAGTAAAAAACACATTGCTTAAAAAAGCATTGGAAAGAGCAAACGATAGTCGTTTAGCTGAAATGATACCTGCTTTGAAAGGAAATACAGCCCTTATGTTTGCTGAAACATCTAATGGACCTGCAAAGGTTATTAAAGATTTCCGCAAAAAAGGCAACGATAAACCTTTATTAAAAGCTGCTTTTGTAGAAGAAACTGTTTATATCGGAGATAATCAATTGGATGCGTTGGCATCATTGAAATCTAAAAACGAGCTTATTGCAGATGTGGTATCCTTACTACAAGCTCCAATACGCCGCGTAATAGGTGGTTTAGAAAACAAAAAGCAGGAAGCTGCAGCATAACTGTTAAAGAAAAAAATAAATTAAACTTAAGTAAGAACAATTAAACAAAAAATAAAATGGCAGACGTAAAATCAATCGCTGAAACACTTGTAAACCTTACAGTAAAAGAAGTACAAGAATTAGCAACTGTGTTAAAGGACGAATATGGAATTGAACCAGCAGCAGCGGCAGTAGTAATGGGCGGCGGTGGCGGCGGAGAAGCTGCAGCAGCAAAAACATCTTTTGATGTTATATTGCTTGAAGCAGGTGCAGCAAAATTAGGTGTAGTTAAAGTTGTAAAAGACTTAACTGGCCTTGGTTTGAAAGAAGCTAAAGATTTAGTAGATGGTGCTCCTAAAGCAATAAAAGAAGGTATTGCAAAAGAAGAAGCAGAATCTATTAAAAAAGCTCTTGAAGAAGCCGGTGCAAAAGTTGAGGTTAAGTAATTTTTCTCATAAAATTAGGTTAGGGTCTAGCTTGTAAAAAAGCATGACCCTTTCCTTGTTTGTTGCAACAGCAAACACAAGCGTTTTTTGTAACTTATTGTATAACCTAAAAACTAATAAGCTTTGGCCACAGCAAAAAAAACACAGAGAATAAACTTCTCTAAAGTAAAATTCCCGGTAGAGTACCCGGATTTATTGGATATACAAATTCAATCATTTAAAGACTTTTTTCAATTAGAAACCACAGCCGACAACAGAAATGAAGAAGGTTTATTTCGTGTGTTCTCTGAAAACTTTCCGATAACCGATTCAAGGAACCAATTTGTTCTTGAGTTTTTGGATTATTTTATTGATCCACCACGTTACGCTATTGAAGAATGCGTAGAGCGTGGTCTTACATATAGTGTGCCTTTAAAAGCGAAACTTCGCCTTTATTGTACCGACCCTGAACATGAAGATTTTGAAACCATTGTACAAGATGTATATCTTGGGACAATTCCATATATGACCAGCCGTGGCTCTTTCGTTATTAACGGAGCAGAGCGTGTTATTGTATCTCAGTTGCACCGTTCACCTGGTGTGTTCTTCGGACAAAGCCGTCACGCAAACGGAACTAAATTATATTCTGCCCGTGTAATTCCTTTTAAAGGGGCATGGATTGAGTTTGCTACAGACATTAACAATGTGATGTATGCATATATTGACCGTAAGAAAAAATTACCGGTAACAACTTTGTTACGCTCTATCGGTTTTGAAAGTGATAAACAAATATTAGAGATTTTTGGTCTTGCTGATGAAGTGAAAGTTTCTAAAGCAGGCTTGAAACGTGAAGTTGGTCGTAAATTAGCTGCTCGTGTATTAAAAACATGGACTGAAGATTTTGTGGATGAAGATACCGGAGAGGTTGTATCTATCGAGCGTAACGAAGTATTAATTGAGCGCGAAACTATTTTAGAAGATGCTCATATTGATATGATTGTTGATGCCGGTGTTAAGGATATTATCCTGCACAAACAAGATGTAAATACAACTGATTTTGCAATCATCTACAATACACTACAGAAAGATCCTACCAACTCTGAAAAAGAAGCGATTGAGCATATCTATCGTTTGTTACGTAATGCAGAGCCACCGGATGAAGAAACTGCACGTGGTGTAATTGATAAATTGTTCTTCTCTGACAAACGTTATGATTTAGGAGAAGTTGGTCGTTTCCGTATCAACAAAAAATTGGGTATTGAAACACCAATGAACGTTCGCGTTCTTACAAAAGAAGATATCATTTTAATTATAAAATACCTGATTGAGCTTATCAACTCTAAAACTGATGTTGATGATATTGATCACTTGTCAAACCGTCGTGTACGTACTGTGGGTGAACAATTATTCTCCCAGTTCGGAGTAGGTTTAGCCCGTATGGCTCGTACAATCCGTGAGCGTATGAACGTTCGTGATAATGAGGTGTTTACTCCGATAGATTTGATTAATGCTAAAACATTATCATCTGTTATCAATTCATTCTTTGGTACCAACCAGTTGTCTCAGTTTATGGATCAAACCAATCCATTATCAGAGATTACGCACAAACGACGCTTATCGGCACTAGGGCCAGGAGGTTTAAGTCGTGAGCGTGCAGGTTTTGAGGTTCGTGACGTACACTATACACACTATGGCCGTCTTTGTACTATCGAAACTCCTGAGGGTCCAAACATTGGTCTGATTTCTTCTCTTTGCGTTTATGCAAAAGTTAACCGTTTAGGATTTATTGAAACTCCTTATCGTGTTGTTACAGATGGTAAAGTAGAGGTAAATAAACCTATTACTTATTTAACAGCTGAAGAAGAAGACCTAAAAACCATAGCTCAGTCAGGACAAGATTTAGATGATAAAGGGCATTTTGAAGGAGATGTTGTGAAATGTCGTAACGAAAGTGATTTCCCGATTGTTGAACCTGCAAAAGTTCAATTAATGGATGTTGCTCCTAATCAAATTGCTTCTGTAGCGGCTAACTTAATTCCGTTCTTGGAGCATGATGATGCTAACCGTGCGCTGATGGGTTCTAACATGCAACGTCAGGCAGTTCCACTAATGCGTGCGCAGGCACCTATCGTGGGTACTGGTATTGAAGCGCGTGTAGCTAAAGATTCCCGTACACTTATCAATGCAGAAGGAGACGGAGTAGTTGAATATGTTGATTCTAATGAGATTGTAATTAAATATAGCCGTAGTGCTGAAGAAAAGTTAGTAAGCTTTGAAGGTGATGTTAAATCATATAAGTTAACTAAATTCAAAAAGACTAACCAAAGCACTTGTGTAAACTTAAAACCTATTGTTAGAAGAGGTGATAAGGTTCATAAAGGTCAAATACTTACTGAAGGTTATGCTACCGAAGGTGGAGAACTGGCTTTAGGTATTAACCTTAAAGTGGCTTTCATGCCATGGAAAGGGTACAACTTTGAGGATGCTATCGTTATCAGCGAAAAAATTGTTCGTGATGATATCTTTACTTCTTTGCATGTTGATGAATATAGCCTTGATGTGCGTGATACTAAACGTGGTTTAGAAGAATTAACTCCGGATATTCCTAACGTAAGTGAAGATGCTACCAAAGATTTGGATGAGCATGGTATGATTAGAATTGGAGCAGAGGTAAAAGAAGGTGATATCCTGATTGGAAAAATTACTCCAAAAGGAGAATCTGACCCTTCACCGGAAGAAAAACTATTACGCGCTATCTTTGGCGACAAAGCCGGTGATGTAAAAGATGCTTCTTTGCGTGTTCCTCCTTCAACCCGTGGTATTGTAATTGACAAACGCCTTTATTCTCGTGCTGTAAAAGATAAAAAAGCAAAACTTGAAGAAAAAGGTTTGGTTGATAAATTAGATAATGATTATAACAAGAATATTACCGATTTAAAAAATCAATTAGTAGATAAGTTGTTCTCTTTAGTTAATGGAAAAACTTCTCAAGGTGTATTAAATCATCTGAAAGAAGAAATCATTACCAAAGGAACTAAGTTTACTCAAAAATTATTGGAGAAACTTACTTATAGCGAAGTAAATCCTGATAACTGGACTACTGATAAGGACATCAACAACTCAATTAAACGTTTGTTGCACAACTACATGATTCGTTACAACGACTTAATGGGTAAACACAAACGCGAGAAATTCCAAATTACAGTTGGTGATGAACTACCTGCCGGAATTGTTCAGATGGCAAAAGTTTATATCGCATCTAAACGTAAATTACGCGTAGGTGATAAAATGGCTGGTCGTCATGGTAACAAAGGTGTCGTAGCTCGTATCGTTAAGGAAGAAGATATGCCCTTCTTGGCAGACGGAACTCCGGTTGATATTGTTTTAAATCCACTTGGTGTACCATCTCGTATGAACATCGGTCAGATTTACGAAACTGTATTAGCTTGGGCAGGACAAAAATTAGGTGTAAAATTCTCAACTCCAATATTTGACGGAGCTTCTTTAGAAGATTTAGATAAATATTGTGCAGATGCCAAAATCCCTCAGTATGGTAAAACATATTTGTGTGATGGCGGAACAGGCGAACCTTTTGACCAACCGGCAACTGTAGGTATCATTTATATGATTAAACTACACCACATGGTTGATGATAAGATGCACGCACGTTCAATCGGACCATATTCATTGATTACGCAACAACCTTTAGGTGGTAAAGCACAGTTTGGTGGTCAGCGTTTTGGTGAGATGGAGGTTTGGGCACTTGAAGCTTACGGCGCAGCTAATATCTTGCAAGAGTTATTGACTGTTAAGTCTGATGATGTAATGGGTCGTGCAAAAGCTTATGAAGCTATTGTTAAAGGAGAAAATCTTGGTACACCGGGCATTCCTGAATCATTCAACGTATTGTTGCATGAGTTAAGAGGCTTAGGTTTAGAGGTTACCTTAGACTAGTGGTTTTGATTTCTTCTCTATCAAAAGATAGAGAAGAAATTGAATTTTATAATTTGAGCTAAATTTTTTAAAAAGAAAATATAAAACATGGCTTTCAGAAAAGAAACAAAATTAAAATCAAATTTTACAAAGGTTACTATAAGCCTTGCTTCACCTGAAGCGATATTAAATCGCTCAAGCGGAGAGGTTTTAAAACCTGAAACCATAAATTACAGAACTTATAAACCGGAGCGCGACGGATTATTCTGCGAGCGTATTTTTGGTCCTGTAAAAGATTACGAATGTCATTGTGGTAAATACAAACGTATTCGTTACAAAGGTATTATCTGCGACCGTTGCGGTGTTGAAGTAACTGAAAAGAAAGTACGTCGTGAGCGTATGGGACATATCAGTTTGGTAGTTCCTGTAGCGCACATTTGGTATTTCCGTTCTTTACCAAGCAAAATAGGTTACTTGTTAGGCTTGCCTACCAAAAAACTTGAAATGATTGTGTATTACGAGCGTTATGTAGTAATCAATGCAGGTGCGGCATCTCAGGTTAATACCTTAGATTTCTTAACAGAAGAAGAATACTTAAACATATTAGATACGCTTCCAAAAGAAAACCCTTTGTTAGATGATTCAGATCCTAACAAATTTATTGCTAAAATGGGTGGAGAGGCTTTGTATGATTTACTACAACGTACAAACTTAGATACACTATCTTTTGAATTGCGTCATAAAGCAAATACTGAAACTTCTCAACAACGTAAAAACGAAGCATTAAAACGTCTTCAGGTAATTGAAGCATTCAGACATGCGAACGAAAATGTTGTAAATAATCCTGAGTGGATGATTATTAAAACCGTTCCTGTTATTCCACCGGAATTGCGCCCACTCGTTCCATTGGATGGTGGTCGTTTTGCTACTTCAGATTTAAATGATTTATACCGTCGTGTTATTATTCGTAATAACCGTTTAAAACGCCTTATTGAAATTAAAGCTCCGGATGTAATTTTACGTAACGAAAAACGTATGTTACAGGAGTCAGTTGACTCTTTGTTTGACAACTCGCGTAAAGCAAATGCTGTTAAAACAGAAAGTAACCGCGCTTTAAAATCATTATCAGATTCATTAAAAGGAAAACAAGGCCGTTTCCGTCAGAACTTATTAGGTAAACGTGTGGATTACTCGGCTCGTTCGGTAATTGTTGTAGGACCTGAGTTGAAATTACATGAGTGCGGTCTTCCAAAAGAAATGGCTGCCGAGCTTTTCAAACCGTTTGTTATCCGCAAAATGCTTGAGCGTGGTGTGGTAAAAACAGTAAAATCCGCTAAGAAATTAGTAGAGAAAAAAGAAGCGATTGTTTGGGATATTTTAGAGAATGTATTGAAAGGACATCCGGTTATGTTAAACCGTGCCCCAACACTACACAGATTAGGTATCCAGGCTTTCCAGCCAAAATTGGTAGAAGGAAAAGCAATTCAGTTACACCCATTAGTATGTACTGCGTTTAACGCCGATTTTGACGGTGACCAAATGGCTGTTCACGTTCCGTTAGGAAACGCTGCTATCTTGGAAGCACAAATGTTGATGTTGGCTTCTCATAATATTTTGAATCCTTCTAACGGTGCGCCAATTGCGGTTCCTTCTCAGGATATGGTACTTGGTTTATATTATCTAACCAAAGGAAAACGTAATATTAAAGGTGATGCTGTAAAAGGTGAAGGTATGACCTTCTATTCACCAAATGAAGTAATTATCGCATACAACGAAAAACGTGTTGATATGCACGCCATGATTAAAGTGCGTGTTGATAATGCACTTGAAAATGACGAATTAACTACTAAGGTAATTGAAACAACCGTAGGTCGTGTAATGTTCAACTTGGTTGTTCCGCACGAAGCAGGTTATATCAATGAACTTCTTACTAAAAAATCATTACGCGATATTATTGGTACCGTGTTGAAAAAAACAGGTATGGCTAAAACAGCTAAGTTCTTGGATGATATTAAAGAACTTGGATTTAAAACAGCCTTCCGTGGTGGTTTATCGTTTAACTTGGGTGATATACAAACACCGGATGATAAAGTAAAACTAATCGCTGATGCGCACGAACAAGTGGCAGAAGTATTAGCTAACTACAACATGGGTTTCATTACCAACAACGAACGTTACAACCAAATTATTGACGTTTGGACACACACTAACTCCAAGGTTACTAAGAAAGTGCTTGATGCATTAAGTTCAGATAAACAAGGTTTCAACTCTGTTTACATGATGCTTGATTCAGGTGCTCGTGGTAGTAAAGAACAAATTAAACAGCTTAGCGGAATGCGCGGATTGATGGCTAAGCCTCAAAAAGCGGGCTCCGGTGGAGCTGAAATTATCGAGAACCCGGTATTATCTAACTTCCGTGAAGGATTATCCATCTTAGAATACTTTATTTCTACTCACGGTGCTCGTAAAGGTCTTGCCGATACAGCGTTAAAAACAGCGGATGCGGGTTACTTAACCCGTCGTTTGGTTGACGTGGCACAGGATGTAATTATTACCGAAGCTGATTGCGGTACTCTACGTGGTTTAAACGCAGTTGCTTTAAAAAATAACGATGAAATAGTTGAATCTCTTTACGACCGTATTTTAGGTCGTGTTGCTTTAGCTGATGTTTATCATCCTTTAACAGGTGATTTAATAGCTAATGGCGGAGAACTTATTGATGAAAAGGTAGCTGATGCTATTGGAAAATCTCCTATTGAAACAGTTGAAATACGTTCTGTACTAACTTGCGAAAGCCGTCAGGGTGTTTGCGCAAAATGTTACGGACGTAACTTGGGTAACGGTAAATTTGTCCAGTTAGGTGAGGCTGTTGGTGTAATTGCAGCGCAATCTATCGGTGAGCCGGGTACACAGCTTACACTTCGTACTTTCCACGTGGGTGGTACAGCAAGTAATACAGCTGCCGCTTCTAAATTAGAAGCTAAGTATGATGGTATTGCAGAGATTGAAGAATTACGTACCGTAAACCGTGTTAATCCGGATGGTAAAAAAGTAACCGTTGTTATCGGTCGTTCTACTGAGATTCGTATTTCTGATGCGAATACAGGAATTACGTTAACTACAGGTAACATTCCTTATGGTTCTCAATTATACATCAAACCGGGCGATAAAGTTAAAAAAGGTCAGTTGATTTGCGATTGGGATGCTTATAACGCCGTTATCGTATCTGAGTTTGCAGGTGCTGTTCAATACGAGCATATTGAAGAAGGAAGTACTTTCCGTGAAGAAGCCGATGAGCAAACCGGATTTAAAGAGAAAGTAATTACTGAAAGTCGTGATAAGACTAAGAGCCCGATGATTAAGATTGTGGATAAAAAAGGGGAACCTTTTAAATCATACAATATACCGGTTGGTGCGCACGTAGTAGTTGAAGAAGGTGAGAAAATTGAACTTGGTAAAGTGTTGGTAAAAATACCACGTGTTACTGGTAAAGTAGGTGATATCACAGGTGGTCTTCCTCGTGTTACAGAGTTGTTCGAGGCTCGTAACCCAAGTAACCCGGCTGTTGTGGCTGAAATTGATGGTATCGTTTCTTTCGGTAAAATTAAGCGTGGTAACCGCGAGGTTATGATAGAAGCTAAAACAGGCGAAAAACGTACTTACTTGGTATCATTATCTAAACACATTCTTGTTCAGGAAAATGACTTTGTTCGTGCAGGAGATTCCTTGTCAGACGGTTCTATAAGCCCGGGTGATATCCTTTCTATTAAAGGTCCAACTGCGGTACAGGAATATATCGTAAATGAAATTCAGGAGGTATATCGTTTGCAAGGACAAAAACTGAACGATAAACACTTTGAAACCATTGTTCGTCAGATGATGCGTAAAGTTGAAATCGAAGATCCGGGAGATACTATCTTCTTGGAAAAACAAATGGCGAATAAGATTGATTTCATGAAAGAAAACGATGCTATGTATGGCATGAAAGTGGTGGTTGATGCAGGAGATTCTACCGAGGTTAAAGCCGGACAAATCTTATCTGCTCGCAGACTGCGCGATATTAACTCATCGCTTAAACGTAAAGATCATAAACAAGTTGAATCTCGTGATGCAGTGCCTGCTACAGCAAACCCTGTGTTGCAAGGTATCACACGTGCATCTTTACAAACAAGCAGTTGGATTTCTGCCGCATCGTTCCAGGAAACTACAAAAGTGTTGAACGAAGCAGCTATCCACGGAAAAATAGATTACCTAAAAGGCTTGAAAGAAAACGTAATTGTAGGACACTTAATTCCTGCGGGAACAGGTATCCGTCAGTACGACAAGCTGATTGTGGGAAGCAAAGAAGAGTACGAACAATTGATGGCTTCTAAAGAAGAAGTTGAAGAAGAAGCGTAGTTCTTTAAAAGTATAAATGCAAAAAGGGTTTCGGTATAAAAACTGAAACCCTTTTTTTATGTGCTTTTGTTTCAGACCTCTTTCATTCGGTGCCGGTATTTTAAATGATTGATTACCGACTCAATTGAAGCTCTTCGCCTAAATTTTGATTGTACTTTTCGTTAGTATCAGCTTATAAACTATTGAGTAGGGGGGTTGGAATACTTGTTTTACAATTTCCGGTTTTTGTTTTTATAATCCGTGTCATCTGCATTCCATCGTATTTAAAGATGTTTTTATTATTTGTAAATAAGCGCAACGGCATACGCATTAGCGCCATCTTCAGAACCAACATAACCAAGCTTTTCGTTGGTGGTGGCTTTTATAGAAATATCTTCTTCGGCAATCTGCATAATAGGAGCCAACGTCTTTTGCATAGTAGCAATGTATGGGTTTATTTTAGGCTGCTCTAAACAAAGAGTACAATCTACATTACCCACCTTAAAGTTTTTTTGTTGAAGTAAAGTCATGGTCTCCTTTAGAAGCACTTTACTGTCAATATTCTTATAGCTGTTATCTGTATTTGGGAACTGGTTGCCAATATCGCGCAAACCTGCGGCGCCCAAAAGAGCATCACAAATGGCATGTATCAGCACATCGGCATCACTATGCCCCACACAACCTTTGGTATGCGGTATTTTAACGCCACCCAACCACAAATCTTTACCGGCCTGCAAGGGGTGCACATCAAAGCCAAAACCTATTTTTATATTCATAATACTTTCGTTCTACTTTTAACTTCGTCAAAGGCTTCGTCGTAATCGGTTCTTAGGGTTCCAAAAATTCTGTCCCACCACAAAAAATATAAACTATAATTACCTTTAAAATAATGATGATGCTGGTTGTGGTTTACGGATGTATTTATCCATCTGCCAATCCAACTCTTGTTAAACCCTTTGGGGTATACCTCCCAGCCTAAGTGTCCGTATACGTTATACACCATTTGCAATAAAAAGAAAGCAAACAAATGCCACCTGCACAAAGGCATGGTAAAAAGCAATAACGGGAAGATACCTGCCTCTACAATAGCTTCCAGCGGATGAAAAGCAAAAGCGGCATAGGGCGAAGGGTTGGTAGATTTATGATGCAGCAAATGAAATGCCTTAAACAGCTTGGGGTGGTGCATAAGGCGGTGCGTGAAATAAAAATAGGTATCGTGTATGATATACATAAGCGGAAATGCAAGCCAGAAATAAAGTGTGTGTGCATTATACGTGCCGGGGTAGGTATAGAATTGAGTGTATTGCCTTATGGGTGTAAGCAAAATGGAAGTAGGCACTAAAGAGAAAATAAAGATGGTAATAACGGAAGATAAAATCTCTCGCTGATAATCTTTATTAGTAGGGAATTTTAATTGAATCTTACGAAAGGAGATTTTCTTTTTAAAGAATACATACCAAAACAACCAGGCTAAGGTGGCTATAATAAAGTACCGTAACCCTATTAGCAATAAAAAATCTGACCAGGAGTTTGCATGCATGACGCAAAGGTAAGTTATTTCTCAAAACCTTTATTTCCCTGCAAACCACCTGTATGAACTGCAATAATGGTAGAGTTTTCTTTAAAGTACCCTTTCTTAATTAAATCAAAAATGCCGTAGAACATCTTTACGGTATACACATAATCAAGTGGGATATTGGATTGTGTTTCAAAATCCTTTTTAAAGGACATTAACTCAGGCGTTGTTTTTGCATAGCCTCCAAAATGATAATCTCCCACAATTTTGAATTTTGAATTTTGAATATTAAATTCGTTTAAGAGTTTATTTACTTCGTCAGTTAGATAATTTGCTCCTTTTAATACCGAGAACCCTAATGCTTGTTGATTGCTTTTTAATGCGGAAGTAATTCCTGCAATGGTTCCTCCGCTTCCGACAGGGGTGCAGATATAATCAAAATCAATAGGCGCATAATTTACAATCTCCTTACAACCTTTAACTGCCAAAGTATTGGTACCTCCTTCGGGTAAGAGATAAAACTCTCCGAATTTGTTTTTAAGTTCTTCAATAAATGCAGGAGATGTTTTGTTTCTGTATTCCTTGCGCGAAACAAAATGTAATTGCACTCCTTTTTCTTGGCAATAATTTAAGGTGTCAGAATATACTTTGGGTTCTTCCCCCCTTACTATTGCAACAACTGCTAACTGCTTACTGCTAACTGCTGCAATTGCTGCCAAGTGATTGCTCCATGCGCCACCGAAAGTTAAAATTTTTTTATAACCCTGTTTAAGGGCTTCCTCAAGGTTATACTTCAGTTTGAATAATTTGTTTCCTCCGGAGTATAAGTCAATGGCATCCAATCGCAAAACATAAAGGTTAACTTGATGTAATCGTGTTGTTTCATTCTCTAATTTTTGAAGAGGAATACTTTCCGGAAATGGTATCATTTTTTAGGGTCATGCAAACAGCCGAGCGAAGCGAATACATGAGTCCCAAATATAATTATTAAACAAACGAATAAACAAATTTTGCTACTTTTAACCCGAAATAAAACAGCCTATTAATTTGCAGCATGATTAACCGAGTAGTTAAAAACGTAGATGAAGCCATTGCCGATATAAAAGATGGCATGACTTTAATGGTAGGAGGATTTGGTTTATGCGGAATACCGGAAAATTGTATTGCCGCTATAGTTAAAAAGGGTGTTAAGAATCTTACCTGTATAAGCAACAATGCCGGTGTAGATGATTTTGGCTTGGGATTGTTATTGCAAACCAAGCAAATTAAGAAGATGATTTCTTCTTATGTGGGAGAGAATGCCGAGTTTGAACGCCAAATGCTTAGCGGAGAGTTGGAAGTGGAATTAGTTCCGCAGGGTACTTTAGCTACCCGTTGCATGGCCGCGGGTTATGGTATGCCTGTTATTTATACGCCTGCCGGTGTTGGTACCGAAGTTGCTGAAGGAAAAGAAACACGCAGGTTTTCTTTTCACGGGGTTGAAAAAGAATACCTGATGGAAAAGGCTTTTGAAGCTGATTTTGCTATTGTTAAGGCATGGAAAGGTGATACCGCAGGAAACCTAATATATCGTTCAACAGCCCGTAACTTTAATCCATTGATGGCTATGGGAGGAAAGATTACCATTGCCGAAGTAGAACATTTGGTTCCGGCGGGAGAGCTTAACCCCGACCATATTCATACACCCGGAATATACGTACACCGTATTTTTGAAGGAAGTCATTACGAAAAAAGAATAGAACAAAGAACAGTAAGGAAGAAGTAAAGCCTTACCCCCCCCTCTCCAAAGGAGAGGGGGGAATACAAATTAACTAAAAAACAAAAAAATAATTATGGAATTATATTTAGACTCAGCAAACTTAAAAGAAATTGAAGAAGGTTTTAAACTTGGTTTTTTAGACGGATTAACTACCACGCCTACTTTTATGCAGCGTGAAGGTATTACCGATATTGACGGAACTATCGTTAAGCTAAGCAAAATAGTACCCGTGCTTCAAATTGAAGCCTTAGGAGATACTGCCGAAGATATTTTAAAAGAAGCTAAACGTCAGTTAGCATTAGGATTAGATAAAAACAAAACAGTTTTTAAAATACCTGTTTCTTTGGAAGGTGTGCGTGCCTGCAAAATGCTTCGTAATGAAGGCTTATTGGTAAACGTACATTTGGTGTATACCCTGCAACAAGCTTATATGGCTATGCAGGCAGGCGCTACGTATGTTTGTCCATTAGTGGGGCGTTTGCAAGATCAAGGGCACGATGCGTTAACCTTAGTAGAACAATGCGTTGATGCTGTTGAGTATTATGGTTATGACACAAAAATAATGTTCTCTTCCGTTAGAACGGTTGAGCATGTTAGAAATGCCATTACCATTGGTGTTCATACCATTACCGTTCCGTTAAAAATAATGAAACAACTTACCGAAAATAATTTTACCACTGTGGGCACCGAGCAGTTTATTGCTGATACACGTTTAATGACTGTACGCGTGAAAGAAGCTATTAATGGGGTAAATCCTTTAGTGCAGGCAGATACCAATATTACAGACGCCATTGTAAAAATGACTGAATTTGGTTTTGGTGCCATTACGGTTGTAAATAAAGATAGTTCTGTATTAGGTATGTTTACGGATGGCACTTTACGCCGCATTATATCCGAAAAAGGAAGAGATGTTTTGCAAAAGAAACTTAGCGACCTTACTTATAATGCCCCTATAAGTGTAGAAGCAAATGCTTTATTAAACGAAGCAGCCGGTATCTTTAAAAAGACAAATGTTGATACTCTTTTAGTGCTTGATAACGGTAGGCCAATCGGCATACTTGATATTCAGGATATGAAAAGTTAATTACTAATATTTAGTTCAAAACTTATCTCAACCTAAGTAAAAGGGTGTAAGTCCTAATTTATAGGGCTTGTGAAGGGAATTGATTTTAGCTTGCTTAGTAGATATTAGGTGTATTTCCGCACTATCTATTACCCGATTGTTACCCAAGAAAACCCAGAGACTTACACGATAGTTCATGCACCCAAGCGAAATGTTTCTGTTTTCAGAACATGTCGGAACGCCAAACCAAAAAGAAAGTATAAAAACAATTCATTGCTTTCAGTAGTTTTGCTCTTTCAAAATCGCATGAACCCCTTTATCAAAACCATATCAAACCCTAAGTTCATCTTCATCCTGTTTTTGGCTTTGGTTGTTTTTGCTACCCTTCAGGCTATTTTGCTCACTAAAGAACATCCTGCACCAGGCGAGTGGCCCTATACACTTTATAACAATTATGTAATTTTTAAGCAATCCTTTTTCCACCTCATTCATAAACAAGATTTATATTGTTTGTACCCTAATGAGTATTACGACCCCTATAAATACAGTCCGGCATTTGCTTTGGCTTTTGGGGTGTTGAGTTATTTACCCGATACCGCCGGGCTTCTTATCTGGAATCTCTTAAACGCCTTTGTGCTGTTTGCAGCTATTTATAAACTACCGGGCATAGCCGTTAAATACAAAAGCCTGATGCTGCTAACCGCAAGTATTGAGCTAATGACTTGTATGCAGAGTTGTCAGAGTAACGCGCTGATTGTGGGTTTGCTCATTCTTGCTTTTTGTATGTTGGAAAAAGAGAATTACCTGCTGGCAACACTCTTTATATCTCTAACGGTATTTATCAAGCTCTTCGGTATTGTAATTTGTTTGTTGTTTATCTTTTATCCTAAAAAATGGAAAGTTACTTTATACATGCTTGGTTGGTTCGCGCTCTTAGCCATCATACCCATAGTGGCAACGGGCTACGAGCAACTGCTATTTCTTTACAAAAGCTGGCTAACCCCTTTGGGCAACGACCATGCTCTTTCTAACGGATATTCGGTAATGGGTTGGCTGCATACGTGGTTTAACCTGAACGTAAACAAAGTTTTGGCGTTGCTTATTGGTACTGTTTTGTTGCTTTTACCTTTAATTAAAATCAGTAAGTACAAAAACTATTCCTTTCGTTTGGTTATGCTGAGTTTCGTTTTAGTTTGGATGGTTATCTTTAACCACATGGCCGAATCGCCTACGTTTATTGTAGCCGTGGCAGGAGTAGTTATTTGGTTCTATGCTCAAAAGCTTACCACCCAAAACCTTATTTTACTTATGCTGACTATTGTTTTTACCTGCCTCTCTCCTACCGATATATTCCCGCCCTACATTCGCAAAGAAATCTTTCAGCCTTATGTGGTTAAAGTGGTTCCCTGCATTCTTATTTGGGTAAAGATGAACTACGATTTGTTGTTTGATAAATTTACCTTTAAAGCATGATTAAAAAATGCTTTGTACTATCGGGTGGTGGCTGCAGAGGTTTTGCCCATTTAGGGGTGGTTAAGGCTTTGCAGGAACATAACATCTATCCTTCTGCCATCTCCGGAACCAGTGCAGGCGCTATTGCAGGCGCTTTTATAGCCAATGGTTTTACTCCCGATGAAGTGATGGAAATGTTCTACAATAAATTTAAGCTAAACCCATTTGCCTTGCATGGTTTCAGGCTGGGATTAATTTCCATAAAAACCATCCGAGATTTCCTGCAAAAAAACCTGCGCGTTACTAGGTTTGAAGAACTCTCTATGCCCTTTTACGTTACCGCTACCAATTTTATAGACGGTTCGCAAACCGTTTTTACGAAAGGTAATATTGTTGATGCGGTAATTGCCTCTAGTTCCATTCCTGTCGTGTTTCCCGCATTGCTTATAGATGGCGTACCCTATGTTGACGGAGGGGTTTCAAACAACCTGCCCGTTGAGCCCTTTGCCGATAATAAGACTGAGGTTATTGCTGTGTATGTTGACCCTACAAAGCCATTTAACCCCAAAGGAAGTATATCTGAAACTATGGACAGGGCTATACACCTTAGCTTCCGGAAAACAGTAAACAGCTCATCTGCCGGCTGCTACATGCACATTGAACCACCGGAACTAAATAAGTTTGGCTTATTTGACATCCATAAAGCAACCGACATCTTTAATATTGGCTATAGCTATGCAAATGAGTTTATTTCTGTAAAGTGTTGATAATAAATAACTAGCTAACTAAACACAACTTAAATGTTAGTGAGTAAGTGATAGCAAATAGCTAAACAAGAATATTTCATACTTAGCATTTAATTGTGTGCAATCTGTGGCTAAATTGTCAATAATAAAATCGTAACTCATTAAACCGTAAATTGTATATTTGGCATTCTTGATGGAACGCTTTGTAGTATCGGCTCGCAAATACAGACCGCAAACATTTGAAACCGTAGTTGGACAACAACACATTACCACTACGCTTAAAAATGCCATAAAAAACAATCACTTGGCACAAGCCTTTTTGTTTTGTGGTCCGCGTGGCGTGGGCAAAACAACCTGTGCACGTATTTTAGCCAAAACCATTAACTGCTTTAACCTTACTGCCGATACCGAAGCCTGCGATAAATGCGACAGTTGCACATCCTTCAACAGCGGACAATCGCTAAACGTATTTGAGTTAGATGCCGCGTCAAACAACTCGGTAGAAGATATCCGTAACCTGATTGATCAGGTTAGGTTTGCTCCGCAGTTGGGGCAATACAAAGTGTATATCATAGACGAGGTTCATATGCTATCGTCTGCGGCTTTTAATGCCTTTCTTAAAACGTTGGAAGAGCCTCCTAAACACGCCATCTTTATTTTAGCTACAACAGAGAAGCACAAGATTATTCCTACCATCTTATCGCGTTGTCAGATTTTTGATTTTAACCGCATACGTATAGAGGATATTTCTAACCACCTTGCTTACATTGCAAAAACTGAAGGCATTACTGCCGAAGAAGATGCTTTGAGAGTAATTGCACAAAAGGCAGATGGTGGCTTGCGTGATGCCTGCAGTATGTTCGACCAAATGGTAAGTTTTGGCGGAAACAACCTTACCTACAAATCTGTTATAGAAAACCTGAACGTACTTGATTACGATTATTATTTTAAGATAACTGATGCGCTTAACACACAAAATACCTCAACCGTACTCTTAACCTTCAACGAGATTTTGAATAACGGCTTTGATGGACATCATTTTATTGCCGGATTGGGAGAGCATATTCGTAATTTGCTTGTATGCAAAGATGCTGTTACTATTCAGCTTTTAGAGGTAAGTGAAAACGTGAAGCAAAAGTACCTACAACAAGCGCAAGCATGCAGTACACAGTTCCTATTAAAAGCACTGGGCATCATTAACCGCTGTGATATAAGTTATAAAACAGCCAAGAACCAGCGATTGCAGGTGGAGATAGCGTTGCTGCAAATCTCATATTTAAATACTGCATCGGTAGATGCAGAAAAAAAAAAGATGATACCGAATCCGGCATAAGCCAACAAGTAAGCACAAACTCCACTCCTACTCCAGCACTAAAACAAGGAGCTGAAAAAGTTGAAGCAGTACAAACTCCTCAACCTAAAACAACAACCAAACCCATCGCTGCTTTTAAAGATTTAAACTTTAGCGATGGCTTCCGCTTAAAACAAGCGCAGCAAGTTGTTGAAATAACTAAAACCGTTACTGAAGAGAAGATCGCTTTAGCTAATAACCAACCTTTTACCCTGCAACAACTACAACAAACTGTTACCGAATATACCAATAAAATGCAACAACAGGGCAAAAAGCAGGTTGCCAATATGCTTCGTGCAGAGGTTATATCTCTGCAAAACGAAATTGAAATAGTAGTTGATATAGAAAACAAAGCGCAAATAGACAGTTTCGAGCCATATAAACAAGGCTTCTTAGACCATGTGCGCAAAGGTTTGAGTAACCAGAATATTACGATGCGTACACAGGAAAAGAAATTAGACCCTACCAAAAGAGCTTACTCGCCTTCCGAGAAATTTGAAACCATGTTAAAGAAGAATCCAACATTGCTTACATTAAAGAACAGGTTGGATATGGAACTGGATTACTAAAGAGATTATATGCCATCAAAAGATTTCTTTGAGAATAAAAGATTGCAACTTATCGTAATCAGTGTGTTTATTTTTTTGATGTATGCACGCACTATTAGTTACGAGTATATTGGTTTGGATGATACCACGCTGATAGAAACCAATTACAAGTTTATTAAAAACCTGAACAATCTGCCCGAAGCCTTTAAGCATCATGTGATGTATGTGAACAAGAACTTTGATAAGGAGAAAGATTACTACCGTCCTATGCTTACGCTTTCTTTTATGCTGGACGCAAACATTGCCGGAAGCACCAAACCAAAGTGGTATCATTTTGCGAACCTGCTTTATCATTTAACGGCTTGTCTGCTTTTATTTGCCTTATTAAACAAACTGAAGATAAATTCCATCGCTGCTTTTTTACTTACCCTATTGTTTGCTGTTCATCCTGTAGTTGACCAAGCTGTTGCTTGGATACCCGGCAGGAATGATATGCTGCTTGCCATCTTTGTATTGAGCAGTTTTATTTATCTTCTCAACTATCTTGAAACTAAAAACACCAAAGATTTAGTATGGCATAGCGTGTTTTTTGGTTTTGCTTTATTTACTAAGGAGAATGGAATTGTCCTGCCTATCCTTTTTCTTTTCTACTTAAAGTTTATTTCAAAAGAAAATTTTAAAGCCTTGTGGTATAAGCTTGGTATTGGTTATGCGGCATTTACTCTCCCCTGGTTCTTCTTGCGGAAGGTGGCTTTGGCAGACTCCATAACCGATAACAGCATGCACGCTGCTTTATCTAACCTTTTAAATAATATACCCTTTATGTTGCAATACATCGGCAAAGTTATTCTGCCTTTCAATCTATCGGTAATGTGTATGATGGAAGACACTAATTATTTGCAGGTTATTGTGGCTGTTGCACTTATTGTATTAGCCATATTCTTTTCGAAGAACAAAAGATGGAGCATTGTTTTATTTGGAATCACTTGGTTTGCTATTTTCCTTGCACCTTCTTTTTCTGCCAGATTAGTAGAAGGGTTAGAGCATCGTTTGTATGTGCCTCTTATAGGCTTTATTATTCTTGCCGCTGAAACCGATTGGATGAAGAAACTTTCTTTGAATAATAAGAAGTTATGGATTGCTCCATCTGCTTATATAGTGGTTCTTTTTTTTATTACGAATAACAGGTTGGATATATTTAAGAACCGTTTTAACTTTAATTTAAGTGCCGTTAAAACATCCGAGTATAGCGTAGTGCCTTGCGTTAATTTGGGAGGAGATTATGAAATTGCCAATAAAAAAGATTTGGCTATTGAAATGTATAAAATAGCCTTAAAACGAGATTCTGTTTATAAGGTTTTGCACCCCAACAGCAAAGTAACTTACTACGCCATTTTGCACGATGATTTGGGAGTGATTTACTACAGCAGACAACAATATGGAAAAGCTGAACGAGAATTTATACTGGGTGCTGAAGCAGATGATTTATACGCTATGTATCACTTGGCAAATGTTTATTTTAAAACAAATAGGGTAGAGAAGGCCATAGCCCTATGGAAAGGAGTGCTTAACGCTCAACCCGACCAACCTGATTTTAAAGATGCTTACCTGCGTTTAGCTAATGATGCCAAAGCTAATGGAGATGTGGCTGCATTTAATAAGTATGTAGAGCAGTTTAAGAAACTGGGGTATTAGCAGAACCCACGCCTTTTTTGGGTACATAAAACAGCAGATACATTATTATCATAATAACACCGAAATCGATGATGCCCATTGCAAACATAATCATTATGTGAAAGAGTATACCCAATGCTAACATAACAGGTTTTGTTTTTTTAAACCAAATAAGTACGGGAAAGAGCAACTGAAACCCTAAGGCAAACCAACTTACCAAATGAATAGCAAAACTGTTACTGATTAATAAATCTCTCAACCAGGGATGACTGTACGTGTCAGTAAACAGTACATAATAAAAAGCGGTACCGTCTCTCCAGCTTTCCCCATACAATTTAAACCAAGAGGCTACTATATACAACATGATTACCTGAAACCTTGCAGCCCACACCGCAAAGTTGCTTACCGTAATGTTTAAGATTCGCAGATAAGGGTTCCTTGTATCATTCGCTTTTTCATCCATAAAGATGAGCATAAACAAAACCATTACTAAAAGATTAAAACCCGCATTTTGTATTGGAATAGTTTTGAAGTATAATGTAATTGTAAAAAAATAAACCAATAGCGTAGAGACTCTCTTATAAGGCAGAAAAAAACAAGCTATAATAGAAAGTAGCTGTCCGCCTACAAACCATTGCCAATATGCCGCAAAGCGAGGCTTCTCTAATAAACTCAACGCGCGAAGAATAAAATTATGACTTGCATCAAAGGAGATAAAATAACTGTGCGGACCATACAATATTTTGGAATACGACAACAGAAACAACGTATTACAAAACAGGAAAACCATCAACACTTTGCGAAAAAGCGCGATATGAGAACCGTAAGGCATTACGGCAGTAATAGTATGTATATACTCGCTTATCTTTTTACCCATTTGATAGAAGGAGTAAATTTCATTTCAGGAAAATAAAACACAACGGTATCTGTTTTTATTTCAGACACAGGTTTCGCGCTGTACTTTTCGGGATACACAAACTGTATCTTGTATTGCAGTTTATCGAATAATGGATGATGATTTTCCCTATCTTCCATATCAGAGAAATAACGCCGCGCCATAATGCAACGTTTATCTGTTATTAAGTAATTATTTGCGGCGGCGGTATCTGTTTTAAAATAACTTGTAGATATTGTGTGCGCTTCATACAGCTGCCCTAATACATACTCATGCACTTTATTTTGTACACTCGCTATACTGAAACGATTTATGTAGGTTATATCCAACAAGGTCTTTCCCGGGTTTATCCATTCCGTCCAGCCTTTTTGAAAACCGTGATAACGAACCAACAAGTGTTGTTGATATAAAGGCGGGTTTGGCGCAAACACTTTATTATTCTGGCTAAACACAGGAAGCATATACCGGCGCACGGCACGCTGTATGATTGTATTATCTGTACTCTTATCAAAATTAAAAATAAGCGTGCAACTTATATGCACCAGTAAAACTATGCCGCATATAGTGAATATGATATAGTGCGCTTTTTTCAATTTGGTTAAAACATTAAAAAAAGCAAAGATAGCTGATACAAATATTAGTTTTTCATCTAAATAAATGTACATTTGGTCAACATTTTTATTATGTTAAGCGAAGAAATAAACATATCGAACGAATTAGAAACACTTTCTAAGAAATGTTACGGACAAGGTAATGAAATAGATCAGGTAATGCTTGACATGGCCAAACATGTGTTAGCTACTTTAAATATAGAACGCGTAAATATTTGGTTATTTAACAAAGACCAATCGGCTATAGTATCTATTGCCGAATATGACGGAAGAACAAAGCAGTTTACAAAAGATACAACCTTATATCAGCACGATTTTCCTACCTATTTTAAAGCCCTGTACGAAAACAAAATTATTCTTGCGGAGGATATCTACATACATCCTTTTACCAGAGAGTTTAACGAGTTGTATTCTAAGCCTAACGATATATACTCTTTATTAGATGTTCCGTTAAGGATAGGCGGGCAGTTGGCCGGTGTTATTTGCTACGAGAAAACAGGCAAGTTTAAAAAATACTCTACCGGTGAAATAAGCTTCTGTCAAAGTTTTTCTTTTCTCATTGCCTCTCATTTAGAAAGTAATCATAGGAAAACAATACAAGAGAAATTAGAGAAAGCCTTACACGAAAAAGACATACTAATTAATGAGATTAACCATCGTGTAAAAAACAATTTATCTATCTTAATCGGTTTGATGCGTATGAGTAAAGACCGTACCCAATCAAAAGATACCAAGTTGCTTTTGGATGAATATGAGCAGCGTATTTTCTCGATGCTGAAGATTCATGATATGCTGGATAAAAAGAACGGATACGCTGAAATAAATTTATCAGATTATCTGTTGGAGCTAATTATAGAATACAAACATACCTATCCGCAAATAAGTAAAAATTTTAAGTCGGATATAGTTACCACCCAACATTTGATATCTACAAAAAAGGCTATACATGTTGGTTTAATTGTATCTGAAGTGATACTTAATTCCATTAAATACGCGTCTACACAAACAAACAAATATGAGGTAAGTATTAGTCTGAAACCTAAAAACAGGAACACACTTACCTTGCAAATTGGCGATAACGGAAAGGGTTTTGATTTTGAAAAAGAGAGCAAAGACGCTAATTTGGGTTTGCCGCTTATAAAAGATTTGATAGACCAACTTGAATTTAAAGCCACCTACCCCGCCAAAAAAAATTGCTATTATAGTATGGAATTTGATACCGATTTACGTTAGCAAATTAAGTTTCATCAAAATATCGGTTTGTTTATCTTCTCCCAAAACAAAAATGTGTTTATCAAATTCTACCAACTCGTTCTTCTTATAAAAAGCAAGCGCACGGGCGTTATTCTCCCAAACACCTAACCATAAGTAGGTTGCCTTCCTATCTTTAGCCAGTTGAAGCGCTTTGTTGTATAGTGCTTGTCCAACCTGTTTGCCCAAAAATTCTTTCAATACATATATGCGTTCAATCTCAAAAGCCTTTTCATCTTTTAATTCTGTTTGCGCCTGCAGGTAGTTTACTTTTAAATAACCTGCTACTTCTTTATTTATATATGCTAAGTAAAATTCAGAATGCGGATTAGTTAATTCGTTACTTAATTTGACTGTATCAAAAGTCTCGTTTAAATATTTTTGCATATCCTCCGGTGTATTGGTATCGGCAAAAGTTTCAAAAAAGGTTTGTTTGCCAATGCTTTGCAGCGTTAGTAAATCAACGTGTGTGGCTTTTAGAATAAAGAGGGTGTGCATGTGTGTATATCTTTCAAAAACTAAAAGACGGATAAATGTAAGATAATTTTGAATATTAAATTTAAGGATAAGCTTTTAGAGCCTGTTTAAATTTTATTCGGATTTTTTACAATACTTTTTTCTGCCGCAAAAAAGTATTCAAAAAGCCACCACGAATGCCAACTTTCGCTGCGACTGACGCACAGACTACCCTGCTTGGTCCATCTGCGCTCAAGTTCGCTCCGTTCGTGGAAGCCAGCCCCGGATTTACGCGTCCATCGTAATCTGAAAACTGAGCGGGAGTTTTACATGGATTTTATACAGCTTTAAAAGCTGCTTTTTTTTAATGAAATTTTAAATAGCAGCTATAAAATCTACTAACAACCTAAATACCTCTTTATATTTAGTAAGCGGTAATGTTTGCGGCTTATCATATACATCATGATAGGCTTTAATGCCACCCATAGTATAGATAAAAAAAGAAGGGACGCCTTTTTCTGTAAACCAATAGTGATCGCTGTTTTGCGCTTTACCTCTGGGTTTTACTAATGGAAGATACTTTTTATCGGTATTTAATTGTTTAAGTGCGTCAAAGCGTGTTTTAAATTCGGTGGCGTTAACTACGGTAATACCTTCATAGCCCGTACCTAATAAATCAAGGTTGATAAGAAACTTTATCTTGCTCAACTCAAACACCGGATGCTCCGTAAAGTATTTAGAACCAACCAAACCTGCTTCCTCACCTGCAAAAAATACAAATACCGTTTTATATTTAGGAGGGTGTCGGGTATAATATTTAACTAAGTTAAGCAGCATACTAACCCCACTGGCATTATCATTTGCACCAGGAAAATAAGTTTTGCTTCCCATCATACCAAGGTGGTCGTAGTGAGCGGTTAGCATAATTACGGTATCGTTATTTAAAGCCGTTCCGTTTATATAAGCACAAATATTTTTACAGATGTATTTATTCAGCAGCTTATTTTCTATGTTTACTTCAGCTGTTTTTATATCGGTGTATTGATTGTTATTCAGCAACTCAACAGCGCAATAATCAGCCCTCTCTTGTGAAACACTAAAGGTTAGTTTTCTTTTTAAACTTAAAATAAGACGGATTTCCGAATCCCCTACGTAGGTAACACTATCTTTTTTTTCTAAATTAAATATAAGTTTTCCCTTTATAAAACCAGCTTTAGTATCTCTAAAATATATCTCTTTTAAACCCGTACTTTCTTCACTCACAATAAAATCAATACCGGGCTTCAGGGCTTTGCCATTTATCTTCACACTCATCTTACCCGGAAAAGTATTTACATTCATATCAAACCATTGGTAATAACCCGTACTAAAAAGTGGTTGAGCTTTAAAGTGTTTCAACTCGCCGGTAATGTATTTAGCGGCAACATCCAATCCGTTGTTTACATAACCTCGACCGGCAAATTGTTTAGAGCAAAGTGTGTTTATAACCTTGCGGGCATACAGACTATCCTGTGCATATAAATTAAGAGTTAAGAATGTAGAATTAAGAATTATAAATAAACAATTATAATGCCTCCTCCTTAATTCTGCATTCATAATTCTGAATTCTTAATTGGGAACTATATCAAAATACCAAAAGCCTTTGGTAGTGGTTTTAGCAGGAAGTGAACAAGTAGTATCAGCTTTTACTTCCAACGGCTTATAAACTTTCTCTCCGCTTTCAAAATTAATTTTGGTTTTAAATAAGGGTCCATCGTAACAATAGGTATGAAACTCACCATTCTCTCCACAAGGGTCTACGTTGGGGGGCAATTGTTCAATAAACAAACTATCTATTTCTTTGCCTACCCAATCTTTTCCTAAATATCCATCATTAACGCAACAAGTAATGGTTTTAAAACCCTTATGCAAAAAATCCAGTATCAGATAAGTGGTATCCATCTTCCACAAAGGAAAAACAGCCTTCATACCAACCTTCGCCAAATTATTTTCGCGGTACGTTCTTAAGTCTTCCAAAAAAATATCGCCGAAAATAACATACTCAATCCCCTCTGCTTTTGCTTTAAGAAGCGTGGCTTCCATTTTTTTTTCGTACTCATCATACGTGCCCTCACTCGTCCAAACCTTTAAACTTGGAATACCAATAGATGCCACCTGTGCATCCAGCATAGCCTCTCTAACTCCATGCATAGAAACTCGCTTAAAGGTTTCGTTAAGCGTGGTAAGCAAATACTTTACATCAAACTGTTTCTCTGACAAAACTTTATGCAGGCAATAAGCAGAGTCTTTGCCTCCACTCCAACAAAATATAGCTTTAGGTTTTTCCCGGTTCATTTATTTAGTAATTAAAACCTTCTGGCGGTTTCTCTTTCAATATCCTTCTTCTTAATATCCTCACGTTTATCATAGGCTTTCTTTCCTTTAGCAATGCCAATCTCTAATTTGGCATACCCGTTCTTACTGATAAACATCCTTAGCGGGATGATGGATACTCCTTGGTCTTTCAGCTTGCGTTCAATTTTATTTATCTCAATTTTATTTAGTAAAAGCTTACGCTCACGCATAGGCGCATGGTTATAAAAAGAACCTTTCTCGTATTCGGTAATATGCAGGTTTCGTATAAATATTTCTCCGTTTTTTAAATAACAATAACTATCCGCCAAAGAAACTTTAGCCTCTCGTATAGATTTGATTTCAGTTCCGGTAAGCACCATTCCTGCCACAAACTTATCTGAAAAAGAATAATCAAAAGTGGCTCTTCGGTTTTGTATATTAATATTGGAGGCATCTACGCTCATGCGTCAAAATTACATATTAAACCGTACATTTGTTAGCTGTATGCTTGTGCTTAAACCCGCTTCCGAAAAAGACTTTTCTACAATTGAAAAACTCGCTAAAGTTATTTGGAACGAGCATTATATACCCATTATTGGCGAGACACAGGTAAACTATATGTTAGATAAAATGTACTCGCGTGAAGCTATGCAAAAGCAATGCCAAGAAGGGCAGCGATTTTATTTGATTAAAAATAACGAACGTGAAACCGGGTTTATTTCCATTAGCACACCCGACACTAAAAACCTGATGCTGCATAAATTTTATATCCTTCAGGAAAAGCAAAACACCGGCTTAGGTACACAGGTATTTAAGAAAATAATTGAGGAACTTTATCAGCCTCAAACAATAAGGCTAACCGTAAACCGGCAAAACTATAAATCCATAAACTTCTACTTTAAGTTAGGGTTTAAGATTGAAAAGGTTGCCGACTTTGATATTGGCAACAATTATTTCATGAATGATTTTGTAATGCTTTGGCAGAATAAAAGGCAGATACAGTTTAAATGAATACCACAATAGCTCCCATAGTGTCTGTAATTGTACCCTGCTATAACCATGGTATTTATTTGGGCGAGTGCTTTGATAGTATATTAAATCAAACATACAAAAACTGGGAATGCATAGTTATTGATAATGGCTCTACCGACAACACAAAACAGGTTACTGAAAGCTATGTTCAGAAGGATAAGCGCTTTAAGTATATATACACCCAACAAAAGGGAGTTTCCTTTGCAAGAAACCTGGGTATTAAAAACAGTACCGGAAAATATATATTACCCGTTGATGCCGATGACAAAATAGCTCCTCTGTATATTGAAAAAGCGGTTGAAGTTCTTGAAAGGAAAGAAAACGTAAAATTAGTTTACTGCAACGCCAGGTTATTTGGCGCGGCTAATAAAGATTGGATTTTGCCTGAGTTTTCTATAAAGAATATATTGATTGAAAACATTATTTTCTGTTCGGCTTTATTCAGAAGAAAAGATTACGACCAAACAACCGGTTACAACGAGCAAATGGTTGAGGGTTTTGAAGACTGGGACTTTTGGTTAGACTTGCTTAAGAATGGCGGGGATGTAGTTAAACTACCTGAGATATATTTTTTCTATCGGATAAAAAAAGATTCCCGCAATCATAATTTAGATGTCGAGAAGCAAAAAAGACTACGGGAAAGGATATATCAAAACCACAAAGAGCTTTATAGTGAAATACTGGAGAATGCGGGATTTGTATTTGAGTTTTACGACTTACAAAACAAATATAATGTACTAAATAATTCCAGAGATTTGGAGGTAGGAAAGAAAGTACTCTCCCCTGTTCGTTTTATTAAAAGCCTGTTTAGCAGATAAGCTTATATGAAATCCATTTGTTTTTATAGCAGCTATTTTACACTGGATTACATTCCTTATTACGTTAAGTTTTATTTAGAGGAATTAGAGAAACACTTTACAGAGATTGTATTTCTTACCAACGAGAAACAATTGAAAGAAACGGAACTTGCCTATTTAAAAAATAAAAACATCACGCTAAAATATGTATCCAATGAGGGCTTTGATTTTGGCATGTGGTACAAAGCCTTTAAAGAATATCCTTCTTTAGATTATGATAGAGTGGGTCTGATAAATGATTCATGCGTGCTATTTAAACCCCTTGATACTGTTTTTAAGTGGGTAGACAGCAATAGTTTCGATTACTGCGGATTAGTTTCTTCCAAAAGTGTCGCTTTGCATGTGCAGTCTTATTTTATCGTCATTAATAAAAATGCTATTAAGCCCGTCTATGATTATTTTATGCAAAACGGACTTATAAACGATTATCAAAAAGTAATTTACACCTACGAAATAGGTTTAAGCGCGCATTTAAGGAAACAAGGGCTAAAGGTAGGCGCTATGTTTACCAGTAAAAAAGACATTGCCGCGCAGAATCCATCCTTTTTGGTTATTGAAGAATTTATTCACGGGGGGATACCTATGATTAAAAAGAAAATTATTTTTCGTTCTTATCGCAAAGGAGAATACCTTTCTATGCTGCGCATGAACTTTAAATTAAATCCGAACGTATATATAAAATTAATAAAGGAAGTAAATCCAAATACACCGCTTATTGATTTTAGTTTGACTATTAAAGATTTTAAACGTTCGAATAATTTTGATATATACTTATATAACTTTATTCTGTTCTTTTATCGCTTGGCAAAAAGAAGTAAAATGCTAACCAGTATTTTTCATCAGTTTATTCTGATAAGAAGGAAATTACGAGGTGATACACGCACAAATATTTTAGCAGGAACATCAGACACCTAAGCATTGCCAAATAAGCCAATCATATTATTCCTGTTGGTAAACTACTATAACGAAGAAGAAGTATGTTCTTTCATCAACAAACAACTAAAGCCTGCTGAAAACAATTTTATTGACATCGTAATTGCGGATAATGGCGGCACGACTTCTTTATTAAATGAAATCGAAAATAAATATTCAAATGTTGCTTTGGTTAAATCAGGAAGCAATTTGGGTTATTTTGGAGCTGCCAACTTAGGTTTAACACACTACTTAGAGAACAACAAAGAATATCCTAAGACTGTAATCATATGTAATACGGATATAAAACTTGCAGATGATTTCTTCAGCGTATTACAATATAAACTATCCGATACTACTTTTGATATACTTGGTCCTTCTATATATTCTACTCTGTTTAAACATGACCAAAATCCATATATTATTCATAGAATAAAAGAAAGTAAACTCAGGTTCTTTAAATTTGTTTCTTCTGCTCATTTCTTATACAGCTTGTTTACAGTTTATCATTTACTCAAAAACAAGTTATCGCGCAGAGCCAATAAGCAGTGTGAAGCAATGAAACCCTATGCCATACATGGCTCTTTTATGATATTTAATAAGACCTTCTTTCAAAAGGGAGGAACTATTAATTACCCGTGTGTGTTGTTTGGCGAGGAACTCTTTATTGCAGAACAGGCATTAAAACTAAATTTGAATATGCTGTATGAACCTTCCTTAGAAGTAAGACATAACGAGCATGCTACCACCGGAACTTTTAAATCAAGGGAATCAGTTTCTTATTTAAACCAATCATATACTTTTTTGCTGAACACTTATTTTAAATAAGTTTAGTATAAAACTAAGCTACAACAAAGCAGGGCGCTCGGTAATTTCGTGGTATTTAATAACGTCTTTGGCAAAGTAATGCACCACCATACTTTTGCGGGTGCTGTTGGGGTTGGTAATTTTTTCTCCGCCATGTATCAGGTTAGCATGCCAAACAAGCACATCTCCCTTTTTTGCGGTAAATATCTTCTTCGTAAAGTTGGTTGTCCTCACTACTTCTCCAATCTTCTCTTCGTACTTTAAATAGTTGCTGTCTGCACCAACGGTTAAAGCATTACCGCCTCTTTCATAATCATGATTAAGAATGTAAGGCAATTTATGGCTGCCGGGGTAATAAGAAAGTGGCCCGTTAGTTTCATCAATATCTTCCAGTGCAACCCAAATAGCAATTAAATAACCAAGCGGGTAAGTAGTCATGTGTATAGAATCGCTATGTGCGTGTTGCTGACTACCCGTAATAAAATTAATAGTTTGAAAAGGCACCACCTCTCTTCCTAAAATAAAGCTAAGTATATCGGTAATGCTTTTTTGCGTGGCAATGCCTTGTATAAGTTTAGATTGTTTATTGGCAAACATTACTTTGTTGCCCAACGTAAACTCTACTTTCTTATCGGCTAACAAATCTTCTATTTCTTTATTGATAGAATTGGCAACCTGAGGCGCGAAAAAATTCTTTAGTACTAAGTACCCGTTTTCTTTCCAGGCAAGGATTTGCTCTTTCACATCATCTGTAAAGTTGGTGCTTCTTAGCTTTTGTTTCACCTCTTCAAAAGAAACATCTTTATCCATCCAGGGAATATCGCCCACAGGCAAACCCTTAAAATCTTTAGAAGAAATAGATTGAAACAAAGCCTTGCGCAAGCCCGCATTTTTATAAGGAGCTTTGTTGTGTGCTAATTGAGAAGAATGCAGTAAATTATAAGCAGAGTAAGTAACCTTCAACGAACGTAAAAAATCTACCAGCTTATTGTCTGCCATCGCCTATTTACTGATAGACTCTATAATATCGTGTTTGGTAATGATGTGAACCTCACCCAGTCTGTCTTTCATAAGCACGGCATTACTTTCTTTGGTAATCATTTTAGATACATCTTCAATGCTGGCGTTCATGTTTACAAATGGAAAAGGTTTTTGCATTACCTTATCTACAGTTTCCAATTTCAAGTTATCGTCTTTTATCAGTTGTGCAAAAACATGGCTATCGTTAAGTGCTCCTACAAATTCGTTTCCTTTTTTTACGGGTATTTGAGAGATGTTGTATTTGGTCATTAAAGCGACTGCATTCGCTATCTTCTCATCAACCGGAATGGTTAATAGTTTCTGGTCCTTATGCGAGGCGATTAAATCAATAGCTTTGGGTTTAGTATCTTCCAGGAAGCCACGGTCGCGCATCCAGTCATCATTAAACATTTTGCCTAAGTAACGTGTGCCATGGTCGTGGAAAATAACCACCACCACATCATCTTTCTTAAACATGTCTTTCATTTGCATAAGGCCTGCCATAGCACTTCCTGCCGAGTTACCGGCAAGTATGGCTTCCTCTCTTGCAATACGGCGGGTCATAATAGCCGCATCTTTATCGGTAACTTTTTCAAAATGATCAATGATACTGAAGTCAACATTCTTAGGAAGAAAATCTTCGCCTATACCTTCGGTGATGTATGGATAGATTTCATTCTTATCGAAGATGCCCGTTTCTTTATATTTTTTAAACACAGAACCATAGGTATCAATACCCAATATCTTAATATTCGGGTTCTTTTCTTTCAGGTATTTGCCTGTACCGCAAATAGTACCGCCTGTGCCAACACCAACTACCAGATGCGTAATCTTACCCTCGGTCTGTTCCCATATTTCAGGACCTGTACTTTCGTAATGCGCCTGCGAGTTTGAAAGGTTATCATATTGGTTAGGCTTCCATGCATTCGGAATTTCACTTACCAAACGAGAGGAAACCGAGTAATAAGAACGCTCATCTTCGGGCTCCACGTTGGTAGGACACACAACCACCTCTGCACCAAAGGCACGCAGGGCATCAAACTTTTCTTTACTTTGTTTGTCGGTAGATGTAAACACACATTTATATCCTTTAATAACCGCCGCAATAGCCAGGCCCATACCCGTGTTACCCGACGTACCCTCTATAATGGTTCCGCCTGGTTGTAAACGCCCGTCTTTCTCCGCATCCTCGATCATTTTCAACGCCATGCGGTCTTTAATAGAATTGCCGGGGTTAAAGGTTTCCACCTTTGCCAGCACCAAAGCAGGTATGTCCTTCGTAATACGGTTAATCTTTACCATAGGTGTATTACCAATGGTTTCTAATATGGTTTTGCAGTAGTTCATCTTATAGATATGAGATTTTTAGACCTTAGATTTGAGAGTGCGAATTTACAAAAGTTATTTGGTTTGGGCGTTCCGGCATGCGCTGTGTTATTTCCCGCAGATTGCACTGATTTACGCTGATTATTATATCTGCGTTATCTGCGAGAGACTTTACCACAGAAGGATTTTTAGCACAGAACCTAACGCAAAACAAAAAGTCCTTATGGATGGTATTCTAATTTCTGCTGTAATTTTAAGTGTACTTCATCATAGTTGTTACCACTACAATTATTGACAAATTCTGTTATTAATTCAATAATTTTTTTCTTATCAAATTCCTTTAAAATAACAGCTTTTGAAAGAAAACAAGAATTAGCATTAGTTCTTTTCTCAAATTCAGATTCAAATATTTTGTCTATTTCTATTTTGAGACCTTTTTTATCACAAATTTTTATACTGTAATCATCTATACCTTGCATATTAGTATACTCAATTTCTAATTCTAAGATAAAGTAGAAGCTTGAATCTATTACTTCTTTCATCTCACCTAAATGACCATGTTCTTGAATTACCCATGTTTTAATAGATGGTTTTATCATAATCTTATTTACTTTTTAATGGCAACATATACATTGATCGTACTCACCAAATATAAACCAAAAAATTCCTCTCTTTGCAGAGAAGGACTTTTAATTTGTTCGTTGTCATGGTGAGCCTGTCGAAACATTGGGGCTGCCTGCCCCCCCTTCGACAGGCTCAAAGCTCAGTATGACAAATAATTTTGTATCAACAAAAAATAAACATTGCGCAATAGCAGGCTAAAAATGATGAAGTTTGCACAATTTAAATTTCAGCCTGTATGCAACTAAAATACCAGCACAAAACAAAAGCCATTTTATTGTTAGAAGACGGCAAACATTTTGAAGGCTTTGCCGCCGGAGCGATTGGCACCACTACAGGCGAGATTTGTTTTAATACGGGTATGACGGGCTATCAGGAGATATTTACCGACCCCTCTTACTACGGACAAATTGTGGTGATGAACAATGTGCACATTGGCAATTACGGCGTGAATGACGCGGAGGTGGAGAGTGACAGCATTAAAATTGCCGGAATGGTTTGTAAGAAGTTTAACAATGGTTACTCGCGTCCGGCAGCACAAAAGTCTTTACACGATTATTTTACCGAAACGGGGATTGTCAGCATCAGTGATGTGGATACACGTGCTATTGTGCGTTATATAAGAGATAAGGGCGCGATGAACTGCGTGATTTCTTCTGCAATTTATGATATTGAAGAACTGAAAAAGATACTCGCCAAAGTACCCAGCATGGCAGGATTGGAGTTGTCATCTAAAGTAAGTACACAAAAAGCTTATGAGGTTGGTAACCCCGATGCGGCAAATCGTGTGGCTTTGGTTGACTTTGGTGTGAAGAAAAACATTGTGCGTAGCTTGGTTGAGCGTGGTTGTTATGTGAAGGTATTTCCGATGAAGAGTACGTTGAAAGACATGCTTGATTTTAAACCCAAAGGATTTATGTTGAGTAATGGTCCTGGCGACCCATCGGTTATGAAAGAAGAAACTAATCTAGTAAAACAAATTATTGATACGAAAACTCCCACCTTTGGTATTTGCTTAGGACATCAGTTATTGGCGCAATCGCAGGGTATTTCTACCTATAAAATGCACAACGGACACAGGGGTATTAACCACCCCGTAAAGAATCTACTTACAAACAAGTGTGAGATTACCTCTCAAAATCACGGCTTTAGTGTGAAGGCGGAAGATGTTGCCAGTAATAAAGAAATAGAAATTACACACGTTAACTTAAATGATAATACCATTGAAGGCATACGTTTAAAGAACAAACCTGCTTTCTCGGTACAATACCACCCCGAGGCTTGCCCCGGTCCGCATGACAGCCGTTATCTGTTTGATGAATTTGTAGAGAAGTTGTAAAGAAATTTCTTACTCTTTAGCAAAAGCTTTCAGTAAATCGTCGGTAATACCGGTATAGGAATAGCCCCCGTCATGAAACAGGTTTTGCATGGTTACCATTTTGGTATAATCGCTGAATAACGAAACGCAATAATCAGCGCAAGCTTCCGCGCTGGCGTTTCCTAAAGGAGAGTTAAGCTGGGCAAAATCATAGAAATCGCCAAAGCCTTTAATACCTCCACCCGCTGTTGTTTTGGTCGGCGATTGAGATACGCTGTTTACCCTTACTTTACGGAACTTACCATAATGATAGCCATAGCTACGTACAATAGACTCTAACATGGCTTTTGCTTCTGCCATATCGGTATAAAAGGAATAGGTGCGTTGTGCAGCAATATAAGATAAGGCAACTACACTACCCCACTCGTTCATAGCATCCAATTTATATGCCACACTCAACATCTTATGTAATGAAAGCGCAGATACATCTAATGTTTTCTGATAAAAATCGTAATTCAATTCGGTATACCCTATATTTTTACGGATGTTGGTACTCATACCAATAGCATGCAATACAAAATCTATTTTACCTCCCATTACCTCCTGCGATTTGGTAAAGAGATTAGTCAACTCATCCATATTGGTAGCATCAGCGGGAATGATTTCGCTTTTGGTTTGCTCGGCTAACTTTTTTATTTCGCCCATACGCATAGCAATTGGCGCGTTGGTTAAAACTATTTGCGCGCCTTGTTCATGCGCTTTTAAAGCTGTTTTCCATGCTAACGAGTTCTCGTCTAAAGCCCCTGTAATAATCCCTCTTTTGCCTTTTAATAAGTTATTCGACATAGTTTTATGTATTCGTTTTGTTTAATTGTTTTTAATTTGGCGCTCATATATTAGCTCCGATTGGCTGTTTAAAAAGTGACGCAAAAATACATATTTTATATGAGTGTGTTTCTCTTAAAAAAATGACAATGCTAAACTCTTTCTTATTATATTTGCGAGATATGAAGGGTAGAAGTCTTTTAATAATTGCTGTTTTAAGTACAACGCTTTTTGGTTGCTCATCAGGTAAAAATGATGATGATAACTTTGGTGAAACTAATGAAACGACTCAAGTTGTTGAACAACAACAAATAAACGCGCAGAATGTTTTTACTTCTATACCGGGTCCTACTGAATTGGCAGACCTTATTCAGCAAAGTAATTTAGATTACGACGCTACTTTATTGAATGACCCCGAAAATTTGAATAAATACACTTCCGATAACTTTAAAGCAATCAATTTAGGGCTATATGGCGCGGATATGGTTTATGCGAATGTGTATCAGCAATCTCAGGAAAGTATGTTGTATTTAAAATGTGTTAATTCTTTTTGTCGTAGTTTGGGTATTGCCGGCGCATTTGATGAAAAAACAGCCGATAGATTAACCGCTAATAAGGATAATAAGGATTCACTTTTATCTATTGTTTCCCAGTCATTTAAAACTGCCGATAAGTTTTTAAGAGATAACCAACGTGCAGGTACATCATCTTTAATGGTTGCCGGCGGATGGATGGAGGGGTTGTATCTTTCGGGTAAAATTGCCGAGAAAGCAAAAACAAAAAAGCTGATTCAAAGAATGAGCGAGCAAAAACAATCTTTAACTGATTTAATTTCATTGGTTGAAAATGCCAAGGTAACCGGAGACGCCTCCTTTGTTTTGGAGGGATTAAAGGATTTAAAAACTACTTACGATAAAATACCTGATAAAACTATCATGACGGACGAAGTGCTTACTGAAATTAACAAGAAAGTATTTGCCCTACGCGCCAAGCTTATCATGGCATAGAGAGTCAGTTAATGCTGTTCAAAAAACAAAGGATTCCCATCAGGGTCAACTAAAAGAAAATGTTTCACTCCTTTAGCGTCTTCTTTTGCTTCTAACACAAAAGGAACTCCTTTTTGTTTAAGATGTTGCTGTAATTCAAGAATATTAGTAGGGGTAAAAGTAAGTGTATTACGAGGAATAATGCCTTCATACAAGCCTATAACTAAAGTGCCGTTTTTTATGATGAGCCATTTTTGTTGAGGATTGCTATAACGCTCATCAACAATAAAACCTAATTTAAGATAAAATTCTTTTGAAGCCTGAAGGTTTTTTACGTTTAATGCTATGTGATGCTGCCCCAGTTCCATTGGGGTAAATATATATTAATTTTTATACAGTAAAAACTAATTTATTCGTGTACAAATCTGCTTTTTATGGTGCTCATGTATTCACACTTAGCTTGGTTTATGCTTCCTGCAAGACAGAAGTTTTTGCTCGTTCTTTAAGCAAAGCTATATCAAGTACCTGTTGCATGTGGGTTACATAATGTATCTGTAATCCTTTTAGATATTCCGCATTTATATCTTCCACATCTTTGCGGTTTTCTTCACACAAAATAATTTCTTTTATACCGGCACGTTTGGCGGCTAATAGTTTTTCTTTTAATCCGCCAATGGCTAAGACTCTGCCACGTAAGGTTATTTCCCCTGTCATAGCGAGGTTTTTACGAACTTTACGCTTGGTAAATATCGAAGCTAAACTGGTAAGCATGGCTATACCTGCTGAGGGCCCGTCTTTAGGTGTTCCTCCTTCAGGAACGTGTATATGAATGTTTTTGTTTTTAAAAGTATCGGCAGTAGCGTCAATAATTTCAGGATGCGCTTTTAAAAACTCCAGAGCAATAACGGCGCTTTCTTTCATTACATCGCCCAAGTTACCTGTTAGCGTTAGTTTCTGTTCTTTCCCTTCAGATAAACTTGATTCTATAAACAAAATATCACCTCCTGTTTGAGTCCATGCCAAACCGGTTACTACACCAGGCACATCATTGCCCTGGTATTTATCTTTGCTATGTGCCGGACCTAATATTTTTACGAGTGAATCTTCGTTTACCTTGGTAAGTGTTTTTTTATTGCCCGCGATTTCTTTCGCCGCAAAGCGTGCAATTTTAGAGATACGTTTTTCAAGCCCGCGCACACCACTTTCTCGAGTATAATCTTCAATTATTTTATCTAAAACTTTATCCGATATTTTTAATTGCGATTTCTTTAGACCTGTATCTTCGGTTACTTTGGGTATAATATGTTTTTGCGCGATTTGTATTTTTTCTTCGGTAGTGTATCCATTCATCTCAATAATTTCCATCCTATCACGTAAGGCGGGTTGTATGGTATTTAAAGAATTTGCGGTGGCAATAAAAAGCACTTTACTTAAATCAAAATCATGTTCTAAGTAGTTGTCATAGAAAGTAGAATTTTGCTCGGGGTCAAGAACCTCAAGTAAAGCAGAAGAAGGATCTCCATGATAATCGTTACCCATTTTATCTATTTCGTCCAATACAAAAACCGGATTGGATGATTGCACTTTTTTTATGTTCTGTAAAACACGTCCGGGCATAGCGCCAATATAGGTTTTACGGTGCCCGCGTATTTCGCTTTCATCTTTTAATCCACCCAAACTCATGCGCACATATTTTCGCCCTAATGCTTTTGCAATACTCTTTCCAAGAGAAGTTTTACCCACTCCCGGAGGACCATATAAACAAAGGATTGGTGATTTTAAATTTCCTTTTAGTTTAATTACAGCCAAATGCTCCAAGATGCGTTCTTTAACCTTATCAAGTCCGTGATGGTCTTCATTTAAAGTGCGTTCCGCGTTTTTAAGATTAAAGTTATCTGTAGTATATTCATTCCAGGGCAACTCAAGCATTAACTCCAAGTAATTTGTTTGAATAGCATATTCAGCGGCGTTAGGGTTCATACGTTGAAGCTTTGAAATTTGTTTTTCAAATACTTCCTGTACTTCTTTACTCCACTTTTTGTTTTTCGCTTTTTCTTTAAACTCTACAATCTCTTGTTCGTGTTGGTTTCCACCCAACTCTTCCTGAATAGTTTTTATTTGCTGGTTTAAAAAGTATTCGCGCTGTTGTTTATCTATATCTGTTTTTACTTTGTTTTGAATCTCATTTTTCAACTGCAGCATTTGCAATTCTTGTGTCAAATTCTTTAGTACAAGCGTTGCCCTTTCTGTTAAATCAGGTTGTTCCAACATTTTTTGTTTTTCTACCGAAGGAACGTTGGCGTGCGATGAAATAAAATTAATCAGGAAAGAAGCGCTCTCAATATTATTGATAGCAAAGGCCGCTTCACTTGGCATTTGGGGAGATTGCTTGATGATTTGCGTAGCTAAGTCTTTTAAAGAAGATACTAATGCTGAAAACTCTTTGTCGTTCTTTTTTGCTTTTGTTTCTTCAAAGGGAATTACTTTAGCTTTAAAGTAGGGTTCTGTTTGTGTAAACTCACCTGTTTTAAAACGTTTTTTACCTTGCAGGATAACCGTAGTGCTGCCATCAGGCATACGGAGTTGTTTAATGATGTGAGCAATGGTTCCTACTTCATTCAAATCTTCGGGTTTGGGTTCTTCAACAGCGTCATTCTTTTGAGAAACTACACCAATGGTTTTGTCGCCTTTATAGGCATCTCGTATCAGTTGAATAGACCTGTCTCTGCCAACGGTGATAGGAATTACAACACCCGGAAATAAAACCGTATTACGTAAAGGAAGTATAAAAACAGATTCAGGAAGTTTTTCGTTGTTCATCTGGTCTTCGTCTTCTTGCGATAACAAAGGGATAAACTCCGCGTCTTCGTTGCTTAAATTATTAAATTGAATATCGTTATATAAGGTATCGTTCATTTTTTTAAATTGATTTTCTGTATTGTAAAAAACTGTGCCATTCGCAATTAATTGCCAAAATGGCGCTATTGTGATGTTATTTGCGAATAAATAGTTGTATTAGCTGCATCGATGGCACCAAGTATGTTTAATACTTTAGTCTTCTCTTCAGTAGTCGCGCTCTTAAATATGCTTACGATTTCCCTGTTTTTTGCTTCAAAAAAAACTTGCATATTAAATGACCCCGGGCGATTACTCTGTAATTGATTAAGATTATCTAAAGACTGCATAATGGCTACACGCGCATCCTCCGGTTTATCATACATCATATCCATGCCTTTACGGTGATAGGTATAAAAAGTTTCTCTTAAAGGTTGGAACATAGGGTTCATAATGTTATCAATGTACACATAACGGTTTTTAAATCCATTATCAGAAGCCTGCCAGCCTGGCTCGGTAGCTGTTTGGGCGTTTTGCACAACAAGTTGCGCTTTTTTCCAATACTCAGTTCCACCCAGTAAAGAAAAACTATCGTAATCCAATGCCAATATTACATAAGCGTAATAACCCAAAACAGAAGTAAGGTTTGTGCTAAAGCCTTGTAAGTTAAAATCCATAGGTTGCCCCTGAACATACGTAAATGTAAAAAGCTTATCATCAAAGTCTAATATAGGCGTTCTAATACCTGCCTGAAAAATAGGGCGACCGGCATCTACTTCAAGTACCCCCTGATATTGCCCACTACCTAAATCGGAGTTAACCACAATATTAATCTGGCAATCTATTTTTTCATTTTGTTCAAACTTATCATTGGTAAACCTGTAGTTATTCATAAAATCGTTTACCCGGCTTTTCAAATCGGCAAAGATTACCTGATTACTGGCACCTGATAGCTGACTTGCATCTACGGTTACTTGGCAATTTAATTCTTGTCCGTAGAAAAACGAAGTGAAAAAGATTAAGAAGAATAAAAAAAACTGTTTCATCCTTATTGTTTTAAATAGCTCAGGGTAAAAGTAAGAATATCTTTTGCAACATCTTCTTTGCTTTTCAATCCATAATCAAACACCTTGCCCCGGTTATCAATAATACTTATTTTATTGGTATCGGTGGCAAATCCGGCACCGGAATCCTGCAAGGAATTAGCCACAATAAAATCTAAATTCTTGGCTTTTATCTTTTGCTTGGCATACTCCAGTATATTCTCTGTTTCAAGGGCAAAACCAATCAAACATTGTTTCTTTTTTTGCTTGCCAAGTTCAGCCAAAATATCAATGGTTTTAGTAAGGTTTATTTGAAATTCAGTTTCTTTCTTTTTTATCTTTTGATGAGAATATTCAACCGCCTTATAATCGGCTACTGCCGCTGACATTATGGCAATATCTGTGGTTTTAAATAAGCTTATGCAATGCTGATACATTTCGTTGGATGATTCTACCCGAATGCAGGTAACGGCACTGTTAGGAGAAAGATGCGTAGGTCCTAATACTAAAGTAACATCAGCTCCCTCATGCGCAAAGGCATTTGCCAGCGCAATGCCCATCTTACCGGTAGAGCGGTTTCCTATAAAGCGAACCGGGTCTATTTCTTCGTAGGTTGGTCCGGCGGTTATTAATACTTTCTTTCCTGTAAAAGAACCATGGTTTTCAAATTCTTTTTCTAAGAATAAAACAATATTCTCAGGTTCTGCCATTCTACCCTCGCCATGTAAACCACTTGCCAACTCACCTGTTTCAGGCGGAATGATAATATTACCAAAAGAAGCGATTTTTTGAAGATTGTTTTGAGTTGTAGGATGATGATACATATCCACATCCATAGCAGGTGCTGCATATACCTTGCATTTTGCTGACAGATAGGTAGCCAGCAGTAAATTATCGCACAGCCCCGTTGCCATTTTAGCCAACGTATTTGCCGTGCAGGGCGCTATTACAAAAGCATCTGCCCAAAGGGCTAAATGCACATGGTTATTCCACTCTTTTTCTTCGGTAAAAAAATCTATCTCTACTTTGTTTTTAGATAATACGGAAAGGGTGTACGGACTTACAAAAGTCTGCGCATCGGGTGTCATAATAATCTTAACGTCTGCGCCTTTTTTTATAAACAAACGCACCAAATTGGCCGCTTTATAGGCAGCTATTCCGGCGGTTACACCTAAGAGTATTTTTTTTCCTTTCAGCATTAAAAAACAAAAGGCAGCGTGCTATGTGCCAACTGCCTTTACTAACGTAAAATTTAAATTTTATTGTGCTTTTTCGTCGGTTGTTTTGCGATAATGTATCTTTTCATCTAAAAACTCCTGAACAGCAATAAGTGTGGGTTTAGGCAATTTCTCGTAGAATTTAGAAACCTCAATTTGCTCGCGGTTTTCAAAAATCTCTTCCAAATTATCGGAATGAGAGCTAAAATCATCTAATTTTTCATGCAGTTCTTCACGCATCTGTATAGCTATCTGGTTAGCTCTGCGACTCATGATAGTAACGGCTTCGTAGATGTTACCTGTTTTTTCGTCAAACTGACGGATGTCGCGGGTAACGGTAGTTAAGTCTGCTTTTACGGTTTTAAAATCCATGTTTTATTTTGGTTTAGTACGTTCGTTTTTTAATCGTTCACAATCCTTATAGATAATTTCAGCTTCCGCTAAATATTGACTACTGGGGTGCAAATCTACAAATTTTAAGTAATTTACCATAGCTTTTTCTAATCTATCTGCTTTTTTGGCTTCTACGCTGTTTTTTGCCAGTAAATAATACGATTTAATAATCATAAAGCGCATTTCTTCGGTATGTGGCGATTCAGCAAAATCTTTCATAAAATTCTCGCAGGCAGGAGTAGCAGCTTTCCAATCGTTTCTTAAAAAATAACTTTTGGAGATTTCGTACGCTTTCCTCTCCAGCTTAGCCCTAAGTTTATCTACCAAAATGTTACAACTATCCACACGGTTACTTTCAGGGTATTCATTCAAAAAATTTTGCATTTCATTGATGGCATTCTTGGTATCTGTTTGGTCTAAGCTATATTTGGGCGAACTTAAATAATAGCAATACGCGTTCATAAAAGCGCATTCTTCGGCATGTTTACTGCTATGGTAGGTTCTTACAAAAGTACGGAAGTGAAAGCCTGCCAGGGCATAATCGGTTAAATAATAGCTGCAATAAGCGTAATAATAGTATATCTCTTCGGCACGGTCGGTACCTTTATATACCGGAATTAACTCCTCTAACAAAGTTTGAGCCGATGTGTAATTTGTTTTATCGTAATATTCCATGGCTTTTGTATATTTAAGCTCATAATCAGAGCTTTTTAATATTTTATTAAACTCGCCACAAGAAAAAAGAACAAAAACAATCAGTACGAATGAAAAATATATGTGAAATTTGTTCTTCATTTATAAGTTTGCAAAGGTATTAAAATGGAAGATATAACCATACACCTCTTAAAAGGCTTTTGCGGCTTGTATTTTGGCGACAACCCCACGCGGGCTGTTAAGCTATTTGGCGAGCCTGACGAGAAAGAGGAGTTGGCAGATGAACTCTTAAACGAAAAAAGTACCGTATATCATTATTGGAAAACAGGCTTCTCGCTTTTTTTTAAAGATGATGAAAACAAGGGGCTACATTGTGTAGAGGTTGATAACAAAGAAGCCATTGTATTAGGCGAAAAAATATTCTTACTAAAAGAAGAAGCAATTAAAGCCTTGTTTAAAAAGAATGCTTTTCCCTTAACCGAAACCGAACAACATGCCTGGGGCGAAAAACGCTTGAGCTTTGACGAAGCCTTTGCCGATTTGTATTTTGAAAACGGCAAACTAATATCCATCAACTTTTGTACGCCCGACTACTTTGCCGATATTGATAAGTTGAATATGAATTAGCGGTAGCTATGTTATTGCTGTAGTTGCTATTTCCCCCTTCGCAGTATTTACAAATACCGCGAAGCCGGAGGATTAGATGATAGATTTAAACCCTGTCAATTATTCTTTTGCCGTTATAATATTAAAGAGGGTATGTTTCATATTAAAAACCAAATGTAGTGAAAACGCGTGGTTACTTGTTGTTTTGCGTTAGATACTGTATCGCAAATCCTTTTGTTGTAATCGGTAAAATATTGAAGTGGAAAGCCCGCCCTTTGTAATCAAAGGGAACGCCCATGCTTTTATATCCGATCTATCAATTGTTGAGTTTTACCGGTATTATCAAATGCTTGCAGGGCTTGCTTTCTAAGGCTTATTAAATGGGGTGTAAATTCTTTTTGAAAGGTATTGTTTATCGCCTCAATCATTTCATTGGCTGTATTATTTACTATACAGGTTGCCTGTAAGTTAGTGCCTATAAGCATAGCTGCATTACAAATGCAGAACCTGCCGCTATACAATACATTAAGCAGTTTTAATTTTAAGCCTGTTGCCTGATGCGTGTATAAGCCATGTATATGGGCGTTTTCAATAAGCGCTTGCATTTCAGTCTCGCTTGGGTTTGCTTTAATTTGTATATGCGCATAAGGCTTTGCCCAATTATATATCTCTGCATTGGGTTTTAATCCGGCAATAATTACGGGATGTTTTATTTTAGAGAATACATTTTTAATGAGATACTCAACCGCTTTTATGTTCTCGGCCACCTGAAGATTACCATTGTATAAAACATAATCTCCTTTGCCTTCTTTTATCTTTACTTCATCAAAAGCATGAAAGCTGGGCAGGTACTCTACCCTCTTTGTCGGGAACTGACTATGCAGATAATCTCTATCGGCAGTAGAAACCACCAGCATTAAATCAGCATCAACCAATTGCTTTTGGAAGTTGTGCAACTTCTTTGCTTCTATATTAAAGTATAATTTCTTTATTGGATTGTTTTCTGATTTTGCCAGATGCGCATAATACTCATGCTCTATATTACTCTCCCTATATATTTTAAAACGATTGACTAAACGCTTATCATTCAGGAAATAACAAGTATGCAGCCCTTCAAATAAAATGGGGTATTCGTCTTTTAGTAAGTTAGTTATAAGCTGCTCAGATTTTCTTGATTTAATAATAAACGGAATAGAAGAAAGCTGGTTTATAAAGGAAGTTTTGCGTTTGTAATAATAGACTTTACTGCAATAGTTATCTAATTCCTTTTGCTCTCCTCTGCCATATTCAAAACAATGAAGGATAATTTTAACCCCGGCTTTATGCAGGTTTTTTAGTTTATAGAACACATCTATCACTCCGCCATAATTGGCAGGGTAAGGCACATCAAAGGAAATTATATGAAGGTGTTTATCCAATTACCTGCTCTTTATTTGTTTAATTAAATCAATCCAAACCTGTTTTTCTTTTTCCCAACTGTTTTCTTGTGCGGCTATTTTGGTGTTGGCTTTCCATTCAGTATAATCAGGAGAAGCAAGCACTAAGTTTATTTTGTCTGCAATGTGTTTTGCGTTATGTTCTTGAATGCAAACACCAACTTTGTACGTGTCGATAAAAGATTTAATCTCCTTTAGCGGACTTGCCAATACCGGAACTCCCGCATACACATAATCAAAGAGTTTATTGGGCAGGCTATACTGGTAATTAATGTTGGTTGCTTTATCAAGCGATAAACCAATATCAGCGTTACAGGTGTACTGATAAAGTTCTTCGGGTTTCATCTTTGGAAGCATCATTACCTTATCTTCTAATTTTGAATTATTAATTATTAATTTTAAATTATCAATCACATCTCCTCCACCAATAATTAACAGAATAGCATTATCTATATAACGCATAGCATCTACGGCTTCCTCTGCGCCGCGCTGCACATTAATACCTGCGCCTTGCAAAAGAATTATTTTTTTGTCTGTTGGAAGGTTTAGCTCCGCCTTTGTTTTAATTCTATCGACAGAAATTTTATCAGGAATATTTCTTACTACTTTAAATTCTATTTTATATTTTTCTGTAAACCAGTTGGCAATGCTTTGGTTAACCGTTATGCAATAGCTTAGTTTGGGTACTATGGCTTTTTCTAAGCTCTCCCATATTTTCTTTTTAAGTGGAGTATGTTGCAATTCGGGTACTTCACAAAATATTTCGTGACTGTCATATATCAACGCGCATTTCCTCTGTTTACTGAAATGATAGTTAGGCAATAACGTATCCAAATCATTTGCCACGAGTAAGTTTGCTTTATTATTTAAAAGGAAGAAGAATAAACGGATAGTAAACTCGGCATAAAAAGGAACTCCTTTCTCAAACCATAGTTTCATGCGATGCGTTTTGTAAGCCCGTTGGTCTAATGGCAAAGAGTTCTTTAAAACCCTGCCAACCAACGTTACTTCAAAGCCCTGTTCGGCAAGTAACATGCAGGTTTTATGCACACGCCTGTCGGTTACCAAATCATTTATAACAGAAACAATGGCTTTGGGCATAAATTGATATGACAAGACAACGCAGATTTAGGTATCAATATTACAAAAACTATGGTATTTGTGCGGAGTTTTACCAATAGACCTCTTTCATAATTGATAATTGTAAATTCCAACTATTAAATTTTATCTGTAATACATTAAAAGCATAAGTAATTTATCCTCGATACTTAATTTGGCTTTTGGACCACGCTTTAAACCTTTTATTTTATGGGTTGATTTTGTCGCCAGCCTATTAGCTTCCGTAATCATTACCATAAACGTATCCTTTGAAACACCTGTAAGTCGCTTAAATACTGATGTCTTGTAATCTTTTATACATCCCATTGTACCCAAAAAAAAAGCTTCCTTATTTCTAAGAAAGCCTTTTTTGTAAACTATTTATTTTCTCATCTAACCAATGTAACAGTACCATTTTGTTTGTAGGTTTTACCATTTAAACCTTGTGCTTGCAGTATATACATATACGTTCCATCAGGAGCATTATCTCCGTTTGGTGTTTTGCCATCCCATCCTTGGTTAGGAGCGGTTATGGTATATAACAGCTGCCCCCAACGGTTAAAGATAGTACAGTTTAAACTACTCATACCTGTATTGATAATAAAGAACACGTCATTTATATTATCTCCATTAGGCGAGAATATGTTAGGAATGATAATCATGGTTGATTGCTCTGTAATAATAGTTTTTGTAGCAGTATCTATGCAACTGCCATTACTTGCAATTAGCATTACCGTATAATTACCAACTGAAGTATAGGTATGAGTGGGGCTTGTCAAATTAGAACCCAGTCCGTCTCCGTATGTCCAAGTATAGGTTAAGTTTCCTGATACAGTTGTAGTTTGATTGGTAAATGTAGCAGCATATGGAATATGATTCACAGCCGAATCCGGATTAATTGTAAACAATATAACCGGCGATGCTACGGAAGGAACTGTAAACGTAGTACCTGTTCCGGGGGCCGCAATGGCATGACAGCCTAAAGAATCTGTTACCTGTAAGCTATAGGTAGTTCCTGTTACGCTGGTAGTGCCGGTTGTTAAAACTAATGTTGTATCGTGTGGTATGGCAGTACCGTTAGCATACCATTGGTAATGCAGAGGTGGGGTTCCTAAACCGGTTATAGCACTTGGGCTAACCGTAAGTGTTCCAACTTTTCCGCAATTAGCGCTATCCAAGTTTGTTTGATTGGTAACGTTAATTGTTGGTGCAGGATGAACAGTAACAGTTATCGTTAAAGCATTTCCGCGAATAAGTGAACTTTTACACCACGTTGCAGGTAATGTTGTGGCAGAATCTATTACACTATAAATAATAGAAGGAGGCGAGGCAACAGCATTAGGCGGTGTAAAGCTACTTCCTATAGCTACAACAGCTCCGGTATTTGTATTATACCAAACAGGAGTTGAACCAACTGCAGGAATAACCGTTAATGTAGTGGCTGTTCCTAATTGGCACTCAGACAATGTAGTATCAGCAGCGGTAGTTAAGGTTGGCGTGGTTGGGGTTGGGTTAATCGTTACAGATAAAGGTATTGTCCCACCTATAGGTGCACTTGTACAACCATTTGTTGTAGAGGAATCTACCAAATAGTACATGATATTATTACCTGCAACATTATCTGATGGTGCGTAGGTATTTGTATTTATCGCTACTGCTGTTCCATTGGCATTATACCAAACAGCAACCGAACCGGGTGCGGGTTGCGCCGTAAACGATTGCGCAGGTGTCAGATATTGACATTCTGTTATCGTTTGACTTCCGGTTACTGTGGGCGTTGCCGGTGCCGGTTTAATATATAAACTAACCGTTGTGGTATTAAGTGATGGAGCGGCATTTACACAACCACCACCCGGTATAGAATCTATAATACTATAGGTATATGTTACGCCGGGTAATAAACCACTTATAGCAGGTGTATAATTTGAACCTGAGTACAACCATACATTTCCTGTATACCAAGAAGCTACAGGGGTTGGCACGGTTGTTCCGGTATTTACACTTAATGTTATGGGAACTCCCTGACAGACTGAATCATTTGCCGTAGTTGGTAGAGACAATGTAGGAGTTGGTGGAATAGGATTAACCGTTACCATAAGTGTGGTAGTATTTAAAGATTGAGGGGCATTTGTACAGCCTCCTATGGCAGGTATAGAATCTATTACACTATATGTATATTGTCCTGCCGTTAAGTTAGCAGGTGGAGTATAGCTCGTACCAATATTAACAACCGCATTATTACTATACCATACCGCTACAGGCGTAGGAGTCGCCGTTCCTGTAGATACAGTTAGTGGGGTTGGAGAGCCTTGACAATATATATTATTTGTACCTGTTGGTGCCGTTAACACGGGCGCTATTGGCGATGGTTTTACGGTTAAACTAAGTGTGGTAGTATTTGCAGATGGAGGGGCATTAATACAACCGTTTACCGCCGGAATCGAATCTATTATGCTATACGTATACGTTCCGGGAGCTAAACTTGCCAAAGGAGTATAACTTGAGCCTGTTTGTAAAAATGTATTATTACTATACCACACTGCGGTAGCTGTACCCGAATTTACCGTTAATGTTGGAGGGGAGCCCTGACAAGATGTATCGTTAGCTGTTGTTGGGAAAGTAAATATAGGCGGAGATGGGAGTGGATTTATAGTAACTGTTACACTTAATGAAACACCTCCGGAAGCAGCACCACAACCCGTAGCGGCAGCAGAATCTATTACCGTATAAACGGTAGTGCCTACCGTACTGTTAGGTGGTATATAAGTATTTCCTGTTGTTAAAAAAGTAGTTCCATGATACCAAACCGGTATTGCACCACCTGCCGGTGCTACAGTTAAAGTAACGGCAGGAGAAACATTTTGACATTCCTGCATTGGATTTGTTACACCACCAATTAAAACAGGTGGTCCAGGCGGAGAGTTGATTGTGATGGTATAAGTAAGATCTGTATTGGCGGTAGAAGTACAGCCGGAACTACTGGTTGCATTTGCTGTTATGATACCTATAGTTTGAACCGTTACTGTAGGAGCCGTATAACCCGCAATAGTATTTCCTGTTATAGGTCCCGCACCTAAACCTATTGCTGTATTATTGTTTGTCCAAATAACTGTTCCTGCCGGTGTTACATTAAAGTTTATAGGAGAAACCGCATTGCCCGAGCATACTACCTGAGAACTTGAACCACCACCAGCCACTGTCACTGTTGGAGTGGGATTAACGGTTATGCTAACATTAGCCGTATTAGTACAACCGTTACCATCTGTACCAGTTACGTTATAAACGGTTGGCGCTGTTGTATTAGTTGGAGAAGCCGTTACAACACTACCCGTTAAAGGATTTAATGTTGGGTCGGCAGATGTCCATGTATAAGTAACCCCATTATTTGAAGTAAAGGTAACAGAAGATGCTCCTGAACACGTAGCTGTAGAAGATGGTGTTATAGTTATATTTGGATGTGGATTTATAGTTATAGGGAATGTAGCAGCAACACTATTTCCACAACTATTTACAGCAGCACAATTAACAGTCCAAGAACCGGCTGTAGTCCAGTTAATGGTAGCAGCCGTAGTTCCCTGCCCACCGGTAACAGTACCTCCACCTGTAACAGACCATGAATAAGAAGTTGCCCCGGCAACTGCTCCAACCGAATAATTATCGCTACCCAGACAAACAGGTGTAGTCCCCGTTATACTTGTAGGAGAAGAAGGTGTTGATGTTATGGTAATAGGCGTACATGCAGCAGCACTAGTTCCACAAGCACCTGTTGAAGTTACACATATATTACCCGCTGTCGATCCTATGGTAACATTAATGGAAGTGGTACCTTGACCCGAATTAATTGTGGTACCTGCCGGAACTGTCCAGTTATAACCGCCCGAACCGATAGTAGTATATACCTGCGTGCTACCACTACAAACACCAGATGCGCCTGAAGGGTTACTTGGTGTCGGTTGTACTCCGTTTACATTAACTAAAATACTGGTACAAGCCGTAGTATTACAAGTACCCACTATATCTACATAATATGTGGTTGCTGATGAAGGAGATACCGTAATTGAGCTACCTGTACCTATTACCCCGCTGTTGCAACTGCCTGCATACCATGTATAATTACCTCCACCAAGTGTTCCACCACCTATGCTTAAAGTTGTTGAATTACCCGGACAAATAGGATTTGTGCTGGCAGTAGGTGTATTTTGTTGTGTAGCAGGTGGAATAATTGAAACGTTTGTACAAACAGGAGCACTTGGGCCACATAAATTGTATGCATAAACACAAATTTGTCCTGCAGCTGTAAACGAAGCAGTCACATTTTGCGTACCCTGTCCTGAATTTATTGTTCCTGCAGTTGAAGGATTAATGCTCCAAGTATAACCCGTTGCATTTGCCACCGTAGGGCAACTATAAGCATTACTAACACCAGAACAAACCGATGTAGGTCCACTAGGATTTGCAGAAGGAACAGATGCCGTTACCGCCTGATTTGCAGGGGCATAAGTAAAAACAAGCTGAATCTCACTAATACATACTTGACCTGTAAAACATACTTGAAAAGTTTCTGTTGCGCCGGCAGCATTGTTATAGCCTGGCGCACCACAAGGATAAATAGTTGGAGGGGGTCCACCTGTAGGTGTCCAGGGCGAACCACAGCCAAAGCCTGTGGTAGTAGTTTGGTTATAAGAATTAAGTGCGGTGCCATTTAAGGTGCTAGTTGCGCCATTTCCTGAATTAGAACCAGCAGTGTAATAAACGGCTTGTACGTTAGTAACTATATTACCTGCAGGTACCGGATTTGTAAATGTTTGCGTATTACAGGCAACATTTCCACCACACGCAGACGATGCCGCATCATTAAAACAATAATAAGCAGTATGGTTAGAAGAGCAACACTGAGTAGTAAAGGGACCATAAAAAATATTTTGAGTAACCGTTTGAGCCACCATTTGATTCTTAGAAAGAAGAATCGAAAATGAGAACAAAAAAAGAAATTGTAATAATTTTTTCATTTTACTACGTTTTAGTTTAAAATAAATCCACCGTACCAATAAAATAGCCTAATTATTCCGTGCAAGTAATTATTTTATCAGAGAAACTATAATATGTGAGCGCATAAAATCTTTGTTCTTTTGCTTTTCCGCATCACTTAACCCAATAGGAATATTAAGAATCAATTTTCCCAAATTCCCATTTGTAACCATACAAGAACCTTCTATAGTAGCAGCAGCACCAACCATTACATTAACAATAGAACTATCAGGATTCAGTTGATAAGAAACTTTAACCGGGTAATTATTTGTGTTTACTAATTTAAGTAGGGTTACTTTGTTTGGAGCGCATTCAGCCTTTTTAGAGTAAAACTCTATACCTTCCTTTACATAAGTTCCTTTGTCATCTAATTTAGCCTGCTGCCAACCTGTTTTTTTCTCACCGGAAGGCTCCTCAGATTGTCTAAATGACATACTTTGTGCTTTAAAAACAAAGGGTTGAATCAAAGCTGCCAAAATAATTAAAAACACTAATTTTTGCTTTGTTTTCATATCGTATAAAATAAATTTTGTATAAAAAATAATTCCTTTAATGCAAATATATATATAAATTTAATAATTTGATAACATTAGTTAATTTATTTTTTCAGTAAACTGTCAACCAAAAAAAAACTCTCATTGCCGTAGGTTTATACCTTTTATGATAATACTTTATGGTTTCATGGCGTTATCTATATTTTTCATGGCAAAACCTACAGTTTTCACACTGAGACTTAATAAGTTTCAGAACTTACTAAGTTTCTCCGTCTTTTTTGTGTCTCCACTCGCTTTATAAAAAGCTACAACTTTAGCGCGTAATTCATTATTATCAGGATCAATTTCTAAAACTTTTTCAAACTGCAACATTCCATTCAAGGTATCCTTGTTCAGTAAAAGAGCATTGCCTAAATTAGCATAAAGTTGAGCATTATTAGAGTATTGCCTGATACCCATTTTATCACAGATTATAGCTTTTTCAAAAAAGCCCTTATTTAAGTATAGTCCATGCAGCTGAGTATAAACTTGGATATAGTTTGTATTATCTGTAATCATTTTTTCGTAATACATTATAGCCGAATCTGACAGATTTCTTTTTTCATAACAAAAAGCGAAATTATACTCTGTGATAGGGTCTTTAGGATTAAGCGCAAAAGCTTTTTTAAAAAATGGCCATGCCGCATTACCGTCATTAAATATATTTATATAAATAGCTCCTAGATTGTTTAAATTGGTGAAATCTTCAGGATATTTTTCCGCCCCTTCAAGCATTAATTGCGCAGCCGACTTAAAATGGCGGACGGTTTCGTTAATTGTAGAATCTCTTTTAGCTCCATTTGGTGTGCTAAAAATTTTGGGATACAATCTGTTTCCTATCATGTAATGGAGATTGCAAGAATTTTTGAAATTACTTGCGTCATTTCTAAATAGGGTAAGTTCATCTTTCCAATTCGCGTTTCTGGCTATGATTAAGGATGAATAAACAAGTAAAACAAATATCGCAACTGCCTTAAAAGATATAGTAGAATCTTTAACCTTAATATCTACTTTACATAGTTTAAATATTAAATAAGCTGCTGCCGTACAAAACCCCAAAGAAGCAAAATAAACAAAACGCTCGCCTACTATACCTACTACCGGTTGAACCAGGTTAGAAAAAGGAAAAACACCCAACAGGTATATTAAAATGCCATAAGAAAGTATGCTCTTTTTGGGAAGTTTAATAAGGGCATAAATGCCAATTACCAAATAAAAAACAAGCGAGAGAATAAATAAGGGAGAACTCCATCTCGGCATAGGAATTATATTGTAGCCATAATAACAAGAAAGCGGATAAGGAAAAACAAGAAGCTTTATGTAGTAACCCAAAGTATAAAGCGCAAAAGGAATGCGTTTAAAAAAACCATGTTCATAGTAAAGTGGATTTTCAAAAAAAACAAACTCTCTTACCTGAGGTATACCATGCATAAAAATTAATTTAATGATAGCATAGCTTAAAGGCGCCAGCAAAATGAAAACACTTATTATAACTATTTTTTTACTCTTAATTGGAGTAAAAAAATAAATGGTTAATGGAATGAGAATTATAAATAATCTGGCTGTTTGTTTGCATAATAAAGCCATAAGCAACAAGAGTATTCCTAAAAAAACATACTTTGCTTTTTTAACTTCTGTGTTCTTTATAAAGAAGTATAATGAAGCTATCCCGAAAAGAAAAGAAAGCAGTTCATCTCTGCATTTGATATTATCAACCACTTCGGTATGTATGGGATGAATAGTAAACAGGAAAACAATAAACAAGGGAAAAATTAAATTATAGTTCTTTAAGAACCTACTAAGAAGAGTAAACAGCAACATGCAGGTAATGGCATACAACAGTACACTAATAAAATGACTTATATGCGGGTTGCTTCCAAAAAACTGATACTCTATAGCAAACGTAACCAGCACCAAAGGTCTGTATTCAAAACTCTGCGAAGCAGATTCTACATAATGTGTGGTAAATAGTTTAGGAATACCTCTTATTCCTTTTTCAATTCTTGGATTATTAGGCTTCTCAGGAGTTGTAATAGTAACCAAATTGTCATCTAAGCCGTAACTGTTTTTTATGCAATTACCATATAACACAAAAACTATAGCAAAAATCAGCAGGTAAACTTTCCTGTTAAAATGATTGTCTTTCTCTAAAATTTTTTGTGCCATTAATTACCCTTCAACCTAACAATAATAGAAAACAAATATAGATTAAATTAAAACTCTGTCATTCCGTCATTCAAATTAACTTTGGCAAAAAAATTGACAAGGCAAGAGTCTAAAAAATAATATTATGCAAACAGGTAAGATAAACGTACAAACCGAAAACATTTTCCCCATCATTAAGAAGTTTCTTTACTCAGACCACGAGATATTTTTGCGTGAGTTGGTAAGTAACGCGGTAGATGCCACTAAAAAGCTGAAAGCCCTCTCGTCTATGGGCGAGTTTAAAGGCGAGGTAGGCGATACCAAAATAGAAGTCATTTTAGATAAAAAGAAAAAAACACTTACTATCCGCGACCGTGGTATTGGTATGACAGGTGACGATATTGTTAAGTACATCACTCAAATTGCTTTTTCAGGTGCAGAGGAATTTGTAAATAAATATAAAGATAAACTGGATGCTAATGCCATGATAGGGCATTTTGGTTTAGGTTTTTATTCGGCGTTTATGGTGGCTAAAGAGGTAGAGATTATTTCTCTTTCGCACAAAGAAGGTTCGGTAGCTGCCCGCTGGATTTGCGATGGAAGCCCTGAATATAAATTGGAAGACACTAAGAAGGATTTTCGCGGAACGGATATTATCCTTCACATTGCTGATGACAGCACCGAGTTTTTGGAAGATGCCAGAATTGATACGTTGCTTAAGAAGTATTGCAAATTCCTGCCTGTTGAAATAAAATTTGGTACTAAAAAAGACTGGGTAAAAGACGGAGATAAAAAAGATAAGGATGGCAAGGATGTAGAAAAAGAAATTGAGGTAGATAATATCATCAATAACCCAAGTCCGCTTTGGACACGCAAACCTGCGGATTTAAAAGACGAAGATTACAAGGCTTTTTACCGCGAGTTGTATCCGATGAATTTTGATGAACCTCTTTTCTGGATTCATTTAAATGTTGATTATCCCTTTAACCTGACAGGCGTATTATACTTCCCAAAACTTAAAAACAACTTCGAAGCTCCTAAAGACAAGATACAATTATACAGCAACCAGGTGTTTGTAACCGATAATGCAGAGCATGTAGTACCTGACTTCCTGATGTTATTACGCGGGGTGATAGATAGTCCGGATATTCCGTTGAACGTATCGCGCAGTTATTTGCAGGCAGACGGAAACGTAAAGAAAATATCGGCACACATCACCAAAAAAGTAGCCGATAAACTGGAAGATTTATTTAAAAAAGACCGTCCTGATTTTGAAAGCAAATGGAACGACATTAAAATATTTGTAGAGTATGGCATGCTTAGCGATGATAAATTCAACGAAAAAGCACAAAAGTTTGCCTTGCTTACCAATACCGAGGGAGCTAAATTTACTTTAGAAGAATACGAGAATAGAATAAAACCCAGCCAAACTGATAAAGACAAAAAACTGGTTTATTTATATACTACCAACATTACCGAACAACACAGCTACATACAAGCCGCTAAAGACAGAGGCTATGATGTAATTGTGTTTGATACCCCTTTAGACCCTCACTTTATTGGTAAACTCGAAAGCACTTTGAAAGAAGTTGCCTTTGTGCGCGTGGATGCCGATACGGTTGAAAAACTGATTAAGAAGGATGACGGACAAGTATCTAAACTTAGCGAAGACCAAAAGAAAGAACTGCAACCTATTGTAGAAGAAGTAATTTCTAAAGAGAAGTTTACCGTAATATTTGAAAGTCTGAGCGAAAAAGACGCGCCCATGATGATTACCCGCCCCGAATTTATGCGCCGTATGAAAGACATGGGTTCTATGGGTGGCGGCATGAGTTTTTATGGCGATATGCCCGATATGTATAACCTGGTGGTAAATACCAACCACCCGCTTATTGGCAAAATATTAGCGGAAACTAATGCCGATAAACGCAAGGCCATCAGCAAACAAGCGGCAGATTTAGCTATGCTGTCTCAGGGTTTATTAAAAGGCGAAGAGCTTACCAAGTTTATCAAACGCTCGGTAGAGTTGATTGATTAATTAAAATAGTATCTGAAACATCTTTTGGGCGTTTTGGTGCGCGCTGTGTCATTTTAAGCGAAGCGAGAAATCTGTAATTAGATGTATCGCCCTCTTGCTTAATAGTATTACCAGGCTGGTGTTATTTTTAATAATGAGCCCCCATTCGTTCATAAAAAGAGAGTGAAGTTTGTTTTTAGCGCTATAATTACCGCTAATTTTACTAAATGAAGCGGTTTAACGTAAGGGTGTATGGTATTTTGGTACAGGAGGGTAAACTTTTGGTAAGTGATGAGTACATTAAGGGCTATGAAATTACCAAACTGCCCGGTGGCGGCTTGGAATTTGGCGAGGGTACGGCAGATTGCCTGATTAGGGAGTTTAAAGAGGAGGCGGATATTACGGTTAAAGTTAAACGGCATTTTTATACCACCGATTTCTTTGTAACATCGGCTTTTAGTACCAATTCACAGGTATTAAGTATTTACTATATGGTTAGTCATGTAGGTGAAATAAAGCTGGAAGTATCGGAAAAGAAGTTCGATTTTAAGAAGCGTATAAACGGCGCGCAATCTTTCCGTTGGATAGATGTAGATACTATTTCGGAAAATGATTTTACTTTTGTGATTGACAGAAAGGTGGCAGCATTAATTGCCGAACAAAAAAGTTCATTTTTATAACCTATGATTCAGAGAATACAAAGCATTTTTTTATTGGTGGTTGTGTTGTGTGGGGTTGGATTTGCTGTTTTTGTGCCTTTTATGAGAGATGTCATCGTAGTTAGTATTTGGGGTATAAATTTTAGTTCAGTTTTATTATCTCTGATTTCTATTTTCATGTTTAAAAAGCGAACTCTTCAAATGCGCTTTTGCTTTTGGCTCATTTTAATAAATATACTGTTAATTGCCCTTTTGTTTTTTGTCTACATTCTTGCACGTGATAGTGGCTATTATACCTTTATTGATTTTGTCAAGTTTTCATCATTCTCATTAATTGCAACCATCTCAGCATTTCTTGCAAGAAGATATATTAAAAAAGATGAAGATCTTGTACGCTCTGCGGATAGAATTAGATAATAATTAATAATGTGAAATTAAAAAGAACACCCTTTTAAATTTAAATTTTGACTTATAACTTTTAAATTATGATAACACGCCCGTTTAATTTTAAAAAGTGGATTGATGAAAACAGAAGTTTACTGAAACCACCCGTAAACAATAAAGTTGTATACAAAGATGCCGAGTTTACTATTATGGTGGTTGGCGGACCAAACTCGCGCAAGGATTATCATTACAATGAGAGTGAAGAATTTTTTTATCAGTTAGAAGGCGATGTGGAAGTGCAAATTCAGGAAGATGGTAAGGCAGTTAATGTTCCTATAAAAGAAGGGGATATATTTTTGTTGCCTCCTAAAGTGCCTCATAACCCTAAGCGTCCAGCCAATACGATTGGGTTGGTTATAGAGCGCCGTCGCAGAGATACCGAGAAAGATGGCTTGCTTTGGTTTTGCGAGAAGTGTAATCATAAATTATACGAAGAGTATTTTACTCTAACTGATATAACTACTCAGTTTCAGGGCGTATTTGAGAAGTTTTATACCAGTGTGGATTTGCGTACCTGCAAGCAATGCGGTACGGTAATGCAGCCTCCTGCGGTAATAAAATAAAGTTTATTTATGGAGGAGATACTGGCTTACCTGCGCAACAAACATGGCTTGTGGTTTAAGCTGACAGTACTTTTATGCGGCACGTTGTTTATTGTATGGTTGTTGCCAAGTACCAATACGGTTAACCTTTCTTATGAGTTAAGCAAACCCTGGGATAAAGAGGATTTAATTGCTCCTTTTGATTTTGCCGTTTATAAAAGCGATGCGGAAGTAAGCGAAGAGAAGAAGCAAATAAAGCAACATGCTGAATTGTATTATGTTTTTAATGATTCTTTATTTAAAAAGAATGAGGATTTATTTTTCCTGAATAATAAACTTAGCAAGCAGGAAGAAGCGGTTTGCAAGGAAATATTTGATGCGTTATCTGCAAAGAAAATAATTGAGTTACCCGATACGATATTATCAAAAGACAACCGGCAAATATTGATAGAGAAAAACAAAACGGTTGAAGCAGCCGGTTTAAATGATTTTTTTACGCTAACTCAGGCTGATAGTTTTTTAACTCAGGACTTAAAGAGTAAAAATTCTTTGCGTTTAGTTGAAGCGATGGAGAATAGTTTGGCGCATACATTAACTTTTAATAAAAGAATTACCTCACAAAACGTACAACAACAGTTAAGTAATGTAGTATCTATAAAAGATAAAAATGTAAAGGGTCAATCCATTATAAAGCGGGGAGATGTAGTGAATACAGATAATGCAGCTGTATTACAATCATTACAAAAAGAAATAAATAAACAGAATTATAAGAGCCAAAACTCTTTTATTTCTTTTCTCGGGAAGTTAGTTTATGTGGGTTTATGTTTATTGATGGTATTCTTATTTCTGGGACTATTCCGCACCGGAATATTTTCACGTAACACACACATTAGTTTTATCTTTTTACTGATATGTTTATTTGTTTTAACCTGCGCTTTAGTGGCAAGAAACCCGCTCATTAGCATTTATGCCATTCCGTTTGCTATAGCTCCTGTTATTATCCGCACCTTTTTTGATACTAGAACGGCTTTATTTGTACACCTAAATATCATCCTGCTTTGCGCTTTGTTTGCCGCAGAGCAAAAGTTTAATTTTTTGTTTATCGAATTGCTTGCGGGCATAGGTACTATCTTTAGTTTGGCTAATTTAGTAAGACGCTCGCAGCTTTTGATAACGGCTGTAGTTACGTATGTAATCAGTATGCTTAGTTTTTTTGCTTTGAATATTTCCAATTATGAGAGTCTGCCTTTCTCAGCTACATACCCTTTTTTAGTTTCATCTTCGGCATTGCTTTTGGCTTATCCTTTAATTTATGTATTTGAAAAACTGTTTGGCTTTGTATCTGATTTTACTTTGTTGGAGTTGAACGATATAGGGAGTAATACCTTGTTAAAACAATTAGCGACTGATGCCCCCGGAACATTTCAGCATAGTTTACAGGTAGCCAATATGGCAGAAGAAGCTATCAGGCTGGTAGGAGGGAAACCGCTATTGGTACGTACGGGTGCTATGTATCATGATATCGGAAAGTTAAAGAATCCTTTTTATTTTATAGAGAATCAATCCTCTAAAATTAATCCACATGAAGAGTTATCGTATCAGGAAAGCGCGAAAATCATTATCAGTCATGTTATTGATGGTATAGAAATGGCAAGTAAAGAAAGATTACCTGAACAGATAATAGAGTTTATCCGCACGCATCACGGAACAACTTTAGCCAGTTATTTCTATTACAAGTTTGCAGAGGAAAACCCAAACGCAAAACCTGATGAACATACGTTTCGTTACCCGGGTCCGATACCGTTTAGCCGAGAGACGGCTGTGCTCATGCTGGCAGATAGTGTAGAGGCTTCATCCAGAAGTTTAAAGACGTATGATGCTGTAACCATAGATGATTTAGTGGAGCGAATTTTTAAACATAAAATGGATGAGAACCAACTCATCAATGCTGATTTAACGCTACGAGATTTAACTTTGTTAAAGAAAATATTCAAAAAACGATTAATGAATATGTATCATGTGCGCATTGAATACCCTAAGCAATAACTACCTGCATTTTTGATTGATTGCCTGAAGGGCAGGAGCATAGCCTTTTTGATAGGCATTTGCCAAATCGTTACAACCATTTTGTCCAAGATTTAGTTTTGCGATACCGCTTAAATACCAGGCAAAAGCATTGCCGGAGTTTTTAGATAATACAAAGTCAACATCTTTTAATGCACTATTAAAATCATTTGTTTTACCATAACAGATAGCTCTGTTTACATAAAGCTGTTCATCAGCGTAATGATAGGTAATAGCGTTGGTATAATCTTTTATAGCGGCTGAGAAATCATTTGTATTTTCATTGCATAAGGCTCTTAAAAAATAAGCTTTGCCAATATCATTTTTAATCCCAATTGCTTTATTAAGTACATCCAAAGCTGTTTTATACTCTTTATTATTTATCAGTAAAGTTGCTTTTTGTATGTAGGCAGGGTAATAAGTCGGCATTGCGGCAATTGTTTTATTGTAATAAATAAAGGCATCTTCGGGTTTCTTTTGAATAGACAAAGAGGTCGCTTTGTTGTATAACACCTGATAGTTTATTGAATCTATAGTTAATGCGGCATCAAATAAAGAATCAGCTTTTTTAAAATTATGCTCAGCTAAATACTCGGAACCTAAAACATTCATAAGTAAATCAGAGCTTGGGTTGTTACTTATGGACTCTGCAAATAAAGCTTTATTGTCTTTCCATACTTGTATCTTTTGTAGAGCTATAAACAAAATAAATAGGAGATAGATTAAAAGAATAAATCTTGTCCAAGCATACTTAAAGCAAACATAAGTCATAGAGAAATAAATTATCATAGAAGGAATATAACAATACCTGTCTGCCATATAAGCCTCGCCCACAGGTATAAACTGAAGAATGAAAATGATGTTAGTTATAAATAGAAATATGGATGATACAATTAACTTGTGTCGTTTTTTTAATGAGTAGAAAAACAAAATAATAATTACAATTACGAGTAAAGCCGAAATAATCTCAAATAATAAATTAGATGTGGGATAACCATAAAACACGGAAAGCCTAATGGGCAAAAGAATATGAATGATGTATTGCACAAAAGCATAACAGGCTGTTAGCGCAGATGCAGCTTGGTTATGCACATACCCATGACTTTGTTCGGCACTAATGGCAATCACTCCAAACAAAAGAGATAAAATAAAGAAAGGTATAAGTGTTTTTAGTTTCTGCTTTAGTTCTTTACTGTCAAAATAAAAATACATAACTACTAATAAAGTAAAAGGCAACGTAACGGCTTGTCCTTTTGACAGAAGAGATAAAACAAAACAGGTTAATGAAAGGATGTAATTACCCCGTGTTTTTCTTTCTGTGTGTTTTATAAAAAATAAAACGGATAACAGATAAAAGAAAACATACAGCACATTCTTTCGTTCTGAAATCCAGATAACAGATTCAAACTGTACAGGGCTAATCAAAAACAATAAAGCGGTTAGTCCGCAAACAATTTTATTGATTTTAGATTTACTTAATAATAAGAAGAACAGTAAAGCATTTGTCGTATGCAATAAAATATTTGTTAGATGAAAATAAAACACATTTCCATTGCCTATCTTATAATCTAAAGCAAAACTTAACATGGTAAGCGGATGATAATTCCCTAAATAAAACTTGGAGAAGAACAATTTTATGTTTATAAAAGAAAGTGGTTTTATATCGGGGTTATCTCTTACATAAGCAAAATCATCCCAGGGAAAATACCCATAAAACAAAGCGGGATAATACAATACGAATGCAACAAGCGGAATGAATAAAACCCAAAATAACTTTTTAGTAAAGACTGATTTTATGTACGTATTCAAATGCCAATAAAGCGCCTAATTTCACAATTAATTTTGTAACAACCGCCATTATTGGTAAGCCTAAATTAATTACCTTCGCACACATAAGTATGAATTTTTTATATCATATAGGCAGGTATTTTGTGTTGATGTGGCGTGTGTTCTCTAAGCCTGAAAAACTTAAAGTATATGTAAAGCAATTCTTTTTTGAAGTAAATAATATCGGGCTTAGTTCTCTTGGACTAATAACCATTATCAGTTTCTTTATTGGTGGGGTAATAACCATACAGGCTGCATATAGTTTCACCAGTCCGCTTGTACCACTTTACGCGGTTGGTTTTACTGCCCGAGAATCTATGATATTAGAGTTCTCACCAACCATTGTAAGCTTAATATTAGCCGGTAAAGTGGGGAGTAACATCGCTTCAGAAATTGGCTCTATGCGTATTAGTGAACAAATAGATGCGCTTGAAATTATGGGCGTAAACTCCGCCTCTTTTTTAATTATGCCTAAGGTATTGGCCGGTGTGTTCATCAATCCGTTTTTAATCGCTATCAGTATGTTCCTTGGTATTTTGGGCGGATATGTAATGGGTGTTGCAACAGGCGCCTGCACATCTTACCAATATATTTTTGGTATTCAATCATTCTTTATGCCATGGAAACTGACATACGCGTTTTTTAAGACGGCTGTATTTGCGGCTATCCTAACATCCATAGCTGCCTACCAGGGTTATTATACCGAAGGAGGAGCTTTAGAGGTGGGCAGGTCAAGTACTAAAGCTGTGGTTTATGCCAGCATACTTATATTATTGGCTAACTTTTTAATTACTCAAATTTTCTTCACTTGATTGAGATTAAAAATATATCTAAATCATTTAGCGGGCGTAAAGTAATTGACGACGTGTCTTTTGTTTTACAAGCCGGAAGAACCAACCTGATTATCGGCGAAAGTGGTTCAGGTAAGACAACAATTTTAAAGATGATGGTAGGTTTGTTTTCCATTGATAGTGGGCAAATCATTTATGATAAAACCGTTTTTAATGAATTGAACGAAAAGCAAAGGCAAAATTTCAGGAAAGATATTGGAATGCTTTTTCAGGGAGGGGCTTTGTTTGATAGCATGTCGGTGGAAGAAAACATCGCTTTTCCATTACGTATGTTTACGAACTTTACCGAACATGAAATTATAGATCGTGTAAACTTTTGTTTGGAAAAGGTACGATTACAAAATGTTAACAACCTTTATCCTGCCGAGCTTAGTGGAGGAATGAAGAAACGTGCCGCTTTGGCAAGAGCCATTGCAAGTAATCCTAAATATTTATTTTGCGATGAGCCGAATTCAGGCTTAGACCCTAAAACATCTATCGTTATTGATGAGTTGATTCATGAGCTTACGGTTGATTTTAACATGACTACCGTTGTCATTACCCATGATATGAACTCGGTTATACAAATAGGCGAAAACGTGATGTTTCTTTATAAGGGCAAAAAATGGTGGGAAGGCGATAAGACTACCATCTTAACAGCAAACAATCAGGAGTTGTTGGATTTTGTTTATGCCGCTGACTTTTTTAAGAAAAAGAATCCGAATAGCAATCTTTAACTGAATCATTAAAATAAAGCCACAGATTACACAGATAGATAATCAGCGAAATCTGTGGTAAATAAATTCGAAACAGAGCTTCGAGGAATTAACCCAAAGAGATTAATCCAACTTTTTCAATAAACTCTTCATACTTACTTTCTCGGCAATAAGGTTTGGTATGGCATCAATGGCTACACGGTCTTGTTTCATGGTATCTCTATCACGAATGGTAACCGTGTTGTCTTCTAAACTTTGCTGGTCTACCGTAATGCAATAAGGAGTTCCTATAGCATCCTGACGACGGTAACGTTTGCCTATATTATCTTTTTCTTCGTACAAACAGTTGTAATCAAACTTCAGCATGTTCATTATCTCCATAGCTTTTTCGGGCATACCGTCTTTACCCATTAATGGGAAAACAGCTACCTTAATTGGAGCTAAAGCCGCGGGTATAGATAAAACCACACGCTCTGAACCGTCTTCTAATTTTTCTTCTTTTAAAGCAGAAGCCATCATAGCCAAGAACATACGATCTAAACCAATAGAAGTTTCAATAACATAAGGCGTATAACTTTGGTTTAATTCAGGGTCAAAGTATTGTTGCTTCTTGCCTGAGTATTGTTCGTGATTGCGCAAATCGAAATCAGTACGACTATGAATACCCTCTAACTCTTTAAACCCAAAAGGAAATTCAAACTCTATATCACAGGCAGCATCTGCATAGTGCGCTAATTTAATATGGTCGTGAAAACGTTTTTTATTTGCGTCAATACCCAACGCATTATGCCATTTTAAGCGGGTCTGTTTCCAATGTTCATACCATTCTTTTTGTGTGCCGGGGCGAATAAAGAACTGCATCTCCATTTGTTCAAACTCACGCATGCGGAAAATAAACTGACGGGCAACAATTTCATTACGGAAGGCTTTACCTGTTTGAGCAATACCAAATGGAATTTTCATTCGTCCGGTTTTTTGCACGTTTAAGAAGTTCACAAAGATACCCTGCGCCGTTTCAGGACGAAGGTAAATGGTATCGCTATCGCCTGCCACAGAGCCAAGCTGGGTAGAGAACATCAAATTAAACTGGCGCACATCCGTCCAGTTTTTGCTTCCGCTTACGGCACAAACAATCTCACAATCAATAATGATTTGTCTTACTTCGGCTAAATCATTTTCGTTAAGCGCCTTTTTAAAACGCTCGTTTATCTCGTCAATCTTATTCTGGTATTCCAACACACGGGCGTTGGTACTGCGAAACATCTTCTCGTCAAAGCCTTCAAAACGTTTGGCTGCTTTCTCAACCTCTTTATCAATCTTAGCCTCAATTTTAGCAACGTGTTCTTCAATAAGCACATCGGCACGGTAACGCTTTTTACTGTCTTTATTATCAATCAATGGGTCGCTAAAGGCATCTACGTGTCCGCTTGCTTTCCAGGTAGTAGGGTGCATAAAAATGGCGGCATCAATACCCACAATATTCTCGTTTAGCTGAACCATGCTTTGCCACCAGTAATTACGGATGTTGTTCTTTAACAACACACCGTTTTGTCCATAGTCGTATACAGCACTTAGTCCGTCGTAAATTTCACTGCTTTGAAAAATAAACCCATACTCTTTAGAGTGGGATATAAGGTTTTTAAATAAATCTTCCTGGTTGCTCATGCTGCAAAACTAATTTAAAATTTAAAATTCAGAATTTAAAATTAATTTTGCACCACTAAAAAAACATTAATCATGAAAGTATCAATTATAGGAGCCGGAAACGTAGGAGCCACTTGTGCCGATGCTATTGCTTTTAGAAGCATAGCCAGCGAAGTAGTATTATTAGACATCAGAGAAAACTTTGCCGAAGGTAAAGCGCTTGATATGATGCAGACTGCCACCCTGAATGGGTTCGAAACCCGTGTAACGGGCAGTACCAATGATTACAGCAAAACTGCCAACAGTCATGTAGTAGTAATTACCAGCGGTGTACCCCGCAAACCGGGTATGACCCGCGAAGAACTTATAGGGATTAACGCCGGTATTGTGAAGGGTGTTACTGAAAACGTATTAAAACATTCTCCTAACGCGGTGGTTGTTATTGTGGCTAACCCTATGGATACCATGACTTACCTCGCTTTAAAAGAAAGCAAATTACCTAAACAGCGTATTATTGGTATGGGTGGTATATTAGACAGCGCCCGTTTTAAATGCTATTTATCTTTGGCGTTAAATGCGTCTGCAAATGATATTGAAGGTATGGTTATAGGAGGACATGGAGATACTACCATGATTCCGTTAACCCGTTTGGCTTCTTATAAAGGGGTTCCGGTTTCTCAGTTCATAGCTGCTGATGCTTTGCATAAAGTAGCTGCCGATACGATGGTGGGTGGGGCAACTTTAACCGCTATGTTGGGTACTTCCGCGTGGTATGCACCGGGTGCCGCTGTGGCATCTTTAGTTGACAGTATTTTAAACGACCAGAAAAAGCTATTCCCTTGCTGTGTGGCTTTGGATGGCGAATACGGACAAAAAGATATTTGCCTTGGCGTGCCTGTTACCATAGGCAAAAACGGTTGGGAAAAAATTGTTGATGTGAAACTTAACGACGATGAAAAAGCAGCCTTTGCAAAAAGCGCTGATGCCGTTAGAAATATGAATAATGTGTTGAGCGCTACTGTTTAAATAATAATTGCTTTAATAAGGAAAGGCTGCTTTTGCAGCCTTTTTTTATTGCTCATTGTTATCCAAAAGTTTTCTCGCTTTTCTTTTATGAGTTGGAACTATTCTATCTGAAACAAGTTGATTTATCTACTCAAAACTCTTATAAACAACTTTTTTAAATGTCGAGTCTAATGATTTGAACCCATGACAAACATGGATATTTGGGTTTCATGGGTTTATTTTACCTTACTATAACCAACCTCTTATTTACAACACCCTCACTACTTTGCAGGCTTATATTATAAACACCTTCATTTAAGCTGCCGGCATCTATATTTGTTTTGCCGTTTATGATTTGACTTAATACAAGCTTTCCATTAACATCATAAACCTGCATAATTTGTTTTGTTGCGCTGCTTGCCTCTATAGCAAAACTACCATTGTTGGGGTTGGGATAAATGCTTAGCTCATTATTGTTTGCTATTTGCTCTATACCCATTGTGCCGCTTTTTACATTTATATGCACCATACTACTGCTTGAAGTACGGTAAACAGAATCGTTTTGACAAAAAACTGCAGAATCCCCACAAGAAGAATAACCAGTAACACATATATTATACCTGCCTACCACAGAATAGGTATGACTTGGATAAAGTCCCATGGTAGAAGTAGTATCACCCCAATACCACTTTGCACTGTCTACATTAGCTGAATAAAACGGATAAACATCCCATGTGTGGGGGATTGTATCTTGAATTAAAGTGAAATTTACTCCAGGAATACATCCAATAGCTATAGGGCAACCATTAGTGTTACCTGCTGCACATAATGGGGTTGCTAAGGCAGCAGAATCCATAGCAGAAATATAATTAGGTAAGCAGCTAAAGGGGTTATTAGAAATATTAATCGAAGGTAAAGAATTTGGAAAAGGTTGAAAACAAGAGATTTGATTATAACTACAATCTAAATCTGAAAGTGAGTTGGACCATGCGGGTAAATCAGTTATCTGGTTATTAGAACAATCAAGCACTATAAGTTTATTGGGTAAACTGGGAATACTTGTTAACGAATTGCTGCCACAACTTAAATAAGTTAATGAATCGGGTAAAGTTGGCAAGCTATTTAACTGATTATTCCCACACATCAATTGCCCAAGACTATTAGATAAAGCAGGAAGATTTTCTAACTGATTATATTGGCATTCTAACTCTCCAAGTGAATTTGGTATAGCTGGTAAGTTTGTTAGCTGATTATTATTACAACTAAAATAGAAAATTGCGTTAGGCAAAGCCGGTAGAGTTGTTAAAGAATTATAACCACAATCTAACAAATCAAGAGCATGAGGTAAAGTAGGCATAGTTGTTAGTAAATTATATCTACAATCTATATATGTAAGAAAATTAGGTAAAGCAGGCAATGTGGTTAATTGATTATTATGACAATATAAGTATTGCAGTGAGGTAGGTAAAGCAGGTAATGTGCTTAATTGATTATATGTGCAATATAAATAGGTTATTGAATTAGGTAATATTGGTAAACTTGTTAGTTGGTTATTACAGCATATTAAAGAAGTAAGCGAGCTTGGTAATCTAGGTAAACTTGTTAAATAGTTTGGAGGGAAGGAGGTTGGACCTTCGTATCCATTACCACAATCCAATTTTTCAAGAGCATCAAAATATTGTATGCCTGTTAAATCTCCAATGGAATCATTCTCAACGGTTATTTCAGTCATCGTTATAACAGAAATATTGGTGGTATCCATTTGGTTACCATTCATGGCAGAAGGCACTACGGAATTTAGCCAACTAACAAAACGAGCGTCGGGTATCGTTACATATTGCGCCCTCCCATTCAAACAAAACGCTAAGGCTAAAAGGGTAAAAAGTTTTTTCATAAGGTAATATTTGTTTCCAAAAATAGCACAATAAACTTAAATACCAATATTAAGTTTGGGTTAATAAAGAAACTGCTTAATGTTTTTACAATAACCCTTTCTATTTTTAAAAGCAAGCAAATTGTTTTCTTCACTTAAAGTAATGAATTTGTAACAACTCTCACTAATTGTTACGTAACTCTCTTACTAAGTAAGGTAACTCTTTCTCGATTCAAGGCGATGCTCTCTCGATATTAGATAACTCTCTCTCAATGTAAGGCAACTCTCTCTCGATGTGAAATCACTCCTTTCGATTGCAGGTAACTCTCTTTCAATTTGTAGTAAATCTCTCTTGCTTTGAGGTGATGCTCTCTCGATATAAGGCAACTCTCTTAGGATGTTGGGTACCTCTCTTACGATGCAAAGCAACTCACTCTCCCTCTCAAATTATGCTCTCATCACAATGAATTAAGCTCTCTCGATGCCTCATAACTCCTAATTGCTGTTAAATTAATAATTGTGGCACGCGGTTTGTATATAATATAACAGCGTTACTAACCCATAAAACTAAAAGCGCATGATGATACTTTCAAGCCGCAACTCGTGCAGGGCTTTTTTTGTTTAATAAATTGTTAAAAATAAAAAATTTAACAAAATAGTATGCGTGCATAATACTTTTTTTATACATTTGTATTACCGAATGGTAAAAAAGCATACCGAAACAATTGATTCTAAATTAAAAACAGCCTGGCAGGTTGTTAGCCGTATGTATAATGCAGAAGCCACGCTGCACGATGCAACCATTGCCATTGCACACTTTTTATTGAACGTGGATAGCCACGAAGGTTCTTTTGCCTCGGATATTGCACCTACTTTGGGTATGGAAAGCACATCCTTGTCGCGCATAATAGTTTCGATGGAAGAAAAGAAACTCATTACCCGAAAAAGTGATAAGACCGATAAACGCAAAATACTGATTACCCTTACCAAAAAAGGTAAAGAACAAAAAGAATTAGCTAAAAATATTGTAAGAAACTTTAATCATTTGGTAGAAGTAAAACTGGGCAAGCAACGGGTGGAAGAGTTTTATAAAACCATTGATGAGATAAGCGAGTTGGCAGAAGAAAGAAACAAATTATTAAAGAATTAAAATATAATAAACATGAAACGTATCATTCAAAAAGTTGCCGTATTAGGTTCGGGTGTTATGGGAAGCCGTATTGCCTGTCACTTTGCCAACATTGGTTGCGAAGTATTGCTTTTGGATATTGTGCCTAAAGAACCTAACGATGCCGAGAAAGCAAAAAAACTAACACTCGAAAGCAAAACCGTTCGTAACCGCATTGCAAACGATGCATTGACTTTTGCTTTAAAATCAAACCCCTCCCCTATTTACCTGAAGAAATTTGCATCACGCATCAGCATAGGCAACTTTGATGATGATATGAAAAAAATTGCCAACTGCGATTGGGTGATTGAGGTGGTAATCGAAAACCTGGAAATTAAAAAGAAGGTTTTTGAAAACGTAGAGAAGTTCCGCAAGCCCGGCACGCTTATTACATCCAACACATCGGGTATACCTATTCATTTAATGACGGAAGGCAGAAGCGATGATTTTAAAGCGCATTTCTGTGGTACGCATTTCTTCAACCCTCCGCGTTACCTAAAATTATTAGAGATTATTCCTACCCCACATACCGATAAAGAAGTGGTTGATTTCTTAACACACTATGGCGAAAAGTATTTAGGCAAAACAACCGTCTTGTGTAAAGACACCCCTGCCTTTATTGCTAACCGAGTGGGAGTGTATGGTATTATGGCACTGCTTCATATCGTTGAGAAAATGGGCTTAACCGTTGAAGAAGTTGATAAATTAACCGGACCTGTATTAGGTCGTCCTAAGTCGGCTACCTTTCGTACAGGCGATGTGGTTGGTTTAGATACCTTGGTGTTGGTAGCTAACGGCTTAAAACAAAATTGCCCTAATGATGAAGCCAACAGTTTGTTTGTATTGCCAGAGTATTTAAAGAAAATGGTAGAGAACAAATGGCTGGGCGATAAAACCGGACAGGGTTTTTACAAAAAAGTAAAAAACAAAGAAGGCAAATCAGAGATACAGGCGCTTGATTTAAAAACACTGGAATACAAACCATCTCAAAAAGTAAAATTTGCAACACTTGAGTTAACCAAACCCATTGATAACTTAAAAGAGCGTGTTAAAGTTTTAGTTGCCGGAAAAGATAAAGCAGGTGAGTTTTACCGCGCCACCTTTGCAGGTTTATTTCAATACGTATCAAACCGCATTCCTGAAATTGCCGATGAGTTATACCGTATAGATGATGCCTTAAAAGCAGGTTTCGGTTGGGATTTAGGTCCGTTTGAATATTGGGATGCCATTGGTGTAAAAGAAGGTGTAACTTTAATGGAGCAAGCAGGTAATAAACCTGCGGCGTGGGTTACAGAGATGCTGAAATCTAATACCTCTTTCTATAAAATAGAAGACGGCGTAAAAAAGTATTATGATATTCCTTCTAAAACATACAAAGTAATTCCGGGTACAGAAGAATTTATTTCATTAGAGAATATCCGCTCAACCAAAACCATTTGGAAAAACAGTGGTGTTACCATTACCGATTTAGGTGATGGAATTATCAATGCCGAGTTTCATACAAAAATGAACACCATCGGTGGCGATGTGTTGCAAGGCTTAAACAAAGCCGTTGAACTTGCCGAAAAAGATTATCGTGGTTTGGTTATCAGTAATGAAGGTGCAAACTTCTCAGCCGGTGCTAACGTGGGTATGATATACATGATGGCTGCCGACCAGAATTGGGATGAATTAAACATGGCAGTTAAAGTGTTTCAAAATGCTACTATGCGTTTGCGTTACTCTTCTATCCCTGTGGTGGCTGCCCCTCACAACTTAACCCTTGGTGGTGGTTGCGAAATTTGTTTACATGTAGATAAAGTAGTTGCTCACGCAGAAACCTATATTGGTTTGGTTGAATTTGGTGTTGGTTTAATCCCGGGTGGTGGTGGTACAAAAGAGTTTGCTTTGCGTTTGAGTGATGCCTTGCATGAAGGAGATGTGGAGTTAAATGCTTTCCGTGATAAATTCTTAACCATTGGTCAGGCTAAAGTAGCTACATCAGCATACGAAGCTTTTGATTTAGGAATTCTTGTTCTGGGTCGTGATAAAGTAGTGGTATCTCGTAGTCGTCAGTTATTGGAAGCAAAAGAAGAGTGTTTGAAAATGGCTGAAGCAGGTTACACCAAACCGGCTCCAAGAAATGATATTCGTGTGCTTGGTAATACAGCACTTGGTTTAGTATACGTGGGTGCAGATTCTATGAAAAGCGGAAATTACATCAGCGAACATGATCAAAAGATATCAGAGAAGTTAGGATATGTTTTAGCAGGCGGTAATCTTTCTCAACCAACAATAGTATCTGAACAATATTTGTTGGACTTAGAAAGAGAAACTTTTGTTCAGTTATGTACAGAAAGAAAAACACTTGAACGTATCCATAGCATTATTAATGGCGGTAAAATTTTAAGGAATTAAAGCCCCTCCTAACCTCCCCGAAGGGGAGGAAAACAAAAAATGAAAACAAAAATTAAATAATAATAAATGCTTCAGCTCACCTCCCCTTTGGGGAGGAAGGGTGGGGCTACTAAACTAACAAATATGAACGCATATATAGTAGCAGGTTTTAGAAGTGCAGTAGGCAAAGCCAACAGAGGTGGGTTTCGCTTTACACGCCCTGATGATTTAGCAGCTGATGTTATTAAACATTTGGTTGCTTCTGTTCCGAACTTGGATAAAGAACGCATTGATGATGTAATGGTTGGTAATGCTATGCCTGAGGCAGAGCAAGGCTTGAACGTTGCCCGTCTGATTTCCTTAATGGCTTTGGATACCGATAAAGTATCGGGTATGACGGTTAACCGTTATTGCGCATCGGGTATGGAAACCATAGCCATTGCCTCCGCAAAAATTCATTCCGGACTTGCCGATTGCATTATTGCAGGCGGCACAGAAAGCATGAGTTTAATTCCTATGGGTGGATGGCGCATTGTTCCGAATCCAAAAATTGCCAAAGAACATGCCGATTGGTATTGGGGTATGGGCTTAACAGCTGAAGCGGTTGCTAAAGAATTTAACGTGTCACGTGAAGACCAGGATACGTTCAGTTATCATTCCCATCAAAAAGCTATCGCTGCTATAAAAGCAGGTAAGTTTAAAGATGAGATTGTTCCTGTAAAAGTTTCTGAAACCTATTTAGATGAAAATCAAAAACGTAAAACACGCGATGTGATTGTGGATACCGATGAAGGTCCACGTGCCGATACTTCAGTTGAAGCATTAGCAAAACTAAAACCTGTATTTGCAGATGGCGGAAGTGTAACTGCAGGTAACTCATCGCAAACAAGTGATGGTGCAGCTTTTGTATTGGTAATGAGTGAGCGTATGGTGAAAGAATTAAATCTTAAACCAATTGCTCGTATGGTATCTCACGCAGTGGCAGGTGTACCTCCACGCATTATGGGTATTGGTCCTATTGCAGCTATTCCTAAAGCAGTTGAAAAAGCAGGTTTAAAATTGAATGATATTGATTTATTTGAATTGAATGAAGCCTTTGCTTCTCAATCATTAGCGGTTGTAAGAAAATTAGAAATCAATCCGGATAAAGTAAACGTAAACGGAGGTGCTATTGCATTAGGGCATCCATTAGGTTGCAGCGGTGCAAAATTATCGGTGCAAATGTTTAATGAATTGCGCCGTCAAAAGAAAAAATATGGTGTAGTAACTATGTGTATAGGTACTGGTCATGGTGCTGCCGGTGTGTTTGAACTTTTAAATTAATAACATAACATTTTATAACATGGAAACAAAATCAACAACTATGAAAACAAAAGGCGGAGAATTTATTATTAAAGAAACAAACGCACAGGATATTTTTATTCCGGAGCAATGGACGGAAGAACAACTAATGATGAAAAAAACCTGTGAGGATTTTGTCGCGCAGGAAGTATTACCTCATTTAGACAGAATCGATAATCAGGAACCCGGTCTTGTGCCTTCTATTTTAGAGAAAGCCGGAGAACTTGGTATTCTTGGTATTTCTGTACCTGAAAACTTAGGTGGTTTAGGTTTTGATTTTGTTACCTCTATGTTGACTACCGAAGTAATAGGTGGCGCACATTCGGTGGCTGTTGCACTTTCTGCACATACGGGTATTGGCACCTTACCCATTTTGTATTATGGTAACGAAGCGCAAAAAGCTAAATACATTCCTAAACTGGCAACAGGTGAGTGGAAAGCTTGCTATTGTTTAACTGAACCCGGTTCTGGTTCTGACGCTAACAGTGGAAAAACTTCAGCTAAACTTTCTGCTGATGGTAAACACTACATCCTAAACGGACAAAAAATGTGGATTACCAATGGTGGCTTTGCCGATATATTTACTGTGTTTGCAAAAATTGATGATGATAAAAATCTGTCTGCATTTATAGTTGAGAAAGCGTTTGGTGGAATTTCATTAAACCCTGAAGAACATAAAATGGGTATCAAAGGAAGCTCTACCCGTCAGGTTTTCTTTAACGATTGCAAAGTTCCTGTTGAAAATCTTTTATCTGAAAGAGAGAACGGATTTAAAATTGCTGTGAATATTTTAAATATTGGTCGCGCAAAATTGGCTGGTGCTGCAATTGGCGCATCTAAACAGGTAAACACTAAATCGGTTGAATATGCTAATGAGCGTAATCAGTTTGGTCGTCCTATCTCTAAATATGGTGCTATTCGTTATAAATTAGCTGAACAAGCAGTAAGAATATATGCTTCTGAAAGTGCTACGTATCGTGCAGCACAAAATATTGAAGATGCTATCCACGCTTTAATTGCAGGTGGTATGGATGAAGCAAAAGCAAAACTAAAAGGCATTGAGCAATTTGCTGTTGAGTGTGCTATTTTAAAAGTGCATGGTTCTGAAGTGTTGGATTATGTGGTTGATGAAGGTGTGCAAATTTATGGCGGAATGGGTTATAGTGCTGAAGCACCAATGGATAGAGCTTATCGCGATGCACGCATCAACCGTATTTTCGAAGGCACCAATGAAATCAATCGTATGTTGATTGTGGACATGCTTTTAAAACGTGCCATGAAAGGTGAACTTGATTTAATGGGGCCTGCACAAAAAGTAGCTGCTGAGTTAGTTGGTATTCCTGAAATGAGTGAACCGGATGAGACTTTGTTTGCTTACGAGAAAAAATTAATTGCGAATTACAAAAAAGCAATCTTAATGGTGGCAGGTGCAGCCGTTCAAAAACTAATGACTACCCTAAGCAAAGAACAGGAAGTTATTATGAACATTGCAGATATGGCTATTGAAACATATGTAGCTGAATCTGTTTTATTACGTACCGAAAAATTAGTTGGCATGCGTGGAGAAGAAGCATGCAAAGAGCAATTAGCCATGATGCGTATTTATGTAAACGATGCTTGCGATAAAATTGCAATCTATGGCAAAGAAGCTTTAAACAGTTTTGGGGAAGGAGATGAATTGCGCATGATGTTAATGGGCTTGAAGCGTTTCACTAAACAAGACCCGTTCAATCCAAAAGCAGCTCGTCAGATTGTAGCAGAAAAACTAATTGCAGCCAATAAATACTGCTTCTAAACAAAAATGGAAAACATTTTTTACGAAGGTAAAGTTATCTGGAGTATGGTAGATGCCAACATGCATCTACGCCACTCGGCTTATGCTGATTTTGCCGCACAGGCACGTTTAGAGATATTACATTCAACAGGCTTCAATGCTGATTTATTGGAGAAATTACACGTGGGTCCTATCTTATTTCGTGAAGAATTAATTTACATGCGCGAGGTTCGTCCGAATGATACCATTAGAATAACCTGTGCATTAACCAAAGCAAGAAAGGATGGGTCTCGTTGGTCATTCACCCAGGCTATGTTTAGAAGTGATGGAATACAAGCGGCCCAGATTAATGTAGACGGAGCGTGGATAGATACTATTAAACGAAAATTAGTTGGCTTACCCGAAGAATGGGCGTCTAAGTTTTTAGATATTCCTAAAAGCGATGATTTTGTTTTAGAACCCATTCCTGTAAAAAAGACAGAAACAATTGTAACCAATAAAACGATGACACCATTAGAAGAAAAATTTGAAGCGTCTAAAAAGCGCGTGATGGAATTAACGGAAAAACCATCTAACGAAAAAATGCTGGAATTATACGCGCTTAATAAACAAGCTACTATTGGCGACATTAATGCAGAGAAACCTGCTATGTTTGATTTTGTAGCGGCGGCTAAATATAATGCATGGAATGCGAAAAAAGGTATGAGTAAAGAAGATGCACAACAAAAGTATATTGACTTTGTAGAAGGTTTATTTCAAAAAGCATAATGGATAAGTTAAACGCGTTAGTACAAAAAGCACAGCACTCCAAATTCTATTTGTGGATGCTTAACTTTGTATTATTGCGTACAGTTCCTTTTAACAATCCACATAAAATAAAAATACAAACTATAGCAGATGATGGTATTACTATGTTTGCAGCTAATACTAAAAACAATCGTAATCATATAAAAGGTATTCATGCTTGTTTATTGGCAACACTTTGTGAGTATGTTACAGGTTTAAGTTTGTTAACACATCTTTCTCCAAAGGAGTACCGCATTATTTTAAAGAACATTAATATGACTTATCATTATCAGGCGAAAACCGATGTTTTTGTGAAATTTAAAATTTCTTCAGAAGAAAAACAGAATATTATTCGTTCTTTACAAAGTCAAGAAGCGTTATTCAAAGAGTTTTCAGTTGATGTGTATGATTCCGCTAAAAACCACATTTGCACCGGACTTATTAATTGGCAAATAAAGGCTTGGAAAAACGTAAAAACACAATTAAATTAAGAATGAAAAAACTACTTACTATTTCTATCGCTTTTATCTTAAGTATAAACACGTTTGCTCAAAAGATAAATGAGGATATTATTATTGGTACCTGGCTTACCGGAAGCGGGAAAGGTAAAGTACAGATATATAAAACAGGTGTTGAATATAATGGAAAAATAGTTTGGCTTAAAGAGCCCACTTATCCGGATGGAAAACCAAAAGTAGACAAACATAATTCGGATGTAGCTAAACAAACAAATCCTATATTAGGTTTAAATATGTTAAAGGGATTTGTTTTTCATGATGATAAATGGATTGATGGCACCATTTATGACCCCGAAAACGGAAAGACTTATAGCTGTAAAATCACATGGAGAGATGGAAAACTTGATGTACGTGGTTATATGGGCATCTCATTAATTGGAAGAACAGATACTTGGTTTAAAGTGCCTGATGTTAAATAAACAAAACACATAATGCGAATGAATAAAATGAAAAAATTACTTTCTCTGTTAATATTACTTTCTCCAACAATATACAGAGCTCAGGGCTTTCAGGTAAATCTGCAAGGACAAGCACAACAAGCTATGGGGGGAGCGGGAACTGCTTTAATACAGGATGGAGCCGCTGTGTTCTTTAATCCGGGTGGTATGTCTTTCCTAAAAGAAAACAGTGTAAATATGGGGGTAACACCTGTTATATCACATGGAGCATTTTTAGAATCGAATACCAATGCAACTGGTACGACCCAATCTCCGGTTGCTTTTCCATTTGCCGGATATGCTGTTTGGGGAGCAGATAGCAGTCATAAAGTTTTTAGTCGTTTTAAATTTGGCTTAGGTGCTTATACTCCTTTTGGAAGCACTATCAAATGGCAAGACCCATGGCCGGGAAGATTTAACTTAACCGAAATACAATTGTTTGCTGTATTTGTCCAGCCAACTATCAGTTATAAAATTAATGATAAGTGGGGAATTGGTGGTGGCTTTGTTTATGCAAGCGGTAAAGTTAATTTACAACAAGATTTGCCTATAACCTATCAAAATGGGAATTATGGAAATGCTACAATACAAGGAAACGCAGCCGGTTATGGTTTTAACGGAGGCATCTATTATAAACCTTGTAGCAAATTTTCTTTAGGGCTTACTTACCGTTCTCAGGTAAATATGAATGTGAAAAATGGTACTGCTACATTTAATGTTCCCTCTTCTTTGTCCGCTGATTTCCCTAATGGAAGTTTTACCAGTTCTCTTCCTTTACCGCAAGTAGCAACTTTAGGACTTGCATACAGAGTTAACGAGAAACTTGCCTTAGCTTTTGATGCCAGTTTTGTAGGTTGGTATACTTATAAATCAATTACATTTAAATACGCGGATACTACCGCTCAATTGCAAAATACGGTGTTGGTTCGTAATTATCAAAATGGGTATTCATTCAGATTAGGCGGACAATATAAAATATTAAATAACCTTTATGGAAGATTAGGTTTAAGCTATTTGATTTCGCCTGTAAAAAATGGATATGTTACTCCTGATGTACCCGATGGAAATCGTTTAAATGTTATGGCAGGTATAGGTTATAATGTAGGTAAACATTTCGCTGCTAATGCCTCTTTCACATTTGAAGATATTACCCGAAAAGGGGATAATTTTTCATCAATTATCCCTGCAACACCAGGGCAACTTATTACTCCTTTAAGCGGAACCTACAAAGTATTTATTTACGCGCCGGGTCTATCAGTAACTTATAAATTTTAATGAATAGTAAAATGAAACACGTCATCTTTAAATCAATTGCTTTCGCATTAGTACTAACTTTATGTTTTTCGTGCAAACCAAAAATAACCGCGCCTGCGCCAAGCAAAGGTAGCCTTGACCTTACAAGTTATGTAGCTATTGGCAACTCCATCACATCAGGTTTTGCCGATGGCGCTTTGTCTTATAATGGGCAGATGGTATCTTACCCAAACCTTATAGCCGGGCAATTAAAATTAATTAATGGCGTAAACCTTACCTTTAATCAACCGTTAATGCCTCAAGGTTCTATTGGTGCCAATATTGTTGACAGTGCTAATGTTAAATATACATACCCCGCTCCCTTTCAGTTAGGCTACTCAACCGATTGTTTAGGTGTAAACTCTTTGGGACCTATACCTGTCGCTGCAGTTGGTGATGAAAACGCTGTTTCAACAAACATATCAGCTCAAGGTCCATTTAATAATATGGGCGTGCCGGGTGCCAGAGCAATTGATGTAGCAACTGTGGGATACGGAAACCCTGCAAATGGTATAGGAAATTATAATCCTTTCTTTACCCGTATGGCCAAAAACCAAGCTACATCAAGTATGTTATCTGATGCCATGCTTTTAAACCCTACATTCTTTTCTTTATTTATTGGTAATAATGATGTGCTGCTTTATGCTGCTAATGGAGGCGCTCCTCCAGCTACGATTACTTCTCAAGCTGCTTTTAATACAAGCATAAATACAATTATATCAACGCTAACATCAAATGGGGCGAAAGGCGTTGTAGGTAATATTCCTGATATTACCGCACTTCCTTTTTTTACTACTATACCTTGGAACGCTTTAACTTTAAGTCAAGGGCTAGCAGATTCACTTAACCATATTTATTGGGCTAATGGTACACCCGGTGGACTTTATAATTTTAAAGCCGGCAATAACGGGTTTCTTATTAAAGACCCTTCTGCACCATTAGGTCAACGATTAATGAAAGAAGGTGAACTGATATTATTAGATGTTCCTTTAAATTCTATAAAGTGCGATAAATTAGGATCCTTAAAACCTATTCCCAATCAATATATTTTAACCGCAACAGAAATTTCAAACATACAAACCGCCGTAAGTGCATTTAACTCAATCATACAATCTACAGCACAGGCAAAGAGCTTAGCTTTTGTAGATGTAAACGCTTTCTTAAAACAAACACAAACAGGTATTTCTTACGATGGTATTAGTTTAAATGCGCAGTTTGTAACCGGTGGCGCATTCTCTTTAGATGGTATACATCTTAACCCAATTGGCAATGCGCTTTTGGCTAATCAATTTATTCAGGCAATAAATAATACATATAATTCAACCATTCCGCAAGTAGATGCTACTAAGTATAGGGGCATTCTATTCCCATAAAAAAAAATGAAGTATAAAATAAATAGTAAATAATATAAACCAATCAAAAACAAAAAAATCATGCCCCCGAGCCATTTGGCGAACAGCATGGTACATTAATTTAAACCCTAAAAACAAAAAATCATGAAAAAAACCTATCTATCTTTGGCTTCAGTTTTAGCCATAAGTACAGTTGCATCAGCACAATGCAGCGGTCGTTATGCCGCAAATGTGTACACAAGCTATTCCGTTACAACGGGCGTATCCTATGGCTCTAACGTAACGTATTCAGGCGCTACATATGCCCTAACTTTAGATTTTTACCAACCATCTGCCGATACCGCTCAGGCAAGACCCTTAATTATATGGGCGCATGGCGGCAGTTATGTTAGCGGAACCAGCGCCGATGCAGACGTTACTACTTTATCAGAACAATTTGCACTAAAAGGATATGCCTGTGCCTCTATTAATTATCGCTTAGGAACCGCTTCTTTTGATTCTATAGGGATGATTCCTGCAGTAATACGTTCTGTTCAGGATATGAAAGCCGCTATCCGTTTCTTTTACAAAGACAGAGCAACTAGTAACACCTATAAAATTGACACCAATAATATCTTTATCGGTGGTGCTTCTGCGGGTTCTCTAACAGCTTTACATACAGCTTACTTAAAAAGAACCTGTCAAATACTTCCTTATATTAATCAGGATTCATTAAATAAATTAGGTGGTCTTGATGGCTACAGCGGGAACCAATGTTACTCTCAAAAGGTAAAAGGTGTAATTGATCTTTGCGGTGCTTTGGGTGTATATGGTTGGTTAGAAGCAGGGGATGTTCCACTTTGCTCTATGCATGGTACTGCCGATGCGGTTGTACCTTATAGTCGCGGACCGGTAAACCCAGGTATTTATATCATGACTGCTGATGGTAGCCGCATGTTATATCAACAAGCTCAAGCAGTAGGTGTATCGGATAATTTTTATACCTGGTTAGGTGCTCCTCACGTACCATTTGATGGTACCACAGCTGCAGAAATAGCTTATATGGATACTACTATCAATTTTGTGCGTGATTACTTATTGCAGCGTTTAAATATAACTTGCCCTGCTTTACAAGCGCCAAACACACCTTATGGAACAGCTACATTATATTCTTATACAAATTGTACTACTAATTCCACATTATCTTGTGCTACATCCGGGATTAAAAATGTCAGTGTAAATAATTTGCTACAAGAAGTATATCCTAACCCTTCAACCAGCGATGTAACTGTAGTTTTCACTAATAACAGCGATACTCATTTTATAGAGCTTACTGATATTTCGGGTAGAGTTTTAAAATCAGCTACTACTACACAAGGCGTTTATACCTTAGAAAAAGCGAATCTTAACGCGGGTGTTTATTTCTTAAAAGTTTCTAATACTCAGGGAGAAGCTTCTATCCAAAAAATTATTTTCTATTAGAGGGTAACCTCCATCAAACTAAAGGCTGTCTGAAAAGGCAGCCTTTTTTATTCCCATAAACTTTGTAGTTTTGCTTACATGACTAAACTCGATAAAATAAAAAATTTCAATCCTAATGATATAGGAAATAAAAATGCAGGCATGTATGGCTTGCCTTTCACACAAGACGAATGCGAAATACAAATCATACCTGTTCCCTGGGAAGTTACCGTTAGCTATGCCACGGGAACCGCGGAAGGTCCTCATGCAATCTTGGACGCTTCTTATCAGGTAGATTTGTATGACCCTTTTGTACCCGAAGCATGGAAAATGGGAATCTTCTTAGATGATTTTGAAGAGTCCGTTAACTTTAAAAGTTATTCTCTGCGTAAAAAAGCGGAACACTATCTTAAATTCTTAGCCGAAGGAGAAACTCCCGAAGAGCATTTCAATTTTGATGCCGGCACCATTTTAACCGAAATAAATGAAGAGTGCAGAGTTATGAATGCTTGGGTTAAACAACGCAGCCTTCATTTTCTCAATCAAAATAAAACAGTTGGTCTTTTGGGTGGCGACCATTCTACGCCACTTGGTATGATGCAAGCCCTCGCCGAAAAGTTTGGCAACTTCGGAGTATTACAAATTGACGCCCATGCGGATTTGCGCGATGCTTATGAAGGTTTTGAATTTTCACACGCCTCTATCATGTTTAACGCGCTTAAAATAAAGGAACTTACCAAATTGGTGCAGGTTGGCATCCGCGATTATTGCGAAGAAGAACTTAATCTCATCAATAATTCTAACGGACGCATTACCACCTTTTTTGACAGAGATATCAAACAAAGCCAATATAATGGCGAATCTTGGAGTGCTATTTGCGACAAAATAATTTCAACACTTCCTGATAAAGTATACTTAAGTTTTGATATTGACGGCTTAGATCCCAAGCTTTGTCCGCACACAGGCACGCCTGTTGCCGGCGGTTTTGAAGTAGAACAAATTTTATTCCTTTTGGAAAAGATTGTAAAAAGCGGAAAACAAATACTTGCTTTCGATTTGAACGAAGTAGCACCCGGACCTGACGACAGCGATGACTGGGATGCCAATGTCGCCGCTCGTTTATTGTATCGCATTGCAAACTTAGTAGCCCGTTCCAATGGAAAGAAAGGGTAGTTATTGGTTTCCACCTCGATAACGGAAATGGAAAGTTGCAATTTTCCAAAGCCCTAAAATGTATATATTTGCGCCTTTAATTTTCAAAACATGGACAGAAATTCCCTTTTAGGGTTGGTGCTTATAGGTGGTATTTTAATTGGTTGGTTAATTTTAAACGGACCTTCTAACGAAGAGATAAAAAAGCAGAAACAAAAACACGATTCTTTAGCGCAGGTTGATGCTATGGAAAGAGCTAAAGCCGAAGCGCAATCAACCGCCTCTGCTATTGTGGCTGTTGATACGGCAGAAGCACACATTAATAAAGATTCTTTAGCAGATGCTAACCTTAAAAACACCTACAAAGATTTTGTGGTTGCCGTTAAAGGAGAAAACAAACAGATTGTTTTAGAGAACAGCAAAATAAAAGTAGTGCTGCAATCTAAGGGTGGAAATGTGGCTTCGGTTGAGTTGAAAGAATATACCCGTCCGGATAAAAAAACAAAGGTGGAACTGTTTAACGCAGATTCTTCTTCACAGTCTTTAGTGTTTTTAGCTTATAACAATACTTTGCAGGTGCATACCGATAGCCTGTATTTTATTCCCAGTGATGTAAAGAAAACAGCCGATGAGCAAATAATCAGTTTACGTTTACCAACGGCTAATCCTGCCAGTTATATAGAATACATCTATACCTTAAAGAATGACGGCTATATGCTTAACTACCAAATAAAAATGGTGGGTATGCAAAGCATCATCTCTCAAAATACCGACCAGCTTACATTTAACTGGAATGTATTAACGCCATCTCAGGAAGAACATATCGAGAAAGAAAAACAAAACTCTACCGTTTATTGGAAATTTACCGGAGAAGATGCTGATTATATAAACCCGGGTAAAGATGATGAAAAGAGTATTTCAGAATCTCCTATCAGTTGGGTAGCTTTTAAACAACAGTTTTTTACCACCGCTGTTATTTGCGATAAAGGCTTTATGAAAGATGGCAGCATGATAAAATCGGCTTCAGATAAATATTCTCTGTCTTATGTAAAGCGCATGAAGACGGAGTTAGGAGTTCCTTATAATCACGGTGTAAACGAGACTTTTGAGATGCGTTATTTCTTTGGTCCTAATAATTACAATGTATTATCAAGTTATGATTTGGGCTTGGAGAAAATGATAAGCATTGGTTGGCCTGTGTTTAACCTGATAAACAGGTTGCTGGTAATACCTGTGTTTAATGCCTTTAGTAACACTACGGTAAACTACGGTATCATTATTTTAATGCTTACCATTATTCTTAAAACCTTATTGTTTCCTATTGCGTATAAAACATACATCTCATCTACTAAAATGCGTTTACTAAAACCCGAGATGGATGCCATAAACAAAAAGTTTTCTGACCCCGCCGACGCCATGAAAAAGAATCAGGAAAACATGGCGTTATACAGGCGTGCAGGTGCCAGTCCGTTTAGCGGCTGTATTCCGGCACTGATACAATTCCCTATATTAATTGCTTTACTTAACTTTTTTCCTGCATCTATTGAGTTGAGACAAAAAGCCTTCCTTTGGGCAGCCGATTTATCTACGTATGATTCTATCTGGACTTTCGGTAACATTCCTATTATAAACTCTATCTACGGAGACCATGTAAGTTTATTCGCTCTCTTGATGTTTGCTTCTACTATTGCTTATACATGGATGAACGCTAAGTACCTGACTCCTGCTTCTCAGCAACAAATGCCTGGTATGCAGGTAATGATGTATTTAATGCCACTTATTTTCTTAAGTTTCATGAACTCCTATTCATCCGGTTTAAGCTGGTATTACTTCTTAGCCAACGTAATTACTTTTGCTCAAACCATGGTTATGCGTAAGCTTATTGATGATGGCAAACTGCGTGCGCAAATTGATGCCCACATGAAGAAACCCGTTAAAAAATCCGGTTTCCAGCAGCGTTTAGAAGAAATGACTAAACAAAAACAAATCCAACCTAAGGTAAAAAAGTAAACTCACATCATTATCCGTATGAAAAAAGCGACTAGCCTGTTTGTAGCTTCCTTGTTAGCTATAACAACTCTTACCACACTTAAAGCACAAGATCAAGCTACAAAAACTGACGCGGCAAGTCTGCAAGATCAAAAAGCTGATTTAAAAGCCGCCGCCGCCGATACATCTAAAAAACATTGGAAAAAGGGAGGCATTATTTCTCTTAGCGGGCAACAGGTATCTCTTACCAACTGGGCCGCGGGTGGACAAAGCGCTATATCGGCAGGTAGTTTGGTAAATATGTTTTTTAATTACCACAAAGGAAAAATTATTTGGGAAAGCAACATTAATTTGGCTTATGGTGTTATTAAACAAAGCTCTAATAAGAACTGGTTAAAGAATGACGACCGCATACAGCTTACTACCCGAGTAGGGCGCGAAGCGTTTAAAAATGCTTATTACACAATGCTTGGCGATTTTAAATCTCAGTTTGCACCCGGCTATAACTACCCGAATGATTCTACCAAAATATCCGATTTTTTAGCGCCCGCTTACTTTTTGTTGGCTGCAGGTATGGATTTTCAAATAGATACTAATCTTTCATTTTTTGTTTCTCCGGCTACTGCGCGTATTACCTTAGTACACAATGACACGCTTGCCAAACAAGGCGCTTATGGTGTGCAGGGAGATGTGGTTACAAATGGAGTTATTACGACACATTATAAAGAAGTACGTGAGCAAATAGGGGGCTATGTTAAAATGCAATATCGCCGTAACGTGATGCACAATGTTAGTTTAGGTACTATGGTAGAATTGTTTAGTGATTATATACATAATCCGCAGAACCTGTATGTAAACTGGACGGTTCTTATAGCCATGAAAGTAAATAAGTATATCAGCGCAACGCTGAATACGCAGTTAATTTATGACCCTGCTGTAAAAATTAAACAGGCAGACGGAACCGAGGTTGGACCCCGCGTACAGTTTAAACAAGTGCTTGGTGTAGGGCTTGCTTATAAGTTTTAAATGATAAATATGGAATCAAATAATCATATATGGAATTTTTCTTCTGTAGGAGGAGTAAAACGTGTTAATCTTGAGTCAGGCGCTGATTTATTAAATCTTGCTAATTTAGATCCTAAATTATGGACGGCATTAAGTTGCCCCGTAACAGGACTAGAGATTGATAAAAAAACCCTTGAAATAATAGACTTAGACAAAGACGGGCAGATAAGAGTACCCGAAGTAATCGAAGCTGTTAATTGGATTACTTCCGTATTGAAAACCCCCGATGATATATTAAAACAGGAAGCTGTATTCAATCTGTCTGCTATTAATGATAATACAGAACTTGGTAAAATACTTTTAAGCTCGGCTAAAACAATATTAAAGAATTTAGATAAAGAAGGAACTTCTGTAATTACTGTTGAAGAAACTTCAGATACCGAAAAAATATTTGCCGCCTCTCGTTTTAATGGAGATGGCATTATTACCGAAGATACTACCGCCAATGAGGAACTAACAAAATTTATTAATGAAATTATATTATGTGCAGGTTCTGAAACAGACAGGGGAGGTAAACAAGGTATTAGCCTGGCTTTATTGCAAACCTTTATAGAAAACTGCGAAAAGTACGCGGCATGGTTTATTAAAAAAGATGTTGACCTAACTACCATTTTACCTTTCGGAGAAAACACGGAAGTCGCTTACCAAAATTATACGGCTATAAAATCAAAAGTAGATGATTTTTTTATACGTTGTAAACTGGCCGCTTTTGATGCGCAATCTACCGAAATGCTTAACCTGCAAGTCGCGCATGTGGAAGCGATTACTTCCAAAGATCTATCAAGCTGTATAAATGAAATTGCCGCTTATCCGTTAGCAAAAATTGAAGCTAATAAATCTTTACCACTTTCTTTAGGTATAAACCCTGCTTGGGAAAAAGCGATAACTGATTTTAAAAATCATATAGGAAATGTACTTTTTCCTAATAAAGAAAGTGTTACGGAGGCAGAATGGAATAAAATATCGGATGTTTTTTCCGCTTATATCAAATGGAAATCAGAAAAAGAAGGAGATGCGGTTGAGTCCCTTGGCATTGAAAGGATTAAAGAAATTTTATCCGGTAATGAAAAGGAACAGTTAATTGCTTTAATAGAACAAGATAAAGCCTTAGAGAGCGAAGCCAATAATATTATTTTAGTAGATAAGTTGGTGCGTTATCATCGTGATATTTTTACCCTGCTTAAAAACTTTGTTACCTTTTTTGATTTTTATACCCCCGGTTCTAAGGCTATTTTTCAGGCAGGAACTTTATATATAGACCAACGCAGTTGCGACCTTTGCATCAAAGTAAGCAACATGGCTAAACATGCTACCATGGTTTCGTATAGTGGGATGTATTTAATTTATTGCGATTGTATTTCACGTAGTACCAATGAAAAAATGACCATTGTAGCCGCGCTTACAAATGGTGATATTGATAATTTAGTAGTTGGTAAAAACGCCTTGTTTTACGACAGGAATGGGTTGGATTGGGATGCTACCGTAGTTAAAATAGTAGATAACCCAATCAGTATTCGTCAGGCTTTCTTTTCTCCGTATCGCAAGGTTTCCAGATTTATTGAAACACAGATTAATAAATTCGCTACAGCTCAAGATGATAAAGTTACGGGCGACTTAACAAAAGGAATAGAAACCGCGCCTGCAAAGGTTGAAGAAACGAAAACCAAAAAAGATCCGCCACCGCCTTTTGATGTGGGTAAATTTGTGGGGATTTTTGCCGCCATAGGTTTAGCGTTTGGCGCTATTGGTACTGTAATCGCTTCTATTGTTGGTGGTTTTATGGGATTGGTTTGGTGGAAAATGCCGCTTGCTCTGATAGGAATTATTTTAGCGATATCCGGACCTTCCATGATAATTGCATATCTAAAACTACGTAAACGAAATCTGGCTCCTTTATTAGACGCCAATGGTTGGGCTATCAATGCCAGGGCTATTGTTAACATTCAGTTTGGTAACACGCTTACACATTTAGCCGAACTGCCTAAAGGAGCTAAGCTTAACCTTAACGACCCTTTTACTAAAAAGAAGAAACCATTGTTACCCGCTATTTTAATTATTTCTTTTATAGCCGGGGTGGTACTTTATTTCTTATGGAAATACGAGTTTATCCATATCAGATTTTAATCAGTAATAAATCTGAGGTTTCTATTATAGTTCTTATATAGCTCTATAAACAAGCTGTTCTTCCGCCATCAACGGGTAAATTAATACCGTTAATATAAGCCGCTGCGGGACTTGCTAAAAAGACTACCGCATTGGCAATTTCCGCGGCTTCAGCAAAACGTTTCATAGGTATTTCCTTTAACATAGTTTGTTTAACTTCGTCTAAAGGCTTTTCATTCTTAGTAGCATTATTTTCCATAATGCCTTGCAAACGTTGGGTATGAGTAGCTCCGGGTAACACATTGTTTACGGTAATACCAAAATGACCAACCTCGTTAGCCCAGGTTTTGGCCCAGTTAGCAACTGCAGCACGTATGGTATTAGAAACACCTAAATTAGGTAAAGGCTGTTTTACCGACGTAGAAATAATATTTATAATACGACCGTAACCAGAATGTTTCATCCCCTCTAAACAAGCTTGCGCTAAAATTTGATTACAAATAAGATGATTGGTAAACGCAGCTGTAAACTCTTCGGTTTGTGCTAAATTAATTGGTCCTGATGGTGGTCCTCCTGTATTATTCACTAAAATATTTACGGTACCCTGTCTTTGTATATAATGCGTTACGTTTTTCTTAACTTCTTCCGGGTTACTGAAATCAGCTACTATATATGAGTGTTGTTGCCCTTTGTCGATATTTAATTCTGCTTTGGCTTTTTTCAAAGCTTCTTCATTGCGGGCAATAAGCGTAACATTAGCGCCTAATAAAGCTAACTCAATAGCGACTGCTTTGCCTATGCCCTGTGTGCTTCCGCCAACTAAGGCGCGTTTATTTTTTAAATCTAAGTTCATTACCGCATCATTTTTAATTTTTATTACTGGCTTCGTTGAATGCTGAAAAGCATTTGTAAAATTTTTTGTCAAAGATAGAAAAGATGGCAAGCAATCAAAATTAACAAGCAAGTGTTTATATATAGCGTTCCCCTTCCGTTATGATAGGATATTCAAGTCCTATTTTTGATATAACTAATTTAAACATACAACCTATGGGTTATGTAAAAAAATTAAACAAGTTTAGAGGTTTAATTACTTTCATGCTCGCTTCGTTTGCAGCCGCATTGCTCTATGTAATTATCCAAATGAAACTATAAAGTATAGTTTACTTTTTAAATATTCCTGTAATACGCTCTTTTATCTTTTCAATATTCTCGCTGGCAGGTGCTGTCGCAATATCACTAAACTCATTGCTTAAGGTAGCTTCTACTATTTCGGGATACAAGACTACAAAGCTTTGGAACTCTCTGTTTTTTATCAGGTAATTCTGCAAATTATCTACATTAAAATTGTGTGATACAGTCTGTTTACGGGCACTTATAATTAAAACTAAATCATCTGACTTGATTTCGTTGGTAATAATATCATCAATATGTTCAAAATTTTCAAGCGTATTGTAGGTATAGAAAGAACTATTTTTATCATTAATTGTAGTTTTAAACTGGGTTGTAGTTTTATAATCGGCAAAAATTACCGAGTTATTACCTATTTGTTTTAAGATGCCAATTACCTTTATAATACTGCGTTTAAACCCGGGTTCTAAAGTAGCATTAGGCGTAAACACCACCAATACTCTCGTAAAGGAGTTAAGCGGTTGTACAATTTTGGAAAGAAAAATAGTTTGTTGAGTTTTTACCAATAAGTTGTTGTAGAATGTTCCGAACAAGAAATTAGATGAGCTTTGTGTAGTACGACTGCTTATAATAAGATGGCTTGCGCCATAAGCTTTTGCCGTGCGAACAATACCATCCACAATATTCAAATCAACTTTTTTTAGGATTTCGATTTTGGTGTCTGATGAAATGATTTGTTCGGTAATCGTATCAATAGCTTTTTTGATGGAGTTGATTTTTTCATTAGCATCATCGGCATCTTCTACCACTGTAAGCGGATAAATAGGTTCACTTGATTTCTCATCTTTAATTAATAAAGCAAACTCCATCAATCGTTGTAAGTTTTCGGGGTTTGCAATTGGAATTAAAATACGTTCTACTTTCTTTTTAAGTTTCACATCGGTGTCTTTGTCGGTAATGGCAATTTGTCTCGCGGCACGCTCGGTTACAAAAGAACTAACCAAACAGGTAATTAAAATTAAGATGATAGTTCCGTTAACCGCGTGTTGGTCAAGCAAACCAATATCATAACCCACTTTAATAACCGCTAATGTCGCGGCAGCATGCGAGGCACTTAGTCCATAAATAATTCTCCGCTCATACTTGGTGTATTTATATATGAAGCCTGTAATTTGCGCGGCAAAGTATTTAGTGAGTAATGCTACCCCACTTAAAACTCCTGCGAATATGAGCTCGTTGGTTCCTGCAAAAAACAAACGCAAATCAACCAGCATACCGGCGCTTAATAAAAAGAAAGGAATGAACAACGTATTTCCAATAAAAATAAGACGGTTCATTAAAACAGAATTATGCGGGATGATTCGGTTAAAAGCCAAACCCGCTAAGAATGCCCCTACAATGGCTTTTACACCTGTTAAGTCAGCTAAGAAAGCCGCCAGGAACATCATGGCTAAAACAAACAGATACTGAGAACTGCCTTGCCCTTCAAGGTGTCTGAAGAACCACTTGCTTAGTTTAGGTAATAAATAAAGGGTACTGATAACCAAAACAGCTATCATTATAATAAGTTTTATCCAATACTCATTTGAAAAATTGCCTTGAGAAAGATTGGTAATAACACCCAATAAAATAAGAACTGCAGAGTCCGTAATAATAGTTCCGCCAAAAGTAATTTGCACGGCACGGTTTTTTATAATACCCATATTGCTTACTATAGGATAAGACAAAAGTGTATGCGTAGAAAACATACTTGCCAACAATAATGCCGCCCAAAAAGAATATTGCAAAACATAAGTACATACAAAAAAACCAATGATGATTGGAATGAAAAAAGTAAGACCGCCAAACGCTATGCTTTTGCTTCGGTTTTGTTTAAACTCGTGTATATCCATTTCAAGCCCGGCAAGAAACATGATATATAGCAAGCCCGTATTGCTAAACAAATCAAAGCTGGTAGATTTATCTATCAGATGCAAGGTATTTGGACCAATAATGACACCTGCCAGTATTAAACCAATAATACCCGGAATACGAAAGCGACGGAAGATTAGCGGAGCAAACAGAATTATTAAGAGTACTAAAGAGAGAATTAAAACAGGATTGGTAAACGGAATGTAATTTCCGAAAAATAGTTTAAACTCATCTATAAATCGGTTGAAAAAATCCATACAGGTTAGTTAATGCCAAAGGTAGTGAAATGTAAAACATTCATTGATTCGAAAATAAAAAATCAGAAACAAAAAAGATAATTATGAAACACGCATTGGTTCAATAAAAAACAGAAGCAAGTTATAATTAAAAATCAAATAAGCCTTTTATGGAAATTTTTAAGGCTTTAGCAACTTCAGGAAGAACAAACATTTACTGCTTTTTTACTCTTCAAAAAGAATTTTTATTAGATTTATGCGAAGCAAATGACAGCAAAATACGATAAAATATTCTTTGACTTAGATGGGACACTTAGTGATTCATACAAAGGTATGGAAAACGGAATTCGTTTTGCTTTAGAAAAAGAAGGTATAAGAGATGTATTAGATAAGGATATAAAAAAACTTATTGGAATTCCACTTCATGTGTCTCTAGATAAATATTATTTTAATGATATTCAAAAAACATGGAAAGCAGTAGAATGTTTTAGAGATTATTATGTTAAGCAGGGAATAAAGGAAAGCGAATTATATCCCGGAGTAGTAAATCTTCTTCAAGAATTTTCAAAAATTTCAAAACTATATGTCATAACGGCTAAGCCTACTGTGTTTGCAAACAAGCTATTATCATATCATAAAGTAGCTTATTTGTTTACAGATATATTTGGTTGTAAGATGGAAGGTGGAAATTTCAGTAAAGCATCTTTAATCAGACAAGTGCCGGAATATAAAACTTCTATTATAGTTGGTGATAAGCAACAAGATATTATTGCTGGTAAAGAAAACGGAATAAAAACAGTTGGGGTGCTTTACGGTTATGGAACAGAAGAGGAAATAAAAGATTCTAATCCTGATTTTACTGTTCATTCAGTTTCAGAATTAAAAGCAATTCTGAGTTAATAACATGGCTTTTTTATATGATTGTGTTCTGTTTATTTATTACACGTTAATCCAATTTTCAAGTTTATTTAATAGTAAGGCAAACAAGTGGGTAAAGGGTAGAAAAAACTGGGTTGATTTACTTTCTTCAACAAGGAAAGAAAAAGAGAAGTGGATTTGGTTTCATTGTTCTTCGCTTGGAGAGTACGAAGATTGCTGTGAGGTTTTTTATCAAATAAGGAGGGACAATCCTTCAAAGAAAACCCTCTTAACTTTCCATTCACCATCAGGATTTGAAGCAAAAGAAAAATCAAATGAATTTAATTTAGTAATGTACATACCTCAGGATACGAAAAGAAATTCCCAACAATTTATAGAGATTCTTAAACCGGATGTAATTTTTTTTAGTCGTTCAGAGCTTTGGTTCAATTTTATTATGGAGATTAAAAAAAGTAACATACCTATATTTCTACTTTCTTTAAAGCTTAATAAAAAGAGTAATTTTTTAAAGCAGCCTGCAAAAATAATATACGCAAAATGCTTTAATGCATTTACTTATATTTATTGTCAAAATGAGATTACTCAAAGGCTTTTATCAGACCATTTTAATATTTCTAACACTTCTATTACAGGCAATACCCGTTTTGATAGAATTTATAGAGAGTCTTTGTCTCTAAAAGAAATCCCTTACATAAAACAATTCTCTGAAAATAATTTTATAATTGTTTCGGGAAGTTGTTTGTTAAAGGATGAGAAGAATATTATAGCTGCTTTTAATCACTTAAAGTCATCTAAAATAAAATGCGTAATTGTTCCTCATGAAATTGATAGTGAAAGAATTGATAAAATAGTAAAAAAAAATACAGATAAAATAATACGGTATTCCAATATTGAATTTCTAAAAGAATCGCACACTATTCTATATATTGATTCTATCGGAATTCTTAAGTATTTATACAGATATGCTAATCTTGCTATTATTGGAGGTGGATTTAATAAGATTGGAATTCATAATATAATTGAAGCCTCTATATATGGTGTAAAAACAACATTTGGACCTAATCATAAAAACTATCAGGAAGCATTAGATTTGATAAATATGGATGGGGCAATAGTACATAACAATATAGAAGAGTTAATTAAAATTATCGGCAAAGAATTAACTAACCCATCTGATAATATTCTTAAAGAAAAGATTATTAGCTATGCCCAAAATAATACAGGCGGAAGTTTAAAAATAATTGAATCTATAAGGGCAAAAGGATTAATCTAATTCATGAAATAGCTCTTTGTTTTTATTAATTAATTCCGCAAGTAAAAAATCCTCAGAATAATCTATGTCAATCCCTTCTATAAAACTCATAGGAAATAATTGTGGTTTATTACCTACTCTGCTATTAAAGGAATTATAAAATGAAGTCCTGCTAAACAAAAAGAGATTAGAGTTCTCTATAAATATTTCAGGAAGGTTTTGTGTTTGTTCTAATTTCAAATTATCATGATTAATAGGTGTTCCATTAAAATTATAACCTCTTTTTTTTATAACCTGAGTGCTAATTAAAGAATCGTAATCATTTAGGTTCTCAAAGTATTTATTAATTGCCCCAATAATAGTTGTTTTGGAAAGCAAAGGGTTTGTACAATGAGTTTGCAGAAAATGTTCTCCTGTTACTTTAGTTAAATCATATCCAATTATCGTATTCATAGTAATGTCATTTCCCCTTATATTAAGAGGTCTATCTATGATTATAGATTTTGAATACCTATTTGAACAATCATTTGCTATAATTTTCGAATCAGTATTTATTACAATTGATTTGATAAAATCAATTTCTTGTAATTTATCTAAAACTATTTGATAAAGTGGTTGACCACAAAAAGCAAGAAAATTTTTGTCCTTAAGACGTTCTGAGTCTGACTTAATTGGAACCAAAGCTATAACTTCCACGAATAAATTCTTTTGGTAATGAACGCAAGTTAAAAAATTACTTTAAAAACACGTAGGTACTTTGGCAAGGCAACATATAGCGGTAAAGTCCGTCGAATAGAATGTTTAAACACTACCCTTTTAACTCCCCTTGCTGATATTGCTCAGTCTTTTTAAGCTCTCCCTGCTCGTTATAGGTTTTCCACTCGCCTTCTTTCAGGTAATCGTTTTTATCTTTATAAAATTTAAGCGTTCCTTCTTCTTTTAGTTTGCTGTTTTCATAAAACTCTTTGTGCATGTATGTTTTTTTCTTCTTATCAATCAGTTCAAAAATGGTTTCAGCATATCCGTTCTCAAAAAAAGAATTTCTTTTTATCAGGTAATCATTATCGCCATAACTTTCTTCTATCATATCAACATTCCCATTATGGAAATAATCAATTTCTTTTTGTACAGTTTTATTGTAATAGTGTATTTGCGATTTTAATTTTCCATCCGGAAAATAAACAATTACCTCACTGTGTTTAAAATCTACCACTCTAAAAGCGCGTTCTATCTGGTCGTTTTCATAATAGTTTTTAAAGGCACGTAATTCTCCATCTACATAAAAGCCTTTGTGCAGCAACTTACCGCTCACATAATAATCTTCCATCCAGCCTTGCGCGCTATATCCTTTCTTATCATAACGAACAGAATCTCCACCCAAAGAAGGAGCCATTTTATCAAAACGGGTTATGCCATAAGTTGAATCAACTACCTCAGATGATTTATATCTTCTTAACTGCGGAACCTGGTCAGAATAGGTTTGGGCAAACAAACTTGTTCCTAATAAAAACAAAGAAAAAGCAAAAAGTAGCCTTAGAATCATTTTATAAATGTAAACATTTTAATGAATTCCAACTTCGGCTAAATAACGTTCGGCATCTAAGGCACCCATACAACCACTACCCGCTGCCGTTACCGCCTGACGGTATACTTTATCCTGCGCATCGCCCACGGCAAACACACCTTTAATTTTTGTTTTGCTGGTACCTGGTATAGTTTTTATGTAACCACTTTCGTCCATATCTAACCAGTCTTTAAATATGGCAGTGTTTGGTTGGTGACCAATAGCCACAAAAAATCCGGTTACATCCAGTTTACGTTCCTGTTTGGTTTTGCTATTATAAATTAATGCAGCCTCAACCGCTTTTTCACCTAAAATTTCTTTGGTTTCGCTGTCAAACAATACTTCTATATTTGGTGTATTAAGCACACGCTGTTGCATAGCTTTAGAGGCACGCATTTCTCCTCTGCGTACAATCATATATACTTTTTTGCACAATTTGGCTAAGTAAGTGGCCTCTTCGGCCGCCGTATCTCCGGCACCAACAATAGCCACATCCTGTCCTTTAAAAAAGAACCCGTCGCACACCGCACAAGCCGATACACCAAACCCATTCAGTCTTTCTTCGCTATGTAACCCCAGCCATTTGGCCGATGCACCTGTGGCAATAATTACTGTATTGGCATGTACTTCGGTGGTTTCATCAATCCAAACTTTGTGCACAGGTCCGGTAAAATCAACCTTGCTGGCATAGCCAAAACGTATATCGGTTCCAAAACGTTCAGCCTGCGCTTTAAAATCTTCCATCATTTCGGGTCCCTGAATACCTTTTGGGTAACCCGGGTAATTCTCCACTTCGGTAGTAATGGTAAGCTGTCCGCCCGGTTGCATACCGGTATACATAACCGGTTTTAGTGCTGCACGTGCCGCATAGATAGCGGCGGTATAACCCGCAGGACCTGAACCTATAATTAAACAATCTACTTTTTCTATTGCGTTGCTCATATACTAATCTTCTCTTTAAAATTTTTGGAGTACAAATTTACTTAAAAAGGCGCGTATTTGAGTAATGTAGATTAATTTTGAGGAGAATACTTATCTTGGAAATATCCCCGCAAATAGATACCATTTTAAAGACCCTGCCCGAAAAGCCGGGGGTATACCAGTATTATGATGTGGAAGAAAATATCCTGTATGTAGGTAAGGCAAAGAACCTGAAAAAGCGGGTTTCATCTTATTTCCATAAAGAGCACGATAATAGCCGCCTGCGTTTGCTGGTAAAGAAAATACACCACATAAAAACCATTGTGGTTAATACCGAGTATGATGCCTTGTTGCTGGAGAATAACCTCATCAAGCAATACCAGCCGCGGTATAACATTGCTTTAAAAGATGATAAGACGTATCCCTGGCTTTGTTTAAAGAAAGAACCATATCCCCGCCTGTTTTCTACGCGCACGAAAATTAATGATGGTTCAGAGTATTTTGGTCCGTATGGGTCGGTATATGCCATGAAAGCTATACTGGCTTTTTTGCGCGAAACCTTTCCATTGCGCACTTGTAGTTTAGAGTTGACAGAAAAAAACATTGCTCAAAAGAAATTCCGCGCTTGTTTAGATTATCACATTGGTACTTGCAAGGGACCCTGCATTGGCGAACAAACTGAGGCAGAGTATGACAACAACATTAAACAGATAAAAAGTATCATCAGGGGAAACATCTCTTCTGTTATACGCGACTTTAAACAACAAATGAACGCCCATGCCGAGAAGTTTGAATTTGAAAAAGCACATGAGTTAAAGTTAAAGATAGAAGCCTTTGAAAAGTTTCAGGCAAAAAGCATGGTGGTAAGCAATACCATTGATAATATAGATGTGGCTGCTTTTGTAAAAGAAAACGATGTGTATTATGTAAATTATTTTCATGTGGTAAACGGCGCCATCATAGCTTCTAAAATGCTGGAGATAAAAAAGAAGTTAGATGAAACCGATGACGAGATTTTACTCTATGCCATTTACGAGATACGCACCGCCTTGCAAAGCACCGCCAAAGAAATTGTAGTGCCCTTCTACCCCGAAAGTGAGTTGCCCGATGCTAAATTTTTTGTGCCCAAAGCTGCTGATAAAAAAATATTGTTGGATTTATGTCAGCGTAATGCCGAACAATACCGAAGCGATAAAAACAAACAGCTTGCTCTTACAAATCCCGAAGAACATACCGAGCGCATTATGCAGCAAATGAAAAAAGATTTGCGCATGAAGGAGGAACCCCGCCGCATAGAGTGTTTTGATAACTCGAACATACAGGGGCATTTTGCGGTAAGTGCCATGACGGTTTTTATTGATGCCAAACCCGCTAAAAAAGAATACCGCCACTTTAACGTAAAAACAGTTGAAGGTCCCGATGACTTTGCCACCATGGAAGAAGTTATTTACCGCCGATACAAACGCGTGCTAGAAGATAACTTAGATATGCCTCAACTGATTGTGATAGATGGCGGCAAAGGACAGCTGGGCGCTGCCATAAACAGCTTAGAGAAATTAAACCTGATGGGCAAGGTAGCCATTATTGGCATTGCCAAACGTTTGGAAGAGATTTATTACCCCGGAGATTCTATACCTATGTATCTGGATAAGAAATCGGAAACGCTGCGCATTATACAACACATACGCGATGAGGCGCACCGTTTTGGCATTACCCACCACCGCAAAAAACGCAGCAAGGGCACCATTGTTACCGAGCTAAGCAACATAAAAGGCATTAGCGATAAAACCGCCCAGAAGCTTTTGGCAGAACTAAAATCGGTAAAGCAAATAAAAGAAAGCAGCCTCGAAACCCTTGAAAGCAGCATAGGCAAAGCCAAAGCCAAATTGGTGTTTGATTATTTTAAGGAAGGTAATTAAAAATTCTTTAATTAGATTTAGTTTGTTTTTATGATTTTTACTATTTCTATCAGCTCATAGGTTAGATTAAACAAGGTAAGAAAAAATAAGTGCCATTTATTTGATTAGATTAACGAAAAAAACTATGCACTTGCTTATAAAAACACAAAGGTTTATGGCGGTTTAACCGCTGTTTGTAGCGGAAATTATAAGGTGCCTTGCCAACGCTAAGAGATTTTGTTACATTTGTTTGGCTATTGCGCGGTATAGGTACTTATAATTGAGTACAAACGACAAAAACTACACATAACTATTAGTTAGGCATAACACGCCAACGACAGACAAATCAACCTCATCCAATGAATAATTGATTCGTAAAAAGTGTGTGTGGTGCGGACACCAAGTTAATATCAAACTTTAGCGACGGCTCAATTCTCGAACTTGCATTGTGAATACGAAAAGAAATTTGCCAACCTTCATTCAATGTGACTAACAAAGTTGTATCTGAGTTTTCGTGATAGACAACTTCAATTAATCTATTTGGTAATTTTAATCGTTGAACTTTAGCTTTCGGTTTTATATTTTCAAAAGGTAAATTAAGTGTACCATGCAAATTGTACGCCTGTATTTCAACTTTATTACTTCCTTTAATTACTTTATAAAAATCTTGGTTACCAATCAAATATTCAATTAAACGGTTGGCAACTATACCAGGGTTTTCCTTATCAATGCGAAGTAACTCCTTTTTGAAGGCATCCAAAATCGGCACGTAAACTGAAGTACGATAATCTCCTAATGTATCCCATTTTTGGGTTGCTTTACTCGCCGTTCTTAACTTCGCCAGTCTATCAAATATTGGTTTTATTTCTTTAAAATAATTTTCAGAACAATTAACGTCAAGCCATTTCTTACCAAAATCAATATCATTAGATAATCGCGAATGTTTAACGGCTCGGTGATTATTTTTAGCAGAAATTCCTATCTCCCATTTTTGTAATGACCTAATTGCCAAAACATCTCTTACATCTCCACTTTGCCCTTCTTTATCAGATACAATTTCAAGTTGTAAAATATCTTTATCATTTATCCCATTGGATAAACGTGGCTCAATATCAAGTAAAAAATTTACAGCAAAACTTGCTACTAATTTATAATGACCTTGTTCTTTCTCGTTAAAACTTTCAAAACATTTTAGCGCTGTTTTGTAAGGGTCACTTTTTATTACAGTAACATTTGTTACTTTTTTTAATCTCTCTTGAAACTGATTTAACAGTGCATATTCAAATGCTTTTCCGTTTATTGTTTGACTTGCAACCTTTGTCATTACGCATTTATACTGTTTACTATTTCGTTCATTCTTTCACGCACAATACTTCCATTAACCTCCGTTGCGTGTTTTTTATTCTTAGTGTTTTTGGCAACTTTTAAACTATTCAAATCTGCAAACATTTTTTTTCCTAATACTTCTGCCATTTGTACAGGCACTGCATTTCCAATCATTTTATATCCTGCAACAACACTTTCGTAATGAAAAATAAAATCATCAGGGAACGTTTGTATTCTTGCACACTCTCTTACACTTAATCTTCGGTATAGTTTTTCCTTGCCTTTAACAAACTCTCTAATGTTTTGCTCAATAAATTTCATTTTAGGCGCTTGAGGATGTAATGGTGCATGGCGTCCACCTGCTTGTATTGTAAATGAAACTTCGTCCCAAGAACGCACTCTATTGCGAGACATAAATATTGAAGAATAGCCGCCAACCATATATTCATGATTTGCTACTCTGCATTTATTACCGTTGGTATAATTACCTGTTTTTGCAGGTATAACATTATCTTTTAAATCTAAAATTACGTCTTCAAGTTTTATTTTATTAACGGGCGTAATAGGTTTTGGAAATTCAAACTTCATTCCTAAATCCTTTCTGTAACCAATAAAAAAAACTCTTTTTCTATCTTGCGGCACACCGTAATCTGACACGTTTAATAACTCAAATGACAATTCATAACCTATGTCCTTAAACATTTGCTTTATGTTTGCCAAAGCATCTTTATGTGCTGGCAATAACATACCAGATACATTTTCTGCAAGAAAAAATTTAGGCTTTTTGTCGGCAAGTATTCTCATAAACTCATAAAAAAGTTGACCTCTTTTATCAGCTATACCTCTCTTAGAACCTGCCTCAGACCAACTTTGACATGGTGGTCCTCCAATTATACCATCACAGTCAGGGACTTCACTTGAAGGCACATCGACAATACTTCGCCTGTCTAAAATGGTTTTCTTATGGTTTCTCTCAAACGTTTCCCAAATTTCTTTATCGTATTCATTTGCCCAAACAACATCAAAGCCTGCATTTTCAAAACCTAAATCTAAACCTCCAGCACCAGCGAAAAATGACACTACTTTCATAATAGTAAATTATAGTTATATGTTCAAATTTACCGTATTTTGACAAACGAAAGTGGGCTTTTGTAAGGAAAATATTAACAAAACCAATCATTTGCTCGGCAGACACGTGTTTGTTTAATGTGTATATAGGCACAAGGCGTGCAGGGTATAACAGCAAGCAATACCCAATGGCGGCGAAGCGGTAAACCGAAAAATTTTTTTCTTATATTTACATTACGCAAGCGGACACATTTCGGTTTCAAACCGCCCACTAGGATTGCTTGCCAAACATTGGGCGCAAGCAGTTTCTGACGTCAAATTTTACAATTACGTATTAATTTAATATCTTTGTACGTACAAGAAAACACCTACAACAATGGACACTAAATTGACAGTAAAACTTGACGGCTACATAATTGAGCGCGCTAAGACATATGCAAAGAAAAAGAACACAAGTCTTTCTAAATTAATCGAAACTTATTTAGGTTTTCTTATTGAACCTTCTGATGAAAATGAAGTTACTCCTTTAGTAAAAAGTTTATCAGGTGTAGTTACTCTCCCTAAAGATTTTGACTCTAAGAAAAGTTACAAAAGTCACATACTAAAAAAGTATTCTAAATAGTATGGCTAAAATATTTGTAGATACCGACATATGTATCGACTTGTTATCAGGACGCAAACCGTTTAATTCTGTGGCCGAAAAATTATTTTCGTTAGCGGATACCGGTAAAATTAAAGTTTGTGTTTCTTCACTTTCCTTTGCTAATATTGACTATGTTTTACATTCTCAGTATTCGTCAAGCTATCACTCGCGACAACTAATTGCGAAATTTAAGACCCTGGTAACAGTTTTATCCGTAGACAGTAAAACAATAGACCTGGCAATTGCTTCGGACTTTAATGATTTTGAAGATGCTATTCAATATTTCTCAGCTATTGAAAACGGTTTAAATATTCTCGTGACACGAAATATAAAAGACTTTAAAAAAGCGACCATAAAAATTATGACACCTGAAACCTATCTAACTAAAATTAGGTAAGTAAACTGCCAGCACCCAACAGCAAGCTAAAAGCTTACCACCCCAATATCCAGGCAAACATAAGCGGAGCTACAATGGTAGCATCGCTTTCTACAATAAACTTAGGGGTATTAATATCAAGCTTGCCCCAGGTAATTTTTTCGTTGGGTACAGCGCCTGAGTAAGAACCATAAGAGGTAGTAGAATCTGAAATCTGACAGAAGTAAGACCAAAAAGGAACATCGTGCCACTCCAAATCCTGATACATCATAGGTACAACGCAAATAGGGAAATCGCCGGCAATACCACCGCCAATCTGGAAGAAACCAACGCCTTTGCCACCGCTGTTCTTGCGATACCAATCGGCCAGCCACACCATATATTCTATACCGCTTTTTACGGTACTTGCTTTCAATTCGTTTTTAATCACGTAGCTGGCAAATATGTTTCCGGTGGTGCTGTCTTCCCAACCCGGACAAACAATAGGAATGTTCTTCTCTGCAGCGGCAATAATCCAGCTGTCTTTAGGATCTATTTCATAGTATTGTTTCAAATCTCCGCTTAATACAGTTTTGTATAAAAACTCATGCGGAAAATAACGCTCGCCTTTTGCTTCGGCATCTTTCCATTGTTTTACCAAGTGCTTCTGTAGGCGACGGAAGGCTTCTTCCTCGGGGATGCAAGTATCGGTAACACGGTTATAATGGTTTTCTAATAACTCCCACTCATCTTTTGGGGTAAGGTCGCGGTAATGAGGCACACGCTTATAATGAGAGTGCGCGACCAAATTCATTACATCTTCTTCTAAGTTAGCGCCCGTGCAGGAAATGATGGCAATTTTATCTTTACGAATCATTTCGGCAAGGGATATGCCTAACTCTGCTGTACTCATGGCACCGGCAAGGGTAACCATCATTTTACCGCCTTCGGCAAGATGGGTTTCGTAACCTTTGGCAGCATCCATAAGGGCAGCGGCGTTAAAGTGACGGTAATGATGTTCTATAAACTTTGAAACGGGACCTTTCATTTATTTACTATTTAGTTATTTATGATTTAGTTATTGTAATCTTTAAATTGTCAACAAGCAAATTGTACATTTATTTTAAGCGGCAAATATAAGGTTAAGTTAGAATTTAGAAGTGTAAAAGCTCTTCTTTTAAAATTTAATTTATCAATTAGCTCATTATGTTTGTTTTCCTTTTTTATTTCGCTGAGTGCTATACGATTCCAAATTAATATATCTTTGTTAGCCTTGTCAAAACAAAAAAAAATAGTAGTCTTTACCGGCGCGGGCATGAGTGCCGAAAGCGGCTTAAAAACCTTTAGAGATACCAATGGTTTGTGGGAAGAATATCGTATAGAAGATGTAGCCACCCCTGAAGCTTGGCAAAGAAACAAACCCCTTGTTCTTAAGTTCTATAACGAACGTTTAAAGCAAGTTATTAATACAAAACCTAATAAAGGACATTTAATTTTAGTCGATTTACAAAAGCATTTTGATGTACAAATCATAACTCAAAATGTAGATGATTTGCACGAGCGAGCAGGCTCTAAAAAGGTATTGCATTTGCATGGAGAGATAAGAAAAATGCGCTCCTCGGTAGATGAAGCACTTGTTTACCCAATTAAAAAACACGAAATAAAATTAGGAGAACTCTGCGAAAAAGGCTCTCAACTAAGACCCCACATTGTGTGGTTTGGCGAGATGGTACCCGAAATGGATAACGCAATTAACCTAATAGTTCAGGCGGATATTGTAATTACGGTAGGTACATCTCTATTGGTTTATCCGGCAGCAGGCTTGATAAATTATGCCACTCCTCATGCAGTTAAGTATTTAGTTGACCCCGGTAGTTTTGACAATGCCGTTCTGCAAAACGTAAAACACATTAAAAAGGTGGCCTCTTTGGGTTTAGAAGAACTTCAAAAGCAATTGTTAAGCGTTGCTTAAATAACCCATCGCTTATAAATTACTTTTTATATTTGCGTGATTATATCTATGAAAAAAATATTGTTTTTGATTTACATTCCTGCTTGCATTTGGGCGCAGCAAACGGATACGGTTGCCGTAAGATTTTCTAAATACGTTACTGCCGATGGAATGAAAAAGAACCTTACTGTTTTGGCTTCTGATGAATACGAGGGCAGAGAAACCGGACAAAAAGGTCAGAAAATGGCAGCCGAATACATTACCAAATACTATAAAGATTTAGGTATTCCGCCTTTGAAAGATTTAAAAGAAGGCTATCAGCAAACCTATCCCTTAGCCGTTTTTAATCCACCCGAATTGAAACTTAACATTAATAAAAAGACATATACGCAGGCTAAAGATTACTTCTCCTGGGCAAACATTACAGGGGATACCGATATAATTATTAGCGATATTGAATTTTTCGGTTATGGCATAAACACACAGGTTTATAATGATTATGATAAAGCAGATGTAAAGAATAAAGCCGTAATGATACTTAGCGGAGAGCCTTATGGAAAAGATGGAAAATCCATCATATCACAAACAGTTGAAACAAGCCCCTGGGCAACTAACCACCGTGCCAAAATAGCCGAAGCTAAAAAGCAAGGCATTAAGTATTTGTTGGTTGTTGATACAAATATTGCCCTAAGCTATGCCCAGCAGGAACGTCGCCTTAAACACAATCGTATGGCACTTGATGATGGTTCTTCTACCGATTATCCACTTGTTATTTATATATCCAGGCAAATGGCAGACGAGATACTTTCTTCAAGTACCAAGTATCAGATAGCGGGTATCATGTCTCAAGTATCAGGTACTGCAAAGCCTGTGCGTTTTTCAACTAAAACAAATATTGAACTAAACCTTAAACAAGGCAAGCAAAAGGTAAGTGCAGAAAATGTAATGGCTTATTTGGAAGGAACAGATTTAAAGAATGAATTAATTGTTATATCCGGTCATTACGACCATTTGGGAATTCAGGATGATAGAGTTTATAACGGCGCCGATGATGATGGCAGCGGAACGGTTGCTGTTATGCAATTAGCAAAAGCTTTTATGGAAGCAAAAAAGCAAGGTAAAGGACCTCGCAGAAGTATTTTATTCTTAGATGTTTCAGGTGAGGAAAAAGGCTTACTTGGCAGCGAGTATTATACAGAGCATCCGGTATTTGAATTAAGCAAAACGATTTGCGACCTAAATATAGATATGATTGGAAGGATAGATGACGCCCATAACGGAAATCCTAATTATATATACCTGATTGGTAGTGATAAATTAAGCT